>Ga0207768_100033_pt1 | contig 205867 bp, 187 predicted proteins | sample CeladaPassaB1F01_FD_187478 | JGI IMG/M metagenome (GOLD analysis project Ga0207768, IMG submission 187478) | Cellulose-adapted microbial communities from the Joint BioEnergy Institute, USA - Passage B1F01 (SPAdes) (version 2) | ecosystem: Engineered > Bioreactor > Continuous culture >...
ATTGGCCATCGCGGCAGGCCGGCAGCACAGGATTGGCCTGCGCGCCCTGCCGTCTGTCATGGCGCAGCGGCGGATGGCGAGAGTGAGGGAGAAGATGAACGCTGTGGCCCAGGTTGCGGCCCAGTCTATTCCCTGCTCTTGCAGCGCGGGTTTGATCTCATGCACCCCGCCGATCTCGAGCCCTTCGGGCCCCAGGAGGCCATCGACTTCGGGAACGCCGAGCCGCCACGTCAGACCAGGGTCGGCAGTCTTGCCCGAGCGAGGGGTAGTGGCTGCGTGTCCCTCCTTACATGAAGTCCTGGCTGGACTGTTATCAATGGAAGGCCGAAAAGCTGGCCCGGCCAGGCCGCTGCCGCCGCTGCGCTCTATCCGGCGGATTCGATTGCGCAGGTCCTCAAGAATGCTCTGCCGCAGGCTGGCCGCACAATTGGCGGGCTTGCCGGATTGCTCGGAAGCCGGCAGTCCGACCGAGGTTTTGCTAGAAAAAATACTTTGTATAGCAATCTCTTGAGACATGCCTGCTCATATGGCGCCCGAAGTGCGTTCATGTTATGTTCTAACCCGCTGCGCCTGTCAGGTCAATCGGTTTTGCAGGCAACTTTCCGGGGCTGATCCCAAAAGTTTCCAATCCGTGAAAGCTTCGGTCCCTGATTAATGGAAACAGAACCTCATCCGTGGACCGCCGTTTCGAGAATCAACCCGGGACGATAATCTTGGCCAGAGTGTGGCTTTAATGTGCCGGTTTTGCGCGCGGAAGTGCAGTATATGAATGAGCACATCACGCCGTGGCTGAAACTGCGCGCCCGATGGATGCTCCAGATCCGTCGGAGCTGCGAACGTGAGCGAATTGCGGAGCAACAGATGGCTGTACGTAGGACCATGAGTTGGATGGCGGTCGCCGCACTGGCAGTTCTGCTGCCCGCTGTTACCCAAGCGGCGCCGGGCTATCAGTCCAATTCTTTGTGGGGCGGAACCCCTGAATGGGGCGGGGGCCGCCAGACCATTCCATTCAGCACCAAATACAAACCGGGCGAGATCATCGTCAGCTTTGGTGATCGGCGGCTTTATTTCATTGAAGCCCCGGGCAAGGCCATCAGCTATCCGATTGCTGTGCCGCGCGAGCAGAGCCGCTGGGAGGGTGTCACCAACGTGTCCATGAAGAAGGAAAACCCGTCATGGACCCCGACGCCTGAAATGCTGCGCGAAAACCCCAAGCTGCCGCCGTGGGTGCCGGGTGGTCACCCGATGAATCCGCTTGGCGTGCGAGCCCTTTATCTCGGCTCCAGCCTCTACCGGATCCATGGGACGGATGCTCCGTGGACGATCGGTCAGGCGGTGTCCAGGGGCTGCATACGCATGTACAACGAGGATGTGATCCATCTTTACAACCGCGTCCCCGTGGGAACCAAGGTCACGGTGACTTGGGATCGGTTCACGACCACGGCGCAGGCTGATCCGACCGAGCGCAGAACGGCGCGGGCGGATAGAGCTACCCGTTGAGGCGGTTATTTGGACAGGTTGTTTAGGGGCGGCGTTGGCCGCCCTTTTTGTTTTCCGTGAAACGCATCTTCAATTGGCGAGACAGGATTTCATTGCGCCTGCAAGCTGCCGCATGAGACGGTGGTAGAGATCAGGGCCAGCCTCCAAAGTCATTCCCTCGGGATCGAGGACGACAGTACGTGCTGACGTATCCTCCGTAATAGTCGCGGTTACGCGTGGAGAAATGTTGGGGTCGGCAAACACGCACTGCACGTTGGCTGAAGAAATTTTGCGCCTGATCTCCTGCAATCTCTTGCCGCTTGGCGGTATGTCCGGGTTGAGCGTGATCGAGCCTGCCGCCGTCAGACCGAAACGCTTTTCAAAATATTGGTAGGCGTCGTGGTAAACGATGAACTTCTTGCCAGCGATCGGTGCCAACTCGCGGCTCAATTCGCCAGATAATTTCGATATCCGGTCGAGCTCGGCCGTAGCGTTTTGGCGGATCACAGAGGCCTTATCTGGTGAGAAGCTGGCTAAGACATCGGCGATGTGGCTCACCATCGCCTTGGCATTCTCGGGATCGAGCCAGACGTGGGGATCGTGGCCGCTGGCATCACGGTGGTCGTGCTTCCCTCGATGGTGCCGTGTATCTCGGTAATCGTGTCCGTGGTCATGAGAGTGGCGATCGAAGGTGACTCCCTCTCGCCGCGGCAGCAATTTCACCCCCGGGGCCTCAGCCAGACTGATGACCTTCACGCGCTCCGGCAGGGAGCGGACGAGCTTGGCCGTGAATGGCTCAAATTCTTCGGACACCCGAAAGAACACATCCGCCTGGTTCACGGCTTGCGCGTCAGACGGCTTCATCGCGTATGTGTGAGGTGAGGCCGGGCCGTCGACGAGAATCTTGGGTGTTCCGGTACCCGCCATGACGGCGGAAACAAGCGCGTGTATCGGCTTGCTCGTCACGACAACGTTGAGCTCGGCTTTCGCCACGCCCGCCGAAACAAGAAAAAGAGCCGTCGCGAGGGAAAAGAAGAACGACCGTTGTGTGCTCATGATCGGGATCCGACTGAAATTAGTGATATGTTATAACATATCATGTCCTTCGAAAAGGGCTGACGCGAGCTGATAAGACCAGCGAACGCGCTCAAGGCAGTCACGGCTGAAACAAGAGGCGCGCATTCGCGTCGGGACTACGCTTGAAGGCGGTGAAAACGGTGCCGTGCCCCTGACTGATTACAGGGACGCAGAGCCTGCATAGGAAAGGATGGGGCGCTGTGTTCCTAAGCTGCCACGCCCCGCGATCCGGCTACCATCTCTTCTGCGAGTTTCTTAGCAGCCGGGTAATCCGGCTTGCCAGAGCCAAGCAGCGGCAGATTCGGCACATGAAGAACTGTCGCCGGCACCATCAGCTCCGACGCCCCATTGGCTTTGGCATGGCGGAGGAAGGTCTCGCGATTGGCGTCGGCCTGAGTTGTCAGCAGCACAAGCCGCTCCCCTTTTCGAGCGTCCGGCATAGCAACGACGACTGACATCGCGCTGGGCCACAGTTCCAAGGCAAGCGCCTCGACGGCCGCCAGCGAGACCATCTCGCCGCCCACTTTTGCGAAGCGCTTCGCGCGGCCTTTCAGGGTGACAAACCCCTGAGGATCGATCGAAACGATATCTCCGGTGTCGTGCCAGCCCCCCTCCGGCGGCTCCAGAACGCCCGGATTCTCCGCGCGATAATAGCCGAGCATGATGTTGGGCCCTCGGACGAATAGGCGACCGCCGTCCGAAATGCCGGGCACAGGCTCCAACCGAACCTCCATCAAAGGCGAGAACCGCCCGACGGTGCCCGGCTTGTTCATCATTGGCGTATTGGTGGCGAGTACCGGGGAGCCCTCAGTGACGCCGTAGCCTTCGAGAATGCGGACACCAAATTTCTGCATGTAGAGCTCGCGGGTCCGGTCCTTTATGGCCTCCGCACCCGCAAGCACCAGCCGCACGGAGCGCAGATCGTAAGGATGGGCGACGCGCGCATATCCATTGAGGAACGTGTCGGTGCCAAACAGGATCGTTGCGTTGGTCTGGTATGCGAGCTCCGGCACAATCCTGTAATGAAGCGGGGACGGGTACATGAATACCGGCGCGCCGGCCATCAGCGGCATGATGGTGCCGACCGTCAGACCAAACGAGTGAAACACCGGCAGCGCGTTGAAAACGACGTCGTCGCCGTTTGCCACGATCCGGGTCAGGGACTGCGCGACGTTGGCGAGAATGTTCCGATGAGAGAGGACCACGCCCTTCGGTGTGCCCTCGGATCCGGACGTGAACAGAATGGCTGCCGGATCATTGCAATCGCGAACGGCTTGCGGACGGCTGCCCAAGAGCAGCCCAGCGACCTTGTCCGCCAACCCAATCTGTGCGCGGATGTCCTCTAGGAAGACCACTTTGATGTTGAGCGACAAACGCTCGATCAGATCTCCAAGGCGAGCTTTCTCGACGAACGTGCGCGAGGTCAGGAGCACGTCCACCTTCGCCGCGCGGCAGGCAGAAAGCACGTTCTGCGGTCCCGCGGTCTGGTTGATCATCGCCGGCACGCGGCCGATAGATTGAAGGGCGAAAAACGTTACGACGACGCCAGCCGAGTTCGGCAGCATAACGCCGACCGAAGCGCCCAGGGGCGCGAGAGGCTCAAGCTTTCGGCCAAGGATTTGGGAGGCAAGGATCAGCTTGCGATAAGACAGCTTTGTGCCGAGCGGATCGAGGACGATCGGCTTGCCTGTATCGCGCGTGGTTTTCGCCTCTGCGAGTGCCTCGAATAGTGTCATGTCCATGCGTGCCGTAGCAACGGCGGCATCGATCATCATGTCCTGCAGGGCAGCGCCGGCTGCCTGTCGTCGCGCCTTGCCTTTGAGCTCCGCGGGTACCACCAGTTTGCGCGCTGGCAGAATGGTGACGCGAACCTTCGGAAATAGCCGCTTCCTGATCTGCGACGGCTTGAGATAGCTCCAGGGCTTGGCATTCAGGAGCCCGTCGATACGCACCGGAACGACCCAGGCATCCGCTTTGTCGGCGATCATCGCGGCCCCTTCGTAGACCTTCATGAGGCCGCCGGTTACCGTGACCCGGCCTTCGGGGAAGATGACCAGCGTCTCGCCCTGCTTAACGAGATGAACGAGCGCGCGTGTCGCCATGGGCCGGGTCGGGTCCATGGTGTGTGCGTTGATGAACTTCAAAAACGGCTTTACCCACCACGCCTCAGCGATTGTTGTATCGATGGCGAAGGCGGCGTGGCTGGGGAGAATGGCGTGCATCACCGGCCCGTCCATCAGGCTGACGTGGTTGGGCGTAATGATCACAGGTTCACCGGCCGGCGGAATATTCTGCAAGCCTTTCACTTCGAGCCGGTAGCACAGGCGGAAGAGGAAGGCGGCCAGGTCCTGGATGCCTTGCTTGCCCCAGGCGCGGATGATCAGGCCGACGACCAGCAGGTTTGCAAGCCCCAACAGCAGAAGAAGCTGCGGAGCGCTTGCTCCGGCAAATTGGGCACCTGAGACCGAGAGGCTTGCCACGGTCATGAATGCCGCGTTGAGCACGTTAACGGCTGCTACCACGCGAGCGCGCTTTTCGATCGGCGCCCAGGCCTGTACGGCGGCGAATGAGGGCACGATGAAGAGGCCACCCGCCGCAGCGAGAGCAAAGAGGTCAATGACAAGGCGGATGCCTGCGGCGGTCGTTAAAACGTCCGTCGGAGTGACGGCCTGCGCACCCGGCACGATTCCCGAGGCGGTCCAGGAGAGATCGAGGCTGAAGAGCCCCATCAGCATTGCGCCGATGGGCACAAGCGCCAGGTTGGGCCGCAGCCGGCTCAGCCGCGCCGCCGTGACCGAACCAGCCGCAATTCCGAGTGTGAAGACCACGAGGCCGAGCGTGACAACCTGCGGTGTGCCACCCAGCTGCTCCTTGGTCAGTGTCGGGAGAAGCGAAAGTGCGATGACGCCGACGAGCCAGAACCAGGAAACGATGAGGCCGCCGACCCAGAGCCGGTGATCCAGCCGCAGGTCGCGCAGCAAGGCCACTGTTGAGGTGAAAGGATTGGCGGTGATTTTGAGCTCTGGCGCGCGTGCGCCGGTCGGAGGAATTGCGCGCGCAAACAGGAGCGCAAGCACCGCCATGCCCAAAATGATCGCGGCAAGGAGCCCAACAGCGTTGGTCTCCGCAGCGGCTAGGCCTCCACCGATCGTGCCTGCGAGGATGGCAACGAACGTTGCCCCTTCGACGAGCGCATTTCCAGCTGGCAGCTCGCGGGTTTCGAGGTGATCAGGAAGAATGCCGTATTTGATGGGCCCGAACAGCGCGGCCATGACGCCGAACAGGCCAAGGGCGACGAAGAGCACCGGAATAGAGTGCAATATAAATCCGGCCGCTGCGACGGCCGCGATCGGCACCTCGGCGAGCTTCAGCGTACGCGCCACCGTGGCTTTATCGTATTTGTCCGCGAGCTCGCCGCCCAAAGCCGACAGGATCAGAAACGGTGCGATGAGAATGCCGCCGGCGAGGGTGACGAGCGCACCACTTTGCTCTGTTGCGGTGTGGTAAAGAATAAGGATGACCAGGGCGTTCTTGAGAAAATTGTCGTTAAGCGCCGAGAAAAGCTGGCACCAGAAGATCGGCGCGAACCTCCGCGAAGTCATCAATTGTTGAAACATGTGGTCTCCCACCGCCGATCACCGGTTCGCTTTGCGATTAGGTTAGGGCCATGCGCAACGCACTGTCGGCAAGATTCTGGTTAAAGAACGGCTGCTAGCCTCGTCCGCAATCAAGCTTGCGCATCCTATCGTTAAGCGGGGCGGACGAGTACAGCCCTTTAATCACTCTCAACTTGAGATTTTGCTCCCGGCGTGCTCTATCGCCCGAATTCAAAGAACCAACCGACAAGTCTTGGAGGAATCGCATGAAACGCTTCGCCGCCCCGCTCGCCGTGGCCATTTCCGTGGCCATGCTATCCGGCGCTGCGGTCGCGCAGACGACATTACGTTTTGCGCACACCCAACCGACTGCTGACACCCATCATGCTGCTGCACTCCACTTCAAGGAGCGGGTGGAAGCTCTGACCAATGGCGAAATCAAAGTCTCCGTGCATCCCGCCGGTGAACTTGGGAACGATCCCGCGGTGCTCGAAGGCGTGCGGCTGGGCACGATAGATATCGGCATCACGGGCAACCCGTTCTTCACGCGGTTTGAGCCTCGTCTCAACGCTCTAGATCTGCCGTACCTGTTCAAGAGCTACAATCATGCCTATCGCGTGATCGACGGTCCCATCGGTCAGTCCCTTGTCGATGGCCTCAGGAAGCACCGGATGGAGCCGCTTGCGATCTGGGAGATCGGTTTCCGGAACATCACGAACAGCAAACGTCCTATTCGGGTCCCGAAGGATCTGGAGGGGCTGAAGATTCGCACAACGCCCAACCCGGCCCACGTCGAAGCCTTCAAGATTCTGGGCGCCATCCCAACGCCGATGCCGTTTACGGAGGTCTATCTCGCCCTTGAGTCCGGCACGGTTGACGGGCAGGAGAACCCGTTCTCGATCACGTACTCCAACCGTTTCCACGAGGTGCAAAAGCATCTTTCGGTGACCCAGCACGCCTACACGGTCTCAATCCTGGCGATGAACCTGCAGAAGTTCCGCAGTTTGAGCGAGGCCCATCAGAAGGCAGTGCTGCAAGCAGCCAACGAAGCCAAGGAGCTGCAGCGGAAGCTCAATCGCGAGGCCGACAAGGAGGCGCTTGAAGGCTTCAGGAAGGCGGGCGTCGAGGTGATCGAGGACGTCGATACGGAACCGTTCCGCAGTGCTGTGTTCGATCCGGTTAAGGAGAGCTACGTCAAGGAGCACGGCAGCGAGATCATCGACCAGATTGTTGCAGCCGGGCAGTAGGGGCCCGATCCATGCTCGGCCTGCTCAAGAGATTGGTCGATACCGCTTGTGCTCTGTTGCTCGGAGTGATTGCGGCGCTCGCATTCTTTCAGGTGGTTGCCCGCTACATCCTCGGTTTTTCCACGCCCTGGAGCGAAGAGCTGCTGCGGCTGCTCTTCGTGTGGCTGGCTCTTCTGGGAGCAGCGCGCACCGTTCACATGCGGGTCGATATGCTTGAGCAGGCCGCTGGCCCGCTTATACGCCGCGGCTTGGTGCTCTTGCAGGCGTTGGTCGCGGTTGGATTGCTCGTTCTTCTGATTTGGCACGGGCTGACGCTCATCGAACTTACGGCCTATGACCGCTACACCGCCCTCCCGGTTTCGGTGCAGTGGCTATATTGGGCGATTGTTGTCGCCGGCGGTCTGTGGCTGCTGTTTCTGATCACAGAAACGGCCGCGAAATTGAGGGGGGATGCCTGATCGATGGCCTTGGCGCTGCTATTAGGAGTGATGCTGGCGCTCACTGCCTTAGGCATCCCGCTTGTTTTTTCGCTGCTGGGGGCCTCGGTTTTCACCCTGTTCGTGATCCGACCTGAGCTGCCGCTGACGGTCGTTCCTCAGCTCTTCATCGGCGGCATCGACAGCTTCGTGCTTCTTGCGATCGCACTGTTCTTTCTTGCCGGTGAGTTGATGACCGCCGGCGGTGTCGTCGATCGCATCCTGACGTTCGCCCGCGCTCTGGTCGGTCATGTTCGCGGCGGGTTAGGGCAGGTCAGCGTCGTGAGCTCGGTGGTGATGGCTGGCGTGTCAGGGTCGGCGGTTGCGGATGCCGCTGCCGTTGGGCCGTTGCTCATTCGCTCCATGAAGCGGGAGGGTTATCCCGCGGCCTATTCCGCGGCGCTTATAGAAACCGCTTCGACGCTCGGACCGATCATTCCGCCCTCGATCCCGATGATCATTTACGCGGTGACCGCCAACGTCTCGGTGGGGGCGATGTTCATGGCCGGCATCTTGCCGGGGCTGCTGATCGCGATTGGTCTCAGTGTAATCGTGTATCTGAGTGCGCGGCGGATGAATTTGCCGCGTTCGGAGCGCGCCGCGGGAAGGGAGGTTCTCTCAGCGACGGTGCGGGCAGCCTTGGCTTTGTTGGCTCCCGTTATAATTGTCGGTGGAATTCGCGGTGGCATTTTCACGCCGACAGAAGCCGGCGCCATTGCTGTTGTTTATGTGCTGCTGATCGGTGTGCTGGCCTATCGCGCGCTTTCGCTCAGCGCCATTTACGATGCCCTCGTTCGCGCGGCTCACGCGACGGGCACGGTGTTGGTCATTCTGGGTGCCTCCTCCATTTTCGCCTGGATCATCGCCGATCAGCGCATTGGTCAGGAGCTGGCTGAAACGATCCGCGGGCTCGACTTGCAGCCGTGGATGCTTCTACTAGTCCTGAATTTGATCTTCTTCGCGGTGGGGATGTTCCTCGACCCCCTGCCCGCGCTGGTGATCCTCGTTCCCGTTTTTCTTCCGATGGTCAAGGCGATTGGCATGGACCCGGTGCACTTCGGGGTGATGCTTGTGCTCAACCTCGTGATTGGCCTTTGCACGCCACCCGTAGGCGCGCTGATCTATCTGACAGCTTCCATTGGCAATGTATCGCCGACCGCCGTCGTGCGCGCATCACTGCCCTTCTTGGCGATGCTGATTTGTGTGCTGCTGCTTGTCACCTACGTGCCGGCAGTCTCGCTGACATTGCCGCAGCTGATTGCTGGACGTTAGGCGGGGTGAGATGACGGCGTTCAGACCGTCGCCGTCATTCCACCGTCCACGTAGAGAATGTGACCGGTCACGAAGCTCGAAGCATCGGACGCGAGGAACACGGCAGCACCGACAAGTTCATCGAGTTCGCCCCAGCGGCCGAGGGGCGTCCGGCTTGCAACCCAGGCTGAAAACGCCTGATCCTTGATCAGCGGTTCATTGAGCGGTGTCTTGAAGTAGCCCGGGCCGATGCCGTTCACGCGAATGCCGTGCTTGCCCCAGTCCGCGGCGAGTCCTTTCGTCAGCATTTTCACGCCGCCCTTGGATGCCGCGTAGGGCACGATCGTGGGGCGGCCGAGCTCGCTCATCACCGAGCAGATGTTGATGATCGATCCGCGCTTCCGCCGGATCATATGTCGGCCGACGGCTTTGGCCACGAAGAATGCGCTGTCGAGATTCGTGGCAATGACCTCGCGCCACATCTCGTCGGGGAAATCTTCCGTGGGCATGCGGCGGTTGATGCCGGCGTTGTTGACCAGGATATCGATGGGGCCGATCTCCTGCTCGATGCTGTCGACAGCGGCCGTCACCTCGGCGGGCTGGCTTACGTCGAAGGCTCGGGCATGGACCTTGAGCCCGGCGTCCCGGAGCGCCCCAAGGGCCTTATCGAGTTTGGCTCTGTCCCGCCCATTAAGGACAACCGTGGCTCCGGCTTCAGCGAGCCCACGGGCGATGGCGTTTCCGATACCTTGGCTCGAGCCGGTTACCAGGGCGAATCGGCCGTCGAGCTTGAAGCGATCAAGACTCATTTCGCTCACCCCCAATGCTGTCGCCCGATGGGCATCATCCGTTGGCGCAATCCCGAAGGCAATCTCTAGTGCAGAAGCCGGCGAGCCCTTGCACTTTCGGGCAAGCAACCCTTCTATGCGGGTAGCAGCCCTTGCAATCCGGGCTCACGGGAGCGATGTCTGGCACATGGGGATAATGTCGTAGCCGTGATGGAACAGCAGTCTCAGACGGGCTCGCGCCTGCGCATCATCGTGAATGGCGAGCCTACGCTGACAGAAGCTCGCACCTTGGCCCAGCTCATCATTGAGGCCGGGTATGGCGACGCCCGCGTCGCGACTGCGGTTAACGGTGATTTCGTTCCGGAACGGGCGCGGTCTAAGCGGCTGCTCGCCGAAGGTGACCGGGTCGAAATTGTTTCGCCGCGTCAGGGCGGCTGAGGAAGATGAACGCGATCGACAAATCACATGCAGGCGACGCGGCAGCTCCGCTGACGCTCTACGGTACGGCCGTCTCATCGCGGCTGTTGCTCGGCACGGCCCAGTACCCGTCTCCGCAGGTTCTTGCCGAAGCGGTGCGGGCCTCACGGGCAGAAATTGTTACCGTATCCGTGCGGCGGGAGTCGGCGGGTGGCAAGGCCGGCCAACGGTTTTGGGAGCTGATCCGCGGACTTGGTGTGCGTGTATTGCCCAACACAGCCGGCTGCAGGACCCCCAAGGAGGCCATCACAACTGCGCAGATGGCGCGGGAGCTGTTCGAAACGGACTGGGTCAAGCTGGAGGTGATTGCCAATGACGACACCTTGCAGCCGGACCTGTTCGGGCTGGTCGAGGCCGCGCGTGTGCTGACTGAGGAAGGGTTCAAGGTCTTCCCCTACACGACAGAGGACCTCGGAGCGGCCGAGCGACTGATGAGTGTCGGCTGCGAGGTCCTCATGCCGTGGGGCGCACCCATCGGTACTGGTCGCGGGCTGAACAACAAGTACGCGCTCAGGACTTTGCGCAACTACTTCCCGGGGGTTCCGCTGATCATCGATGCCGGCATTGGTGCGCCTTCGCATGCCTGCGAGGCGATGGAGATGGGCTACGATGCCGTGTTGCTGAACACGGCCGTGGCCAAGGCGGGTGATCCTGTTCGGATGGCGAAAGCGTTTGCCAATGCTGTAGAGGCTGGCCGGACGGCATTCGAGGCGGGCCTCATGGAAGTGCGCGACATGGCTGCGCCGTCAACACCGGTGGCCGGCACGCCGTTTTTCGATTTCGGGGAGAAGGCATGACTGCTCAGGCTCAGAATAAAGGGCTCGACGTCTTCTACCCGATCGTGCCAGACCTCGACTGGCTTCGCCGCATCGTTTCGCTTGGCGTTCGCACCGTGCAGCTGCGGTTGAAAAACGCCCCTGCCGAGGAAGTCCGGCGACAAATCGCAGAGAGCCTGGAGTTTTGCGCCGAGCACAATTGCCAGCTGATCGTTAATGACTACTGGCGGGAAGCCATCGACCTCGGTGCTGATTACATCCACCTGGGTCAGGAAGATTTGGCAGAAGCGGACGTTCCGGCGATCAAGGCTGCCGGGATAAGGCTCGGCATCTCAACTCATAGCCACGAGGAGCTCGAAACTGCGCTCGCGGCAAAACCGGATTACGTGGCTCTCGGACCAATCTGGGAAACGAAGCTCAAGGTCATGAAGTGGGCTCCGCAGGGGCTCGACCGGATCCGGGAGTGGAAGCAGCGCATTGGTACGCTGCCGCTTGTCGCTATCGGCGGGATCACGCCGGAGCGGGCTCCGAGCGTCATTGAAGCAGGCGCTCAGTCAGCAGCTGTTATCACGGATTTCTTCACGCACCCGGACCCCGAGGGGCGTATCCGCACTTGGCTTGAATGGGCTGAAACAGTCCGCGGATGAGCGGGAATTCGGCCTGTCCGCTGCATCATCTGTAGGCGTGCTACGCTCTTGACGCCGTAATTTCTCTTCCTAAATCGCGAGGTGGGCGGCCCATTTGGGAGCCCGCAACTGTCGCTACCGTGGTTGTCGCTTCGAAAGGAGGATAGCTATGGCGACGTTCGACCTCACGCCGTTGTTCCGTTCAACGGTCGGCTTCGACCGTGTGCAGATGCTGCTCGCGCATGCCATGCAGCGTGAGGACAACGGCTACCCGCCTTACAATATCGAAAAGTGCGGCGAGGACCAGTACCGCATCGTGATGGCGGTAGCTGGGTTCAGCAAGGACGACATCTCCATCATCGCCGAGCGCAACCGGCTGACAATTCGCGGTCAGCTGAAGGAAAAGCCTGAGCGTACCTACCTTTATCGCGGCATCGCCACGCGCAACTTCGAGCGCCGGTTCGAGCTGGCTGACTACATCGAAGTTGTGGGCGCGACGATGGGCGATGGCCTGCTCGTGATCGATCTGAAGCGTGAGCTTCCGGAGGAGCTGAAGCCTCGGAAGATCGAGATCACGACGGGTAGAGTCACGCAACTCGAAACAAAGCAGCTCGAGAAGCCTGCAGAGCAGGTGGCTGCCTGAAAGGCTGACCCAACCAGAGGTTGCCGCGGCTGAGCACGATGGGCGTCGGTCGAGGCCTCTGTGAGGCGTCGCTACGCAATCGTGCACCGCTCTGAAGGCAGAATGCCAGTCATTAGGAATGATGGAGGTGAACCATGAATTGGGGCTCGTTGATTCCTTGGCGCAGCAAGTCTCAACCGCTGCCTCAGCGGGATGACTTCCTGGATCCGATCCTCTCGCTTCGGCGGGAAATCGACCGGATGTTCGACGAGATTTTCGACGGGTTCGGTGGTTCGGTCTTCCGTTCGACAAGCCTTCGACCGGCCATCGATATGACTGAGAACGAGAAAGAACTCGTCATCTCGGCGGATCTACCCGGTCTCGATGAGAAGGATCTCGAAGTCTCGCTGGCTGGCGACGTCCTGACGATCAAAGGGGAGAAGAAGGCCGAGCACGAGGAAAGGAATGGCGGCCACTATTATGTGGAGCGAAGGTTCGGCTCGTTCTCTCGGTCGGTACGACTTCCCTTTGAGGTCGACGACCAGCAGGTGGAGGCGACGTATGATAAAGGCGTGCTGACGATCCGGGTCCCGAAACCGGCGGAGCTGCAAAAGTCTGTCCGACGGATCCCGATCAAGGCCGCCTGATTATTTAAGTGAAGGACTTCCGTTCGCGCAGTGTTGATTGACGCGAGAAGAGGTCCATGCGCGTCGACAGACGCAGCCTTTCCAGGCTCTGGGCAGTGAATGGGCTGCTCCTGAGCCTACTCTTCCTGCTCACAATTCTGATCCCTTGACGTTGATGCGGGCGGCCTAGCCGGCCGGCGAGGTCGCCCTCTCCGCGGTGACAAGGAGGAGGTGTCATGAGCAACTTCATGGAAAAACTCTCTGCCCGATGGCAGGACGGCATTAACTTTTTGCTCGGCCTTTGGCTCATCGTGTCGCCTTGGGTGCTAGGTTACACCGCTGACACATGGCCGGCCTGGAATTCCTATGTCGTTGGCGCTGTGATAGCGATTCTCGCCGCGATTTCGTTGACGGCGCATCAGAAATGGGAGCACTGGGCGACGTTGGCTGTTGCAGCCTGGCTTATCGTTTCGCCCTGGGTGCTTGATTACACAGCCCTGCAAACCGTCTTCTGGAACCACATCATAACCGGCGTGATCGTGGGCGTGTTGGCGCTCTGGACCATGGCCGGTGATTATGACTTCGGCGGCGCGGAAGCGCGAAGCTGATATCTATCGAGGGGGAGCGCAAACGGCTACCCTCTCGTCTCCCTCCCACTAGTTCGAATTAAGCCTGCGTCACGAGGCGGGCTGGCATCTCGGCGCAGGTTGGCCGAAAAGGGGGCAACTGTGCGCCCAATTCGGCTTCGTGGAGGCCTGCGCCGATGAACGAATTGCCCAAAACGACGACAATTTCTGGCGAGGGCACCGCTTCCGCCGTTCGTCCAGCGAACCATCCGGCTGTGCGCCACGGCCGGATCGGTGTGCTTTTGCTGAACCTCGGCACACCGGATGCGACAGACTATTGGTCGATGCGGCGCTATTTGAAGGAATTTCTGTCAGATCGCCGCGTGATCGAAACGCCGCGCATCATCTGGTGGCCAATTCTGAACTTCATCATTCTGACCAAGCGGCCTCGCGCGAAGGGGCGTGATTACGACTCGATCTGGAACAAGGAAAAGAACGAGGGGCCGCTTAAGACGATTACGCGCAATCAAGCGGAAAAACTGGCGGCGGCTCTCAACGATTCACGCATCGTCGTCGATTGGGCGATGCGTTATGCAAATCCCACGACGGAAAGCCGCATCAAAGCCCTGATGGAGCAGGGTTGCGACCGCATTCTGCTCGTGCCGCTTTATCCGCAATATGCGGCAGCGACGACGGCAACGGCCTGCGACCAGGCTTTCCGCGCACTGATGAAGATGCGCTGGCAGCCTTACATTCGGGTCGCCCCCGATTGGCACGATGACCCTGTGTACATCGATGCGCTCGCGCGTTCGATGGAAGCGCACCTGCAAAAGATCGACTTCAAACCGGATGCCGTCATCGCCACGTTCCACGGCATGCCGGAGAAGTACCATCATCAGGGCGATCCCTATTACTGCCAGTGCCAGAAGACCTCGCGTCTGCTGCGCGAGAAGATCGGCTGGCCGAAAGAGACGTGGCACACCACATTTCAGTCGCGGTTCGGCAACGACGTGTGGCTGCAACCGTATACGGACGAGACTGTTAGGCGCCTGGCGCAATCGGGCGTGAAAAGGCTGCTTCTTATCGCCCCTGGTTTCACGGCCGACTGCCTTGAGACGCTTGAGGAGCTGGAAGTCGAGAATCGCAATATTTTCCTCGAGAACGGCGGCGAGAAGTTCAGCTATGTCCCGGCGCTCAACGAAAGCCCCGAGGGCATGAGCGTTATCGAGCACGTCGTGCGCCGTGAGCTGATGGGCTGGGTGTAGCCCTCAGCATTTTGCTGTCGCGCCTCTTGTTAGGGCGCGTCGATGCCGCGAAAGGGAGGCATATGCCCCAAGAGCCGGATATAGTGACCGGCCCACATCGTTGCGCCGTTCTGGCTGATCGAGTGTTCGACGGCCGTGGATGGCATGAAGGGGCTGCCGTCCTCATCGAGGCAGAGCGTATCTGTGGCCTTTCGCGCTGGGGAGAGGTTCCCGAAAATTGGCCACAGGAGCGGTTGCCGCAAGGCGCAATCCTTGCCCCGGGTTTCATTGATCTCCAGGTGAATGGTGGCGGAGGTGTGCTCCTCAATGATGCGCCAACCGCCGAATCTATGTGGGCTATTGCCCGCGCTCATCGCCGATTCGGCACCACAGCCTGTTTGCCGACGCTGATCACCGATAGGCGTGAGAGGACAAGGGCGGCTATTGCTGCTGCCCGCGGTGCAGTGGGGAAAGGCGGCGTTCTAGGACTTCACCTTGAGGGTCCATTTATCAGCCTGGCCCGGCCGGGCGTGCACAGACCCGATCGCATTGCCAGCGCGCGCCTCGAAGATCTGGAGTGGCTTGCCGACCTCGGCGGTGTGGGAACGTCAATGCTCACACTGGCGCCCGAATGCGTGCCCGCTGGTTTCATCAGGATGTTGGCGCAGCAAGGTGTGCGCATTTCGGTTGGCCATAGCGAGGCAAGCGCCGCGGATATGGTGCGGGCTATCGACGAAGGGTTAACAGGTGTCACGCATCTCTTCAACGCCATGCCGCCTCTGGCAGGCCGTGGTCCGGGTATTGTGGGGACCGCATTGACCGACCAACGTCTCACGGCAGGCCTAATCGTCGACGGTCTTCATGTCGATCCCATCAACGTTCGCGTAGCGTTTGCGGCCAAGGGGGCCGATGGCATCGCACTCGTCACCGATGCCATGCCGACGGTGGGCGCAACAATCGATCGTTTCGATTTAATGGGCCGGACGATCACGCTCAAAGACGGTCGATTGACGTCGGAAAACGGCACGCTTGCCGGCGCTCACCTCGATATGGCTTCTTCCGTCCGCAACGCCGTGACGCTGGCCAATATTCCGTTGGCAGATGCGCTCCGGGCAGCGTCACTGACTCCTGCGCAGTTCTTGGGGCTCGAGCACGAACGCGGGGCCCTGAAACCAGGGGCCCGCGCCGATCTCGTCGCGCTCACATCCGATCTGAAGGTCATTGCTACTTGGGTGGGTGGAGAACTGCAGCGCGAATTAAGCGACGAAGCCGAGACATCAGAGAACGCCCAGCTCTGAGAGCAGCGCCTTTCCAATTTCAATCCGCTTTGGCGCGTCTTCCATTTTGGCCAAGGGCATATTGAGCGAAAACGCGAACACCTTACCGTTGCGCTCGACCCATCCGGTCCACCAGCCGATTTCCTGAGCCCAGCCGGTCTTGGCATAGATCGTGGCGCCGCCAGTCTCTTCCAGGCGTAAAATGTCCCTGACAATGGATTGCGCGCGCGCACTCGCGTCGAGCTTTCCTTGAGCAAGGCGTGTCACGAACCGCACCTGTTCGACAGCGCTGATTTTCAGGGGACCATCGAGCCAGAACCGGTCGACGACGCTGCCGACCTCCCGATTGCCGTAATCCAGCCGGGCGAGCCAGATACGATAACGTTCAAGCCCGATGCGGCGCGCGAGCTCCTGATAGACGGGGACATTGGATACCGGCAGCGCCTCCCGCATGGACATGTCCTTTTCCCATGCCTTCACAATTTGCGGTTTGCCACCGTACGGAATGATCTCGTTTTCGTCTCGGACAACGCCCGTATCGAGCGCGATCACGCTGTTGGGAATCTTGAAAGTTGAGGCGGGCACGAATCGTTCTTCAGCGCGCCGAGGGTTGACCAGTGTCATACGTTCATCGTCCACCTCAAGAAGCACGAATGTGCCATTCACTCCGTACTTCTCGAAATGTCGGCGAAGGTCATCGCGGATGACACTTTCTCCTGCAGCTGATGGTTTCACGAGTGCTGGAGCAACGAGAGCTTCAAGGGAAAAAGCCAGCACGGCTCGCCGGGTCGCCGTCATTCGGTAACTCCTCGTCTCGATCGCGACGCCGCATTACTGGCTTGTTTGGTCAAGACTGCGGCATCGAGGCTAACCGCCCAATCTGGTATAAACCTGGATCGGCCGATCTTGATCATTTCGTGATCGAAAGCACGCGAAGGCGTCTCGCTCGGAAATAATTCAGAGGATTAAATGGAGCACGAAACGTATATCCGCTATTTGTCACGCGCTGACATTGAAAAACTTTCCTTAAGCGGGAATGAGCTTGCCGTCAGCATAGCACGCACTTTGAGCGCCGAAGCCAAAGGGCAGGCGCAGAATTTTCCCAAGACTTCAAAAATTTTCTCTGATGGCAGATTATTTCAGTCGCTAATGGCGGTTGGCCTTGAGGCGCCGGCGCCGCTCTTCGCGGCAACAAAAATCATCGGATTGTCTCCTGGCAATCCGGCACGTGGCCTTCCAATAATCGGCGGCCTTATCGTCTTGACCAGCGGCGAGACGGGCATGCCGATTGCAATCATGGATGCGACCTGGATTACGGAAATGCGCACGGCCGCGCTGAGCCTGGTAGTCGCCAAACGTTTCGCACGCGCCGACTCTCGAAAGATTGCGTTCATTGGTTGCGGCGCGCAGGCCAGGGCTCATTTGCGCGTGTTTGCAGAAGCCTTTCCGCTGTCCAGAGTTACCGCGTTGAGCCGAAGCCGTTCATCTGCGGAAGCTCTCGCCTCAAAGGCACAGCAGATCGGGCTTCAAGCCGAAGTCGCCGACGACCCACGTCATGCCGTGGTCGGCGCAGACATCGTCATCACGAGCGTTCCCGACGGCCCTGATCTCAAGCCATTTCTCCGGGCGGAATGGCTATCGCCGGGTGCATTCGCATCTTTGGTCGACCTTGGACGGTGTTGGCAACCTGATGGTTTCGAAAGCATCGAGCATCGCTTGGTCGACGATCGCGCGCAGGTCGAAGCTTCGCGTGGTTATAGAAAGCTCACGCCAGATGGGCCCTATACTGCAGATTTGCGGGAGCTGATGGCAAATCCCGGGTTGCGACGCCGGGCCGAAAATGAGCGCGCAGTTTTCACATTCCAAGGCGTCGCCGTCGCGGATCTCGCCGTGGGTGCACTGGTTTTCGAGGCGGCTCAAAAAGCTGGAATAGGGGTCTTGTTGCCGAGATAGAGCCTCCTTGTTCTACGCGGGCAGCTCTGGAGGCCTTGTCTTATCTTCCGTACGGACTTGGACAAAAAGGCCGGGAGCGCGAAGAAGTGAATGGCGCGAAATGTGTTGTTGAGCAAAGATAGCCCGCTTTAGTTATCTGCGAGGAGGCGCTCCAACTCCAAAGCCCGTTCCGCCGTCATCGTCAGCATACATAACGCGCCGGAGACCCTGGCTAAGGTTCCGCCATCAGGATCGGCATAATAGGCGCAGTTCAGGTCGCGGTAGCGTATCCAGGCGCGCTGTGCTTCGAGCAATGGCTGTTGTCGCGCTGGCGGCAAGTTGGATTGCAGCGCTTTGTAATTCTCATTCAGCTTTGTGTCTTGCAGCCTCATTTCTTCTTCGATGCAATTCAACATCTCGGAAGTAATCCCTCCAGCGCGATCCATGCATTCGGAATACTTGGGGGATAAGGCGGTTTCACCCGCTTGAGACGTGGAAGGCCGATTTGTGACTTCCGGCTGCTGAGCTTGAGCAAGCGACGCAGCAGATACAAACACAGCTACGAAAGAGGATACCCGCCAGTAACGACAAATTGCTTTCATCGAACCAATCCATCGCGCCTCTTGGACCTGGGTGCACGTCAAATTTGACCTTCGTACGCGGCCACAAGGACACAATTTAAAGCGATCGCTACGGGATCTGAGGAGGCCCGACTACGCGAAAAAGTTACCCTTCTGCTACCCATCGTCGACCGCCTGCCTTGCCGAAGCAACAAGAAGAGTTGGCGGGCGACAAAAGTCTTCAGCTTGCGGCTAGATCGGCGCTTTCCGCATCGCACCTAGCGGTTTGCTCGTGATCTGCGGACGTACGCCATGCCTGTTCCAGGTTTGGTGTGGGGTGAGGTAGTAGAGGGAATCATTTGGCGGACAGCATAACGGCACCGAGCTCCTGCGCCCGATTTGGGGAACCGCCTTAGTTGAGTGGCGTCAATTTCTTGACTCACAAGACAATTCTGAAGAACAATCGGCTCCGTTAACCGGAGGGAGACCAACCTATGAAACGCGCGTTCTGGAGTGCCGTCGCAGTTGTTGGTACGAGTTTGGCCTTTGGCCTGCCGCAGGCTGCCAATGCGCAGCAGACGCTGACAGTTTCTTCGTGGGGCGGCGCCTTCCAGAAGGCGCAGCGCGAAGCTTGGTTCAACGTCGTTGAGAAGGAACTCGGCATCACCATTCGCGAGGAAACCACCTCCGGTATTGCAGACGTTCGCGCGCAGGTGGCGTCGGGCAACCCCACGTGGGATCTCTCGACCCAGGGCGCCTATGGTTGCGCAATTCTCGAGAAGGAAGGAAAGCTCGAGAAGCTCGATCCGGCCATCGTCAATGATCCGGGCGTTCCGAAAGAACTGAAGTCCGATTATTGGATTTCGCAGATTGTTTATTCGCTCGCCATTGGGTGGCGGAAAGAGGCGTTAGGCGACAAAAAACCAACGGGCTGGGCGGATTTCTGGGACGTCAAGAATTTCCCTGGTCCGCGTTCTCTGCGTCGCCATCCGATCTACAATCTTGAGGTTGCATTGATCGCGGATGGCGTGCCCATGGACAAGCTCTATCCGCTTGATGTGGATCGCGCGTTCAAGAAGCTGGAAGAAATCAAGCCGCACGTGCTCGTCTGGTGGAGTTCAGGTGCGCAGTCCGTCCAGGTTCTGCAAGACGGCGAAGTTGACATGGTTGCAGCCTGGAATGGTCGCATCCAAGCAGCCGCGGAGGATAAGTCGGCCCGTGGTGGCGAGATTGGCATCACGTACGATCAGCAGATCCTCCTCTCCGATTGTTGGATCGTGCCGAAGGGGGCCAAGAACAAGGACTTGGCGATGAAAGCCATTGCCATCATGATGCGGCCTGACGTTCAGGCGCGGATCACCGACTACATCAATTATGCGCCAGCAAACACCAAAGCCTTTGAGACGGGCCTGATCCCGAAAGAGAAGATGGCGGGGCTGCCCAACGCGCCGGAAAATGTCGGCAAAGGCTTCATCCTCTCGGTCGATTGGTGGGTCGAGAACAACGATGAAATGGTGAAACGCTTCGACGCGTTCCTCCAAGAATAAACTCAGACTAATCTCGCCTAGAGAAACACCGCGGGTCAGCGACCCGCGGTAGTTGTTTCGTTTAGCAACACATTTTGGGAGACGGAGCGGCTTTCAATTCGCCGTCTGGAAGTATGGGTCAGATCTCTCTGCCGATTACTATCCGTAATGTGACGAAAGCTTATGGTGGGTTCCGGGCACTGGACAACGTCAGTCTGGACGTGGCGAGCGGCGAATTTCTGACCCTGCTCGGGCCGTCCGGGTCCGGGAAGACGACATTGCTCAATGTCCTTGCTGGTTTCATCAGGCCAGACTCAGGAAAAGTTCTTTTTGGCGAGAATGATATTACGCTCACGCCGCCCCATAAGCGCGACATTGGGATGGTGTTCCAGAACTATGCCCTGTTCCCTCACATGACGGTGGCAGGCAATCTGGCCTATCCTCTGAAGCTGCGGCGGGTGTCCCGCGCGGAGATCGAAGAAAGGGTTCGCCGGGCTCTGGATATTGTTCAACTGAGCGGATTCGAAGATCGTCACGTGGACCAGCTTTCCGGTGGCCAAAAGCAGCGCGTGGCGCTTGCCCGCGCGATTATCTTCGAGCCGCGTGTCGTCTTGATGGACGAGCCTCTATCTGCGCTGGACAAGAAATTGCGCGAGCACATGCAGATCGAAGTGCGCCATCTGCACCAGCGGCTCGGTATGACGACGGTTTACGTCACGCACGACCAGCGGGAAGCCTTGACCATGTCGGACCGCATTGCGGTGATCGACAAGGGGCGCTTCCGGCAGATCGACAAACCGCGCGATATCTATGAGCGACCGCGAAGCCGATTTATCGCCGAATTTATTGGGGAATCCTATTTCTTGCCAGTCACAGTTAGCGGTACGGAAGCCGTGTTTGGGGGCCAAAAGCTGCGACTGGCTGAGACTCCTTTTAGCACTAGCCCATCGCAGTTCCTGGTTATTCGACCAGAGAAACTGAAGATCGTGACAACCGGAGAGGACACGTCCGGCCTCAATCTCTTTCGCGGACGCGTGAAGGAACTTGTCTACCAGGGCGAGACCCTGCTGATCTCCGTCGAGTTACCAGGGGGGGAAGAAATTGGTGTGCGTCAGCCAACCAGCAGCGCTGCGCCGCCACCACCGGAGGCGGGAGCCGAAGTCGTCGTTGGGTTGGCCTTCGATGATACGATCATCGTGCCGGATGAAAACTGATGGCCGCTGTTGCTGATTACATCTCAAAAGCAGGTGAGAACGCTGTCGAGCTGAAAGCACAAGCTCGCGCCGAAAGCCTTAAGCTTGCCAGCCTCACATTGCCCGGCCTGCTGATTATCGCCGTGATCGTCCTTGTGCCGATTGCATGGCTGTTCTGGTTATCGTTTCGAAGCGGGGATGCATTTACGTTTGAACATTACGAGCGGCTTTTGCATCCGTCGTACCTCAGCAGTCTTCAGACGACTTTTGAGCTCTCATTTCTGGTGACGGGGCTCTGCATCGTTCTGGGCTACCCGGTCGCCTACCTGATGACACAGGTGCGTGAGCGAATGGCGGCCCTGCTGATGATGTTCGTGCTTTTTCCAGTTTGGACGTCACTGCTTGTGCGGTGTTACGCGTGGCTGGTCCTGTTGCAGCGGCGCGGGATTGTGAACAACTGGCTGCTGGATGTAGGGTTGATCGACGCGCCGTTGCGGCTGATGCACAATTTCACGGGCACGACCATTGGTATGGTGCACATCATGCTGCCGTTCATGGTTCTGCCGCTCTACGCATCAATGCGGGCGATCAGTCGTGACTACATGAAAGCAGCGGCCAATCTCGGCGCGTCGCCGGTGCAGGCCTTCTGGCAAATATTTGTGCCGCTTTCGTTGCCGGGGCTGGCTGCCGGAATCATCATCGTTTTTGTGCTTTGCCTGGGCTTCTATGTGACGCCGGCATTGCTTGGTGGCGGTCGCGTAATGATGTGGTCGATGCAGATCGAGCGGAACGTCACCTACTATTCCGACTGGGGCGCGGCGAGTGCTCTAGGCGTCGTGCTTCTCGTGATGACCCTCGCCGTCCTTTGGCTCGTAGGCCGCGTGATCGGCTTCGACAAAATGCTCGGAGCGAAATAAATGCTAAGCAGCCCGGCCACTGATACGCAGATCACTCACGGTCGCCGACTTTGGCTTTATGTGCTCGTCGGCCTGATCCTCGTGTTTCTCGTCGTACCGAGCTTGATCATCATTCCATTGAGCTTTTCGAGTTCCCGCCTGCTGGCTTTCCCACCGCCCGGTTGGTCTTTGCGCTGGTACGAGGCATTTTTCGGTTCTCTCGAATGGCGATCAGCGACTGTCACGTCGTTTAGCGCGGCGTTTCTGACGATGATCCTGGCCACGGCAATTGGCACTCTGGCCGCCTACAGCCTGCGCGTTAGTCAATCGAGACTATTTCAGGCGGCCTTTATCGTTTTCCTTCTGCCGATGATGATCCCGGCAATTCTGATCGCCATCGGCGTATTTCTGCTTTATGCCCAGTTGGGCCTCAATAACACCCTTCTCGGCATCGTCTTGGCGCATACCGTCATGGCCATTCCATTCGTGGTCATTACGGTCGCCGCGGGGCTCAGAAGCTACGATATGAACCAGGAAATGGTGGCGCGAAGCCTTGGCGCGAGCCGGCCTTGGGCCTTTCTGACGATTACTCTGCCCCAGATCAAAATTTCCGTGATCTCGGCGGCGCTGCTCGCCTTCATCACGTCGCTGGACGAGGTTGTCATCGCATTGTTCATAGCGGGTGGAGACAACATGACGTTGACAAAACGCATGTTCAATGCGCTGCGCGATGAGATCGACCCTACCATTGCAGCGATTTCTACGCTTCTGCTCCTGCTATCGGCCATTCTGCTGGCGACGTCGCAGTTCCTGCAGAAGGGTTCCGGGCGCAGGTGATTCGAGCAGATCCGTCAGAGCTAAGCGCATACGTAACCAATTGAGATCGCCTCAATGGGCTTAGAGGCGATCTACAAGTTTTTCTTTCATGATCGTAGGCGGGTTATACCGCGCGGCCAGCGACCAGCCCCTCATAAACGGCTTCTTCTGCGGACCGCGGGGAGAGGCAATCTCCCGCCAGGTGGATCGGGATGTCGAGGTCAGCTAACTCTTTCTCGAGGCTTGTTTCCGGCGTGTGGCCGAAGGCAGTGACGACGGTATCGACTTCCTCGCAGATAATCGGCTTCCCGGACACGATATGCACCAGATAGACCGTGTCGCCGTCGACGCCGTACAGCCTAGCGTACGGAATGATCTCGACGCCGAGGTCGTGAAGCCGCGCAGCCCAAGAGTCACGCAAGTACATCTGCAGGTTTTGGCCGGCGTGCAGACCATTCACAGCCAGCCTGACGTGGCGGCCATCGCGCGCCAGTTTCTCCGCTAACCCCATGCCCACCCAGTCGCAACGCCAGTCCGCAACAAGCACCCGCGAGCCGGGGTTGGCTTTGGCCGTGAGCACATCCCACGGCTCAACCACATGCCCACTTTCACGGCCTTCGATTGGCGCCTTGTAAGGCTTTGCGCCCGTCGCGATGATGAGGGCTTCGGCCCCCAGCTGCTTTACGAGCGTAGCGTCGACGGTGGTATTCAGACGTATGTCGATCCGCGCCTTGCGGATTTCATGCTCCAGATTCGTAATCAGACCACCGAATTCCGCGCGTTCCGGGAGGAGCTGCGCCAGGAGCACCTGACCGCCGAGGCGAGAGCCAGCCTCGCAAAGAATAACGTCATGACCGCGCTCGGCCGCGGCAACAGCGGCTTTCATGCCGGCAGGGCCGCCTCCCGCCACGACAACGCGTTTCCTGGTTGGGGCCGGCATAACATTGCCCAAGCTAAGCTCGCGGCCCGTTACCGGGTTTTGAATGCAGGAGACGGGATAACCCAGGTGGTAGTGGCCAATGCACGCCTGGTTGCAGGCGATACAGGCGCGAATATCATCCAATCGGCCTTCCCGCGCCTTGTTTGGCATATCCGGGTCGGAAATCATTGCGCGGGTCATGCCGCACATGTCGGCGAGGCCAGAGGCGAGCACCTGCTCCGCAATTTGCGGCTGGTTGATACGACCGGCAACGAAGATTGGCAGCTCTACGGCTTCGCGCAAAATACCAGCTTTGGGAGCAACGTAAGCCGGCTTCACCTCCATAGGCGGCACGACATGAATGGAGCCACCAAGCCCGGCCATTGAGCCCAGGGTGACGTTGACGTAATCGATCGCTTTTCTTTGCGCGAGTTCGCGGCAAATCGCGATGACTTCTTCGGCTTTCAGTCCGTCGGGCTCGACCTCTTCTGCCGATATTCGCATGCCGACGACGAGGCCTTCGCCGATGTTCTGGCGCACAGCCGCCAGACACTCGAGCAGGAAGCGCATGCGGTTTTCCCGGCTTCCTCCGTAACGGTCGGTCCGAAGGTTGGTCGCGGGATTGAGGAATTGCGCAAATAACAGGCCGTGACTCGCTACCAGCTCGATGCCGTCGAGCCCAGCAGCCGCAAACCGCCCTGCCGCTTTGCCACACGCTTCAACCAGCTCCTCGATCAGCTCGATCGGCATTTCGCGCGGCATCGTGTGAAAACGGTTGTCGGGAACGGCAGACGGCGCATAGGCGACGTCGCGCAAGCCTCCCCGCATGCGCCGCGACACGCGTCCGGAATGCGAAAGTTGGCCGAAAACCTTTGCGCCGTGCCGATGCACGGCCTCCGCAATTTTCCGGTAACCGGGAATACAATCATCGGAGGCAACGACGATCTCGGGTGAGTCGCTCAGCGCTGTCGTATGAAAGCGTGCCGCTTCTAGGATGATCAGTCCCGCACCACCCCGCGCCCGTGCCTCGTGATAGGCCACCAGCTCATCAGAGGGGAGCCCGCCTTTGGCCAGATACGTCTGGTGGCCAGTCGAGAGAATGCGGTTTCGTATGTCACATTGCCTGAGCCTGAGCGGGGAAAACAAATATTTGAAAGGGGTGCTCATATTGGGGCCCTCAAGGATGCAGGCAGTACGATGCCGAATTTCGAACTGCTCTAGTTTCGCAGGTGCGTTGGTGGCTTAGGGATGCGGTCCTTATGCGCAGATGCCAGCTCTGGCATTCAGGTGGCTAGCTATCTCTCGGCATTGGGGCGTGTCATTGAATATCGGAAGAGAGCACGCGGGCGCACCATGCTCATGATGGCCTCGCTCGAAGGCATCTGCGTAATACGCGAGCCCAGGCGGGCATGATTCTCGGAGTACTCCATAAAATGACAAAGGACATTTTCGCGGATTGCAAATATGCCCCATACTGGTGGGATCGTACGCCGCGACCCCAAGAGTTCGCGCGGGCCAGCGTTCCAAAGACTGTGGACGTTGCGATTATTGGCTCAGGATACACCGGCCTCAATGCCGCCCTAGTGACCGCTCGGGCGGGGCGCCATACGGTGGTGTTCGACGCAGAGGATGCCGGTTTCGGCTGCAGTACCCGCAATGCCGGTCAGATTTCGACGAGCATCAAGCCGAGCTACGACGCGCTTTCGCGCCGTTACGGACCGCAGAAAGCTTTCGACATTCTTAAGGAAGGCCAGAATTCGCTAGCGTGGATTGGCGAGTTTGTCCGATCCGAAAAAATGGATTGCGATTTTGCCGTCGTCGGAAGGTTTTTCGCAGCCCACAATAAGGCAATATTTGAAGCGCTGGCGCGATCGGTATCCAGTCAACCGAAAGGTCTCGAAGTCGACGCTTTCGTGGTGCCTCAGTCCGAGATGCATTCAGAGCTGGGGACGGATGCTTATTGCGGTGGTGTCGTCTACACGCAGCATGCGGCGATCGATCCGGCGCGGTATCATCAGGAGCTGCTCAACCGCGTTTGGGCTTCCGGCGGGGAAGTGGTCGCGCATTGTCCTGTTACGCACATCGACAAGGAGGCGAGCGGCTTCCGTTTGATAACAGCGCGCGGCGAAATTCGAGCGCGGAATGTCATTGTGGCAACGAATGGCTATACAGGGAATTTGACGCCTTGGCTGAGGCGTCGCGTCATTCCTATCGGCAGCTACGTAATCGTCACGGAGCCGCTGCCACCTGAGCTTATGAAGCGCCTGATGCCTAAGGGGCGTGTCGTTAGCGACTCACGGAGGGTCATCTATTATTACCGGCCAACTCCCGATGGTCGGCGTATTCTTTTCGGCGGGCGGGTCTCGGTGAGTGAAACGGATCCGCGTATCAGCGGCCCGAAGCTCGCTGCGGAATTGACGAGGATTTTCCCGGAACTTGCAGGGAAGCGCATTACGCACTCGTGGTGCGGATTCGTCGCCTACACGTTCGATGAACTCATGCACGTCGGGCAGTACGACGGTCTCTATTACGCCATGGGCTATTGCGGGTCGGGCGTCGCGATGGCGAGCTATTGCGGAATGCGAGTCGGCCAGCAGCTTTTGGGCCTCAAAGAGGGGAGAACGGCTTTCGACGATCTCTCTTTTCAGACACGCCCCCTTTACACGGGCAACCCGTGGTTCCTTGCGCCGTCGCTCGTGTATTACAAGCTTCGGGACGCATTGCCGATTTGAGCTCTGATATTTTTTGTGGGGTGGAGGCCATGCGTAATGGCCACCACCATTTGTAATGGCGGAACTAAACCGGCTTAGTCGGTTGCTTTCACGCCGCCATCTGTCAACCGATACCAGGCAACGAGCGCAGAAACATAAGCCAAGTGGAATCGGTGCAGCGGAAGCGGTTTGATTGACACGATTGGGAAAGGCAATGCCTCGCGCCGACTGCTTGAGACATAATCAGCGATGGCAATGCCCATTGCCGACTGCAAGCCAATGCCCCGGCCCATGCAACCGATATCGATGAGAAGGCCCGGTTCTGGCTCGTGAAGATGAGGCAGAAAATCTCTGGTTAGAGCGACCCGTCCACACCAGCGATATTCGATGGGAACGCCTTTAAGCTGCGGGAAGAGTTTGTCGCGAACGCGGTCGAGATGGCTCCAGTCGGCCTCGCTACGCGGCTCCCGAAATGGTCCACGACCGCCCAAAAGGAAACGTCCGGTGTGATCGAGCCGGAAGTAGAGTAACAGTTTCCGGGTGTCGGATGAAGCATGTCCGTACGGCAGGATCGATTTTTGGATGTTATCCGGTAGCGGCGCGGTCGCGATCATAAATGAGTTCGGCGCGACAATTGTCTGCCTGAGCTTCGGTACGAGGGAATCTGTATAGCCGTTCGTGCAGAGCACCACGCGATCCGCCGTAACTTCTGCGCCACTTGCTGTTTTCACGCGCCAACTGCCGTTAACCCGCTCAAGCTTCGTGGCCCTGCTGTTTCCATGCACGGCGGCACCTGCCTGGACAGCGGCTTTAGCCAGCCCGCGCGCGTAAGCGAGAGGCTGAACGGCCCCACCGCGTGGGTCGATCCAAGCGCCTTCGTATTGGCGAGTTCCGAGGTGGGCTTCTGTTTCGGTCTTATCCAGGACTGTAACGTTGACGCCGCGCCGCGCCCACTGTTCTGCCCGCTTGTGAACGGCTTCAACCGCTGCGGAGTTGTGGGCTCCCTGAATCCACCCATTCCGGACGTATGGAACGTCCATATTGTGCTTGGCGATGAGATCGAAAACCACATCAGCAGTACGGCCAGCGAATTCTACGATTCGCTCGCCTGCTTCGGGGCCGAACATCGAAATGATTTCATCGGGGTCGTATTTCAGGCCCGGGATAACCTGTCCGCCGTTTCGGCCTGAAGCGCCCCAGCCTGGCTCGCGTGCTTCAAGCAGGACGACCTTCGTTCCGCGTTCGGCCAGATGAAGGGCCGTCGATAGTCCTGCATATCCCCCGCCGACGATGCAGACGTCCGCCTTGGTGGACTGGCTGAGCGGTGGTGTCGGCACAGGCGGCGGTGCAGTTGCAGCCCAGAGCGAGGGAGCGAGAGGGAAGGGCTCGGCCATGGCGAAGCTCTTATGATCGGCGGGTGTATTGGTGCGGAAGGCAGACTGATTCAAAGCTCTCTGTCGAGAGCTTACGGATTTCCAGCAACCACGATTGGTCAGCGAAAAATCGATGGTGCCGTAAGAGGGGGATTCGCAGATTTTCTCTATCATCTTGTTTTTACTCATCTTTTTCAAACTGCAAAACTAGCAATACCATCAAATATACCATCAGGGCAGGAAGCTCACCCTTCAAGAGCAAGATCAGTGTTGAAGTTGCTGATGACGTGAGCCGGTGAGCGCCCAATCATCCATCCCTTCTCGCGCTTTGTCGCTGTTACATCGACATGTGGCCCAAGGCGATCGCCGTAGCTCTTGATCTGAGCATGAGACAGGAGGAGAAGGTCAAAGCTCGCAAAGCCCGTTCTCACGACGCCGATGTTGACGCACTGCTCATACTCATTTGGAACCGAGAATTTGAACTTCCCCGGTGCAACCTCAACGCCGAGACGCACAGAGATCATACGCTGCCGCCGATCGACGATGGCGTAGAGATCGACGAAATCGTTCTTATCCTTCTCCTCGCGCAGAGCGCAGGTGCCACCGTCCATCTGAATGAGACCGGCAACAAGGCTGACAGCACCACTGTCGGCGAGAAGCTTCCTCGGCGTAATCTTCTCGTTGACCTCCGACTTGATACCGAAGGCGAGCCAGCCCTCATCGACATCGAACAGCTTAGCGAGGGCGCGCAGCTTCTCGTTCCTGGGGATTGTCTCTCCCCATACCCACTTACGCACAGTCTCGCGGGTGACCTCAACGCCGAACTGTTTGCGGAGCTGTTCGGAAATCCAGGTGTACCGGCCCTGATTATAGGGCGGCAGCAGGTCCGACTCTTCGATGACCTGATTTAGACGCCGCGCGAACGCAGCATGGGGCGCATCATCCTTGACCCTGATTGTAACCATCGTTCCGCATTCTCCCTTTCACGTCACTGACACTCATCATGCAACCATGACAAGCTGAAGGTGACATAAACGGCGGAACGTGTCAATCTTAAATTGTCAAGTCAGCACTTCGTCTTTCCAACAACCTAAGCTTAACGCTTCGTATAATCTCGTTCTGAGTCACATCACGCTTCGTGAGAAGCGGCAGAATGTCCTCATCGTATGTGCCGCGAGCGACGATGTGATGATTGAATACGGGTTTGGTCTGCCCCGAGCGATGGAGCCTCTTGTTGAACTGCAGGTACAACTCAAGATCGGGTGTTAGGCCGTACCAAACGCTGATATTCCCGCCGTACTGCAAATTCTGACCGTGACCGACCGAGGCAGGATGCGCGAGAAGTAGCTGAATTTCTCCGCGATTCCAGCGTTCCTTTGTTTTCCGCACGTCACCCTCGCCGAACACGACGGCGTGCTTGAATCGTTTGCGGATGCGGGCCAGGTCAAATTTGAACATGTAGGCGACGAGCACCGGAGCCCCGTTGGCTTCATCAATGATATTTTCCAGGGCTTCCAACTTCTCGTCGTGAACCCAAACGTCGGTGCCGTCCTCGCGGTACATGCTGCCGTTCGCGAACTGCAACAGCTTCATATGCAGCACGCCGCGGTTGACGGCTTCCACGTCATACAGATCTGAGACAAGAGTCTTCTCAAAGCTGCGGTACTCATCCATGACCCGCTTCGGTAAAGTAACTTTCACTTCTATGTTGTTGATCGGCGGGAGATCGACGCAATCCTTCTCCTCAAGCGTAAACATGATGTCGCTCAAGCGGTCCATGATCTCAGTCTGAGCGTTTGGCCTGGGCTCCCAATTCCAGCCCATATAATCCTTCACGAACCACCGCTGGAGGAACCAATACTTGCTGGAGCCAAGGCGCTCGCCGCCATCCGCGACCTTGGCGAGACCCCATAGATTCTGGAGACCCTTGGGTGCCGGGGTACCGGTAAGAAGAACGACGCGCTTCGCATACTTACGAGCTTTGACGGCGACCCCGAAGCGGGTAATGCCCTTCTTGGCCGTACGCATCTTACCATTCTTGAACATACTGGCCTCATCGACGATCAACATGTCGTAAGGCCAGTGCTTGCCTCGGCCGAAGAATTCCCAAAGCCAGGGTAGCGCCTCTTTGTTGATGATATGGACCTCAGCATCGCTACGAGCGAGCTTGGCGCGTTTCCAGCTCTTGAAGACTGTCGCGCGCTTACCAGCCCAATTCCGCGCCTCCTTGGCGTCCATACCGATAAGATCGCGAGCCGTGTCGTAGGCTTCCTTCCGCGCCTTGATTACGTCCTCATCCTCGTCGGTTGCCCGCACGAGCGTCCACGTCAGAAGACTCGTGTGCTCCCAACTCATGATCTCATCGGGCCACGTCGCCTCGGCCACGAGCCTCGGGGCCACGATGAGCACCTTCTTGACTTTTCGATCGTCGAGAAGGTCAAGTACAGCGGTGAGGGTCGTGGCCGTCTTGCCCGAGCCCATCGGCAGGCCAAGGATGAGGCTCGGGATGCTCTTGATCTTGTTGACGAAGATTCTCTGATACCGACGCAGCTCGGAACGCTTACGAAGCGGCATACTCATCTCTCAAGAAAGAAATTCCAGCTTCGACGTTATCGACGACGGCGACCTTTGCGCCGTACTGCCGGAGACGCTTAATCTCGGCGCGCTGTGAGGGGCGAGGCTTTTTGCCGGGTTGCTTGAACTCAATCAGAAGAAAGCACCCATTCTTGAGAAACAGACGATCCGGTGCTCCCTCTCGACCGATCCACTGGAGCTTGCGAACTAGCCAGCCGTTTTTCTTCGCCCATTCGCACACCTTGTTCTCAACGTAGGATTCCAGCATAGAAGTCTCGTCACTTAAACGGCCAAAGACACGTCAAAAGTGACGTATAGCTCAAATTAAGGACTCCTCAAAGCCGATCTCTTGAAGGATGGAGCGCGCCTCGCGGATATACCAGCCGTAATCCACATCATCGGGGAACTTGTCAGGAAGCTCCATGAGAGGTTTTGCCCCCTCCGTCCTCGGCACAAGGTTGTGAGTTCCATATCTGTTAGGAGTCTTGTAAAAAATTCCGATCTCGCCGTTTGTAGAATAATACCAACGAATCGCCTTGCCGAGATACTGCGCATTCGAGAAGTCAAGTATTTCCTCGGGCTTCAAGAGCTGACCACGCTTGCCGTAGCGATCCCGGTAATACTTCTCAGCACCACAAATCGCACCACCTTGAACCTGCCGCACCGTCACGAACTTGGTGATGTCACGACACTCGCGAATTGTCGCCGACAGTGACTTTCCCTCCGTAATGTGCGCAATTACAGCGTCAATGCAAATTTCGTTCTGAGGGTTTTTCATGAAGCCCGCTTTGGCATAAGCACCCTTGAGCTTCACCCCACCACCTTTCTTGACTGCGATATAGTTGTTCACATCACGACTGTAGAGAGCGCTGTACTCCGTCGCCTCAGTCCCGAATCCTGTGTCGTGTTCCCATTCCTCCACAACCTCTCTCATCACGTGCTCATGCTTCCTATCGCAGAGCATCACGATGCCATCCGTGTTGGCGCTCACCACGCGGATACCGGCACGCTCCAGGCGCTCGATGAACATGAGGAGCGACAGTTGGCCGGTGATGGTGGTCCTGATGAGAAGGTCGGGCGAGTACAGGGCCGACCAGGGCGAGCCAAACTTGCCGAACGATCCGTTGATCGTGATTTTCAGGGAGTTCGCAACGACTGTGTTGCCCTCGGCCTTGGCTTTGAGGCGACGATTCACGATCTCCCGATAGACCTTGAGAAATGCCTTACCCATGTGCTTCGGATAAAGCCCCAAGCGGAGGATAATCATGGGGTAGTAAGAGGTAACGTCCCTGTCTACGAGAATTTGATCCTCTCTTGCGACGATGGCCTGACACTTCTCTGAGCTGTGGAGGCCACCGATCCCCATACGATAAATCCCATTGCCGATCTTAATGCTCGCATCGGCCAATGCGCGAGGCATTATGATTTTTCCGGTTTTATCGACCCGAAACGACGACCGCTCGATCTCCGAAAGGATGTCGCGCAAATCTGGATGCTTGAACCGGATGAAATCGGGCACGATGTAGCTATATCTGGTTCCCGGTGGAATCTCTGGACGCTTCGGCTTCTCGCCAAGGAGCTTGCCAACTTCACTACGGATCACAGCCTCGGCGATCTGAGCGTCTGACTTGGACCGCAAGTCTTGACGATACTCGGCGCTCATAGAAGCACGGAGGTCCAACTGCTCTTTCAGCTTGTTGTAAAGAAGAATCGTAGCGTCTAGGTCGTTTTTCCAGTAGTCGTATACAACCTCAATCTCCTCATCGGTAAGCACGGCGTCAGGATCGATCGGTAAGTCCTGCATCCGCTTACCGTGAAGGCGGCCGTTGTAGATTTTGAGGCTGGCCTTTCCAGGTGCAACTTCGATGAGGTCGATATGGTCGAGCCTGAGCGGAACTTCTATACCGTAGTCCCGCTCAATATCCCAGGACTTGCGGCCACCTAGGATTATATCATCGGCAATTTTCTTGAGGTCGATAACCCGGAGACCAGAGAGGGCCGAATAGAGAATTGGAAGGTCGAAATGCCGGGTGTTGAATCCAACCGTGCGATACTTCCGCATGAACTCGCGGATCTCATCAATATCGTCGTCGCTCAAGTACCCCTTTGATCCGACGACTTCCCACGAAACGACCTTCCCCGTATCGACCCGCTTAAAGCCGATCAGAAGGTAATTCCGATAAATCTCAATGTCGTGAACCCAGGTTATCTTTTCCTTCGTGTAGGCGACCAATTTCAGCCCCCGTTAGACGGCAATCCCCGGCGCTAGGCCGGGGATCTGTAAAGTAACTTTCGGATCAATCAGACCACATCATCGTCGTCGCGCCGCTTGCGAGCCCGACTGTTCCGAGACGGCCGGTCCTCATCGTCCTCATCGTCATCGTCCTCATCCTCATCGTCCTCATCACGACTCTTACGACGGCGAGGCCGGTCGTCTTCGTCCTCATCCTCATCGTCCTCATCACGACTCTTACGACGGCGAGGCCGGTCGTCTTCGTCCTCATCTTCGTCCCGGCGCTTTCGACGCGGGCGATCGTCTTCGTCCTCATCCTCCTCGTCATCGAGGTCGTCGAACTCATCGGGATCGGGCGGAGCTGCACCGAACGCCTCACCGTCGCGGCGGAAGCGGACGGCCTCCAGGCTCGCGTTCACGCGCTTGCCGTACTTGTTGTCCTGCGCCCAAATGCGAATGATGGCGTCCACGTAACAGCCCGAGTAAATCACGCCATCCTCCTCATTAAGCGGAGTCTTATCCCGATCCAGAACGAGAGGACGACGGGCATTCGACGCGGACACGTACATCATATCCTCGTAGCCGTCGTACTCCGTGTTGTTCCCATCACGGAGGCAGATCTTACCCTCGCTGAGCTTCGGCGCACCCTTCGGCCATTTCTCCTTTTTCACGTATTCGATCGCGTCCTCGATGGCGCGAAGATTGGCCTTACCTTCCTTGGTGCTCGGATCAATCAAGAAATTGCAGTTGTACTTCGGTTCACCCTCACCATCCCCGAATGCCTGGGGACGGAACAGATGCGCGAAGGACAAGCGCACATTCTTCAATTTCACCCGAGCTGGGTCCTCTTTCTTTGCCATTTCTCGTTTCTCCACACGTTAAAGGTGACTCTTAGTCGTCAAAAAGGTCGGTAATTGGTGGGATTGGTGGTCTCGCGTCGTCCTCCGAAACCAACACCGGCTTTGGCGAGCCTTTTTCGATTAAATGGTCATATCTGGCGAAAATTTTCGGCGGCAGCTCCTTTTCAATTTGAGTCGGTGTTTTGAGTTTCAGGTTATAGGCGTCGTTCCCGAGAAGTCGTCTGAGCGCCGTTTCGGCCGCCTCACGGTCCTTCCATTTACGGGGAGGCGTGCGCCCGTACACAGCCTTAAGACCCGGCGTCGGCCGACCGGCGAGAGCATCCTCAAGGACTTGCGCCTGGAGACGATCGAAGAATTTATCGATCATCGGTCGGTGCTTAAGCAGATAGCTCCGACGCTCTGGCGTGAGAGCTGTAGGTGAAAGGCTTGGAGGGGTATCATCCTCAATGTCTTTGTCGAGTTCGTCGAAATCCTCGAAAACCATCCGCATGTTGAATTCGACGTACTCAGGGCACTTCAAGCTTTTCGCGCCCTCGCAATACTGACACTGGATAAGGCCGGGGATACGCGGAGCGTCCTTATCGTAGGTTGCTTCCGCGCTCTTTTTCAGCTTCTTTCCGAAGGCGAGGAGATCGTCGAGAGTAACGTCCCATTCACCACCGCCACCGGGCGCTCTAGGTTGCCAGATGACCAGACGGAATTTCTCGGCATCGGTGATTTCTCGGGCGACGTTATCCCAAAAGCCCAGCGCGTAGCACATGAGCTGCGTATTTTCTATCGGGGAAACGGGCTGCATTCCCCATTTCCAATCGAAAATGGTAATTAGCCGTTTTCCGCAAATTCCAACGTCGAGAGTGCCGAATTGCCCAGGCATCCAACGGCTGAGGTCAACACGATACTCGACGAATAGCTTACCTGGGATCGAATCGATGTATTCGAGCCCTTCCTGCATCATCTCGGCGAGTTCTTCGTCGAATTCTAGCTTGTAGCCATCGTGCTCGCGGACCTCGCCGATGTAGGAGTACGCGTCCTTTCCTGTTTTCAGGGCATCTTCACAAAAGGAATGGAGGATCGTCCCCTCAGCAGCATGTGTGCCCTCGGTCAAATCTTCCTCGATTTTCTCAAGGAAGTTCACGCTACCGGGGCACCGGAGCCAGCGATAGGACGCGGATGGCGACAGACGGGCGTGCGCCTTCACACATTCTCTCCTTGTGAGAGGGCCTTATGACGTGGAGCGGGTTTCGCGAAGCGACTCACCCCGCAAGAGCCGCACGGGCGATAAGCGCCCCCAGGTTGGAAAAGACACCTGGGCGATGGACCCCCCTCTATCACCCGCTCCACTTCATAAGGCCCTCGGGAACTTCGCCCAAACCCGAGGGACTTACGGGCGGTGCCCCGGCTTCGGTAGGTGGTGGGGCTAGCAGGACACCGCCAAGGTGACGATACTCCCCGTTTATCGTGGCAATGAGGAGTATCGCCGGGGACGATTAAACTACGTCGTCCTCCTCCTCTCCGTCGCCGTCACCCTCACCGTTCAACATGGCGAGGGCTTCGGCGCGATGCTCCTCGGCAATCTCGGTAAAGCGCTCGACCCCGAACTTCTCGACGATCTTCTTGATGGTCGCGCGGCGGGCCTTGTAGTCGTCCTCATCATCAGCCGCGTCGAGATACGCCTTAGCAGCATCCTTCATGTCAGAAACGCTCGGAATCTTGGCCGCCTTGGGCTTACGACCGCGACGGCGAGGTGCTTCCTCGGCATCGTCGGCCTTTGCCTTGGTCTCCTCGGCCTCAACCTTAGCAGCCTTCGGGGCAGAAGCCTCAACTTTAGCCTGCGCTTTGCTGATAAGCGTACTCAGAAGCTCGTTGTTTTTCGTAATGGCTTCGGTTAGTGCCGAGATGCGATCCTCAAGGCTCATCACTGTTCTCCCGTTTTGCACCAGAACTCGTCTCTTCGTTGATCGTGGCCCTTATAAAGCACGTTCTAAGTGACACGTCAAGTAGGTATTGTCCCTTTGGGCGTGACGATGTAGAGTCCCTCGCGATCGTTAGGTTTGTGGGACTCGGAAATGCCGGAAAAGAATGAAGAATTGCTGCGTTTGCTGACGGAAAATCTTCCAAAGCACCGTAGAAAGAACGGTACAATCAGCCTCAGAAAGATAGCAATTTCCCTCGGAATTTCGCGTCAAGCTGTAAGCCAGTGGCCGATTCGTGGCCGCATCCCGTCGAAGCGGGTGAACGCACTTATCAACCTCCCAGGCTCAACTCTGACCAAGGAGAAATTGGACCCCTTCATCGACTTCGGTTGATCGCTGATTCGAGTCGTAATTCAGAAGGGGACCCTCCGTTATGCTTGATGACTTAAAGCGCGGGGTCCGCGAGGGCTTCGCTTTCGTCAAACTCCGCAAACGCTCGAAAGCGCCGGTTGCTCCAGATTGGACGAGTGCTCCGATTCCTGACTTCGCCCAGGTCAAGCGTTGGTGGGAGACGGGCTTTAATATCGGCGTGCGCCTCGGTAAGCCATCGAAGCTCGTTGACGGCAATTATCTGCACGTCATCGATGTAGATATTCGCGACCCCGATGATCCCGAGGAAGCGTTCGCCGAGGCAGTCGAGACGCTGAGAAAGCTGTTTGTCGGCGTCAATTGGAAACGATTTCCGACCGTGCAAAGCGGCTCCGGTGGCAAGTCGCGACACGTCTATTTCGCGACACAGAAGCCGTTCCGCTCGCGAAAGCTCGCCAGGAGCGAAGAAACGATCGAACTCGACGGTAAGAAGACACGCCGTTGGGAGATCGAGCTGTTCGGCACCGGCAAGCAAGTCGCCTGCCCGCCGAGCAAGCACCCCTCGGGCAAGAGGTACCGCTGGGTAATTGAGCCCGATTGGGAGCTGGGCATTCCCGTTATCGACGCCGAGCAGATTGAGGAAGTGCTCGGTGACGATGAGGAGATCGAGCGCGATCCAGAGACAAAAGAGCCTGTCGAGGACATTGATGTAGACGAGATTCGCGAAATGCTCGACGAGCTGGTGGACTTGGCCGAGTCTCGCGACGATTGGCTCAAGGTCGGAATGGCCCTTCACCATCAGCTCGGGCCAGAGAAGGGATGGCCGCTTTTCGACGAATGGTCGAAGCGGCAACCGGAGAAGTACAATCGGAAGCGAAACCTCACCGACTGGCGGAGCTTCAAGCGGAATCATCCGAACCCGCGCACGCTCAGGTCACTGATTAAAGATTTCAGAGCGCGCCAGAACAGCGTCGATTACGACGACGTGATTCGCTGGTTCGAGGAGATCGACGCGGAAGACGAGCTGATCGGCGATGTCCCCGAGACAAAGAGCACGTCCGCAAAAGATGCCGATCCCTTCGCGAAGATCCCGAAGCATCTGCTGAGCATCCCAGGAAAGCTGCAACACGTCGTCGATTACTACAACGCCACGGCGATTATGCCTCAACCGCAGTTCGCGGTGCAGACGGCGCTCGCCATTGGATCGGTCGTTCTCGGGCGGAACTACGTCACCGACCGGAACAACTACACATCCCTTTATTTCGTCTGCGTCGGCGAAACCGGATGCGGTAAGGAGCATACGCGCCGCGTCATCATGAAGGTGCTCAAGGAGGCCGACCGATTCGAGTTCGTCGGGCCTCGCGAGTACACCAGCGAAGCTGCCATTGCCGGTGAGTTGTTGTTCCGACCTCGCCATATCGCGATCATCGACGAGCTTGGTCGCTATCTGAGCGCAAACCGCAAGGCGGGCAACGCTCTCTACGAGCAAGCGCAATCGTTCCTGATGAGCTTGTTCGGCGAGGCTGATGGCACTGTATCGCCGAAAGCCTACAGCCCTCATGGCCTCAGCAAGCAACAAGTGGAGGAAATGCGGAAGTCCCTGATTGAGAGGCCAGCCCTTTCGATCATGGGGATGAGCGCACCTACCCACTTTTACGGCGCTCTCGGTTTGAACGACGTGAATGACGGCTTCCTGAACCGCTTCATTATCGTTCAGACGCCGGTTGACGAGCAGTTGAGTCGTAAGGACATCGATTATGACGCTCCGGTGCCAGAGGAGCTTATCGAGTGGATTCAGAAGATGAGCTATGCCTCGGCCGATGAGGATGATTTCGACACCATCGACTATGCCACGAAGGCACCGAAGCCGATTCTCGTACCTTTCACGGATAGCGCACGGGAGCTGACAGACGAGATTGAGGTCGAGCTTCTGGAGCGTTCCCGCAAAATGAAAGAATTCGGCCTCCAGAACCTCTACAAGCGCACACGCGAGATCATCATGCGCGTGTCGCTGATTGTGGCGCTGAGCTGCGAAAGCGACCGTGTTAAGCGCGAGCACGTCGAGTGGGCGCGGGATTACGTGTACCACTACGCCTTTGAGATGGGCGAAATCTTCAAGATACGCTTGGGTAGGACGAAGTACGCCGAGGTCGCCGAAATCCTTTATCGGATGCTCCGCGCAGCAGGAAAAGAAGGTCTGACGGAGCGCGATTTCGCCCATCGCAACAAAGATTTCGACAACTTCACACGGCGCGAGCGTGACGAAGTGTTGTCGCGCCTTGAGACCGATTACCACGTCGTCAAGTCACTCAGCAAAGGTAGCCGGGGGCCGAAGACGTGGATTTATTTCGCAGTGAAGGAGAGTGAGTAACGATGAACGACAAAGCGATAATTGCAGGTTGGATGTTGGACGTTCGCTTTAGGGACATTAAAGAAATCGAACGTGAGCGGGATCGTGCACGTCGTGCAGCACAGCTTTTGCTGGACGACATCATTCATGAGATGTGGTGGTATGGTTATGATCCCAGCGAATACAAAATCTATGTCGAAAATTACACCCTGCTATCGCCCATCTTGGATGCTTACATTTGGGAAGCCTTCGCCGTGCTGCACAATGATGGATGGTTGAAGCCACTATACGACGAGCCTTACGGCTTCCAGGCCACGCAGAAATTTATAGACAAGTTCAAAGAAGAAATCCCGCCACGCTCAGAATACGAGTGATCTGAGACGCAAATCATAGACAAAGCCCCGCTTCGGCGGGGTTTTTTGTTGATCCGAGCACGCATTTGACAGGTTTTAGCTGGCTCTGACAGGTTTCTGACAGGTTTCCTGACAAGTTTCTAGGCCAAAAAACCTCGACGGCGCAATAACTTAGCTCATTTGACCCCGAAACCTGTCAGAGATTCTGAGGGGGTATACCCCCTGGGACCCCGAAGGGTCAGAATCCCCCGAAATCTCAAGAGGGGGTATACCCCCCTCAAAATCCTGACAAGTTTTAAAAAAGGGAGGGGGGGATCTTCTTTTTTATATAGAATTCAAGCACTTAACGCGTCCAAAAACCTGTCAGGAAACCTGTCAGAAACCTGTCAGAACGCCTGACAAGTTTCTCCCCTGGAAAATTTTGAAAAAATTCCCGAAAATTCTGCCGCGCCGGGGTCGGCGAGCCCCGCTGCAAACCTCTATCGGGTGTAAGGACCCGAAGCGGCTCACGTCGTCTATATTCCATGCGCATTACGTCGGCAAGTTTCAACCCGTCTCACTACGTCTCTGAGACAACGCTTAAGGTCGTAGCACCGGTGCCGTCGAAGGCGGTCGCTGTCTCATACCATCTCAATGGGCGTCAGCGGTCACCTTGAGGGTCAGTACGTTTCGGACAGTCTCAAGCGGTTCGACGCGAACCGACGCTTTTTCCCAAGTTTGGTCTCTTCAGCAAACAAATTAGTAACAAATCGTGTGATGGGCTGTGAAAATAAAAAGCAAGCTGCCGCCAAAATTACATGCGGATCACGGCGCGCATCGTATCACCTTGTTTCACCATCTATTCGTGGCTGATCAAAGGTGTCAACCGGCGCCCCGGTGAGTAGACAGCATTCCCCCAGAGCAGGCCGGAGCTGCAAATCAGCTAGCCCTCGGCCAGAAAGTCTGGGATGCGATCGTTTTCAAGGCTAATTAGACCGTCGCTATTAATCCTTGCGTAGGGACGCCGCTTTTTTCGGAAGGAAAGCCAACGTCACTCTGCGGTCAGGAGATTGGTCACGACATGACCGCTAACGCAGACGCGTAACAGCCGTAATGATTGTTGAGCCGTTGGGGCGATTAACTCTGTACCGGCTTCGACCGGAGCGTAGGAGCGGGCGCTCTGATTAGACGGTCCCAATAGCAACACCCCGACGCCCAAGAGCTTAGCTAGCACGCTATGCTGGTGCTTGTCGGGCTAAGACTCTTTATCAGCTAACGCAGTTAATGCCCTGTGCTGTTGCTCGCTGCGTATCTGAAGTTCAACGGCTGTTGGAGGACGGCTAATCGCCCCTCGATCTCATCTGAGGGGGGGGATCGATCTGAATCCCTCTTGCAAACAACCAGTCTACAACGCGACGAGGACCGAGCCTCACTAACAGCGCCTCTGTTTCGAAGATCTCGCCATAAACGACGAACTCATCGTTCTTAGAGACGAAAGTAGAACACTATCCCCAGGATCACATTGTTTCGTCCGCTCGCGCGTCTCTTGGGGATGCGCTAGCCCTGGCAAAGCAGCCAGGTCCCAACGGCCCGTGTCCCGCGTTCGCAAGTGGTAAATACCTGATAATGACAAAGTCGTGTAAGGAGCGAGAGGCAGCTGGTCTCTTCATCGAGAGCTTGATATCTCCTGAAGCGCAGCTCGCGAATGCTGAGATTGCTAACGAGATTCCATCACGCCGTTCTGTGTTGAGCGATCCGTGGTTCAAATCGCCAGAGGCGGGAGATATAAAATTTGCGCTCGACTATATATCCTCCAGCCCACATGTTTTCAAATACCCGAAACGAACAGATTATTTGCAGACGCGAATTGCTTTGGCTGCCCAACAGATGATGACGGGCCGCCCTATCCGTGAAGCTCTGGAGCAGGTTGCGGACGAATGGGAAGCGGCGCGCAAAGGATGATCAGTTTGGCAAACCCGAGAGCCGCAGTAGCTTGCGGCCCATCGTTGAGGAACCTGCTGGCGGGTATCCAGCCGTATTTGCTGTTGCTGCCCGCGATCGGCTTTGTTTTTTCAATCACTATATACCCAATTGCAAATCTTTTCTATATCGCTTTTCACTCGACTAATTATTTCGAGATAGGTGACTGGAATGGAGGCGGGAACTTTGCGCCACTTTTCAGCGCCAGCGGGGCGAAGTCCTTCCTGGCTTCATCTACCTTCGTTTTTGCATCAGATGTCCTGACGTTATCGTTAGCATTGCTGCTTGCCGTCACCATGGAGGCGCCATTGCGCGGACGCGGGCTGCTGCGGACGTTGATTATGGTACCCTGGCTTGTTTCTCAGGTGGTAACGGCACTGCTATGGCAGGCGTTATTGGATGCTAATTTTGGGCCGCTGACGCATTTCGTTCAGTCCGTATTTGGATGGACTGTTGCTCCGCTTAGCGATGAAACCGGCGCCATGGTGGCAATGATACTGGCGAACGTCTGGCGATCCTATCCATTCGCACTCGTATTGATCTTGGCTGCAATACAGTCGATTCCATCCGAATTGTATGAAGCCGCTAGGATTGATGGTGCGTCTCGGTGGGCGGAGTTCCGTTGCATTACCTTGCCGATGATCGCTCGCACAATTGCTGTCGTCCTAATACTTCTTACGTTCGAATATTTTACCCTGGTGACGCTCCCGTTTATTCTCACAAGCGGGGGCCGAATGAGGCAACGTATGTATTATCGCTCCGCATTTGGCGGGAAGCATTCACGGACTACCATTTTGGATACTCAGCAGCGACGGGCGTGGTTGTGTTCCTACTAAACTTAGCTCTAAGCATATTCTACATCCGTCATTTCGTTCTGAGGGAGGCGAGTCATGTTTCGAGATAGGGTCGCCCTTTGGATGTATGTTGTTGTGGGGCTAGCGAGCTTAGTTGCCATATTGCCCCTTGCGTGGCTTTTCGTCCTGTCCCTCGACCCAACACAAGGAGTCGCCAGCACTAGTACAGAGTTATCATTGCGGAACTACGCCGCCGTTGTGTTTGACTCTTTCATGGGGCGGTACCTCGTAAATACGACTATCGTGGCGGTACTGACGGTTATTTGTACGCTCATTTCTGCATGCCTTGGGGCATATGCCGCTTCCCGCTTTCGCTTTCCTGGACGAGAAACGGTGATGGTAGGCTTACTAATTGCCTCGATGACACCGGTGATCGCTGTCCTTGTGCCGCTCTATGCATATGCAGCAAAACTGCAGATGCTGAATACCTATCATGTGCGAATCATTGTCTTCACTGCGTGGCAGCTTCCGGGTACGTTATGGTTGATCCGCGCGTTTCTAGATGCAATTCCGATTGAACTTGAAGAAGCGGCTCTGGTGGACGGATGTTCGCGCTTCGGTGCGTTTGTAAAGATCGTACTACCCTTGCTTCGGCCAGGGCTTATCGCCGCCGGCTTGATTGTTTTTGTCTATGTATGGAATGAGTTTATCATCGCAGTTAGCTTGGCGTCGAAGCAGGATATGCGTCTCGTATCAGTTGGTCTGTATTTCTATTTGTCCGACTTCGGAGTTGAATGGGGAAAAATTGCCGCGGGCGCAATTATATCGATTCTTCCGCCAGCGATTCTCTTCTTCCTGCTACAACGGCATTTGATACACGGCCTAAGTGCCGGCGCGGTAAAGTGATTAGCGCTAACCGGGTTCATCTGAGAAAGAAAGGATCTCTACTCATATGGCGACGGTTGAGATACGGGACGTCAGAAAGGCCTTTGGGGTGACAGAGGTGATTCATGGCGTTTCGGTCGATATACAGGATGGCGAGTTTGTCACCCTCGTCGGTCCGTCGGGTTGTGGAAAATCTACGCTGCTGAGAATGCTCGCAGGTCTTGAGAGCATCACCAGTGGAGAAATCCGCATTGGGCCGCGTGTAGTTAACAACGTGCCTCCTAAAGAGCGGGATATAGCGATGGTGTTTCAGAACTACGCGCTTTATCCGCATATGACCGTGGCCGATAACATGGCGTTTTCCCTCAAGCTCAGACGAGCACCCCAGGCGGAGATCGCCAAAAAGGTCAACCGAGTGGCAGCAAGCCTTGGACTTACGAAGCTTCTTGATCGATACCCGCGACAGCTTTCTGGGGGCCAGCGCCAGCGCGTTGCGATGGGGCGAGCTATTGTGCGAAATCCGCAGGTCTTTCTTTTTGATGAGCCGCTTTCAAATCTGGATGCCAAACTCCGTGTGCAGATGCGGACAGAGATCAAAGAATTACATCAGCGGCTTGCGACGACCACCATCTATGTTACGCACGATCAAATTGAGGCTATGACCATGGCCGACAAGATCGTGGTAATGCACGACGGTATTGTGGAGCAGATTGGTGCTCCGCTCGACCTTTACGATCACCCCGATAATCTGTTCGTCGCTGGATTTATCGGCAGCCCTGCGATGAACTTTCTGCACGGGACAATCGAAAGTTCTGGCTTCCGGATTTCGGATGACACGCTTTTGCCAATTTCTTCCGCACCCCCAGGAACAGAGGGGCGGAAGGCGATTTACGGCGTGCGACCGGAGCACTTTGAGCTCAGCAGCGGCGGTGTTCCAGCAACGGTCGTGGTAGTTGAACCTACCGGCTCGGAAACGCAGGTTGTAGTGCGCCTCTGCGGAAAGGAGGTAGTTTGCCTTTTCAGGGAGCGTATTGCAGCACGTCCAGGCGAAACGATCTACATTTCACCCCTCCCACATCTCATCCATCTTTTTGACGAAAAATCCGGCCGCCGGCTGCAATGAGTTCCGGTCGGAGGAACTGTGGTAAGGGTGACAGCTGTGACCTGCCGTCGCTTCGGGTGAATAGTGACTTGCCGACACTACCTCGCGAGGTGTTGGTCAACTTGCGAAGGGCACTCGGCTGCTTTCCGACAGGCGTTGCTATTGTGACGACATGCACCCGAGCAGGTCGCAAAGTGGGCCTAACCGTTAATTCGTTTAATTCCCTTTCTCTTGAACCTCCCCTAGTTTCTTGGGCTCTCCGATCATCAAGCCCCAACCGTGGAGCCTTTCTCGAAACTCCGTACTTTGCAGTCAACGTGCTTGCCGAAACTCAGGTGAGCTTGTCGCGTCGATTTGCTGATTCGAACTATAACAACAAGTTTGAAGGACTATCATTTGAAAATGGACTTGGTGAAGTGCCCCTCATTCCGGACTGTCTGGCGCGCATTGAATGTATTCGAGACTGTGTTTACACCATCGGCGATCATGATTTATTGATTGGGCTAGTTAAACGCTTTGAGTGTTGCGCCGAAAAACGCAATCCCCTGATATATTATCGGGGTTCCTATAGGAAATTAACCGACGGAATTGTGTAACGCCTGTATACTGGGCGAAGCCCACGTCCAATTCGGTTCAGGTAAGGCATTTTGATCGGCCTATGGGGGCATAGTTGTCTGTGTTCGGAGAGTAGTACTGCATGGGATTGTTTGGTAAAAAGGCATGTTAGTCTGTGCGTCACGTTTTCTGATGATCCCGAGTGAACTCTAGGGTAGCAGTGGTTATCCCTGTCTCTATCAGCTGGCGCATCATCAGAAATGTTCGTGACCGGCCTGCCGTACTACGGCGGCCAGTTGTTGCGGGTCAGAGTAACTGGTCTTAGCCCAACGAGCATCCCGACTACAGGTAGCAGCGACAACAGTTAGCTTCGGTCCGATTTCGGTACTGGCAGCTGAAGAGTCCGGCCCTTGTAGAGATGCTTATCCTCGGTCGTGAGCCTGACCCTCGTGGCGATCGAATAGAACGAAGCCAAGCTCGGGCTCAACATTGAGACTTAAGCTAGACGATCCGTAAACACGGGATAGGAGACTCGGGAGGTAGTGACAGTTCTCTGGTAATCTGATTTTCGAACCTTGAAGACGAGTACATAAGTAATGATGCGCTTTGGACGCTGGCTCGCCTGTGGACAAAGCGAGGGGCGTGAGACTTGCTGCGCCGCCACAATAGTTCCAATACTCCGTACAGCTGAAAATTGAGTCCAATCACCGACAAACGGGGTAGGGAAAGAGATGGCCACAACCAATGGCGGCAACGGGGACCTCACGTTCGCGGCGGCATTGTTCCGCGCCGCGGACAAGTTGCGCCAGAACGTCGAGCCTTCGGAGTACAAGCACATCGTTCTGGGGCTGATCTTCCTGAAGTACGTGTCGGAGGCGTTCGAGGCGCAGCGCAAGAAGCTGGCCCTGGACGAGTACGCCGACGCCGAGGACCCAGACGAGTATCTTGCGGCCAACGTCTTCTGGGTGCCGCCCGAGGCGCGCTGGTCTTACCTGCAGGCGAACGCGAAGCGGCCCGAGATCGGCAAGCTGATCGACGACGCCATGGAAGCCATCGAGAACGTGCCGTCCAACGCCAAGCTCAAGGGCGCGCTGCCTCGGGGCTACGCACGTCCAGCGCTCAACAAGGTGATGCTGGGCGAGCTCATCGACCTGTTCTCCAACATCGGCATGCACGATGAGTTTGACCGGGCTCGCGATCTATTCGGCCGGGTGTATGAGTATTGCCTCTCGTCGTTCGCCGCCAACGAGGGCAAGCGGGGCGGCGAGTTCTTGACGCCGCGCTGTGTGGTGCGGACGCTCGTCGAGATGATCGAGCCCTTCAAGGGGCGGGTCTACGACCCGTGCTGCGGCACGGGCGGCATGTTCGTGCAGTCTGAGAAGTTCATTGCCGAGCATGGCGGCCGCTTTGGCGACATTGCCATCTATGGCCAAGAGATCAATCACACCACTTACCGGCTGGCGAAGATGAACCTTGCCGTGCAGGGCATCGACGCCGAAATCGCCTGGAACAACGAGGGCAGCTTCCATCGTGACGCCTTCCCCGATCTCAAGGCGGATTTCATCCTCGCCAATCCGCCCTTTAATGTTTCCGATTGGGGCGGTGAGAGGCTGCGCGACGACGTGCGATGGAAGTTCGGGGTACCCCCGGTCGGCAACGCCAACTTCGCTTGGCTCCAGCACATCATCCACCATCTCGCGCCGCGCGGCGTGGCCGGCGTGGTCCTGGCCAACGGCTCCATGTCCTCTCAGCAGTCCGGCGAGGGCGAGATTCGCAAGCGGATGATCGAGGAAGACGTGGTGGACTGCATGGTGGCGCTGCCGGGCCAGCTCTTCTACTCGACGCCAATCCCCGCGTGCCTCTGGATCCTGGCCCGCAACAAGAGCGCCAACGGCCACCGCGACCGGCGCGGCGAAATCCTGTTTATCGACGCCCGCCAGCTCGGCCACATGATCGACCGCGTGCGGCGCGAGCTCTCAGCCGAAGACATCGCAAAAATTGCGAACGCCTATCACCGCTGGCGAGACAAGCCGGAGACGTTGAAGAAGAAAGGGCTCGGGCCCTACGCCGACGAGCCGGGCTTCTGCAAGGCCGTCAAGATCGATGTGGTGCGGGAGCATGGTTATGTGCTGACGCCGGGGCGGTATGTCGGCGCACGGCCGGAGGAGGACGATGGCGTGCCGTTCGAGCAGAAGTTTGCGACCCTCAGGGAGCAGTTGGAGGCACAGTTTGCAGAGGGACGGAGGCTAGAGCAACAAATCCAGCGGCAATTCCACCTCCTCATTGATGGGGCTGCTCGTGCTTGATGGTTGGCGGATCAGCACATGGGGTGACGAAGTCACTCTGAATTACGGAAAAGCACTTCGCGGCTACGACCGAATTGGCGGCCGATTCCGAGTGTTCGGGACGAATGGCCCGGTGGGTTGGCACGATGAGGCGTTAGCACCTGGGCCTGGCGTCATCCTGGGGAGAAAAGGAGCGTACCGAGGGGTACACTACTCACCCGAAGCATTCTGGGTGATCGATACTGCTTATTACCTTACGCCAAAATCCAAGATGAACATGCGCTGGCTGTATTATGCTGCCATCCATTACAGGCTAGGCAGCATCGATGATGGTTCGCCCATCCCATCTACAACAAGATCAGCAGTCAGCGTCATCGACTTTGTTATTCCTCCTCTGCACGTGCAGGATGCCATTGCCGCCATCCTCGGCTCCCTTGACGACAAGATCGAGCTCAACCGGCGGATGAACAAGACGCTGGAAGCCATGGCGCAGGCGATCTTCCGCGACTGGTTCGTCGACTTCGGCCCCACACGCCGCAAGCTCGCCGGCATCACCGATCCGGTTGAGATCATGGGCGGCCTCGTCCAGGACGCCACCCACGCAGCCGAGCTGGCGGCGCTGTTTCCCAATGCGCTGGGCGATGACGGGCTGCCAGAGGGTTGGGAGAAGAAGCCGGTAGGCGAGCTGGCTTATATTAGGGGTGGCAAACAGTTGCCCAAGGACGAGTTTGACCCGGCCGGGAACGTACCCATCTTTGGCGGAGCTGGTCTAATGGGGTTTACAAACAAGAGCAATGCCGACGGTTTCGTGATTACAATAGGTCGCGTTGGCGCATACTGCGGTAAGTTATTCACATATCGTGGGCGGGCCTGGGTAAACAATAACGCGTCGCAGTTCATCCCCAAAAGCTCTGTTCCACCCGAATGGCTTTACCTGTCCCTCTGCCAACTAGACATTCACAATATACGTAGAGGCGCTGCGCAGCCGTTCGTGTCCAACAGCGATCTTGCAGCCTTATCGGTGGTTGTTCCAGACGATAGCATTTTGCCCCAATTCATGTGGCTGGTTACTCCAATAATCATCAAGTCTGAGCAGGCGGCATCAGAATCGAGAATCCTTGCTGCCACCCGCGATCTTCTTCTCCCCAAACTCATGTCTGGCGAAATCCGCCTTCGCGAGGCTGAGAAAATCGCGGAGGCAGCGCCGTGATCAGCTACACCCAGCCTCCATCCTCCTACGGACCGGGATTCTCTGAGGAGATTGTGGAGGACGCAGCACTCGATATCTTCGCAAGCCTTGGCTATGAGACGGCCCATGGCCCTGATATTGCGCCCGATACGCCCGGCGCCGAACGTGCGAGTTACGGTGAAGTCATCCTGCGGCGTCGCCTCGTTGCCGCTGTCGAGCGTCTAAACCCTATCATTCCGGCTGACGCTCAAGCTGACGCTGTCCAGCAGATTTTCACGACGGTCACGCCGTCGTTGATTGAGGAGAACCGTCGGCTTCACAAATTGATCACCGAAGGCGTGGACGTCGAGTATGTCGACGAAAACGGCGTCATAAAGGGCGACAAGGTCAAGCTCATCGACTTCGAAGACGTAACCGCCAACGACTGGCTGGCCGTCAGCCAATTCACGGTCATCGAGAACCGCCATGACCGTCGGCCCGATGTCGTCGTGTTCGTCAATGGCCTGCCGCTGGGCGTCATCGAGCTGAAGAACGCCGGCAGTGAGGCGGCGACGCTCGACGGTGCCTTCAACCAGCTCCAAACCTACAAGGCCGAGATCCCCTCGCTCTTCCGCACCAACGCCGTGCTGGTTATCTCCGATGGCCTGTTGGCGCGCGTTGGGTCGCTCACCGCAGACCGCGAGCGCTTCATGCCCTGGCGCACGGTGACCGGTGCCGCGGACGATTTCACGCCGCAAGGGCCCCACGAGTTCGAAACGCTGATCCGCGGCGTATTCACCCGCGAGGTGCTGCTGGAGCTGATCCGCGACTTCACGGTTTTCGGCGACAAAGGCAAAGGCCCGTTCAAGATCATCGCCGGCTATCACCAGTTCCACGGCGGCCGCAAGGCGCTCCGCCAAGCCATCGCCGCCACGCGGCCTGATGGCGACCGCAAGATCGGCGTCATCTGGCACACGCAGGGCTCTGGCAAAAGCCTGCTCATGGCGTTCTTCGCCGGCCTTGCCGTGCGCCATCCGCTGTTGGCCAATCCGACGCTCGTCATTCTGACGGACCGCAACGATCTCGACGACCAGCTCTTTGCCACGTTCAGCATGTGCAAGGATCTTCTGCGTCAGACGCCTGAGCAGGCGAGCGACCGCGAGGACCTGCGCCGGCGCCTCAATCGCTCCGCTGGTGGCGTGATCTTCACCACCGTGCAGAAGTTCATGCCCGAGCCCGGCGAGGAGCATATGCCGGTGCTGACTGAACGGCGGAACGTGATCGTCATCGCTGATGAGGCGCACCGCAGCCATTACGGCTTCAACGCGCGGCTCGACCGGCTGACGGGCCAGCGCCGCTATGGTTTCGCGCACTACATCCGCGAAGCGCTGCCCAATGCGTCTTTCATCGGCTTCACCGGCACGCCGATCGAGGCCGACGACGTCAACACGCCGGCAATTTTCGGCGACTACATCGACATCTACGACATCAGCCGCGCCGTCGAAGATGAAGCCACGGTGCCGATCTATTACGAAAGCCGACTGGCGCGGATCGAGCTCGACGAGAATGAAAAACCGAAGATCGATGAGGAGATCGAGGAGCTTGTCGAGGAAGACGAGCTTTCGCTGAAGGAGGCGCAGAAGGCGAAATGGAGCTCTATTGAACGATTGGTCGGCGCAGAAAAGCGGCTATCGCTGATCGCCCGCGACCTCGTCGAACACTTGGAGGCACGCATCGAAGGCATGGGCGGCGGCAAAGCAATGGCTGTGTGCATGAGCCGCCGCATCTGCGTCGATCTCTACCGGCACATCATCGCTTTGCGGCCCGAGTGGCACGCCGATGAGCACGACAAGGGCGCAGTCAAGATTGTAATGACTGGTAGCGCGGCCGATCCGCCCGAATTCCAGCCACACTTACTATCGAAGAAGCAACGCGATGACCTCGCCAACCGCGCACGCGATCCTGATGACCCTCTGAAGCTTGTTATTGTTCGCGACATGTGGCTGACCGGCTTCGATGCGCCGTGCATGCACACGATGTACGTCGACAAGCCGATGCGCGGGCATGGCCTCATGCAAGCGATTGCACGGGTCAATCGGGTCTTTCGCGATAAGAATGGCGGCTTGGTCGTCGACTATATCGGCATCGGTGAGCGACTGAAGAGCGCGCTAAGGGATTACTCTCCGTCAGACCGCGAGAAGACGGGCATTGACGAGGAAGCGGCTGTGGCCGCGATGCTAGAAAAGTACGAGGTCGTCCGCGCAATCTTTCACGGCCACGATTACTCGAAGGGCATTCACGGCACAGCGAGCGAGCGGCTTACCGCATTAGCTGACGCCATTGAATGGGTATTGGCCTGGCAGAAAGCCCAGGCGGAAAAGGCCATCACGGACGAAGAACGAAGGCGCGCCCACCGCGGCTACCAGGATGCAGTTCTAGCGCTATCCAAGGCTTTTGCATTGGCTTCTGCCAGTGATGCGGCCCGCGAGATCCGCGATGAGGTCGGCTTTTTCCAGGCGGTGCGCGCTGCGCTCGTGAAAACGACGGCAAAGGGTAAGCTTTCCGCGCAGGCGCGGATGTTCGTGGTCGAACAGCTTATCAATAAAGCAATTGCGAACACCGAGATCGTCGACATTCTCGCGGCAGCCGGCATCAGCCGGCCTAATCTCTCTGTGCTGTCTGATGAGTTCCTGCTCGAAGTACAAAAGATGGAGCGCAAGAACCTTGCGTTGGAAGCGCTTCGCAAGCTGCTGAATGGCGAGATCAAGAGCCGTACGCGAACAAATATCGTCGAGACCAGAAAGTTTTCCGAACGGCTCGAAGCTGCTGTCGCGCGCTATCACGCCAATGCCTTGTCCACCGTCGAGGTGATCCAGGAGCTGATCAAGCTGGCGCAAGATATGCGCGCCGCCGCCCAGCGCGGAGAGGCTGAAGGACTGACTCCGGAAGAGATCGCCTTCTACGATGCGCTCGCCGACAACAAGAGCGCCGTAGAGGTCATGGGCGACCAAAAACTGCGCATAATCGCCACCGAGTTGCTGACAGCGCTCAAGACGAACGTCACAGTCGATTGGCACAATCAGGTGAACGCGCGCGCCAGGATGCGGACCCTCGTCAAGCGTATCCTGCGCAAGTACGGTTATCCGCCGGATCTACAAGAAAGTGCGGTGCGGACGGTGATCGAGCAGGCGGAGCGGATTTTGGGCGAGATCGCGCCGACCGCGGAGTGAGCGTTGGAGCGTCGCTAATTGGCGCTACGCAACGCTCAACCATGAGCACTCAAGTTACACGCTCGTGAACGACCGTTCTGAGTTGCGCTCACGGTCGCTCTCTGAATGCTGGATGGGGCCTCTTGGCACTATCCTGCTGCGCATCTCTGCGATCATGTCGGCCCAATCGTGCATCATCTGCACACGCTGATCCCACCATTGGGCGCGATTGTAAGCTCGCCGGGTCTCGTTGCCGACAAGGTGCGCAAGCTGAAACTCGATCACATCCTTGTCGTACTTCTTTCTCTCGTTGAGTAGCGTCGAGGCACTGGATCGGAATCCGTGAGAGCAGTGTCGTCCCTTGTAGCCCAACGCCCATAGATTCTTGTTTAGGGTATTCTCCGATATGGGTTTGTTGGGGTCCTGCGGCGAGTGGAAAATGAAGCCGTGTGACCTACCAGTGTACTTACGGACCTCCCTCAAAATCTGCCGAGTTGCTGGAACCAGCGGAACATCGTGAGGCCGCCGCATCTTCATGCGTTCGGCCGGGATGCTCCAAACAGACGTTTCGAGGTCGATTTCGTCCCAGGTGGCAAAGCGCAACTCCACAGGCCGAACGAACGTGAACGCCTGAAACTCCAGAGCGAGACGTATGATGGTACTCCGAATGGTGGAGATGCGCCGCATCAGCTCGCCAAACTCGTCAGGGCGAACAATAGCCGGATAGTTTGTCACCTGCGGTCGCTTGATCTGACCCCGGAGCACTGGCGTCGGATCGCCTGGAGCCCGGTCTGTTAGGGCGGCCAAGCGGAAAATCTCGCCGATCGTCTGCTTTGTGCGCTGGGCAGTTTCCAGCTTACCGGCGGCTTCTATGTCCGCCAGGAGTTCTAGGATTTCGGCTGGCCTTATTTCCGCGATGGGCCGATGTCCGATCACGGGGATAACATAGGTATCAAGAATCCACCTTTTCTTGTCCAAGGTCCTCTGAGAGAGCTTCTTCCTCTCGCACTTGGCAAGAAACTCCTTGGCGAGCGCCTTGAAGGTCTGACCCGAGGCGAGCTTGGCAACCCGCACCTGATCCTTCTTGTGCTGCGAAGGATCGATACCTTGAGCTAATAGCTTGCGGGCCTCGACGACCCTCTCGCGCGCCTCCTGTAGACTGATCTCGGGGTAGGCTCCGATCGCGAGCGTCTTTTGCTTGCCGAGGAAGCGGTAGTTCATCCTCCACAGCTTCGAGCCGTTCGGGTGAACGACCAGATAGAGCCAGTTGGCATCGCTGATCTTGTACGCTTTGCTCCCCGGCTTGGCGGTGCGAATTCGCGTGTCGGTCAGCGCCATGTCCCACCTCCAGATACCATCAAAAATACCATCAAATTTCTGCGCTGCACGGAGACGCGCTGAGACGCCCTGAGATGACTTATCAGGGATTTCTCTTGATTTTCAGTTACTTGTGAGATGGCTTGAGACGGCGGGAGACCCGGTGGAACGGGTAACTGGTGCCGCAAGAGGGATTCGAACCCCCGACCCCATCATTACGAATGATGTGCTCTACCGGCTGAGCTATTGCGGCGAAGAGGATAGGCGGCTTGGTATACTCACTTCAGCCGACTTGGCAAGGCCACAGGAACGCGCAGGGCGACCTGCGGCCTCACCATTGGATAAATAGGTTACGCTGAGGAGCCTTTCACGGGCAGCGCGAAGCCCAACCCTGCTCCCTGCGCATCGTCCTCAACGTCAAGGCCATCCGGCCCGGGGTCGTCGGGCGCGCGTGGCGGCACGACGATGCGCGGCTCGGCGGGACGCGAGGATTGCCGATGGTAAGGCGGTGGGTAGGGCATCGTCGGCAGCTGCGCGTTCACAACAGCTGCGGGTCGGCTCTCCTTGGATGTGCCAACGGGCGTAGTGTTCGGCTGGACAGCAGGCGCAGCCGCTTTAGCTGGCGCCTCAGGCTTTGGCTCTGGAGCGGTCGCGACATTCGGTGAGCCAGCAGGCTCGGTCGGGCGCGCCTCCGGCTTCACTTCCTGCTGATGCGACAGATCCGGTTCGGTTTTGGGCGAGCTGGCAGGCTGCGCAACCGCCGTCTTCGATCCGGGGGCTGCTGCCGCAGGCTGGTCCGCACTACCGGGCTTTGAGCTGTGCTTGGGCTCAGCTACCGACGGTGCGCTTGAGGTCGCCGCAACCGGCTCGGGCTGGGCTTGCTGCTCCGGAGTGGGCTTCTTGATCTCCTCAATGATCTCGGCATCAGCGGCGGCTTGCTGCATTGTCTCGCTCCGAGCCGGGGATGCTTCAATCGTCGGGTGTTCGTTTGCGGGTTCCGGACCGGCACTGAGCGCGACGAGCTCCTCCATCTTCCGGCTGAGCAGGGTCGTGTCCGACTTGTCGATTGCCTCGACAGGGATGCGCCACTGGAAGGCGTCCAGTGCGCCGGTGACGGGCGAGACGGGCGCCCAGTGCTCAGACACGACACCATCGGCCGTCCACACCGGATCGCGAGGCGCGCTTACCGCGCGGGCAAGCCACTCGCGGACCTTGCCAGCATCGCCATGCTGTTCGGCCTCGATCCGCGCCATGAGCGTGCACACGCGCTGTGTGGGCGCATTGGAAAGCAGCGGATCGAGCGCGTGGCGGGCCGTGTACCAGTCTTTCGCCTCGATAGCTGCTGTTGCGACTGCGATGGCACTTTCGATGGAATGCGGCCTGAGCGCTGCGAGCTGTTTGACGCGGTCGAGGCGATCGCGCGGACTGTCGCCGATGCGTGCGTAAGCGTAAGCAGTTGCAATGTCCGGATGGGGAGAGCGCTTCCAGGTGCGCTGGAGGATCCTTGCAGCCTTCCGGGTGTTACCCCGCGCAGCAAGGGCGCGTCCGGCTATGGCAGCCGCAGGCACCAGATCGGGCGCCAAGTAATGCGCTTCCAGCGCAAGATTCATGCCGCGATCAGGATCGGTATCCTCCACCTCCTGCGCTTGCGCCGTAAGCAGGACAGCGCGTCTGCGATCAGCAACGGCCTTGTCGATATGATGATGTCGCCGCGCGACTTCGAGCGTCTCCAGCGCGCCTTTCCAATCACCCTTGCGGCACTGGATGTCGAACAGAGCTTCGACAGGCCAAGCGAGTTTCGGATTGAGCGCCATCGCGCGCTCGGCGAAGTGCCGGGCAGCTTCCTGATCGCCCTCACGTTCAGCTTCGAGGAACAGGCCGCGTAAGCCCAGCTGCTCGGTATCTGGCGAAGCCAGCATCGCCTCGAAGATACGCCGTGCGGTGGCGCGGTCGCCGGAAAGCTGCGCCGCCTGCGCGCGCAGCAGGTGCGTGAGCGGCTCGTTCGGCAAAGTCTTGCGGGCCTGGATGGCGTAGCGGGTGGCAAGGGCGCGATCCCCGGCGCCGATGGCAATCATGCCGCTTGAGAGAGCCTCGAAGCCGCGCTTTTGCCGCCGCTGATTGAAGAAGCGCCCGATGGCGGCGGGGCTATTCCAGATCTGGCGCAGCACAGACCAGAGAACGATCGCCAGGCCAAGGAAGACAGTCAGGATGACGATGGCGCGGAAGACGCTCGTTTCGATCTCGTATCCTTGCCATTGGATCACGAGGCTGCCCGGCCGGTCAGCGAGCCACGAAAGGCCGAACGCGAGGGCGGAAACGACAAGCAGGAACAGAACCAGACGCAACATCAGTTCGTCCCCTTCTCCACCGAGGCCTGACCGCTAAGGGACGCCTTGAGTTGCTCTTCCACGCTAGCAAGCGCGCGATCAACCGCGGCCCTGGCTTCGACTTTGGCCAGCCATTCCTGCGCCGCCTCCAGTGCCCTTGGCGGCAGCTGTTGGGCTTGGTCCAGAACTTCCGCAAACTTGGCGCTTTCAAGCGCCTTTTCCATGCGGCTGACGATGGCTTCGACACTCGAATCGTCGGCGGCGAAATCGGTCCGGCGAACACGGACGATGGATTTCGCGCCCAGCAGCAGCTTGTCAAACGTCGAAGCATCAGCCGGCACGGTGCCGGCATCGATAATGGCGTGAGCGACTGGCCGGAACGCCTCCTTCAGCTCGACAAGCGTGGGGACGCCCCGATCCTGATAACGTTCGAGAACTGAGAGATCGATCTTGCCAGCGCCGATCCGTCTCACCTCCGAGAGCTCCGTGGCGTAGGGGCCACCCCGATCGAGCGCCCTCTTCAGATTGCCGAGCTCAAGTGCGAGCACGATGCGCTCTGCGTTCACCCGGCGGTCTTCCTCGCTGCGGACAACGGCCTGGACGTTGTTTTCCAGCGCCGCGATGCGGCTTTCGACCGGGGCAATCGCGGCCGAAACATCCTGCGTGCGGGCTACCGTCTTGAGCTGGTCTGCGAGGTCGTTCCGTAGTCCGTCAACCTCGCTGCGCAGACGGCCCGCTTCTTCCTGAACAGCCCGGACCATCTGCTCCAGTCGCTCATCGGTGGACTTAAGGGCTTCAACACGTTGAGAGATGCGCGCCAGATCAGCCTTCGCGGCAGCCAACTCGCGATCCATGCGCAGCGTGGCGGAACGCGCGGCTTCGCTGGCCTCGGCGGTTTCCGCAAGGCGGCTCGCGATCTCTTCACTGACACTCTTGCGCAGTTCGGAGAGCTGGTTGGGAAGCGTCGCCTCGAGGTCGGCAATCTTCCCGCTGATGGCAGCGAGCTGCGGAATGCGGCCAGGCTCTTCGCTGTTGGCGGCGGCGCTCAGTGTGGCCAGAACCTGCTCCAGCTTGTTGACCCGTTCGGAGATCTCGGCAGCCGCGGATTGGTCGACGCGTTCGCCCAAGCGCGCTGCGTCGGCTGTGAGCTTGGCTTGAGCCTCTGAAAGCTCAGCTATGGCGCGATTGACTTCGTCGATGCGCGCGAGGCGGCCAGTCAGCTCGGCGAGCTTCTGATCCAGCTCCTGAGGCGAAACTGCAGGGGCTGTGGCCCTCTCGCGGATCGCCTGCTCGGCCGCAATGAGGCGCTGCTGAAGATCAGCAACGACTTGCGGTGGAGTGTGATTGCCGAGGCCGAACTGCGGCCCGATGCCTTCGGCAAGCAACAGGGCCAGGAAGCCGCCAGCCACGCCCGCTGTCAGGTGGGTGACGATACCCAACCCAGAACCCTTCTGCGCGGTTGCCGGCGCTTTGGCCTGCTGCGGCTCGGGCTTGGAAGCTGACTTGGCCGTCTCCTCTGCCCTCGGCTGCTGAGCCTGCTTGTCCGTCGCAGTCTTGGAGTCAGGTTGCGGTTTTTCCGATGATGTCGGCTTGTCTGCGGGCTTCGATGCGCCCGAGGCCTGCGCAGTTGGTGAGGCAGCCGGCTTGGAATCGGACGCCTGGGTGGATGCAGAAGATGGCGCCGCTGCCGGGGCCGGCTTCGACTCGGCTGGCTTCGCACCACCAGATGAGCTTGTCGTTGAACTGCTTGCGCCAGCCACCGTGGCAGGTGGCTTGGGCTCGCTGCTCGAGATTTCGGTAGCCTTCAGGTCCAGCAAGGCTGAAGGTTTTTTCGGACCAGTGCTTTCGGGAGCAGGTTTACCGGTACTCTTGGAACTATCGTTTCTACTCGTCATAAAACCGCAAACCTCTCGAACCAGCGGGATACCCAGGCGACCCAACTGATGGCTCAGACCTCGTTAAGGTTTCGTTGGTGAACCGCCGGCGTATCCAGGTTGAGTATTTAAATCGATTGTGGCGTGGCGCGCGCCGTAAGAGCAAGCACTTCCTGCAGGTTGGGGGCAGCTGCGATCTCCACCTTTAGTGGGGCAATCTCCTTGAGCTGCGCCGCAGTGGCTTCGGAGATGCAGAAGTAGGTCAACTGGCGGGCGGGTTCGACCAGCCCGTGCTCCTTGATGAGCTTCGCGAAGACCGCAGCTGTGCGCGGTGACAACAGGATGACACCTTCGATGTAGCCATTGGCGATGCGTGTGGCGATCGAGCCGCTGAGCCGTGTTGCCGGCTCGGTTTCGTAAACGATAGGCCGCAGCACGTGGTAGCCGAGGCGGGTCAGCTCGCTCGAAAAGTCATAGGCCAGCACGTCTCCGGCGAGGTGCAACAGCGGCCCGCCATTTACGTCTGCATGCGAGATGATGAAGCTCACAAGCTCGCGGCCTGTGCCGGGACCTTTGATGACGTTCTGAAACCCGAGCGCCTTGGCCGTCGCCGCCGTGCCGGGGCCTACGGCGAACAGGGGCAATGAGCGTGCCTGCTCGATGGCGGGGCTAGAGGCGAGGGCTCTCAGGCCGTTTCTGCTAGTTGCGATCAGGGCCTGGACCCCATCCAGCTCGATCGGATCAGCGTTATCGAACCGAATGGTGATCAGCGGCTCGACGAGCACCTCATGGCCTTGCGCGATAAGCTGGGCGCGCAGAGCAGTGGCGTCGGGCTCGGGGCGTGTGACGAGAAGGCGCATCGGGATCACCGGAAAAATTCAGGCCCCGCAATAGCTTTGAGCTCGCGGCCCGCGTCGTCGCCGAGAGAAAGTGCCTCCGTGACAGGGCCTTGCCGTTGTGTCTCGTGAAACCGGCGCCCATCGGGGGTGAGGATCAGGCCGCGGAACGTGACGATTCCATCATTCAGTTCGGCAAGGCCTGCAATGGGCGTTCGGCAGCTGCCTTCCAGACGGGCGAGAAAGGCGCGCTCCGTCGCCACGCAGATGAATGTTGGCTCGTGGTTGATGGCCGTTACAAGTTGGGTCGTCGCGGCATCGTCGCGGCGGATTTCCACGCCGATGGCACCCTGGGCCACCGCCGGAAGCATCTCCTCCGCCGACATGATCCTGGTGATGCGATCGGCTCGGCCAAGCCGTTTCAGGCCGGCGCAGGCAAGAAAGGTGGCATCCGCCACGCCCTGCTCCAGCTTGCGGAGCCGTGTCTCCACGTTGCCCCGGAACTCGATCACCTTTAGATCGGGCCGAAGGCGCCGAACCTGGGCCTGGCGGCGCAGGGAGGAGCTGCCAACGACAGCGCCGGAAGGCAGTTCTTCGATCGAGCCATAGCGCACGCTCATGAAAGCGTCCCGCACGTCTTCCCGCGGCAGCATGGCCGCGATGACAAGGCCGTCTGGCAATTCCGTCGGCATGTCCTTCATGGAATGGACGGCGAGATCGATCTGGCCAGCCAGCAGCGCTTCCTCGATCTCCTTCGTAAAAAGTCCCTTCCCGCCGGCTTCTGCGAGCGAGCGGTCCTGAATGCGGTCCCCCGTCGTCTTGAAGGTCAGTATCTCGACGGCAGCATCATCGAGGCCGTGCGCGGCAATCAGCCGTTGCTTTACCTCATTGGCCTGGGCGAGTGCCAGCGGCGATCCGCGGCTACCTATCCTGATCTTGCCAGCTTGCACGCGCCAATCTCCGGATGCTAGGCCCAGCCAACGAGAGTGAGCCTTTGATTTCAACGGGTCACGTCCTGACCATAAGCTGCGCGATATGGATCACAACGCCGCATGAACCCGCAACCCGCGAAAGGCCGCGCCGGAGTTCTGGTGCTCGGCATCGAAACCAGCTGCGATGAGACCGCGGCTGCGGTGGTCCTGCGTGAAGGCCCTGGGCAGGGGCGGCTGCTCTCCAATGTCGTGCGGTCGCAATGGGAGCAGCACAGGCAATTCGAGGGCGTGGTTCCAGAGATTGCGGCGCGCGCCCATGTGGAATGTCTTGATGACATCGTCGGGGAGGCTCTGGCACAGGCAGCCGCTGATTTGCCGGATCTAGACGGCATCGCAGTAACTGCCGGGCCGGGTCTCATCGGCGGGTTGATGGTTGGACTGACGACCGCCAAAGCTCTCGCATTGGCTTGCGAAAAGCCATTGATCGCGGTCAATCACCTGGAGGCCCACGCGCTGACTGTTGGGCTCACGGAGGGGCTGACACCACCCTATCTGCTCCTGCTTGTTTCAGGCGGCCATACGCAGCTTTTGCTCGTCCATGATGTCGGTCGCTATACGCGCCTTGGCACGACCATTGACGATGCACTCGGTGAGGCGTTCGACAAAACGGCCAAGTTGCTCGGCTTGGGTTTTCCAGGCGGCCCGGCGGTCGAGCGGATGGCGCGCGGCGGGAATCCACAGCGCTTCGCCTTTCCTCGTCCGATGGTTGATCGCGACGAGCCACACTTCTCGTTTGCCGGTCTCAAGACTGCCGTGCGTCGACAGGCTCTACAACTCGTGCCGCTGCACGAAGCGGACATTCGCGACCTCTGCGCCAGCTTCGAAGCGGCTGTGACCGATGTCGTCGTCGACCGCTGTGCTCGAGCGATGCAGTTGGCCGGCGCTGAGCTCGGCGATGCGAAGCACCTTGTGATTGCTGGCGGTGTCGCGGCCAATCAGCGACTGCGAGAAGCCTTGGCAAATCTGGCTGAAGGGCGCGGGTTTGCCCTCCATGCGCCGCCGATCGCGCTATGTGGGGACAATGCCGCCATGGTGGCCTGGGCGGGGGCGGAACATCTTGTACGCGGACGTACTGACTCGTTGGACGTCCCCGCGCGGGCCCGCTGGCCCCTCGACCAGTCCGCCGAGCCGATACTTGGGGCTGGGCGGCTCGGAGCGAAGGCATGAACGCAAGGAGCAGGCAAGTCGGCGTCATCGGGGGCGGCTCGTGGGGCACGGCTCTCGCAATCGTCGCGGCCCGCGCCGGTCATCCGGTGACGCTTTGGGTTCGGCAGCCTGGTGTCGCCGAGGAGATCAATGCGACGCGCGAGAACAAGGCGCGCCTGCCGGGGATAGTCCTGCCGGCGAATATCAGGGCGACCGCCGAGCCCGCGGACCTTAACAGCTCAGACTTCGTGCTCATTGCCACGCCTGCCCAGGTGATGCGGGACGTGATGGCTGCGTTCAGAGCCCACCTCCGCCCGGACACTCCGGCGGTCATCACGGCGAAGGGGATCGAGCAAACCACTTCCCGCTTTATGGCGGAGGTGCTCTGTGAGACTTGCCCCGACCTCCAGCCGTTGGTGCTTTCGGGGCCGAGTTTCGCTGCCGACGTGGCACGCGAGCTGCCGACAGCAGTAACCCTTGCTGCGAAGTCTCTCGAAATCGCGCGCCCAATAGCCGAAGCCCTGAGCCTACCGACCTTTCGGCCGTACATCTCCGATGATCTCGTGGGGGTGCAGGTCGGCGGCGCGGTAAAGAACGTCTTGGCCATCGCTTGTGGGATCGTTAGGGGTTGCGGCTTGGGAGAAAGTGCACGCGCTGCCCTCATCGCGAGGGCCTTTGCGGAGCTGAGCCGGTTCGGTGCCGCGTTGGGCGCGCGCCGCGAGACGCTGACCGGCCTTTCGGGCCTGGGCGATCTCGTGCTCACGTGCTCCAGCATGCAGTCGCGCAATTTCCGGTTCGGGGCAGCCTTGGCTGAGGGCCAGAATGTTGCCCGCGCTCAGGAGGCGGCTCGGGGCGTGAGCGAGGGTGTTTACACAGCCTCCGCTGTCGTCAGGATTGCCGCCCAGCATGGGATTGAGGTGCCGGTGTCGTCTGCCGTGCTCGACATCATCGAAGGCCGGTTGACTATCTCAGACGCGATCGCTCGATTGATGCAGCGCCCGCTTAAGGCAGAAGACTAAGCGACGGGCCCCCAGGTTGGCCTGGGCGCAGCCGTTGGGGCTTGCCAGGCGGGGTTATTGGGGTAGCCTTCGATGAACAATGGATAGCGAAGGCGCAGTCTCCCCATGCCCAAGACGTCACGCACCAAAAACACGACCACTGAAGCGCGTGTCAGCCACTGGCTCTTCAAGTCCGAGCCCGATGTGTTTTCGTGGGAAGACCTGAAGGCGCGCGGTGAAAAAGGCGAACCCTGGGATGGCGTTCGCAACTTCCAGGCCCGCAACAACATGCGGGCGATGAAGGTCGGCGATCTCGGCTTCTTTTACCATTCCAACCAGGGCAAGGAGATCGTCGGAATCGTAGAGGTGATTGCCGAAGCACACCCCGACCCCACGGACGCAACCGGCACCTGGGAATGCGTCGACGTGAAGGCAGTCGCAGATATGCCCCGGCCCGTTACGCTTGCAGAGGTCAAGGCTACGCCCGAGCTTTCCAAGATGTCGCTGGTTACATCCATGAGGCTTTCCGTGCAGCCGGTGACCGACGAGGAGTGGGAGATCGTTTGCCGGATGGGCGGCCTCGATCCGAAGAAGCTCAGGAGCAAGGGGCGGAAAGCGGCGTGAAGCGTTCGGCACTTCGCGCGGTCGCGGCGAATGTGGCCACGACGGGTGTCTCTCTTCTGAGGAACGGTGGAAGGGACATGAACAAAAGCGAAGCTGTCGCTTTCATTCGCGGTAATACCGAGCTGCTTTCGCCACCGCTGACGCCGGAAATCATTTTGCACCTAGCCACCGAGTCACTGCCCATCTGGCGCAAAACCGAAGAAGAGCTTGGGGAGATGAATGTGCCTCCTCCCTACTGGGCGTTTGCCTGGGCGGGCGGCCAAGCGCTTGCACGGTACGTGCTCGATCACCCGGATTTGGTTTCCGGCAAATCTGTCATTGACCTTGGCGCAGGAAGTGGGCTCGCAGCCATTGCTGCTGCGAAGGCCGGTGCACGTTCTGTGCTCGCCATCGACATTGATCCGCTTGCCCATGCTGCAATCGAGCTCAATGCGTCGACGAACGGAGTTACGATCGGAGTGTCCTCCCAGAACGTCTTTGAGGAGCCCTTACCGGATACAGACGTGCTGCTCGTGGGCGATCTCTTCTACGAACGAGACCTTGCGCAGCGCGTCCTGGAGCTCATCGAAACCGCTGATCTGCGCGGCAGCGATGTGCTGGTTGGCGACCCCCGCCGCAGCTATTTTCCCGTGGAACGTTTCGCGCAGGTGACTTTCTATGAAGTGCCTGTGACGCGCGAGCTGGAAGATTCGGAGCTGAAGCGAACAGCGGTATGGCGTCTAGCGGCGCCGCCGGCCCATTCCAGCAGCCTGCGACACGACATCGTGGAGGCAGCATGATTTTTGGCGGGGTCAACTTCGGCGGCGTGCTGCTGGCAGCAACCGCGAGTTTCCTGTTTGGTGGACTTTGGTACACCGCATTTTCTCGGGGCTCGCTGGCAGACGCCACTGAAGCGGAAACCGAGCACCGTCGGCCCCGCCTCCACGTCAATGCAGTCCCGTTCATCATTGCCTTCGTGGCGCTGTTCATTATGGCGTACGTGCTTGCAGCGGCGCTGGACAGGCTGGGTGATGTGAGCGTTCGCACCGGCGTGATTTCAGCCTTGTTTGTCTGGGGCGGTTTCGTTGCCACCTCCCTCGTGGTCACCAACATGGTTCAAGGCGTCAGCCGCGTCGCAACGCTGGTCGACGGCGGGCATTGGCTTGGCGTATTGGTGATTCAGGGGGCCGTTATCGGCTGGTTGGGGGGCTGATCGCAAACTGCCGGGGCAGTATGGCTAACCCATTCGACCAATGAGGCGATTGCCGGCCACCTGCCGGGCCGACATAATGTGCTCAAATTTTATTCACGCATTCTGGGAGGTATGCCGATGTCGGAGAAAGTCTACGCCGTGCCTGCTGAATGGGCGAGCCGAGCCTGGATCGACACGGTCAAATATCAAGAAATGTACCAGCGCTCGATCTCCGACCCGGAGGGATTCTGGGGCGAAATGGGTCGGCGCATTGATTGGATTAAGCCCTATACGAAGGTCAAGAACACGACCTATGGCCCCGGCGAAGTTTCAATCAAGTGGTACGAGGACGGCACCCTCAACGTCTGCTACAACTGCGTCGACCGGCACCTCGAGAAGCGTGGCGACCAGGTGGCGATCATCTGGGAGGGCGATGATCCCACGGTCGATGAGAAGATCACTTACCGCCAGCTGCACGAGCGCGTTTGCAAGTTCGCCAATGTCCTGAAAGCGAACGGCGTCAAAAAGGGCGATCGGGTCACGATCTATCTGCCGATGATCCCGGAGGCCGCGTACGCAATGCTGGCGTGCGCTCGAATCGGTGCCATCCATTCGGTCGTGTTTGGTGGTTTCTCACCGGACAGCTTGGCTGGCCGTATTCTCGACGCGGATTCCAAATTCATCATCACGGCCGATGAAGGTTTGCGCGGTGGTCGCACCGTGCCGCTCAAGAAGAATACCGACGAGGCTCTGACGAAGACCAAGGGCGGCGAGAAGGTTCTCGTCGTCCGTCGCACCGGCGCTGATGTGCCCTGGAATCCGGAGCGCGATATCTGGCTGCACGAAGAGCTGGTGAAAGTCAGCGCGGATTGCCCGTGCGAGGAAATGAACGCCGAGGATCCGCTTTTCATCCTCTACACTTCCGGTTCAACGGGTAAGCCGAAGGGTGTGCTCCATACTTCGGGTGGTTATCTCGTTTACGTATCCCTGACCCACCAGTACGTCTTCGATTACCACGACGGCGACATTTACTGGTGCACAGCCGACGTCGGCTGGGTGACGGGGCACAGCTACATCGTCTACGGTCCGCTTGCGAATGGCGCGACGACGCTGATGTTCGAAGGCGTGCCGAACTATCCGACGCCGTCGCGCTTCTGGCACGTAGTCGACAAGTGGGACGTGAATATCTTCTACACTGCGCCGACTGCCATTCGCGCCTTGATGGGTGCCGGCGACGACTACGTGAAGCGCACCGATCGCTCGTCGCTGCGGTTGCTGGGAACCGTCGGCGAACCGATCAATCCGGAGGCGTGGGAGTGGTACCACCGCGTTGTCGGCGAGGGCCGCTGCCCCGTCGTGGATACATGGTGGCAGACCGAAACCGGCGGCATCCTCATTTCTCCGCTACCCGGCGCAACCAAGCTAAAACCAGGTTCGGCCACGCTGCCGCTCTTCGGCATCAAGCCGGGGATCGTCAACGACAAGGGAGAGCTCATCGAAGGTCCCGGGACTGGCAACCTGGTCCTCCTCGACAGCTGGCCGGGGCAGATGCGCACCGTGTTCCGCGATCATGACCGGTTCGTTCAGACTTACTTCTCGACCTACCCGGGCATGTACTTCACGGGTGACGGCTGCCGCCGGGACGAGGACGGTTACTACTGGATCACGGGCCGCGTGGACGACGTCCTCAACGTCTCCGGTCACCGTATGGGTACGGCCGAGATCGAGAGCGCGCTGGTTTCTCATCCGAAAGTCGCGGAAGCGGCCGTCGTTGGCTATCCTCACGACATCAAAGGCCAAGGCATCTACTGCTACGTGACCTTGAAGGCTGGCGAGACGCCCAGCGAAGAGTTGAAGAAAGAGCTCGTCGCTCATGTGCGTAAAGAGATCGGTCCGATTGCGGCGCCGGATCTCATCCAGTTTGCACCTGGTCTGCCGAAGACACGTTCGGGCAAGATTATGCGGCGTATCCTGCGGAAGATCGCCGAGGACGATTTCTCGAACCTTGGCGATACCTCGACCCTTGCGGATCCGTCTGTGGTCGAAGATCTGATCGCCAATCGCCAGAACAGGCGCCAGGCCTGATGCATCGGTGAAAGTGCCACGCTTGCAAGGCACTTTCACGCGAACTGCAAAAAGAAATTTCAGAGAAGAAGCCGCGTTTTAGCGGCTTCTTTTATTGGGACCGTTCACCGGCAAGTGGAGAGGATTCCGCGGTCGAAATGGAAATGGTCTCGATGGGCACGATTGAACTCAGGGCCGAGCGCCACGCGAAAATACCGGCAGGCCGCTCGGTGAGCGGCCTTCAGAAATTCGCTTTCAGGGCTGGGCCGTGACCAGTGCCGCAGGACCGAAATCTTCTGGCCGTTCTCCAGCGTGAATGCCGAAATATCGATCGCATTGGCGGTCGCATGCTCGCTGCGCCTGTCCTTCCAGAAGGGGTTGCCGACAATGTTCCGGCAGGAATAGGTGCCCATGTGCTCCAGCGATGTGACGCGCTGTCCGAACAGCGACATGGCGAGAGGCTGCACCTCATGGATCATCCAAAGCGCCAGCGCTGCCGCCGTTTGGCAGGACACGGTGTCCACGTGCAATCGGGCGCCACCAACCGAAGACACGCGCACGTTATTGATCCAGCCGCACCCGTTGCGCAATGGTTTGTCACGAGCCTGAACTGCCTCGATATGTGGGGGTACCAGCACCCGAGAGCACAGCTCGCGATCGTATTTCAATTCGGCCAGCTGCCAATCGACGATGATTGGCAACGGGTTCGCCAAATCGAGCGCCGGCAGCGGGCTGTATCGCGCGGGGATAAGGCCCTGTCGGAATGCGAACCCCAATCCTGCAAGTACGATAAGAAGCAGGATGAGGCGTCCTAATAGCGTCGGTCGATTGCGCATGGGATCCGTTCAAGCGGCGGGCGTTCCCTGTATACGTGGTTTCACCGCCACATGTCAGCGCGTCGCAAGCGCATCAGCGCCGAAATCTCCCGCGTGTTGCGAGGAAGTGATGATCGCAACCGTTCGCGCTCAGCTGTCGGGCTAGGGGATCGGATCAAGATTTTGATTGATTGTCCTTATTTGGGGATGACGAAACACCGGCAAGATGGTTGGAATTGAGGCGCGCATCTCTCAGTGTGAAAACATGCTCGCCACCACACTTGGGGCACCGGGAACTTACTTTCAAATCCAGGGACCGAACAAAGCTCAATTCATCCATCTCCAGGGAACTGGCATACTCGAGTCCCGTTGTTGGACATTTTAGTATGATTGCGCCCATGGCACGAGCCTCACTGGGCAAGAGGAGAAAACATTTAAGTAGCGCTATTGATCTTGCCGCATTATTCGCGGTGTTCTGATCAAGTCTTCGTGTTGTTGACAGGAAATTTTGGAACTCGTCTGCGACAGTCGTCATCTCGCATTTGAACTGCTGTTCCGTTCTTCGCGGAACATCGTCACCAATTCGCGTGCTCCATAGTCAGAACACCAACCGAGATGGAGCGAACGCCATGACCAGTATCTTTGCCAACCTTGCCCCAATTGTAGTGGCAGTTGCCGTGCCATCAGGCATCGGGGCATAATCTCTCTCGCGCTGCATCAATGCGCTTATTGCGGCTGGCGAAGTCTCGAAGGCCGAAGTCGGGCACCGAGCAGTCCGGTTTAACTCATCGCAGACTTCGAGCGTGCTGCGCCTTAAGGCTGGTTAATGTTGGCAAGCGTTTGCCTGGAACTCCCGGCCGGCTGAGCAATTGAAAGCCACGGACTTGCTTCCGATATGAGCACGTATAGCGGGCCTTGGCGAAACAATCGAATGAGGGCGCCCCCCATGTCAGACGTCGCGGCGATGACCCCAATGCAATATCTCGACAAAGCCACCAGCCAATTGCGCGAGCTGGGGGTTATGCCGGCCAAAGTTGAGCCGGCGCCGATCAACAGTTTGCTCGAAAAGATCTCTGACCTGGATCAGGAAAAGATCGCGTTGATCGCCCGCACCCTCGGCCAAGCCGAGGTTTTCAATGAAGTTGTCCGCGAGCAGACGGCCCAGATGGAGATTGGCAAACGATATCAACAAATTACAGATGGTTTTAATTCGATCCGTGACGACGCGAAACGGCTGGTCGATCAGGTCAGCGATGGCAAGCTCGACTGGCTGGAGCGGGGCAGCAATATCTGGATGAAGATTGCCCGCGGAGATATTGCGGATCGCTTTGATAAGATCCGCCAGATCTATCTGTCGGTCACCAAGGAGACTCGCAACCAGATCGAGCGGGAGACCAAAATCCTCGATGCATATCGCGATTTCCGGGGGGCCCTGAAGCAGGCGGAAGTCATGGCTCTCGAGGTCCTCAAGAAGGCCGAGGACAAACTCGATGCGGCTCGGAAGCGGCTCGATGAAGCATCGGCGAAGGTGGCCGCATACAGCGGTTCGGAGCCTGCTGAGCGTGCCAAGCTGGAGCTGGAGCGAGACGAGCAGTTGCGGCGGCTTCAGGACGAGGAGAAGCGCTACCAGATCGCCAAGGACCTCGCGGACAATTTGACGATCTCCTACAACACGTCCGAAGTCATCATGGCTCGTCTGATGCAGACTACCTCGGCGAAGGAGCGCGTATACGCCCAAGCTGTTACGTTCTTTTCGACGAATGACAGCGTGTTAACGGCCCTGAAAGCGTCTTTCACCGGCGTTTTCGGCCTGCACGAATCCACCAAGACTCTGGATGCCATGAAAGAGGGCATGTCCAAGAGCCTGGAAGATTTGGGAAAGATCGGAGACAAGGTTCAGGAGGAGGCGGTTCGGGCTGGTTACGGCCCAACGATCCGCGCCGACGCCGTTCGGCAGCTTGTCGACAGCGTGGTCAATTTCCAGGTCCGATCGGGCGAGATCATTGCCGAAATGCGCCAGCTCGCATCGCAGAACTCGAAAGAAATTCGGGATGCTGTCGAGGAAGGCAAGCGGCGTATCGCGCGGCTGGCTGCGCAAGCGGATACCCTTCCGCCACTTAACTAATTCGATTGGCTTATAGGGGCGCGCCTTGGAAGCGACTGCGGTAGAGCCCAAGCCGCATACGCTGGATGAATTGATGATGGCGATGGACGTGGTGGACACACTGCGCCATCGCGAGGACCTTGTGCGCCGCGAGCTGGACGAAGAGGGGCGAGAAGCCCAGCTGATTGAGCGGCTCCGAGACATCTATCGCGAGCAGGGCATAGAAGTGCCCGATCGGGTGCTGCAGGAGGGCGTCAAGGCCCTTCGCGAACAACGGTTCGTCTACAAGCCGCCACCTTCATCCTGGAAACGCACGGTCCTTGAGATATGGGTCAAGCGATCGGCACTCGGTCGCCGCTTTTTGAAGTGGGGCCTCATTATTCTCGCGGTAGTGGGGCTCACCTATTTCGCCCTAATACGTCCGGCGCAGGAGGCTCGCAGGCAGGCTCTGATTGAGGCCACGGAAACGCTGCCCAACTCCATTCGGCTGGCGCATTCCGACGTAATGGCACTCGCTACCGAGGATGCGGCGAAACGAAGAGCAGATGCTCTGCTGGCTGATGGCGAGCGAGCAATCCGCGACCGCGATCTTTCGGCGATGCGTCGCATCAATAGCGAGCTGGTTAATCTCCGGGAGGCGCTCAGCACCGAATACACGCTGCGAATTGTGTCTGAACCGGGCGAGGTGACCGGTTTTTGGCGGCGTCCGCCAGGGCTCTGGACGCAGCGGAGCTACTACCTGATTGTGGAGCCCATAACGCCGGACGGAAGAAAAATCTCTCTGCCAATTCGCGACGAGGTGACCGGCGAGACCAAAAACGTCTCGCGGTTCGGCGTCCGTGTACCGCAAGAAACGTACGAGGCAGTCGCGCAGGACAAGCGGGCTGACGGGATCATTCAGCAAAACGTTTTCGGGGTAAAAGCACGGGGCAAACTCGAGGTGGACTATCGCATGCCCTTCGAGGGCGGAACTATCACCAACTGGTAATTGAGAGCGAGCAGCTCGGACCATGTGGACGGGACGGCAGGCATTCGAGGGTATCGAGAAAGCGATCATGAATCTGCACCGTCAGGAGACGGAGCTCGATAGCGCGCTTGCCTCCGCCACCGCAGAAGCTGAGCGCTTGCGAAAGGAGCGGAACGCTGCTTTTCGGGAATTGGCACGCGTTAAACTCGATGAAATCGCTGCGAACCGACTGGTCGAAAATCTCGACGCCGGTGAAAGGCGAGCCTCTCAGCTTCTGGAGTCGAGACGCCATCGGCTTGAAGAGCTAGCGGAGCAAAAACAGAAGCTCCTTGCCGCACTCGAAAAAGCCGAGGCTGATCGCAGTACGGCGGCCGCTGAACTCGAGAACGCCATTAATCGACTGGACGAGTTGCGGGCTCGAGTCGCAGACGAGATCAAGGCCAATCCGGAATGGAGGCAGGCCCGTGAGGCGCTGGAGGCCGCCGAAAGCGTGGCTGGTGCGGCAGAGGCGAAAGCTGCTCAATCCGAAGCCGAACTTACGGACAAACGAAAGCCTTACGACGAAGATCCGTTGTTTGCCTACCTCTGGCGTATAGGTTACGCCACCCCGCGTTATCAGGCCGGCAGTTTCGCGCGATTCATGGATCGCATGGCCGCAAATTACATTGGCTACCACGAGGCCCGGCTCAACTACGCGATGCTTATCGAGATCCCGGAGCGGCTGAAAGAGCACGCGAAGTTGCAGCGAGAGATGGTAGATGAACGCCGCAGAAATCTGCAGGAGATCGAGCGCAGGGCTCTCGTTGAGGCCGGGGAAGAGGCTCTCTCGCGAGCTGTCGAAGAAGCCAGAAAGAAGTTCGCCGCAGCTGATGAAGAGGTCGATGCGCAGCAATCGGAGCTTCGAGCGCTGGACGAAAAGCGTGGTGCACTCGTCGCAGGTGCAGATGATTCAATTTACCAGGAAGCCTTGAAGACAATCGCTATAGCAGACGCCCAGGACCAATTCGCGACGCTGGTTGAGGAGGCCAGGCGCACCGCTACCCCGGCCGACGATGCCATCGTTCGAAGGATTGGAGAGCTCAACGACAAGATCGAGCAAATCGACCGTGAGATTGCCGAGTTGCGCGGCTCTGCCCGCACGATTGCTGAACGCCGGATAGAAATGGAGCGGACGCGTGACCGCTTTCGAAAGTCCGGCTATGACCACCCTGACGCAATCTTCCAAAACGACGTCGATCTCGAACGGATCCTCAAGCAGGTCCTCGGAGGTGTTGTGACGAGCGGCGTCCTCTGGGATGTGCTGCGCGGCGGATTCGGAGTGCGTGTTCCGCGCGGCCGGCAATCGAGAGATCTCTCGTTTCCATTTCCTTTCCCGGTGCCAATGCCGGGCCAGCGGCAGGACACGCGCGGCGGCGATTGGCGTCGAGCGGAAACCGGCGGCGGATGGTCTCCGGGAGATGATGCCTGGAGTTGGAAGCGCTATCAGCGCGACGATGATGATGACGACGATATACCCACAGGCGGAGGGGAGTGGAAAACAGGCGGTCGGTTTTGATTTTACATTATAGCGGTGTTACTTCCAGCATTTCTCGAAAACAGGACTTGAACTGATATTATAAGTACGATCTCAGCTCACAAATTCTTGAACTGAACGTTTTCCTGGCCAATGCCGCACAACTACTGACGCGAATTGCCTAAAGAACGCCGTTGACGACTGAACAGTGTTTGTGTTCAGTAGTCGGACTGTCGCCATTGTCGTGCCACAGGGGAATGTAGACTCTTCTAGGAAATTTTTTAGTTGATATTTGAGGGGGAATTATGGAGGCCTCGCGCCGGGGGTTCATAAAGCTTGTTCTCGCTGGTGGTTTCGTCCCCTTCTTCGCTCCCTCAATATTCGCCTCTCCTTCCATTCCCCACGAAGGGTCGTACACGCAATTCACTTTATCGAACGGACTCCGGCTTCATCATCTTCGCAGTCGCTCGAAATATGTAAGCACAGCCCTCGTGCTGCGTAGCCGGGAAATCATGAGCCACAGGGGGCTGGCACATATACTTGAACACACATCATTTACCGGCGCTGCCGGGGATCTTTCAGCGGAAGAGGTCAAGTATCGTCAGCGTCGTCTCATTCAGGATGGCAATGCGACCACCAGTCCAGGGCGGCTGGAGTGGTATGCTTCCTTTTTGCCAAAGTATGCGCCTGATGCACTCCAACTTCTGGCGGTCACAAGTCTTGACCAAAAATTTGACGCCGAAACGGTCAGAAGCGAAGCGCGTATCGTCCTGCAGGAGCTGCTCCTCGAAAAATACAGTAGCGAGGGCGAAATCCGGCGAAAGTTTAATCGCCTTGTCTTCGGTCCTGACCATCCTCGAGGGGTAGATACGGTCGACAAGGAAATAGCGCTTGCGAAGCTTCCAATGCGGAAGCTCGTGTCAAAGCTCCTGGAGTACGCCAACTTGATAAGATTGCCCGGCAACATGGATTTATTCGTTGTCGGTGATGTAGAGCCGTCGTGGCTCGGTGATTTGGCCGAGCGCTATTTCGGGAAATATCCGGCCGCCTCTGGACCCATGCCGGAAATGCCGGCGGCGCAACCAACAAGAAAATACACCAAAATTTCTGGTTACAGTCGCGAGCTCTCTCGGCCGCTTTCTGAAGTCAGGTTGGCGTGGAACACCGGAAGCACTATAACCCACCCGGATGCGTGCGCGCTTTTCGCGTTAAGTGATTACGTCAATGAGATGCTGTTTCGGGAGCTTCGTGAGAGGGACGGAGCCTCCTATTCGCCCGAAGCCTACTTTGAACCGGATGATTGTAGCGGCATCCTGGGTCTAAGTGTCAAGACGAGCAAGCGGCCGGAAACAATTGAGCGACGGATTTGCGCGATTTTGGAGGCCATCAAAGGTGGTGTCGATCCAACAGAGCTGGAGCTCTATCGCGAACGCTGGGAGCTGCAACGTTTGAAAGTCGCAGAGAGCGCCGACTCGTTGTTGCAGACCTTGGTAGATCGCGTGATTAACGGATGCGCCGTCGAGGATCTCGACATCAATTCTGTCGATGCAGAACGCCTTACCGAGACCGCGCGCAAATATTTGCCCACCTACAAAGGCCCCTATTTTTACGTCGAGCTGCGCGGCATGTGATCTGACGGCTCGGGCGGCAGTCGGTTCAATGGGCGATCGTGTTGAGCACCTTGTAAAGGTACGACCTTGAGATTCCCAACTCCTGCGCGACGCGCTTCTTGTTCCCGTTGTGACGTTCCAAGGCCTTTCTGACCAAATCGGCCTCGACTTGCTCGAGATGGTCGCGCAGTCTGGCGCCGCCATTGGTTGAATGGATCGGCTTAGGCGACTCCATCGGCGCTTTGCCAAAGGAGGCAGATGTGATTCTGCCATCTTCTGCAAATACGATGGCACGCTCAACCTCATGTCGGAGCTGGCGAACATTCCCAGGCCAGCTTTGCTCCATGAGATAGGCGATCGCGCATTCCGATACTTCCGGCGGCGGCCGGCGATGGCGCGTTGAAAAGTCTTCAATAAAGTGTGCCACGAGAGCTGGGATATCTTCGAGCCGCTTTCTCAGCGGAGGCACTTCGATCGTGATCGGCGAGATGCGATAATAGAGATCGAGCCGGAATTTCCCTTCCTGGACGAGCTTCTGCAGGTCGTGATTGGTGGCGGTTACGAGCCGGAAATCGACCTGAAGCGGCCGATCGCCGCCGATGCGCTCGATCATCCGATCTTGTATAACACGCAGCAGTTTCGCCTGAACCTCGATCGGCATGTCGCCGATCTCATCCAGAAAGATAGTGCCTCCGGCAGCCTGCTCAAACTTTCCCTTCCGTCCCTTGCGCGCGGCGCCTGTGAACGCACCCGGTTCGTAGCCAAAAAGCTCCGATTCAACCAGCGTGGCCGGGAGAGCCGCAGCGTTGACCATGACCATTGCCGCTTCGCGCCGGGGGCTCAGCCGGTGCAACGCTTGGGCGACGAGTTCTTTGCCGGTACCGCTTTCACCACGGATGAGGACCGGGATTTCGAGGGGCGCGACTTTGATGATTTCATCGCGAAGCCGCCGCATTGCCGGGCTGTCGCCAATAAGCTGGTCGATGCCATAGCTCCGGCGGCGTAGAGCTGCGGTCTCTCGCTTGTAGAATTCAACCTCGCTCTCAAGAGCCCGGACGCGCCGGCTCAGTTCTTCCACCTGCTGAGGTCCCTTGAACATCACGCGGCCGACTGCGCCGATCGTCGTTCCGTTCTTCTTGATCGGCACACGGCTGACGACGCGCTCGAGGCCACGCATACGCTGGATTTCTCCAACCTCGGCTTTTCCTGTCGTGACAACGCGATCAAGGCGCGTGTTTTCGATGATTTCTTTTACCGGACGACCATTGGCTTCACCCCGCGAAAGCCCGAAGAACTTCTCGTGCACAGGCGAGATGTAAACGACCCGCGCCTGATCATCCACGATGGTCATCGCCTCGAATGGGTTCGTCAGAAGGTGCTCCAGGATGTCGTGGGCAAAGTCTACGGAGCCAATAAATTCCAGCAGCGCACTGCCTTCGGGTTGGCTAATGACAAGAAGATCGCCGTCCGGGATGGGCGTATTCAGAATGACAAAGGACTGTCGGTCGAGTGTGAGCGGTTGAAGTCGGCGCTTGCGAAGTTCCGCCATCCACGATGGCTCGCCAACCAGCGCCTTCACCCGAGAATCCGTGGCGATACCGCTTGCAAAAAGAATTCTTCCGGAGTGCTCGGCAACAAGCACGCCCTGCACGGGCGAAGCTGTGCCCATCGTTTCCTCCCTACTCGTGTCCTTATTGGTGACAGGCCTTTCAAGGGTGAGCGTAGAAAACAACAAACCGCTGCCTTTTTCAAGGACGTGCGGGCTGCGCCTCAGACGTCATCCGAAGGGCACCGCGTTCGAAAGCGCGCTGTAGCCGAAAGACACACAAACGGCCGCCCGTGTCTTTGACGCGGACAGCCAACTGCAGTGCCTTCCCCTATCGGGCTGCAATTCGGCTTACAGACTATTCCATCCAGTTGCTATAAGCTGCTCGTGGCATGAGCATTGCTTGCTTGGCCTATAAGCACTCAACAACTAGGGAGACTCGCCATGGGGCGAAAAAGTATTAGCAGGTTGGCCGGCTTTCTCGGGGCGAGCGCGGCGCTTTCCCTGGCCCTGACCGGTCCGGTAGCGGCTCAAGATACCGTTCGGGTCGGCATTGTTTCGTTCCTGACCGGGCCTGCGGCCGTGCCATTCGGCATTCCGGGCAAGAACGCGGCTGAGCTTATCATCGACGCTATCAACGAAGGCTCGCTGCCTGCACCGTACAATAGCAAGGGCCTTGGTGGCGCGACCATTGAGGCGCGCTATGTGGACGAGGCGGGTTCGGTTGCAAACCAGGTTACCGAGTACCGCAATCTGGTGCAGCGCGATGGCGTGAGCGCTGTCGTGGGTTATGTGTCGTCCGGCAACTGCCTCGCAGTGGCCCCCGTGGCGGAGGAGATGAAGACCCTCACGGTCCTTTATGACTGTGGCACGCCGCGGATCTTCGAAGAGCGCGATTATACCTACGTGTTCCGCGTGACGCCGACGGCGACGATGGATAGCGTCGGTGCTGCGCGCTACGTGATCGATAAGAAAGGGCAGATTCCGAACTTCTCTGGTATCAACCAGAACTACGCTTGGGGGCAGGACTCGTGGCGTGACTTCGTGCTGGCAATGAAGACGCTGGCGCCGAATGCGACCATCGATCGCGAGCTTTTTCCGAAGTTCCTCGCCGGCGAGTACGGTGCCGAGATCACGTCGCTGCTCACCTCTCAGGCCGAAATCATCCATACCAGCTTCTACGGCGGCGACCTCGAGAGCTTCGTTGGACAAGCCACAGGTCGTGGGCTTTTCAGCCGCAAGACGATGGTCATGTCGTGCGGAGAGTCGGCGATGTTCCGCCTGGGCAATCGGATGCCGGACGGCACGATCATCGGCGCTCGTGGTCCGCACGGCGTGCTGGCGCGCGAGTCGGAACTCAATACGTGGTTCCAGAAGGCTTACACCGAACGGTACGGCACGCCTCCAACCTATCCGTCCTACCACATGGCCCAGTCCCTCCTTGGCCTGAAGGCGGCCTGGGATAAGGCTGCTGCGGCAAAGGGTGGAAAGCCGACGCCGGAAGAGGTTGCCAAGGCTTTCGAGGGACTGGAGTTTGACGGTCCGAGCACCCGCATTCAGATGGCGCGGGCCAAGGGCCACCAAGGCATCTCCGAGACGGCTTACGGAACCTTCAAGTTCAACAAGGAGACCAACAAGCCAGAGGTGGTCGACATCGTTCGTTATCCCGCGGACTGCGTGAACCCGCCGGATGGTGTCACGTCTCAGGAGTGGCTCGAGGGCGGCATGAAGGGCGCGAAGTGCGACTGATGTCAGTGCCGGCGTCCTCGTCGGACCATTCGGAAAGCGCTTAGCCCAACCCGGATCCGCGTCTCGCTCCCAGTGGCGAGACGCGGATTCGCCTCCACTGAAATCTCGAGTCGGAGAATAGATACGTGCTGCTGGGTCTCGCCATTCTCACGGACGGGCTCGTTTACGCCGCGTACCTCTTCATCGTTGCCGTCGGTCTCAGCCTGATTTTCGGCGTGATGAAGATTCTGAACGTCGCGCACGGAGCCTTCTACGCGTTCGGCGCTTACTGCGCCGCGACCGCTGCCGGGATGTACTTCGATCGAGGGCTACCGGACGCGGGCGGTTTTCTCATCATGGCATTGGCCGCGCTCGCGGTGGGGCTCGTCCTGGGCCTCATACTGGAGCGGACAATTCTCCGCCTCGTCTATGGGAAGGATGAGGTCATCATCGTCCTTGTGACTTACGCAGCCTTTCTTATTCTCGAGGATGTGATCCTCCTGATTTGGGGGCCGTCATCGCTCTTTGCTTACCAACCGCTCGTGATTGCCGGAAATTTCATGATCGGGCCGCTCGTCCTTTCCGGTTATGATCTAGGGCTGGTGCTGCTTGCTGTTGTCCTCGCGGTGGGCGGTTTCTACGGCTTACGTTACACGCGCTACGGACGGCTCCTGACTGCGGTGATTTTCGATCGCGAGACGGCTGCGGCCTTCGGCGTCAACGTCACCCGCTTCTTCACGGTCACGTTCCTCATAGGCGCAATGTTGGGTGCACTTGGTGGTGCGGCAATGGCGCCGAAAATTTCGGTCACACTTGGCATTGGCGTCGAAGTTATCGTGCTGGCGTTTGCCGTGGTGGCTGTTGGTGGCATGGGCTCTATGGAAGGTGCGCTCGTCGGCGCACTGATCGTGGGGCTATGCCGTGCGGCTGCGGTCCATCTGCTCCCGCAGGTCGAATTGTTCGTGATCTACGCCGTGATGGCCCTGGTGCTGGTGTTCCGCCCACACGGCCTCTTCACGCGCGCGCAACCGAGGAAGATCTGACATGGCTGGTGGCAAATACCTCCTCGGCGGTCTGCTTTTCATCGTGGCTGCGGCGGTGGGGCCATTCTTGCCGGCATGGCTCATTTCGCTGCTCACGATTTCTCTCGCGAGCGCCCTCGTGGTGCTGGGGTTGATTTTGCTGTGGCGGGCCGGGCTCGTGTCCTTCGGACAGGCACTCTACTACGCGATAGGTGCCTACGCCGTCGCGTTGATGATGCGCTGGACAGGCATTCACGACGCTTTCGTGGCTGTGATCGTTGCGGCTTTGGCTGCTGCGCTGACGGCCTATCTCGTCGGTTTTCTTCTCGCGCGCTATCGCGAGATTTTCTTCGCCATGTTGAGCCTCGCGCTTTCGATGATCCTCTATGGCGTGCTCGTCAAGACAGAGGCGCTGGGCTCCACGGATGGCTTCAACGTGTCAACGCCAACATTCCTTGGGTACGCACCGCATGGCTTCGCGTTGACCATTGCGCTGTACTGGTTCGCGCTCGCTCTCGGTGCCGTCGCCGCAATGTGCGTTTCAGCGTACATGCAATCGGTTGCCGGCGCTTTGGCTGTTCCCGTGCGCGACAACGAGATCCGCGTTGAATATCTCGGCGTGTCCGTGACGAAGCTCATCCATCTCAAGCTGGTGATCGCGGGAACGCTGGCCGGGGTTGGTGGCGCCGTTGCGGCCATGTCAATTTCGCACGTGGACCCCGCCATGTCCTATTGGACGACATCTGGCGGCTTTGTCTTCATTACCATTCTGGCTGGCGCCGGATCTGTTGCGGCAGCCTTTATCGGCTCGATCCTGTTCGAGCTGGTCCGTACGGCATCCGTGGCGCTGATGCCGGGCACCTGGCAGCTCATCCTTGGAACGGTTCTGCTTCTTACGATCCTGTTCGTGCCCGGGGGATTGGCCTCGCTCTTCGTACGCCGGCGCAAGGTTGCCGGGGAGGGTGCTCAATGACCCCTGTCATTTCGGTTCGCGATCTGCAGAAAACCTTCGGGTCGGTGGTAGCGGCGCGGGACATCAATGTTGATATCCCCGCCCTTCAGACGGTCGGCATCATTGGCGCAAACGGCGCGGGCAAAACGACTTTCGTCAATATGATCACCGGCCACATCAGGCCGAGCAGCGGGTCAATTTTCTTCGCTGGCAAGGACGTGACGGGCCTTCCCTCTCGGACGATTTGCCGAATGGGAATTTCCCGCTCGTTCCAGGTCGCGCAAATTTTCCCGTCTCTGACAGTCTACGAGAACATGTGCGCAGCCGCAGCCATTGCTCGCACAAATGCAAGCGTGGTGCGCTATGCGCTTATGCCTTTGCTGAATGAGGCCGCGATCGCGGAGACCGAGGAGGCGATCAAGCTCTTTCAGCTGAGCAAGTACCGCAACGCGCAAGCGGCGACGCTTCCGCAGGGCGTGAGAAAACTGCTCGACATCGCGATGGCGGTCGCCGGACGGCCGCAAGTGCTGCTCCTCGACGAGCCCACCAGCGGCATATCAGTCGAAGAGAAGTACGATCTCATGGAGATCGTCATGGGTGCCCTGAAAAGCCGGAAGGTAACAGTTCTGTTCGTCGAGCACGACATGGAGCTGGTGGAGCGCTTTGCCGAGCGCGTGCTCGCATTCTACGATGGGACAGTCATTTCCGACGGGTCGCCCGCCGAAGTGCTCGGTGACCCGCGCGTCCAGGAACTGATTACTGGCCATGCGATTGCGCGGTCGGGGAGTGTCGCTCATGCTTGAGGTTGCTGGGCTCAATGTTTCGATCGGAACGGTCCCCATCGTGCATGATGCGAATTTCTTTGTCGGCGAGGGCGAGTTTTGTGGCCTCATCGGCAGGAACGGCGCTGGCAAAACAACGCTTTTGCGAGCGCTCATGGGGGCGTTACCGGCTAAGGGGCGCGCCGTCCTGGATGGCACCGATCTCATTTCGCTGCCGAGCTACAGGCGCGTTGATAAAGGCGTCGGCTATATGCCGGAAGATCGCCGCCTCGTGCCGGAATTCACGGTTGAAGAAAATATCATGCTGCCAGCCTGGGCAGCTTCCATGGGGGATGCGCCTGAGCGGCTGAAATGGATTTTCGGCATTATGCCGGAAGTCGAACGCTTTCGGTCGCGCCGCGCATTGGAACTTTCTGGTGGTCAGCAAAAGATGGTTGCGCTCGCACGCGCGCTCATGGCTGGCCGGCGTCTCTTGCTTCTCGATGAGCCTTTCGAAGGCCTGGCGCCCGCGCTAGCGCGGCGTTTGGGTGAGGTGATGGCCAATCTCAAGGCCGAAAGGGTTTCGGTCTTGATCGCTGAATCCAACGAAGCGCACGTCCGTGATCTGCTTGTGCGGACTTTCCGCATCGAGCGGGGCCGTGTAACGGCGGAGGCTGGGGCTGTGTCGAAGGCAGCTGTTGAGTGATCAATACCCGCCGAACAATGGGGTTATCAATTAAAGGTGCGCCAGTGCGGGCGCACCTTTTTTTGCGCGATGAATGCCGCGCGGGCAGTGTCGTCGTTGCGGACATTCTCTGAGGTCAATGCATCATACACGGACACTCACAGCTCATGGTGAGCAGCTAATCCAAGCATTTTTCGGAGCTCACGCGCGATAGCAGCGGATGGCACGCGCGTTGCTGGGAACCAGGCAAAGAATATCGTGAGGATTAATGCTTCCCAGCAACTCAAGCGATCCGACTGATTTGCCTTTATCGAGGCTCCCTGTGGTGATGCCCGGAGCCGGTTTCGACCTGCTGCAGGGCATCCGAATTCTTGACCTTTCCACTTCGATCGCTGGTCCGTTTGCGACCATGCTCCTCGGCGATCTCGGGGCTCATGTGATCAAGGTCGAGCGACCGGGGACGGGAGATGACGCGCGCGCCTGGGGCCCACCATTTCTCGACGGTGAGTCTCTTTGGTTCTTGAGTGTAAACCGGAATAAGCAAAGTGTTGCGCTCGATTACTCAAGTCCGGAAGGTGCGAAACTTCTCAGAGAGCTGGCCGATCGCTGCGACGTTGTCCTCATCAATCAGCCGGCGCGTGTCGCGAAAAAGCTGGGTGTTGATGCTGCTTCGATTGGTGCCGGCCGTGACGATCTCATCCACGTTTCCATTACTGGCTTTGGCGTTGATGGAGAGCGCGCGGATTGGACGTGCTACGATCTCATTGCCGAAGGATATTCCGGCGTCATGGACCTCACCGGAGAGGCGGAGGGTGAACCGCAGAAAATCGGCACTCCAGCCGCCGATATGCTGGCCGGTCAGGACGCAGCTTTGGCCGTTATCGCAGCGTTGTTCGCACGTACTCGGACCGGCAAAGGACGCGCCATCGATATCTCGTTGGTCGATTCCATGACGCGGTTCCTGAACTGCCGAATTGTGCCCTACCTGGGATCCGGCGAGCTCCCGCGCCGATCAGGGGGCAGAGATAGCGTCATCGCCATCTATCAAGCTTTTCACACGGCCGATGAGCCTATCACGCTTGGGCTCGGCAACGACAATATCTGGCGGCGATTTTGGGAGGCTGTCGGCGAGCCCGAGTATGGTGCCGATCCGCGTTTTGCAACAAATGCAGACCGGCGCGCGCGGCGCGCGGAGATCGTCGCGAAGATACAGGGGTTGCTGCTGACGAAGCCTCGCGCCCACTGGTTATCGCTACTTCGGAACGCCCGGGTGCCGGCAGGTCCAATCAATCGGATCGATGAGGTAGCCGAAGATCCGGAATTGCAGCGCCGCCGTGTGTTATATTGCCTCGATGCCAATGGCCGAAAAATTCCGCAAGTGGGAACGGCCATTTGCCTGGACGGGCAGGCCAATGTTCCTCGCACACCGCCGCCAAGGCTGGGCGAGCATACATATGCTGTGCTGCAGGAATTGCTTGGATTAGATCACGCCAGCCTGGCTGCCCTGAGTGCGGCTGGCATAATCGCGGGAGCCGCAGAATGAGCTACGAAACGATTATTTACGAAGAGGATGGTCCCATCGGAACCATCACGCTCAATCGGCCGCATGATGGGAATATGTTCACCCCCCAAATGTGTCATGAGATTCGCGATTGCATAAATTCCATCCGCCGAGAAACGCGGACTCGCGTCGTCGTGATCACCGGGGCCGGCGACAAGTTCTTCTGCATCGGAGGCCGTAAGGAAGGCATGGAAGATACGATGCTCTATGCCGGCACCCTACCGACACTGGAAATGTATGAGGCCATCGACCGTCTACAAAAGCCCGTTATCGCGAGCGTAAACGGCTATGCGGTCGGCGGAGGAAATGTCCTGCAGATCGTCTGCGATTTAACTATCGCAAAGGAAAGCGCGATATTCCGGCAAGTTGGTCCAATGATGGGTTCATTCGACGCTGGATACGGCACTTGGTACCTGGAAGACCTCGTCGGCAAGAAAAAGGCGAAGGAAATCTGGTACACGAATCCGAAAATCACGGCCCGCGAGGCCTTGGAAATGGGCCTGATCAACAGGGTTGTCCCCGACGAAAAGCTCAGAGAGGAAACCCGCGCATGGGCATTGGAAATTGTAGAGCGTGGATCCTTTGCCCTTGCCTCTATTAAAGCCGCATTCAATGCACGGCACGGCGGTGTCTCAGGACTTGCGCGTGTGGCACATGACCTGCTGCTCCGCGCCTATCTCGAGAGCGAGGAAAGCCATGAGCTTTCCACGGCATTTAGTGAGCGTCGTAAACCGGATCCGAGCAAATTCGGCAGGTGAGCCGTGCGCCCGTTTCTAACACTTCACCATCCCGCGGCTGCTGCACGCTATTACGAGCAGGGCTTGTGGCGCTCAGAGACGTTCTACGCTCTGGCGGCACGTCACGCGCAAGGCCGTCCAGATGCCATCGCAGTGCAGGATGGGCGTCGTGCACTGTCCTGGCGCGAACTCATTCGTTGGGTGGATGGCGTTGCAGCAGATCTGCGGACGTATGGCCTCGTAGGCGGCGATCGCGTTTCCATTTGGATGTCGAACCGCATCGAGGCCATCGTTACATTTCTTGCGTGCTCGCGGGAGGGATTCGCGTGCAATCCCTCGCTACATCGGACCTATACGTGCGCGGAAATTGGCCAGTTGCTCAATCGGCTTTCAGCGCGAGCGTTGATCACCGAGCCCGGTTGGGGAGCCGATCGCGCGACAGCGGATTTCGATGCCGTTTTGGCGGAGGTGCCTACACTCAAGGTCGTCTACACACCGGACGATTTTCCCGAGCCTGCGCCGAACAAAACGCCGCCGGTTCCCGATCCGGACAAGGTGACGTATCTCGCATTTACCTCCGGCACCACCGGAAACCCGAAATGCGTGATGCATTCGGACAATACGCTGCTTGCCAATGCGCGGGATCTTGTGCGGGATTGGGGGCACGGGCCAGATACGGTTCTGCTATCTCTCTCTCCGCTTTCTCATCACATTGCCTGGGTTGCTGTCGCGCAATGGGTGCTGTGTGGCTGCCGGCTCGTGACAAACGATCCGCCTGAGGGAATGAGCGCGCTGGATTGGGTTGTCTCGACGCGCGCTACGTACGTCATGGGCGTTCCGACACACGCGATGGATATTCTCGCGGAACAGCGTGCGCGTGGGATGGAGCGTTTAGGCGAGGTGCGCGTCTTCTACATGGCGGGCGCTCCGATTCCACCCTCTGTAGCTCAGGCGTTTGTCGCACAATCGATCAAGCCCCAGAACGTCTATGGAATGACGGAGAACTCGTCTCACCAATACACGCATCCTGCGGATGATACGGGTGTGATCATCGAGACCTGCGGGCGCGGTGGTCGGGCCTACGAAATACGTTTGTTCGATCCGAATGATCCGGACCGCCCCGTCGGTATAGGGGAAGTGGGGCAGATTGCCGGCCGCGGCGCTGCTCTAATGCTCGGCTACTTCGATAATCAGGCTGCCACGGAATCAAGTTTCAACCGCGACGGTTGGTTCTTGTCCGGGGATCTCGGTGTGCTCGATGCCGAGGGTAACCTGAGAATCGAAGGGCGCCTCAAAGATCTCATTATACGTGGGGGTCATAATATTTATCCTGCTCACATCGAAGCGTTGGCATTACGTCATGAGCAGGTGGCCAAGGTGGCCTGTTTCCCAGTCGCTGATGAGCGACTCGGTGAGCGCGTCTGTATTGCGGTGATCGGAGAGATCGAAGCAGAGGTTCTGCTGGAACACCTCGCACAGGAAGGACTTTCGAAATATGACATGCCGGAGTACTTCCTGCGGCTTGGTGCGTTTCCACTCACGGCAAGCGGCAAGATATTGAAGCGAACGCTCGTTGAAATGGTGCGCAAGGGCGAGTTGTCACCAATTCCTATCCGCTATCGCGGCCGTTAGGAGACACGCGCATGAACGTTAGACTCACGCAACGCGAGGAGTTCGCGATCCTTACGCTCGATCGGCCGGAAGCACTCAATGCTCTTTCGTTCGCGGTTCTGGAGCAAATTTCGCAAGCCTTCGATGAAGTCGCGAAATCGCCAGCACGCGCTTTAATTGTAACCGGAGCAGGCGAGAAAGCGTTTTGTGCCGGCGCTGACATCAAGGAGCTCCGCGGTCGCGACATGATGGCGACCAAACGCGGTGCTGAATTTGGTCAGGCTGTATTCGCGAAGCTGGATAAGCTTCCGATCCCATCTGTAGCTGCGATCAATGGCTACGCTTTTGGCGGCGGGCTTGAACTTGCAATGGCTTGCACATTCCGTGTGGCCACACCGAACGCGAAGATGGGGTTGCCTGAGATCAAATTGGGTCTCATTCCCGGCTATGGCGGCACGCAGCGACTACCGCGTCTCGTGGGAGAAGCGCGTGCACTCGAGATGATCATGACTGGCCGTACGGTCGGGGCCGAGGAGGCTGAGCGGATCGGATTGGTCAACAAGGTTGTCGAAGGCGATGCAGTCGAGGGCGCGATTGCGTTTGCGCGCACATTCACCTGTTACAGCTTGCCGGTTCTGGGATTTGCCCGTGATGCCGTCCGTCGCGCGTTGGACCTGCCCATTCACGAGGGGCTGAAAATCGAAGCGGACCTTTCAACCTTGGCATTCCGAACCGCGGACGCAGAAGAAGGCATGGCAGCCTTTGCCGAAAAGCGGAAGGCGGAGTTCAAGGATGCCTGAGGGGCAGATCATCGTCACAGGCGGCAGCCGCGGCATTGGTGCCGCCATTACTGCCGAGCTTTCCAGGCGAGGTTTTACTGTCGCCGCCCTCTCCCGTTCGGGGGAAGCCGCACAGGGTTACGGCATCGTCTGCGATATGACCGATGAGGCTGCCGTGGCAGCTGCCATTCGGTCTGTTGCGGAGCGCGGTCCTATCGTCGGTTTGGTCAACAACGCGGGCGCGCAAAAGGCAACTCCGAGCGCTGAGCTTTCCGCTGCGGAATTCGAAGCGACCATGCGCCTGAACGCGACGTCAGTCCTCGTCGCGAGTCGGGAGGTCTATCCGCATCTGAAAGCAGCAGGCGGTGGTTTGATTGTGAATGTCGGCTCGTTTTTCGATAAGTTAGGCGTATCTCGGAACCTCGCGTACTGTGCGTCAAAAGCAGCGATTGGCGCTATGACACGCTGCCTCGCAATCGAGTGGGCGCGCGACAATATCTCCGTCATTGATATCGCGCCCGGATATATCGAAACCGATCTCAATAAGGAGTTTCTAGCCAGCGAAAAAATTCGTGGTTGGCTAAGCAAACGCATACCTGTCGGCCGGCCAGGTCGAACGGACGAGGTCGCCCGTCTTGTCGGTGTTCTTTTCTCCGAGCGGATAGATTTTCTTACCGGCGAAACGATTTATATCGACGGCGGGCAAGGGATGAACCACTGATGAAAATTTTCGAGCAGATAGAGCGTCGCCGCCGTTGGAGTGAAGACGAAGCGCTCATTCTGGAGCAGGTGCGTAGACTCGCAGACGAGGTTATCGCGCCCAATGCCGAATACTACGATCGAACCGGCGAGTTTCCCTGGAAGAACATAGAAGCCATCAACGAGCTCGGGCTGAACGGACTATTCGTTCCCGAGGCCTATGGTGGCTCGCCGATGTCGTATCGGCTTTACCTGGCAGTGGTGAAAACGCTTGCGGAAGCGTGTGCGTCGACTGCCATTATCTACGCCACGACGTTCCACGGCATGAAGCCTCTGATCGATCTAGGAACAGAGGAGCAGAAAGCTCGCTTACTTCCTCGTATCGCCGCAGGCGGGCTCGGCGCGCTGGCTATTACGGAGCCTACCGCGGGGTCTGACGCAACGGGGATGCAGACACGCTTTACGCCCAACGGCGATGAGATCATTGTTGACGGAACCAAGATTTTCATCACCAACGGCGATGTGGCTGATCTCATTCTATTGTTCGGAAAGTGGAGCGAGATCGACGATCCAAAGCGCGCAATTTCCGTTCTTGTCTTCGAGAAGGGCACACCGGGATTTGAGGTCGTGCGTTTGGAAGACAAGATGGGGCACAGGGCGTCGTCGACTGCTACGCTATCATTCAATGGGTGCCGCGTCCCCCGCGGGAATTTGATCGGTCAGCCGGGTGAGGGGTTGAGCATCCTTCTATCTTCCCTCAACAAGTCTCGCCCGAGCATCGCGGCCCACGCACTGGGCATCGCGCGAGCGGCATTCAACGACATGGTGCGCTACATGAACGACCGGCGCCAGTCGGGCCGGCGCGTTGTGGATTTTCAGGGCAATCAGTTTCTATTGGCTGATCTGGCTACGGACCTAGCAATGGGCGAGGTCTGGCTGGATTATGTTGCTGGTCTTTTCGAGGATGGAGAAACGGATTTTGGCCTCGAGGCGTCGATGGCGAAAATGCGGGCTTCCGATCTCGCGATGCGCATCGCCACCGAGGCTGTCCAGATGCACGGCGGGTATGGCTACTGCCGCGATTTCCGCGTCGAGCGGCTGATGCGTGACGCCAAAATCACCCAGATCTGGGAAGGGACCAACCAGATCCATCGCCAGCTGATTGGACGGAGCTTCGCAGCGAAATGACGACGATCCGGACTGTAGGAGTGTGCGGCGCCGGCGGCACGATGGGGGCAGGAATTGCCATTGTCGCCGCGCGCGGAGGCTTCCGCACCATAAGCTATGATGTAAGTGCCGAGAGTCTGGAACGGGCGGCGAAACAGACGGCAAACTTTTTTGCCAAGTCCGTCGAGCGGGGAAAGCTCACCTCCGATGAGCGGGATGCCATTCTCGCGCGTATGGAGCACACCACGAAGATTGATGATCTTGCAGCCTGCGATCTCGTGATCGAAGCGGTGTTCGAGGATCTCGAGATCAAGCAGAATTTGCTCCGCGAACTCGATCGCGTTTGCCCCACTCATACGATTTTCGCTTCAAACACATCAACATTGTCCATCACCGAGATTGCCTCGGGCTGCTCTCGACCCGACAAAGTCGTGGGGATGCATTTCTGTCTGCCTGCGCAGCTCATGAAGCTGATCGAAATGTCGCCGGGTCTGTTGACGTCTGAAGGGACTTTCAAGGCGGCATGGAGATGGACGGAGCAATGCGGTCAAACGCCGGTGAAGACGCAGGATCGGCCAGGGTTTATTCTCAACGCTTTGCTTGTGCCGTTCAACAATGACGCCATTCGCGCCGTCGAGGCGGGCGTTGCAACGCCGGCAGACATAGATAAGGCGATCAAGACGGCCCTCGGATACAAGATGGGGCCATTGGAGCTCATTGATCTCGTTGGCCTCGACACGCAAGTGCGGCTTTGCGAGGCGTTCTATCCGATCACCCTGGATCCTCGCGCCGCTGCGCCGCCGCTGCTCCGCCGGATGGTTGCAGCAGGCCTTCTCGGACGCAAGACGGGCCGCGGTTTCTACACCTATGACGGCGCCACGATGTTTGGAGCCTGACGAATGCAATACGCAATTGTCCGCAACGGCAAGAGCCGGTCATTCCCCGAAGGCGATTCATTTCTATCGTCCGCGGTTGCCATTGAGAATGCGGAGGTGGTGATTTATCTCGGCGCGGCCATCGTTTCCGATCAGGCAAAATCCGCCGTCCTCGTCGAGCTCGGTACTGAAAGTCTCGCTGTGCACACTGGGGAAGACGCGGACGAGGCGTTTGCAAACGTCGTCGGATTTGCGCGCTATCGTAATGGCGATGATCCTCCGTCGCGGCTTGTGGAGCTTGTGCGCCGGCCTTGGACAAAGGACGGCGCAGTGGAGGCCGCGCGAAAGGTATTCGAAGCCGCTGGTCTCGAAGTCGTGGTGTGTGCAGATCAGCCAGGGCGGATTATCGATCGTCTCGTTCGGCCGAAATACAACGCGGCGCTGCGACTGCTCGATGAGAAGCTTGCGACGCAGGCGGATATGGACCTCACTTGCCGATTGGGACTTGGCTATCCGGATGGCCCGATCGAACGCGTGAAGCGCGGCGGCCTGGCCTATCATTTCGAGGTAACCCAGGCCCTCTTCGAAACGTATGGAACGCCAGCGTACGCGCCCCCAAGGCAGGCTGTTGTGGCCGCTCTTCGGAAAAGGAATGGGAAATGAGGCCGCTGGACGGACTGCTCGTTCTCGATTTCTCCACGTTGCTTCCCGGGCCTATGGCGACGCTTCTACTTGCGGAAGCCGGGGCGGAGGTCGTCAAAATCGAGCGGCCCGGCTTCGGCGAAGAAATGCGGCACTACCAGCCGCGATGGGGGCGGGACAGCGTGAATTTCGCGTTACTCAATCGCGGCAAGAAGAGCATTGCTATCGATCTCAAGAACCCGGAACAGCGCGCAAAACTTGATCCGCTGATTGCGCGGGCGGATGTCCTCGTCGAGCAGTTTCGCCCAGGAGTGATGGCACGGCTCGGGCTGGACTACGAAACCGTTTCCAAGATCAATCCCCGGCTCATCTACTGTTCAATCACCGGTTACGGTCAAAACGGACCGAAGCGCGATGTGGCTGGCCACGACCTCAACTACATTGGCGATGCTGGCCTTCTTTCGCTGTCCATGGGACTGCGTGACAGACCGGTCGTGCCGCCGGCGTTGATTGCGGATATAGCTGGAGGCGCCTATCCCGCTGTCATCAACATTCTGCTTGCATTGCAGGAACGGGCACGGACAGGGCGCGGGCGGTTTCTCGATGTCTCCATGGCGGAAAACGTTTTTCCGTTCATGTATTGGGCGATTGGGAATGGGCTGGCGGCGAATAAATGGCCAGAGAACGGACGTGAGCTCGTTACGGGAGGCAGTCCGCGCTATCACCTCTACCCAACTGCCGACGGGCGAATGGTGGCCGCAGCGCCGCTTGAGCAGAAGTTTTGGGAAAACTTCTGCGAAATGATCAATCTTGAGCCTGAATTGCGCGATGATTCAAAAGACCCCGATGCAACAATCGCGCGTGTTGCCGAACTGATTGCCGCTGAAACCAGCGAAACCTGGAAGCAGAGATTTGCGGGCCGGGACTGTTGTTGCACAATAGTGGCCACGGTCGAGGAAGCGCTCGCCGATTCCCACTTCCGGTCGCGTGGCCTGTTCGATCACGTCTTGAGTAGCGACGACGGTCGAACGCTTCCTGCTCTTCCTGTTCCCATTGCTCCTGCTTTCCGTTCAGTGCCGGGTGAACCGCTTTCCGCCCCTGCCCTGGGCGCGCACAACGAGGAATATCTATGAGAGCTGTTTACGTCCGCAATTTCGCGCCTTTCGAGCAGATCGATATTGCCGAGGTGGACGACCCGGTACCAGGATCGGGAGAGGTCGTCGTCGATGTTGTGGCGGCGGAGGCGAATTATCCGGACATTCTTGTTATCGAAGGAAAATACCAGGTCAAACCTCCACTACCATTTTCTCCCGCGAAAGCGGCGGCGGGACGGATTTCGGCTGTAGGATCCGGCGTTAAGGGATTTTCAATTGGCGATGCGGTTGCGGTTCAGGTGGAATATGGCGCCTATGCCGAAAAGGTGCGGGCACGTGCCGAAAGCTGTTTCCGCATGCCTGATGGCGTGCCGTTCGAAAAGGCGGCTGCTCTGGGGCTTGTCTATCAGACGGCGTGGTTCGCACTGAAGGAGCGGGCAAACTTCAAGCCCGGAGAACGAGTTTTGGTGCTGGGCGCATCAGGTGGTATCGGCGTCGCCAGCATTCAACTCGCAAAGGCTTTCGGCGCAAGCACCGTGATAGGCGGAGTGCTTGGCGCGAGCAATGCCGAAGTGGCGCGTCAGGCTGGGGCCGACCACGTTGTCGATCTGGGAGTGCCTAACCTGCGGGATCAGCTGAAGACGGACGTCTTCGCTTTGACTAACGGTCACGGAGTGGATGTCGTGATCGACCCCGTGGGCGGAGCTGCTAACGCAGCCGCTTTCCGCGCCTTGGCATGGTGTGGACGCCTTGTCATCATCGGCTTCGCAAGTGGAGAAATTCCGACGATCAAGGCGAATTATCTGTTGGTCAAGAATATCGCCGTCACTGGACTACAGTGGTCGGACTATCGTGATCGAACCCCGGACCGCGTCACGCAGGCTCAGAAGGAGCTATTCGATCTCTACTCTCGTGGGTTGATTGATCCTGTGATCAGCCGCATCGTGCCCCTCGTGGACTTCAAATCGGCGCTTTCGGCGCTGCAGGCCGGCCAGGCGCAGGGAAAGATCATCTTACAAGTGCGGCCGGAATTGCGTTGAAGAATACCGGCCGCAGTCGCTCGTATTGGGGCATTAGGTTGACCCTTTGCCGAACGGTAGGATCAGCATCAGGTTCCTCGCCGCTTATGCGCCTCGGAAGGCGGCTTCGAGGCCCGCGATGTCGATCTTCCGCATGCCCATCATGGCCCGCATTGCGCGACTGGCGGCCTCTCGATCAGAATCCATGAGTAGACGCGGCAGGGCCTCCGGAACGATTTGCCAGGAAACGCCGAAGCGATCGACGAGCCATCCGCACATACTCTCAGAGCCACCGTTTGCTATGAGCGCTGCCCACAGGCGGTCCGTTTCTTCCTGATCTTTGGTAAGAACCGAGATCGATGCGGCTTCCGAGTGCCGGAATTGAGGGCCGCCATTGAGCCCTTGATAGGGCGTGCCGGCTAGATTGAAGTCGACCACGAGCGCGGAACCGTTGGGTTGAGGCCGAAAAATGTTCTCAATCCGCGAACTGGGCAGGAGCGAGACGTAAAACTCCGCTGCCTCTTCGGCCTTCCCATCGTACCATAAACACGTGCGCACCTTCGCAGACATGGCCTGACCTCCTTAAAGGGTGCTTGCAAGTTGTTCTAGCTGGTCGGCGCATTTTCCCCATCCCTCGTAGAAGCCCATCTTCTCGTGCTGTTCGCGAGCCTCGGCCGTCCAATGGCGTGCGCGGGCGGTGTATTTCGTCTTGCCGGTGCCAGCATCCTCGAAGGTCACGATGCCGGTGAAGAAGGGTTTGTCTGAAGGTTCCCACGCATGCGTATAGGCATCGGTAAATACGATTTTCTCGTTTGGTATAACTTCCAGATAAATGTCGCGGTTGGGGAAATCTTGACCTTCCGGACTCCGCATGACGACCAGGCTAGTTCCACCAGGGCGAACGTCAAGTTCAGCGCGCGACGTCGTCCAGGGCTTTGGAGCAAACCACTCCTTGAGAAGGTCAGGTTCAACCCAGCAGCGGTAAACTTTTTCGCGGGGGGCATTCAAAATCCGGGTGAGCACCAGCTCATGCCTTGCGGATTTCACAGCTTCATTTGACATCGTAGCTTCCTCCTTTGCTGTCATCCAAGGATGGCTCATAGCGAAGCTGATGACTGGGGCTTTCTCTTTCGGCCATTGGCGAAAAGGAATTCGAAGTACCGTCGAAGATGGTCAATGCATTGGGCAGCCATTTCCGGGCTGTTTTTTGCCTTCGCCAAAATAAAGGCACCTTGCAGCACTGCTTGGGTGAACAAGGCGAGAGAGGCGGGATCGAAATCAAACTGGGAACCGCGCGCCTTCATCGCTTCTGCGATATCTGCGGCAAGCGTATTCGCATGCGCGCTGATACTCGCGTCACACGCTAGGCGAATGGCTGGATGCGTGGCGTAACATTCCTGGACCATTGTGCCGGCAAGGCATGTAATCTCCGGCAGCTCCCCATCCATGATCGCACGCCGGAAGTCGAGATAGCCCATGATGCGATCACGTGGATCAGGGTATTGATGATACGGCGCGGAAGCGAAAAGGGCGCTTGTTGTCTCTGACCAGAACTGAGCGGCGGCTACCGCTAGTTCCTCCTTGCTGCGAAAATGATGAAAGAACGCCCCTTTCGTCACGCCCGCCTGGCGACACAGATCATCGACGCTCGTTGCTGCGTATCCCTTTGCTCGGAAGAGGGACAACGCTGCCTCCAGAATCTTGGTTTTTGCAGACGCAATTGTGCTCATGCCCGAGATTTCCATGTCACAAATTGAACATACCAACCAGTTGGTATGGTCGTCAAGGAAAATCAGGAAGCGGCGCGATTCGAGATTTGACAGTTCGAATTAACACGTGATCCTTACCCAGCCGGTAGGGCTAGGTAGGCATTTGCGCAACGTGATGAACACGGACCAGGTCCGCTTCGGGAGGGGCTATCAGGCAGAGCGCGATGATTACCGCGAGTATCGTTACGTGCCGGGTGTGCCAGTCGGTTTATGAACGTAGGACTGTGTGGATCTCGTCGCGCGACAGCGGCGAAAAGCGCTGTGATGTTTGTGGGGCGTTGATGGAAATTTGGAACGGTCCCAAGCTCCCCATCTACCAGCTTGTGAAACGGGGTAAGCGGGAGAGCTGATAGTCCGACTGCCTTCGATGGCCAGCCATCTCATAGTGCTTAGGTGATGAGAGGAACCCTGTAGGGGCGAGATACCTATCTCAGACCAACACGGGCCTCAGTGCAACAGCGCGCTCGGCAACCACGTTGCGAGGCTCGGGAACATCCACAACATCCCCAGGCCAGTAATCTGCAGAGCTACGAACGGGATCGCGCCTGCCCATATCTCCGTTGTTTTCACGGATTCGGGCGCGAGGCCGCGCATATAGAATAACGCGTAGCCAAAGGGCGGTGTCAGAAAGCTGGTCTGCAGGTTCATAGCCACCAGGACGCCGAGCCAGATCGGGTCGACACCCAGCAAAATCAGCGGCCCGCCGCAGATCGGCAGCATAATCAGTATGATCTCGAAGGTATCGAGAAAGAAGCCGAGAACAAACATCACGGCCATGACGGTGAGAATCGCGCCGGTGACGCCGCCGGGCATGTTCCTCAATGCCTGCTCAACCATGTGCTCGCCGCCGAGGCCACGGAACGTCAGCGCAAAGAGAGAGGCTGCCAGCACGATCGCGAAGATCATCGCCGTGGTGACAATGGTGTTGCGACCTGCTTCCAGAGCTGAGCGCCAGGATAGTTTCCGATTAAGGATGGCGAGCAGCGTGGCGCCAAACACACCAATTGAGGCGGACTCGGTAGGCGTGGCAATGCCCACGAGAATTGAGCCAAGAACGGCTACGATCAGCAGGAGCGGCGGCAGAAGCGAAATGACAACGTCGCGCAGTAAGTCTCGACGCTCCTCGTCGCTGATGACCATTGCTGGGCAGGTGCTGGGCTGGAAAATTGACTTCGCGAAGACGAAGATCAGGTAAAGGGCCACAAGAACCAAGCCCGGCAACAGTGCTCCAGCAAACAGTTCGCCTGCGGAGAGCGTTGATGCGGTGTAATTGCCAAGCCGCATCTGCGCCATCTGATTGACGGCGGAAAGAATGTCGGCCGTAAAAATCAGCACCGTCGACGGCGGAATGATCTGTGCCAGCGTCGCTGACGAGCAGATAATGCCTGTAGCAAGTCTTGGTTGATAGCCGGCGCGCAACATGGCCGGGAGCGCAATGACGGTCATCGCTGCGACCGTCGCCCCTACCACGCCTGTTGAAGCTGCGAGGAGCGCACCGACAAGAATGACAGAATAGCCCAAGCCGCCGCGCAGAGCTCCGAAGAGTTTGCCCGTCGTTATGAGCAGTGCCTCGGCGATACCCGAACGCTCAAGGACGTTGCCCATCAGGATGAAGAGCGGCACAGCAACCAGAACCTCGTTGGTCATGGTGCCGAAATAGCGGAGCGGCAAATTGAAAAGGGTCGAAAAATCGAAAACGCCAAAGAGCCATCCGATGCCGGCGAAGATCAAGGACAGTCCCGCCAGCGAAAATGCGATGGGCAGTCCGCTCAACAGCACCAGCAGCGTCGAGAGAAAAAAGACGATCGAAATGACGTCGCCAGTCGTCAGCATCTAGAACTTTCCGGCTCTAAGCGGTGTGGTCGAGGGAGCTTGAAGTCGGCGCGAAAGGCGCTGTTTGTGCGGCGGTGCGATCGCCGGCGAGTACAAGGAGGCCGCGGGCCATGATAGCAAGGCACTGCAGGGCCATAAGCGCACAGAAAACGAGCAACATAGTGCGCAGCAGAAAGACCCCAGGCATGCCGTTAGGCTGCGATGAGCCCTCCCAAATCGACCACGAGTCGACGACGAAGGGCCAGGCAAGCCACGCCAGCACAACCATCCAGGGCAGGGTGAAGATCAGCGCACCGATGATCTCCACGATGGCTCGGGTCCGCAGAGACCATTTCGAATAGAGGATGTCCACGCGAACATGAGCATTAAGAAGCATCGCGTAGCTGGACGCCGCGAGGAACACCACGGCGTGGATCCACACGTAAAGCTCCTGCATCCATGTGAAGCTCACATGGAAGGCGTAGCGCAGAACAACCACGATGGCGCAGACGAGCGCGACCAGCCACACAAGAACTGAGAGACTACGGCCGATCTTCTCGTTCAGGCCGTCGACAAAAGCGGCGAATGCGCGAAGCGCGTTGAGCATTCCCCGGTCATCCCCGAAAACGATCCGCCGGGCATTTGCCCGGCGGATGAAGGTTTCCTGTTATTTGCCGAACTTGTACGGCAGCTCGCGCGCGTTGGCCATTGCCGTTTCGCTGTAACGCGCGTTCTCCATCGCCGTTTTGCGGAACTCGACGTAGGCTTTCGCGATCTTCTTTACGAGTGGGTCGCTGTCCTCGAGCAATTCCGCCATGATCTCGCCAGCAGCATTGCCTGCCGCGATCAGAACATCCTCCGGCGCCTGCTTGACCTGGACGCCGTGCTTCTCAACCAGGTTGCGCAGCGCAATCGGATTGCGGACCACATACTCAGCAGTCGAATAGGCGTATGTCGCGGCGCAGGCCACTTCGATGACCTGCTTGAGCTCGGGCGAAAGCGCGTCCCACTTCTCCTTGTTGATGACGCACTCCTCCGCCGACGCGGGTTCCTGAACGCCCGGCCAGTAGTAATACTTCGCCACCTGATGGAAGCCGAGGGCGCTGTCGGACCAGGGCCCGATGAACTCGGCGGCGTCGATCGTGCCGGCCTGGAGAGCCTGGAAGATTTCGCCACCCGGCAGCTGAACAACGGCGGCGCCCATCCGGCGGTACATCTCGCCGCTGAGACCGGGGCTGCGGAAGCGCAAGCCTTTGAAGTCCTCGGCCGATTTGATCTCGCGCTTGAACCAGCCCATCCACTGCACGCCCGTGTTACCGCACAAGAACGGCTTCAGGTTGAAGCGCGCATACATCTCATCGTAGAGCTCCTGGCCGCCGCCGTGCAGCATCCAAGCGTGCTGCTCGCCAGCCAACATGCCGAATGGGAAGTTACCGAACAGGACGATGCCGGGGGACTTGCCGCGCCAGTAGGTCGGAACGGCGTGATACATTTCGGCGGCGCCCCTTGAGACGGCGTCGAACACGCCTGTCGCCGGCACAAGCTCGCCCGCGCCGTAAACCTTCACGGTGAGCTTGCCTTCGCTCATCTTGGTGATCTTGTCGGCGAGCCAGTTCGCACTCGTTCCCGGTCCGGGCAGGTTCGGTGGCCATGCCGTCACCATCCGCCACTCCATCCGGCCTTGAGAGATGGCGGGGGTCGCCAGCGTTGCTGTCGCGGCGGAGCCGATGGCGGCCGTTTTCAGGAACTTGCGTCGGTTCACTGTCGTTCTCCCCTATCTGCAACCTTTCCGGCCGTAGAACAACGAGATTGGTTCCGTTTCGCAAGCTTTGTTTTTGGGCACGGGACAATCAATCGCCCTTGCGGAGGAACAACGCGAGGGCCATGAGGCGCGAAGAGGGTGCCGCTCGGCGCAACGTCCAAGAACTATAAAGGGTTAGTCTGATTTATTGCAGCGGCGGATGGTGCTCGTGCCAATGGCGGGCGATATCGATGCGCCGTGTGATCCAGACCCCGGAGTGGCCCTGCACGTAATCCAGGAACCGCTGCAGTCCGGCTGCACGGCCCGGCCGCCCTGCCAAGCGGCAGTGCAATCCGACCGACATCATCTTCGGAGCATCCGCTCCTTCGGCGTAGAGCACGTCAAAGCAATCCTTTAAGTATTGGAAGAAGTCCTCTCCATGGGCGAACCCCTGCGCGTTGATGAAACGCATGTCGTTAGCGTCAAGCGTGTAGGGAATAATGAGATGCGGCCCGCGCTCGGATTTGACCCAATAGGGAAGATCATCAGCGTAGGAATCTGAGGAGTAGAGAAACCCTCCTTCCTCCATCACAAGTTTCAATGTGTTAGCCGAGCACCGGCCTGTGTACCAACCGTACGGGCGGTCCCCCGTGACCTCCCGATGAATGCGGATAGCTTCCTTCAAGTGTTCCCTTTCAACCGCTTCGGGAATATCGCGGTATTCAATCCACTTCAGACCATGGCTGGCGATTTCCCAGTCCGCTTCCTTCATGGCGGCGACCTGTTCCGGGCTGCGCGCCAGGGCTGTCGCCACTCCGTAAACCGTGACCGGGAGGCCGCGGCTCGTGAATATGCGCCACAAGCGCCAGAAGCCAGCGCGAGAGCCGTACTCGTACATGCTCTCGACATTCATATGTCGGCGGCCTGGCCAGGGATGGGCTCCGAGAACGTCTGACAAGAAAGCTTCTGACGCCGTATCGCCGTGGAGAATGCAGTTTTCGCCGCCTTCCTCGTAGTTCACCACGAACTGGACGGCGATGCGGGCACCGCCTGGCCAACGGGGATCAGGCGGATTTCGTCCGTAGCCGAGAAGATCGCGAGGATATGTTTGATCAGTCATTAGACAGACACACCGGCTAGTTCCAATACGCTGTGCAGCAAGACGTTGGCGCCCGCGGCGCAATCCTGCGGCGTCGCGCTTTCGGCTTCGTTGTGGCTGATGCCGTCCTTGCAGGGGATGAAGATCATCGCTGTTGGCATGACCTTGGCTACGGCCACAGCGTCATGACCGGCGCCAGATGTCATGTGGATGAAGTCGAAACCGCACCTTTCCGCGGCTTTGGCAATCGCAGCAACGACATTTGGATCAAATGTCACCGGTGTCTTTTGCCAAAGGCAATCAAGCTCAATATGCACGCTGCGATCGGCCGAGATTTGCCGTGCTGCGGTTTCGGCAGCCGCGCGCATTGCCGCCAGCCGCTCAGCGTCCGAGTGACGAAATTCCAATGTGAATCGAACGTTGCCCGGAATTGTGTTTCGTGATCCGGGACCAACATGCGCTACGCCAATCGTTCCCACTCCGGCCGGGGCCTCGGCGCGGGCAATACGCTCGATTTCGAGGGCAAAGGCGGCAAATGCGGTTAAAGCATCGTGCCGGAGGTCCATCGGTGTCGTGCCCGCATGGCTTTCGCGCCCTCGCACGCATCCATCGAACCAGAGCTGACCTTTGGCGGCCTCGACAATCCCAATCGGGATGTTACGGGCCTCAAGGATCGGGCCCTGCTCGATATGCAGCTCGATCATCGCGCCAAATCGGCGATCGCCAGCCTTTTCCTCTCCGGCATAGCCGATTGCCTTCAACGCTTCGCCGACGCTGATGCCATTATTGTCTTTCCGACTCCTCGCCGTCTCTGACGGCATGTCTCCGGTAAACACCTCGGAGCCCATCAGCCCCGGAGCAAAACGCGCGCCTTCCTCGTTTGTCCAGTTGATCAGGCAGATGGACGCCTGTGTTTCGATGCCCTTATCGTCGAGTGTTCGCAGCACCTCGAGGCCTGCGAGCACGCCCAATACGCCGTCGAACTTGCCACCGGTCGGCTGAGTATCGAGGTGAGAGCCCATCGCAACCGGCAAGCGCGAAGGATCGCGACCGCTCCGCAGGATATAGATATTTCCGATATCATCGACTGCCGTTTGCCAGCCCGCCTTTTTGGCTTGCGCGATAAGCCAGTCACGCGCCATCCGATCTTCCTCGGACAGCGCAAGCCGGCAGATGCCCCCATTTCGCGTCCCCCCAAACGCAGCGGTTTCCATCAGGGTGGACCAGAGGCGGTCGCCATTCACGCGCAGGTCGGAAAATTCTGGCATTGCTCCAGTGGCCTACTCACAGCTGCTCAAAGATGATGTCCTGCGCGCCCTCCCAAAGGGTCTTTTTTCCAAGAGCAACAAGGTTCTCGTGCCCCTTGGTAATCGTCAGGAAGTGATTGCCTGCTAATTGACCCATCTTGCTCGCAAAACAGACACTTCCGTAGGCCAACAATATCTCCGTTTCGCTGTAGCCCCCGGGGTAAAGCAGAAACTGGCCGGGCGCCGGGTAACTCGTAGCGTTCTCAAGACCGATACCGAAATCCGTTTGGCCGAGGGGAATCCAGCAGCCTTCACCGCTCCAACGAACATGAATTAGCTTCTGACGATACGGTAATAACTTTTTGAAAACATCGCATGTTTTTGGAGCGAGCTGTGTTTCGAGAGTGGCTTCGAATTCGTACGGTCCGGCGACTACGCGAATTTTCGTCATTCCTGTCCTCAACCGTTTGGGCGGCTCGTAGCCACAGCACTATGCGCTTTCGAATACGTCCGGCACGGATTTTGCCTCAACGAAATCCGGCAGCTGCATACGCTGTCGTGTCAGTTTGCAGACCGTATTGTATACAGTTCTGCTGGTCAATGTTGACAATCTGGTGTGCACGTATTTCGATGGAGAGGTCGCGTGCCCCAGGCAGAACATGACAACAATACGCGATGCTAGTGGAGGAGACACAAAGATGGGAATGCCGACGATTAGGGTGGCGCTCTGCGCCGCTCTCGCGAGTTTAGCTTTTGCAGCCGGACCGCTTTCCGCGCAAGCGCAGGAAAAAGAGCTCAAGATCGGATTTGTAGGTGTCACAAGCGGTCCCGCAGCCGCCTGGGGCATTTCGAACGTTCGCTCGATGCAAACGCGCGCCGACTGGCTCAATGAAAAAGGTGGCGTGAAGATCGGCGACACTACGTACAAGATCACAATCGTTACCTTCGACGACCAAAAGGACCCGAGGCGCGCCATTGCCGGCATGGAGAAGATGGCGCAGGAAGGCATTCGCTATGTTGTCGGGCCGAACGTCGATGATGGTGCAGCGGCTGTGCGGCCGGTCGCAGAATCCAAGGGGATTATCTATATCCCTTATTCGTTTCCAAAAGAGCTCTATACGCCCCCTGCATCGAATGCGATTCTCGGCATGGTGGCCAGTTATCAGTCGGCGCCGGCCATCTACAAGTATTTGAAAGAAAATAAGGGCGTAAAGACAGTCGCTTTCGTTGCGGCAAATGAATCGGATCCGCTCAGTCAGCGGGATGCGGGCGTTGCTGCCGCGAAGGCTTTGGGTCTTGAGGTCGTTGCGCAGAACGACACTTATCAGAACGATACCCGCGATTTCACGCCGGTCCTAACGCCCATTGTGAAGTTGAGGCCGGACCTGCTTGTTCTGTCCGGTGTATCTCCAGGGAACGCGCCTCTGTTGATCCGTGCGGCTCGCGAACTCGGTTATCAGGGAATTATCTCCACGGAAACCGCGCACGACGCGAAAGTTCTCCAGGAAGGCGCGGGCGATCTCGCAAACGGCTTCATTTCGGTTGGCGGAGCTTCAACCCCGGAGATTCGTACGCCGGAGATGGAGGAGTTCATCGAGCGCTACATAAAGAAATACGGCGAATATAACGACGAGTCGAACACGAAGGTTTACGCGCTCGAATATATCCTTGAAACCCTCAAGGCGAATCCGAAAGCGATCGACGACGTCGAGGAGTTCAAGAAGACGATCGACACATTCTCCGCGCCAAACCCGTTCGTGAAGGATGGCACGCTAAAATATGTCGGCATGACCTCGTTCGGCCAGAAGCGCCAGCTCTCTGTGCCAATGGTCGTTGTCGAATATTGGAATGGTGAGTTCAGGACGCTGTTTGTCGGCGAAGTAGACTGAGATTGGTGTTTGCGAACGGGTCCGGGGTGTAAACCCGGGCCCGCCTGCTTGCGGACGGCAGCATGGAACAGGTCATCATCAACGGCCTTTATCTCGGAGCGCAATACGCGCTGATCGCCCTGGGCCTGACACTGATTTTTGCCCTCATGAACGTGCTGAACTTCGCCCACGGGCAAATGTACGTTCTGGGCGGGTTCATAACGTACGTAATTTACGGGCAGCTTGGGCTCCCATTTCCACTGGCCGTTATATGCTCCGGCCTCACTTTGGCTGCCGTGGGGTCGGTGATTGAGCGGTTTCTCTTTGCGCCTGTCATCAAACGCAGCGCTCGCGAAGAGAGCACGATGTTGCTGGCTGCGGCCGTCGCATTCTTCCTGGACGCTGTCATTTTGCTTCTTTTTGGCGAGAAGCAGAGAGGCGTGCCGAAGATCATCAACGGCGTGTTCGTGTCCGACTCGGTCGTCATGCCGTACGACCGCATCGTCGTTGGCGTAGTTGCGATGGCGATGATCGTGGCGTTCATGCTCTACATGCAGTACAGCAAGCCTGGCAGGGCAATGCGCGCTCTGGCGCAGGATCGCATCGCGGCGCAGCTGATGGGCGTGAATGTCGATCGGTATTCTACGATTGGCTTTGCTCTGGGTGCGATGCTAGCTGGGCTCGTGGGGGGACTTCTTGTCAGCATCACCGGCGTGAATTCCGGGATCGGTGGATCAATTTCAATCAAAGCCTTCCTCATGGTCATGATTGGCGGCGCAGGAGTCGTCGGGGGCGCTATCGCAGGCGGATTCATTCTTGGCATGATGGAGTCGGTCGGCCTGACGCTCTTGCGCAACTTTGGCGACGTGACCTACCTCGTCATATTCGCGTTACTCATGATTTTCCTCAGCATTCGCCCGCACGGGCTGATGGGCAAGCCGTGGGGGTGATGGAATGACCGCGCGACAAAAACTCGGTTGGGTTATCGCTTCTGTGGCTTTCCTTCTGGTAGGCGTGCCGCTTCTGATCTCTGCGACAGGCCGAACCGATCTTTATTACACGCTGACCACTGTTGCTCTGCTCAGCATCATCAGCGGGGGGGTCTGGCTGACGTTCTACATCGGGCGCATCAATATCGGCCAAGGGGCCTTTGCACTGATTGGCGGCTACGTTTCGGCAATTCTCGTTACGCAATACGGTGTATCGTTCTGGCTGACATTGCCCTTGGCGGGTCTCTTTTGCGCGGTCGTGAGCATTGTCATCGGGCTCCCGATCCTTAGGCTGCGTGGCGTCTATTTCGCCATGGTCACCTTGACGATGACGGAAGTGGCTCGGCTTTCCGCGTTTGCGCTCCCGATCACCAACGGCGCCAAGGGGATCGTAAACATACCATTGCCCGGGGCTGTTACGCTGTTTGGCGTTACGATCATTCCGGATTTCGCGACGCTCACCAATCCAAGGCTGGCTTTCTACATCACCTCAGTGGTGATGATGGTGGTGTGCTTCGCTTTTCTTTACAGATTGGTGCACTCGCGCGTTGGCAAGATTTGCCAATCTCTCCAGCAGAACGAGGAGCTCGCTTCCTCGATTGGCGTCAACATCACGTACATGCGCATCCTCGCCTTTGCGGTCTCCTCATTCTTGGGTGGCATCGGTGGAGCGATGTTCGCTGCCATCGCGCAGTCGATGTACCCCTCAAGCTTTGGAGTTCAGGACTCAGTGAACTTCATGCTGAATTGTTTCCTCGGAGGGCTCGGGTACGTGCTGGGGCCCATGCTCGGCACGTTCGTTCTCTACTTTGGTTGGGATCTCCTCTTCAAAACGGGGGATTTTCAGCTCCTCATCTATTCGTCGATTCTCATCGTCCTGATGCTCGTCCTGCCAAATGGCCTGTTGAGCATCCGCTTGCCCGTTCAGAAGCGAGCTAGCTTATGAAGGACATTCTCGAAATATCGAACCTCACAAAACGCTTCGGCGGCCTGGTTGCCAACAACAATATCTCTTTCGCGGTGAAGGAGCGTGAGATCCTTTCGGTGATCGGGCCGAACGGGGCGGGTAAATCGACGCTTTTCAAGCTGATCGCATCGTTTCTACATCCGACAAGCGGGGAGGTTCGTTTCCGTGGCCAGCGGATATCGGGACTAGCGCCTCACAAGGTCGCGCGGATGGGCGTCGTTCGCACATTCCAGGAGACGACGATATTCAAGTCGATGACCGTGCGGGAGAACATTGTCATCGCGCATCACCTGAGGTCGCGTGCGAGCCTTGCAGGCTTCTTTCTGGGAACCTCGACAGCCCAGCAGGACGAAGAGGAGTTTGCGCGTTCCGCTGATGAGATCATCGATTTCCTGGGGCTGGGCGCGTATCGGCATGAGATGGCGAGCAACTTGCCTCATGGTCATCTCCGAGCGTTGGGCATCGCAATCGGCCTCGCAACGAATCCCCAGGTTTTGCTGCTCGATGAACCCTTCGCCGGCATGAACCAAGAGGAAACCAAGCGTGCTATCGAGATTGTTCGAGGTGTGCGCGATCGCGGCATCACGGTTTTGCTCGTGGAGCACGATATGCCCGCGGTGATGAACATTTCGGACCGCATCGTCGTGCTCAATTTTGGAGAAAAGATCGCCGAGGGGACGCCCAAGGAAATCCAGGAGAATCCAAAAGTGATCGAGGCCTACCTGGGCGTCGAGGATACAGCGATTGGAATTTAGTCATGACCGATCTGCTGACCCTCACAGACGTCGAACTCTACTATGACCATGTCTACGCGCTGAAAGGCGTTTCTCTGAGCGTTCGCGAGGGTGAAACTGTCGCTCTCATTGGCGCCAACGGTGCCGGCAAATCTTCGATCCTTCGTGCGATCACGGGTCTAAAAAAAATCAGCAAGGGGGAGATTCGCTATAGAGGACAAAGGATCGATAACCTGCCGTCCGATGAAATCGTACGGCTCGGTATCTCAATGGTGCCGGAGGGCCGCCGCGTATTCCCGTATATGTCAGTCCGCGACAACCTGCTGATGGGCGCCTTCACACGGACAGACAAGGCGGAAATCAACCGGACACTTGAGTTGGTCCTTGCCCGCTTTCCCCGCCTGAAAGAGCGATACTCACAAGCGGCCGGAACAATGAGTGGAGGCGAGCAGCAGATGCTCGTCATTGGTCGCGCGTTGATGTCGAAGCCGAAATTGTTGCTGTTGGATGAGCCCTCGCTCGGCATAGCGCCGAAGGTGGTGCAAGACATCGCCCGGTCAATTGTCTCGATAAATCGGGACGACAAGGTGAGCGTGCTGCTGGTTGAGCAGAATTCACGGATGGCGCTGCGCATCTCGCAGCGCGCCTATGCGCTGTCTACCGGGAACGTCGTGCTGTCAGGTGATTCTTCTGATCTTCTGAACGACGAGCGTGTCCAAAAGGTCTATCTAGGTGCCGAAGTGTAAGTCATGCGCATTCTTCTAATTAACCCCAACACGACGGCTTCCATGACCAGGAAGATTGAAGCTGCCGCGCGCGCTGTGGCAGCCGCAGGAACGGAGATTATCGCTGTCAATCCGTCTGACGGGCCACCGAGCATTGAGGGTTACTTCGACGAGGTTTTTAGCATTCCCGGCCTTATTGGGGAGATGCAAAAGGGTTCGAACATGGATGCCTATGTTATTGCCTGCTTCGATGATACCGGGCTCGACGCTGCGCGGTGCTTCACAACAGCTCCCGTTATTGGAATCGGAGAGGCGGCTTTTCACGTCGCAAGCTTGATTGCCGGGAAATTCACCGTCATCACCACGCTGGGTCGGTCCGTGCCTGCAATCGAGCATAATCTGGTGAAATACGGCCTGGCCAGTCGCTGCGCCAGAGTACGCGCAAGTGAGATTCCCGTTCTCGATCTTGAAAAACCTGACTCCGAAGCGTCATCGAAAATTTCCGCCGAGATCGACCGTGCCATTGCCGAGGACGGGGCAGAGGCTATCGTGCTCGGATGCGCTGGAATGGCGGATCTCGCCGAGCGGCTTTCGACGAAGCACGGTTTGCCAGTAATCGATGGCGTCGCCTCGGCCGTCAAGCTTGCGGAAGGTCTGGTCGGACTGGGTCTCAGAACATCAAAGATTGGCGGATACGCGACGCCGCGCCCTAAGCAATTTGATGGTCTTTTCAGCCAGTTTTCTCCTCGTTAAACGCAGTCAGCGCAGAGGAGGTCGACCATGCCCCCTCATAGGGCGGACCACTGAAATGCTGGACAGGACAAACAAGAGCGAGGCACCAGATCAGGCTGCGCGCTGGCAGCCCGTCTATGATGCTTTGCACGAGGCCATAATTAGCCGACGGTTGGCGCCGGGGACGAAGCTACCGGAGGACGAGCTGGGTTCCATCTTTTCGGTAAGCCGTACGGTTGTCCGGTCCGCGCTGCAAGCGCTCGCTCACGATCGGGTTGTGCGATTGGAGCGGAATCGCGGCGCTTTTGTCGCGCAGCCGACGATCAAGGAGGCCCGCGAGGTTTTCGATGCGCGCAAGCTGATAGAGCCTCGGATTGCGGCACTCGCCGCCAGGTTGGCAACCCCGGAGGACATTCGAAGCCTGCGCCAACATTTGGAGGACGAGCGCGATGTCATGAAGTCTGATCGCAGCGGGGAGGCGATCAGATTGTCAGCCCATTTTCACCTCAAGATCGCGAGGATCGCCGACCATTCGATTTTCACGGAAATTCTCCGGGATTTGATCTCCCGCTCTTCGCTCATCATCGCGCTTTACTGGCGCAGTCGGGATACGACCTGCAAGTGTGATGCGCACCGGAATATCGTTGAGGCCCTTGCGGCGGGTGATGGTGCGGAAGCCTCAGCGCTGATGAAGAAGCATATCGCCGACCTTTTTTCGGGGCTCGATCTGACGCCAACAGAAAACAAGCCGCAACGACTTGCGGACATTCTCGGGAAATCCAGGGTCTAGAGCGCTTCTACACACTACTTTCGGCTCGTTTACTTCTTGCGACGCCGAGCATTGGGTAGCGTACTTCCGCGTCCGGCCTCCCTGCTCCAGCGCAGAATCTTTTGCTTGCTCAACGGGCGACGGAGAGGTTTAACCTCATGCCCCGCTGCCGGTTAGTGATCTCCAATAGGGGGTAACCGGTTACAAGAGTATTCAAGCAAGCCAAGTGACCAAAGCGTCCGATCCAGTCCATTGCTCCGGCATGACCACGACCATTGTCGAAAGTGCCTCCCGCCGCCCGTTCCTGCCAATTCTTCTGGCGTTGAGCGTCGCGCACCTGCTCAATGACCTGATCCAATCGATGATCCCGGCGATGTACCCTCTCTTCAAGGAGGCATACAGCCTGGACTTCGTCGAGATCGGCCTGATTACGCTGGCCTTTCAGGTGACATCTTCGTTGCTGCAGCCTCTGCTGGGCTTCATCACGGACCACAAGCCCTGGCCGTATGCCATGGTTGCGGGGATGGCCGCCACGCTCACCGGGCTTTTGGGGCTGGCGTTCGCGGGCAGCTACGGGGTGCTGCTTATGTCCGCAGCGATGGTCGGGCTTGGGTCGGCGGTGTTCCACCCCGAGGCGACCCGCATGGCGCGCCACGCTGCTGCGGGCGCACAGGGTTTTGCGCAAGGAATTTTCCAGATCGGGGGACACGCGGGATATGCGATCGGCCCGCTGCTAGCCGCAATGATCGTTGTGCCGCGTGGGCAGACAGCACTCGCCTGGATCTCGGTCGTGGCTTTGATCGCAATGGCCCTGATGGCCTGGACCGGTACCCGCTATGCTCAAATGCGCCGTGCGCAAGCCGCTGCCGGCCAGTCTCATGCAGCAAGTAAATCGGAACAGCGTTTGCCAGCGGGGCATGTGCTCTTCGCCATGGCCATCCTGATGCTGCTGCTTCTTTCAAAGAATGCCTACACGGCCGCTTTCACCTCATATTACACATTTTATCTCATTGAACGCTTTGGTGTGAGTATCCCATTCTCCCAGATCATGCTGTTTCTCTACCTGTTCGTTGGCGCGATCGGCGTCATCATCGGCGGCATGATCGGGGATCGGGTCGGGCGCTATTACGTCATCCTGATTTCAATTCTTGGACCGCTGCCCTTCGCGGTTCTGCTGCCCTATGCGGACCTCTTCTGGACCGGTGTGTTAAGCGTGGTGGTCAGCTTTATCATGGCCAGCGCGTTCGCATCCATTCTTATCTACGCCATCGATCTGGTGCCCCACCGCGTGGGGCTCGTCGGGGGCTTGTTTTACGGCTTGGCGTTTGGGCTGGGAGGTTTGGCAGCGGCGGCGATTGGAATGCTGGCCGATCAAATCGGCATCATCGCCGTATTCAAGATCTGTGCCTGGTTGCCCGCATTGGGATTGCTGGCGTTTCTACTCCCTCGTCGCTCGTCTTGACTTCGCACCTGCGAGTGAAGTGCGCAGGTGGCCGGGGGTCAATTCAGCCGATCCCCGAACCCATGCGACGGGCTTGAGCGACGATTAAAAAAATCAGCGGGAAACCGATCTTGGCGGCTTCTCACCGCGGCAAGGCACGTCGAAGTCAACGTGGTAATGTTCGTCGTGCCTCACCCACGACTGCCGCCGGTTGAAGCTCACGAGTTTCGGGAGCTGGGCCCCGGCTTCCGTTGCAAACAGTTTGGGCTGCAGCTCAACATCAAAGATCACCCGACGGATTGAAATACCGTTTGCCCGCGCTGCTCGTTCGAGTGCGAGAAGGTGCAATGCCATTGCCTCGAAATCGATTTGGTAGCCGTTCCACTGCCCTGATCGATCGAAATCGATGGAATAGCCGAACTTGTTGAAAATCGAGGTCGGGAGCACCGCCACCGCGCCATCGCGCGTGCGGAGAGGGACGTGAAAATCGACCGAGGTGCCGTTCATATGAGACCGGTGTGGCGCGAAGGGCCCGCCCCATGGCCATCCGCTTTCTGCGTACACAAAGCGCAACCCTGGGTGGGTTTCGCTGAGGTCGGCGTAGGCGGCCAAAATGGCATCACGGACGGTTCGGTGCATGAAGGTTCGACCGAAGAGGTAACCCAAGACGCTGTACGAACTGAAATTTTCACCCCAGAGCGGTAGCCGCCGACCGCCCTCCAGGCGTCCGCCCACGACGCCACCGTAGCAGCGACTCGGAGGCCCGCTTTCGCGACCGAGCCAGGCGATCCACCCCCAGAAGAAACTCAGCGCAATCAACGGAAAAAGCGTGAACAGGAGCCAGCCGCGTCGCGATCTGCGCGGCGCGCTTTTCTTGTTCCCTTTTGACATGGCCCTCATTCACGCTCTTGTTGTGGACAGGCTGACGACTGATTGGATGCGGGTGCCGGGGGTGACGTGCTAAATGGATATCGTTGGCGAGGCAAGCCACCACCCGTTGGGGGGATCTGAAAGATGCGTTTTATCAAGTTCGCTATACTGGCTGCAGCAACGTGGGTTGCTGGGCACGGACCTCTCGGCGCGGCCGAGTTCACTTACAACGAAGCGACAAATAAAGAGATTGCAAAAAAGCTTGGTATTCCCGTCTATTTTGCAGTTCCCGATAGTGCGCATGTGCCGCTGCCGCGCACGATTGACACGTCAGATCGTCTTATCGACTTCAAGCATCCCGATGCCAACGGAAATTCTGCTGGCATAGGCCTCAGACTGGTCATTGCGAAGCGTTCCGGCTTCGCAAAGCGCATGGCCAAGAGCGGCCTTCTGCAAACAGGCGACATCCTGCTGACCTTCCGACCCGAATGGGGCGGCGCGGGCACTTATCCGAATCTCCAGATGGGGGTCAGCCATGCTGGCGTTGCCTATGTGAAAGACGGGGCCGTCTACCATCTCGATAATCCGATGGACGCGGAGCATCTCGGGCCCAAACTCAAGGGTGATTTCACGGGCGATCATTATCGTACGCTGAATTTTATTCACGTCATTCGCCCGCGCGGGCTGACCGAGGCCGAGCGTAACAACATTCGCGCCTGGGCGACGATGTTCAGCAGTGGCGCCAAGCGCATCTACCCAAAGCAGATTTCATTCAATTCTGATTACAACGCTCCTAAATATTCGCCGGGCAAGCCCCTCAATTTCGTGAAGAACGTCGCAAAATCGGCGCTGGGACATAAGGATGTCGAGCCGGTCGATATGTTCTGCTCGGAGTTTGTCTGGTCCATTCTGGCGCTGCGCAAATGTGATCCGAAGACTACGGCCGATGCTTTCAACGGCGCGGGCGTGCCAGCATGCGTGGACCCGGCGATGACGCCAATGAAAGCCACCGGCAACTACATCAGTCGTCGGAGTGCATCGTCACACGCTGGTCTTGCTGACGGACCGCTTCTCGTCATCGATGCCATGAAGCTCCCGAAAGAGGGGCGGAATTCGCTGTTGCGGGATGTCTTTGTTGAGAATCCCGTCAAACTGGCCAAAATGTCCTCGGGGCATCGCGATTTGGCCCAGTCGCTGCAGCCCAAATTTGCTCCGCTCGAGAGGTACTACCGAGCCGCAGCCGAAGGCGGGTTTCGCCGGATTGAGGCATTTTTCCTTGGAAATGCTTTCCGGTGGGCGATCCCCGACAACTACTCGCCAACCTCTTATCTCATCAACACGCTGCTTCCGCCGGACAACAAGACCCGGACTATGGATTATGTCGTGACGATCATGTTCGACGGATAGCCGGCCTGATTGGGGGGCCCTCTGCCGCGCGGGTATGGGTACATTGAAATTGTCAGCGGAAACACGCCCAGCGATTTGCGAGAGATCGTACTGAAGGTGAAGAGGAGGCTATTGGCCGTCGAAATCTCAGATGGCGCCGAGAACTTCGACTGCAGTTATGGATGGCAACTGAATTTACGTTGAGTGGCCTACAGAGGTATCGAGGTTAGCTACGGCCGGCTTGCGGCTGAGATGGATGACCAAGTTGACAGTGGCTTGAAGGCGCGCGCCGCTCGGTGCGCCAGATATGCGCCAGATCGCCTTTAGGCTCACAACTCGGTTGGGAAATGGCGCACCGGGCAGGATTCGAACCCACGACCCCCAGATTCGTAGTCTGGTGCTCTATCCAGCTGAGCTACCGGTGCTTGCCAAAGGTAGGACGACCGCCTCGAGCAGGCGGCATTCAGTAGGGCTGCACTACTAATGCGTGGCGCGCAGAAGTGCAAGAGCCTCGTTGGTGCGGCTGGGTGCCTCGCGCGGGCCACTGGCCTAGACTCGGGGCTGCCAGAGCGCTGTAAGCTGCCTTCGCCAGCCGCAGCCGCATCATAAGGGCCCAACCAAGCACTTGGCAGCCCGCTGGGAAACGTGCAAAGGTGCCCGCGATCGCAAGATCGTTTGATATGCATCCATCAGGGAGGGCGAAGTGAGCTCCTTCAAACGAATCGCGGCCTTGGCCGTGGGCGCGGCTGTTGCGCTTGGTGCGACGATCGCCGTTGCTCAAGATATGAAGTTTTTCCGCATCGGGACCGGCGCAGCGGGCGCGACGTACTTCCCGGTCGGCGGGTTGATCGCCAACGCGATCTCAGCGCCGCCAGGCTCCAGGCCGTGCTCGGAAGGCGGTGCTTGTGGTGTTCCGGGGCTCGTTGCTATCGCCCAGTCCACCAATGCCTCCGTCGCCAACGTGACCGGTGTCCAGAACGGCACGATGGAGTCGGGCATCGCTTCGGCCGACATCGTCTATCAGGCCTACAACGGTCAGGGCCAGTTCGAGAAGAAGTATGACAAGCTGCGTGTCATCGCGAACCTCTTCCCCGAGCACCTGCACCTTGTGCTGCCGAAAGGGGCCAAGCTTGACGGCATCAAGGACCTGAAGGGCAAGCGCGTCGGCATCTTCTCGGCCGGGTCGGGAACCCAGGTCGTCGTGCTGGAGCTCCTCAAGCTCTACGGCATTACCAAGAACGACATCCAGGCCGCGGAAACCAACGCGCAGCAGAGCGCGGATCGTCTGGCCGATGGTCAGCTAGATGCCTTCTTCATCGTGGGTGGCACCCCGGTTGCGGCCATTTCTCAGCTTGCTGCGACGAAGGGCATGCAGCTCTACAGCCTCTCCGACGAGGAACGTGCTGCCTTCCTGAAGGTCGTTCCCTACTACTACGATGCCGCCATCAAGGCCGGCACGTATGAGGGCCAGACGGAAGACGTGAACACGGTCGGTGTCGGTGCGCAGTGGGTGGTTAGCGCTGATGTTCCGGAGGATCTCGTGTACGAAATCACGAAGGCGCTCTGGAATGACAGCTCGCGCGCCTTGTTCGATGCTGGTCACGCGAAGGGCAAGGATATCCAGCTGTCAACGGCTCTTAAGGCGGTGAACACGCCGCTGCACCCTGGCGCCGAGAAATTCTACAAGGAAAAAGGCCTGATCAAGTGATGCAGGCTTGAGAACGGCACGCGGATGGCCAGCGAGGGCGTTGGCCATCCTTTTTGTTTCTGTTTGAGGAAGGTGGATCGACGACGGGGGACCGATGAGCAAGACGACCGGTACAAATGCGCTAGAGCCGGCGAGCGAGCACCTCTCTCGCCAACTCGGTCCTCGGGTAAATTGGTTTGTCTACGTCTTCCTGATCCTGTTTGCGCTTTATCATTACATCACAGCCGGCATAGGGATTCCGGTAGACTACTGGCACATGGGAATTCACCTCGCCGGTGTTCTGCTGATCATTTTCATCCTTTATCCCGCCTTTTCGGGTGGAGTCGCGAAGCGGCGATCAGGGCTTCTCGCGCCGGGCGGCGTACCCATTCAGGATTGGGTGTTGGGTATCACCGGCGCCGCGACAGCACTTTGGATAGGTTTTTCCTGGGAAGGTTTTGACTTCACTTTCCTTGGTTATCCCATTCGGCTGCAGCAGCAGGCTCTGCGCCAGGGAGCACCCGCGCCTATTGATGTCGTCTTCGGGACCCTGCTGATTGCCATCATCCTCGAAGCCACGCGGCGCGTGATTGGACTGGTGCTGCCAATCATTATTTTGGCGTTCATGGGCTTCGCGTTGTTCGGCCCGTATATGCCGTTCAATATCCTCAAGCACCCGGGGGTCGATTGGAGCCAGCTGATCAATAACGCCTACTTCCCGGCTGAAGGTATATTCGGTGTTCCGCTCTGGGTTGCTTCCACGATTGTGTTTCACTTCGTTTTGTTCGGGACGGTCGCCCAGAAGATGGGGCTCGGCAAGCTATTCGTTGATGTATCCACGGTGATCGCGGGCCGCTTTATGGGCGGTCCCGCCAAAGTGTCCGTGGTGTCGTCAGCGTTGATGGGCACGATCTCCGGCTCCTCGGTGGCCAATGTCGTTTCTACGGGCGCGCTGACAATTCCGAACATGAAGCGCCTGGGGTATCCCGGGTACTTTGCTGGCGCCGTGGAAGCTGCTGCCAGCGCCGGCGGTCAAATCACGCCACCGATTATGGGCGCAGCAGCGTTCATCATGGCGGAGTTCCTGCAGATCCCCTATTCGCAGATCGTGATCGCAGCGGCTGCTCCGGCCTTCATGCATTATTGGGGCGTCTTCACCATCGTTCATTTCGAGGCTAAACGCCTCGGTTTGCAGGGGGAGCCGGCTGAGAACATTCCCCGCGCCGTTGACGTCATCAAGCGTGGTTGGCCGACGGCCCTGCCGCTGGTGGTGCTGCTGTATGTGCTGTTCAGCGGTTATACGCCTTACATGGCGGCCTTCTGGGCCATTACGACGTGTATTGTGGTTGGGCTCATCAATCCGATGCACCGGATGAGCCTCAAGGATCTGGCCGATGCCTTTTACGAAGGTGGCCGAAACGCGCTCGCAGTTGGGGCGATTTGCGCTGCCGTCGGCATTATCGTCGCAGTCATCACGCTGACGGGCCTAGCCTTCCGCATGGGCTTCATGGTGACCAATGCGGCGCAGAGCATTGGCAGTGCATTGCATCTCCTGTTGACGTTTGGGCCAATCGAGCTGCTGACGCAGCAAAACCTGACATTGTTCCTGTCAATGCTGTTCATCGGCATCGCCTGCATCCTGATGGGGGCGGGCATTCCGACGACGGCGCTCTACATCATGCTGGTCACCGTAGCGCAGCCAGCCTTCTCAACTCTTGGCGTGCCGCCTCTCGCGACGCACTTGTTCGTTTTCTACTATGGGATCATTGCCGAAGTGACGCCGCCGGTCTGCACGTCAGCCTATGCGGCGGCGGCCATCGCCAATGCAAACCCGTGGCGGACCGGACTGATGGCGTTCCGGCTTTCGTGCGGGAAAATTCTGGTCCCGTTCGTTTTTTGTTATTCGCCGGCGCTCCTGCTCGTGCTTCCCGAGTACACGTGGCTTGAATTCTTCCATACGGCTGTGACCTGTGCGATCGGCGTGGCGCTGCTTGGAATTGCCTTCACGGGCTTTATGAACGCGCCGCTGAGCATGCCGTTACGCTTCCTGCTTGGCTTCGCTGGCCTTGCTTCCGTGCACCCCAATCCCTGGACGGATGTGCTTGCGCTGGTGATCGCGGCCCCGATCGTGGCCCATCAGTATCTTTTCAAACGGACTAAGCCAGCAGGCGCGGTTTAAAGGCAGGGATAAATTCCCTGCCCTACTCGAGATCCACGCGGTCGCCTTTTGTTGTCGGTGCGGAAATAACGAGAAAACGAACGGGCTGATCGCTGGTATTGTGCGCGCGATGGGGAACGTTTGGCGGCATTTCTAGCCCTTCTCCGGGGCCGAGTGTCACCGTTGCGCTGCCCTCCCGTTCCATGGAGAGTGTGCCCGAGAGCACGTAAAAGAACTGGCGCGCCCGATGATGAACATGGCGTTTCTCGGTGGTGCCGGGAGGCATTTCTTCTTCGGCAACGGCGAGATCCGGCTGCGCAAGGAGGCGCCAAGCGGAGCAATCGGTCCCCCAGATTTCCCGTGCTATCGTATTGCAGCTAACTTTGCTCATGTGCGCCCCATAGATTTTGCTTTTCTGCAAGAGCAGGGAAGTTGCCCCCCGACCAAAGGGGGATCAAGCGAGAAAAGCCGCTTTGTTTGTGAAGCTGCTGCAATTGTCTCAGTCTTTCTGATGCGCTTCACGCGCGTTCGCGTCCGTGCCATCCTCCCCGCCAAATTGCAGGGAGACCAAAACACTTGAGACATAAGGTTGGACTGCTGCCGTACGATGACGATACGTGCGGATGGGTGAGGCTACTGCCGCCGCGTAAAAATGTACGGCGTGTCGAAGGACGCATGTCTTTCGATTGGGCGGTTGTCGGTGCGGGCTACGCAGGGCTGGCTGCAGCGCGGCGGCTTGCGGAGCATTTTCCGGAACATTCTATCGCCGTAATCGACGCGCAGCGCGCCGGCGAAGGCGCAGCGGGGCGTAATTCGGGTTTCGCCATCGAGATTGGGCCGTCTCCGAACGCGAAGGTCGTCTCCCCGGAGGCCACTTCCGGGCGAGCATATCGCATCAATCGTTTCGGGCAGGATCAGCTCAGGCAGCTCGTCAAAAAGTATCAGATCGACTGCGATTGGCGCGAGGTCGGCAAGTATCAGTCAGCGGCGGAAGACTATCACTTCGGCAGGCTTGACACGTTCGCGCGCCATCTGGAGGCGCTGGGCATACCTCACGAGGTTATCGAAAGAGACGAGCTGGCCGCGCGCCTCGGTACCCGACACTACAAGCGTGCGGTGCTGACGAAGCAGACTGTGTTGGTGCAGCCGGCCGCCCTCACACGCGGACTTGCGCTCAACCTGCCCAGCAACGTTTCTCTTCTTGAGGAATCTCCAGTGCTCGAGTACGAAACGGGGGCGGATGTCAAGCTGACATGTCCTTCGGGCACAGTACGTGCCAGGAAGGTGATCCTGGCGACGAACAGCTACCTGCCGCAGTTCGGGGCTTGGGCCGATGGCCTTATCCCATTCACGCTAACTGCAGCCCTCACGCGACCGCTCACAGACGAGGAGCATGAGAGACTAGGCGCGCCCGAACCTTGGGGCGTCATTTCCATCCATCGCTTCGGAGCGACTGTTCGATACACGGTGGACCGGCGCATTTTGATCAGAAACACCATCGAGTATTGGCCGGAAATCACCATGAGCCGGCAAGATCTTTATGCGCGCCGCGGTCTCATCGAGCAGTCCTTCCGGGCGCGTTTCCCGCAGCTGCCGGACGTTACTTTCGAGTATTTCTGGACCGGGGTGATCTGCGCTAGCCGCAATTTTACAGCGGGTTTCGGCAAGATCGCGGAGAACGTCTATGCGGCTGGCGGCTGCAATGCGGGCGGAATTTCGCGAAATACTGCGCTTGGTACGCTCATTGCGGATTACGCGGTCGGTGCCACGTCGGAGCTGCTGAGCGAAGTTCTCGCGATGCCGACTCCTGCCTGGGTCCCACAACGTCCCCTTCGGGATATCGGCGTGCGCATCGATCTGGCGCGCCGCAGGCGCGGCCTGGGGGCGGAGCTTTAGTCTCCGCCCCGGCGCGCTCAACACAGGTGCATTACCGGTTCTCGGGAATATCCCAGAACGGACGGCTCGCCTCGCGGTAGGCATCGGCGCGGCTCAAGCCGATGTCTTTCAGGGCGCTATCGCTGAGGGACAGAAGGGCTTGGCGCTCGCGATAGACCCTGTAGGCCTGGGCTACTTTCTGGAAGACCTGAGCAATGGAGCCCAGGTACAGCCGAGCGCTCCGGTGGCTGGACCGCGAAACGCTCTGTGTTGTGCTCATCATCTCAACTCTCCGTTTATTGGCGCCGGAAGTCGTTGGCGCTTCCGGTGCAGAGAACTAACTATCACTTAAACTTGCATAATGAAATCGAATGATGTTTATGTGATATATCAAGATCAGTTATGGCTCTCGGGCCATGAGACAACGCGAGGCCCCCATGACACGAGATATCGACATCGCCCTGCTGCGGGCCTTTCTCGCTGTTGTCGAGACGGGTGGCGTGACGACGGCAGCGCGCATCCTCAACCGAACGCAGGCGGCGGTTAGCCTTCAGATCAAGCGTTTGGAGGAGCTGTTCGGGACCGAGCTGTTCGTTCGCGAGAAGAAGCGGTTCATCCTTTCACCAGCCGGCGAAAGGCTTTTCGGCAACGCCCAACGCCTGGTTGCCCTCAACGACGAGACCTGGAATGCGATGACCACGCCGCAGTTCGAAGGCGAGGTGCTGCTCGGCGTGCCGCCGGATATCGTGACCAACCTCGTTCCGCCGGTGCTGCAGCGGTTCAATCAGGCCTGGCCGCGGATCAATGTGTCGTTGATTTGCAAGGCTTCTACGCTCCTTCTTGAAGAGCTAGCGGAGCGGAAGCTCGACCTCATCCTGACCACCGAGATCGATAGGGGGAGTGGCGGCGAGACGCTGCTTCGGGATCGTCTGGTTTGGGTCGGCGGGCCAGGATGCGATACGCACCTTCAGCGCCCCTTGCCGGTCTCTCTCGGGTCCAAGCTCTGCCGCTTCCGGCCTGAGGTTGTTAAGGCACTGCAGAAGGCGCGCATCGATTGGCGGCCCGTCAGCCAGGACTGCAACATGGAGCCGCTTTACGCGACGGTGCGGGCGGGGCTTGCCGTCGCGCCGCTCATGCGCACGTGCGTGCCCGACTATCTGGAAATTCTTGGGGCGGATGCCGGCTTACCGCCACTGCCGGACTTCTGCGTGAACCTTTACCTGCCGGAGAGCGCTTCGGACATTGCGCGGGAGTTGGCGCGGCACATTCGGCAATGCTTCGAGCAGCGATTTGGTCCGGTGCCGCAGGCGCCTCAACGGCGTGTGGCTTCTGATCTGCCGGCAACGAAGAGCGGGCGGAAATCCCGTTTGCCTGTCGCCGCGGAATGAGGCTCGAGGTGGAGATGGCAGGGGCGGATGCGCCTTCAGGCGGCTCATGATCACGTGGCTGGTTGATCTCTGGATCCGCCGGTCATGGCAGCCCGACCCCGCGGCGCTCGCCCAGTGGGAAGGGCTCCGCCCCGCCGTGGTGGTCACCGGCGGCTCCGAAGGCCTCGGTTTCGAGATCGCCCGTCAGTTTGCGCGGCGGGGACGCGACGTTGTTCTGGTCGCGCGCCGGCAGGAGGTGCTGGAAGCAGCAGCCTCGGTCATTCGCCGCGAGTTTAGCACGGTCGTCCTGGCGCTGCCGCTCGATGTCACTTCACCGGATGCAGCCCAGAAACTCGAGGCTGTGCTTCGCGAGCATGGGTTCTATGCCGACGTTCTCGTCAATAACGCTGGCATGGGCTTGAGCGGAGCCTATATTGATGAGCCGGGGGAGCGCATCGCAGCACTCGTGGATCTCAATACGCGAGCCGTCTCGCTGCTGATACGGCACTTTCTGCCAGGAATGTGCGTGCGAGGGCATGGAGGCGTGCTCAACATCGCGTCACTGGGGGGATACACGCCGGGGCCCTATCAGGCCGCGTACTACGCCAGTAAGGCTTACGTCATCTCTTTGACGGAGGCTGTCGCGTGGGAGGTACGCGGTCGGGGAGTCCGAGTCGCTGTGTTCGCACCAGGACCGATCAGCACGGAGTTCCACACGCGTATGGGGGCGGAAAGTGCCCTCTACCGCTGGCTCATTCCGGCGCCCGGTCCATCGCTGATGGCGAGCTCCGCCGTTCGTTGGTTCGAATGGGGACGCACGGTGATTACACCAGGCGTGGTCGCCCCGATTGCTGCTATCGCGATGCGCTTGCTGCCCCACCCTATACTCGTGCCGATCATCGGATGGCTTCTGAAGCCGAGGGATCTCTTGAGGAATGCTGGACGCAAGAGCAGTGGACGTTGATAGCGGTTTCGCGACCCAAGGACACGAGCGCCGGCCGGTGCCGCCGCGGGAAGAGCCGAAGTCGGTGGTGGTCGTCCTTCATCAGCTGCACTCCAATCCCGGCCATGTAGGGCAGTGGCTCCGCAATCACGGCTACACGCTCGACATTCGTCGCCCTCGTTTCGGCGATCCGCTGCCCGATACATTGGAGAATCATGCCGGCGCGATCATTTTCGGCGGACCGATGAGCGCCAACGATCCCGACGATTACATCAAGATCGAAACGGAATGGATTGGCGTTGCACTCAAGGAGAATAAGCCATTTCTCGGGATTTGCCTCGGCGCGCAGATGCTGGCGCGATATCTGGGTGCCCGCGTTTATGAGCACCCCGAAAAGCGCGTGGAAATCGGCTATTATCCGATCCGTCCAACGCCCCCCGCACGCCGTTTCGGGAATTGGCCGACACGCGTCTACCATTGGCATCGTGAGGGGTTTGAGCGCCCCCACGGAGCAACCGTGCTTGCGACAGCGGACGGCCCCTTTGAGAACCAGGCGATAATCTACGGCGATGCGGCCGTCGGGGTGCAGTTTCACCCAGAGATTACTTATGCCATGGTCAACCGGTGGAGCGGCAGCAATCCCCATCGCCTGACATTGCCGGGAGCGCAGGACCGACACTCACAGCTTTCTAGCCACCTCGCCTACGGTCCCGCCGTCCGTCGCTGGCTGGACGCGTTCATGCCGCGTTGGCTTACGTCTCATGTGAAGAGGCAGCTTAACCAAATTTTGTAATTCTCTGTGGTATCGGAATAATTCTGGCCGCAGCAAATGCGGGGAAGTTTGCGAACCTGCAACGTTTCAGGCTTAATTGCAGGGTGCCGGTATCAGGTTTTGCGTAACCGGCGCAGGGCGCGGCAGCAATCGGAACGCGCGTTGATCCGAAACATGCTGCCGCGCCCATCTTATTTATTTTGCGAACCCGTAATGGCCCGGCCGCTGTGACGGCTATCAAACGACCTGTTCAGGTCCTTCAATTCCAAGAATATCGAGGTCGGGAGAGCGGCTGATGGCGTCGAACTGGAGGAAGTACTCGTCAAGTTGTGGCGGGTGGACGCTCGTTCCCGCCAGCATGGCGTGGACCTGCCCCCGATGGTGAATTTGGTGCACGAAAAGATGCGCCAGCGTGTCGGCCACCGTCTCAAAATCCATTCCTTTGGGGCCGCGGTCGATACTGATTTCGCGATTGAGTTCTGTGGTGGTTAAGCGATCGCAAAATCCGATGAGCCGTTGATCCGTTGCGATCTGGTCCGTGCGCAGCACGGCAAATTCCTCGATCGGCTTTCTGGTGGCGAAGTACGCGTACCCCAGCCGGCTCCCTTCCAACGCATCAAGATAGTAGAGGTCGACTGCCAGGATGTGGTCGAGTGTGGCCTGGATGGAGGGAAAGAAGTTGGTGCGCTTGGCTCGAAACTCCTCACGGCTCAGTCGGCTGCAGGCATCCAACAATCGCCAATTCGACCAGGCGTTGTTCCTTGCCATGCGTCGGAAATGGTTCACGAGGTTCATTTACGCCTCACGTCTACTGCGCGCACCCACGGCATCTACGATCGCTCCTGCTTCAGAAACGGCCGCAAGAGGCAATCGCGAGCCTCCGGCCCCTAGCCGCGCGGACCGGCTGCCCTCAACCATGTGCCCCTGAGACTTCGGCGGCGAACCCGCACTTATATTCTTGAGAGATGTATCCGCTGGCCATGTCACCGTCGCTCACCATTGACGGGAGCGTCCGCCAGCGGACCCCACAATCATAAGTCATGCCGCATTTTTGGGCGAGACAAACTTTACGTTGCACAACTCCGGACCGTAACTCGGGCAAGCAATCCGAAACAACATCTTCAGCCAACGCGGGTTGCGCGCACACAGACATTGACCAGAGTGGGCCTGTCGTGTGCTAAGTTGCGATGCCTCAGACGAAACACAGCATACGACCGTGACCGGCAAGCGAATACTCCTCATCATCGGCGGCGGCATCGCGGCCTACAAATGCCTGGATCTCATCCGGCGTTTGCGCGAGCGCGGGCACTCTGTACGCACGGTTATGACCGCGTCGGCCCAACAGTTCATCACGCCGCTGGCCGTCGGTGCCATTTCGGGTGATCGGGTCTTCACGGACCTGTTCGATCGCGCGGATGAGCACGATGTCGGTCACATCCGACTGAGCCGCGAGGCGGATTTGGTCGTGGTCGCACCGGCAACCGCGGATCTTCTGGCGAAAATGGCCTGCGGTCTGGCAGACGACCTCGCCAGTGCCGTGCTGCTCGCCACCGATAAGCCCGTGCTGGTAGCCCCGGCCATGAATCCGCGCATGTGGCTGAACCCGGCAACGAAGCGTAATGTGGCCACCCTTCAGGCGGACGGCATCCATTTCGTGGGACCGAACGTCGGCGAGATGGCAGAGCAAGGGGAAGCTGGCCCCGGGCGCATGGCCGAGCCATTGGAGATCGTTGCGGCTATCGAGGCGCTGTTACGTAAATCCGACCCGGACCTCCCGTTGGCCGGCCGTCACGTGGTCGTCACCAGTGGTCCGACACACGAGCCGATCGACCCGGTTCGGTACATCGCCAACCGCTCCTCCGGGAAACAAGGCCACGCCATCGCGCAGGCTGCGGCTGAGCTTGGGGCGCGCGTCACGCTCGTTAGCGGACCGGTGGCGCTTCCCGATCCGCCCGGGGTCCAGGTTGTTCACGTCGAGACCGCACAGCAGATGCTTGAGGCGGTGCGGGCCGCATTGCCAGCGGACGTCGGCATATTCGCAGCTGCCGTTGCAGACTGGCGGGTGGCCAATGCCTCTCAGCAGAAAATCAAGAAAGACAAGTCCAGCGGGACACCCACACTAAAGTTCGTCGAGAATCCGGACATTCTGAAGACGATTTCAGAGCGCGGCCCGATGCGTCCGGGGCTTGTCATCGGCTTTGCGGCTGAGACGGAAAATGTCGTCGAGCTCGCCATCAAGAAGCGTCGGGCCAAGGGGTGCGACTGGATCGTCGCCAACGATGTCTCAGCCGAGGGCGGCGCCATGGGCGGGGACCGGAACACCGTCCATCTCATCACCGCGCAGGGCACCGAGAGCTGGCCGCCGATGGCGAAGATCGAGGTTGCGCGCCGCCTTGTGGAGCGCGCGGCGGAGCATCTCAAGCAATCGCAGGTGAACGTTTGATGGAGCGCCCGGCCGAGAACATTCAGGTTCGGATCATGCGCCTCGAGCATGCGAAAGGTCTTCCCTTGCCGGAATATCAGTCCGAGGGAGCGGCGGGCATGGACCTGCTGGCGGCGGTGGACGAGGCTCAGCCGATCGTGCTGGCAGCTGGTGCACGTGCGCTCATCCCAACGGGGCTGGTGCTGGAGTTGCCGCCGGGGATGGAGGCTCAGGTTCGTCCGCGCTCGGGACTCGCTTTACGCCACGGCATTACCGTCCTGAACAGCCCGGGGACGATCGACAGTGACTACCGCGGCGAAGTGAAAATCCTACTTATCAATCTTGGAGAGTCGCCGTGGGAGATCCAGCGCGGCGAGCGGATTGCGCAGCTTGTATTTCAGCGCGTTGAGCGGGCGGAGCTGGTTGAGGTTGCGGTCGTCAATCAAACGCAGCGCGGTGCCGGCGGCTTTGGTTCAACAGGGACTGCGCCGATCAGCGACAAAACTGGCTGAATCGAAGGCGTGAAGTACGCGGGCCGATCTGTTTTCATGATTGCTGCGCGAGGGCAAGGAAATGGCAAAACTGACGCCTGAAGAAATTCAGCGCTACAAGCGCCACCTCGTGCTGCGGGAAGTTGGCGGGCAGGGGCAGCAGAAGCTCAAGGATGCCCGCGTGCTTGTGATTGGCGCTGGCGGGCTTGGCTCGCCGGTCATCCTCTACCTTGCCGCCGCAGGTGTCGGCACGATTGGTGTCGTGGACGATGACGTCGTGTCCCTCGACAACCTGCAGCGCCAGATCGTGCACGACACCGCCGAAGTTGGCGCGCTGAAGGTCGAGAGTGCTCGGCGCGCCGTCGCGAGGATCAATCCGCACGTGAACATCGAAACGCACCCGGTGCGCCTCACGGCAGACAATGCCCTGGAGATCATAAGCCAGTACGATATTGTCGCCGATGGTTCAGACAACTTCGCGACCCGCTATCTGACGAGCGACGCCTGCTATTTGGCGAAGCGAACCCTCGTGTTCGCGGCTGTTGGGCCGTTTGACGGCTACGTTACCGTATTCAAGCCACACCTGAAGAACGACCAAGGTGAACCTTGGCCCAGCTATCGCTGCATTTTCCCGGAGGCGCCACCTCCGGGCACGGTGGCGCCGTGTAGCGAAATCGGTGTGTTGGGCTCGGTCGTGGGGGTCATCGGCACCTTGCAGGCGACCGAGGTGATCAAGGAGATCCTTGGAATTGGGGAGACACTCGCAGGTCGCCTACTGATTTACGACGCGCTTTCGACCCGCTTTGAAACGGTCAAGGTTTCTTGGGACCCGGAAAATCCGCTTTCAGGCCGCAATCCCACGATTCGTGATCTTTCCCATCACAAGAACGCTGCGGGGGACGTTTGCGTAGTGGGGTAGGCGGCCTCAAACCGCAGGCCGCCTAGGGTCAGAAGCGAAAGTTCAGACCAGCTCGGACGACATCCACTTTGTTGTCGAAGGAGTATGAGCCTCCTCCTTCAGCCAAACCGTCCGTGCTGCCGAAGTCCATATGCAGATATTCGACTTTCGCTGATACGGATTGGCTGAAGGCGAATTCGACGCCGCCACCGGCGACCCATCCAGCTCTGAGTTCGCTGTCCTCGGCAAAGTTGTCCTGTAGATTGAGCGACACCTTATCGAGGTTCGCAAACGCAAGGCCGCCGGTGCCGTACAGCAGCAGCGGGCCCATCGCCAGGCCGGCACGGCCGCGCAATGTGCCCCACCACGGTCCCAGGCTCGCTCTGTACGCCCCATCATCACCTGCAACCTTGTCCTTGGCGCTTACGTCCATGACGCCAAGGTCGCCCTCGATGCCGAGGAGAAGGCTGGAGCCAAGCAGCATATTGTAGCCAACGCTGAGGCCGGCGAGCCATCCTTCGGGGTCGGTGCTGGCCGAAGTCTCGCCGAGCGATCCGCTGGAATCGCCCCAGCCGTAACCGCCGCTCAGTCCCCAATACAGCCCCTGCCAAAGCGGGGGTTTACTGGGAGAGACATAGTTGTCGTCCGGTGGCGGTAGCCCGCGCGGCGCGCCCAAATCAGCGGCCAACGCTGGCGAAGCGATAAGGCAGGTGCACACGGCACCCAGCATCAAGCGATAACGCATACTGGCGCTCCTTGCAGCGGGTAGAGCTGATCGTCCGCCCGCGTACTCCCAAGCACCTCCCTCCCATGGTCGCGCATGCAACCACGGTCGCCCTAATTGATCGAAGGCTATGACCACGTGATGGCGCAATCAGGAAAAGATCGTGGTTTCAGGGAAATAGTCGGGCAGGCTGAAACGTCGTTGCCACAGCACGGAATGATGCGTGCCATCCTTGCTTGACGCGCCCTTTCGACCGAGGTCTGACGTTGAGAAAAACGAGAGCACCCGGGGGATGATCCCGGGTGCGAGCTGCTCAGAACATTGCTGGATGCACCCGATCTGGCGGGGCATGTCCGTCGAAGAAGGTCTTGATGTTGATGATAACCTTCTCGCCCATGTCGATGCGCCCTTCGACGGTAGCCGAACCCATGTGGGGCAGGACGACGACGCGCTTTGAAGCGAGCAGCTTGGGATTGATAGCCGGCTCGTGCTCGAACACGTCGAGCCCTGCGCCTGCGATTGCACCGGCCTCGATCAGTCGCGCGAGCTCGTTTTCGTCGATCACCTCACCGCGCGCCGTGTTCACGATGTAGGCGGTGGGCTTCAGCAGCCTTAGCCGGCGCGCGGACAATAGATGATAAGTGGCCGGCGTATGTGGGCAGTTCACCGAGATGATGTCCATCCGAGCGAGCATCTGGTCGAGGCTGTCCCAGTAGGTCGCCTCAAGCTCTTGCTCGATCTCTTCAGCGACAGGGCGCCGGTTATGGTAATGGATTTGCAAACCGAATGCTCTCGCCCGCCGCGCGACAGCCTGGCCAATGCGCCCCATGCCGATGATGCCGAGCCGCTTGCCGTAAATCCGATGACCGAGCATCCACGTCGGCGACCAGCCTGGCCATTCGTGGGCGTGCTCCTTGAGATACATTGTTCCTTCCGCGACACGACGCGCCACCGCGAGGATCAGCGCCATGGTCATGTCAGCGGTGTCCTCGGTGAGAACGCCCGGCGTGTTCGTGACCGTGATTCCGCGGTTGCGGGCCGTATCGAGGTCGATGTTGTCGACCCCCGTGCCGAAGTTCGCAATCAGCTTCAACTGCGGCCCTGCCTGAGACAGCACGGTGCGATCAATCCGGTCCGTCACCGTGGGCACCAGCACGTCAGCAACCTTTACGGCCTCGATGAGCTCGCTTTGGCTCATGGGCTTGTCGTCTACGTTGAGCCGCGTGTTGAACAGCTCACGCATACGGGTTTCGACGACATCGGGGAGCTTGCGTGTGACAATGACGAGAGGTTTCTTGCCCGCGGTTGGCATGGGTGATTCTGTTGTCAGCTAGTACGCACCAAAGGCGAAGTTCTTCGAGCAATTGCGATGTGCCCTGCGACTGTCTAACAGAAGCACCACCCGAAGACAAAGTGATGGAGCATCGCAAGTTAGGGTCTTCCAGCGTCACCTAGACCAACCATCTAAGTCGGCATGGGCGAAGTCCGGATGCATCGGCGGGGGTCAAAAAACGGATGGCAGGGTTAATTCGAGCCTTTGCTGCAGCGATGGTGATCTCGACGACATTAATCGGTCTTGAGCCGTGGCCGGCGTGGGGGCAGGCGGCAATAGGCATGCCGCAGAAGCGAGGAAGCTCGAGTGGGTTGGCCCTTCCACGCTTCGTCAGCCTTAAGGCGGATCGGGTCAACCTGCGCAGCGGGCCGGGGACTGAGTATCCGACGATCTGGGTATTCAACCGCGCTGGGCTGCCGGTGGAAGTGTTGAACGAGTTCGAGTCCTGGCGTCAGATCAGAGACGCTGAGGGATCGACCGGTTGGGTTCTGTACTCGATGCTTTCGGGGCGCCGGACCGCGCTGGTTCTTCCGTGGGAGCTCAAGAAGGGAAAGGCGCCTCCGCAAACACCGCTCCGCAGCGATGACCGGGCCAACGCCCGGCCCGTTGCCTTTGTGGAAGCTGGCGTGATCGCGAATATCAGCCGTTGCGATGGGCGGTGGTGTCTTGTCGTGATCGGCAATTACAGGGGCTACATCGAGCAGAACAAGCTGTGGGGCGTGTACGAAGGCGAAGTGATCAACTGAGCTTGCTCAGCAGATCAGCCAACCACGCTCGATTATTTCCCTTCGACCGTAACGGGGACGAGACGCACCACCACGTCGACGTGCGAGATGCGCATGCCCTCGGGCGGCTCCGGTAGGCCGTCAATGGTGATGCTGTTCCCCGGGATATCGATCAGCCGGCCGTCGGTCTCGACGAGGAAATGGTTGTGATTCGACGTATTGGTGTCGAAGTAGGCCTTCGTACCGTCAACAGCGATCTCGCGCAGGAGGCCGGCACGCTTAAACTGATGCAGCGTGTTGTAAACCGTTGCGAGTGAAACCCGCTCGCCAGCGGCTACCGCTTCGGCGTGAAGCATCTCGGCAGTAACGTGACGATCCTCGCCGCCAAACAACAGTGATCCGAGCGCCAGCCGCTGCCGAGTCGGACGCAAGCCAGCACGGCGCAGTAGCTGCACCAAGTCGGATTCCGGCTTGTCCTGTGCTTGGTATTCCATTCCCGTAATCAATTGAAATCATTCCGCTGCCACAAAACTATAGGCAGCGTTTGATTGAGGAGCAAGGCGCCGACCTGCTGCAACCGACGGTCGAGATCCACCATTCTGGCTTGACGCACCGGTCGTTTGCCTTTTTGAAGTGTTAAGAAGTGGTAAAGAGTGTGGTAGATACGCGCGGGCTGAGGTATGCGCCGCAACGGACGAAATTTCAAGGGGCGATACAAAGGGCGCTATGGCGGAAAGGCGGTCGAGTTACGAATATGAGGATCTGTTGGCGTGTGCCCGCGGTGAGCTGTTTGGCCCGGGTAACGCGCAGTTGCCACTACCGCCAATGCTGATGTTCGATCGTATCTCGTTGATCAGCGAAGAGGGTGGGGCGCACGGAAAGGGGCAGGTCAAGGCCGAGCTGGCCGTTGCCGGCAATCCGCAGTGCGAGTGGTTCTTCTCGTGCCATTTCAAGGGCGATCCGGTCATGCCTGGATGCCTGGGGCTCGATGCTCTCTGGCAGCTTACTGGATTCTTCCTCGGTTGGCTTGGTGCTCCTGGCCGTGGCCGGGCGCTGGGCGTGGGTGAGGTGAAGTTCACAGGCATGGTGCTGCCGACCGTTAAACGGGTCGAATACATTGTCGACCTGAAGCGCATCATCCTTCGCAAGCTGAAGCTCGCCATTGCCGACGGTAGTCTTCTGGCAGATGGCCAGCTGATTTACTCCGCACAGGATCTGCGGGTCGGTCTGTTCGAGCCTGGGCAGGATACGAGCGCACAACCCGCCTAACCAATTGCGTCCGGTGCGACCGGGCGAAAACCTGGCATCAGACCTCCCCTGTGGAGGCCGGAAAGGGTCGGACTATGAGACGGGTCGTCGTGACCGGAATGGGCATTGTTTCCAGCATCGGGAACAGCACTCAGGAAGTGCTTGCTTCCCTAAGGGAAGCAAAGTCCGGCATTGTCAGATCGGATAAGTACGCGGAGCTGGGATTCCGTTGCCAGGTTCACGGCGAGCCGAAGATTGCGTGGGAAGAGATGGTTCCCCGTAAGCCGAAGCGGTTCATGGGGCCGGGCACGGCCTGGAATTACATCGCCATGGTGCAGGCCATCCGCGATGCTGGACTGACCGAAAAGGAGGTCCAGAGCGAGCGCACGGGCATCATCATGGGCGCCGGAGGACCCTCGACTAGCGCGATTGTTCGCGCGGCGCTTATTGCGCAGGAAAAGGAGCCGAAGAAGGTTGGCCCGTTCGAGGTGCCGAAGGCTATGTGCTCCGGTCCTTCCGGGACTTTGGCGACAGCCTTTCAAATCCACGGCGTCAACTATTCCATCTCATCTGCGTGCGCCACCTCGGCCCATTGCATCGGCAACGCAGCCGAGCTCATTCAGTGGGGCAAGCAGGACATCATGTTCGCTGGCGGTTGCGAGGAGCTGGACTGGACGCTTTCGGTGCTCTTCGACGCCATGGGCGCCATGTCCTCGGCCTTCAACGACCAGCCCGAGCGGGCCAGTCGTGCCTATGACAAGCATCGCGACGGGTTCGTCATTGCTGGCGGCGCAGGGGTTCTCGTCCTCGAGGAATACGAGCACGCCAAGGCGCGGGGCGCGAAGATCTACGGTGAGCTTGTCGGCTACGGCGCCACGTCGGACGGCTACGACATGGTGGCCCCGTCGGGAGAAGGCGCGGTGCGCTGCATGCGCGCAGCCCTAAAAGGCTGGGATGGCAAGGGCGTCGGACGGGTCGACTACATCAATCCGCACGCCACGGCGACGCCGATCGGGGACCTTAAGGAGATCGAGGCAATTCGCGAGGTGTTCGGCGACGATGTGCCACCTATCTCCGCGACCAAGTCCTTGACAGGTCATTCACTCGGCGCAATTGGAGTTCAGGAAGCAATCTTCTCGCTCTTGATGATGAACAACGGTTTCATCTGCAAGAGCGCCAATATCGACGAACTGGATCCAGCATTTGAAGACATTCCCATCGTGCGCGAGAGGCGCGATGGGGTCGAGCTTAACTGTGTCATGTCGAATAGCTTCGGATTTGGCGGGACGAATGCCACGTTGGTATTCCGCCGCGCAGACGGTTAGTTAGCTAGTCATGCCGCGGCGGTCTTGGGGCGATCGCTCCGTCAAGGCAGCCGAGCATGAGATTTCAAAGACGTGCAATCGGGTGGTTTGAAGTTGACGCGCTTGCGCGCACAAGATCAGGAGCTTCCATGACAGAGACCGACATCGCGAAGCCGGGCCCCCTCATGGCGGGAAAACGGGGCCTCGTCATGGGAGTTGCGAACGACCGCTCGATCGCTTGGGGCATCGCGCGTGTTCTGGCCGGGCATGGGGCGAAGCTCGCCTTCACCTATCAGGGCGAGGCATTCGGCCGGCGCGCCATACCGCTCGCAAAGTCGGTCGGATCCGAGATTATCGTTCCCTGCGACGTCAGCGATCTCTCAACGGTCGACAACGTTTTCGCCGAGATCAAGAAGACTTGGGGCACCCTCGACTTCGTCGTGCACGCGCTGGCCTTCTCCGATCGGCGTGAGCTTGCCGGTCGATACGCCGATACAACCCGTGAGAACTTCATCAATACGATGGTGATCTCCTGCTTTTCCTTCACGGAGATCGCCAAGAGGGCCGCGGAGCTGATGCCGAACGGCGGTTCGCTTCTGACGCTCACCTATGGTGGATCCCGGCGCTGGGTGCCGTCTTACAACGTGATGGGCGTTGCCAAGGCTGCGCTGGAAGCCTCCGTCATCTATCTCGCCTCGGATTTTGGGCCGAGGGGCATCAGGGTTAACGCTCTGTCTGCTGGTCCCATGCGGACCCTTGCTGGCTCGGGCATCTCAGATGCGCGCGTTATCTTCAATTACCAGCGGGATCATGCCCCGCTTCGGCGCACGCCCACGCTCGACGAGGTCGGTGGTGCAGCGCTTTACTTGCTCTCACCCCTCTCCGGCGCGGTGACGGGCGAAATCCACTTCGTCGACTGCGGCTACAACACGGTCGCGATGCCGAGCCTCGAGGCGCTGAAGGAGCAAGAGGCGGACGCAGAAGCTGCCGGCCGCACCGTGTCGGATTGAGGATTACCGTTGCCAGCCATTGTTAACTTGGTGCGGGGTATGCTCGCTTTGCCCTGCATCCAGCACAAAGGCGTGCCAGTTCTTGCTGACAGGAAGAGCAGGGCGTTTCGGTGCTCACGGCACCTCGGCATGGCATGAGCCGATATGATTGGCGTTTTCGATTCCGGCCTTGGCGGCTTGACGGTCTTACGTGCTCTCGTCGCGCGCTTTCCAGCCCTCTCGTTCGTCTATCTTGGCGACCACGCTAACGTTCCCTACGGCAACAGGCCGTCGGATGAAGTCTTCGAGCTGACGCGTGCCTGCGTCGAACGGCTGTTTCGACTGGGCTGCCGCCTGGTTCTGCTTGGGTGCAATACCGCGACAGCCGTCGCCGCGCGGCGGCTTCAACAGGAATGGCTGCCGGTCGGCGGATACGCAGGGCACAATGTACTGGGTATCGTGGCGCCGACAGTGGAAGCGGCGACGCAAACACCTTGGGCCATTTCGACCCCCCAATACCCTCAGAAATACAACACGGATCTTATCGCTGTATTCGGTACGCAGCGCACGATCGCCTCGAACGTCTACCCGCAGGAGATCAGCAAGCGCTGTCCACTCGTGCGTGTGGTGCAGCAGGTGTGTCCAGAGCTTGCCGGGGCAATCGAGGAAGACAGGCCAACGCCTGAGCTCGACAGGATCGTTTCCAAGGCCGTCGATGACTTGATGGTGAAGACGGGCGGAGAAGCGCCACACCGCGCAATTCTAGGCTGTACGCACTACGCTCTTATCGAACATCTTTTTCGTGAGCATTTGCCCAGCTCGACGAGAATTATGTCCCAGCCGCAAATCGTTGCGGACAGCTTGGAAGACTATTTAACCCGTCACCCAGAATACGCATCTGCAACCAATGACGGCGAAAGAGTGCTTTTCCTTACAACAGGCGAGCCGGAACGCATTAACGCTCGCGCACGGATTTTCTGGCCGGATATTAATCAATTTAAAAGCGCATCAGATTTTCTCTAATTATTTATATGCATGACGACAGATAATGCTCGTCAGCGTACAGAATAAAAGTGATTTTTCGGCCCTGAATTTGCCAAATCTCCTTCCGATCTCGGAACTTTCTTCTTCTAGTGACAGTTACCAACTCTGGTAATGATCTAGTGAAGGAGGCCAAGATGGGTAGAAAGTTTGCCTTCGCACTCGCGGGCGCTGTGCTTGGATTGGGCGTCGCTGTTTCGGCTGCCAGTGCAGCTCCGGGATCGCTTGCGCCTCTGCACGGAGCAGCTAACGCCGACAGCCTCGTTCAGAAAACACACGGCTTCCATCGGAGCTGCGTCAACCATCGCGGCTGGTGGCATCGACATGTCTCCAGGGGACGCGCTGTTTCATGCCGTGTGCGTCCACGGGTATATCGCCATTGCTACTTTGACCGGCGTGGGAAGAGGGTCTGCGTTTGGCGCAGGCGCTGACCGATTCAGCTACTAAAGCGGGACCAAAAGAAAAGGGCTGGCTCAATCGAGCCAGCCCTTTTCTCGTTTACCCTTGTTGGTCGCGTCAGCTCGCTTCGCGATCGCGACGGCGGTCTCTGCGATCCCGACGCTCACCGCGAGGCTCGGAAGGCGCTTCTTCTCCCTGAGCTTCCTGCGGGATTTCCTTGCCCGTCTGCTGGTCAACCACCTTCATGGAGAGACGGACCTTCCCGCGGTCATCGTAGCCAAGCAGCTTGACGTAGACCTCCTGACCTTCCTTGACGACCTCGGACGGTGAATTCGGCCGGCCCTTCGCCGTCAGCTGGGAGATGTGCACCAGGCCATCGCGGGAGCCGAAGAAGTTCACGAAGGCGCCAAAGTCCATGATCTTCACGACCTTGCCCTTGTAGATCTCGCCGACCTCGGGTTCGGACGCGATTTCGCGAATGCGCTTGACGGCAGCCTCGATGGACTCGCGACGCGCTGCAGCGACACGTACGGTGCCATCGTCCTCGATGTCGATCTTGGCCCCGCTCTCTTCGACGATCGAGCGAATGACCGATCCGCCCGAACCAATGACCTCGCGGATCTTGTCGGTCGGAATACGGATCGTCTCGATGCGGGGCGCATGTTCACCAAGCTCCGGACGCGCCTCACCGAGAGCTTTCGCCATCTCGTTCAGGATGTGCATGCGCCCCTCGCGCGCCTGATCGAGCGCGACGCGCATGATCTCCTCAGTGATGCCGGTGATCTTGATGTCCATCTGTAAGGACGTGACACCGACAGCTGTGCCGGCAACCTTGAAGTCCATGTCGCCCAGGTGGTCCTCGTCGCCCAGGATGTCGGACAGCACGGCGAACGAGTCGCCTTCCTTGATGAGACCCATCGCGATGCCGGCCACAGGCCGCTTGATCGGCACGCCAGCGTCCATCAGGGCCAACGAGGAGCCGCACACCGTCGCCATCGAAGAGGAGCCGTTGCTTTCCGTGATCTCGGAAACGACGCGGATCGTGTACGGGAAGTCCTCCTGCGAGGGGATCAGCGGATTAAGCGCACGCCAGGCGAGCTTGCCGTGACCAATCTCCCGGCGCCCTGGGGACCCCAACCTTCCAATCTCGCCGACCGAGAAGGGCGGGAAGTTGTAGTGGAGCATGAACCGCTCCTTCTTGGTCCCCTCGAGCGTATCGACGTACTGCTCGTCCTCGCCCGTGCCAAGGGTCGCAACGACAAGCGCCTGCGTCTCGCCGCGGGTAAAGAGCGCAGAGCCGTGCGTCCGCGGAAGCACGCCAACCTGTGCAACGATGGGCCGTATCGATTTCAGATCGCGGCCGTCGATGCGGCGACCGGTTTGCAAGATGTTGCCGCGGACGATCTCCTGTTCAAGGTACTTGAAGACGTCGGCCAGAAGGACGGCATCAGCCGGATTGGCCTCTCCGCCTTCAGGCAGAAGCTGCTCGAACACCTTCTGCCGAACGGCTTCGACTGCTTCCCGGCGCTTCTGCTTCTCGGTGATCGCGTAGGCCTGGCGAAGCTCTTCCTCGGCGATCTCCTTGACGCGATCCTTGAACTTGGACTTGTCGGGGATCTCGATATCCCACGGCTCCTTCGCAGCCGTCTCGGCCAGCTTGATGATGGCCTGGATGACCGGCTGGAAGTGGCGATGGCCGAACATCACAGCTTCGAGCATCTGCTCTTCGCTGAGCTCGTGGGCCTCGCTTTCGACCATCATCACGGCTTCCTGCGTGCCCGCCACGACGAGGTCGAGCTTGGTCTTCTCCATCTCGTCGATCAGCGGGTTGAGCACGAACTCGCCGTCGATCAGACCGACGCGGGCGGCGCCGATAGGGCCAAGGAAGGGAAGCCCCGAAAGCGTCAGCGCCGCTGAGGAGGCGATCATCGCTACGATGTCGGGATCATTTTCATTGTCGAAGGAAAGGACGGTCGCGATGACCTGCGTCTCGTTCTTGAAGCCTTCGACGAACAGCGGCCGGATGGGCCGGTCGATAAGTCGGGAAGTGAGAGTTTCCTTTTCGGTGGGGCGGCCTTCCCTTTTGAAGTAGCCGCCGGGGATCTTGCCCGCCGCGTAGCTCCGCTCCTGATAGTTCACAGTGAGTGGGAAAAAGTCCACGCCGGGCCGCACCGCTTTTGCTGCTACCACGGTGGCCAGCACGCTCGTTTCACCATACTGGGCGAGCACGGCACCGTCGGCTTGGCGGGCGAGCTGTCCGGTCTCAAGCTTAAGCTTGCGCCCGCCCCATTCAATTTCCACACGATGGATGTCAAACATTTTGCGTCTTTCGAATCTGAGAGTCCGTTGTCAATCTCGTGCCGATCGCCCTCCGACACAAGTTTCGATTTTGCCTGCGGTCGCGGCAGATGTGCCGAAGAGTTCCGAGGGGGCTAAGCCAAGCTTGTCCGTATACGTGTGCCACCTGCGGTGGTCCCTCGGAAACGGATTTCAGCCGATACCGGCCAAATAAGCTGGCGGGCAGCCTGTTGCTGCCCGCCAGGACGATCAGCGGCGGATGCCGAGCTTTTCAATGATCTTCTGGTAACGCCCTTCGTCCTTGCGCTTCAGGTAGTCCAGCAACTGGCGACGCTGGCCAACCATCTTGAGGAGACCGCGGCGCGAGTGGTTGTCCTTCTTGTGTACCTTGAAGTGCTCGGTAAGCTGATTGATGCGTTCCGTCAGGATCGCGATCTGGACCTCCGGCGAGCCGGTGTCACCCGGCTTCGTCGCGTATTCCTTGATAAGCTCCTGCTTCCGCTCTGGTGTAATCGACATCGGATTTTCCTTTCTGGTTCATTGAGGGCCCAGGGCCCGAGCGGTGGCCGCAGCCGGGATGTCGTCCAGCTGGGTCACCAGTGATGAACCGCGGGCCGTGCCCGCGGTGGCGCACTTATACACGATAGGCCGCCTAGAGCGAACTGTTTCTCAGTGGCTCGGTTACGCGGCCGGGTGTCACCCAAGGTTGAACACGCGTGTCGGGCGAAACTCGCCTTTCGCAAGCTCGCCGATGGCGATGAGTTGCCCTTTGGACATGGCATACGCCGGCCCGCTCATGATTGGCGCATCCCGACCGCGGATGATCACGGCCTGTCCGCGGCGCACGCGGGAAGCGTCCGCCGGGCTTAGGTTGAGCCGGAAAAGCCCTTCGAGCACCGCTTCAACGGGCAGGAGCTTGACCTTCAGAAAATCCATTGCCCCATCGAGCTTGCTCGCTTCCTCCAACTCAGAGAGAGGTACGGCCGACTCCTCGTCGAAAGGCCCAACCTGAGTCCGGCGCAGAGCCGTGACATGGCCGTAGCAACCGAGGGCGCGCCCCATATCACGGGCCAGCGCGCGAACGTAGGTGCCCCGACCGCAAACTGCTTCGAAAACAGTCGTATCCCTGTCCGGATACTCAACAGCCCGCAACTCGGAAATGAGCACGGGACGCGGCTCCAGCTTCGGCATCTCGCCGTCGCGGGCCAGGTCGTACGCGCGCTCTCCGTTCACCTTGATGGCCGAGAAGGTCGGCGGCACCTGTTCAATCTCGCCGGTGAAATCCGGCAAGATGGCCTCGATCTCCTCAGGGATAGGGCGTTTATCGCTCGTGCGCACCACCTCGCCTTCGGCATCGTCAGTGTTCGTCTCGATGCCCCAGCGGACCGCGAACCGGTAGGCCTTCTCGCCCTCGACGGCGAAGGAGCAGGTCTTCGTCGCTTCACCCAACGCGATCGGAAGTATGCCGGTCGCCAGTGGATCAAGCGTACCGGCGTGACCAGCCTTTTGCGCGTCGTAGAGGTGCTTGATCGTCGCGACAGCCTGCGTCGAGGTCATGCCAATCGGCTTGTCGAGAACAAGCCAGCCGTGAATGGGATTGCCTTTCTTGTGGCGCGCCATGTTGATGAAGTCTCTAGTAATTAAAGGAAATTCGTCGGTGGTCAGCGCTATGGCTTCTGTTTGAGGCTGTCGAGCAAGCGGTCGATGCGCTCGCCGCTTTCGAAGCTCTCGTCCTTTCGGAACCGGATTTCGGGCGCGAACTTCAGGTTCACTGCTCGCGCCACCACGCCGCGAATGAAGCGCCGGTTTCGCTCAAGGGCGGCAAGCACCTCCTCAGTGTCAGCCCCTCCGAGCGGAAGCACGTAGACAGTCGCCAACCGCAAGTCCGGCGACATGCGCACTTCCGACACAGTGATCACGTGCTTTGTGATGAGCTCGTCGTGAATTTCCCCACGGATCAGCAGGTCGGACAAGGCATGCCGGATCAGCTCGCCAACGCGAAGTTGGCGCTGTGAGGGTCCGCTGCGATGGGGTGTGTGTCTTGGCATTCGTTACACTGGCCGGAATTGAACCGGCGCAGCCTCCTTTGCGGGCAATAGTGAGGTCGGCGGTGAAAGCAAAAGCGCATTCACCGCCGTTTTGGGTCGTTGTTCAGGCGATCAAAGCGTCCGCTTGATGGTCTCGACCGTGTAGCATTCGACGATGTCGCCCGGACGGATGTCCTGGTAATTGGCGAAGGCCATACCGCATTCCTGGCCCACTGGGACTTCTTTCACCTCGTCCTTGAACCGCTTCAGGCTCGCCAGTGTTCCCTCGTGGATCACGACGTTGTCGCGGATCAGGCGGACCTTGGCGCCACGCTCCACCTTGCCTTCGGTGACCCGGCAACCGGCGACCTTGCCGACCTTCGTGATGTTGAACACCTCGAGGATCTCGGCATTGCCCAGGAACACCTCGCGGACCGTCGGCGCCAGCAGGCCGGACATAGCCGCTTTCACATCATCCACCAGGTCGTAGATGATGTTGTAGTAGCGGATCTCGACACCCTCGCGTTCCGCCGCCGCACGGGCTTGGGCGTTGGCACGCACGTTGAAGCCGATGACGACGGCACCGGCCGTCTGCGCCAAGGTGACGTCCGACTCTGTGATGCCGCCCACGCCGGCGTGGATGATGCGGGCCTCGACCTCATCGGTAGAGATCTTCTTCAGAGAACCAATAATGGCCTCGACGGACCCCTGCACGTCGGCTTTGACGACGAGCGGGAACTCCTTCCTCCCGGCTTCCTTGAGCTGCTGCATCATCTGCTCAAGGGTGCGGGCCGTGCCCACGGAGCCCAGCGTCTCGCGGCGCTTTCGGATGCGGTATTCCGTGATTTCGCGGGCGCGAGCCTCGCTCTCGACAACAGCGAACTGGTCGCCTGCCTCTGGCGCTGTGTCGAAGCCCAACACCTCGACCGGAACTGAAGGACCGGCGTCCTTGACGTTCTCGCCCCTGTCGTTGATAAGCGCACGTACGCGTCCCCACGCTGTGCCGGCAACGACGATGTCGCCGACATGCAGGGTACCGCGCTGGACCAGCAGGGTGCCCACCGGACCACGACCGCGCTCCAGCTTCGCCTCGATAACGTAGCCTTCCGCCGAGCGGTCGGGGTTCGCCTTGAGCTCGAGCAGCTCAGCCTGCAGCGAGATCGCCTCGAGCAACTTGTCGAGGTTCATGCGCTTCGTGGCCGAAACCTCGACCTCGAGCACGTCACCCGACATGCTTTCGACGACCACCTCGTGCTGGAGCAGCTCTGTGCGGACGCGGTTCGGGTCGGCGTCCGGCTTGTCGATCTTGTTGATCGCAACAATGATCGGCACGTTAGCCGCCCGGGCGTGATTGATGGCCTCCACCGTCTGAGGCATCACGCCGTCATCCGCCGCGACCACAAGCACCACGATGTCGGTCACCTTGGCGCCGCGGGCACGCATGGCGGTGAACGCCTCGTGGCCTGGCGTGTCGATGAAGGTGATCGTCTCGCCGGCCTGCGTCTTCACCTGATACGCGCCGATGTGCTGGGTGATGCCGCCGGCCTCGCCAGCCACAACGTTGGTCTGGCGAATGGCGTCGAGCAGCGACGTCTTGCCGTGGTCAACGTGGCCCATGATGGTGACCACGGGCGGCCGCGGCTTAAGCGTCTCGGGCGCGTCCTCGGGGCCGAGGAAGCCTTCCTCGACGTCAGCCTCTGACACACGCTTCGGAATGTGCCCGAATTCCTGCACGATGAGCTCGGCCGTATCGGCGTCGATCACGTCCGTGATCTTGTGCATCTCGCCCTGTTTCATCAGGAACTTGATAACGTCGACGGCCCGCTCCGACATGCGGTTGGACAGTTCCTGAATAGTAATCGCTTCGGGGATGACTACCTCGCGCACGACCTTCTCGCGTGTCTGCGGGATACCCATCGCGCGCAGCTTCTCGCGCTCACGGCGGCGCTTCAGCGAGGCGAGTGACCGCTCGCGCTGACGCTCGTCGAAAGCGTTCGTGATCGTCAGCTTGCCACGCACACGTGTCTCGTCGGCGCCCTTCAGAGGCGCACGGAGAATCTTGCCGCCCTTCTTCTTGGTGCGCCCTTCTTCCTCGTCGAGATCCGGAAGAACCTCCTCCTTGAGCGCGCGCTTGGGCGCCTCGGGCTCGGGCTTCTTGGCCGGCTCGACGGGTTTGGGCCGCTCAGGCCGAGAAACAATGATGGGCCGGGTCATGCCGATAGGCTGAGGCAGCACCTGCGGAACTTCCGGCGTTACAGGGCGCTCGGCGGCAGCCGGTTTCGATTCCTGAGGTTCTGGCTGCTTTGCGACCACAGGCTCCGCAGGCTTCTCGGCCGCAACCTTGGTTTCGGCAGGAGCAGTAGGCTCAGCCTTGGCAGTAGCTTCGGCGGTAGGCTCGGCCGCTGGAGCAGCCTCTGCCGCCTTTGCAGGCTCGGGCTGCTTGGCTGCGGCTTCGGCCTCCGCCTTCTTGCGCTCCTCCTCTTCGCGCCGGCGACGCTCAGCTTCCAGACGCTCCTGCTCTTCGCGGCGACGCTGTTCCTCAAGCTCCCGCGCCTGTGCGGCCGCCAGAGCCCTGGCTCGCGCAAGCTGCTCCTCTTCCGAGAGCGTGCGCAGAATCTTCGGCTGCGGCTGTGCTTCCTGCGGCTTGGGTGCCGCCGCGGCTGGGCGCTGCGCTGGTTGTTGGGGACGCGGGCGCACTTGCGCGGCCGCCGAAGTCTCTTCCGGCTCCTGCCCCACAAGGGTGCGCTTTCTCTTCTTTTCAACCACAACCGACTTGGACCGGCCATGGCTGAACTTTTGCTGTACGTGGCCGGACTCGACCGTACGCTTCAGGCTGAGCGGCTTGCGCGTACCTGTCAGCACGGTCTTGTCGGTTGTTTCTTTCGATTCGCTCATACCTTGCCCGTTCTCAACGTCCCTTGGGCGGCATCATTTGCCGCGAGTTCTCCGTCCGCTGCCGATCTGCCCGAGCGATATCGGGTCAATCGGCCAACCTCGTTCAGGAAATGGTTCGTGGCACCGCCTGCGCTCAGCGCAGCATGTACCACATTCGACCGTCCTAAGGCCAAACTCATTTGTTCGACGGTCATTTCCTGAATGATCGGCGCTGGTCGGCCAATCTCTCTGCAAACCGCCTGAAAACGGCGGTTGAGCTTTTGCACGCCGTCCTCTGCGGCATCCGTGCCATGCAGCAATACGGCAACACTGCCTTTGGCAATGGCTGCGTCGATCCGGGTGAACCCGATCGTCACGAGCCCGGCCTTGTTCGCCAGGCTCAGCGCCTCCATGACACGCTTGAGCATGAGCTGCTCAACCAGATCCGCCAGATCCAGAGGAACGGAGACCTGCTGCTTCAAGCTGCGTGCAAAGGCGTTGCGCTTGACCGCTTCCTGAACCACTTCGCGTTCAGCGGTTACCCACGCACCACGCCCTGGAAGGCGCCGCGCGAGATCAGGAACGATCTGGCGATCAGGCCCGACGACGAAACGGAGCAGCTCCTCAGGCGATTTCTGCGTGCGGGTGACAATGCAGGTCCGCAACGGAGAATGACGCTCCGTCGTCGGCTCTTCTGCGATTTCGACCCGCGTGGCCATCCGCCTTATGTGTGCTCCTCGTCATCAGGGCGCGTTTATGCGCTCGAGCCAGTATCGCCGGCAGGCTCAGCCGCATCAGACTCTTCGCCTTCAGCCGCTTCTTCTGCAGGAGGCTCGATCCAGCCCAAGATCATCCGAGCTGCCATGATCATGTCCTCAGCCTCTTTGCGGCTGAGCTCAAAGCCATCCAGGATGCCCTTGTGGCGAATGACCTCGCCATCCTTGTCCTTCTTCCGTTCGGTCCAGCCGACGAGATCGTCAGTCGCGCAGTCCGCGAAGTCCTCGAGCGTCTTGATGCCGTTCTCACCGAGGGCGACCATCATCGCCGTCGTCATGCCGGGCACCTGAGCAAGGTCGTCGGAGACGCCAAGCTCCTTACGCCGCGCATCCCGCTCCTGTTCGATCCGCTCGAGATACTCGCGAGCGCGTGTCTGGATTTCCTGTGCCGTCTCCTCGTCGAAGCCTTCGATGTGTGCAATCTCGCTCAGGTCGACGTAGGCAATCTCTTCCACCGTGGCGAAGCCTTCCGTCACCAACAGCTGGGCGATGACCTCGTCCACGTCGAGCGCTTCCATGAAGATCTGCGAGCGCTCCGCAAACTCTTTCTGACGCCGCTCGCTCTCCTCCTGCTCGGTCAGGATGTCGATATCCCAACCCGTTAGTTGAGAAGCGAGCCGCACGTTCTGGCCGCGGCGGCCAATGGCGAGAGACAACTGGCTCTCCGGCACAACCACTTCGATGCGGTTGGAGTCCTCGTCGAGAACGACCTTGGTCACCTCAGCGGGCGCCAGAGCGTTGACGATGAACTCCGCAGGGTCGGGCCGCCACTGAATAATGTCGATCTTCTCGCCCTGCAGCTCGTTCACAACGGCTTGGACGCGCTGACCGCGCATACCCACGCACGCGCCGACAGGGTCAATGGAGCTGTCCTTCGAGATGACGGCGATCTTGGCGCGCGAGCCCGGATCACGAGCAACCGACTTGATCTCGACGATACCGTCGTAGATCTCCGGAACCTCCATGGCGAACAGCTTCGCCATGAACTCCGGTCGTGCGCGTGAAAGGAAAATCTGCGGTCCGCGCTGCTCCCGGCGTACGTCGTATATATAGGCACGCACCCGGTCCCCGTAGCGCAGGTTCTCGCGCGGGATCATTTCGTCGCGACGGATAATTCCCTCGGCCCGGCCGAGGTCGACAATCACGTTGCCGTATTCGACCCGCTTTACCGTGCCGTTGACGATCTCGCCGACGCGATCCTTGTATTCGTTGTACTGCCGCTCGCGCTCAGCCTCGCGCACCTTCTGCACGATGACCTGCTTGGCGTTCTGCGCAGCGACGCGGCCGAAATCGAGCGGAGGCAGAGGGTCGGCGATCAGGTCGCCAAGTTTCGCTTCAGGGTTGCGGCGCTTGGCCTCTTCCAGCGAGATCTGGGTGGCGTCGTTCTCGACCTTCTCGACGACGGCAAGGACGCGGAACAGCCGCGTATCGCCGGTGCGCGGGTCGATCTCGCAGCGAATATCGTTCTCCGAGCCGTAACGCGACTTGGCAGCCTTCTGGATCGCATCCTCCATCGCCTGGAGAACGATCTTGCGATCGATGGATTTCTCACGCGCAACCGCGTCTGCGATTTGCAGGAGCTCCAATCTATTTGCGCTGACTGCAACGGCCATGCCCTGCACCCTTGTCTTTAGTCTTCAAGCTGCGGCTCGGCGCCGCTATTGCCCTTGGCAGCCTTCTTCGCCCGCCTCAGCGACTCCCGGATGAGCTCATCCGTCAGCACCAGTTTGGCTTCGGCGATCAGGTCGACCGGGAATCCAAGCACTTGCGTCCCGAGCTGATCGAGCGTGCACTCGATCCGCACCTCACCGTCCTCCAAACCTTCGAGAACACCGCGATAGCGTTTGCGCCCGCCGACGAGCTCTTTCAGCTCGATTTTCGCCTCGTAACCCGCCCAATCTTCGAAGTCGGACGGCCTGACGAGCGGCCGATCGATACCAGGCGAGGATATCTCCAACCGGTAACTGCCGGGTAGGGGATCGTGCGCATCCAGAAGAGGAGATAGCTGTCGGGAGATCGTTTCGCAATCCTCGATCGACATAGTGCCGTCCGGGCGCTCGGCCATAATCTGCACGGTATGGCCCTCGCGTCCGTGAATCTGCACCCTCACCAGCCTGTAGCCGAGATCCTCTATGGTCGGCTCGACAAGCGCAGCGATCTCTGCAGCAAGGCCGGTTTCGCGAATGAAGCGCTGCGATTTCGCGCTCTCATTCCGATGGTCCATATCCCCTCAAACCCAAAAGCGTGTCGCTGCAAGAACACCCAGTAAAACAAAAAGAGCGGACCCGCTGGGGCCCACTCTCAGAGTTGAGATGATCATGAGCATTTGAAGGATATGAGATAGCGGCCGCCTTGGTCAAGCAGCAAATGGCAGGAATTTGACGCCTCGGTCACCTATTTGGGAGCTTTTTGCTCAAATTGGGCAGACCCTAGCCACCTGAAGCGCAGATAGACCGGGCGACGGCCCTGCGCAATGGCCTTCTGTTCATAGCGCGTTGGCGGCCAATCGGGTGTCCGCTCCCGCCAATCCGAAGGACCAGCGGCTAGCCATGCGTAGCCCGGCGAGGCGCGAAATGCGAGCAGGCTGGTGCGGGCGTAATCACCAATGTCCGTAGCCAAGCGAAGCTCCGCGCCAGGCTTTAGCACCCGCGCAAGCGTCGCAAGGAACTGGGTTGAGACGAGACGGCGCTTCCAGTGGCGCTTCTTCGGCCAAGGGTCCGGAAACAGGATAAAGACACGGCTGATCGACTGGTCGGGAAGCCAGCGGAGCAGGCGGCGGGCGTCATCGGGTAAAACGCGGATGTTCTTCAAGCCCTTCGTCTCAACAGCGTCCAGCACCTTCACGACGCCATCGAGGTAAGGCTCGCAGCCGATGAGCCCGACATTGGGATGGTGTTCCGCCTGCCAGATTAGGTGCTCGCCGCCACCAAAGCCGATCTCGAGCCAGACATCCTTCGCGTCGGTTGCGAAGAGACTTGTGGCGTTCTCCGGTGGTGGCTGTTCGAGGTCGATCCGCAGGCGAGGCAGAACGTTAGCCAGGAGGCCCTGCTGGCGTGCGCTGAGTTTGCGCCCGTGTCGGCGGCCGAAGCTACGAATGTCGTCGTGCGGGACCTTGTTCGCTTCTTCCATGGGCTACCTAGGTGTCCGCAAAATCAATCGGCCGCGGAAAGGGCCGCGGCCGATTTGATCTAATCAATGACTGTCTTTCAGGCGACTTCGGACTTCAGTTTCTCGACCAGATCGAGCTTCTCCCACGAGAAGCCGCCATCGGCGTCAGGCTGGCGGCCGAAGTGGCCGTAGGCCGCAGTGCGCGCGTAAATCGGCTTGTTCAGGCCGAGATGCTCACGAATACCGCGGGGCGTGAGCTTCATCACGTTCCGCACCGCCTTTTCGAGCGCGTCCTCGGAAACTTGGCCCGTGCCGTGCGTATCGACGTAGATGGAAAGCGGTTCCGCCACGCCGATCGCGTAGGACAACTGGATCGTGCAGCGATCGGCCAAGCCCGCCGCAACAATGTTTTTCGCAAGGTAACGGGCCGCGTAAGCCGCCGAGCGATCGACCTTTGTGGGGTCCTTGCCGGAGAACGCGCCACCACCGTGCGGGGCCGCGCCGCCGTAGGTGTCGACAATGATCTTGCGCCCGGTGATACCGCAATCGCCGTCAGGACCGCCGATCTCGAACTTGCCGGTCGGATTCACATGCCACACTGTCGCCGGGGTGATCCAGCCCTCGGGCAACGTCTTGCGGACGTAGGGCTCGACAATGGTGCGAACGTCGTTGGAGGTCAGGTTCGGGTCGAGGTGCTGCGTCGAGACCACGATTTGTGTCACGCCAACGGGCTTGCCGTTTTCGTAGCGCACCGTGACCTGGCTCTTGGAGTCCGGCCCGAGCTTGGCCGCATCGCCTTCCTTGCGCTTACGGGCGGCGGCCAAATTCTGAAGAATCTTGTGGCTGTAGTAGATGGGAGCCGGCATCAGCTCCGGCGTTTCGCGGCACGCATAGCCGAACATGATGCCCTGGTCGCCGGCACCTTCATCCTTCTCTTCGGCAGCGTCGACGCCACGGGCGATATCGGCCGACTGCGGGTGCAAGAGAACGTCGATTGTCGCGTTCTCCCAGTGGAATCCTTGCTGTTCGTAGCCGATGTCACGAATCGCCATGCGGGCAACATGGGCTACCAGCTCTGGCGTGATTGTCTTCGGCCCGCGCGTTTCGCCCGCGATTACGACGCGGTTCGTCGTCGCGAGCGTTTCTGCCGCCACCCGAACGTCACGCGGGTCAAGCCCAACGGCGAGAGCTTCGCGGAAAAACAGGTCGACGATCTCGTCAGAGATCCGATCACAGACCTTGTCAGGGTGTCCTTCTGACACCGATTCGCTGGTGAAAAGGTAGGATTGGCGTGACACCGGTATCCCCGACAGTCAAATGAAGGCCGCAACGTCGCGGGCTTCTTTACAGGGTTTCCGAAGGGGGTCAAGCCGACTCTGTCGACTCGACCGGGTGTTGTAGCCGCAGGGAAATATCCTGTGAGCTTCAGTTCGATTGATGGCTGCCGTTGTTGTGATCCTTGTCCTCGCCCGCCAGCGTCCGGACGAGATCGACGATCGACCGCCTGATTTTCGGATCGGCGATCTTTACGAACGCCTTGTTGAGCTCTACTCCCTCGCGGCTGCTGAGAAAATCCACCACGTACCGATCGGTCTGGGAGAGCCCACTGGATGAGCTGGATTTGTTGGTCGGTGTCGTGCCCGGCGCGTCCTCGTAGAAGAACTCGACGCTGACACCGAGGACTTTCGCAAGCTCATAGAGCCGGCTGGCGCCGATTCGGTTGATACCCTTCTCGTATTTCTGGATCTGCTGGAAGGTGAGCCCCAACTGCTCGCCGAGCTTTTCCTGGCTCATGCCCAGCAACATGCGCTGCAAGCGCACTCGGCTTCCCACATGAATATCAAGGGGATTAGCCCGCCGCGAGCCCTTCTCGACGATTTCCTCGTGATCGGCAATTGCTTCATCGTTTCTGGTCATGCCCCTATTTCCCCACCCTAAGTTAAGCAACGAAACTTTACTCTCTCCCCGCGCAATTCCTAGGTGCAGCCAGTCGTTCCGTCAACCGGAACAAGAGTTGTTGTCCGCTGATTTATGACCACGGTACTGGTCATCTGGCAACAGATGATCAGGCTCTGCGATGGACCAGCCAGAGAAGGCCGGCTCCTGCTAGCCAGAGGAGAGCGAATAATCCATCGCCGAACCGTGCATACAAGGGTGGGGGCCTCGCTCCCGGAAGAACTGTGTCTATGACGCCACGCTCGTTGAGATTGAGCCGCGCCAGGACGCGTCCGTTTGCATCGATAACTCCGGTAATTCCGTTGTTTGCGACGCGGATGAGGGGAAGTCCTTCTTCGACGGCGCGCACGCGTGCCTGGTGAAAGTGCTGGTGTGGACCGGTCGTTTCGCCGAACCAGCCGTCATTTGTGACATTGATGAGAACTTGAGGCCTACGGGACGATTGAACGATGGCGCCGGGAAAAATCGCCTCGTAGCAAATCAGCGCACCCGTCGGAGGCAGGCCGGGAACTTCAAACAATGGCCTTGGGGAGACTCCCACGGAAAATCCGCCGCGCCAACCCACCAGTTTTTGGAGCCCAATTCCTTCGAGAAGCGGCCGCAACGGCAAATATTCGCCGAACGGCACGAGATGGATCTTGTCGTAGATCGCGATGGGTTGGCCGTCCGAGCCGAATGCGATGAGGCTGTTGAAGGCGCGCGGGCGGGGAGCGTCTGGTGTGATGGGACCGTCTGCGCGCAATGCTCCTGCCAGAAGGAGAGTGCCATCCGGAAGCACCTGTCCGATGGCCTGCAGAGCGGCCGGTGTGTCGAGCGGCAGGAACGGCATTGCCGCTTCCGGCCAGATGACGTGCGTGATGCCGACGAGGTTATCTTCGGCGCCGTTTGGACCCTGACGCGAAAGAGCGAGGTGGTCGAAGAAGATGTCTCGCTGTTTCTCCGGTCGCCACTTGTCGCGCTGGGGGACGCTTGGCTGCACGAGCCGAAGCCGAACACCCTCGACTGGGGATGGCACCGGCGTCGCGAGTTGAACGAGGCCGTAGACGAACGCGGCGGAGAGCGGAACAAGCGCGATGAGAAAGCCCGCCATTGCTGCTTGGGGGCGGCGCAATTCTGCTGCATCTGCCGATGCAACGAGGGGCGCAGCGAAAATGAGAAGCGCTAGGAATGTCAAGCCGTAGATGCCGAAAATGCCGGCGGATTGCATGAGCGGCAGTGGCCATGTCAGCGCATATCCGAGAATGTTCCACGGAAACCCCGTGAGGATATGGCCGCGGAGCCATTCGGCGGCCGAGAAGGCAAGTGCAAGCGCCAGCAGGCGAAACAAATTTGGTCGCCAAAACAGTGAAGCTGCAGCCGTTGCAGCTCCGTAAAACAGCGCCAGACCTGCCGGCATGAGGGCAACGGCAAACGGCATAAGCCAGGCGAAGCGCTCGGCCTCGACCAGGAACGCCTCACCGATCCAGAAAAGTCCCGCGAGGAAATATCCGGCACCAAACCACCAGCCGGTCAGGCCGGCGCTACGCAGGTGTTTGGCCTTAAAGGGGCGAGCTGCGGGATCAGCCGAGGCGAGATGGACAGTGCCGTCGATCAACCAGACGAGTACGGGGAGGGTGAAAAAAAGGATGGCCCAGATGAAAAAAGGGGCCAGCGCAAGAACCGACAGCGCGCCGGCCCCAAACGCCACCACACGGCCGCGCCAACCTCTCAGGGTACGGATTTTGTGGGCGAGACCCCGCAGCGGCTCAGCTACACCAACGAGCCAATGTACGCGGCCATTGGTGTCCCGCTCGGCCGTCGAATTCCCCCCAGAAAGCGGCATTCGCTTTAGTGCCCCGCCGCGGCGGCGTTGCCGTTGCCCTCGGCGTTCAAGAGGCTGGTGTCGACTTTGACCCTCATAATGCGCCGCTCGTCGGCTTCCAGCACTTCAAACACGATGCCCGACGGATGCTGAACACGCTCACCCTGAGCGGGCAGCCGCCCAACGAGCGCGAACACAAGGCCGCCCAACGTATCGATCTCTTCTTCCTGATCCGGCTGGAGCAACTTGATCCCGAGGTACTCCTCCAGCTCGTCGATGGGCGTACGAGCCGCGGCAATCACCGTGCCCCTGGCGTCTGTCACGATGTTGGCCTCTTCCGCCTCGTCGTGCTCGTCCGCGATGTCGCCAACGATTTCCTCAACGAGGTCCTCGATCGTCACTAGGCCGTCCGTGCCGCCGTATTCGTCGATGACGATGGCCATGTGGTTACGCGTGGCCTGCATGCGAACGAGCAGCTGCATGGCCGGCATGGATGGCGGCACATACAGAACCGGCCGCCGGATCTTGGCAACTGTGAGGGGCTGGGTCAGGTCGACCTTCGAGAAATCGAGCCCCCGCAGGCCGGTAACCCCATCTGCTGTTCCGCTTTCTTGTCTCGCCGATTGCGGGGTTTGAATCGTTGAAGTGGCTGTTTCCTTACCCGGACCAATAGCCGCTTGCTTAATCAGCCAGTTCATCACGTCCTTGACGTGAATCATGCCCCGGGGGTCATCGAGCGTTTCGCGGAAAATCGGGATCCGCGACACACCCGCTTCCTGGAAGGTGGCGAGCAGATCGCCCAGCGTGTCGTTCTCGTCCAGCGCGATGATATCGGCGCGCGGCACCATCACGTCTTCAACCCGCAGGCGGCCAAAGTGCAGCAGGCGGAGCATCATGTTGCGCTCTTCGGCGCTCAGCTCGTCCTCGGACTTGGCCTCGGTTTTTAGGGTGTGCTCAAGAACATCGCGGAGCGTCTGTGTGCTGGGAAGCCGCAGTCGGGAAATCAGGCTGCCTAGCCAACTCTGACTCTCGCTACCCTCGCTCGATGAGCCGTTCCTGGGGTGTTCGCCTTCTATCGACATTGTTTTTGTGATGGGTTGGTAATCACGCCTCTGCTGTCGAATGAGAGCCGTAGGGGTCAGGAACCCCTAGCTCAGCTAGCAACTCGACCTCGAGCGCTTCCATCGTAAGCGCCTCCGCCTCGGTCTCGTGGTCGTACCCGAGCAGATGGAGCAGCCCGTGCAGGACGAGATGCTGGAGGTGGTGGTGCGGCGGCTTGTTCTCAGCCGCAGCTTCACGCGCCACCGTCTCGGCAGCCAGAATGAGGTCGCCGAGAGGACGGCGCGATCCTTCAGGCAGAACGGCGCTTCCTGTCGGGAACGAGAGAACGTTGGTGGGCTTGTCCTTGCCTCTGTAATCGCGATTGAGCACGCGAACGCGTTCATCGGAGCTCAGGGCGACGGCAACCTCCACGTTTGCGAGGTCGAACCGACGCGCCACGATGTCCGCCACGGCACAAATGGTCTCCTCGATGGGCTCAAACGCGCTCCAATCGCCTTCTTCGACGAGAATGTCGAGGTGAAGTCGTTCCGGAGGCTCCGAGCCTTCATCGCCTTCCGACGGCTCAGGGCTCAACGCTGCTTGGATTGTGTCACTCATGGCGTTCGTGCTGGGCATCGAGGGCTTGGTCCCGATCGTAAGCCTCCACGATGCGAGCGACGAGATCCCGCCGCACCACGTCCGAGGATGAGAAGCGGACCACCTCGATGCCTTCGATGCCGGCTAACAGTCGGACGGCTTCGTCCAACCCGGACTTCTGTCCCGGAGGAAGATCGATCTGACTTGGGTCGCCTGTAATCACCATCTTCGAGTTCTCACCGAGGCGGGTGAGAAACATCTTCATCTGCATGCTGGTCGTGTTCTGCGCCTCGTCGAGAATAATATAGGCATTCGCCAGGGTGCGGCCACGCATGAAGGCCAAGGGCGCGATCTCGATCGTGCCCGTCTCCATGTCGCGCTCCACCTTCTCGGGAGGCAGCACATCGTAGAGGGCATCGTAGAGCGGGCGCAAATAAGGGTCGACCTTCTCGCGCATATCTCCCGGCAAGAAGCCGAGCCGTTCACCCGCCTCGACGGCTGGCCGAGAGAGGATGATCCGCTCGACCATTCCCCGCTCCAGACAGTGCGCGGCGTAAGCAACCGCAAGATAGGTCTTGCCCGTACCGGCGGGGCCTAGGCCGAACACAAGGTCCGTCCGCTCGAGGCTACGGATGTAGGTGCTTTGCGCCGGGGTGCGCGCCTTGATGATGCGTCGCCGGGTCGCGATCTGGGCCTGGCCATCGGTTGGCTTCTGGCCGTCGCTAAATCGTCCGTGTCGGATGAGACCGTCGAAATCCCCTGGCGCCACCTGCTCACCTCGCGCAACTCTGGTGTAAAGCTGCTCCAACACGCCGCGCGCAAGCTCGCACGCGGCCTCCGAGCCCGTCAGGATCACCACGTTGCCGTGAGCATGGGCCTCGATCCCGAGGCGATCCTCGATCAATGCCAGATGGGAATCGTACTCGCCAAGAAGTTCGGCGAGGTACCGGTTGTTCTCAAAGGGCACTACCAACCGCTTCTTGGGATGAGAAGCTTTGGCTTTCCCGTTCGAGGTGGCTGCCCCACGATACCCGTTCAATATGCGCTCTCTCCTGTGCGGCCCGCATGCGATATCGGCCGCGATCAGTATACTACCCTATTTAAGAGCTTTGTGACACCCTTCCAGCGGCATCCGCCCAAAGCGACCGCCTATCGCAGAATTCCGGCCAGGCTATTGGTGCTGGCATCCGAGATCTCGACAGGGTGAATGCGGCCGAGAAGGCTCGGTTCCGCCTCGGCGTGGACCGCTTGCAGGTACGGCGACCGGCCCACGAGCTGCCCCGCCTTCCGGCCAGGTTTTTCGAAGAGCACGGGAAGCACCTTGCCGACGCACTTGGCGTTAAACTGGCGCTGCTGCGCCTGCAAGAGGTCCTGCAGTCGGGCGAGCCTGTCCGCCTTGACCTCTTCGGGCACCTGGCCGTCCATGTTGGCAGCAGGGGTGCCGGGACGCGCGCTGTACTTGAATGAGAAGGCCTGGGCAAAGCTCACCTGCCGCACAAGCTCGAGCGTATCCTGGAACTCCTCCTCCGTCTCGCCAGGGAACCCGACAATGATATCAGTCGATAGGGCGATGTCCGGCCGCACCTGACGTATTTTCCTGACGATGTTCAGGTAATCCGCCGCCGTGTGTTTGCGGTTCATCGCGGCGAGGATGCGGTCCGAGCCGGCCTGGAAGGGCAGATGCAGGTACGGCATCAGCTTGGGCAGCGTGCCGTGAGCCTCGATCAGCTCGTCATCCATGTCGCGAGGATGGCTGGTTGTGTAGCGCAGCCGCTCCAGCCCTTCGATTTCTGACAGGTGCTCCAGCAACTTTGCCAGAGACCACCTCCGGCCATCAGGCCCTTCACCGTGATAGGCGTTCACATTCTGGCCGAGCAGCGTGATCTCCCGGACGCCCTGCTTTACCAACCGGCGGGCTTCCTCCGCGATCTGCGCAACTGGCCGCGAAACCTCCATTCCACGGGTGTAGGGAACCACGCAGAAGGTGCAGAACTTGTCGCAACCTTCCTGGACGGTCAGGAAGGCCGTTGCGGAGCGGAACACCTTCCGCTCGGGGAGCTGCGAGAACTTGTCCTCGTCCGGGAATTCAGTGTCGACGAGTGGGCGACGCTCCGCGCGCACGCGCTCGGCGAGCTTCGGAAGCCTGTGATAGGCCTGCGGGCCGACCACAAGGTCCACCATCGGCGCCCGCGCGATGATCTCGTTGCCTTCAGCCTGAGCGACGCAGCCGGCGACGGCCACCATGGTCTCCTTGCCTTCCAGCTGGCGCGCAACCTTCAGCTGGCGGAGGCGTCCGAGCTCAGAATAGACCTTCTCCGCGGCCTTCTCGCGGATGTGGCACGTGTTGAGAATGATCAGTTCGGCGTCCGCAGGGTCGGCTGTCTCAGCATAGCCATGTTGCGCGAGCGCTTCGGCCATGCGTTCGCTGTCATAGACGTTCATCTGACAGCCGTAAGTCTTTATAAAGACCTTCCTGGTCTCGGACATTCGAACCTCATAACTCCCGTCGGCGAACCTGAGTCAGGATTGTCAGCCTGGCATTTACTGCTCCGTTCCAGCTCAGGTTCCAAAGCGCTTCGCCGCAACCGGCAGGTTAATTGCTGCATTGCAACAACATTTCCGATCTAATGTCCAGCTGCTCTCCCGTCCAGGGTGTGCCCTCCTAGTCGAAAGTTGCCCTGGCTTCAGCTAGCCTGCCCCCTCAACAGCCGCGCAAGTGATTGCCTGATAAGCGTTTCTGTGTATCGGGCCAACTCTTTTCGATTTGCAAAGTCCGAGAGCGGCACCGGTGGGGAGATATGAATTTTCACGTCCAGCGGGCCTGCTTTCAGCAGCTCCCACGCATGGCTCGCCATTTCCATATCGCCGTACCAGCCAATGAGCGGACGGGCCATGCGGCTCAGCGGTACGCCGTGGAGATGAGTGTAGGCGATTGTCAGCGTCTGAACACAGGCGCCGGGATCGGTGTAGCCATTGGCGAGTGTGGGTTTCACCGCGGCGAAGAGCGGAGTCTTGAATGGAAGGACGCGATTGCCATCACTGGAGGTGCCTTCGGCGAACAAGACGATCGTATCACCGGCCCGCAATCGCTCGATGATCTCGTTCGTCGTCTGCCCAACTGCCGTCCGCCGTTTCCGGTCGACAAAAACGGAGCGCTGCAGCCGCGCGAGCCATGAAATGAAGGGCCAGGTCGACACCTCCTGCTTGGCCACAAACGAAAGAGGCGCGACCGCCGAAAGCACCGGAATATCGAGCCAGGACACATGGTTAGCGACCACGAGAACCGGCGCCTTGTCGGTGATTTTCCCTTCGACGTGCAGGCGAATGCCGAGCAGCCGGCAAACCTGGCGGTGGTACCAGTGGGGGAACTTCCGCGCGAGTCTCGGAGAGGAGTAGAGAAACGCCAGCTGGACCGGCATCAACGGGAGCGTCAGCGCTGCAAACCCGCCAAGGATGGCGGATGCCCGGATCGCGCCTCGCAGATTCCTGTCCTTGCTGCTTGTCGAGCTCGGTTTCATGGGACCGCTACAGCAGCTGCCCGCGCGAAGGGCAGGGCTTCAGGTCTTCTTCCGGCGGAGAGGTATGCCATGCAACTCCAGCCGATGGCCGACCAGCTCGAACCCGAGCTCCCGCGCGACGCGCTCCTGCAACCGCTCGATGTCCTCATTGCGGAATTCGATCACCTTTCCGGTCTCGAGGTCGATGAGGTGGTCGTGGTGTTCGCGCGTGGCTTCTTCGTACCGCCGCCGGCCTGCCCCGAACTCGCGGCGCTCGAGGATGCCGTTGCTCTCAAACAGGTTGAGTGTCCTGTAGACGGTAGATAGCGAGATGCGCGGGTCGATCTCATGGGCCCGGCGGTAGACCTCGATCACATCAGGATGGTCGTTGGCTTCGGAGAGCACACGAGCAATCGTTCGGCGCTGGCCGGTCATACGCAGCCCGCGTTCACTGCAAAGCCTTTCGATGCGGCTCGGACTCTTGTCGTTCGTATCGGCCATCCGAATTCAGCCAATGCTCTTCCGGCAATCTTCCGCCTTTGTTCTTTTGCTTATACGGACCCCCTCGCGGCTCGTCCACCCGAGGTGCTCAGCGTGCCTTCTTTCGACATGATAATCGCATCCACACGCGCTTCGCCGGGGCGCTCGTAGTAGGCTGGTCGGCGCCCGACCTCGTGGAAGTCCAGGGAGAGATAAAGTCGCCGGGCAGCCTCGTTATCCGTTGCAACTTCGAGGAAAATTCGCCGCGCCCCTTTTTCTATGGCGTACCGCGCGAGTTGGTTCACGAGCAGGGTCGCAACGCCCTTCCGCTGCCAGGATTGCGATACGCCGATTGTGAGAATTTCGGCCTCATCCACAACGACGCGGCCCAGAATGAAGCCGATTGGCTCATCATCGGCGACTGCGAGCAGAGCGAGCGCGCCGTCCTGCTCCATAAGCTCGCGGAACGATTGGGCGTCCCAGGCCGGTGTGAAATGCTCGCCGTGAAGCGCCGCGAAAACGGCAGCTTCATTTGCTCCCGCCGGTCTGATGGCAATCGACATGGCCTCCCCTTCACGCTCGCGGGAGGGACTTTCCTATCTGGGGTTTGGCATCGGGCGGTCGCAAATAGAGCGGGACCAGGGGCGAGCGCACGGCCAAGGTGGCGGCCATCCGCGCCAGATCGCGAGCGTCCGGCTGAAGCTTGGGCAACTGCGAGGAAGCGCTACGACCGAGCCGCGCGGCAGCTTCCGCCACAATAGCAGCCCCGGACCCGACACAGAATAACGGCTGGCCCGGGGAGAGTCCCGCAGCTGCCTCTGGTGCGAGCACCGCAGCTTCGTTAAGCGGCTCAACGCTCGTGGGCTCAAAGAGCTGCACAAACACCTGGCCGGCGCGCGCATCGACACAGACCGCGAGCCCGTGATCAGCAGGAACGCCACCGAGTTCACGCGCCGCCCGGTGGGCCATCACGTGAAGACTGGTCGTCGCCCGGATGGGAAGCTTGGAGGCGAGCGCGAAGCCGCGCGCGGCAGCAATACCGATTCGAGTCCCGGTAAACGTGCCCGGCCCTTCGGTGACGACGATAGCATCGAGGCTTTGGAGCTTCCGGCCTACCTCCTGCAGCACTTCACCGATCATGGGGATGAGCCGTTCGGCCTGTCCCGTGGTCATCTCCTCATAACGCCAAATCAGCCGCTCCTCGACGCCGTCCTGCAAGAGCACTGCCGCCGAGCAGGCGCCGAAGCAGGTATCAAAGGCGAGAACGTTCATGGGATCCAGCTTGTGGTGTCAGGTCAGGCTCGGTCAATCCAACGAATAAGGGGCCCATAGCGCTGGGCCCCTCGAAATGCTTGCGATCGCTCGCGCGAATCAAACGGCCTGAACTTCCTGCACCTCCGGGCAGAAGTGCCGGAGAAGGTTCTCGATCCCATGACGAAGGGTGGCCGTCGAGCTCGGGCAGCCAGCGCAGGCGCCGCGCATGTGCAGATACACGATGCCGTCACGATAGCCGTGGAACGTGATGTCACCACCATCTTGGGCAACTGCGGGACGCACACGCGTCTCGATCAGCTCCTTGATGGTCATCACGACCTCTTCGTCCTTGGGGTCATAGTTGACACCCGCCATGTCGTTGGCGCCGGCCGAGCCCAGTACAGGCGCGCCCGACATAAAGTGTTCCATGATCGCGCCCAGGATGGCCGGCTTCAGATGCTGCCATTCGACGTCACCCTTGGTCACCGAGATGAAGTCGGCGCCGAGGAAAACGCCCGTCACGCCTTCGATTTCGAACAGTCGCTGAGCCAGCGGCGAATCGGCTGCCTCCTCGGGCGAGCGATAATCGGCCGTTCCTTCGCCCAGAACCGGCCTGCCCGGAATGAACTTCAAGGTTGCGGGGTTTGGGGTCGGTTCGGTCTGAATGAACATGATCTCTCCTTTGCCCTGGCGGGCACCTCATGCCGTGGCTCGGCAGAAGCTGCTTAGAATTGTTCTATTAAATTAGCGACCAGCACCTGAAAAGTCGAGGCATGCGGTTGGGATTTTGCTCACGCGAGCGCCTGCAGATCCTCGAGGGTTAGGTTGCCGGGAACGATGGTGATGGGGATCGGGAATGTGCCTGCGGTCTTCCCGGCGGCAAGCGACGAGACGAGTGGCCCTGGCCCCATGGCATCGGTCGCCGCGCCGAGCGTGAGCACGGCAATGTCCTCATCCTCGTCGATCAGCTCGAGGATAGCCTCGGCCTTCTTGCCCTCGCGGATGACCTCTTCCGTCTCGACGGATTCGAAGCCCGCCGCATTCAGTTTGCGACGAAAGAGGCGGAAAAGCGCTTTGGCCTTTGCGGTCTCTTCTTCCAGCTGAACCTGCCGCACGCCGACCCAATGCTGGTATTCCTGTGGCTCGATGACGTAGAGCAGCAGGATCGAGCCGCCCGTGTGCGCGGCTCGCAGAGCTGCAAAGTAAAGGGCCGCCTCGACCTCCTGGCTCTCGTCAGCGATGACGAGATACTTGCGTCGATGCCCTTCCTCGAAAACCCGGCGTTTTTTGATCGCGGCCATGGCTCATGCTGTCATGTTGGAGGCCCGTCATCAATGCCTGTCGCTGAATTGGTTCAGCGAGCGAAATGGACCGGCTCATCCAGCGAAATAGGTCTTGCCCGTCGGGACAGGATTATCCTCGAATGAAACCGACGATGTCTTTGACCCGATCCATGATGGGAGCGGCAATTGCCTCTGCGCGCCGGGCACCGTCCGTGAGAATGCGGTCGATCTCGGCAGGATCATTGGCGAGCCGCTTCATCTCGGTGCTGATAGGAGAAAGCTTCTCCACGGCGAGTTCCGCCAGCGCCTTCTTGAAGGTCGAGAACTGTCCGCCTCCAAATTCGCGCAAGACGCTGGCGACATCCGTATTCGCCAGAGCGGCGTAGATGCCGACCAAGTTTTCTGCTTCTGGCCGGCCTGCGAAACCGGCTTCCTCCGTAGGCAGCGGTTCGGGGTCGGTTTTTGCTTTCTGGATCTTGCGCGCGATGGTATCGGCGTCATCCAGAAGATTGATGCGCGAAAGGTCCGAAGGATCGGACTTCGACATCTTCTTCGTGCCGTCCCGAAGGCTCATCACGCGCGTTGCCGGACCAGTGATCACGGGCTCGGGAAGCGGGAAAAAGATGCCGTCCTCGAAACCCGCTTCGATAATCGACTCGCGGAAGTCATTGTTGAACTTCTGAGCAATGTCGCGAGTCAGCTCAAGGTGCTGCTTCTGGTCCTCGCCGACGGGCACGTGAGTCGCACGGTAGACGAGAATATCCGCGGCCATCAGGTTCGGATAGGCATAAAGCCCGACAGACGCATTCTCACGGTCCTTGCCCGCCTTCTCCTTGAACTGAGTCATGCGGTTAAGCCAGCCCAGCCGCGCCACGCAGTTGAACACCCAGGCCAGCTCCGCATGCTGATGGACCTGCGACTGGTTGAAGATGATGGTCTTCTTGGGGTCGAGGCCGCACGCAATGTACGCCGCCGTTACTAACCGGGTGGCATTCCGGAGCTCCTTCGGATCCTGCCAGACTGTGATGGCGTGCATATCCACGACGCAATAAATGCACTCGTGCGTGTCCTGCAGTTTGATCCACTGCAGCATCGCCCCGAGGTAATTGCCGAGGTGGAGAGAGCCGGTCGGCTGCATCCCTGAGAAGACTCGCGGCGTGATCTTCATGGGTGTCCTGCGTAGTTAGCGATTGGCGGGCGCGTTATGGCGCGCCAGGCTGCCTGGCGCAAGGGGACCTTGCGCCCTTGCTCATGCCGAGCGGCGCACGAAGCGGCGGATTTGTTCGATCCGGAGCACGCCAGTTGCGACAATCATGATCGCGTAAAGAGCGAGTCCCAACGCAACCAGGCCGGCAAGCGCAGAGGCCTGAACCAGAACATCTCGCTCCGGTGCGAGGAACGGGGCCAGCCACAGCAGAACAACGGCAAGCGAAGCGCCCATGACGCCGCTCGCGAGCAAAATCAGCCACAGATTGCGTACCAGGCGCCGGTCTGCGCGATAGTCGCCGGAGCGCTTCAGCGTGACGATGAGCAGTCCTGCGTTGATCCAACCCGCCAGCGTGGTGGCAATGGCGATGCCAATGTGCGGCATCCATCCGAGGTGTTGAAACAGGAAGAACAGCGCCAAAGACCCTATGGCGTTCACCGTTAGGTTGATCGCCGCAAACCACATGGGCGTGCGCGTGTCTTCGCGCGCAAAAAATGCTGGTTGGAACACCTTGATCAGCACAAACGACGGCAACCCGAATGAGAAAGCAGCAAGGGCAGCCGCCGTCGCGCTGGTGTCCGACGCCGAGAAAGCCCCGCGTTCGAAAAGGACCCGAATGATCGGCTCAGCGGCAATAACGAGCGCCACCGAAGCGGGAATAGTGAACAGCATCGCGAACTCGAGCGAGCGGTTCTGGCTGTCGTGGACGGCCGCGGTATCGCCGGCGCGAAGTTTGCGAGAAAGATCCGGTAGCAGCACTACGCCGACAGCAACACCGATGATACTTAGGGGGAGTTGGTAAAGCCGATCGGCATAGTAGAGGTATGAAACTGCGCCCGCTTGCAACGACGCAATGATCGTCCCAATGGCGATGTTGATCTGGGTAATTCCTCCGGAAATTACGCCAGGAATGCCCAGAGATACCAGACGTTTCATACCCTCTGTGTATTGCGGCCAGCGGAACCGCAATGGCATTCCCGCTCGGCGAACAGCGATCCACAGCATGCCGAGCTGCAATATGCCAGCGATCGTTACGCCGATGGAAAGAAGGACGCCCGCCCCAGGTTGAAGGCGCCAGCCGAGCCACATGGCAATGAGGATTGCAGAAATCATCGTTATGTTGAGCAAGATCGGCGCTGCGGCAGCGGCGAGAAACCGCCCCATACTGTTGAGCACGCCAGACAGCAGGGCGGCGAGCGACATGCAGAGCAAATAAGGGAATGCAATCCGCGTCAGCAGAACGGCGAGGTCGTATTTCTCGGGATCCGTGACGAACCCTGGCGCCAGCAGCAGCATGAGCCACGGCATGGCAATCATGGCCAGCGCGGAAAAAAGGATGAGCACGAACGTAAGGCACGCCAGCGCTTCTTCCGCGAACTGACGGGCAGAGGCTTGGCCTTCTCCTTCCAGCCGCTTCGCGAACAATGGCACGAATGCCGAATTGAATGCGCCCTCTCCGAAAAGGCGGCGAAACAAATTCGGAAAACGGAACGCGACGAAGAAGGCGTCCGCTACGAAGCCCGTTCCGATAACTGCAGCAATGAGGATGTCGCGGATGAAACCAAAGAGGCGGCTCATCATGGTGAAACCGCCGACCGTGGCAAATGCGCGATAGAGATTCATGCAGCCTCAGCGGATTGCGAGAGCACCTTGACCAGCCGCTGGCGAATGGTGGTCTGGCGTTGTTCGCTCGTGACTTTCTTGCCGGTCAGGTCGGTAACGTAGAACACGTCTACCGCCTTCTCCCCGTAGGTGGTGATGTGGGCGGAAGTGATGTCGAGATTGAGGTCGGAAAGCGTGCTCGTGAGATCATAAAGCAACCCTGGCCGGTCGCGGCCCGACACCTCGATCACCGAGAACTTGTCCGACAACGCATTGTTGATGATGGCTTCTGGCTCAACCGTAAAGGCGGTGATCCGCCGCTCGGAAGGCTTACGCTTTGCCATGAGGCCAGCCATCCGGACCTCGCCGTTGAGCGCTCGTTCGATGATGCGCGTAATACTGTTGATGCGCCGCGCCTCGTCGGCGTCATCCACAAACTCCCGCTGGAGGATGAAGGTATCGAGGGCCAGACCATCGCGCGTTGTCGAGATATGTGCGCCGATGATGTTTGCTCCCGCTGCCGCACAAGCCCCGGCGAAAAGCGCCAGAAGTCTGGGATGGTTCGGAGCGAGGATTGAAAGCTCTGTTGTTGCGGTGAATGCGTTGGTGGTGAACGAGGTGGCAAGCCGCAACCCCTTCGCGTCGGCATCGCGGATGAGCTTGGCGTGCTCGACTTGTTTGCGCGTTTCCGTCTTGAGCCAGTAGTCGTCGTAGTGGCGCTGGATAAACCGCTCCACCTCTTCCGGTGGCCAGTCCTTGAGCTCCGCGCGGAGAGCTGCCTGCGCCTCGGCAATCCGTTCACGTCGAGAGATCTGCGTGTGCCCGCCGGCGACGAGAGGCTCCGTCTCCCAATAAAGCTCCCGCAACAGCTGGCCTTTCCAGCCATTCCAGGTGCCAGGCCCTACGGCCCTGATGTCCGCCACCGTCAACAGAAGCAGAAGCTTCAGCCGTTCGGGACTTTGTACGATATCGGCGAAATCGCGAATGGTTTTCGGGTCTGCGAGATCACGGCTCTGCGCGATGTTGCTCATCACCAGGTGGTTTTCTATGAGCCAGGCGACGGTCTCCGTTTCCCCACCGGAAAGCCCAAGGCGCGGGCAGATTTTCCGCGCAATCCGTGCACCGACGATGGAGTGGTCCTCCGTCCGCCCCTTGCCGATATCGTGGAGGAAGGTCGCAACATAAAGCGCGCGGCGGTTCTGAATTGTGCCGAAAATTTCCGTCGAAAGCGGCAATTCACGCGCAAGCTGGCCATTTTCGATGGCGCTCAGCTCGCCCACCGTGCGCAGCGAGTGCTCATCGACGGTGTAGTGATGATACATGTTGAACTGCATCATCGCCACGATGCGCCCGAACTCGGGAATGAAACGCCCGAGAACGCCCACTTCATTCATTCGCCGCAACGTTGCTTCGGGATTCTGCTTCGACGTGAGCAGGTCGAGGAAGATGCGGTTGGCTTCCGGATTGTTTCGCAAATCATCGTCGATCAGCCGCAGCGACTGACGCAACAAGCGGACGGCAGATGGATGGAAAAAGCTTCCCGTTTCCTCCGCTACAGCGAAGAACCGGATGAGGTTGACGGGATCACGCTTGAAAACATCCGGGTCGGAAACGTTCAGGCGCTCGTTGTCGATGCGAAAATCCGTCTTGTTCCGAATGCGCCGGCGCGTCACCCAAGTCACGGGATTGATTTTCTTGAGCTGCGGCACAGCCTTGAGCTGCTGCATCTCCAGGCTGGAGCAAAGAATTGTCGTCAAGTCGCCGACGTCCTTGGCGACAAGAAAGTAGTGCTTCATGAAGCGCTCGACGCTGCGCAGGCCGCTGTGCGAGCGGTAGCCGAGACGCTCCGCCATTATGGGCTGCAGGTCGAAAGAAAGGCGCTCCTCCGCACGGCCCGTTAAAAAGTGCAAATGGCAGCGGACGCTCCAGAGGAAATTTTCGCACCGGCGGAACGTCGCCAGCTCACTCGGCATGAAGACGCCGGCTGTTGCGAGCCCGCTCCCCAAGCCCTGGCCGTACAAATACATCGCGAGCCAATGGAGCGTATGAAGATCGCGCAGCCCGCCCTTGCCGTCCTTGACGTTCGGCTCGACGAGGTAGCGGCTTTCACCCGTACGCCGATGCCGCTCGTCGCGCTCGGCCATTTTGGCTTCGACGAACCGGCGCGCCATCGAGCTGGTGACTACCTCGGCCCAGAAGCGCTTTTTGTGCTCGCGATAAAGCTCCTCGTCTCCGTGGATAAGCCTCTGATCGAGCAGGGCCGTCAGGATGGTGAAGTCCGAAACGGCGAGCTTGAGGCACTGGTCAACGGTGCGTGTCGCGTGGCCGACCTTCAGCCCCAGGTCCCAGAGGAGATAGAGCATGTACTCCGCGACGCTCTCTCCCCAGGGCGTCTGCTTGTAGGGCAGCAGGAAAAGGAGATCGATGTCGGAGCTGGGTGCCAGCAGTCCGCGCCCGAAACCGCCGGTGGCCACAATGGCCATCCGCTCGGCGTCTGACGGGTTCGTTGCCCGATAAACGTGCGCCGTCGTGTAATCGTAAATGAGGCGGATCAGTTCATCCGTGAAATGCGAAAGGCCGGTTGCGCAGCGGCGCCCGTTGCCGTCAGCTGAAAGCTGTGCTTCCGCAGTTGTGCGCGCATTCTTCAGCAGCCTTTTGCAATAGTCGAGCACAGCGGGGCGCGCGTCCCCCGCACTGCCCTTTTCCGTAAAAATCTTCGTCAGGTCGTGCCGAGCCTGGACGGGGTCGAAATAGGGGGACTTTTTTAATGTCGTGATGTCCATCGTCTTGCCTGGGTAACCCGCCTTTTTTACCCCGACTGCGAGCTCCCTGGCGCTATAATTATTCCGATCGCCGCTGCTCGCCACGGCGGAGCGCTTTCAGCTCGTAAAGAACGTCAAGCGCCGCCCGCGGCGTGAGCTCGTCAGGATTGATCTTATCAAGAGCCAGCTCAACCTCCGACGGGGCATTGCGTCCAGCAGTGTTCGCCTTCTCAAGTTCGTGGGCGAAGAGTGGCAAGTCCTCCAGAGAGCTGGCGGTGTTTCCGGATCGGCGGTCCTGTTTCTCAAGCCGCGCCAGCACTTCTCTGGCACGTTTGACCACCGCCGCCGGGAGGCCAGCTAGTTTTGCCACCTGAATGCCGTAGGAGCGATCGGCGGCGCCGGGCCGGACCTTGTGCAGGAATACGATTTCGTCCTGCCATTCTTTCACGTCCATGGTGACCGTGGCGAGGTTCGCCAGCCGGCCGGCAAGGGCAGTGAGTTCGTGGTAGTGGGTGGCGAAAAGCGCCCTGCACCGACACACATCGTGCAGGTATTCCACGGTGGCCCAGGCGATTGACAATCCGTCGAAAGTCGCCGTGCCGCGCCCGATTTCGTCGAGGATGACGAGTGAGCGTTCGGTTGCCTGGTTCAGAATAGCCGCCGTTTCCACCATCTCGACCATGAAGGTGGAGCGGCCGCGGGCGAGGTCATCAGAAGCGCCAACCCGCGAAAAGAGGCGGTCGATAACCCCGATGCGCGCCGAGCGCGCAGGGACGAACGAGCCAATTTGCGCGAGTAGCGCAATGAGCGCGTTCTGCCGGAGGAAAGTCGACTTGCCCGCCATGTTGGGACCTGTGACGAGCCAGATGCGGCCCCCGCGCCCTTCACTCTCATCATCGAAGCCCTGAGGGGTGGTAGCGGCACCTCCCAGCAAACAGTCATTCTCGATGAACGGCCCGGATTTGGCCTGACGCAATGCCTGCTCGACGACAGGGTGGCGCCCACCGGAAATCTCGAATTCGAGTCCGTCCGTAATCTCCGGGCGGACGTAATTTTCCTGAAAAGCGAGCTCGGCAAGGCCGGCGTAATGGTCGAGCTCGGCCAGCGCAGCAGCGATGGCAAAAAGCGTTTGCTCGAGTGCCTTCGCCCCCTCCGCGAGCTCGGTGAAAACCTCCTGCTCGATGGCCAGCGCCCGTTCTGCCGCCGAGGCGATCTTTCCTTCGGTTTCAACCAGCTCCTGCGTGGTGAATCGGATGGCGTTGGCGAGCGTCTGGCGATGGCGGAATGTTTCCGAATGGGGCGGAGCCATGAGCGGTTTCGCGCTCGCCGCGCCGACTTCAACGTAATAGCCGAGCACGTTGTTGTGCCGGATCTTGAGTGTCTTGATGCCGGTTTCCGCCACGTAGCGGGCCTCGAGCTCTGCCATCACCTTGCGGCTGTCATCCCGGAGCCGGCGGGCTTCGTCGAGGTCCGCACGATAACCATCGCGGACAAAGCCGCCGTCGCGCCGGTGCGGCGGAGGCGCATCCACGAGCGCTCTGGTCAGCGACTGCGCGAGGTTTGCGGTCTCGGTGGTTCCGAGACGGGCACGGATCGACTCAAGCTCTTCCGGCAGGCCGATGCCGTCTGCTGAGCGGTCGAGCAGCGCTGCAGTTTGGGCGGCCGCGTCGAGTCCGTCACGAATGGCTGCGAGGTCATTGGGGCCGCCTCTCTGGAAGGCAAGACGCGAAACCGCGCGCGCAACGTCCGGCGCTCCGCGCAAGGCGTTGCGGACTTCCTCGCGAAGTCGGTCACGCTCCAGAAGATAGGAGACCGCGTCCAGCCGGGCCGCGATGGCTTTGGGGTCGCGCAAAGGGCTGGCGAGGCGGGCGCTCAGCTCGCGGGCTCCGGGGCCTGTCACGGTACGGTCTATGGCCGCCAGCAAGCTGCCCTGCCGGCCTCCTGAGGCACTGCGCACGATCTCCAAACTCGCTCTGGTCGCTGCATCGATGACCATGATGTTGGCCGGGCCGCTCTTGCGGGGTGGGCGGATTACTGGCTGCCGGCCGATTTGCGTGAGCTCGACGTACTTGAGAAGTGCGCCCGCTGCTGCCAGCTCGGGACGGGTGAAGCTGCCGAACGCCGCCAAGTCGGCGACGCCAAGCCGTTCCTTCAGCGTGTGCTCGCCGGAGATGCTGTCGAACGTCGGGCCGGCGACAGGCGTGGTGGCAGCGCCGACAACGTCAATCCAGCGCTTGATGGCGGGATCAACAAGAACGGGATCGACGGCGATGATCTCGCTGGGTTGAAGGCGGGCAAGTTCACCCGGCAAGTCTGCCAGCGGAATCGATCCGATCTCGAACTCGCCCGTGGAGATGTCGAGCGAGGCAAGGGCGGCTATCTGCTCATCCTTTCCGCCGGCACCTGTTTGAGGGATATGCAAGGCGGTGAGGTAGTTTCGCGCCTTGGCATCAAGAAGCGTGTCCTCCGTCAGCGTTCCAGGTGTTACGAGGCGAACAACGTCACGGCGGACGACAGCCTTCGAGCCGCGTTTCCGCGCCTCGGCAGGGTCCTCGAGCTGCTCGCAGACGGCAACGCGGTAGCCTTGCTTGATCAGCCGCTGAAGGTACTCGTCCGCCCGCGCCACGGGCACGCCGCACATGGGGATGTCTTCGCCCAGGTGCTTGCCGCGTTTGGTCAGCACGATGCCGAGCGCCTGGGACGCCACCACCGCGTCCTCGAAGAACAGCTCATAGAAGTCGCCCATCCGATACCAGAGCAAACAATCCGGATTGGCGGCTTTGATTTCGAGGTACTGCGCCATTGAGGGAGTTGCATCCGCTGGCGAACGGCGCTCGCGGGCAGCCGCGGCCGCTTCGGCAGGCGTTTCATCCGACGTCAGCGGTAACGATGTGGCGTCTTCGGCTTGCTCTGGCGCCATCGGCAAATTCCCCCTCGTTCCGGCAACGACATATTCGCCTCGGGCCGGCAGGTCAAAAATCCACGACCTCAGAGGGCGGACGGGTTGTTGGTAAATCGAGTTGCTGATGCTGCCATGAAATCGACGCGCGGGCTGGTTAACCGACTGGCATACATGGGCCCACCAAGAGGCTCAGTTTCCGTACCCCGCGTTTTCGGAGGTAGTCATGCGTTCTATCGGTGCCGGACTTATCGTGCTGCTCGCCGTGCTTGCGGCACAGCCGGCCTGGGCAGCCAGACCCAACGGCCAGTTCAGTTCGCACGAGCAGATCCTTCAGTGGATTAACGACTACCGTCTCGAACCTCAGCCCAAGAAGCTTCCTGCCGCGGTGAAGGCCATGAGCCGGCTGGGGCTGTTCCGGGATCAGGATGCCGCCGGCGTGTACGTGGGCTTCATGGCGGGCGTGCTGGGCTCCAACCCGGGCATGGCGGAAAAACTGATCACTGGCATGTTCCCCATGCCGCCCGAGGACCAGGCCGCGATCATCAAGGCGATCGCGTATAGTGGCCTGCCGAACTGGAAAACGCTGCTCATCGCGTTTTCCGAGCGGATGCCGGCCCGGAAAGTGATGATCGACAGCTACCTGCGGGACAAGGCTCCCGTTCTCCACAACCTGCCGCTGGACAGCGGCCCGGCGCCGATCGACACACTTTGGGGTTACTATTTTGCGACGGGCTCGCTTGAGCCGGTGTATCGGATCGTCCAGGCCCTCAAATGGGCGGGCGATAAAAGCGACCTCAATCGCCTGACGGTCGGCAGTGTGGCCAAATGGACGCTTGCCGATAATGCTTCGCGCGACAAGGAGCTACTCGATTTCCTGCGCGAGCAGCGGCACCTGCGGAACCATCCGGAGTCAGTTCGCAAGGCGCTGGCGGAGATCGTTGAAGCGGCTGAGACCTTCGAAACGAACAAGATCCGCAAGGACGCTGTGGCCGCCATCGAGGAAGTGAAGCGCACCGGCCCGCAGGTCAACAATCCGTGGGCCAAGGTTGCCTATTGGGGCAGCACGGCCGTGGCCGTGGGTTGTGTCGTGGCCAGCGCGCTGGGGGCCGCCGCTATCGGCGTGCCGTGCATCCTCACAGGCGCGGCCTCATCGGCGGCAGTGAAGCTACTAAATGGGCCGTAAGCTGCCTTTTCTTTCTCTGGCTTTCTCGCCCAAAGGGGCGCGCACTGGCTATTCGGACTCTGGGCTGGCGTCGCCAGTTTTCCGCCGCCCGGAGGGCTTGGTGGGGGCTCGCAGTCGCTCGCTGATATAGGCGACCTACGTCTCGGATGACCTAGTCGGAGCCGAAAAGAAATTGGGGCGCCTCCCTAGGGGCGCCCCGTCAAGTTCAAGAAATGCGCAGGGACCCTACTGCGGGCCGGGCATCCGACCCGCTTGCTTCACCTTAGTTCGGTACTTTCTCCTGCTGGGCCTCGCTCGGCTTCTCGGTCGAAGCTGCAACCTTACCCAGCAAGAGCGAGATGGCGTACTGGAGCTGCTTGTCTTTCTCCGGCTCGGCCGGCACGTAGGCTGACGAGCCAGACTCTTCCTTCACGCCCTCCTTGTCGGGTTTGAGGTGGCCACGGAGGCTCGCCTCGCCCCGCGGTTTGGCAACTTCTTTGCCCTGCAGCTCAGGCGGCAATTCCTGCTCGACAACGATATCCGGGTCGATGCCCTGGGCCTGGATCGACCGGCCGGACGGCGTGTAGTACCGCGCCGTTGTCAGGCGGATGGCACCGTTGCTGCCGAGTGGAATGATCGTTTGGACGGAGCCCTTGCCGAAGGTTCTGGTGCCAATGATCGTAGCGCGCTTGTGGTCCTGCAGGGCACCGGCAACGATCTCAGACGCGGAAGCCGAGCCGCCGTTCACGAGCACGACGATCTTCTTGCCGTCGGTGATGTCACCGGGCCGGGCCTGGCTGCGCTGCGTCTCCTCAAGGTTGCGGCCCTTCGTCAGAACGATGACGCCCTTGTCGAGGAACGCATCCGACACCGCGACCGCCTGATCAAGCAGACCGCCTGGGTTATTGCGAAGGTCGACGATGTAGCCCTTGAGCTTGTTGCCGGCCTTCTTCTTCAGCTCATCGACCGCCTTGACCAGATTGCTATGTGTCTGCTCGTTAAAGGTCGTGATCTTGATGTACGCGACCTGATCGTCGGCCTCGAGCCGCGACTTCACGGCGCTGATGCGGATGATGTCACGCACGATCGTGACGTCGAACGGCTCATCCCGACCCTTCCGCACGATGGTCAGCGTGATCGGGGTGTTCTCGGGACCGCGCATCTTCTCGACGGCCTGCTCCAGCGTCAGACCGACGATCTGCTCGCCGTCCAGGTGGGTAATGAGGTCATTGGCCTGAATGCCGGCCTTGTGAGCCGGCGTGCCATCAATGGGAGCGACAACCTTGACGACCCCGTTCTCCATCGTGACCTCAATGCCGAGGCCACCGAACTCGCCGCGAGTCTGCACCTGCATATCGCGGAAGTTCTTGGGGCTCAGGTAAGCTGAGTGAGGGTCGAGTGCGGCCAGCATCCCATTGATCGCCGCCTCGATCAGCATGGTGTCGTCAGGCTTCTCGACGTAGTCTGAGCGCACGCGCTCGAGAACATCGCCGAAAAGATCAAGCTGACGGTAGATCTCAGAGTTGGGTGACGACGCCGAATAGGTCTGGCTGACGTTCACCACAGTCGTCAGGCCGGCCAGGCCGGCCATCAGCAAGAAGGTCCAGAATGCGAATTGGGTCCTGCGCATGTTCTTGTGCCTTATCCCTGCACCCTAATCTGCTGCCCCTGATACCACCAAGGGGCGGGGTCTATCGGGCGACCCTCCTTCCGAAACTCGACGTATAATACCGGGGCGTTATCCGTCGATTGCCCACCTGGCGTAACGCTCATTGTTCCTACAGGCTCGCCAGCAAGTAGAAACTGGCCCACCTGCACGTCTATATGGGAGAGTCCGGCAAGTAATACATGGTAGCCACCACCGGCATTTATTATCAAGAGTTGCCGGTAACTGCGGAACTCACCTGCGTAAACGACCCATCCATCAGTCGGGGATGTAACCTGCGCCCCGTGCCGGGTCTGAATAACAATGCCTTGCGACTTGCGGCCGTTCGATGTCGTTTCTCCGAACGACACCGCAATCCTGCCCTGCGCCGGCAGCGGGAGTTTGCCCTTGGCCAGATGGAAAGGAATCGCTGGTTTCATTCGGCCTGGTGGGCCGGCAAGCGGCCCCTCGGGGGCGAGGACGACCGCAACTTCCGTTTCGTCCTGTTTTTGCTGCGCTTTTTCCTTCGCTAGCTGGTTCTGATATGTGCCGAGGCCCGTCTTTTCGGCCACCGTTTGGTCCAGAGCGGAGATAAGCTCGCCGATGTCGTTAACCGACTTGGAAATTCGTTCGGCTTCCCGGCGCACTTCTTCGAGCTGAGACTGCCGCTCGCTCAGCGAGTGCTTCTTCTCTTCCATGAGCATGGCAAGCCGGGTTTGGGCCGCCTTGAGACGCTGAGTCTCTTCCTCGATTTTCTGCCGCTCCTCTGCGATCTGCTTGAGGACCGCATCGAGCTCCTGCAGGCGAGCCACCAGGTCCTGCACCTCAGACTGGAGGCTCGGAATGGCCCGGCCGAGCAGCATGGCGCTACGCACCATCTCCAGCGCGTCTTCCCGCCGGGTGATGATGACGGGCGGCGGGTTGCGGCCCATCCGCTGCATCGCCGCGAGCAGGTTGCTGATGGAGCTGTGGCGCTTCTGGAGCGCTTCCTGGTGCTGCTTCTGCTTCTCAAGCAGGGCGTCGCGACGAGCTTCTATAGTCGTTAATTGTGCTTCGCTGAGCTGAACGCTCTGAGCTGCTGCCTGAAGCTGCTCGTTAAGCCGGGCCCGTTCGGCCTCAATGGCGGCGAGATCGGCCTTCAACTGCTTTTCCCGCTGCTCAGCTTCCTTTAGGCGCTGCTGATTCTGCTCAAGCCGTTGCTTGGCGGCGTTTTGAAGCTGGTTTTGCGAAATAGCGGGGCTGGTAATCGACAGCGTTGCCGCGAGCGCAAGGCAAAGGACAGGCGCCTGCCTGCCGGAAAACCCACTGCGGCGCGCGGCCGCTGTTTCATTTCGGCTTGAAGCCCGCATCTACCCCTGTCCCGCCTCCTGCGGTCCTGCTAGACCAGAAGGCGCGGCCATCGCCTCGAATGCCGCACCCCAAAGCGTGACGGGGGAATACGGCAATTCTGGTATGGCACGCAGTATCATAATACACGCGACTGGTGCGACCAATTAGGAACCTTCGTGTTTCCCACGCGCTCGGTACGTCCTGAGATCCCAGTGTCCGCCGGGCCAGATCGGAGCAGAGTAAATGAATGAGGTTTTTTATTTCCTGACGATCCTGGCACCGGTAGCGGTTTTGATCGTCCTGGTCCTTGGTCTCGTCAACCTGATGCGTGCACGCAACTCGAACACGAGCCAGAAGCTGATGCGCTGGCGCGTGGGCCTGCAGTTCGTGGCCATCGTGATCATCATGATCACGGTCTACCTGACCCGTTGATCGTTGCCCTGCCGCGCTTGACCCACAGGGTCGCGCAGTTAGTGTCGAAACAATCGGCAGTCGGCGAGGCAGACCATGGTCGTCCTGAACAAAATCTACACCCGCACGGGTGACGACGGCACGACCGCGCTCAGCACGGGTGAGCGGGTCCGCAAGGACAGCACAAGAGTTGCTGCCTACGGCACCATCGACGAAACGAACGCGGCTATTGGCTTGGCGCGCGTATATCTGGCGGGCGCGTATCCGGGCCTTGATGCAAAGCTTGCGAGGATTCAGAACGATCTGTTCGATCTTGGCGCTGAGCTGAGTACGCCCCCAAACAGCGCGAAGGCTTCAAAGCGCGGGGAGCGGCTGACCATCACTCCGGAACAGGTTAGGCGGCTGGAGGAAGAGATCGACGAACTCAATTCGGAGCTGCAACCTTTGCGCTCGTTTGTGCTGCCGGGTGGTTCGCCTGCAGCAGCGGCCCTTCACCTGGCTCGTACGATTTGCCGGCGAGCCGAACGGCTTCTGGTCACGCTGTCCGCAGATCCCAACGAGGAAATCAGCGACGTTGCGTTGCAATACGTCAATCGGCTGTCGGACCTTCTTTTTGTGGCTAGCCGATACGCTAACGATCGCGGCAAAAGTGATGTGCTTTGGGTTCCTGGACAGAATAGGTAGATCAAATTAGCAAAGATCACTGCCAATTCTGCTTGAACAGCCTTTAGGGGGCGAGCGCGTGTTTATTCCGGTTTACGATCAAAATCCTCTGCGCTCGATCCGATTTCAGGCTGTCACGGTAAGCCTCATCTTAATAAACATCTTCGTTTTTATTCTAGAGGTGACAACCCTCCCGCAGCAGGTCATTTTCGGCTTCGCCCTTATTCCTAGTGACCTTCTGGGCGCCGGAGCTGTAGGCCAAGGTGGGTTCGCTGGGCCTAATCAGATCGCGATACCCGAGCGGCTCACCCTCCTTTCATACATGTTCTTTCACGGGGATATTCTTCACCTCGCTGGAAACATGGTCTTCCTCTGGGTTTTCGGCGACAATGTCGAGGATGCCCTCGGGCATTTCCGATTTCTGATCTTTTACTTGGCCTGCGGCGCTATCGCCGGACTAGTGCACGCCTTGATGCTCCCGTCGTCGGAGGCGCCGCTTATTGGTGCCAGTGGTGCCGTGGCGGGCGTCGTCGCTGCCTACCTGATGCTGCATCCCAAAGTGCGCGTTTGGATACTGATCTTGCGCTTCATTCCGATCCAGATTTCAGCGGCATTCGCTTTGGGCGCCTGGATTCTCACCCAATTCGTCATGGTGCTGGTGCCGGAAACTGGGCCAGTGGCGTGGTGGGCGCACGTCGGCGGCATCCTCGCGGGAGCGGTGCTGGTCCTCTTCATGCGGCGCCCGGGAGTGCCGCTTTTTGACCGCGGCATTGCATAGCAGAGCTGAGCAAACTGAATAGCTGCGCGGAACACGACGCCAAGCGAATGATTGACTTGCCGAAAACCTGGGCATACGTTGCCTTTTCGCACGTGCGAAGGACTTTCGCCCACGTTACGTCGTTTCGGGAGGCGAGACAGATCGTCCCGCAATTGACCGTTGCGGAAGCCGCTTGCGTGCTGGCTATATGCCGTCGCTGAATTCGCGATCACTGGAACGCTCGGGAGAGTTCGGAAATGAAAATCCTCGTGCCGGTCAAGCGCGTGGTTGACTTCAATGTGAAGATCCGGGTGAAGCCGGACGGCTCGGGGGTTGAGCTGGCGAACGTCAAGATGTCCATGAATCCTTTTGACGAGATCGCGGTCGAAGAGGCGATCCGTCTGAAGGAGAAGGGCGCTGCCAGCGAAATCGTAGTGGTTTCGATCGGCCCGTCGAAGGCGCAAGAGACTATCCGCACCGCTCTCGCCATGGGTGCCGACCGGGGCATCCTCATCGAGACCGACGAAGGCGCGACTGTCGAACCTCTTGCTGTTGCCAAGCTGCTGAAGGCGGTCGTAGCGGAAGAGCAGCCGGGTCTCGTCATCCTCGGGAAGCAGGCCATCGACGACGACTGCAACCAGACGGGCCAGATGTTGGCGGCTCTCCTTGGCTGGCCGCAAGCGACCTTCGCGTCCAAGGTTGTCATCGAGGGTGACTCAGCGTTCGTCACTCGCGAGGTCGATGGCGGTCTCGAGACGTTGAAGCTCAAGATGCCGGCCGTCGTTACCACCGATCTGCGTCTCAACGAGCCGCGCTACGCTTCTCTGCCCAACATCATGAAGGCGAAGAAGAAGCCGCTGGACGTCAAGAGGGCCGCGGACTTTGGCGTCGACCTGGCTCCGCGCCTGAAAGTGCTGAAAACGGCCGAACCGCCAGGCCGCAAGGCCGGTGTCAAGGTCTCGAGCGTGGCTGAGCTGGTCGAAAAACTGAGAACGGAAGCGGGGGTTATCTAATGACGGCCCTAGTTGTTGCGGAACATACCAACGAGGCGTTGAACTCGGCGACGGCCAAAGCGGTAACGGCGGCAGCTGCACTCGGGGGCGAGGTTCACGTTCTCGTTGCCGGCGCGAACTGCCGGGCCGCTGCTGAGCAGGCGGCCAAGATCCAGGGCGTTACCAAGGTTCTGGTGGCTGATGCTCCTCATCTTGCCCATCAGCTGGCCGAGGAGATGACGGCGCTGATCGTTCCGCTGATGGCGAACTACGATGCGCTGGTCGCTGCTTCTACGGCGCGCGGCAAAAATTTGCTTCCGCGGGTCGCCGCGATGCTCGATGTCATGCAGATTTCCGACATCACGGCGGTGAAATCGCCTGACACGTTCGAGCGCCCGATCTACGCCGGTAACGCCATCCAAACCGTTCAGGCGACTGACGCCAAGAAAGTTGTCACGGTACGTACGGCGGCCTTCGCAGCAGCTCCGGAAGGCGGTTCAGCAACTATTGAGACGATTTCCGCGCCCGACCCTGTCGGGCTTTCTGCATTCGAGCGGGCAGAGATCGCCAAGTCTGATCGGCCTGAGCTGACCTCCGCGAGGATCGTCATCTCCGGTGGCCGCGGGCTTCAATCTGCTGAGAACTTCAAGAAGTACATCGAGCCGATCGCGGATCGACTGGGAGCAGCGATGGGCGCGAGCCGCGCGGCTGTCGACGCCGGCTACGCACCGAACGATCTACAAGTCGGCCAGACGGGCAAGGTCGTGGCTCCAGAGCTTTACGTTGCTGTCGGCATTTCCGGTGCCATCCAGCACCTCGCTGGTATGAAGGACTCGAAGGTGATCGTCGCCATCAATAAGGATGGCGAAGCTCCGATCTTCCAGGTGGCTGATTACGGCCTTGTGGCAGACCTCTTCCAGGCGCTTCCCGAGCTTGAGGCGGAACTGGAAAAGGCCGGGTACGCCAAGAAGGCGGTAAACTGAGAAAGAGACTAGGGGCAACCGAGACGAGCGTGGGTCTCACGACCGCTCGAGTAAGCGAGTAACAGTCGATGCCAGGAGCTAATGCGGTGGCCATCAAGAAGGTGGGGGTAATCGGCGCTGGTCAGATGGGCAGCGGCATTGCCCACGTTGTTGCGCTCGCGGGCTATGATGTCCTTTTGACGGACCTGACCAAGGAAGCCGTCGACAAGGCGATTGAAACCATAGGGCGCAATATGGACCGGCAGATTGCGCGCGGCATCATCACGGTGGCCGACAAGCAAGCTGCCCTCCAGCGAATTTCCTACGCGCCCGATTACGATGCCTTCGCGGATTGCGACCTGGTCATCGAAGCGGCCACGGAGGACGAGAGCGTCAAGCGCAAGATCTTCACCGAGCTTTCCCCCAAGGTGAAGCCCGATGCGATCGTCGCTTCGAACACATCGTCCATTTCGATTACCCGTCTGGCGTCGATCACAAAGCGCCCCGAACGGTTCATCGGCATGCACTTCATGAACCCCGTGCCGGTGATGCAGCTCGTGGAGCTGATCCGGGGTATAGCGACGGAGGATGACACCTTCGCGACGGCGCGGGAGTTCGTGGAGTCGCTGGGCAAGACCATCGCAGTCGCCGAGGACTTCCCGGCCTTTATCGTCAACCGCATTCTGCTGCCGATGATCAACGAGGCCGTTTACACTCTTTACGAGGGCGTCGGCACGGTCGAGGCGATCGACAAGGCCATGCGGCTCGGTGCCAATCACCCAATGGGGCCGCTCGAACTCGCGGATTTCATCGGTCTCGACACCTGCCTGTCCGTAATGCAGGTGCTTTACGAAGGGCTTGCCGACTCCAAGTACCGCCCCTGTCCGCTGCTGGTGAAGTATGTGGAAGCCGGCTGGCTTGGCCGTAAGACGCAGCGGGGCTTCTACGACTACAGGGGCGAGAAGCCAGTGCCGACGCGGTGAGCCGCAGACAACCTGCGTTTCCTTATCTTAGGGAATCCGTGGGCACTCGCCACGGATGCCATCATTTTTTCCAGCCACTTGATAGATTGTATTTGGCCGCCAATGGTGGCGGTCGAGATGCAAACTAAATCTATTGTGCGACGGCATCTGCGCGCAGGAGCACGTTGATGACAAGCTATCCGATCGAAAGCTATCGGCCTTGCGTTGGCATCATGCTGGTGAACCAGCGCGCGCAGGTGTGGATCGGACGCCGCGCAGACGCTCCGAACGAGCCGGAAGGACCAGGCACCTGGTGGCAGATGCCGCAGGGCGGAATCGACCCTGACGAGGATCCCCGGCAGGCCGCTCTCCGCGAGTTGATGGAAGAAACCGGCGTTCGCAGTGCCGAGATCATCGCGGAGCACCCCGAATGGCTGATGTATGATTTGCCGCCGAGCCTAATTGGCAAGGCCTGGGGAGGCCGTTGGCGGGGGCAGCGACAGAAGTGGTTTCTTGTTCGGTTCCTCGGTGACGACTCCGAGGTGAACCTCATTCCCCCGCCGGGGCATCAAATCGAGTTCGAAGCCTGGCGTTGGGCGGACCTGAACGAACTGCCCGCGCTTACCGTTCCTTTCAAGCGGGATGTCTATTCCAACGTGATCGCCACTTTCGCCCCCCTGCTGGGCGGGCAGGTGTCCTCGGTCTAGACCAGTTCCCGCTCATGCAATTGCCGCCTGCACACAGGGAGAGCGAGACTCGTGGGTCGTCGGCGGCCAGTTGATCGATGGGATCTGCCTTATCGCCGCGTGGTCGGCATCATGCTCATCAACAAGAATGGGCATATCTGGATTGGTCGTCGCCGACCAAAATGGTTGCCGCGGGATGCACCGCCAGTGTGGCAGATGCCTCAAGGCGGAATTCGCGACGGTGAGACAGCGCGCGAAGCAGCTCTGCGCGAGCTGAAGGAAGAAACCGGCGTCCGATCCATCGAAATTGTCGGCGAAATCACAGACTGGCTCACCTGGGAGCTTCCCGACGACCTCATCGGAGTTGCCCTGAAGGGGCAGTATCGCGGTCAGCGACAGCGTTGGGTCGCCATGCGGTTCCTTGGGGAGGACAGCGAAATCTCGCTCAAGACCAAGGGCCGAAAGCGTGAATTCAAGGATTGGCGCTGGGCCAGCCCAGAGGAAGTCATCGAGCTGGCGATATCGTATCGGCGGCCAGTCTACGAAAAGGTTCTTCGAGAGTTCTCGCAGCTCCTTCAACCGGCCTGAAGACGACAAACCCGCCACGAAGGCGGGTTTGAAACTCTTGTCGAAAGCGGAGAAGTGGTTCGCTTAGGCGCGGCCAGACTGCAACGAGCGTAGTTTGTCCACGGCCTCCTGGGCCATGAAGCGGGCCTCATCATCCTTGGCCGCATCCAGCTCAGCCTGGGCGGCCTCGAGCTCGGCGGTGATGGAAGCTGCCGCCGTCGATGCACCCGCATCAAACGCCGTCTGGGCCAGCACCGTCAGGCGATCTGGCTCGACCTCAGCAAAGCCGCCTTTCACGAAGATGCGGCGCGACCCGCTGGGCAGTTGCACCTCGAGAATACCCGGCCGAAGCGTGGACAACATGGGGGCGTGGTTGGGCAGGACTGCAAAGTCTCCCTGCACACCCGGCAGAACCACCTGCTCCGCATCTTCGGACAGGAGCACGCGCTCCGGGCTCACCAGCTCGAACTTGAACGTATCAGCCATGTTCCTTCCTCAGCCCCGCTTTCTCGAGGCGGCGAGCACGCAGTGCGGTGCTCACTCGTCGTCTTCGTCGTTCGCTTCAGACTTCGCCTGTACCTCCTCTTCCGTTTGCAGGCGTGTGCCGCAGAACGGGCAGAAGTACAGGGGATGGTCTACCATGCCCGGCTCATCCTCTTCCAAATCGACGAGCCCGACAGCGAAGTACAGAACCCCATCGTCACCTTCGGTGACAAGCGGCTCAAAATCCTCGCCTGCCATCACTTCTCGAAGCTCGGTGCAGCAGGTGCCGAACCGGCCGCTTGTCGCCGCATCTTGTGCCATATGACCTCTTCTGGCCGCTTAGGCGGCCGCTGCGAGTTGCTCGGCCTTCGCGATCGCTTCCTCGATCGTGCCGACCATGTAGAACGCTTGCTCCGGCAGGTGGTCGTAGTCGCCGTTGCACAGGCCTTTGAAGCCCTTGATGGTGTCCTGCAAGTTCACGAACTTGCCGGGCGTGCCAGTGAACACCTCGGCGACGTGGAACGGCTGCGATAGGAAGCGCTCGATCTTACGGGCACGCGCCACGATCAGCTTATCCTCTTCGCTGAGCTCGTCCATGCCGAGAATGGCGATAATGTCCTGGAGCGCCTTGTACCGTTGCAGGATGGCCTGCACCTGACGCGCAACCTGATAGTGCTCCTCGCCGACGATGCGCGGGTCGAGCATGCGCGACGTGGAGTCGAGCGGGTCAACGGCCGGATAGATGCCCTTCTCGGCGATGGCGCGCGAAAGCACCGTCGTAGCGTCAAGGTGGGCGAACGAGGTCGCCGGCGCCGGGTCGGTCAGGTCGTCGGCAGGCACGTAAATGGCCTGCACCGAGGTGATCGAGCCCTTCTGCGTGGTGGTAATGCGCTCCTGCAGGGCACCCATGTCAGTGGCCAGTGTCGGCTGGTAACCGACGGCCGAGGGGATACGGCCCAGCAGAGCCGACACCTCCGAACCCGCCTGCGTGAAGCGGAAGATGTTGTCGACGAAGAACAGCACGTCCTGACCCTGGTCGCGGAAGTACTCGGCGACTGTCAGACCCGTGAGCGCGACGCGGGCACGGGCGCCCGGCGGCTCGTTCATCTGACCATAAACCAGGGCGCACTTGGAGCCGGCGGCGGTTCCGTGCTTGTGCGGATCCTTGTTCACGCCGGACTCGATCATCTCGTGGTAGAGGTCGTTACCCTCGCGGGTACGCTCACCCACGCCGGCGAACACCGAATAACCGCCGTGCGCCTTCGCGACGTTGTTGATGAGCTCCATGATGAGCACGGTCTTGCCGACGCCGGCGCCGCCGAACAGGCCGATCTTGCCGCCCTTGGCGTAGGGCGCCAGCAGGTCGACGACCTTGATGCCGGTGACGAGAATCTGCGCCTCCGTCGACTGCTCGACGTAAGACGGGGCCGGCTGGTGGATGGGGCGAAGCTCGACACCCTCGATCGGGCCGGCCTCATCAACCGCCTCGCCGATCACGTTCATGATGCGGCCAAGCGTGGCCTCACCGACCGGAACAGCGATAGGACGGCCCGTGTCGATCACTTCCTGACCGCGAACCAGACCGTCGGTCGAGTCCATGGCGATAGTGCGGACCGTGTTCTCGCCAAGATGCTGGGCGACCTCGAGAACGAGGCGGTTGCCATGGTTGTTCGTTTCAAGCGCGTTCAAAATTGCCGGCAGCTCACCCTCGAACTGCACGTCGACAACGGCACCCATGACCTGGCGGATGCGACCGACATTCTTCCTATCCATTGATGTTCCCTATGCGTGCAAGCTCTGAATTGACGGCGTGAAGCTAGGCGATGTCCTCGTTGTTCGCCCCAGTTGTTCGAGCACCAGAGTGCTCAGTTCTTCAGTCATGGTGCTCTCCGGTTGCCCCATGTCTGCTATCCAAGTGACGGCTACAGCGCCTCCGCACCCGAGATGATCTCGATCAACTCCTTCGTAATCATAGCCTGACGCGTGCGGTTGTAGTTAAGCGTCAGCTTGTCGATCATTTCGCCGGCGTTGCGGGTGGCATTGTCCATCGCCGTCATCCGAGCGCCCTGCTCAGAGGCAGCGTTCTCAAGCAGACCGCGGAAAACCTGAGTCGCAAGGTTGCGCGTGAGGAGATAGGTCATGATCTCCTCGTCGCTCGGCTCATACTCCTGAATGGCCTGCGCCGCGTTGTTGGTCGCCGCAGCCGACTCCTCCGGAAGCTTTGCTGGAATGAGCTGGAAGGCCGTCGGCTTCTGCGAGATCACCGATTTGAACTCGCTGAAGTAAAGGGTGCAGACGTCAAACTCGCCGGCTTCAAAGAGAGCCAGAATCTTGTCCGCGATCTCCTGCGCGTGAGTAAAGCCAAGCTGGCGCACGTTCCGAAGATCGACGCGGTCGACGACCAGCTTCCCGTAGTCACGACGCAGGATGTCATAACCCTTGCGGCCAACGAACAGAAGCTTGACGGTCTTGCCTTCGCTCTGCAGCCGCTGGATGTCCTGACGCGCCAAACGCGCGATGTTGGCGTTGAAACCGCCGCACAGACCGCGCTCGGCGGTCATTATGACAAGGAGGTGCACCTGATCCCGGCCGGTGCCGACCAGCAGCGGGGACAATCCTTCGCGGCTCGTGATGCGCTGGTTGAGGTTGGCGAGAATGCGATCCATGCGCTCTGCATAGGGACGCGCAGCGGTCGCGGCTTCCTGCGCGCGGCGCAGCTTCGCAGCGGCAACCATCTGCATGGCCCTGGTGATCTTGCGCGTCGCCTTCACGGAAGCGATGCGATTTCTCAGATCCTTCAAGCTAGGCATGTTGCCGCGTCGTCCTCGCTACGATCCCGCTGCTCCGGCGTTGTGATGGCGCATAGCCGGGTTCAGGGAAATATGACCGAAGGTGCCTCAGTTGCTTTTCCGCAAGGCGCTCACCCGGCTCCTTGCGATGAACGGCCGCCGGGGCAAGCCCAAGCGGCCGACGGTTTTGTGAAATTACGGCGTGAAAGCCTTGGCGAACTTGTCGATAGCCTCGACCAGCTTCTTCTCCGTCTCAGGCGACAGCGCCTTCTCGGTGCGGATTGTCTCGAGGATATCCGCGTGCTGATCGCGCATAATGCGGAGCAACTCCTGCTCGAAGCGGCCAACGGCGCTCACAGGCAGCGGGTCGAGATAACCGCGCGTACCGGCGAAGATCACCACCACCTGCTCTTCCATCTTGAGCGGTGAGAACTGGGGCTGCTTCAGGAGCTCAGTGAGGCGTGCGCCGCGGGCAAGCAGGCGCTGCGTCGTGGCATCGAGGTCAGAGCCAAACTGTGCGAAGGCGGCCATTTCGCGGTACTGAGCGAGCTCACCCTTAATGCGACCCGCCACCTGCTTCATGGCCTTCGTCTGCGCAGCCGAGCCGACGCGCGACACCGAAATACCGACGTTCACCGCGGGACGAATGCCCTGATAGAAGAGGTCCGTCTCAAGGAAGATCTGACCGTCGGTGATCGAAATGACGTTCGTCGGAATGTACGCCGACACGTCGTTGGCCTGTGTCTCGATGACGGGCAGAGCCGTCAGAGAGCCAGCGCCGTGCTGGTCGTTGAGCTTCGCCGCGCGCTCCAGGAGACGCGAGTGCAGGTAGAAGACGTCACCCGGATAAGCCTCGCGACCGGGCGGACGACGGAGCAGCAGCGACATCTGGCGGTAAGCAACGGCCTGCTTGGACAGGTCGTCGTACGCGATCACCGCGTGCATGCCGTTGTCGCGAAAGTATTCGCCCATGGTGCAGCCGGCGAACGGCGCCAGATACTGCATGGGGGCCGGATCGGAGGCCGTCGCTGCGACGACGATCGAGTATTCGAGCGCGCCACGCTCTTCCAGCACCTTCACGAACTGGGCGACCGTCGAACGCTTCTGACCGACGGCGACGTAGATGCAGTAAAGCTTCTGCGACTCGTCGTTGCCCTGGTTCAGTGGCTTCTGGTTCAGGAAGGTGTCGAGAATGATCGCCGTCTTACCGGTCTGACGGTCACCGATGATGAGCTCGCGCTGACCGCGGCCGATGGGGATGAGTGCGTCGATGGCCTTGAGACCGGTGGCCATCGGTTCGTGCACCGACTTGCGCGGCAGAATGCCGGGCGCCTTCACGTCCACGCGCCGGCGCTCCTTCGCGTTGATCGGACCCTTCCCGTCGATCGGATTGCCGAGGGCGTCGACGACGCGGCCGAGGAGCTCCTTGCCAACCGGAACCTCGACGATCGCACCGGTCCGCTTGACGGTGTCGCCTTCCTTGATGCCGCTGTCCGGGCCGAAGATAACGACACCGACGTTGTCGGCTTCCAGGTTCAGGGCCATACCCCGAATGCCGTTCGGGAACTCCACCATCTCGCCGGCCTGAACGTTATCTAGGCCGTAAACGCGAGCGATGCCGTCGCCGACCGACAGCACCTGACCGATTTCGGAAACCTCGGCTTCCTTGCCGAAGTTTTTGATCTGCTCCTTCAGAATTGCGGAGATCTCAGCGGCCCGGATGTCCATCAGCCAACCTCTTTCATACGAATCTTGAGTGAATTCAGTTTTGTGCGCAGCGACGAATCGATCATCCGGCTGCCAATCTTGACGACGAGACCGCCGAGGAGTGCGGGATCGATCCGCAGATTCACCCGAACTTCCTTGCCGCCAACAGATGCCTTCAGGGCTTCCTTCAACTCATTCACCTGCTCATCCTCAAGTGGGAAGGCAGCCGCGACTTCAGCCTCGATCTCGCCGCGGGCCCGCGCGCACATGGCGCGGAACGCCTTGATCATGTCAGGAAGAACGAACAGGCGCCGGTTGCGCGCCGTCAGCTTGATGAAATTGGCCGCGAGCCCTTCAATGCCCACTTTCTGAAGCACTGCGGTGAGGGCGGCAAGCTGCTCGTCGCTTGTGAAGACCGGGCTGCGCACCAGGCGCCTCAGATCCTCACTGGCGTCGAGAAGCTTCTGAAATTCAATCAGGTCTTTTTCTACCTGCTCGAGCTGCTTTTCCTCCTCAGCCAGCTCGAAAAGTGCGGAAGCATAGCGGCCTGCTACGCTTGCCATAACTGGTTCGTCGGTCGCCACGTCGAACGGCCTCGTTGGGTTGAGGGTATCGGGAGCATTGGCCGCGGCGGTCACCCGCTCGGGCGAAGGTGGATCTGAAAAGGGCACGCCTTGACGGCTTCGCGCCCCCTCCCAGAAGCCGCGTTCCCTCTAACACGGCAATGGCGGCCCATCAACCGCCGGAGTACGGCTGAATGCCGCATTCTGAGATAAATTACCGGCGGCGCGAACCGGTAGCCCTAAAGAAAGTTGTACGGATCGATATCTACGACCAGCCGGAGATCTCCTTTGGGTTCGGGTGTCGCCGAAAGCCAGGCGCGGAGGTAAGCCTGCACGTCGATATCTCGAGGCGCCTTGACCAAGATGCGCCACCGGTGCCGACCACGGATGATCGCCAAAGGCGCCTCGGCTGGTCCCAGCACCGCGATGCGCTCGGCAGGTGGTGCCCGGCGCACGACCTCGCGGGCATACCCTTCCGCAACTTCCTTTTGTGGAGCTGATATAATGAGCGCGGCCAAACGGCCGAATGGTGGCATGCCGGCCGCCTGCCGTTGCGCAACTTCGCGGTCAAGAAAGGCTTCCCGGTCCCCGGAAATGATCGCCTGCATGACCGGGTGGTCGGGCATGTGGGTCTGAACGAAACCGCGACCTTGTGCGAAAGATCGGCCGGCGCGTCCCGTTACCTGGTGCAGGAGCTGGAAAGTGCGCTCGGCAGCCCGCGGGTCTGCCTGCCCGAGGCCGAGATCGCCGTCGACGACGCCGACCGTCGCGAGGTCAGGGAAGTGGTGGCCCTTGGCGACGATCTGCGTGCCGATGATGATGTCCACTTCCTGGTTCTCGATGGCGGCGATCACCTTGCGCATTTCGGTAAGGCTGGGGATCAGGTCGCTGGAGAGCAAGGCCAGCCGCGCGTTGGGGAAGCGTTCGGAGACTTCCTCGGCAATCCGCTCGACCCCGGGGCCGCAGGCCACAAGGGAGTCGGCGTCTCCGCATTTGGGACACTTCTCGGGAACGGGCAGCGCGAACCCGCAGTGATGGCAAGTCAGCTTCCGGCGGAAGCGATGCTCCACGAGCCATGCCGAGCACTGGGGACACTCGATGCGGGTGCCGCACGTCCGGCAAAGCGTAAGAGGCGCATATCCGCGGCGGTTCAGGAATAAAAGTGTTTGCTGCCCCTTTGCGGTCGTTTCCTCGATGGCCTGGACGAGCAGGGGTGACAGCCAGCGCCCTTTCTCCGGCGGATGTTTGCGCAGATCGATCGCTTCGATCTGTGGCAGCTCCGTTCCGGAATAACGGCCCGGCAGCACGAGGTGGCGATAGCGCCCTGTCCGCGCATTGACGTGCGTTTCGATCGACGGAGTCGCCGAGGCCAAGACTACCGCGCATTTGCCGAGGCTGCCGCGCACGACAGCCATGTCGCGGGCCTGGTAATGGACGCGGTCGTCCTGCTTGTAGCCCTGGTCGTGCTCCTCATCGACCACGATGAGGCCGAGCTCGCGATAGGGGAGGAACAAGGCCGAGCGCGCGCCAACCACCACGCGGGCTTCGCCCGACGCGACGGCCCGCCAAACGCGCGCACGCTCATTCGATGTCAATGCGGAATGCCATTCGACGGGTTGGCAGCCAAAGCGGCCTTCGAACCGGCTCAGGAACTGGCTCGTCAGTGCGATTTCCGGCAGCATGATGAGCACCTGCCGTTTCCGCACTAGGGCCTGGGCTACTGCTTCGAAATAGACCTCCGTCTTGCCTGAGCCGGTTACGCCATCGAGAAGGGTGACCGAGAAATTGCCGGCGTCCACAGCGGCGCGAAGCGCGTAGGCCGCGCGTTCCTGTTCCGGGGTAAACTCGAGCGTCTTGTAGTCGGGGATCGGCATCGGAAAGCGTTTATCCGGAATAGCCACCTCGACCAGAACGCCCGCCTCGATGAGCCCCTCGATAACCGCGGTGCTACAGCCAGCCTCCGCCGCAAGTGCCGACTTGACCCGACACTGCCCGTCACGGGCGATTTCAAGTGCGCGCTTCCGGGCCGGGGTCATGCGCGCCGGCTCCGGCGCGCCTTCGACGATGCGGACGCCGAACCGCGGTTTGGCGGGCTCGAACAGTGCCTGCGTCCCCATCATCATGCGCGCGACCATGCCGATGGGGGAGAGCGTGTAGCGGGCGACCCACTCGGCGAACCGCAGCGAGATCTGCGGCAGTGGCGGAACGTCAAGGCGTTCCGTCAGCGCTTTCAGCTTTTTCGGGGAAACCTCTCGCTGGGAGCCGATCGCCCTGTCCCACACGATGCCAATGCGGTATTGGGGACCGAACGGCACCAGGACGAATGAGCCCGGAGCGATATCCACCTCAGGCGGGGCGAGATAATCGTAGGTTTGGTCCAGAGCGACTGGAATAACGACCGGCAGGCGCCGCATAGCGCCGCAAACGTCGTCATGGAGTTCCAGCAGACTGGTCAAAGGGGCTCGCTGCAGATTAGAACCGATCGGGAACGACTAGCCTTGGCCCAGCCTTGCGGCAAGCCAAGGGCAACAGGAGTTGATCAATGAAATTCTTCGTCGATACAGCGGACGTAGCTGTCATCAAGGAACTTGCGGCGACCGGACTGCTCGACGGCGTCACCACCAATCCTTCGCTGGTGGCAAAGGTGGGGCGGGACTTCAAGACGGTCATTCGCGAGATCTGCGAGGTCGTCCCCGGCCCGGTCAGCGCCGAAGTCGCAGCGACGGATTATGAAGGTATGGTCGCTGAAGGCCGCGTGCTCGCCGGGATCGCCAAGAACGTTTGCATCAAGGTGCCTCTCACCTGGGACGGTCTCCGGGCCTGCCGCACGCTGACGGCTGAAGGGCACATGGTGAATGTCACGCTGTGCTTCTCGGCGAACCAGGCGCTTTTGGCTGCGAAGGCTGGTGCGACCTTCGTTTCGCCGTTCATCGGTCGACTGGACGACATAGGCCTGGACGGCATGGAGCTCATCCGGGAAATCCGGGTCATCTACGACAACTACCCGGAGCTGACGACGGAAATTCTTGCTGCCTCGATCCGCACTGTGAATCACGTGAAGCAGGCTGCCATGGTTGGTGCCGACGTGGCGACCATTCCGCCGGCGGTTCTTCAGGCGCTCGTCAAGCATCCGCTCACGGACATCGGCCTTCGCCAGTTCGTGGCGGACTGGGAGAAGACCGGACAGAAGATCCTCTGAGCTTCAGCGGCTCGCGCCTTTGCTTGTCCACTCCGCCGCGGTTGGCGGTTCGAGCATATCCCAGCGGCTGTGCAGCATTTTCAGTGCGCGGCGGGCGGCTTCGGCCTGTGCCGTCGCGCCGTGCGCTTCGAACACTTCGAGCGCCGGCACGATGGCCGCTGCGGCGGCGAGCCAGTTCTCCCGCCGGTCTTTCAGCTCACCAAGCCGGATGAGAACGGTCGACAGGTTGAGCCGCGTTTCGGCCCAGCGCAAAGGCTCCGTTTCGCGGGAAAACACTTCCAGCGCGCCTCGATACGCGACCGCCGCCTGTTCCAGCGTGAGCGCGGAAGCCTGTCCAACCTCTGACATTGAGGCCAGCGCATTGCCAAGGCCGACGCGTGCAAGCGCCCAGACGCGGGGATCTTTCTCACGGCTCATCACTTCGAGGGCTGTACGGAAAGCCAGGCTCGCCTGTTCAAGAACCGTTTTCGATGGTTCGTGGTCGGCGATCGCTAGCAGAGTGTTGCCGAGCCCCTGGGATGCGGAGGCCAGCCCCTGCGGATCGTTGTTGGCGCCGGCCCATTCCGCTGCTTTCGCATACACGTTAACAGCCTGCCGCAGCAGAGGAATGCTGCCGCTTTCCTCTCCGGCGTAGTAGAGAGCATCGGCGCGACGCAGTGTGAAGCGCAGGGCCGCTGCAGGATCAGACTTGCCCACGCCATCCGCGGCTTCCTCGAACAGCTCGGCGGCTTGCTGATAATCCATTCGCGCCATGGCAAGCTCGGCGACGTCAGCCGTTGCCAGCGCTTCCTGATGCTGCTCCATGCGGAGCTGCTCGAGTTCCTCCTGCAGGCGCTGCTCCGTTCGACGGCGGACTTCGCGGAATGCGCGGCGCACCTCCTTCAGCAGCTCCATTGCGGCTTCGAAGTCGCCATTGACCAGAGCCTCGGCGGCCTTCGCCTTCAGTTGACGGATTTCAGCTGGCTCGTTCGTGGGCCGCAGGAGTTGTTGGCGCGTTTCCTCCAGCCATCGGGCAAGCTCATTGACCTGCCAGCCTTGGCGCGCGGGCAACGAGCGGTGCTTCTCGGCAATGGCGGAAAACCGCTGCAAGGCGCGGTCCGAGAGACCGTAGCGCTCCTTCAGGTCAGCGAAATCTGGCTCGGACTTGGCCGGGGCAGGGCCAGGCAGTTCAGGAAGGGGCGGCGGTTCCTGCGCAGTCGGGACGATGCTGGACGCAGGAGGGGCTGCGTCAGTGAAGAACGCATTCGCAGAGGGTGCAAGATCGCGCAGCAAACGCGGATTACTGAGCAGCTGCACGAAAAGCTGCTCGAGCAAAAAGGTGCAAACGTCTTCGATGCGCTCGTGCAGCTGCCAGACGCCGATGTCCTTGGCCCGCGCGATGAGAAATTGGACCAGCTGGCTGACAGCGCCGGCCAGACCCGCGGCGTGCTGACCATCGATGGCGGCTTTAACAACGTCCGGGTCCGGACGGCAGGAGTCGAGAAGTGGCACCAGCTTGCGCGCGTGCTCCTGCGCGACGTGCATGGGGATGCCGCGCGTGTCCTGGCTGAGCCAGATCTGATGGGCCAGCCGGTCGAGAACATCGCCAATGGGCCCGCCTTCGCCGCGTGAGCGGAGAAACGCGGAGAATTCGGCGCCCTGCAGCGCGCCGCCCGTCGGCACTTGGCAGCCGAGCGCCGGCACGAGGGCGAGCACCCCCGCTCCGACGAAAACCTCTAGCGACTCGTAGAGAGACATTTTTGCGCGCCCGCCGCCCGCATTAACCAAATGAAGTAGCGCATTTGGGTGGTGAAGTCATGTCACGCTGATTCGGCTGGTGCGCGACTGTGCGAATCCGTGCAAAACGGATGGATAAGTGCTGCACTCGCAGGACCGTTAATGGTCGGTTAACGATCGCGCGTACAGATCCCAATGGTGTCGCAGCAATCAGGCACAAACGGGACGTGCAGAAACTCAAGGCACAGGAAGAGCTGCCGCTTTCGGATCTGCTGCAAAACGTGGTGGCGCGCTGGCTCGATCACCTCAGCAGGGAGCGCGGCTACGCTGACCACACGCGCGAATCGTATGGCCGTGATTTGCGGCAGTTCTTGACCTACTGGCAGCTGCAACTCGGGCGCTCGCCGTGCTTGGCCGACGTCGAGCACCTTGAGCCGCGAACATTCCGCGGTTTTCTCGCAAGTCGCCGTCGGCAAGAGGCGTCGAACCGTTCGCTCGCGCGTACGCTCTCCGCCCTGCGCTCGTTCTTCCGCTGGCTTGAAAACGAACAAATTGCGCGCAACCGGGCTGTGCTGTCGGTCGCGCGGCCGAAGGTGCCGCACGGCGTGCCGAAGCCTCTGACGGTCGAGAAGGCAGCTGTCCTGGTCACGGACGGCGTCGCGAGTGACGAGGAGTGGATTTCGGTCCGTGATACGGCGGTTCTGCTGCTGCTTTACGGATCGGGTTTACGAATCTCCGAAGCGCTGGGGCTGAAAGCGGACGAGGCTCCCACCCGCGAAAACGATGTACTGCGCATTGTCGGCAAGGGGGGCAAGGAACGGGTCGTGCCGGTGCTGCCCATCACGATCTCTGCGATCGAACGGTATCGGCAACTTTGTCCGTATCCGCTCGAACCTGATGGTCTGTTATTCCTGGGCGCCAAAGGTGGTCCGCTGTCACCCCGGATTATTCAGCTTGCAATCGCGCGGGTGCGATCAGCGCTTGGATTACCGGAAACGGCGACACCGCACGCGCTTCGCCATTCGTTCGCGACGCATCTGCTCTCAGCTGGCGCCGATCTCCGTCAAATCCAGGAGCTGCTGGGGCATGCGTCCTTATCGACGACGCAGATCTACACAGAAGTAAACCGCGAGCGGTTGCTCGCGGTTTATGATGCGGCTCATCCGCGGGCCCGCGGCTAATGCCGCCGCGGCAAAGCCCCGGTCACATATGGATAGCCCGATTGTCGACGGCGAGCGCCGCTTCCTTGACGGCCTCGGATAGGGTCGGGTGCGCATGGCACGTGCGCGCCAAATCCTCCGCCGCCCCGCCGAACTCCATGATGACAGCTGCTTCGGCGATCATCTCGCCGGCGTTTGGGCCGATGATGTGGACGCCGAGAATACGATCCGTCTCGGCATGCGCCAGCACCTTCACCAGACCTTCCGTAGTCCGGTTGATCTTAGCGCGGCCGTTTGCGGTATATGGGAACTTGCCGACCTTGTACGGGACGCCAGCCGCGTTCAGATCTTCCTCCGTTCGGCCCACGGAAGCGACCTCCGGGAACGTGTAGATCACGTTCGGGATCACGTCGTAATTCACGTGGCCGGCTTGGCCGGCGAGAATCTCGGCGACAGCGACACCCTCCTCCTCCGCCTTGTGGGCGAGCATCGGGCCAGCGATCACATCGCCGATCGCGTAAATGCCGGGCACATTCGTCTGGTAGTGGCTGTCTACGACGATCCGCCGCTTGTTGTCGAGCTGAACGCCAAGCTCCTCCAGGCCCAGCCCTTCCGTGTAAGGAACGCGGCCGACGCACACCAGAACGACGTCCGCCTCGACCGTTTCCGCCTGACCGCCTGCGGCCGGCTCGATGGTGACCTGTTGGGCGCCGTTGGCCTTCTTCACTCCCGTCACCTTGCTCGAGAGCTTGAACTTGAAGCCCTGCTTGGTGAGGATCCGCTGGAAGTTGCGGGCGATTTCGCCGTCGATGCCAGGGACGATGCGGTCGAGGTATTCGACCACCAGCACCTCGCTGCCCAGCCTGCGCCAGACAGAGCCGAGCTCGAGGCCGATGACGCCGGCGCCAATGACGACGAGCCGCTTCGGCACCTTCGGCAGCGAGAGTGCACCCGTCGAAGAAACGACGGTCTTCTCGTCGATCTCGATGCCGGGCAGCCGCGCCACATCCGAGCCAGTGGCGATGACGATCGACTTGCTTTCCAAAACTTTCATGGAGCCGTCGTCTGCGGTCACCTCGACCTTGCCGGGAGCCAGGATGCGCCCCATGCCGTGATGCGTATCGATCTTGTTCTTCTTCAGCAGGAACGCGACACCGTCGACGTTACCTTTTACGCCTTCATCCTTGAAGGCGTGCATACGGGCGAGATCCAGCTCCGGCTTCACCTTGATGCCCATGGCCGCAAAGCCATTGCACGCCTCGGCGTAGGCCTCGGACGCATGCAGGAGGGCCTTGGACGGCATGCAGCCAACATTGAGGCAGGTGCCGCCGAACGTGGACCGCTTCTCGACAACGGCCACCTTCATGCCGAGCTGAGCGGCGCGAATAGCGCACACGTACCCGCCCGGGCCGGTGCCAATGACAATGAGATCGTAGGTCATTCTTTGTCTGCTCTGTTGTTCTCAGCCTGCCAGGCGAAAGACTTCAGCCCGCTGAATGGCGAACGATGTCGCGTGTCGCGGTCGTGTTTCTCAGGACGGAACTCGCGACGGCGCGTTCGTGACGTGCCGTCGCCCTGTCCTTAAAGCTCCAGCACCAGCCGCTGAGGATCCTCCAGCAATTCCTTCACGCGCACCAGGAAGGTAACGGCCTCCTTGCCGTCGACGATCCGGTGATCGTAGCTGAGGGCGAGGTACATCATCGGCCGAACGACGATCTGGCCGTTGCGCACGACCGGGCGCTCCTCGATGCGGTGCATGCCGAGGATGCCGGACTGAGGCGCATTCAGGATCGGCGTCGAAAGCAGCGAGCCGAAAACACCGCCGTTGGTGATCGAGAACGTGCCGCCCTGCATCTCCTCGATGCTCAGGCGCCCGTCTCGCGCGCGACGGCCGAAATCGGCGATCTGCGCCTCGATCTCGGCCAGCGACAGCCGGTCAGCCTCACGCACCACCGGCACGACGAGGCCTTTGTCCGTGCTCACCGCAACGCCGATGTGGTAGTAGTTCTTGTAGATGATGTCCTCGCCGTCTATCTCGGCGTTGATAGCCGGGATCTCGCGTAGCGCCTGCACGCACGCTTTCACGAAGAAGCCCATAAAGCCGAGGCGGATGCCATGGCGCTTCTCGAAAAGATCCTTGTATTGGGCGCGCAGGTTCATGATGGCGCTCATGTCGACGTCGTTGAACGTCGTCAGCATGGCCGCCGTGTTCTGCGCTTCCTTGAGGCGGCGCGCGATGGTCTGGCGCAGCCGCGTCATGCGCACCCGTTCTTCACGCGCAGCATCGCTGGGCGGCGAAGGTGCCCGCATTTGGGGCGCAGGGGAGAACGTACGCGAGACCGGGAATGCGATTGTCTCCGCTGTCGTGGCGGGACGTTGAGGGGGGGCCGACGCAGCTGGCGCGGCAGCAAGGACGTCTTCCTTGAGAATCTGGCCCCTGCGGCCTGAACCGGTGATCTGGTCAGCCGTAAGGCCCTTCTCCTCCATCAGCTTACGAGCAGATGGTGCAGGAGGCATTGCTGCTGCCGGGGCGGAGGCTTCGGCTGGGGCCTTGGCCGGCGCTGCAGCTGCGGCCGGCTTTGCGGCCTGAGCGGCGACCTCGGTCTCGGCTGGCTTGGCCTTTTCCTTGGCAGTCGGTGCTGCAGCCGCTGCGGCACCCTCCCTGATCGTGCCGAGAACGGCGCCGACGGCGACCGTCTCGCCCTGCTGCACCTGGATGGCCTCCAGCACGCCAGCGGCGGGAGCCGGGACCTCGACGGTGACCTTGTCAGTCTCCAGTTCGCAGATGGCCTCATCCGCCTGAACTGCATCGCCCGGCTTCTTGAACCACTGCCCCACCGTCGCCTCGGTGACGCTCTCGCCGAGCGACGGCACCCGAATCTCGATCGCCATGTCTCTTCTCTGGCCCTTGTTATCTGCCGGTCATGCCCTCAGGGTTCAAAGCTTGAGCGCTTCCTCTACTAACGCCTTCTGTTCTTGCAGGTGGCGTGACATCAGGCCCGTGGCCGGTGATGCCGCTGCCGCCCGGCCGACGTAGCGCGGCCGCAAGTGTTTGGCACGAATGTGCTGCAGAACCCATTCGATGTTGGGTTCGACGTAAGTCCAGGCGCCCATGTTGCGCGGCTCTTCCTGGCACCAGACGAACTCCGCGTTCGGGAAACGCGCAAGTTCGGCCATCAGCGCACGCGCCGGGAACGGATAGAGCTGCTCGACACGCATCAGGTAAACATCGTCGATGCCGAGCTGCTCCCGCGCCTCGTAGAGGTCGTAATAGACCTTGCCGGTGCAGAGTACGACGCGCCGGATTTCATTGTCCGGCTTCAGCTGAATGGTCGTAGCGTCGTAGCGCTCGTGGCTCCGGTCGGCGCCATCCCAAAGGATGCGATGGAAACTCGTGCCGGGGCCGAACTCCGAGATGTGGGAGACAACGCGCTTGTGCCGGAGCAGAGATTTTGGCGTCATCAGCACCAGCGGCTTGCGGAAGTTACGATGCAGCTGGCGGCGCAGGATGTGAAAGTAGTTCGCGGGCGTCGTGCAGTTCGCGACCTGCCAGTTGTCCTCGGCCGAAAGCTGCAGGTAGCGCTCAAGGCGGGCTGACGAATGCTCAGGCCCCTGGCCTTCGTAGCCGTGGGGCAGCAGCATCACGAGGCCCGACATTCTGAGCCACTTGCGCTCGCCCGATGAGACGAACTGGTCGATGACCACTTGCGCGCCGTTGGCGAAGTCGCCGAACTGCGCCTCCCAGCAAACGAGGGCCATCGGCTCGGCCAAGCTGTAGCCGTACTCGAAGCCGAGGACTGCCTCCTCCGACAGCATCGAGTTGATGACCTCGAACTTCGCCTGATCGGGGGAGACGTGCTTGAGCGGCGTGTAGCGGCGCTCCGTCTCCTGATCGATGAGCACGGCGTGACGCTGGGAGAAGGTCCCGCGCTCGACGTCCTGACCGGAAAGACGGACGGGGAATCCCTCGGCAACAAGGGTGCCGAAGGCGAGATGCTCCGCCATCGCCCAGTCGATACCCTCGCCGGTCTCGATCATTTCCCGGCGGCGCTCAATAAGACGGCGAACTGTCTTGTGGGCGTTGAAGTCGGCAGGAATTGTCGTGATGCGCCGGCCGACGTCCTTCAGGAACTCGAGATCGACGCCGGTGTTGCCGCGCCAGTCGCCTTCGGCATTGCTGAGACCAGCCCAGCGGCCGTCAAGCCAATCTGCCTTGTTCGGACGATAAGTGTCCGCGGCCTTATACTCTTCCTCGAGCTTGGCGCGGAAGTTCGCCCGCATCTCCTCGACATCTTCCGCCGTAACCACGCCTTCTTCGATGAGCTTCTTGGCGTAGATTTCCAGCGTAGTCGGGTGAGAGCGGATCTTCTTGTACATAAGCGGCTGAGTGAAAGCCGGCTCATCGCTCTCGTTGTGACCATGCCGCCGGTAGCAGATCATGTCGATGACGACCGGCTTCTGGAACCGCTGGCGGAACTCGGTCGCGATCCGGGCGACGTGGACGACAGCCTCGGGGTAGTCGCCGTTGACGTGGAAGATCGGCGCTTCGACCATCTTCGCCACGTCGGTGCAGTACGGCGACGAACGCGAGTAGCGCGGGTTCGTCGTGAAGCCGATCTGGTTATTGATAATAAAGTGGATGGAGCCGCCGGTGCGGTGCCCCCTCAGTCCCGACAGCCCAAAGCACTCGGCAACGACGCCCTGACCGGCGAATGCCGCGTCACCGTGGATGAGCAGAGGCAAGACCGGGGTGCGGTCGTTAGGGGGACAGCCGTGCTGGTCCTGCTTCGCACGCACCTTGCCCAACACCACCGGATCGACGATCTCGAGGTGGGACGGGTTGGCGGTCAGTGAGAGATGGACGGAGTTGCCGTCGAAAACACGGTCGGACGAAGCGCCGAGGTGGTACTTCACGTCGCCCGAGCCCTCGACGTCGTCAGGTTTGAACGAGCCACCCTTGAACTCGTTGAAGATCGCCCGGTAGGGCTTGCCCATGACGTTGGCCAGCACGTTGAGCCGGCCACGGTGCGCCATGCCGAGCACAATCTCCTTCACGCCGAGCTGGCCACCGCGCTTGATAATCTGCTCAAGGGCAGGGATCATCGATTCGCCGCCCTCAAGGCCGAAGCGCTTGGTGCCCGTGTACTTGATGTCGCAGAATTTCTCGAAGGTTTCCGCCTCGATCAGCTTGGCGAGGATGGCTCGGCGGCCTTCGGGGGTGAATTTGATGTCCTTGCCCTCGCCCTCGATGCGCTCCTGGATCCAGGCTTTCTGGACCGGCGAGGTGATGTGCATGAACTCGACGCCGATCTGACGGCAGTAGGTTCGGCGGAGGATCTTCAGGATTTGGCGGATGGTCGCCGTCTCGAGGCCAAGCACCTTGTCGATGAAGATGGGCCGGTCAAGATCAGCCTCGGTAAAACCGTAAGTTTCTGGCTTGAGCTCCTTGTGGACTTTGCGCTCGGTCAGGCCAAGCGGGTCAAGGTCGGCAACGAGATGGCCCATGACCCGGTAAGCGCGAATGAGCATCAATGCGCGGATCGAGTCTTGCGTAGCCCGAAGGGAGGCGGCCACCGACAGCTCGAACCCTGCCGCATGTGCCCGCGCTTGAAGCTTGTTTCGGATGTGCTGTTCGGCGCTGTGGTAGTCCCCGGTGAGGGCGGCAAGGAGTTCTCCGTTCCCCGTCTGAGCGATTTCCTCCAGCGGCTTTGCCCACGACGGGCCCTGCGCCTCGGCTTCTACGGTTCCTCTTTCTTCCTGGAGGCTTTCAAAGAAAAGCCGCCACTCATCACTGACGGCACCAGGGTTCTGATCGTAGAGCGCCTGCATCTCCTCGATGTAGGCGGCGTTAACGCCGTGCAGGAAGGAAGTCCTTGCGAAGGCCTCGTTCAGCGCTTGTCGTGACATTTGTACACTTCGGATCCGGATTGCGCGTTTCGCGCCCGCGAGCGCAGCCTAGCGCCCGCTTCGGGGCGGTTGATAGCACATCGGCTCATTTAGTACAGGCGGGCCGCCCCTTTAAGGGTTGCCAGTGACCATATTGGGGCCACGGATACCATGGCCCCGGTTACTCACCCGTTTAGCACCTTGAGCAAGGTGGTCCCGAGCGAAGCTGGGCTGTCGGCGATGGCGATGCCGGCGGAACGCATGGCCTCCAGCTTGTCCTCCGCCTTGCCCTTGCCGCCGGAGATGATGGCGCCAGCATGGCCCATCCGCCGTCCGGGCGGCGCTGTAACGCCAGCGATGAAGCCGACCATCGGCTTCTTGCGGCCCTTTGCGGCTTCGCTCTTGATGAACTCGGCAGCTTCCTCCTCGGCCGAGCCACCGATCTCGCCGATCATGATGATTGAGTGGGTGTCCGGGTCGGCGAGGAACATTTCGAGCACATCGATGAACTCGGTGCCCTTCACCGGGTCGCCGCCAATGCCTACCGCCGTCGACTGACCAAGCCCAGCATCCGACGTCTGCTTCACGGCCTCATAGGTCAGTGTGCCCGAGCGGGAGACGATTCCCACGTGCCCGCGCTTGAAGATGTTGCCGGGCATTATGCCGATCTTGCATTCGTCCGGGGTGAGCACGCCGGGGCAGTTGGGGCCGATGAGGCGTGAAGAGGAGCCTTCCAGGGCGCGCTTCACTTTAATCATGTCCATCACCGGGATGCCTTCGGTGATGCAGACGATGAGAGGGATCTCCGCGTCAATGGCTTCGAGGATGGCGTCGGCTGCGAACGGCGGCGGAACATAAATAGAAGTGGCCGTCGCTCCGGTCTTGGCCTTTGCCTCGGCGACCGTGTTGAACAGCGGCACGTCGGCCAGATCGGGATCGGGGTGTTTCGTTCCGCCTTTGCCTGGGGTCACGCCGCCTACGATCTGCGTGCCGTAGGCTTTCGCCTGCTTCGTGTGGAACGTTCCCTGGCTACCGGTGATGCCCTGACAGATGACTTTCGTGTTCTTGTCGACGAGGATGGCCATGCACGCCTTCTCCTGCCCCACCTACCTGATGACTGCTGCCTTGTCTGACAGAATGGATCAGCAATCAAGCCCGTTGGTGCTTGGCAATAAGTCGAGCGACGATCTGTTCGGCGATTGGATGCACACGTCACATGGCGTGGGATTGCCTGACTTGGTTTGCACGACCTTGAAAAGAGCGCGGAATTTATGGCGAAAAAATTTGCGCGGGGGAGGCGCCACCAGACTCAACATGGCGGCCCGTGGACATAACCCCCGCGCAAAGTTGCTCTAGGTAGCCGACGCGACTGGTACCGAAAGCATCCACCCTCAAACTATTGCGTACCGCCGGAAGGTTGGCCTGTGGCAGGCGGCTCACTCGTTATGGTCGAATCGCTTGCGGCCGGCTGCTCAGCAGGAGCCGTTGGCGGACTGGCTGCCGGCGGCGCAGCCGGAGCGGGCGACTGTACTGTCGTCGGCTGAGATGCTGTGAGTTGAGCCTCGGGGGACAACAAGTAGAAGTATCCGGCAATCGCGACGATTACCAACACTGCTGCCAAGACGAGCGTTCGACTGTTCATCCTACAGCCTCCAGAGTTTTGTACACTCTGGAGAAAGTACTGCTGCAATGTGTTGAGAACCCGACGAAATCATGATTTCGGGCGTGCAGATGAAATGCTTGCGGATTTTTACCATTAACTCCGCATTATGCTCGAGAAGGTTTCAAGTTGATCCGTCGTTCAACTTGCAAGAATTTTCGCGGGTCCTCGTCCAATATTATGAGGAGCTTGGTGGAGGCGTGTTCAGATTGATCGTCACGTTCTTGCGCTGTGTGAAGCTGTCGAGCATGCCCTCCAGCGAGAACTCGCGGCCGATGCCGCTTTGCTTCACCCCGCCATAGGAGTGCCCTGGCGTCTGCCCCAGGCCTTGATTGATCTGGACCCACCCGGCTTCAATGCGATGCGCCGTCCGCAAGGCACGGCCAATGTCGCGGGTCCAGACGTAGGCCGCGAGGCCATAGTGCGTATCATTGGCCATGCGGATCGCTTCTTCCTCGTCGGTCCAGCGGATGGCGACCAGCACTGGGCCAAAGATCTCCTCGCGCGCCAGGCGCCAGTCATTGCTGGCGTTCGCAAAGATCGTGGGCATTGCGTAGTAGCCCTGTGCCAGCGGGCCCTCCTTTGGCGGCAGTCCACCCAGCACCAGCTTCGAGCCGGGAAGATTCAAGCCCTCCTCGACGTAGCCGCAGACCTTGCGGAACTGCTTTTCGTTGATGATGGCCCCCACGTCCGTGGATTCGTCCAAGGGATCGCCGATCTTGAGCTTCGAGGTCTTCTCCGCCAGCCGGCGGAGGAAGTCATCAAAGATGTCGGCATGCAGGAAGAGGCGGGAGCCTGCCGTGCAGGACTGGCTCTGCCGCGTAAAGCGCATGGCGGCAATGATGCCGTCGACCACCCAGTCTTCATTGGCGTCCGGGTAGACGATGGATGGGCTCTTGCCTCCGAGCTCCAGCGAGACGGGCACGATCCGCTCGGACGCGGCGCGCATGATGAGCTTGCCGACTTCGGTCGAGCCGGTGAAGGACAGCTTGCGGATGCCCGGGTGGTTGGAAAGCGCGGCGCCGGCTTCCTCGCCGTAACCCGTCAGAACGTTGAGCACGCCCTTGGGCAGATGCTCTTGGCAAACGGTCGCGAGCCAGAGCACGCCAAGCGGAGCATCTTCGGCAGCCTTGAGCACAAGCGTGTTGCCGGCACAGAGCGCCGGCGCGATCTTCAACGCGGCGAGAAGGACGGGCGCATTCCACGGAACGATCGCGCCTACGACGCCAATCGGCTCGCGCCGGGTGTAGCTCAGCACGTGTTCACCGAGGGGTATCGTCTCGCCCTTCAGCTCGCTCGCCAAGCCACCGAAATAGCGGAAGATATCGGCGGCACCTTTGGCCTCCGGTCGGGCCTGGGTACGAATGGCGTTGCCGGTTTCCTCCGCGACGATGCGGGCCAGTTCTTCAACTCGCGCATCGATGGCATCGGCAATCTTCTGCAGCATTCGGCCCCGCTCACGGGGCACCACCCGGCTCCAACTCTCGAATGCCTTAGCGGCGGCTTTCACCGCCCGATCCACGTCCTCGGCGCCGCCGCTTGGAACGCTGGCGATCGGCCGACGGTTGCCGGGGTTCTCGACCACGATAACGCCGCCCCCGGCACTGTCCGTCCATTCGCCGTCGATTAGCATCTGAACGTGCCTGGGTGCGGTTGCAGCAGTGTTCTGAGCCAAGGCCATGGCAGCCAATCCTCGCTTGGGCTTATTTGGGATGATTGGTCGTCACAATAGGCCGGGCGAGAGAGGCAGTAAAGCGGCTCTATCTGCTACGATCGAGAGCAGGCTGGAGGTCTACTCGGTTTCAGCCTCCGGGACAGGTCGATTGTAGGGATGCTGAGGCGAGTGCCGCCGGCCTTTGCCGAGATCGCGCTTGGCACGGATGTCCTTGTCAGCCTTTTCAAAGGTCTCGAGCAGACTGTCATCCGGTTCAGCCTTCACGCCTGGCTCGACCTGGCGTTCATTATGAACGTTGGACTGGTCGTCGCCCTGAAGGGCATTCTTTCCCATCAAGTCGGATGCGAGGTCATCCTCGCCAATTTCATGTGGTCTCAGCTGCTTCCGGGTTTCCGGCTTTTGAGCCTTTACCATCCCGCATCTCCCACTTTATTTCGATGCCTTGGGGACAACACGACCAGTAAACAGCGGTTCCACCCTTGGGGAGGGGCGAAAGGCAGGCAGGAGTTCGTGGAACTGGGCGCTGGGCCCGCTGGTTGCGTTGCAAATTGCGGGCCGTTCCAAGTACCCGCGTTTTCGCGACGTCAGATCAAATGTTCAATTGGCTGGTTCGCATTCTGTTGTTTCTCGCCGGCATCGTCGCGGCGTGGTTCGTCGCTCCGGACTCCAGCAACTTTGAAATCGTTCAGATGGGCTTTGCTTTGCTGCTCGTCGCGTTTTTTATTGGGCTCGCGGCTTTCTGGCCAAACATTTCCAGATGGTTCGCGGGGAGCGGCCGACAGGGCAGTAATTAAAGGCTTCTCTCTCGGCCGCTGAATGGTGCACTCGTTATCTCTGAAGTTTTTCTTCGTTTGATATGAGAAGCGCTGCATCTCGTCAGCGCAATCTTCAGTTTGCATCAACCTGCGCGATCAACATTTTCGCACCGCCTTCTGTTTCGCGGAGGAACTGCAACTCTCGAAAGTATGATCGGATGTCGTCTGCGGCTTTTGAATAAGTTGGGATCAAGATCGTCCTTAGGCGTCATTGGCCGGTTGCCGGATCGGCAGGGAAATGCAGGTGCCTCTCCGACCTATTCTCTAAATAGCGATAAGCCGATTTCGTCGATCCACGAAGGAGTATGCAAGTCGGCTGGCTGATGTGTTGGACCGGCGCTTGCGGTGGACGACCATCAAGGTACTGTAATACAGCTTCGCTAGGAGGGATCGCTGGCGCCGCGGCGCCTGATAACAACCAAGGAGAATCCCATGTCAAGACGATACTGGGTTGGAGCGCTGGTTGCTGGGGCTTCGGTTTTGCTGACAGCCAGAGCGGCTGTTGCGCAGATCGAAATCCATTGGTGGCACGCCATGACGGGTGCCAACAATGACCTGATCGTCAAGCTGGCGAATGATTTCAATGCCAGCCAATCCGAATACAAGGTCATACCTTCGTATAAGGGCAGCTATCCGGACACCATGAACGCCGGCATCGCGGCGTTCCGGGCTGGGCAGGCGCCGCATATTCTCCAGGTTTTCGAGGTTGGCACCGCAACAATGATGGCGGCGGGCCGGGCTATCAAACCGGTCTACCAGTTGATGGAGGAGGCTGGGGAGAAGTTCGATCCGCAAGCCTATTTGCCGACCGTCACCGGCTACTATTCGACCTCGAAGGGCGAGATGCTCTCGTTGCCCTTCAACTCCTCGAGCACGGTGATGTGGTACAACAAGGACAGCTTCCGCAAGGCGGGGCTTGATCCTGACAAACCGCCCAAGACGTGGCCGGAGGTGTTCGAGGCCGCCAAGAAACTGAAAGCCGCGGGGCACCCTGAATGCGGCTTCAGCACTGCATGGGTAACCTGGGTGAACATCGAGCAGCTGGCGGCTTGGCATAACGTGCCGCTTGCCACGAAAGCCAACGGCATGGATGGCTTCGATACGGAGCTCGTGTTCAACGGCCCTCTGCACGTGCGGCATCTTGAAAATCTCATCGAGCTCCAGAAGGACAAGACGTACAGCTATTCGGGCCGCACCAATACGGGTGAAGGTCGATTTACCTCCGGCAAATGCCCGATTTTCCTGACGTCGTCTGGCTTCTTCGCCAACGTGCGGGCCAATGCAAAATTCGATTTTGGCAACGCGCCAATGCCGTATTACCCGGATGTGCCCGGCGCGCCGCAAAACTCCATTATCGGTGGTGCTTCCCTGTGGGTAATGGGCGGCAAGACGCCTGAGGAATACAAGGGCGTGGCGAAGTTCTTCGCGTTCCTGTCCGACACGGACCGGCAAGTCGAGATCCACACAAAGTCCGGCTATTTGCCGATCACCAAGGCCGCCTATGAGAAAGCCAAGGCGTCGGGCTTCTACGAGAAGTATCCGTATCTCGAGACACCGTTGCTCCAGCTCACCAACAAGGAGCCGACGGAAAACTCACGCGGGTTGCGCCTCGGCAATCTGGTTCAGATCCGCGATGTCTGGGCTGAGGAGATCGAGGCGGCGCTGGCCGGAAAGAAGACGGCCAAGCAGGCGCTCGACGATGCCGTGGCGCGCGGCAATGCCATCCTGCGCCAGTTCGAGCGTACCGTGTCGCGGTAACACTGGGCATTACGCAAGAAAGCTGATCTGGATGCGCGTTCCGGCGCGCATCCAGCCTTGAGCCGTTGGCGCGGGATTAGAACAATTGCAGATGTAAAGTGGAGGCGCGGAGTTGGAAAAGCGCGCAATTTTCAGCGGAAAGTTGCTCCCCTACCTTCTGCTGGCCCCGCAGCTTGTTATTACCCTCGTCTTCTTTTATTGGCCGGCAAGTCAGGCGCTCTGGCAATCGTTTCTGCTGGAAGACGCTTTTGGCCTGCAAAGCGAATTCGTCTGGTTCGAGAATTACATCCATCTCTTTCAGCAGCCCGATTATTATCGAGCCATGATGAACACGCTTGTGTTCTCCGTGGCTGTCACTTTTTTGTCGCTGTCCCTTGCACTGCTGCTAGCTGTTCAGGCTGACAAATCCATTCGGGGCGCCGGCATTTATCGAACGCTGCTAATGTGGCCATATGCCGTTGCTCCAGCTGTCGCCGGTGTTTTGTGGTTGTTCATGTTTCAACCGTCGTTGGGAATAGTGGCGCGGGCAATGCGCTCCCTCGGCATCGCATGGGATCCATTGCTGAACGGCACACACGCGATGATTCTCGTTATTCTCGCGGCTACCTGGAAGCAAATCAGCTACAACTTCCTGTTTTTCCTGGCGGGTCTGCAGGCCATCCCGCGCTCGGTCATCGAAGCTGCTGCCATCGATGGCGCCAGACCGGTTCGCCGCTTTTGGACGATCATTTTTCCGCTGCTTTCGCCGACCGCATTTTTTCTGCTGGTGGTGAATGTCGTTTACGTGTTCTTCGACACTTTCGGCATCATCGACGCCGTGACGGGCGGCGGACCCTCCAAGGCCACGGAAACGCTGGTCTACAAGGTCTACATCGACGGTCGTTTGGGAGGCGATCTTGGCGGCTCGGCGGCGCAATCCGTCATTCTCATGATGATCGTGATCGCGCTTACGGCCGTCCAATTTCGCTACATCGAGCGGAGGGTGACGTACTGATGCGGCGTTCACGGGATATCGTTGGAGGTGAACATGGTTGAGCGACGTCGCTTCGCCGACATCCTCCCGCACGTCATCCTTTGGGTGGGAATCGCGATTCTCGCTTTCCCCGTTTACGTGTGCTTTATTGGCTCCACGCATGAGAAGAGCCTGATCGCCAACGGTCAGATGCCCCTGACACCAGGCGATCTATTTTTCGAAACCTATTACAAGACGATTTTCATCGGTACGAGCGGCACCACGCGCGAGCCGGTCGGCCAGATGCTGCTCAACAGCTTCATCATGGCCTCGGTGATCGCGTGCGGAAAAATCGCGATCTCGATCATTTCGAGCTTTGCGATCGTATATTTCAAATTTCCTTTGCGCATGGCAGCGTTCTGGCTGATCTTTATGACGCTGATGCTGCCGGTCGAGGTGCGCATTTATCCGACCTATAAGATCGCCGCCGACCTCAATCTTCTCGACAGCTACGCCGGCCTCACGGTGCCGCTGATCGCGTCGGCTACGGCCACACTTTTCTTCCGCCAATTCTTTCAGACAATTCCGGATGAGCTGATCGAAGCGTCGAAACTCGACGGGGCAGGGCCGATCCGCTTCTTCTGGGATACCGTGTTGCCGCTGTCGCGCACGAACATCGCGGCGCTTTTCGTCATTCTATTCATCTATGGCTGGAACCAGTATCTCTGGCCATTGCTCATCACCACGCGCGACAACATGCAGACGATCGTCATCGGCATTAAAAAGATGATCGTCACGTCTGATGCGCTAACCGAATGGAATGTTGTGATGGCGACGGCGATGCTGGCGATGGTGCCGCCGGTTGCGGTCGTGATTCTGATGCAGCGCTGGTTCGTCAAAGGACTGGTGGAGACGGAGAAGTGATGCGCGTTTTCGCTGAAAGAACTGTGTTCGCCGGGGGAAGGGGATAATGGCCTCGGTAACGCTGGAAAATGTCAAGAAAGTCTATCCCGGCGGTGTGGAGGCCGTAAAGGGTATTACGCTCGCCATTCCCGATGGCTCATTCACGGTTTTGCTGGGACCGTCCGGCTGCGGTAAATCGACTTTGCTCCGCATGATCGCCGGGCTCGAGACGGTGACCGACGGCGTCATCCGCATTGGCTCACGCGTCGTCAACAATATCGAGCCATCTGAGCGCGACATCGCCATGGTGTTCCAGAACTACGCGCTCTATCCGCACATGACGGTCTGGGACAACATGGCCTACGGCCTCAAGAACCGCGGTACACCGAAGGACGAGATTGTACGACGTGTGACGGAAGCAGCGCGGCTTCTCGAGCTTGAGCCTTTGCTGAAGCGCCGCCCGCGGGAGCTGTCAGGCGGTCAGCGTCAGCGCGTCGCCATGGGGCGGGCGATCGTCCGTGAACCGCAGGTTTTTCTTTTTGACGAGCCCCTTTCGAACCTGGACGCAAAGCTGCGCGTGCAGACGCGCATTGAAATCCGTCGACTGCACAATCGACTCAAGGCGACCTCCATTTTCGTGACGCACGATCAGGTGGAGGCGATGACGCTTGCCGATCTCGTCGTCGTCATGAACCAGGGGCGGATCGAGCAAGTCGGTGCGCCGCTTGACGTTTACCGCCGCCCGGCCTCGCGTTTCGTTGCTACGTTCATTGGCTCGCCAGCGATGAACATGCTGCGGGGGCGCGTTGTGGAGCCGGGTCGCGTCGAGCTTGAGGGCGGTTCGCTTGCCTTCGACCCTGCGGAATTCGTGATACCTTCCGGGAGTGAGGTGGATGTCGGCGTAAGACCGGAAGATCTGGTGATGGCAAGTTTAGACGAGGCCGCCGGCCTGAGCTTCACGCGCGAATTCATTGAGGAGCTCGGCGCAACGCGTGTCGTCCATGGTAGCTCTGGATCGGAGTCGCTTTCATTTATTTTGGCATCATCTGCCCCGTTGCCGTCGGAGACAACTCTGCGCCTCACAGCTCCGTCAAGCGTAGTACACCTCTTCGATCGCTCCACTGGCGCGAGTTTGCGAAGGGACGGTGCTGGAAGCGCCTGAAGCGCAGTGCTTTTTCAAGTGTCGACGCTGATCAAGCCGAGTGTTTGACTTCATTTGCGCCGAACGCGCATCCGTACGACGGCGGAAGATGAGCAACCTTCCGCTGCGAAAGCGTGTTCGGCTTGGCTTGCTCACCGAGTACGGCCGCCCGCACCATCCTCTCTTCCAGGGCGGGCGAGCACAGCTCAATGAAGCGATACGCGAAGTTGCGCAGGAAATTGCCCCGCCGCACCGCGATCAGCGCCGTGTTGGGCTTAAAGAGATGCGCAGCATCGATCAGCTTCAGGCCAGTGTCGCGCTTGGGGTCGAACGCCACGGCGGCAATAATGCCGACGCCAAGGCCCAATTCGACGTAAGCCTTGAGCACGTCCGTATCCATGGCCGACATGACGATGTCGAGCTCAAGTCCAGCGCTGGCAAATGTTTCGTCGATATTGCGCCGCCCTGTGAAACCTTCATGGTAGGTGATGATCGGCCATGCCGCGATGGCTTCGAGGGTGAGCGGCTGAATCTTCTCCAGCGGGTGCCCATTCGGAACGACCACGGAGTGGTGCCAAGTATAGTATGGAAACGTTACCAGCGTGGGCACCTCCCGCAACGTTTCCGTGCAGATGCCGATGTCCGCATCGCCGTTGCTCAGCATGGACGCAATTTCCGTCGGGCTGCCCTGATGCAACGTCAGGCGCACTTTCGGATAGGTGCTGCGGAACGCTGCGACGACCCGAGGCAAGGCATATCGCGCCTGCGTATGGGTCGTTGCGATGACGAGCTGGCCTTGCTCACTGTCGGAGAACTGCTGACCGAGCCGCTTGATGTTGTTCGCGTCGACCAGAATGCGGTTGACGATCTCGATCACTTCCTTGCCGGCTTCAGTCAGCCCAAGCAGCCGCTTGCCGCGGCGGATGAAAAGCTCGACTCCCAGCTCATCCTCCAGATCCTTGATGTGCTTGCTAACACCCGACTGGGAGGTGAACAGTGCGTTCGCCACTTCGGTGAGATTGAAGTTGCGTCGCACGGTTTCGCGCACGATGCGAAGCTGCTGGAAGTTCATCGATCACCCAATCACTGCGCTGGCGAGCTTGTGTCAGGCCCGGTTCCGGCGGCAGTATAGCGCAATGCCATTCTACGGAAAGCGACTTTCTGTCAGAGGTGTTGGAATCGTTTACGCATATTCGCGGATCATGGAGAATTTAATTGCGAGTGCGTGCCCTTTGTTAACATGCTGCACTCCCGGAGGGGCAAGCGAAGTTTTGGGAATATCGATATCAAAAATTATTCGTAGTCACGAACGACGGCGTCAGTACTCTTGCGCGAAGAATTGAGAGCCATCCGAATGAACCAGCGCCGTCCTCACCATCTCTGTTATCGCTCGTTCTGTTGCGGCCGAATGTGCCGCTGACGCTGGCCTAGTACTTCCCGTCGACATCGGAAATCCAAACCGGGCATCGCGCTGAATTCGCGCGATCGTCCGCACCCAATCCTTATGGGGATTCGCCTCCATGAACGCACCGGTCAGAACTGAGCAATTGATTGCCGTAGAGGGGCGGCAGGCGTCGAAGCCAATCATTGAATTCCAAGGCGTGTCGAAGACGTACAGACCACGCGGCGGCGCCGAAACGGTGACAGCTCTCAAGGATGTAAGCTTTACCGTCCAGCGCGGCGACATATTCGGCGTGATTGGCCGCTCCGGGGCAGGAAAATCGACACTCATCCGTTTGATCAACGGTCTTGAGCGCGCCACGGCGGGGCGCGTTGTGGTCGATGGGGTAGACATCACGGGCCTGTCGGAGCGCGACCTCATTCACACCCGGCGCAAGACTGGAATGATCTTCCAGCATTTCAACTTGCTGTCTTCGCGCACAGCATTTGGGAATGTGGCGCTGCCGCTCGAAATTGCCGGCCGCAGTCGCGAGGAAATCAAGCGTCGCGTGCCGCCGCTGCTCGAGCTGGTGGGCCTCGCCGACAAGCACGACCGGTATCCTTCCGAATTGTCCGGCGGGCAGAAGCAGCGGGTTGGCATTGCGCGTGCGCTGGCGACAGAGCCGTCCGTCCTGCTGTGCGATGAGGCGACGTCGGCGCTCGACCCAGAAACGACGTCGTCAATTCTGGCGCTGCTGTCGGACGTCAATCGCACGCTCGGCGTAACCATCGTTCTGATCACGCACGAAATCCCCGTCATCCAGGAAATCTGCAATCGGGTCGCAGTTCTCGACGCGGGCAGGATCGTCGAGCAGGGGCGTGTGCTCGACGTGTTTCTGAAGCCGTCCCATCCGATCACTGAGAACTTCGTGCGGAGCGTCACGGGTCTGGAACTTCCGGCAGAACTCGCGGCGCGCCTGCAGCAGCACCCGCAAACGGGCGGCAGTGCGATCCTTCAGGTGACGTCAGCCGAAACCGATGCCGGCACGTTGCTCCTCAACAGGTTGGCGACGGCGCTCGGTGACCGGTTTGGTATTGTCGCCGGCCGCACCGGCACCCTCAGCGGCAAGCCCTTCGCAGCCTGGCTCATCACGGTGCCGAGTGAGACGTCAGGCGCGGCTTTGGAAGCCCTCTCCCAGGTCGGACAGGATGCAAAGGTGATCGGCTATGTCTCTTGAAATCGCAAAAATCATCGCGGCGGCAACAGTCGATACCCTTTATATGGTGGCGATCGCCGCCACCTTGGGCACACTGTTCGGCTTGCCATTGGGCATTTTCCTCGCCACCAGCGGTCGCGGTGAGTTGTTTGCTGCACCAGTGCTCAACAAAATCGTCGGCGCCATCGTGAATGCGACGCGCTCGACGCCATTCATCATTCTCGTGGTCGCGATCATCCCGTTCACGCGGCTTGTCGCTGGCACGTCCATCGGAACGACGGCGGCGATTGTTCCGCTTACCGTCGCGGCGACACCCTTCATCGCGCGGGTTATCGAAAGCGCCATTCGCGAAGTCGACCACGGTCTCGTTGAGGCCGCGCGCGCGATGGGCGCGACCCCATTCCAGATCGTCCGCAAAGTCCTGATCCCTGAAGCCCTGCCGGCCATAACGATGGGACTGACGCTCTCCGTTGTCAGCTTGCTCGGTTACTCGGCGATGGTGGGCGCCGTTGGCGGCGGCGGTCTTGGGGATCTTGGCATTCGCTACGGCTATCAGCGCTTCATGCCGGATGTGATGGCAACCGTGGTGGTTGTCCTAATCTGCCTCGTGCAGGGCGCGCAAACCATCGGCGACTGGCTTTCACGCCGTCTCAACAAGCGGCTGCCGAGACGCTGAGCTTTTCATCAATCCGAATTCAGGAAAGCAAAGGAGAAAAGTGCCATGAGCTTGGCTCTAACGGCAAGGCGCGGCCTGGTGGCTGCCGCAATATTTGCAGTTGCGGCTTACGCGGGCGCGCCAGCCTCAGCGCAAACTGAAACCATTCGTGTCGGTGTAACCGCTGGGCCGCATGCCGAGATCCTCGAGGTCGTTCGGGATGTCGCCAAAGAGCGCGGCCTCCTCGATATCAAGGTGGTCGAATTCACCGACTACGTGATCCCGAACCAGGCGCTGGCGAACAAGGAAATCGAGGCAAACTCGTTCCAGCACGAGCCATACCTCACCAATCAGATGTCCAAGACGGACTGGAAGCTCGTGAAGGTGGCCTACACGATTGCGTCGCCGATGGGCTTCTATTCCAACAAGTACAAGAGCTTTGACGAGATTCCCGACGGCGCGACCATCGCTATTCAGAACGATCCGACCAATGCCGCGCGCTCGCTGCAGCTGCTGCACGCCAACGGGGTCATCAAGCTCAAGGATGGCAACAGCGTCACGGCCAGCGTGTTCGACATCGTTGAGAATCCCAAGAACTTCAAGTTCATCGAGCTCGATGCCGCGCAGCTCCCACGCTCTCTGCCAGACGTCGATGCGGCCGCGGTCAACAACAATTACGCCGTGCAGGCGGGCCTCGATCCGGTGAAGGACTCCATCATCAAGGAAACGAACGATGGTCCTTGGGTCAACATCATCGCCGTGCGCGAGGAGGACCGTGAGAAGCCTTGGGTCGCGAAGCTGGTCGAGGCATATCACTCCGATAAGGTGAAGGAGTTTGTCCTGACCCGTTTTAAAGGCGCCTACGTGCCGGTTTGGTAAGAATGAAACGGGAGGGCCGAAAGGTCCTCCCGATTTAGTAAGACCGCAGCTCGCTTGAGTCTTGAGTACCGTTTAATTGCGTATATCGCATTACGCAGAATTAACCTGCGCGCTTCTTATAAGCTCCTTCTGCAATCCACGCTGAGAACGCGGGACCGATTGCAGGCCCCGTCAGCAGACCTTCGCGCCAATTCTCGTCTTCTGGCCGGACGATCAACATCCAGCCGGCGCCGAACGGGTCGGTATTGAGCAGCCCGGGGCGGCGTTCCAATTCCGGGTTGGCCCTCACGACGACGCCAGAGAAGGCGGCATGCGCCGCACCGACCCATTTTCCGCCTTCGATGATGGCAAACGATCTTTGCGCCTCAAACCTGTGTCCGATCCGCTTCGGCGTGAAGACGAGAATTTCGCCGGCCAAATCCATCGCAATAGGCGTGAAACCGGTACGAACCGTGCCCTCATCAAGTGGCTCGTACCACATCTGGTTTTCGAGGTCGTAGTAAAGATGCTCGGGGTACTCTTTGCCTTCGATCAGTGCCATCAGCCGCCTCAGTAGCTCAGAACGCGGCAGTCATCCGACATGATGTTTTCGATCATCTTCGCAGCGCCCATCAGGCCCTGACATTCGGGTATGAGGTCTTCCTCCGTCATGTCGAAGAGATCGAGGTTTGCGGGGCACGCCCAGAATCGCGCTCCCGTTCTGTGCGCGTCGCGAATCCAGTCGTAGACCGTCTTCTCGTGATTGGGCTTTACGCGGATCGTTTCGGCGACGCCCTTCCGCATGAGCTTGCCGGCTGTAGCCGCGCAGATGACGTCAACCTCGATATCCATCGCTGCAGCAACTGCCGCGTGATAAAATGGCGCCGCAAGTTCCTCCGGATTGCGCGGGTCGGTGTTTACGAGAACTATCAAAAGCCGCTTTTTCATTTTCCAGCGAGGTCCATCGAGCAGAGCCGGTTGTCGTCAGCATGGCTCGACAAGCGGAATTTCCTCTATTTGCTGATCGAACAGCATCCAAAACGGCTTTCCGAACGTCGATTCGTACCACGCTTCAAACCCGGAAAGCTCTTGCGCGACATCAGGCACAGACTCTGTTTTCTCGCCGGCGCAAAGCCCTGCGATGACGGCCCGTACCACGCGTTCGAAACGTTCCAACGTCGCCTTGCGGGTGTCGTTTTCGCTTGTCCAGCCCAACTCGGTCCGCAAGACGCCAAGGCCACGAGCGAGCGCAGTCTCCTCGCTCTCACCTTGCGCTGAGGCTGCCGCTTTGACCACCTCGTTCATCAGGTTCAGACGGCGATAAGCGAAAGCGCGCTGACGCTCGAGCCGCGCAAGTTCCTCGGCCATGTGCTTGCGCAGCGCGTTCTCCGCTTCATTGGCTGAGACGGCTGCAGCTTTCAGTTGGTCCAGGAATTCCTGGGTGGGCGTGCTCATTGCACATTCTCGCTGGTCGAAGTTGGCGGAGGAGGATGGGAGTCGAACCCACCTGAGACCGTCTGACGGCCCCACCCGGATTTGAAGTCCGGTCGCTCCACCGGGAGCGGGACTCCTCCATCTTGCTCTTGCGCTTTCGGCGCAAAGAATTCGATGCGCGCCGGGTTGATACGGCGAAGATCCTGCCGGCGGATTGTAAATCCGTGCCGATCAAAGAATTCCAAAATTTGGATAGCCACCTTGCGGCCATTCTGCAAGCGATCGCGGAATTCCGCGGCTGTGAATTTGCCAGTCGGTGATTTGGCGGCAATGTCGATAGCGATCTGCGCGATTTCCTGCACGGTTGAGCGCAGGAAGAAATGGTCGTGCGCGATTTCGTCCACGTCGCCACGACGCGCCGCCATGTGCATCAGACGACGGACGAACGCCTCGGGGATATCCATGGCGTTGGCGATGTCACGAACGCGGGGCGGACGGAAGCGCTCGTGGGCGAGCATCGGCTTGATGCCTTGCCAGATCTGCTCCTCTTCCGGAGAGAACTTAACTTCATGGCCAGGGCGGCGAACCCAGGTGCGATCAAGCGCGACCTCACCCGCTTCGATAAGCTTTCGGAGCGCCGCCGTAAAGATCGGAACCGGGAGCGGTGGCCTATCATAGGCCTGACGTAATTGCTCCAAGCCGATGCCGGGCTTTTCAGGATTTTTCTCGTGAAACTCGTCAAGAAGCTCGCCAATGCGCTGCCGGAAACGCTCCCAGTTTTGGGGCAACATCGCTGCCCGGCTGTTTCCATAGGGCAGCGTGACGAGCCCCAGCTCTGATGTCACGGCGGCAGCCGCTTCTTCCCCCATTGCCCGATCGCGGAAGAAGGCGTCGAGATCGATCCAGCTTCCGGGAACCGAGAGGACCCGCTGAAGTGCTGTCACCGGATCTTGCTCAGCAAGACCGAGAAGAGTGGCCCGCCGTTCCGGTGTTCGCCGCCGACGCTCAGGGGCGCGCAGATCGATGAGTGTGCCGCCGCCAATGGTCCGACTCGACGTCGTATCGCGAATGATGAACCGGTCGCCCGCAGCAGCAGCGATCGGGCGCTCCAGAACGAGCTGCACGAAAGCCGAGTCTCCCGGCGCTATGGGCTCATCCTGGAGCAAAACTACGCGGCCGGGAACTTCGGCCGCGGCGTGGTGCACTTTGACCGGGAACCACTGTGTGATTGGCCTCGGTTCCGACGCCAAGACGCGGAGAGTGGCATCGATACGGGCCGTTGGCGCGTGCAAGACGGGATCGAGAATGACATCTCCGCGATGCACCGCTTCCTTGCTGATCTGCGGCCCGCTGAGGACGAGCGCACACCTTTGACCCGCTTCGCCGCGCTCGACCGGCTGGTTCTGTGCATGAATCGAACGCACCCGGGCCTCGAGTCCCGAGGGGCTGACAAGCACGCGATCGTTGATCTGCACGCTGCCTGAGAGGACCGTGCCCGTCACCGCTGTACCTAGTCCGGCCAGGGTGAACGAACGATCCACGGCGAGGCGGAACAGCCCAGTCTTGGGACGAGATTTGACACGCCCAAGGGCCGCATCGAGGTGTGCTGCCAGAAGATCCACCCCTTCACCGGTTGCCGCCGAGACCGGGATGATTTCGCACCCTTCGAGTGTTGTTCCCAGCAGAACGTTTTGGATGTCCGTTGTGACGGTCGCCAGTCGCTCGGGGGTGACGAGATCGCATTTGTTAAGGGCGACGACGCCGTACTGGAGCCCCAGCAGATCCACAATTGCCAGGTGCTCGCGGGTCTGCGGCATCACACCGTCATCTGCGGCGACAACGAGCAGCACGTAATCAATGCCGGTTGCGCCCGCGAGCATGTTGTGCACAAGGCGCTCATGGCCAGGGACGTCGACGAAGCCGATGATCTCGCCGTTTGATCGCGGCCAATAGGCAAATCCCAGGTCGATCGTGATGCCGCGGGCTTTTTCTTCCTTGAGCCGGCTGGGATCAACGCCCGTCAGCCGCATCACGAGTGATGACTTGCCATGGTCGATATGTCCGGCGGTGCCAACGATCATCTAGTCACCTCCGAACCCGCTGGTCTCTTCTGAGCGATCGCCAAATTCAAATGCCTGATGATAACCCCGACCTACAACTCTCGACTTCTTATACCTATTAACTTCGACTCGATCTCGATGCGCACATTCAGCCTTCTGTATCGGACGGCTTTCTCGCGTCGAGAATGCTCCTCAACTGATCAAGCTGGCCAAGGAACCTGGCCTCATCGTCCAGGCACCTCAGATCGAGCAGAAACTCGCCTTTGTTGATGCGGCCGATCACCGGGACGGGCAGTTTGCGGAATGCCGCCGCCAGAGCTTCGAGGCGTGTGCCCGCGCCCTTCCGCTCGGCTGGAGCGATTGCGATGCCCGAGCTCGGCATGGTTTCGAGCGGCAGGGCGCCAGAGCCAATCTGGCTACTACATTGGGCAATGCTGACGACGTAGGCGGGGCCAACCGCCGCCGCGATCGGCGCCTGCAGGCGGGCCGCTGCAGCCTCAATGTCCTGTTGCGAACGGGTGAAGTACCTGATTGTTGGCAACGTTTGGTGAAGTCGGTCGGGATCGCGATAAAGCTTGAGCACCGCTTCCAGGGCCGCCAGACGGATCTTGTCGATCCGTAGCGCACGCTTCATCGGGTTCTTGCGCACGAGCGCAACCAGATCCTTGCGCCCAGCGACGATCCCTGCTTGAGGGCCGCCGAGCAGCTTGTCTCCGGAGAAGGTGACGAGATCTGCGCCCTCAGCAAGGCATTCGCGAACCGTAGGTTCCGGCCGAAGGCCGTACCGGCCGAGATCAACAAGCGCGCCCGATCCCAAATCATGGATGAACGGGATCTGATGTCGCCGCGCCAGCGCCGAAAGCTCGGTGGCCGGAACAGATTTCGTAAACCCCTGGATCAGATAGTTCGACGTGTGGGCCTTAAGGATCAGGCCCGTGTTTTGGCTGATGGCTTGCTCATAATCGCGGAGATGCGTCCGGTTCGTCGTGCCGACCTCGACAAGGTTCGCGCCGGCGCGGGCCATGATGTCGGGAAGCCGGAAGGAGCCGCCGATCTCAATCAGTTCGCCGCGAGAGACGATCGCCTCCTTTCCGCGCGCGAATGTGTTGAGCACCAGTAGAACAGCGCCGGCGTTGTTGTTGACGAGTGCGGCATCCTCTGCACCCGTGAGCTCGGCAATGAGGCCGCGCACATGATCGTCGCGCTCGCCGCGCGTGCCGCCGTCGACGTCGAACTCCAACGCCACCGCCTCACGCATGGCCATGACGGCAGCTTCGATGGCGGCTTCAGGCAAAATCGCCCGCCCAAGGTTCGTGTGCAGAACAGTGCCCGTGAGATTGAAGACGCGGCGCACACTGGGCGCGTGCTCGCGTTCCAGCAGTTTCAGGGCCTCTGCAGCCACGGCTTGCTTATGGGGCAAATTCGAGCCGGCAAACCCAAGCGTCCGCCGAATATCATCAAGCACGCGCCGCACCGCCTTGACGGTGGCCTCGTGGCCGAAGCGTTCGGTGGCGACTGCCCCGATGTCGGTGCGCAGGACCTGCTCAACAGATGGCAGGCGTGTTGGTGGCGTGGAAAGCGTATCGTTCATCGCAAGTGCTCGCGGGATGGCCCGACGGCAGGCCGTCGATCAGTAACCCAGGAGGAATGGGTTATACCCACCTCGGGACCAGCCATCTTCGCTCAGCAGTATGTCGAGGCCGAGCGAAGCGACGTCATCCGCCAGCGGCTCAAGCGTCGGGTCTTTGATCTGGTAGAAGATCTTCACGTACCCGTGGCACTTGTCGCAGGTCTCGGCCTTGATCGTATCCGGTTGTCCCTCGATCAGGCGGAAGTTGATGCTCTCGTTCGAGCCGCACAGCAGGCACTTCACGCGCACGACGTACCACATCGTCGCGCAGAGCGAGCAGGTGCAAAAGCGCGTGTTCGTGGCGCCCGGCCAGTTGACCACGGAGCTCGCGAGAGGCCGGCTGCCGCATGTGGGGCAGATGCCATCCGCCACAGACTTCAGGGCGCTTTGATCGAGCTTTGCTGCCAGCCGCGTGAAATGAACTTGAAGCCCGGCAAGCACCAGCACGTGCTGGGCGATTCGGTCTTGCTCGATGGTTTCATTAAGAACGTTCTTCACCACAGTGTGACGCTGCTCGCTCGTCATGCTTTGCAGCGTTTTCACGGCGGCAGCGGCCTCCGCGGGCAATTCCGCCTTTGCGAGAGTTTCGAGAAAACGATCGAGCGTCGTTTCGGCGAGCTCGTCAGGCTTGAACGAAGTGCGCGACAACGGTGGCATGCCATGCGTGACCGCTTTGGTCACGACTTCTGCCGGGGGAGGAACGACTTCGGCCAGCGTTGCTTGCGTATCGTGCTGCGCGCGCGTGACGGTCGCCAGAAACCGCAAATAACCTTCTAGCTGGTGTCCGGACGCGAGGGCTAGGAAACGCTTGGAGCGATTGAGAAACAGGGAAGCCGGATAAGGAAGAACCACCGGTGGTGGCTTAGCAGCTTCCCCAATGTTCGGTGTGTAAACCTTGGCAGAGCCAGACTCAGACATCTCCACCTCAAACTGAGGATATATACAACTCAGCGGCCCCTTGGTGGAAGGGGCCGCCGGTTACCCTGCCAGCGTCAACCTAGGCGGTCTTTTCCACCTCTACGGCGCCTTCCTCGACTTCCTTACGCAGCCACCTTCTGTGGTGCCGCCAGCCCCATCCGCCGGTAACCGTGCCGCGCGTCATGGCGCTCATTGTACCACGCACCCAGATCGCCGCATACACGTGAACGATCCAGATCGCGATGGCGAGTACGGCTGCGATAGAGTGGATCAAAGCAGCCCAGCGCTGCTGTTCGATCGTCGCCTTGAAGCCGAACAGGTTCTCGACATAGGCGAGCCCCTGATCCCAAAGGCCGATGCCAGTGACCAGAAGCACGGCGATCAGTACAAACTGGGACCAGAAAACGAATTTCTGACCCGCGTTATACTTGCCCACTTCCGGCAGGTAATGGTCGTTGGCCGTCAGGACGTGGCGCAAACGGGCAAGCCATACCCAGTCCGTCCTTTCCGGCAGGTTCTGCGGAAAGAAACGGATGAACAGGCCGAGAAATCCGATCGCCAGCAGAACGCCCAGCCACGGATGGATTTCACGCACCACCTGCAACCCGCCGAACAAGGCGCTCAGCGGGAAGAAGGTCGGGTGAAACAGGGACAGCCCGCTGAGCATCAGCAGGACGAAGCTGATGGCCACGATCCAGTGATTGACGCGGGCGCTTCCCGAATATCGGCGCACGCGAACGCGCGTCGACGGTTTCGTTGGGCTCATTTCGTCCCTCCTTCTGCAAGCTTCTCCGCGTTCTCTTCATCCTCTTCGGTAACGCGGTTCGGCCCTTGCAGAATGTAGTGGATGAAGCCGAAGGCGGCTGTCAGGCCGAGGAGGGCCATGCCCGCGTACTTGCTGAGCCCCTTCCACGCCTCGACGATCGGGCTGATCCTCGGGTTGTTGGGCAGGCCTGAGTAGAGCTCAGGCTTGTCGGCGTGATGCAGGACGTACATCACGTGCGTGCCACCAACACCCGGCGGATCGTAAAGGCCCGCGTTCTCGTACCCGCGCGATTTCAGGTCTTCGATCCGCTTCTCGGCCCACTTCTTCATCTCATCTTTCGGGCCGAAGACAATGGCTTGGGTCGGACAGGCCTTCTGGCAGGCAGGTCCTAGCCCCACAGCGACACGATCCGAACAGAGCGTGCACTTGTACGCCTTGTTGTCGACCTTCGAGATGCGCGGAATGTTGAAGGGGCAGCCCTTCACGCAGTAGCCGCAGCCAATGCAGTTCTCGTGGA
>Ga0207768_100037_pt1 | contig 191706 bp, 167 predicted proteins | sample CeladaPassaB1F01_FD_187478 | JGI IMG/M metagenome (GOLD analysis project Ga0207768, IMG submission 187478) | Cellulose-adapted microbial communities from the Joint BioEnergy Institute, USA - Passage B1F01 (SPAdes) (version 2) | ecosystem: Engineered > Bioreactor > Continuous culture >...
ATAAACAAGTCGTGTGCCTATGAAATTCAGTGTTTTTTTCTAGGATCCGCATCGCGAAATCTTTGATATAACAGCATTTTGGCCATTTTCATTTGCCTAAAATGGCCTCAAAACTGTCGAACTCGGGTGTTCCTTACCGTAAGATTCAAAACGCCTGCATCTCCTGCTAGATCCCACGATTGTTCATACTCATCCACCAATGGCCCATTCGGTTTAAAAATGAGTCTTCCCGGCCGAACTCCAGATATGACGTGCACGGATTCTTTTTCCATCCAGGCAATGACATCCACTCTGTCGTCTTTTTGCAGCGTTTTCGCGATATCCGGAAGTGGCGCTCACCACCCGAAATTTGTCGAAATATTTGTAATTGAAAGATAAAGGGGGGGTATTACAATGATGGGTGAGAACTAATGTTCTGTGATTGGGAGGGATGGATGAGTGACGGTGAAGATTTTAAGCATTGGGTTAAAGGGGGCTAGAAGGGTATCGGGTGCAGGTGGAGGTGCAGGAGGTGCCGGGGATTGCGGCGATGGTGATTGTTGGGTTGCCAGATGCGTCGGTGAAAGAGGCAAAGGAACGTGTTCTTGCTTCGCTTTATGCTTTCGGATGCGACTTTTTTGATAAAAGGCTTGTTGTTCATTTGTCTCCGCCGGAGCGGAAAAAACATAGCCCGATGTTTGATTTGGCGATGGCGATTGGGATTTTGAAGGCAATGGGCAAGCTGACAGCGCCGGTTTCCCCCGATGCAGCGTTTTTAGGTTCGTTATCGTTGGATGGAGCGATTCAGCCGGTGGATGGCATGCTTCCAGCGATATTGGCAGCAAAGAAGCTCGGTTTTCAAAAAGTATACCTTCCGTATGATCCCACACTTCCGCTTCATCATTTGAAAGATCTCGATTGTATCTTTGTTCAGACATTGGAAGAAACGGTGCAATATCTGCAAGGACAACGCGTTCTTTCGTTACCCCCAGCTTTTCGCACTCCTGAAATCATAGACTCCCCGCGAAAGCATCATCGGGATTTTCAATCGATTATTGGCCATCATCAAGCAAAGCGAGCATTGGAGATCGCAGCGGCAGGCGGACATCACGTGTTAATGGTTGGACCGCCTGGGTGCGGGAAAAGTTTGTTGGCGGAAACGTTTCCGACGATTTTGCCGAGCCTTTCTCATGATGCGCAGTTAGAGGTGATCAGTTTGTACCAGCTGGCAGGGGAAAAAATCGAGAGCGGCCATCCGCCTTTTCGTCATCCGCATCATTCCGCTTCATCGGTTTCTTTAATTGGCGGGGGAACGCACCCAAAGCCTGGCGAAGTGTCGCTGGCACATCGCGGTGTTTTGTTTCTCGATGAAATGGCGGAATTTGCGAAAAAGACGCTGGATATGCTTCGCCAGCCGTTAGAGATGGGGAAAGTGACGATTAGCCGTATTTCGTCGACGGTGACATATCCCGCGGACTTTATTTTGCTTGGGGCGATGAATCCGTGTCCGTGTGGATATTTAGGCTCAAGAACGCGCTATTGCACATGCAGTCCGAAACAAATTCAAGCGTATCGAAATCGTGTTTCCGGGCCGATTTATGGAGCGTTATTATGGTAAATGGATTGACAATGACAGCGGAATGTTGGAAGTGAGTCAATATATTCATCTCAATCCTGTAGAAGCTCATATGGTGCATGCGCCGGAACATTACCGATGGAGAGTTTATTTGTATATGCATCCCAAATCGCTGCCCCCGAAATTTATGAATATGGATGCATGATTAGATTACTTTTCAGGCACAAAAACAGAGCGGAAGAAAAAATATGCTGAATTTGTGAGGGGGTGAGGGTGCCTGTCACTTGTCAGCCATCGAAAGCGCGTGGAAATGGCATCAGCGGAAAGGACGATGATTAGGCCGCCCCTTGGTGGGGCGGTTTATTTATAGGCATTTTCTATATACAGCGGTTTCCCTAATGAAATGAGTGCAAGAAAATTCTTTAAGGTATAAAATATAATTACAATACCGTTTTAAAAGGGAGAGGAAAGGTATATGGAAGGGAATATGGAAAAGAGGCCCTTCAATGTTTATTGTAATTCCATTAGTTTAAGTATGAGTCTTCATGATATCATCCTTAATCTTCAACAGCAATCGCCCGATGAGAATATATACCTCGGAAAGGTTACTATGAGCCCACAACACGCCAAACAATTTGCCTATTTGTTATTGAATTACATTAAGCAGTATGAAGAGATATTCGGTGAAATCCCTTCCCCGCCAAGCGAGGAAAAGATTCAGGAACTTTCGCAATTAGGTATTATTGGTGTGAAGAGTGAGCAATAATGGAAGGTAACAAGATCAATACAGACTACATATTTATAACTGAGGATCCTCTAGGCAGAGAGGTTCGGCTTAAAAGCACAACATGGAATTATCATATTGTTGGTGGGGATCATACAAGGGAAGAGTTTATAGGCCAAGAAGATATGGTCAAGAGCGTCATTCAAGATCCTTGTGTTATATTGCCAAATAATCCGGACGATCAGCATGATACAAGACAAAAATATATAGATCTTGTGCAATTGCCTAAGTTTAAGTCGCTAAAGGCATTGGTCGTTATTGTCGACCATGAAGATGAAGCGTATGGTGACGTTGTTACCGTCATCGCTAAAAGCAGGTTAAACCAAGAGACAGGAGGTGCGATTTATGTTCGTCCAAAATTTACAGGAAAACGTTAAATACTCCTATGACTATGATCACGATGTTCTTTATATTTATTTGGGCGAACCAAAAGTGTCGTACGATGACGAAGCAGCTCCTGGTGTGTTTATCCGGTTTTCTGAAGAGGATGAGGTCATTACTGGCATTGTGATTATGGACTACAAGAAGCGGGATATTGAGAGTATAAAGAAGTTTATACCGGTGAATATTAATTTTCATATGATTAACGAACAAATCCATTAGTTTTGGCCGATTTTGCCTCTGGAATGGATTCCACTATATTATCCTTCGCTACGTTAATGCGGATGGGGCGCACGAGCCGGGGGCAAAGCGGTTCTATTTTCTAGAGCTTAAGTGCACTGGATGGGAGCCGTATTTGACATAAACATTAGGACTTGATTTTATGCGAATATTTTCGTTATTTTTTGTATATTATGCAAAGGTTGCAAAATATGAGGTGCAACATTTGATTGAACAATTGAAACAAACGCGCATTATCTCCTCCTGAATGGGGGGCAGGGCTGATGTTTGATGCAAAACGAACACAACCGTTCTGCGCAGCCGCGGAACTTCAGGGCATAAAAAAGATGGCTTGTCAGTTTCGAACATTCGCTTTTCTAGTGAAGGGTATGGAGAACGAAACACCGAAGGGAAAAGGTTTTTCCAAGGGATCTCCCCCTTCCCCGTGATGCGGGTGGGAGGGGGATCAAATGTATTTTATCATCGCCGTTTCATCGCAACAGTCCAGTTTCGGGCAGTTGACGCAATCAATCCACACTTTTTCCGGCAGTGTTGATTTGTCCACGATCTCAAACCCGCATTTTCGAAAAAACTCGACTTGGTAAGTAAAGGATATTAACCGCTTCACCCCGAGTCTGGCCGCCTCGTCGGCAATATGGTGGACGAGCAGGCGGCCGATTCCTTTCCCCATATGGTCAGGAGATACGACGAGCGAACGCACTTCCCCGAGATCGTGCCCCAGGATATGCAGCCCGGCGGTGCCGACGATTTGGCTGTTCTCCCTGGCGACATACATGCATTGCAAGTGCTGGTAGATGGACAGCAGCGAGCGGGGCAGCACGAGTCCTTTTTTTGCATAGTGTTGGATGAGCGCGTGCATGTCTTTGACATCGCTCGTGACGGCATGGTCGATTTGCATTGGGATCCCTCGCGATCAATCGTCATTGTATATTTATAAATATACAATATTTTGTTTTTATATTCAACTAAGGATTTTCGTTGGCTGGGGGATGTTTCTGTCAAACGCTGCGCGGCAGGAGGAAAAAGAATGCCATTGTCGAAAGAATAAAGTGTTTTTTGGAAAGCAACAGGAATATGCATTGGATGATGGCATATTGGTCGATTGAATCGTATGGAAGTGTAGGATTTTTCATGAAACGAGGGGGAAGGATATGAGCACGATTACCACGTTTGACAGTACGGTCGAAAGTTTGCTTGATTTGCTTGAAAGCATTCAGGAATGTCGAACACAGCTTCCTGATTTTCAGAGAGGCTGGGTTTGGGATGACGAGCGGATTCGGAATTTGTTGATCAGTGTTTCTCTCTCTTATCCGATCGGTGCGGTGATGATGCTCCAGACGGGAAATCCGAATGTCCGTTTTGCCTCAAGGCCGATCGAAGGGGTCGATAACGTGAACCAAGTGGAACCGGAACGGCTGATTCTTGACGGTCAACAGCGGCTGACGGCGTTGTTTCAATCATTGAAATTGAAAGCGCCTGTAGCGACAAGAGACAAGAGAGACAAGGCAATCAAACGGTTCTACTATATTGACATTGACAAAATGTTAGATCCGAACGTCGACCGAGAAGAGACGATCGTCAGTGTTCCGGAAGACCGGATCATTCGCGGACCGGGAGGGAGGGTTGTTCTTGATTGTTCTGACTTGGAGAAAGAATGCGAAGCGGGAATGCTTCCGGTGAATTTGCTTTTCGATCCTGCGGGGTTGTTGGCGTGGCAGACGCGCTATTTTTCGGATTCAACGAAAATTGCGGAACGGTCATTGAAGTGGCAAAAGTTGATGACGGACGTATTTCCCCGTTTTCAGCAATATCAAGTGCCTGTTATTATGCTTCGGAAGCCGACTCCGAAAGAGGCGGTTTGCCAAGTTTTTGAGAATGTAAATACTGGGGGCGTCTCTCTGACCGTATTCGAGCTTCTTACGGCCACATTTGCGGCGGAAGATTTCAAGCTGAGGGATGATTGGGAAGAGAAGGAAGCAAAATTAAAGAGATCTGGAGAAATTTACAACAAAGTGTTGGCCGATATCAGCAGCACCGACTTTCTGCAGGCAGTTGCGTTGTTGGCCACGTACAATCGACGAAAAGCGGGGGACGGCGTGGCGGTCAGCTGCAAGCGGCGCGACATCTTGCAGTTGACGTTGGCGGATTACCAAAGATGGGCGGATCGGGTGACGGAAGGGTTTATTCAGGCAGCTCAATTTTTACATGAGCAACATGTGTTTTCCGCGCGCGACTTGCCGTACGGCACCCAGTTGATCCCGCTGGCGGCCATTTTTGTAGAACTAGGGAAAGAAGCGCATAATGTCCATGTCCGTGATCAAATTGCCCGCTGGTATTGGTGTGGCGTATTGGGTGAACTATACGGAGGAGCGACGGAGACGCGGATTGCCCGTGACGTGGTGGAAGTCGTCGAATGGATTCGCGGCGGTGCGGAGCCGACGACGGTGCGGGATGCCCATTTCGCCGCTGATCGTCTGTTGACGTTGCGTACTCGAAATAGTGCGGCTTACAAAGGGTTGCATGCGTTGCTCATGAGGGAAGGGGCGCGGGATTTCTTATCTGGGGTGCCGATCGATATTCAGACATACTATGGGGAATCGATTGATATTCATCATATCTTCCCGCGAAGATATTGTGAAACACAAGGGATTGATAAAAACCGGTATGATTCTATTGTCAATAAAACTCCTTTGTCTTATAAAACGAATCGGATTATTGGTGATGATGCTCCGAGTGTGTATTTAAAGAAATTGGGCGAAAGAAGAGGAATTTCCGAAGAGAAATTGGATGAAATTTTGCAAACTCATATCATTGATATTGCATCGATGCGAACCGATAATTTCGACCAGTTTTTTGAAAAGAGAAGGCTTGCCTTGTTAGGGATGATCGAGCGGGTGATGGGCAAGAACGTAGAGTGAAAGGAGAATTGGGACACGCTTGGGGGAGGGGGCGGTTGTTTCATGCTATAGAGCCGAGGAGATTTCCCGCTCCCCTCGACATGATTGTAAAACCTTAGGACAAGTGGGGATGATCTCGTTCACCACCCGCCTTGGGCGAGGATTTCGAAACAAGAATCTCCCACCTTTTCGCGGTTGCGCAGGTGGGAGGAGGATCAAAGGTATTTAATCATGGCTGTTTCATCGCAACAGTCGAGTTTCGGACAATTGACACAGTCGATCCATACTTTTTCAGGCAGCGTGGCTTTTTCCGCGATTTCAAATCCGCATTTTTGAAAGAACTCGATTTGGTAAGTGAAGGAGATTAATCGTTTGACCCCGAGTCGGGCTGCCTCGTTTGTAATATGGTCAACGAGCATGCGGCCGATTCCTTTTCCCATATGATCAGGGGATACGACTAACGAACGGACTTCCCCGAGATCGTGCCCCAAGATATGTAATCCTCCTACTCCAACGATTAGGCTGTTCTCTCTAGCTACATACATGCATTGCAGGTGCTGATAGATGGATAATAACGAACGCGGCAAGACTAATCCTTTTTCCGCAAAGTGTTGAATTAACGCGTGTATCTCTTTCACATCGCTCGTGACGGCATGGTCGATTTGCATTGGGCTCCCTCGCTATTGTAGAATCATAGATTTCCTTTTTATAAATATACTATATTTTGTTTTAATATTCAATTTCTATTTTTCTTAGCGGTGACCCGGAGATGCTGTTCATTTGACATGTATAGGAGGTGCTTTGATGGCTATGGTCTGATGCCCTTTGTATTTATGCATAACGTCGGCGTGGCGAAATAAGATGTATATCATGAGGGTGATTTCAACGTGGGGGACAGGATTTGGCGCCGCGGTGATGAAGAGGAAGCGGCAGTGCTTGCGGCTGCGGGATTGGACAGATGGGCATAGGCGGGGGCGGGTGGCAAATGAGGCTTGCATGGGCGATGGCACAAAACGGTGCGGGCTGGAAGGCGGTGCTGCCAGTGAGGCGGCTATTGATAAGGAGAGCAGATTTGTAGAATATGCCTTGGGGCGACAAAGTGCGGAAGGAAAGGTGAGGGGAAGGCTGAATGGAACAAGAGGAACAGGTACAATGGCTACTCGACAGCAGGCACGTCGAGATCGAATGTTTGAAAGAGATCGTGAAAAGTCTGAACGATACCAAAGAGAAATTGTTGGCGATCATCATCAACCCTGGAAATTACGACGAAGAGACGATTGAAAAAGCGTGGGATCATTTGAAAATGATCGATGAAGGGCTGTTGGAAAGAAAAGACGGGGTTCTATCATCGAAGGTGCACCATTTGTTTATCGAGATCAAGAAGGAGCTGAAAAAGATGAAGAAGGCACAGGGGAGGCGGGAACGGTTGTTGTCTCAAGACCACGGAAGTGGGGTATGACGATGCAGCCCCATCTAGCGGCTCGCTATGAAAATTCGAAGAAAGTTTAGCGGAGTGAATCGTTATAAGGGGGGATCGCATTCACATGACAACGGCGGTCCTTCTGATCCGGACGCGTTGGTTGATAGGGGATAGGGGAGTGATTTTTAGAATATAGGCGGCAGTGGTGACGGATTGCCTGCCGCCTATGATGTTGATCATCCCCGTTTCGGTGCTAGTTCAACGGCGACACGGATGGCTTCAAGCATGCTTCGCTCGTCGGCAAGGTTTTTCCCAGCGATGTCAAATGCAGTGCCGTGGTCGACCGAGGTGCGGATGATGCCGCCTTTGAGGCCGACGGTGATGTTGACGCCAGCTTCGAGCCCGAGCACTTTGATCGGGGCATGCCCTTGATCGTGGTAGCACGCGACGACGATGTCAAAATCCCCGCGTACGGCTCGGTAAAAGAGCGTGTCGGCTGGATATGGCCCTGAGACGTTGATTCCTTCTTCTTGCGCTCGGCGGATGGCGGGGATGAGTTTTTCCTCTTCTTCCCCGTTGCCGAACAGGCCGTTTTCGCCAGCGTGAGGGTTGATGCCGCATACGGCGATGCTTGGGTGTTCCTTTCCAGCCCTTGTCAATGTATCATGAGCCAGCTTAATGACTTTGTAGGTGCGCTCGGGATTGATCATTTCAATCGCTTGAATGAGCCCGACGTGGGTCGTGAGATGAATGACCTTTAGCTGCGGTGAAGACAGCATCATCGCATAGTCTTCGGTGTCGGTTAAATCCGCTAAGATTTCTGTGTGCCCTGGATACAGATGGCCGCCTTTATGCAATGCTTCTTTGTTCAGCGGGGCGGTGCAAATGGCGTCGATTTCCCCGTTTTGGGCTAGTTCGATGGCCTGTTTTAAAAATTGGAAAGCAGCATCTCCCGCTGCGGCCGATACTTGGCCAAACGGCAAGTCGGCCGGAAGTAAATCTAAATGGAGGCAGTCAATCGTTCCGTATTGGTACTCTGCTTCGGCGATGTTGGAAATCGGGCGAACCGTCAGGTTGGCGTTGGTGATCCGGACAGCCCGTTCCAATATTTTTGCATCCCCGATCACCAAAGGATGGCACTGTTCGTAGATAGACGGGTTTTGCAGGGCTTTCGCGATAATCTCCGGACCGACTCCTGCAGCATCTCCCATCGTGATTCCAATGGTAGGTTTCATTTGGCATCGACTCCTTGTAAGTGGTGAATGGCTTGCATCAAGGTGTTTTCCGAACCAAAGGCTCCGGCTTTGGTAACGACGTACATTTCCGACTCATGAATCAGCTTTGCCATGGGCACCCCTGGTTCGATTTCATCAATCAATTCAAAACCGGCTGCTCCGATTTGGCTGCATACGTATTTAGCGGTATCCCCACCGGTTAATACCATGGCTCCGAAGTGGTTGCCGCGGATAAGCGCTGCCGCGACTTCCCCCAATCCTTTAGCAATCGAATTGCTCATTTCCACTGGACTTTGTCCGCTTGCTTTCCCGATGGCTTGTACTTGTTTAATGTCGCTGGGGGAAGCGGAGGAATAGAGGGCGATATGGAACCCTTGTTTTACCTTGTCTTCGGCTTGGCCCAATGCTTTCGCCATTTCCCTAATGCGAGATTCGCAGTCGCGCACCAGTTGTACAGAATCGACTTGGATGCCTTTGACGTTTGGCAAAGAAAGAACACGGTCAAGCTGTGTTCGCGATACTTGACTTACACTGCCGACAACGAGCAAGATCGGTCGACCGCTTAGTTTGTCTATCCTTGTTTTGGGCGATGTTTGCAGGTCGTATGCTTCGGGAAGATAATGGGCCAACCCAGCCGAACCGACCCAGACGACTCGTTCGTTGAGCTGGCGCACATATTGGACGATATGACGCAAATCGTCTTCGCTGACGGAGTCAAAGACGATATACGGGATGCCGTCAGCCCGATAGCGATCAAGCTGCTCTTTCACTTTGCCGAAGCCGAGGCGAAGGGTTTGGTAATCAATCAGCCCGATCGGCCGCTTCGTCTGTTTGGCAAGCAAGCGGGGGATGGATGATTCAGTGATCGGGCATTTCGGATCCCTTGATAGCTCGGTTTCATGAAGCAAGGTGCCATGCAAAAAGTGGTATCCTTGATAAACCGTTCGTCCATTTTGCGGATAGGCCGGTGCGATGACCATAAATGTCGGCTGAATCGTGTCGTAAATGGCATCGATCTCTGCGCCGATATTTCCCCTCAAGGTGGAATCGATTTTTTTGTAAATAATATTGGCGTGTTCTTTCATCGTTTCGGCTATACGTTTTACTTTTGCGTACGCCTTTTCTTTAGGCAAGGAGCGGCTGTCAGCATCAATGACAACCGCATTAGATTGATGTAGAGCGTTCGGGTCAAGTTGAAACAGAACGGATGTATTTAATCCATAGCTGGCAAACTGTGCCCCGCTGTCATTTGCCCCTGTTAAGTCATCTGCAATGATTGCGATTTTCATGGTGCATCTCCTTCCTTGGGTAGGGGAGTTCCAATTATGAATCCATTTGGTACTTGACGGTGTTCTTGTGGTTATTTTTCCTTTCTAGTCTTTTAGCTAAAAACGCAATGTAAAGAGGCAACAAAATGGCGGTTGTAACCGTGCTGGCTGCTACTTGGACAGTCGCCAAATCAGCAACACTAGCAAAAGAAGCATTCGCAGCTGCGATGGCGGCAGGGGTAGCTACTGCGTTGCCTGCGGTGGAACCTTCAGCTGCCCCGACGATCGGATTCCATCCCAGTATTTTAAAGACAAGATACCCGGCTGTACCGGTAAGAAAGACAGTGGCTACCCCGAGCAATACCCCGCTTAATCCTCCTTTGATAATAGCCCCGAAATCAATGCCCATCCCTAAGGAAAAGGCGAAAAATGGAATTAGCATATCGCTGCCTTTGGCTAAGAACTCCCTCATCTCGCTGTCCAAATTGCCAAGAATCATACCGACCACAATCGGCAGTAAGACCGAGATAAAGGAGACAACTGAAAACATTCCGTCAACGAATCCCATTGCGCCGAAAATCGATAAGGCGACCATTGTTAAAAACGGCCCATCATTTAATGCTAATAGAGAGTAGGCGGCCTTGTCATCTTCTTTGCCATATTGACCGACAATCGCCATGTACAACCCACCGTTGCTGTTAGTCATGGCGGCAATAATGGCAAGAGGCACTAGTCCTAAAAATAAACCGTCCGCACCTGCAAAAAGGTAGGCGATTAGACCAATCACTGCGCCAACTAACCATTTGATGAAAAGTAAGGTAAAGCCTTTTCCAAGGGCAATTCCTGCGCTTTTTAGATTGATTTGGGCGCCAGCGCAAAGCAAAAACAGGGCAATTAAAGCGCTTGCGCTATTGACAAATAACGCCTCGGTAAAATTTCCGATTCGAAGTAAATTAGGCGCAAGCGTGTTAATGGTTGCGGCTAGTAACAACGGTACGACCATCATCCCGCCAGGAATACGCTCCAATGTCGCTTTGATTTTCATTTCTCCCTTCCCCCTCTGTGAATTGTTGAAAAATGAAACATTCAATGAATGTGAAATCGGTTTCAATATAAATTGTAGGTCATTGTGTTTTATTTATCAACAAAATTTTAAGCAAATAAACATAAAGCTGAAATAATGTTGCAAAATGCAACATTATTTCAGCTTTCGCCATAAGGTGCTTCGGTTAATGCCAAGCCGTTTCGCTGCTTTTGTTTGGTTCATATCTTCTTCTTGAAGCACCTTCCAAATGATCTCTTTTTCAATCTCGGCCAATGGCTTGTGCAAATCCAAACATAAATCGTTTCCACGGTCAAGGAAACCGATAGTTTTTAAGTCTTCGACTCGGATATATTCATGGCGAGCCATTTGGATGGCTTGCTCCATCACCTGGCTTAATTCTTGCAAATTGCCTTTCCAATGATGGCGGTGCAGCCGTTTGAGCGCCGCTTCGTCGATGCCGACCACTTGCTTTCCGTACTTTACATTGTATTGGGCGATGAATTTTCGCGCATATTCTTCTAAATCCTCCGTGTACTCTCTTAACGATGGCAAGCGAATTTGGTTGGCCTTAAACTGTTTGAACAGATGATGAGATAGCTGTTTTTGTCGGGCTAAATGAGCGGGGGCGTTCTCAAATAAAAGGATGATCCTCATCACTGCCGCAGGGATGAGTTGGGCAATCTCATCTTGGCGCAGTAACGGCAGCTGTTCAACCCCTTGCAATATACATGTTCCGCCTTCTCTATAGGTGAAAATAGAGTGGAGGCGGTCAATCAGTTGGGCGTCATCAGCTGTCATGCGGACATGCAACAACATACCCCCTGTTTGCTTGCCCTCGCAATGGATGATTCCTGCCAGCGTTTTTTTGCCGCTTCCTTGTTCCCCATATAGCGCCACTGGTTCGCGATGCATCGCTGCCCGTTTGCCTTGCTCAGTCACCCGATGAATCGATTCGCTGTTGCCGATGATTTGCGAAAATGAACGCATTGTAGGCTGTACAGCAGCAACGGTTAAGCCATGTTCTTCTTGGGGCTCGGTGCTTTCAGCCAAACGTATGTAATAGTGATGTTCAAGCGGATCTGTGTTTAATCCCCCTTGCCGCAAATGCATTCGTTTGTCATTGACCATACAGGTGTGTTGAATTTCTACAGGTGTGATCGCCCGACATAACTCGTTATATTCATGATCAAGAAAGGGGAAACAGGCATAAATGGATGATTCGTTGGAGTTGTTTTTCATCCCATTGAATTGGTTTTGAAAAGCCGGGCTGGCATACTCGATGGTGCCATGTTCATTGTAAACCGCAATGGCGGCACGACTTTGTTGCAATAGTTGTTTATATCGTTTGGCTTCTTTAGCTGCATTGGTGAGCATTTGATACGTTTGCTTTGCCTGCTCAAACGCTTCGATGACCGATTCTCTGCCAGAAGTAATAAGAATGCTTTGAAGTCCGCACGCTTCCGCTGTTCTGCAAGTAATGGTATCCCCGATAATTGTTTGTGCCCCTGCCGCTTTTGCCTGTTGGATCGCTTCATCAACCTCTTTTTGGTCATGGATAATGATGTAAGGAATCTGAATATCTAAAAGGTTGGATACAGAAACAAATCCTTGGCAAATGTTTGTGAATCCGATAATCCAGTGATTAGCATGATAGTCCTTCACCAATGTCAATATACGCAAGATGTCATAACCCGATACTTGGATTTCAATAACGGGCAATGAAGTATATTGGCGTAACAGTTGTGCCGTGCCGCCGCGGCTAATCACTAGATCGAGCCCTTCTTTTTCGTACTGTTTCACAATCGGAATGGCCTCTTGCAAGTCGCCTTGCACAACGGTCAGATCAAGTTCCTGCTGTTCTTTGGCCAACGTGGAGGCCAGTTCTTTCAGTCCGGGATACGGGGCAATCAATAATGTTTTTATGTTCATATCCATTCATCACCTGTTTTGTCTAGGTCTTTCACTCCCATTCATTATAGCTCAATTTTCGGCTGGATGTGACATATATGAATACATTCGAGTCATTCAAGACTTTGTGAAGAACTTTTTTTCGGTTCACTACGGGCGTTGGCCATCACCAGTTAGTGAACCATTTTCAGTAATTGATGTCGTAAGCGCTTTCTGACTCTCATCTCTCATCTTGAGGCGATGATCTTGTACTCCATTTTTTACACCTAACCAGCATCCCAACGCGCCGACAAGGCTTGATGGATCGGCTTCCTCCCAGATGACTGTTGAAGATACGGGATGTTCTGGCGCATTACATTCGCCAACAACGGTCCTGCCTTCCGTTTGGCCTGTTCGATCCGCTTGGACTTCGTCGAGGCCGATGCTGCCTTCTGGGGCTCTTCCTCTTCCAACCGTTCCTTTCTCCACAACATCCCGTTGATTCGGGCTGCCATCGCTTTCAGAAACTGTAGACGGAGAAACATCTATATACATGCTCATTGAAAAATTAACATTTGCCTTCTCCCGCAACTAACTTCCTCCCCTATGAATCAGCTTGCAAATTGAGCCCATATGATCTTTGGAGGAGTGCTGTAGGGCTTAGAGTGTGCAGGATAACGGAGAGGTTAACTCTTCATGTTGCGTGTATATATTCCGATTGACCGATATTCAATTACAAGATTTTTTTGAAAGGGGAGTTCATTATCTGTTCCTAAATGCAAACTAATCGGCCTTTTCCCTAATAAGTAATGGGAAAAGGCCGTGATTTTGCAGGTGATTTTAGGATGAATTTTTAGAGAAACAAAGCAAGAGACTATTTATATATTATCCAAAAAATGCATTAACGATTAGTAGCATGATTAAGGATACAGCCCATGCAAGAGTTGTTGGAATTGACCATGTTAAAATCTGTTCTTTCACTTCTTTTATTCCAAGCATACGGTTAATGACCCAGAATAGGCTATCGTTAAAATACGAGAAGATCATAGCTCCTAAGGTGGCTGCCTGTGCCGCTAATGCCATATTGACGTCTAGCTGTTGCAAAATAGGTGCCGAAATAGAGGCGGCGGTAATCATGGCTACGGTTCCGCTTCCTTGAATGAGTCTCACAATCGTAGCAATAATGAAAGGAATGAGGATAGCAGGGAGATGTAATTGTGCGACTTGTTGGGCAATATAGTCTCCACTACCGCTTTCCCTTAGAACATTTCCAAGTGCTCCACCGGCACCGGTGACAAGAAGAATGATCCCAGCCGTTTTGATCCCCTCTTCCATGTGATCAAGCGCCTCGGAGCGCTTTACATGGTTATATAACCCGTATATTGAGAAGATTAGACCAATCCCGACTGCGATGACAGGTGAACCAATAAATGTGATATAATCATAAATTCCTCCTTTCAATTCAAGGGCACTGATTGTTGTATTGGCGAAGATTAATAGAATCGGAACAAAAATAGGAAGTATTGATCGTGTTAATGAAGGAAGATCCTTTTTCTCCTTAGATTCAAGAAATTCTTGAACGGTGACCGGTTGGACTGGCCGTATATAGTTTAAGCCTGTTTCATCAGGAATTTGATAGATTTTCTTTCCGAGCCACTTAGCGTACAGGACACCTACGATGGTAACAGGGATAGCAAAAACTAACCCCCAAACGATCATTAACCCGACGTCAACGCCAAAAATTCCTGCAACTCCTAAAGGACCAGGTGTCGGTGGCACCGCATGATGAGTAGCAACGAGTCCCGCTCCTAGAGCTACGCCAATGGTGAGAACAGATTTTCCGGTCTTTTTAGAAAGGGCTTTCACCAATGGGGTTAAAATCACAAAAGCTGAGTCTACAAAGATCGGGATGGAAACGATGTATCCTGTGATTGCCATGGCCCACTCTTCTTTTCGTTTTCCAACCCATTTCACAAGAGTATATGCCATTTTTTCAGCCGCACCAGATACCTCTAAAATACGTCCCATCATCACACCGAATCCAATCACAATGCCTATCGATCCTAAAGTGGAACCGAATCCCGCAGTGATGGCGTTGACAACGTCGGGAGCAGACATGCCCCCGACTAATCCTGTAATGGAAGCTGCTATGATTAAAGCTAGAAATGCATGAATCTTTGTCTTAAGTACCAAGAAAATCAGAATGGCTACCCCTAATACAAGTCCGAATATCATTTGAGCGCCTGACGCTTCCAATGTCTCTCCCCCCTCTTTTTTGTGTCCCTTTTGTCTCTAGATGATCGAGGGATTATACCCTTGAAGGCTGAAATTTTGGAGCATATTTAGCAGCGAGTATGATGGCTTCCTCCATACTCACGCTGCTTGCCATTCCTTTTCCAGCGATGTCAAAGGCGGTTCCGTGGTCAACAGATGTACGTAAAAAGGGTAGACCGTTTGTAATTGAAATGGTTCTTTCAAAATCCGCCATCTTCGCGGCGATATGTCCTTGGTCATGGTAAAGGGACAATACAGCGTCGTAACGGCCATTTAAAGCATGATGAAACACTGAATCAGCAGGGATAGGGCCAACTGCGTTAATTCCCTTCTCTTGTGCCATTTGGATGCCTGGGAGAATCTCATCAATTTCTTCTCTTCCGAACAGTCCGTTTTCTCCACCATGCGGGTTTAATGCAGCAACAGCGATTTTACGATTTTCCACTCCAAGACGTTGCAGGGCTTGATCGCAACGGATTAAGTAGTCACAAACTCTTTCTTTCGTCATTGCGGCGATGGCGTCTTTCAAGGACAGATGTCTCGTTAGGAAGAAAATGCGCATATTTCTTACTTCAAACATCGTCAGCGGATCGTTGGTATTGGTCAAAGCAGCTAAGATTTCTGTATGTCCGATAAATGGAACATTGGCTGCTTTCAACGATTCTTTATTGATCGGCGTTGTTGCCAAGGCTGATACTTTTCTGTCTAACGCCAGACCTACAGCCGTTTCAATATACTCATAGGCTGCCTTGCCACATTGTGATTGGACTTTCCCGATTTCAAGAGTGTCTATGTCTACGTTGTTTAACGAAACAACATCGATCGTTCCATGTTCGTATTTGCCCTCAGAAGGGTCTTTGATTTCATTTATGTTCAATGAGATATGAGTGATATCCATTGCCCTTTTCAACACTTCACTGTGACCGATAACCAGAGGCTGACAAACATCATATATTTTTTGATTGCTCAGGGCTTTTACGACAATCTCTGGTCCAATTCCTGCCGGGTCCCCCATTGGGATGGCAATAATGGGCTTAGTTTGTGCTGACATGTTTCCCACTCCTTTGGCTATTAATCTTCATTTGTAAAAAGCGCAGGCTTTTGTAGATGGAACGTTGATCGCCGACCATTCCTCCTTTTGTGACTACAGGGAGTCCATTGAGGTATCCACCGGAAAAATATCCGAATGAGGTCAGCGGAAGCACTTCGTCTTCAATTTCAATACCGTTAGCCCTTCCTACGGCGCAAAGAGATGCTGTAACATCCCCACCGCTTGTGAAGCATCCACAAATTGGGTGTTTGGAATTTTCGATTATTTTTCGGCCGATGACGGCAAGGCCGTCTGTGATTCGTTTGGCCAGAGCATCTTCGGATACTTGCTCAACCGCAGACAGCGCTTTCAAATCGATTAGACTGTTAGCTGGGTGATGGGTCGTAACGATCAAGATATTTTCCGTTTCGAGTCGCTCTAGGCTAACTGCTGTTGCGCGTTCTACTTCTTCGTTCCAACTGTTTGAGAAGCTTGCCAGTTTTTCTGGATTGACGTATACTGGGTTAGCATTTGTTTTGGCTAAGAGATAATGAAGTTGACGACCGGTCAAGGAAGTCACGCTTCCGATGACCATTAGTATTTTATCGGCATGAAGTTGTTGGTGAAAATATAACCTTGCATAGTACGCTGTTAAAGGGCCAGGATCAACTGGGACAATGATTTTGTCTTTGATTTTTGTCATCGCAAAGGCAATTGTTTCAATATGTTCGTCATTGACCGCATCGATGACGATAATCCGGTTTCCGTGTTGGATTTCCTCCCTGAGCCGCTGAGCGATGCATTCTGCGCCGTGGAGAACTGCGTCGAGCCCTATCAATGCGACGGAGTGTATACTTTGTTGCTGAATCAGGGCAGGAATAAATGACTGATGAACAGGGATCAATGGATCTTTAGCTACGTCTGTTTCTTGAACGGGTACGCCGTCAACGAGCAAATACCCACCGGTTGTCATCCTTCCCGAATCAGGAAAAGAAGGGACGACAACGGCTACGGAATGATCACCAAGTTCGCGCAAAACGGTGTCAATTTCGATACCGATATTGCCGCGGACAGTACTGTCGATCCGTTTACAAACGACCTCAACGTTCCATTGTTTGAAGTAGTTGACTGCTTGACGCACGCGAGCTTCAGCAATTTCTCGTGGAGAATAGCGGCTATCGGTGTCAATGCAGACAGCATCGTACTTTTCGATGCCGATTAATGAGGCATTTCTGACAAAGGTCGCCGTTTTGAATCCTTGTTTGGCCAATCTGACGCCTGTTGCATTAGCACCGGTCAGATCATCGGCAATAACCCCGATTTTCATGACAATTGTCTCCCCCTGTCTACGGAAGTCGTTGATGTTGCAACTGGTTGGATCACCTCCTCAAGCATTTCCTGTTACCCTAGGGCGATGGATAAATACGTGCTATTGAAATTTACTATGCGTGAACGATGATAAGGTTGGTATGCTCGCTATATTGATGTTGGTCTTCTTGGTTCAATCCATCATCAGTAATAATCCCTTCCAATTCCGAGAGCGGACAAACGAGGGAAAATGCTTTTTGATTGAACTTGCTTGAGTCAGCAAGCAACCAAGTTACTTCAGCTGCCTGTATCATCATTTTTTTGATTAGCGATTTTTCAAATGTAGGTGCTGTGACGCCTGAGATGACATCGACTGCGTGGGCTCCTAGAAAGAAGAGGTCTGCCCGAATGTTTTTAAGTAGTTCTTGGGTTGGCCATCCGTACAATGTACCGACTTGGTTTTGAAGTTCCCCACCAGTGACGATCACCTTTAATTGACTTTCCATCAGTTCAGCCGCAATTTTAATATCATTGGTGACTACTGTTAAGTCTTCTCGATCTTTGATGAGCTTAGCGACTTCAAAAGTGGTGGTCCCGGAGTCCAAGATGATATTGGCATTTTCAGGGATGAACTCAACCGCTTTACGGGCAATGGCTTGTTTCCACTTAATATTCTTTTCTTTTTTTGTTGAGTAAGGCGTTTCTTGAATAAGTGCCCGTGGGTGAATGGCTCCACCGTGTGTTCGGACGATCTTCCCCTCTCTTTCCAAAAGAGCCAAGTCTCGTCGAATGGTCATTGTAGATACATTTAATTGCTGCGACAGCTCTTCAATGTCAACTTTACCTTGGGTGATTAATTGTTTTTCAATCCATTCTCGTCGTTCTTTAGGTAACATATGTGTTCATCCTTTGATTGTTTTGTTTGAATTTAACATTAATATGTTTATTTGTAACAATATTTTATTTATTTTTGTTCGATTTTGTCAATATATAATGATAAAAATTTTAACAATTAACACAATCTGTTTCGTTTAAGATCTGTGAGCGTACATGAGGGGCTTAACCGATACTCGTCATCGATTCCATCAAGCACCTTGGAAATACTCATGATGTTTGGGAAGCACTGAGCGTATGATCCACAAACTACAGATACATTCCATGAAAGGAAAAGGGGGGAGAGGAGGACATGAGGATCGGAAAACGAGCATTTCCTCCCATCAAAGAGCTTTTATGAAGAAAAAAGAAACGGGAGCTAGCTTAGGCAAAGAGCCGCGGCTGACTGCGCGGCTCTTTAGCGTTGCCTATTTGTCCATTGCCTTTGCCGCGTTGACGATGGCCGGTCTAGCCTGTGCCGCAGCTTGATGAATGAGGTTGCCTAGGAGCACCAATGTGACCGATTTAACAGCGGAAAACGGCAAGGATTGATAGGATGGTAAACAAAAAGGTGTTGGAGACATGAAGTGGATTCCGTCCCGATTTAACGCGATGGCGCAAACGAAGCAAGGTGAATTGATTCTCTACAATAGCTATACAGGGGCGATTGGCGCGGTGGCGGAAGGCGAGAGAGCCGCCGTGCTTGAGGCGCTCAAGAGAACCGGGATTGACCGCGAACTGTCACCGGTGGAACAAACGCTGGTGGAGTGTGGGTTTCTTGTCGCTGAGAACGTCGATGAGAAGCGACGGGCGCAGTTTTTGCATCAATCGTTGCACCGGACGGATGTGATGCATCTCGTGATCTTGCCGACGGAGGCGTGTAATTTCCGTTGTGTCTATTGTTATCAAGAGTTTTTGCGCGGACAGATGAAACGTGAGGTCATTGACGGGTTGAAACGTTTTTTGACGAAGACGATTCCGCGTCTCACCCATTTGACGGTCAGCTGGTTTGGCGGCGAACCGCTGTTGGCGATCGATGTGATTGAAGAGATTAGCACGGTGATCAGCGAACAAACGAAACGGTATGGCGTTGCGTATCAAGCGGACATGTCAACGAACGGCTACGGTTTGTCGAAAGAAACGATGCGGCGTTTGTTGCGGTGTGAAGTGACCCGTTTTATGGTGACGCTTGATGGAAGCAAAGACGTGCATGATGTGCGGCGGGTGCTGGCGAATCGGGGACCGACGTACGAGACGATTCTTGGCCATTTGCGTGATATTCAGACGCTTGACGAATCATTTGAAGTGGACATCCGGGTCAATTTTGATGAAGACAACCTTGACCGGATTCCGCTGTTTTTAGACGAGCTGGCTTGTTACTTTGCCGGGGACCGGCGTTTTCAGCTGTTTTGCCGTCCCGTTGGGAGATGGGGCGGGGCGAATGATGAGCGGTTGCCGGTTTGTGACCATCGGACGGCAGAGGTGAAAATATGGGAGTTGACGGAATACGGAATCAAGAAAGGACTTTCGATGAGCTCGATGGTGGAGTCGATGTTGATGCCTTCTGGGGCGGTTTGTTATGCGGCGAAGCCACATTCCTTCGTCATCGGGGCCGACGGGCAAGTGTATAAATGCACATGCGCCTTTGACGAGGAATATAACCGTATCGGCCGTCTGCATGCCGATGGAACGATGGATGTCGATATGGATAAGCTCGCTCTATGGGTAACGTCAGGCGAGGAAACGGATGAACAGTGCCAAGCTTGCTTTTTCCGGCCGGCGTGTCAAGGAAATCATTGCCCGTTGTACCGCCTGCGAACAGGGGATCGTCCTTGCCCTCACGAAAAGCGAAAAATCAAAGAAGTGCTCCGGCTGATTGATGCGCAGTCATTCGTACGAGATGAAGGGAAAGGGAGGTGAGAATATGCGTATTTTGCGTCCTGCCGCATCGCCTGTTGCGTTGTCCCATTCTGGGCGGCTGACGAAATCAGTGCCTGGTCATTTGAAATGATGAATGGGAGAGAACCACAGTTTGGTAGGCGATCCGAGAAAAAGCTGTGAAATGGTTTAAGATTCTTTCCCGGCTGACGTCACTATGTATCAAGCATTCCTTTTCTCGCGATGCGAAAAGATTTCGTTTTTTCAAGAAGATACACGATCAACCATGCGCCAAATGAAGTGAACGAAAAAGTATTTGATCATGACAATGGCCCTTGTCGAATAGACAAGGGCCATTTTATGTGCTTCATGGCATGAATAAGGATGGTGATGTAGTTGGAAAAACGATTTGATGTTCCTCTCGCTGGCTCTTGAGAACATTGTGTGGCAAGAAACAGTTGTTTCTCGTCCTTCATGAGTCTCCATTCATGGGGGAAAGGCGGTTAATCAATTGTTGCAGCGAATGAAGTGAACGTGGCTTAAAGGCAGTTTCGATGCCGCTGGTTATGCTTTATAGTTTTTCATGAAAAATTCAAATAAAATGTCAATCAGAACAACGAGGGTCGAACGGGCAGATAGGTCATAACCCGCAAACTGGACACGTTGCACGTAGGCGCTGATATGTTTTCGTACAAGCTTGGCTAATGTACTATCGGCGCTGTTCGTGATCGCTACCGTTTCGATGTTTTTAAAGCGAAGTTTCTCTGCCGCTTGCACAATGGTTTTTGTCTCTCCGCTGGATGAAATGAAAATGACCATATCTTTTGGTTGAACCATGTTTGGTAAAAGGTCAATAATATGTGATTCATACACATACGAGCTCGGTTTGTTTACTTGGATGAGAAGTTTGCTAAAATATTCCCCGATCATTTTGGATAGACCAACTGCCACAATCAACACCCGATTGGCCTCAAAAATCAACTGGCTAATTTCTTCCACATGTTTTCGTTCCAACGAATCAAGTGTCTGATTCATATCGGCTTTGTACCGTTCAATCGTATTTTCTCCAACCGGAATGGCTTGGTCGTCGATCGTTTTCAGAATATATTTCAACTCTGAGAAACCTTCTAAGCCCAGTTTATGACACATACGGATGATGGTGGTGGTGCTGACGTTGTTTTTTTCTGCCATAGCAGTTAGCGATAATTGTTTCGCTTGTTCCACATGTCCATCGATATAGTACAGAACGTGTTTTTCTGCATGGGTGAGTTGGCCGATATAGTTTGAAAATCGATCCAGAAGTTTTCCCATATGGAGACTCCTTTGCTTATCGTCGCTATTTTAACAATATTATAACACATGCTATAGGCCGTTCGAGGGAAAACCCCCGTCAGTTTTGAGGAGAAAGAAGTATAATTGTTCGTCGGATGTACAACTATGAAGGAGAACAGTATGATAAAACAAAATTGAAAGCGGTTTATGATTATGGATGATATCGGGGGGACATACGTTGGAATTAACACAAATGACGAGTGAACGGCTCATCTTATTTGATGTCGGTCTCTCGACGAAAGAAGCAGTGATTCGCGCTCTTGTCGATGTTCTTTTTGAAAACGGTGTCTTATCTTCGAAAGAGGCGTTCCTTCAGGCCGTCATGGAAAGGGAGGCAATTTCTCCAACCGGACTGGAAAAAGGGCTGGCGATTCCGCACGGAAAATCAAAAGCGGTCAATCGAGCGGCCTTTGCCATTGCGCGCTTATCTTCCCCTATTAAGGATTGGGAAAGCATTGATCCTCATAATGAAGTACAGCTTGTGTTCTTGCTTGCGATTCCGGAAGCAGAGGCGGGGACGACGCACTTAAATGTATTGTCAGAATTAAGCTTGCGTTTGATGGATGAGGGTTACCTGCGGCGTTTGATGGAGGCGAAAAGCGCTGAGGAATTGCTTCTGGCGCTAGATGAGACAGGGACAAGCGGGGGAGACCAAAATGTCACGTATCAAAAAACAGTTTTGGCCATTACAGCCTGTGCTACTGGGATTGCGCATACGTATATGGCAGCCGAAGCGTTGGAGAAAGCTGGGCGTGAGCTCGGAGTCCGTGTATTGACAGAAAAGCAAGGAGCTAACGGAATTCAAGACGAGCTGACGGCAGATGTCATTGCACAAGCCGATGGGGTCATTTTTGCCACGGATATTGCGCCGAAACGCAAGGAGCGTTTCGCTGGGAAGCCGTACGTGCAAACGAGGGTAGCGGAACCGTTAAAGCATGCAAAACAGATCATCCATAAAGTGCTTCACCAGCCGGATGGGATTGTCACCGCTTCTGAGGAGGAAACGATGCAAACAGGCAATGGGAAAAAAGCCGGGCTCTTGTCAGAAATGGCACAGGCGGTGTTAACCGGCATCTCATATATGCTTCCGGTCATTGTCGCGGCTGGTTTAATGATTGGCATTGCGAAGCTAGGCTCGATGCCGTTTGGTTTAGTCAACGAAATTAACGATGTGAAGTATGCGACCCATTCGAATGAGTGGTTTGTCATTTTGCATCATTTAGATAAGTTTGGCGGAATGATCTTCAAGTTCATGTATCCCGTATTCGCTGCGTTCGTCGCTTATGCGATTGCTGACCGTGTCGGATTGGTATCTGGATTCATTGGCGGTGCGTTTGCGGCTGGATTGCATTACACGTTTTGGGGAGTGGAAAACGGGATCCCGTCTGGATTTTTTGGTGCCTTGATTCTCGGATTGGCGGCTGGATATGTTTCTCGATTCCTCAATAACCATATTCGGTTAAATAAAAATTTCCAAGCAGTGAAGCCGATGCTGATCATTCCAGCCATCAGTGTGTTGTCTGTTTTCTTCCTGAACTTTTATATTGTTGACCCTGTGTTTGGTGGGTTAAACGCGTGGCTGCGTCAGCTCATTGAGTCCGCCCAAGACTCAGGTGAGCTCACTCTGTCCGCCATCATTGCAGCGGCGACGGCATTTGATTTAGGCGGACCGATTAATAAAGCAGCTGGGGCGATTGCCATTGGTTTGGCGGCAGATCAAATTTTCCCTCTTACGCCGCGGGTGTTGGCGATTGTGATCCCGCCGATCGGCTTAGGATTGGCGACGGTTCTTGATAAATATATCGTCGGCCGCCGTGTGTTCGATGAGAATTTGCGCATTGCTGGGAACACGGCATTAGTTCTTGGATTTATCGCGATTAGTGAGGGTGCGATTCCGTTTATGCTTCGGAACCCGCTCATCACGATTCCAGTCAATATTGTCGGCTCGATTTTAGGAGCATGTACAGCCGTCTATTTAGGTGCGGTTCAATGGTTGCCGCTTCCGGCGTTTTGGGGCTGGCCGTTTGTTGAGAATTTATGGGCTTATTTGACGGGATTGGCTGTAGGGGCATTGTTTATCGCTCTTGTCAATATCTTTATTCGATTGGCGTTATTGAAAAGAGCAGGGCAATAAAACAAGGTTGACAACAGCATAAGGTTATGGGGTGACATGCCCATAGCCTTATGCTTTTTCCTCCTCTTATTGGAGAAGTGGTAGATCAAGAAGACAGTTGGTGAGCTTGGATTTTGATAAGGAGGCGTCAACAAGGTGAAGAACAAACGCGTGCATGTCGTGCCTCATTCCCATTGGGATCGAGAGTGGTATTTTTCCATCGAGGATTCGAATATTTTGCTTGTTGAAAATATCGATCATCTTCTCAATGTGTTGGAACGGGATGAGACGTATTCTGCCTATGTGTTTGACGGACAGTCTTCCATCGTGGAAGAGTATTTGAACATTCGCCCAGAGAACCGGGAGCGGATAAAAAAACTGATTGAGCAGCGAAGGCTTTTTATCGGGCCTTGGTATACGCAGACGGATTCGCTTCTTGTCCACAAAGAGTCAATGATTCGAAACTTGCTTTACGGAACGAAAATAGCCCAAAGCATGGGTCATAGCATGGAAATCGGTTATTTACCAGATATCTTTGGACAAAACGGCTATTTGCCTTCCATTTTTCGCGGCTTTGGGCTTGAATTTAGCATTTTGCAACGAGGAGTTTACACAGAGCAGTTAAATGGGGATGTCAATTTTATTTGGAAATCTCCTGATGGGCAGTCGGTGAAGGCCAATCACCTTTATTTCGGCTACGGCCCAGGAAAATTTTTATCATCTGATCAGGAGTATGTAGAGAATCGACTGATTCCGATCATTGAAAAGTTAGAGGAAGTGAACGAGTACTGTGATCATTTGTTATTGCCTGCCGGTGGGGATCAGGTACTTGTGCGTGAGCATTTTCCCGAGACCGTCGCTCAGTTAAATCGTATCGATCCAAAGCGGGAATACGTGTTATCCGATTACGAGACGTTTATGAAGGAGGCTTGGGAGGGCGAGCCGTTTCCAAATGTGATTGAAGGAGAATTGCTGGCATCGCAACGATCACGCATCCACCATACGATTCGTTCGCAACGGTACGATATTAAGCAGAAAAATGCCATCATTGAACATAAGCTTTTACATGTGCTTGAACCACTTGCGGTGATTGGGCAAGCGTTAGGGTTGCCGTATCCGAAAAGATGGCTCGATCAAATGTGGAAGCAGTTGTTTGACGTTCACGCCCATGACAGCATTGGCGGCTGCAACTCGGACGAAACGAATCGAGATATTGTTCACCGCCTTGAGAAATTAGAACGAATGGCAGACGGTCTTGTGAATCTATTGAAAAAACGAATCACTTATGCGATTAGCCGCCAGGCGGGGAACGAAAATATTTACGTTGCTTTTAACCTGTTGCCACGTCCGTTTTCCGGATTGATTGATGGCGTGATATTTACAAAAGACCCACACTTCCAACTGGTGACCAACGATGGGAAAGGCGTTCCGGCGGAAATCGTTGAGCAACACTATTTGCCGGGCGGAAAACAAATTGTGGTGACCGCAGAGGGAGAAAAAGAGGTCGACGTACAAGGATACTATCGAACAGTTGTGCGTCTGCAAGTTGACCATGTGCCAGCGCTGGGCTATTGCACATACCAGATGATTGAGGGAACGGAAGGCTGTGAAAAGCGAATCCTCGATCAAGAGACTCGGATTGAAAACGAATATTTGGCACTGTCCTATGAACAAGGGACATTGCGGTTGCACCATCAACCATCCGGTGAGACGGTGACGAATTTTATCCGTTTTGAAAATACAGGGGATGCGGGTGATTCATACGATTATTCTCCGCTTGAAGGAGATAAACCGATTTATCTGGAAAAAGCGGAGCTTCTCTCTGTCGAAAAAGGACCTTTGACAGAAAAGATGGTCGTTCGGCACATTGGAGTGATCCCTTCTTGTTTATCGGAGCGGGAGAAAGGGGAGTGTTCAAGTAAACTGGAAATCATCACCTCATTTGAATTGAGAAAAGGGGAAGAAATCATCCGTGTTTGTCACCAGCTAGAGAATCAAGCGGAAGATCATCGGCTTCGCGTGTTGTTAACCGCTCCGGTGGCCGGTGCTAAGACATCATTTGCGGATCAAGCTTTCAGTTTAGTAGAGCGTCCTGTGGAGAGTAAGTATTTAACCAATTGGCGTGAGAAACGATTTGCTGAAGCCCCTGTGCCGATTTATCCACTTGAGAATGCGGCTGGGCTTTATGATGACCGCTTCGTGTTTGCGGCGTTGACCAAAGGGATGAAAGAGTATGAAGTACTGACGGAAACAAACGAGCTAGCGCTCACATTATTCCGCAGTGTCGGTGTGCTTGGCAAAGATGATTTGCTTTGGCGTCCGGGCCGTGCCTCAGGCATTAATAACAAAGTTGTGTATACGCCTGATGCGCAAATGAAAAAGAAGATGGATTTTGAATATGCGATATACATGGCCAACGAGACGCTGAACCCAGCGGAGATTTTTGCGCATATTGACCTATATCGTGGCCATTTTGCCTCTTATCAAAGACAGCAGCTCAATACATTTGAAGAGCGGTTGGAACGGTTCGAGATCCCGTACCCGATCGAGCAAGCACCGGAATCGTTTTCTTTGCTAGAAGTGGATCGGGAAGATGTGTTTATGAGTGTGTGCAAACAGGCACACGATGATTCGTCCATTATCGTTCGTTTCTTTAACCCGACATGCGAAAGAAAGATGGTGATGGTAAAAAGCAACCACATAAAGGAAATCGAAGAAACTAATTTAGCTGAAGAAACCATTCGGACGATCGAAGGACCGTTTGTTGTCGATGGAAAAGGGTATATGACATTGAAATTGAAGGGGACGAACATGTCATGAGGAAACAAACTATATTGCCGCAACTAGAGGAAAAGCTGAAAACCATATATGGCGAGCAATACAATGACGAGTATTTGATGGCTTTTCAAGCGCTCATTGAGCGATGGGAGAACAAACAATGGCCAACCAGTGCCCCGCTCTCCGAAGAAAATGTATATTTGATCACGTACGGAGACAGTATTTTCGAAGACGGAACGCCAACGCTAGAAACATTGCATACATTTTTAAAGACACAAGTCGGGAACTGGATTACAGATGTCCATTTACTCCCCATGTTTCCGTATACGTCAGATGATGGTTTTTCTGTGGTCGATTACCGCCGCATTCATCCGCGGCTTGGCGACTGGGAGCACATTGGACAATTGGCGGAAGACTATAGATTGATGTTTGACTTTGTAGCCAACCACATTTCGAAGTCAAGCGATTGGTTTCAACAGTATTTGCAAGGCGATCCAACTTATGAACGGTATTTTATTCAGAGGGATCCATCATTTGATACAAGTCAGGTCATCCGCCCGCGTACTACACCGCTGTTTCACGACTATCCAGGAACGGACAATACAAAGACGGTGTGGACAACGTTTAGCGAAGACCAAATTGATCTCAATTATCGCCATTTTCCTGTTTTGCTGGAGATGACTGATATTTTGCTAGAGTATGCATATAAACACGGGACAAGCATTCGCTTAGACGCGATCGGTTTTATATGGAAGGAATCAGGGACGACTTGCATGCATTTACCGCAGGCTCATGCCATCATTCAGTTGTGGCGTCTGCTTCTCGATTATTTCAAACCAAATACGCAAATCATTACCGAAACAAACGTGCCGCATCATGAAAACATTAGCTATTTTGGAGATGGGACAAACGAGGCCCATATGGTGTATCAGTTCGCCCTTCCACCGCTTGTGTTATACACGTTTACCGTTCATTGTGCGACAAAATTAACGGAGTGGGCGAAGACGATTGAAAAAATATCTGATCAAGCGACGTACTTTAATTTCTTGGCAAGCCATGATGGCATTGGAATGCGTCCCGTTGAGGGGATTTTAAGTGAACAAGAGAAGGAGATGCTTGTCCAAAAAGTGTTGCAAAACGGGGGAAGGGTCTCCTATAAAGCAAACACGGACGGAAGTCAGTCGGTGTACGAGTTAAATATTACGTACTTTGATGCATTAATCAATAAGGACGTGGATGTGACCGAACAGCAGCAAGTTCAAAAAATGTTAGCTGCGCATTCCATTTTATTCTCGATGATGGGGGTTCCGGCTCTGTATTATCACTCGCTGCTTGGTTCTCGCAACGATTACCACGGCCTTGCCGAGTCAGGCATTCACCGTCGGATCAACCGCGAAAAACTTCCGTATGCCCGAATTATCGACGAATTGGCCAACCATGAGCGGCGAAACGCCATCTTTAACGGGCTGAAACAAATGGTCGAGATTCGCCGCCAACAATCAGCGTTTTCTCCATATGCCCCGCAAACCGTTCTTGAATTGGATGATCGTGTATTTGGGCTAAAACGGGAGAATGAGAAGACGAAGGAAGTTGTGTATTGTGTCGTCAATGTGACCCCCGACGATGTCACCATCGAGACAGATATCAGCGGGGAGGATTTGTTCACAGGGAAAAAAGTGTACAAGTCTCTCGCTTTGTCGCCATACCAATACGTATGGGTCAAGGCGGATCGCTGATCACTCGCCGTCGGTTGTAAAGAAGGGAAGGGGAAACAGATTCCCTCAAATGGCCCTGTTACGGAGTTTGGCCGATCGCTTCAAGGAAGCTTTATCATCAGCCTCCCACGATCGCAATCGGTCGGGTGTGTATATGGTAGGGAAAGAGGGTGTCTCGCTGCTTAGGGGACACCCTCCAATCATTGAATAAGAGCCTCGAGAATCTCTTCCAAATGAGGGGAATGACCATCCCATTCGATTAACATAGTATCTTCATCGCAAGCGGGCTCATAACCTATGATGATTTTAGCAATATCGTATTTCATCTGCCCATTTATTCAAAGAAGACTTCCCGCGTAGGCGATCCGGTGTTTTCGGTTGCCCTCACGGCCGGATGAACACTTCCGTTCCGTTTGGGACGATGGAGGCGAGCTCGAGTACGTCTTTGTTGTGCATGCGGATGCACCCTCTCGAGACGTATTTGCCGATCGAGGACGGGTCGTTCGTGCCGTGGATGCCGTAATGGATTTTCGATAAGCTGAGCCACATCGCGCCGAACGGACCGCCCGGGTTTGGTTGACGGTTGACGATGACAAAATCGCCGACAGGCGTGGCGGTGACCATTTTGCCGACGCCGACGGGGTAGGTGCGGATCGTTCTTCCCCGATATTTCAAGATGAGTTGCCTGCGGCTGATCGATACATGGATCGTATACGGAATCGAGCCTTTGGCTGGGAGGTGGGGGATGATGATCTCTTGACCCGGGAAGATGATGGACGAGGCGGTGAGGCCGTTGGCGCGAAGCAGCGCCTCGACGGATGTGCGGTAGTCTCTGGCGATGGAGGCGATCGATTCCCCGCGTTTGACGATATGTTTGTACATTCGCTGTCACTCCTTTTTCGCTCGACGGAGACACCCGTTTGGGTGCATGATACATTAATGTATGAGAACATCCGAGAAAGGTTGCGAAACGAGTGAGCGAACCGTTCCTTTCGCTAGAATGCTGATGGAAACGGGCTTTTTTCCTTTTGGGGCCATCGATGGCGTTTACGCGAGAAGAGCGACAACACTGGCGTAAGCGATGGATATTCCACATGGGAATGGAGCGAAGGTCATGGAAGAACGGAGAGAGCGATAACGATCGCCAGTCGGCGATGCGTTTCGCTCGTATATACTGATTTTTGGGGAATAACGAAAAACGATGCGGGCTTCCTCCATGACCGTATTGAGTGAACAGCTCATGACGCATCGTAAGGAAACAAGATGCTCCATTTCCCTTGGGCTTTAGCGACAAACACGTCTTGGTGGAGTTCAAACACACCGAAAACGCTTTGGAACGTCTGGATGACGCGGACGCGATAGACGTCTTGGAACGGTTGGTGTTCGTCTGACATCGACCAGGAATCCAAGTGTTCCGCCTCGCTAAGGCGGTACTCGAACGTCTCGACGTCGAAGTCTTGCATAAAGACGTGGGCGCGGCGTTGGATGTAGACGTCTTTTCGGAATTTCTTTTTCATGAGCGGGTGAAACAGTTCCCAAGAGCTGCCGAAATCCCCTGCTTGTTCGTAACGGTAAAAGGCTTCAACGACTTGCTTGGCTTCTTGGCGTTCATCGGACAGAAACAGTGACAGCACCACAGCCAGCAAGGCGACGGCGGTGAGGATGGCCACCCCCGTCCGCGCGGAGATCGTTTTTTGGCGGTAACGTGGAAACATGCGGGATCTCTCCTCTCTTTATTACCATATGCGAAGTCGGCGGCAGATATGGGCTTTTCAGGAGAAGGGGATGGCGGCAGTATTTTTTCATCAAAAAATGAACCCGAATGTAGTAAAATGTAAAGAAAGAAGTGGTGGGGAAACCAAAAGCGTCCGCGCTCTCTTATGGAGGGGGCGTTCGCAAGCATAGGGACGGAACGGCGGAGCGTGAATCGGCTCCGTTTTTCCTTTGACATTTCGCTGAGAATAGAGTAGGCAGGAGAGGTAGAGAGTGATGCGGAAATCATACATTTATGTGCTGCTTGTTGGGATCATGGTCGCTTGGGGATTGAACGTGACGGCGTTGAAAATTCTTGTGGAGCACTTTTCCCCGGTGACCTTGACGGCGTTAAGGATTTTCACGGCTGGGGCAGTCGTGCTTTTGTTTTTATGGGGGATCGGACGGCTCGGAAAAGTCGGCTGGAAAGAAGCGAAACAGATCGGCTTGGCCGCTATGTTTAGTGTCGTTGCTCACCACTTTTTTCTTGCGGTGGGGCTGACGAGAACGACGGCGGTCAATGCGGGTCTTGTTTTAGGGATGGTGCCGCTTGTCACGGCGCTGTTGGCGATGGGGTTTTTAGGCCAGCGTCCGACATGGTTTCGGCTCCTTGGCATCGCGCTTGGGTTTTTTGGCGTTGTGTTTGTTGTTGCGAGCGGCGATGGGGGGCTTGGTCATTTGTCGGTCGGCGATGTGTACGTCTTTTTGGCTGTCTTGGCGCAAGGGATCAGCTTTATTATGATCAAAAAGGCGACGGTCGACGGGCGCGTCATGACGGGTTGGATGCTTATCTTTGGATCGCTTTGGCTGTTTGCCCTCGGCTTTGCGCTTGAGCCCCGTGGTTTGTCCAGTTTGAAGGAGGGCACACCGTCGCTTTGGATGATTTTCCTCGCTTCAGCCGTCGTGGCGACGGCGCTCGGTCATATGTTTTACAATCAGGCCGTTCAATACCTCGGCCCCGCCGAGTCGGCGGTGTTTATCAATCTCAACCCGCTCTTTTCGCTGCTTGGGGCGCATTGGTTGCTTGGTGAGCCCGTTTCGTGGGCGCAATGGCTTGGATTTTTGTTGATTGTGGTGGGGGTCGTTTTCGGCAGCGGGGGAATGGATGACGTAAGCGCCCACTTTCGCCGTGCGAAAGCGGCGGCCAAGGGCGGGAGGAAGGCGGGGATGTGGTAGCACGTTTCCCGCTTCGGTGTAATGTGTTCAGAGGGAAAAGGAATAAGAATGGATGCGAGGGTCATGGAGTAGAAAAGGGGTTGTCGCCTTTTGAACGGGGGCGACTTTTTTGTGCCATAGGCAGGGGGCTTCATGAGAGCGACGGGGAAATACGATAGTGGCCACTCACAATCAGTCGTTTTGCGGAATTTATGTTTCTTTTTCGCCCAGATACGCATGAGCATATCGATTTTATGCATTTGAGGGCGTGCAGAACACGAAAAACGGTAAATGGCGATGAAAGGAATAGCAAACGATTCATGAACTGACGGGATTGCCTGTGAATGGATGAAATCCGACGCCTGCAACTGAAGAGGAGTGAATCGCTAACGTTCGGCAAACAGGCAGGGCAAAGAGAGCCCCGCCCTAGCGCTTTGGTTTCGCTGCTGTCGATTCCCGTTTGATCAGTTTCGTCGATAATAACACTTCCTGAAACGGTTCGTTCGGATTGTCCCAGCGCCACCGCAACAATTCCACCGCCCGTTTGCCATAGCGTTTCAGATCGATGTCGACGGTCGTGATTTTCGGGGCTGCGATTTGCGACAGTTGTCCGTTGTCAAAGCTGCAGACGGAAACGTCATCGGGCACTTTTAGCCCGTATTGCTGCAGGCTGGTGCTGATGAAAAAGCCAAGCCCGTCATTGACGCAAAACCAGGCGGTCGGCTGTCGCTTCAGCTCGCGGATGTAGTTTGCGATGACCATTTCGTCCTCTTGGGCGTGGCAAAATATCCATTCCTCGTTCGGTTTCACCCCGTAATCTTTGAGCGCCAATAAATACCCTTCATACCGCTCCTGATAGCTCGGTGAATAGTTGACGTCACCCGCCAATGGATAATGCCAAAGTGGTTGAAATTCAAGAGTTGATCGGCAAAGAAGCGTTGAACCCGGTCATCAAAGGCGAGAAAACCCCCGAAAAAGCTTGGAAGGATATGGAGAAGGCGATCGACGGGGTGTTAAAGCAACATGAATAAGCACACAGCAAAAGTGGGTTGGCTGCTCGCCAGCCCATACCTTATCTATTCCGCTGTTTTCTTTTTGATCCCTTTATTTTGGGCGCTGTATCTCGCCTTTACGAACTGGAACTTGATTTCTCCAGAATATGAGGCCGTAGGGGTTCAAAATTTTATTGATGCGTTGTTCAGTCCAAGCGTGCGGGCTGCGTTTTGGGTGACGTACAAGTTTATGCTGATGTTTGTGCCGATCGTCATTGTCGGTTCGCTCTGTTTGGCGCTGATCATTCATCATCTGCCACGGTGGAAAGGGCTGTTTGCCGTTGGATATTTCTTGCCTTACTTAGCATCGGGGGTGGCGTCGGCGATTGTCGTCAAAGGGGTGATTTCTTACAACAGCCCGTTCAATCAATTTTTGCGAGATGTGTTTGGCCTCGATATTGACTGGCTTGGTTCGCCAACATTGGCGGCGCTGGTGATCGTGCTGATGATGGCGTGGAAGTTTGTCGGTTACTATGCGCTCTTGTTTTTATCGGGTCTTGAAAGTATTCCAAAAGAAGTATATGAGGCGGCTGAAATTGACGGTGCGGTTGGTTGGAAGCGGGTTTGGCACGTGACGATTCCAATGCTGTACCCTTCATTTTATACGGTGACGATTTTGGCGGTCGGGTTGATGTTTGGCATTTTCACGGAGCCATATGTGTTGACGGGCGGCGGGCCGGAGTATGCGACTCATACGTGGCAGCTGGAGATTTACAACCAGGCGTTTGAAAAATTAAATGCGGGTTATGGAACCGCGGTCGCGATTATCAATTCGATCGTCACCTTTGCGTCGATTTTCGTCTTTCGCAAGCTGTTGGAAAAATGGGGTGGCAGACATGGTTGGGAGTAAACGATGGAGGGTTGGTTTGCTTTATGTGCTGGCGTTTGCCGTTTTGTTCGTCATGGTTTTCCCGTATTTGTATATGGTGTTAGGCTCGCTTGCTCCATGGGATGAAGTCGACCGAAAGTTGGTTCCGTCGTCATTGACGCTTCGCTCATACGAATGGCTGTTTCGAGGCGGTGAAGATGTTGTGCCGCGTCCATGGCTCCGGGCGTTTTTCAACAGTTTGGTCGTCACATCGGCATCAACGCTGCTTATGCTGGTGACGGCGGTGATGGTCGGATATGCGTTGTCGAAAGTGACCTTTAAGGGGAGACAATGGGTCAATAATGTGATTTTGTTTCAAATGTTTTATCCGTCGATCATTTTGTTGATTCCGCTGTTTCTGATCGTCCGGTATTTGGGCTGGTACAACACGTATTGGGCAATGATCTTGCCGAAGGCCGTCAACTTGTGGGCGATCTTTATGTATACGAACTTTTTCCGCAGCATTCCCGATGAATTGATTGAAGCGGCCAAAATGGATGGGGCAGGTCATTTCACCATCATTCGCCGCATTGTCTGGCCGATGTCGCGCTCGATCACAACGATTATTTTCTTGTTCCTTTTCATGGAACGATGGGTGGAACTTCTTTGGGATATGCTGGTCGTCAATAATGAAAAGATGTTGACATTAAATGTATTGTTGGCGCAAATGTTTGGGCCGTATGGGGGATATCCGGGGCCAATGTATGCCGCCTCGGTGTTACTCACGCTGCCGATTTTGATTTTGTTCATTTTGTTTAGCAAGAATTTTAAAGAAGGTATGCAGTTCATATTAAAGTAATGGAACATCACGATGGAAAAGGGAGCAGGGAGAGACGTTATGCGGACAGGAATGCCGACAATGAAAACATGCCAAACATTGCTTGAGGAGCTTGGGCGCGCTCCACGACCGTTTCGAGCAAAGAAGCTGGCATTTGCTGGTGTTGGAGGGCGGGATGTGTACAACATTTCCGCGCCGTTCGAAGATGACGGTGAGTGGGTCATTGCCGGACGAGTGGAAGAGAGGGATAGCGAGCAGTCGGAAGTTTACTTTTTTGTCGAACGCGAGGGAACATGGGTGCCGCGCGAAGGGGCCCCGGTGTTTGCGCTGCAGGATCCGTTTGTTTCGCGCGTGCACGGGCATTTGGTGTTCGGTGGGGTGGAGACGTTTCCTCATCCTGTGCTGCGCGGGATGCTGTATTGGCGGACGGTGTTTTATCGCGGAAACACAATCAAGGAATTGGCGCCTTTTTTCACTGGTCCTGACGGGATGAAAGACATCCGCCTTGTCGAGCTGCAAGATGGATCGGTCGGGGTTTTCACCCGGCCGCAAGGGAAAAAAGGCGGGCGCGGAAAAATCGGATTCACCCGTGTCGGCTCGCTTGAGGAACTGACGATCGAAGCGATTCAAGACGCTCCGTTGATTGAGGGCCAGTTTGCGGATGGGGAATGGGGAGGCGCCAATGAAATTCATTTGCTGGCCAATGGGTTGGTCGGCGTCCTCGGACATATTGCCTGCTTTGATGAGGAAAGGAACCGTCATTATTATCCGATGGTGTTTGCGTTCAATCCATATACTGGGGAAGTGTCGGAAATGGAATTGATCGCCGCTAGGTCTCATTTCCTCGATGGGCCGGCGAAACGACCTGATTTGGCAGACGTTGTATTCAGCGGCGGGCTCGTGCGCAAAGGAGACGGCACGGCGGATTTTTACGCTGGAACGAGCGATGCCGAAGCGCAAAAACTAACGATTGCTGATCCATTTACGAAATACGAGAGGCAGGGATGATGATGCACCTTTACCGCTATGAAGAAAATCCGCTCATTACGCCGAACGATGTGCCGCCTTATCATGATGGGTTTGAAGTGATCGGGGCGTTTAACGCCGGGGTGGCGAGGTTTCAAGGGGAGGTGTTGCTGCTGCTCCGGGTGGCAGAACGGCCTGTGTCGGATGACCCGAACGTCGTGAAGGCGCCGGTGTGGGATCCACGGACGGGGAAGATCGAGGTTTACGAGTTTCGCAAGGACGATCCGCGCTATGATTTTTCCGATCCGAGGGTCATTAAAGAGGCGGGGGCGGAGCGGTTTTTGTATTTGACATCGCTGTCGTATTTGCGTCTTGCTCGCAGTCAAGACGGGCGGCGGTTTACGATTGACGATCGGCCGTTTATTTATCCTTCGAATGAATTAGAGACATTTGGAGTGGAAGACCCGCGCATTACGTACATTGACGGAACGTATTACATTTATTTCAGCGCCGTGTCGCCCAAAGGCGTCGGGGAGGCGATGGTGTCGACGGCCGATTTTCGGACGGTTAAGCATCACGGGATGATTTTTGCACCGGAAAATAAAGATGTGTTGATTTTTCCGGAGAAGATCAATGGGAAGTATTACGCTCTCCATCGCCCAGTGCCAAGAAGCAATGGCCGCCCTGAGGTGTGGATTGCGGAGTCAGACAATTTGCGTTACTGGGGAAATCACCGATTTTTGTTCGGTTTGCGGGAAGGGAAATGGGACAGCACCCGCATCGGCGGCGGAGCGGTGCCGATCAAAACGGAGCACGGCTGGCTTGAGCTGTACCACGGCGCGTCCGCTGACCACCGCTATTGCATGGGGGCGGTGCTGTTGGATTTAGATGACCCATCGAAAGTCATCGCCCGCTCGGCGCGGCCGCTTGTTGAGCCGGAAGCGGATTATGAAGTGAATGGCTTTTTCGGGCGTGTCGTGTTCTCGTGCGGGGCGCTTGTTGACGGTGATATCGTAAAAATGTATTACGGCGCCGCGGATGCGTCGATGGCTTGTGTCGAGCTGCAGCTCAGCGAGATTTTGGCTTCGCTCGTGAAAGTGTGAAAACAGACGAAGCCCGTACAAGGGACATTGGAATGGAAACGCCCGAGCGATCGGGCGTTTTTTTGGGGCTGCTTTGTGTGGTATTCCTTTCCTTGATCATTCGGGGCAGGAGAGGGACATTTCCCTGTTTCATTTTCTTCAAAAGGATTTGGTATAATGGAAAAAACGCTGTCCCTCTTGACAGGAAGGGGGCTTCTTGTCATAGCCGGAGGATTTGGACATATGATACAAGCTCGGCGTGCGGAAGCCGCCCGCGCGCCAGTCGGGGCAATGGTGGTGATGGCGGCGTGGCAATGAAACGTTCATTATGGTTGAAGCTGTCAACGATTCAGTTGATTATTCTCTTTTATTTCACGGCGGTTGCGGTGTCGACGGTGTTGTTATGGCTGCCGGTTATGCATCGACCGGGGGTGGAGCTTCACTGGATTGATGCGCTGTTTACGGCGGCCAGCGCCATTAGCGTGACCGGGTTGACGGTGGTGTCGATTTCAGAGACGTTTAATACGCTGGGAATTGTTGTATTAATTGCGATGATGCAAGTGGGCGGCGTTGGGTTGATGATGCTTAGTACGTTCATTTGGCTGCTGATCGGGAAAAAAATCGGTTTTCGCGAGCGGCAGTTGATCATGACGGATCAAAACCGGCTGGCGCTCTCAGGGCTCGTGAAGCTTACGCGGGAGATCTTTTTCTTGATTCTGGCGATTGAAGCGGTCGGTGCGCTTGTGTTGGGTGTGTATTTTTTGCGTTATTTTCCGACGTGGCCGGAGGCGTTTTTGCAGGCGATCTTTGCGTCAGTCAGCGCGACGACGAATGCCGGGTTTGACATTACCGGAAAGTCGCTCATCCCATTTGCCGGTGATTATTTCGTGCAAATCGTTCATATCATCCTTATCATTCTAGGAGCGATTGGCTTTCCGGTGCTCATTGAAGTGAAGGAGTTTTTGTTGGCGCGCGGCCGAGGGCGCTACCGGTTTTCGCTGTTTACGAAATTGACGACGGTGACGTTTTTTGCCCTCGTCATCTTTGGGACGGTGGCGATTTATGCGCTGGAGTGGGATCATTTTTTGGAGGGAAAACCGTGGCACCGCTCGCTCTTTTATGCGCTGTTTCAGTCCGTATCATCGCGAAGCGGCGGGCTGGCGACGATGGATATGAACGAGTTCTCTGACCCGACGTTATTGCTTTTGAGCGCCATGATGTTCATTGGTGCTTCCCCGAGCAGCGTCGGCGGCGGCATTCGGACGACAACGCTGGCGGTGATTTTATTGACTATTTGGCATTATGCGAAAGGGCGTTCTTCGGTGAAAGTATTCGGTCGTGAAATTCATGAGGAAGATATTTTAAAATCGTTTGTCGTCTTTATCGGGGCACTGTTTCTCTGTTTTGCGGCGGTTCTTGCGCTTTCCGTCTCGGAGTCATCGCTGACTGTCATCATGCTTTTGTTTGAAGTATGTTCGGCGTTCGGGACGACCGGGCTGTCGCTCGGCATTACACCCGAGCTTAGCCCGTTTGGCAAACTGGTATTGGTGATTGTCATGTTCATCGGCCGGGTCGGCATCATTTCATTTTTATGGCTTGTCCGCAGCCGAGCGGTGAAAGATAGTTACCATTATCCGAAAGAGCGGGTCATTATCGGCTAGAAGAGGGGGATGGGATGATGAAAAAAGTGCGGAAAGCGATCATTCCTGCAGCCGGGCTTGGAACGCGGTTTCTGCCGGCGACAAAGGCGATGCCAAAGGAGATGCTTCCAATTGTCGATAAGCCGACGATTCAATATATTGTCGAAGAAGCCATTGCTTCAGGCATTGAGGACATTATCATCGTCACCGGGAAAGGGAAGCGGGCGATCGAAGACCATTTTGACTATGCGTTTGAGCTTGAACAGCTGCTGAAGCAAAAAGGGAAGCTTGATCTGCTTGAAAAAGTGAAAGAGCCGTCGAAGGTCGACATTCACTACATTCGCCAAAAAGAACCGAAAGGGTTAGGACATGCGGTCTGGTGTGCGCGCAGTTTCATCGGGGACGAGCCGTTTGCGGTGCTGTTGGGCGACGATATCGTTCAAGCGGAAACGCCGTGCTTAAAGCAACTTATTGAGCAGTACGAGCGAACGTTCAGCTCGGTGATTGGCGTCAAGCGTGTGCCGGAGGAAGAGACGCATCGCTACGGGATCATTGACCCGCTCGAGCAGCAAGGCCGACGCTACCAAGTGCGCCGTTTTGTCGAAAAACCGGCTCCGGGCACGGCGCCGTCCAATTTGGCGATCGTCGGCCGCTATGTGTTGACGCCGGAGATTTTCTTATTTTTAGAGAAGCAGGAAGTTGGCGCGGGCGGGGAGATTCAGTTGACCGATGCGATCGGTCGGCTCAATGAAATTCAGCGCGTCTTTGCCTACGAGTTTGAAGGAAAACGGTACGATGTTGGGGAGAAGCTCGGCTTTATCGAAACGACGATCGAGTTTGCCTTGCAAAACAAGAAGCTGCGCGACGACTTGCTTTCATTTTTAGAGCGGATGGTCACTGAGGCAAAAGGACAGACCAAATGAACGATGAGCCGTGCGCTTCTATTCGCGAATGCAGGAATTGTGCGGTGAGACAGAGCTTCCCATCGCGAAATCCCTTTGGCTTGAGCCGTATCATCCGAAACCATCAGCGTGCGCTCAAGTGGGAGCGTTCAACATCGGCTATTCAGAAGAGAGATGCGGCAATCGACCACAAAGCTGATTGAATCGATGCACCTTGCTGTTTCGAGTTTTTCAAAACCACCGGTATGAAGAAACAGCGATTTTCATCAGCCGCCTCAGTTCGATGAGCTTTGACAAAAGTAGCACATATGACAAAGCGGGGAGGCGGAGGAACATGGCGAAAGAGTCCAATCGGAGTGCCCGTTTCCAAGTAAAACGAATCTATGAACGATACGATGCTTCCGACGGCATCCGCATTCTTGTTGACCGTCTTTGGCCGCGCGGGGTGGCGAAAAGCGCGGCGCGCCTGGACCGTTGGCTGAAGGAGATCGCCCCGAGCCCCGAGCTGCGGCAGTGGTTCGGACATCGGCCGGAGCGGTTTGCGGAGTTTGCGAGGAAGTACGAATGGGAATTGGCCACCGACGAAACGAAGCGGGTGTTTGTCGATGAGCTGCTTTCGCTTTCGGGAACGGTGACGCTGCTTTATGCGGCGAAAGATGAGCGATATAACCATGCTGTTGTGCTGCAGGAATTTTTGCGTCGATACGGCCATAACGGGGCATATGGGAAGCGATGTGAACAGATGGAATAACCATAACGATCCATCTTGGCGGGAGGGATGAACGGTGCTTCGCGCGATGATTGGTGATTTGACAAAAGTGGAAGGGGTCGAGTACATTGGCAATGCCGCCAACGGCATTGGGCCGATGGGCGGCGGAGTGGCGGCGGCGATCCGGCGGGCAGGCGGCCGCACCATTGAAGAGGAAGCGATCCGCGTCTGTCAGGCGCAAGATCCGCAGCCGGGCGACTTGTATGTGACAGGGGCAGGGACGCTGCCGTTTCGCGGCGTGATTCATCTCGTGACGATGAAGCAACCGGCAGGGCAGACATCGTATGCGATTGTCCGCCAATGCCTTGAGCGGCTGGTCGCGCACTGCCGGGAGCACGGGATTCAGAACGTGGCGCTTCCTGCTTTAGGGACCGGAGTCGGCGGGTTGGATAAAGGGGAAGTGGCGAAGCTGTTTCGCGAGGTGTTGGAGCCTGTAGCGGATGTGGAGTTCATGGTGGTGGACATCGATGAATCGTTTATCCGACATGTTCAGTCAGGTAAATAAGGGAGAAAAAGGGTCTTGACAACGCTCGGCCCTTCTTTTTTTGGAAAAGAATAACGTGTTTCTTGATTCTCCATATCATATTATAATATAAAATACAAAAAAGTGTCGTTGACTTCCTAACCCGGCTAGCGGGAGGTGGCATCGTTGCTGGTGTCCGAGTGATAAAGCCGGACTGAATGAGGAAGTTTGGCGTTTCCTGTTCGAACCGCGACCAGGAAAAACGGCCAAAAATGCTGTCTTTGGCGTTTTTGGCATCGCCCGGAGGGATGAATCATGTTATTCCAATTACCCACTTTAAAGACATGTGAAATGCTAGTTAACGAGTTTTGCTTGGCTCCGCAGCCGTTTGAGCCGCAAAAATTGCGTTTTGCGGGTGTCGGGGACCGAGATGTTTATAATATTTCCGCGCCGTTTGAAGATGACGGCGAGTTGGTCATCGCTGGGCGCGTCGAGTCGCGTGACAGCGAGCAGTCGGAAGTGTACTTTTTCGTTGAGCGCGATGGCGTTTGGGTGCCGCGCGATGGGGCGCCGGTGTTCGCTTTGCAAGATCCGTTTGTGACGCGCATTCACGGACAGCTTGTGTTTGGCGGGGTGGAAACGTTTCCACATCCAATATTCGATGGCGAGCTCAGCTGGCGGACCGTCTTTTACCGCGGCCCGAACATCCGCGGGTTGAAACCATTCGCCGAAGGACCGGATGGGATGAAAGATATCCGCCTTGTCGAACTGAAAGACGGCACGATCGGCGTCTTTACCCGCCCGCAAGGAGAAAAGGGCGGCCGTGGGAAAATTGGTTTTACCCGCATTTTTTCGCTCGATGACTTGACGCCGGATGTGATTGAAGCCGCTCCGCTGCTTGATGCCCAATTCACTGATGAGGAATGGGGCGGCGTGAATGAGGCGCATTTGTTGGCGAACGGGCTGGTCGGTGCGCTCGGCCATATCGCTTGCTTTGACGAGCACGGCAACCGTCATTACTACCCGATGGTGTTCGTGTTGAATCCAGAGACGATGGAGCGTTCCGAGCTGGAATTGTTGGCGCTTCGCTCCCACTTTTTGGATGGACCGGCGAAACGGCCGGATTTGGCGAACGTCGTCTTCAGCGGCGGCTTGGTTCGCAAAGGAGACGGGACGGCTGAGCTGTACGCTGGTGTGAGCGACGCTGAGGCGCAAAAAATTTCGCTGATCGACCCGTTTACGAAGTATGAAGCGCAAGAGCTGGATCGGATGTATGCTTCTGTTTAACGAAAAGGATCGTGCGACAAACCTTCTTTTGATGAGGAAGGCTGGCGGCCGATCCTTTTTCCATTTGGCCGGCAAAGTTTCTTGCTTTGTGGGAAGGACTTCGGTTTGACATGAACGTGACTTGTTCGTAGGATAGACAACCATAGTCGGCGGTAATCGGAGTCACGCTGCTCTCCCAGAAGGCCGGTGAAAAATGGCTGTCACGAGCAAATCAGCGGCATTTCGCAAAAAAAAAGAAGGCTGATTTCGCAAGGTTTCTCTAATTGATAAACAGATGGGACTAGCAGTATTTTGTACTAAATCACCAGCTTCCTAGAAGGCTGGTGAAAAACAGCTGTTTCCCCTGATCAATGGATGAACGTGTGAAAAGAAGTACTGATGCCTACAAGGTTTTTCTATTTGAGAAACGTCACTAGGAAACGGCATATTCCCTTAAATCACCGGTTCTCTAGGGAAGACCATTTTCCTCCCCCATTGCCCCTTCTGAAGCCATCCGGTATACTGAGAAAAAAGGGGAATGGGGAGGGGCCTTCGTTGTCTTTGCCGCTTGCTTCCGGTGTGTCGTATGAGCGCTATTGGGTCCTGCGTGAACAAAGCGATGATCGTTTAGAGTATATTGATGGGGCCGTGTATATGCCCCCGTCGCCAAGCGTTCGGCATCAGCTCATCTCGAGCCGCCTTCACTTTCAGTTCAGTTTGTTTTTTCGAGGAAAGCCGTGCGATGTGCTGGCAGCGCCGCTTGATGTGGAGCTTGTCGATGAGCAAACAGGGGAACGAAATGTGGTCGTTCCCGACTTGACGGTCATTTGCAGCGAAAAAGAGCTGGATGGAACGAAGTATATCGGGGCGCCCCCGCTGATCGTCGAGATTTTAAGTCCGTCGAACTAGGCGCATGATCTTGTCACAAAGTTCAATTTGTACATGGCGTGCGGTGTCCATGAATATTGGATTGTCAATCCGATGAAGCAGGCTGTGACGGTGTATGTGCTCAATGAGGAACGGCTATATGAGCAGGCGGATGTTCAAGTGAAAACAGGAATGGTTCGCTCTGTGTATTTTTCGGGGCTCGAAATCGACATGGCCGAATTGTTTCATTGACAAGATGCCGAGAGGATGGCTTGAAAGCGGACAGCGTGGGATTGTTCCCACGCTGTTTCTTTGAAAATGCACGCACCTTGATCCGTCATTTTCATGCCTAAGGGCAAAAGATTGCCCATGGATCTTTTCTGTGTCCAGCGGGGTCGAGGCGGCGTTCATCGCTTGCGTGATGTCCCTTTACGGTTGCTTTTGCCGCTTTTCCCGCTCGTTCAACTTTTCTTCCATCCGCTTCAGCAATTTCTCCCACGGGTTTTCCGGCTTCTTTTTTTTCCGCTTCGGCTTTTCTTCCAGCATGATCAAGCGCCTCCTTTCGAAGCGGCGGATAAGGCGAGCAAGCCGCGCAGTTCATCGTCCGACAGCTCGGTGATCCACGTTTCGCCTTCGGTGATCACATCAGCGAGCGCTTGCTTTTGTTCGAGCATCTCATCAATTTTTTCTTCAATCGTCCCGGTTGTGATCAGTTTATGGACGTGGACGAATTTCGTTTGTCCGATGCGATAGGCGCGGTCGGTCGCTTGGTTCTCGACGGCCGGGTTCCACCAGCGGTCGAAATGGATGACATGGTTGGCGGCTGTTAAGTTGAGCCCGGTGCCGCCCGCTTTCAGCGATAAGAGAAAGATCGGTGCCTTTCGCGTTTGGAACTCATCGACCATCCGGTCGCGCATTGGTTTCGGTACGCTGCCGTTTAAAAAGAGCACCGGTTCGTCAAACAAGTCGGAAAGCAGCGCTTGAATCATCTCGCCCATGCGCACGTATTGGGTGAAAATGAGGCACGACTCATCGTTCGCGCGAATTTGTTCGACGAGTTCGACAAGTTTTTCCAGTTTATGCGACCGCTCAACGAGCTGGCGGGGCGATCGTTCTTTCAAATAAAGCGCCGGGTGGTCGCAAATTTGCTTGATGCCGTTTAACATCTGCAAAATCAACCCGCGCCGCGCAAACGGGCTCGCCGCTTTCGCCCGCTCCAGCGTGTCGTTGACGAGCTGTTCGTACAAAGCTGCCTGCTCAGCGGTGAGCGGACAGTATTCTTTTTGCTCGATTTTATCCGGCAAGTTGAGGGCGACCGCTTCGTCTGTTTTCGTCCGCCGCAAGAGAAACGGGCGGATGAGCGCCTGCAGCGCCGCTTTTTTATGGGCATCCCCTTCTTTTTCAATCGGCCCGGCAAAGCGGCGTTCGAATTGTGCCGCGCTGCCGAGATAGCCCGGGTTTAAGAAGTGGAAAATGCTCCAAAGTTCGTTTAGGCGGTTTTCGACCGGCGTGCCGGATAAGGCGATTTTATGCTTTGCGCGCAGGCGGCGGATGGCGCGCGCCTGTTTCGTCTGTGCGTTTTTAATGTTTTGCGCTTCATCCAAGCAAATGACGTGCCAGTGCATCTGTTTTAAATCGTCATGGTCCAAGTGAGCGAGATTGTAAGACGTAATGACGAGATCGGCCTCGCCTGCTGCTTGCGCGAACGCCTCGTTTTTTGCCCGGTTTGGTCCATGGTGCACATAGACGCGCAAGTCTGGGGTGAAGCGGGCGCATTCCTTCTGCCAGTTGCCGATGACGCTTGTCGGGCAGATGAGGAGCGCCGGGGTGTTCGGACGCTCCGTTTCTTTGACGTAAGCCAAATAAGCGAGCAGCTGCACCGTTTTGCCGAGTCCCATGTCGTCGGCCAAGCAGGCGCCAAAGCCAAATCGGCGCAAGAAAGCGAGCCAGTCGACGCCGCGCTGCTGATACGGACGGAGCGTGCCGTGAAAAGACGGCGGCACATTCGCTTTCGGCAATCCATCCAGTTGCTGTAGCTGGCGGATGAACGCCCGGAACGGATCATGGACGTCAATGTGGATCGGGATCGATTCGTCCGTTGCCTCTTCGCGCTCCTCTGCTTCTGAAAGCAGCGTTTGCGCCACGATATCGTGAATCGGCACGCCTTCTTTTTTCGCCTTTTCCATGAGCGCCTGCGCACGGCGGACAAGGGCAGGATCAAGGATGAGCCATTGGCCGCGCAGGCGAATGAGGCGCCGCTTTTGCTCGGCCAAAGCGGCAAACTCTTCTTCCGTCAGTTCTACGCCGTTCGTCGCCACGCGCCAGTCAAAGTCGGAGAGGCGCTCAAGGCCAAAGAGCGATTCAGCACGGACAGACGGCGACAGCTTCGCTTTGATCGACAGCTGCGCCTGGCGGATGTCGTGCCACCAGTCGGGAAGCAAGAGGCGCACACCCGCTTCCGTCAGCTTTAAGCTGTCTTCGGACAAAAAGCGCCAAGCTTGTTCGTCAGACAGTTCATGAAGCAACGACTCGCTTCCATTGCCAAGCCATGGCACGATCGCGCAAATGCGGTGGATGGCGCGCTGGATCGATGATTCATACGGACGCCAAGCGCGCGGGATTTCGCCCACCGGGACGACGACGCTGTCGTCGACGGCGATCAATACCGTTTCCAGCGTCCACGAATCGCCGTCTTCCGGCGGTTCAGTGAGGCGCAAGCCGACGGTAAACGGCGGCCGTTCACCGAGCCAGCCGATTTGTTCGAACCAGTCGTCTTCCCCGCCGATCCATTGATCGCCACGGGCTGCGATGGCCGGATTGGCGTGAACGATCTCTTGCCAGATGGCGCGCAGTTCCGGGTCGCGCGACAGCCAGTCGGCGATCGCGAGCGACCGCCATGTCGCGACGAACGGGTGCGGGTCATGATCAAGCCCGCTCCAGCGGGTGTGCTGCGCCTCGAGCCAAGGCGTCGAACGGCTTTCTTTCCACGCCGAAAAATCGGGGCGGAAGCGGCGCTCGCATAGCTCGCTCCAAATGTGCTTTGCCCACGCCTCAAGTTGGGCGGTGAACTCGTCTTTCCATTGGATGGCCATCAAGCTGACCGACGGGCGCAAGGCGAAAAAGGTGAGCGCTTGCCATGGCGATAGCCGCACGGCTTCCCGTCCATGGACAATGACCGTGTCGATCAGCGTGCCGTAAAACGTTTCTTCATGCCAAGCGAGCACAAGCGGCGCCCAGCTTGCGGCGGGAGCTGAGCTGCTGAGCCAAAAGCATTGTCGTTCTTCGCTCCACTCACACGAAAGGGTGATCGTCTGTAACGCCTGTTCCATCATGGAAGCAATTTTCCTTTCTGTAGTTCTTCATGAAACGCACGCATGCGTGCGGTTTTGGCGCATAACTGTTCGAGATACGCGTTCCACTCGTTCATTTGTTTGAGCGAACGATAGCATGTGCGCAGCTTTTTTAAATAACGGACGGCCATGCGGTAGCTCGGGCGGTTTTTTGCTTGGACAAACTGCATGACCGCCCGGTGGTAAAGCGGCAAGACGAGCATAGGGTTCTGCTTCTCGAGCTCCTTTAAAAACCGCGGATCCATGTCATGGGCGGTCATATTCGCCCATAAGTACAACTCAATCATATGCTGGTAGCGCCCTTGGCGGTGCAAAAATTGAACATAGCGGTTGGCGGTGTATGGAAAGCATTGTTGCAAGAACGTTTCGTACTCGTCCCATTGGTTGTTTTGTTGGGCATATACTTCATACAGCTGCCCAATTTCGTTGACAAAATTGGTTCGCTCCGATTCCCGAAGGGCGGCTAAGTAGTAGGGCAGCTCTTCTTTTCCTTTCGCCCAAAACGAGGCAAAGCGGTCGGGTGGATAGGAGGTGATCAGCCGCTCGATCCACTCGATCAAAAATGGTGCTGCGGCCTCTGGGAACGTCCGGTATAGGGCAAGCGCTTGTTCATCTTCTTCCAACAAAAAGGCGAAATGGGCGGCTGCCAAAAGGGCGAGCGGAATCTGCTCTTCCTCGGCAAGGCGGAGCAAGCGTTCTTTTTCTTGTCGGCGTTGTGTTTCTGTTGTGAACAGCAGTTCCCAGGCAGCCGTATAAAGATCGTAAATGAGCGAAGGGAAGAAGTCGGTGATTCGCAATAAATCCCGCACATAGGGAACGGTTTGTTCGATCAGCGGTTCGGGCGCCGATGCCGCCGGGTTGGATGAAAACTGCTCTAATGTCTTGAACAATTCATCGGCGATATACTGGACGTCTTGCCGCCAAGAAAATTGTCCGTATGAGCCAAATAGTCCCCGGTTCCAGCCTCGTTCTTTTCCGTACTCGATCAGGTGATGGAGCAAAAACAAACCAGCGTGAAACCGGTACAACAAACGAACGGCGCGATGTTTCGGTCCGCCTTTCACTAGCGCTGGAAACAGCTGATGGGCGAGCCGATACGGCCAATCGTCGCGGCGGCGATGGCGGACGGTAAACTCATCTAGAATCTTCGCAAATCGTTTCCACCATTTATCGATCGATTCGGTTGGCTCGGCCGTTGCAGTGTGGGGGGCTGGGGCACCATTTTGCGGCGGTTTCTTTTCCGCTTCCTTCCATTGACGAAGCAATTTGCCGTTGTCAAGGACGTTGCCGTAGACGTAAAAAAACAATGCCAGCACGTGCGAACAAAGGCCTTCCGTCCCGCATGGGCAGCTGTGGCGGTGGATGATGTCGGCCAGGTTGAGTGCGACATCATGAATGGCTACGTCAACCACTTTTCCTTCGATCTGTTCGCTGTCGATGACGATAACGTTATAGACAAGCCCCCGCCGCGATAAGTCGCGCCCTTTTTGAATGAGATGGTGAAAAACGGAAAACGGCAGTTCGTTTTGCAAATCAGCTGCCGCCTTTTGCAAGAGAGGTTTTGAGATGGACGCTTGCAACATCCTGGTTCGTCCCTTCCGTCCATTTTTATTCATTTATTATAGCATAAGAGGCGAAATAGCTGCCACACCCGCTTCGCCATAGGAACAAGGGCCGTTTTCTTTTTTTCTACCAACTATGGTACAATACAGACAACGGCGAAGCCGAATTTGAAAAAAGTAGGTGACGATATGGCGGCAGTGTCGCGGAATGCCCTTTGCCCGTGCGGAAGCGGGAAAAAGTACAAGCATTGCTGCGGAAAGGGCGAAACGGTGTCGGTCGATTCGTTGATTGAGCGGGAGTTAGTCGAATGCATGCACGATGTACTGTTGTTTGCGTCGGAACGGTATGAGGATGAGATTGTCGAAGTGATTGCCGAACGCCCGTTGGAAGATCGGCCGGAAGTGCTCGATTTCGCAGTGAACTTATTTGTGGCCAATTGGGTCATTTTCTGTCGGCCGATCGAGGAAAAAGGAACGACCATTTTTTCCGCTTATATGCGAGATCGGCGCTATGCCCGCTGGCGGCCGGCTGTGCAGGCGCATGTAGCACGGTGGGAGGGGACGGTTCCGTCATTTGATGAGATCATTCATTTCGATGAGGATCGGCGACATCTGCTTGTCCGCGATATTTTAACCGGAAAAGAAAAACACGTCTACTTGTTGGCGACGGAAGAATGGCCGGAAATGGAAAAAGGCGATGTGCTGCTCGGATGTCTTGTGCCGTACAAAGAGGAGTTTACGTATTTTTCCACAGTGTTTCCGGTGGTGAAACGAAGCAAAGAGCGGCTCGTTCGGGCGCTGCAAGCTGAACAGGAGCGAAGCGGGAAAACGGGGGACGAGTTTTTGCGCAACTCTTTCCCGCTCGCGCTGGATGCGGCGGTCAGCGAATTTTTATGGCAGCTGCTTGATGAGGCGGAATGGGACGACTCAGAAGAAGAGGCGGTCATTCTTGAACTAAAGCGGCACGAAGCGGATGCATCTGCGTTGCTTCTTAGCCAGGCGACCATCTTTTGGCGCATGTATTGCGCGCGCGAAGTGGTCGATATCGAGAATCCTACCGTATATGCGGCAGCGCTCCGCTTTTTTGCCGGACAGATGATCGAAGAGGATCGTATCAGCGAGGAAGAGGCCGCGAGACGATATGGGGTGTCGGTGGAAGACGTTGAATCGACTGCGATGGAGTTTCTTTTGTTCGGCCTCGAAACGCTCGACGACGAGGACGACGGGGATGAGGAATGGTTTAATGACGGCGGATGGGACGATGACGCCGATTGGCTGGATGCAGCCATCGATGAATGGCTGGACAAGGTGGAACAATTGCTTCATCGCGATGGTTGGGATACAGATAAAGTGAACCGGCTGATCGACGAGGCGATCAACAAGTGGAAAAAGGACGGATTGCTTCAAGGGGTTAATGAAGAGGAGTTGCGTGAAGAACTCGAGAACTGCGTCTATGAGATGTTTGTCGAGCGCGGGTTTTTCTAAGGGATTTTGTGATTTCGTCTTAAGCGGGCGATCAAGGGAAACATTTTCGTGATGCATCTTAGTGTTCACCGCCGCCAAAACAGTTGAGCGGAGGAAAACGACTGTGTTTCATCGGTTTTTGAAAAGGTTCATAATTTTATGAACAACGCGGTGCAAACAGTAACATTGACAAAATCGAAAAGGCATAAGCGAGGATGAAGTTTCTTTTCCGTGCTTTTTCGCCTTTATGGAGAAGGCCGGTGAAAAACATCGCTTTCCCGTCATGCACGGGGTTTTTCAAGGAAGAAAAGATGAGGCTGTTCAACGCTTCTCTATATGGAGGAGCTGCGATTTCACACGGCGTTCTGTCTACATCATTAAACTTTTAGACTAACTTTTGTATAATGGTAGGTTGTTCTGGCGAATATGATGATGCAACACGTAAAGGAGGAGTGATATGTCGATGGGGCGAAATGACCCTTGTCCGTGCGGGAGCGGCAAAAAATATAAAAAATGTTGCATGAACAAAGTGAGGGAAGAAGAGACGAAGCGGGCACGGCAACATCGGTTTTTTGAGCAGAAATACGAACTGTCGCAACGGGTGCACCGCTTTTTGGACGAGGTGTTGCCATACGCCGAACAAGTGGCGGCAAAGCATGCGTTCCGTCAGGCGATTTGGCGAAAGGAACAGGGCGAGATGCTTGAGCCGCTTGAGACGCTTTGGTATTTGTTCGTTCATCGTTTTCCAAATGGGATGCGCGGCATTGAGTGGTTTCAACGCGAAAAAGGGCGTCATCTGACGTTGGAGCTGAAGCAAATGCTCGATCGGTGGGTTCGGCTCGTTCCGCGCCTTGTCCAGTTTGTCGACCGGAATGACAGTGGAGTGACAGCGGTCGATCGATGGACGGGCGAAACGCTGTTTCTGCCATTTAGTGAAACGATGCCGAACGTCGTGCCGTGGGGCGGCATGTTTGCGTTTCTCGAACCGTTTGACGACGGTTACTATATCCAAGGGGCTGCCTCCATCATTGGCCCGGACGGAGTAAGGAAAGCCGAAGAACAACTCCGCGCACTCCTTCAAGAGACGGACATGCCGTACGAAGAACTGGCGTTTTGCCATTTTCTTGATATCGTCGATGCGGGCCATCGTGCTTTTTCACGATCCGAGCGTGAGACGGAATCGGTGGAACAATGGACGATCGTTTATGATGTGCCCGATGGGCGAAGCGCTCTCCGCCAACTCGAACAGCACGGAATGGGGATCATTGACGAAGAAACCGCCGAAGCGATCAAAGGTTCGTTGCGCGGCGTGACGTATGAATATAGCGATGAGCTTGCTTCCGGACCGATTTATCTCGACGAGCTGCTAGGCTTTTTAGAAGGGCAAGGGCGGAAGGTGACATTATCTGCCTTCGACGCGAACGCCGAACGGGTGCTGACGGAAGCGCTTGAGGCCATCGGCATGCCGGCGCAGGTAGTGTCGCGGACGGTGAAGACGCACGTTGTGCCAAAAGGAGTGAAGCTGCTCTCGTATCATGTCGAGTTGCCGCCGGGTGAGGCGCCATATATGGCGTTAGTCGCCAACAGTGCGATGATGTTGGAGCAGATGCTGCATGTGCCGCATGAGGAATGGCAGGGACGGTCCATTCATGAGTTGGCGATGGACGGAGAGTTGGAAGAAGTTGAGCAATGGCTGCGTACGTATGAGTATCATATGTTCGAACGCCTCCGGCAAGAAGGCTGTCCGGTGACGGTCGATACGAACAGCGTCCGTTCCCGCTACGGATTGCCGCTCTCGCCGTTTGTGACGCCGGAAGCTGTACGGAAAACCCATATCCGCGTGTTTCAACGGCTCGATGATGGGGAGTATTTTGTCATGCCGGCGGAATGGGAAGCACGCTTTTTCGGTGCCGATTTAATCCGATTTTACCAAGAAAAAACGGAAGGAAGGTCAGAAGCGACGGAAGCAAAATACCGCCTCGGTGTCACGACGGTCGGCCATTATTTGCAGACGACGCCGCTGTCATCGTGGGACGAGCTGGAAGCGCGCTACTGGCAGCAATGTTTAGCCTTTCATTACGTCATGTTTTCTCCGGATGTGAGCGTGAATCAGGCGAAACAAATGTTAAGCGCCGTTCAGGCGTTCGCGAAATGGCTCGATGGCCGCTACGGGACAAGCCATGCCCCGGTTGTGCGTCAACTCGTTGCGGAATTGAGCGAACCGTTGTTGAACGCGGTCCGTTTTCTCCGATTGTATCACCGGTCTGGCTTGCCGACGGTGGTTGCTGACACCATTTGGGAAAAGATGGTTAAAAACAAAGAGGAGTACCGGACAGGGACGTTCCGGGTGGCGAACGTCAGCCGGGGGGAAGCAATCATCGACTGGCTGGAAACGGGCGAGCAGTTCCACTGGCGTCTGACGCCATCGGTAAAATCGTATGTGGAACCTGGCATGTACTTGGAAGCTGCCTTCAACAAAGATGGCACGCTGGCGGCCGCCCAGCGAGTGTACCCACCGCAGGCCGCTCCGTATATCGAAGCGTTCGTTCAGTTTGACCGGTCATTCACGACAACATTAAGGTGAGGAAGGATGTCTCATTGCGAGGCATCCTTTTTTCTTTGGAAATCACACGTCAGTGAGCAATGGTTTTCATGCTGGGGTGGGGAGGAGCATTTCTTCATGGATGTTGTCCGTGAAAATGCAGGACTGGCGCGTGATTTTCATCCCTGGGTGGAGGGCAAAAGACTGCCCATGGATCTCTTCTATGAAAACGGCGCTCATCTTGCGCTGCGCGCCTGTTTCCGCGCCTATGGAGGCAACCGTTTGCCGATCGATCTTTTTCGCTAAAATGTGCATATCTTGGAACGCCATTTTCATGTTTGGATGGAGCGTGAAGCGCATGGGACGTTCTTATTTCTGTTACTAGTTTGCTAGGAGAGGCTGGAAGAACACCAAGGAGAATGTTCACCGTTATATGACAGCACTCGCGTTTTTTGTTGGCGTCTGTCGCACTAGGGGGCATTGTGCGGAAATGAGGCGTCCGTTGTCGTTGGATCGCCCGTGCGGGCGCGTTCTGTCGAGCGGTTTTCCCGGCTGACAGACAGGAAATCAGCTTCGGTGCACGAACCAATATAGTAGAATGAGAGACAGCTGGGAGGGAAGATAGATGAGGCGGGGAAGATGGCTCGCCGCATTGGTTGGTTTATGTTGTTTGGCTGCGGTTGCCTGGCCGGCGGGGGTAAAAGGGGAAAATGAAAAAACAGAACGGTTGGCGGTTGTGACGGCTGATCGGGTGAACGTCCGCCAAGGGCCGGGCGTGCCGTACCGTCCGTTGGAGAACGTGCATCGCGGCGAGACGTACCGTTTGATCGATAAGAAAGGCGGCTGGGTGAAAGTCGAATGGAAGCCGAACCGCACCGGATGGATCGCTGAGCCGTATACCGCTCCTGTGCGGAGAATGGAAATCGTGCAAGAAGACCGGCTTCGTCTCCGGCAAGAGCCGGGGGTAGATGGACGCGTGATCAGCCATTTGAAGCAAGGGGATCAAGTCGCTGTCATTAAAGAAGAGGGAGAGTGGAAACAAGTGGTGACGGCCGATGCCGTCGGCTGGGTGGCGTCGGCGTATTTGGCGAACGCTGAATCCCCAGTCGGCTCGCGGCGAGAGGGAATCGTGGCGGCCGATTCGCTCAACGTACGGGTCGCACCGTCGTTGAGCGCGGAGCGGGTCGGGAGGCTGTTGCGCGGTGAGCGCGTCGAGGTCGTCGAAGCAAAGCGAGACTGGTACCAAGTCATTGCCCGTTCCGGCCTAAACGGTTGGGTGGCGGCGGAGTACATCGAAATGAAAAGCGGACAGGACGTCGGGAATGAGAAAAAAGCAGCGGCCGCATCGAATTCCCCCGCTGCCGTGGCTCTCACTTCCATTCAAGGAGGAGGATCGCGACGATATGTCAACGAATGGACGCGCGGCCCCATTCAAGTGCTGGCCGGGAAAACGATCGTGCTTGATGCCGGCCACGGCGGCAAAGACGGCGGAGCGCAAAGCACGCATGGCGTAGCGGAAAAAACGTTGACGATGGAAACGGCAGCGCGGCTGAAAGAAAAGTTTGAGACATACGGCGCGCGTGTCGTGCTGACGCGGCACGGCGATGACTATGTACCGCTGTCGGCGCGTGCAGCCGCCGCCCGCTTGTACCAGGCGGATGCGTTTATTAGCTTGCACTACGACAGCGCGGCGGATCGGGATGCTTCTGGTATAACTGTCTACTATTACGATCGGTTTGCTGATTACGGCTTGGCCCAATCGTTTGAAGAGCCGCTTTCGCAGCTTTCCGCGCTGCCGTTTCGCGGTATCTCTTTTGGCGATTATTACGTGCTGCGGGAAAATGAACGGCCGTCCGTATTGCTTGAGCTCGGCTACTTAAGCAATCGGTCGGACGCTGCAGTCGTGGCGACAAACGGTTATCAAGAAGCGGTGACGACGGCCATCGTGAACGCGGTGCGCCAGTATTTGCAATAGTGTTCCTTTTTTCGAAACCATAGATAATGGATGTGTTGCTACAGACGGTACGACAAAAGGCGCCTCAATGTTTGGGGCGCTTTTTGTCGTCTCGTTTGAATAGCTGCTAGCTAATGGCGACAGTCATCGGCTTTAGGGTTATTCGTCTGTTGAAGACAAAGAGACGGAAGGTTGACAAAATAGTTTAAAAAATATAATATTTATAAAGGATTGGGATAATAATATTTCGCTATTATTCTATTAAAATTATTATTTTGTTATATATCAGAATATTCATTTCATTTTTAAAACAATAGAAATGGAGGATATACTACAATGAAGACGAAAGATGTGCTGTTCACCGGACTGATGCTATTTTCTCTCTTTTTCGGTGCGGGGAACTTGATTTTTCCGCCATATTTAGGGATGGAAGCAGGAACGGCCGTATGGCCGGCGATTCTTGGATTTATCGTCACCGGCGTTGGGCTGCCGCTATTGTCGGTCGCGGCGGTGGCGTTCGCCAAAGACGGCATCCGTTCGCTCGGCAACGCCGTTCATCCGCTGTTCAGCCTTTGCTTTTCACTTGCTGTGTATTTGGCGATCGGTCCGTTTTTCGGCATTCCGCGCGCGGCTAGCGTCGCCTATGAAATCGGAGCAAAGCCGTTTTTCCCTGAGGGCGGATCGTTGGCGATGTGGCTGTTTACCGGCATCTTTTTCAGCCTCGTATACTGGCTCAGCTTAAATCCGTCGAAGCTTGTGGATCGCATCGGTCAGCTGTTGACGCCGATACTGCTGCTTTCGATTGCCGTGCTTTGTATTACAGGTTTGCTCCGGCTTGATGACCCGCAGGCGGTGCCGGCTGAGAAGTACGCTTCGGCGCCGTTGGTGAAAGGGATGCTAGAAGGGTATTTAACGATGGATACGATCGCAGCCCTTGCCTTTGGCATCGTCGTCATCCACGCGCTTCGGGATCGCGGGATTGACCGACCGGAGTGGCAGGCAAAAGCGACGATGCAAGCCGGCATGATCGCCGGATTGGGACTCGCCCTCGTTTATGGCGGCATTGCTATCATTGGCGCGAGAATGGCTGGTGCCGGTTCATTTGCTAACGGAGCGGAGCTGTTGTCATACGTGTCATCGCTGCTGTTTGGCGGCGGCGGAAAGTTGCTGTTGGGCGTGATTGTGGCGCTTGCCTGCTTAACGACGGCAGTTGGTCTTGTTGCTGCTTGTGCGCAATATTTTCAGGAGCTCACACCTACCGTTTCGTACCGGATGTATGTCACCATACTCACTGTATTTAGTTTTTTGATGTCCAACTTAGGTCTTAATTCGTTAATCACTGTCTCGGTTCCAGTGTTGACGATGCTGTATCCGTTGGCGATCGTGCTGGTTGTCCTGTCGTTTTTCCATCGTTTTTATCGCGGTTCGGCAAAAGTGTACGGTATGGCATTGCTTTTTACCGGCGTGTTCAGTCTGTATGACGGTTTGAAAACGATCGGGCTGGAAACCGCTTGGTTAGAGCCGCTTCTCTCGTGGGCGCCGCTGTTTTCAGTCGGGCTTGGCTGGGTTGTCCCGGCGCTGATCGGCGCTGCACTTGGCTTGATGATCGACCGGCCGTCTGCCATCAAACGGAAACATGCTGCGTAAAAGGCTGATTCAAAAGGCCATCATTCTTGACCGGGCGAACGAATATAGCTCTTGCCGAATGCATATATGGTATAAGAAGGGTGTCTCGCTGTTTTTTGAGGCATCCTCTTTTTTGTGTGGAAACCAGCTATTCTCTATTTTTTACTTGAGCAATTAAGTGGAATCCATGAAAATCGACAGGCGATTCGATATAATGGGGACAAGCGACGATCGTTGCAATGGATGAATAAAGGTGTGAAGAATCATGAAGATTGCGATTGCTGGAACGGGATATGTGGGGCTTGTGACAGCGGCTTGTTTAGCTGATAAAGGGCATGATGTGACATGTGTCGATATTGATGAAGAAAAAATTCGCCGATTAAACGAGGGAATCGTTCCGATTTATGAGCCGGGGCTTGAGCCGCTTATTCAGCGAAATACCGCTCGCCTTCGTTTCACGACAGCTGATGATGAAGCGTACCGGACAGCAGACGTGATTATGGTCGCCGTCGGCACGCCCCCATTGTCGGACGGATCGGTTCAGCTCGATGACGTATGGGAAGTGTTGCGCCGCATTGCTCTAGCGGTCGAACGCAATTGCCTTGTCGTCATTAAATCGACTGTGCCGGTCGGCACCGGCGATGAAGCGGCCTGTTTTTTGGCGGAACACGGGCGCCGCGGGGTTCAGATTGACGTCGTTTCTAACCCAGAGTTTTTGTCACAAGGGACGGCGGTGCGCGATACGCTGCAGGCGCCGCGCATCGTATTGGGAGTGGATTCGGAACGTGCTGAACGGGTGATGAAGGAGCTGTACGCCCCGTTTGCGCTTCCGTATGTGGTCACCGACCGAAAAAGCGCAGAGATGATCAAATATGCCGCCAATGTGTTTTTGGCGTTGAAAATCTCGTACATGAATGAAATCGCCAACGTCTGTGAACTGATCGGCGCCGACATCGAGGCGGTCGCGGAAGGGATCGGCATGGACCCGCGCATCGGCCGCCGCTTTTTGCGCGCTGGTGTCGGCTACGGAGGCTCTTGCCTGCCGAAAGATACAAAGGCGCTTTATTCATTGGCGGCTTCCCACGGCTATTCGCTGAAGACGGTGTGGGCGGCGATGGACGTTAATGAGAAACAAAAGTGGAAGCTTCTTGACAAAGCGCGTCCGTATATCGGAGACTTCCACAACCGGGCTGTTGCCGTGCTTGGCGCCGCTTTCAAACCGGGCACAGACGATGTGCGCGAATCGCCGGCCGTCGCGAACATTGAACGATTGATCGCCGAAGGGGCGAACGTGCGCGTCTGGGACCCGGCTGCCCTTGGGCATGTCGCCCGTCGCTTTGGCGATGCGGTCGTTTGTTGCGAGACGATCGAAGAAGCTATTCGTGGCGCGGACGTTTGCTTGATTTTCACTGAATGGCCGGCCGTCTTGCAGTTTGACCTTTACCGTTACAAGGAACTGATGAATCGGCCGCTTGTGCTTGACGGGCGCAATTGTTACAATGTCAGCCGGGCGATGGCCGCCGGTCTCATCTATGAGTCAATCGGGCGGCCGGCGGCGGACGGGACAACAGGCAGTCAGCCATACGCGCCGGTTTCTATACAAGGGAAAAAAGAAGGATAGAAAAGGCGATCGTGCCGTTCTCTTTCGCGCGATGGCTTGTTCACAACGATGATGGCCCGAAGGCGCTGCCCACCGAACGACTAGGGCGGCATGGCGGCGCTGCAAAATATTCGTTCAAGTGCTTACCGCGACAGCAGTGCGCATTTTCGTATCCGCAACGGGCAATCGGAGGAGTTTTAGAAGGCCGGTGAAAAAACGGCGGCCACACGCCAATCAGCGGCATTTCACCAAAAAGAAAGCTGCTTCCCAAGGTTTTCCCAATTGAAACACGGCTGGGATCGGCAGTGTTTTTCCCTAAATCACCAGCCTTTTAGAAGGCAAGCAAATCAAGCGAGAGCGTTGTGGGCCATCAGGACGGGAACAGAGGGAGGTGTGCGCTATTCGCATTCGATTAGGCATATTCGGGGCAGACGACTCGTTGCCGGTCATTCAGGCAGTGGCGGAGGAGTATAAGGAATTCGTTTGCCTTCCGGTCGTTTATTGGGATGAAAGTGAAATTCTCGATTTGATTCGCCCGCTTGCTTCAGAAGCGGATATGTGGCTGTTTTCTGGGCAAGTGCCATATTCGATCGCCAAGCAGTCCGGTGAGATCGAGGCGCCGCTGTTTTATGTGCCGCATACTGGAGCAAGCTTATACCGTACGCTATTGCAAGCGTATTATACAGAACAAATTCCGGTCTGCCAGCTGAGCTTTGATACGTATGAACGCGGAGAGGTGGAACGGCTTCTTGAGGAAGTCGGCATCAAGGAGCCCGTTCCGTACATCAAGCATTACGAAGGAGGCATTTCGGCCCAAGAGCTTGCCAGCTATCATTACGACCTATGGCGGCAAGGGAAAACGAAAGCAGCGGTCACCTGTTTGCGGACAGCCCATCTCGAACTGGAGAAACTCGGAGTGCCGGTGTATCGTGTGCTACCCGCCCGTTCGGCTGTGGAAGCGGTTGTCCAAACGGTCATTCGCACAGGGGAAATGCTTCGCGTACAAGATGCGCAAATCGCCGTACAGCTGATTGAAGTGGACTCTATGATGATCACATCTCCGGAGACATTTTCGACAGATGAAATTTATAAAATGGAACTGAAGACGACAGAAAAACTATTGCGATATGCGAAAAAAGTACAAGGATCGCTAAAAGGCGCCGGGCCGGGCCGCTATGCCATTTTTACGACAAGGGGCGCATTAAAAGAGATGACTGCCGGTTATAAAACGATTCCCCCCGCCGAGGAGATGGCACGCCTTTATGAGAAAATGACAGCGTGCGGCATCGGCATCGGGCGAACGGCGTACGAGGCGGAAATTCAAGCGGGAAAGGCGTTTTTGCATGCGAAACAATACGGAAGAGGCGCTTGGATGGTTGCTTTTGATGACGGGACGATGGTCGGGCCATTAGGAAAAGGGGAGCGAATCCGTTATTCGTTCGGCGGCGAGGAACTGCGGGAGCTAGCTGGCCGCACGGGTTTAAGCGCCGCGACGCTTGGCAAGTTGAAGGCTGTTTTACGCCAACGTGGAAACAATGAGATGGAGGCGCATGAGTTAGCTGCCTACATGCAAATTGTGCCGCGCAGCGCCCGCCGGATTTTAAAAGAATTGGAGGCTGCCGGCCTCGCTGAGGCAATCGGGGAAACGAATCCGTATCCCCGCGGACGCCCGCGAAAGGTGTATCGCATTTTCCTATAAAGGGAATCGGCTTTGGCTTTTTCTCGAAGCCGATTTTTTATTTGGCAAAAACGATCCATGTGTGAAAACAAAACGGAAGCGAGGAGCATCGTCCTAGCAGGTTGGTGAAAAACGGCTGCGACGCGCCAATCGGCGGCATTTTGCTGAAAAAGAAAGGGGGGTTCGCAAGGTTTGTCTAATTGAGAAACGCATGGGATCAGCAGTGTTTTGCACGAAATCACCGTCCTCTAGAAGGTCGGTGAACAACGGCTGCCACGAGCCCATCAGCAACATTCTCTTAAAAAAGAAAGCCGATTCCACAAGGTTTCTCTAATGGAAAAACGACTGGAACCCGAATTATTTTGCCCTAAATCACCAACTCTCTAGAGAGAGGAAAATCCCCCGATTTGATCATTGGCTGGCAAAATGAGAAAATTTATCAGAATAATGTTTGGACTATTCAATATGATTTTTACTGTTTAAAAATTCAGCATAATCCGTTATAATTAAGGACATAACCGAAATTTATCCGTAAATCGCCGGAAAGGAAGAGGGGGAGTGGATTGGTTCAAGGGGAACGCCTTTGGCGACGGCTCATGGAACTAGGGGAAGTCGGAAAGCAGCCGGGCGGCGGTGTGACGCGGCTCTCGTTCACTGCTGAGGAACGGCAGGCGAAAGACTTGGTCGCTTCTTACATGCGTGAAGCAGGGCTGTCTGTGCATGAAGATGCGGCGGGCAACTTGATCGGGCGGAAAGAAGGGATGAATCGAGAAGCCCCTGTTGTACTCGTCGGCTCGCATTTGGATTCGGTTTACAACGGTGGGCGCTTTGACGGGCCGCTCGGAGTGCTGGCGGGTATCGAAGTCGTTCAAGTGATGAACGAGCAGGGGGTAAAGACGCATCATCCGATCGAAGTCGTAGCGTTTACAGACGAAGAAGGAGCGCGCTTCCGTTTCGGCATGATCGGCAGCCGCGCCATGGCCGGGACGCTGCTCTCAGAAGCACTCGACTACCGCGATGCTAACGGCGTCTCTATCGCGGAAGCGATGAGCCAGACAGGAGTTGACCCGCGCCGCTTGCACGAAGCGGCGCGAAAACGAGGAACGGTGAAAGCTTATGTCGAATTGCATATCGAACAAGGGCGGGTGCTTGAGGAAGCAGGACTTTCTGTCGGCATTGTTACCGGTATCGCCGGGCTGATTTGGGTGAAATTGACAATCGAAGGAAAAGCGGAACATGCTGGAGCGACGCCGATGTCGTTGCGCCGTGACCCGATGGCGGCAGCCGCCCAAATCATCGCGGTGATTGAAGAGGAGGCGCGACGAACTGGCACCACCGTCGGAACGGTCGGACAGCTTCATGTGTTTCCAGGCGGCATTAACGTTATCCCAGAGCGGGTTGAATTTGTGCTCGATTTGCGCGACTTAAAGGCTGAGGTGCGCGATCAAGTATGGGAAACAATCGCCGCGCGAGCACAGGCGATCGCCAAGGAGCGGAACGTTCGCCTCACGACCGAGCAGCTGCAAGACATGCCGCCGGTGTTATGTTCTGATGTGGTGAAGCAGGCCGCGGAAAGGGCGTGCAAGCAGCTCGGGTATCCGCTGTTTTGGCTGCCAAGCGGCGCGGCCCACGACGGGGTGCAGCTTGCTCCTCTTTGCCCGATTGGAATGATCTTTGTCCGCTCCCGAGACGGAGTGAGCCATAGCCCGGCGGAATGGAGCACGAAAGATGATTGTGCAGCGGGGGCGGCGATCCTTTATCACACTGTATATCAGCTCGCCCAAGAGGAATAACGAAGATGAACGAAGGGGTGCGCATTTCAACAAAACGCCACACGAGCCCATCTGATTGAGCCATACGTGGCATTTTCAGAGCTTGCTTCATCCTTAATCAACGCCCTTCAAAAGGACGAAAGCGACGCCAAGGATGATAAGAGCCAAAAAAGAATAGGGGGAGATCTTGCATGACCAAGGAAGAAATCAAACGACTCGTTGATGAAGTGAAAGCGGACGTCATTGCCTGGCGCCGCCACTTGCATGCCCATCCCGAACTGTCATTCGAGGAAGAGAAAACGGCGCAGTTTGTGTACGAGACGCTGCAATCGTTCGGTCATCTTGAGTTGTCGCGGCCGACGAAAACGAGCGTGATGGCGCGGCTTGTCGGCAAGCAGCCGGGACGGGTTGTGGCCATTCGCGCCGATATGGACGCGCTGCCGATTCAAGAGGAAAACACGTTTGAATTTGTGTCAAAAAATCCGGGAGTCATGCATGCGTGCGGCCATGACGGCCATACAGCGATGCTTCTCGGGACGGCAAAAATTTTTGCCCAGCTGCGCGATGACATTCGCGGTGAAATCCGCTTTTTGTTCCAGCACGCGGAGGAATTGTTCCCGGGCGGGGCGGAAGAGATGGTGCAAACGGGCGTCATGGACGGGGTCGATGTCGTCATCGGCACGCACCTTTGGTCGCCGCTTGAGCGTGGAAAAGTCGGTATTGTGTACGGACCGATGATGGCCGCACCCGACCGCTTTTTCATCCGTATCATCGGCAAGGGCGGCCATGGGGCGATGCCGCACCAAACGATCGATGCGATTGCCATCGGGGCGCAAGTCGTGACGAACTTGCAGCACATTGTCTCGCGCTATGTTGACCCAATCGAGCCGCTTGTTGTCTCCGTGACCCAATTTGTCGCCGGCACGGCGCACAACGTTCTGCCCGGAGAGGTCGAAATCCAAGGAACCGTCCGCACGTTTGACGCCGAGCTGCGCCAGACGGTGCCGCAATGGATGGAACGCATTGTCAAAGGCATCACCGAAGCGCACGGCGCCTCGTATGAATTCCAGTTTGACTACGGCTATCGCCCTGTTGTGAACTACGATGAAGTGACTCGCGTCGTTGAGGAGGCGGCGCGCGAACTGTTGGGTGAGGAAGCCATCGCCCGCCTGAAGCCAAACATGGGAGGCGAAGATTTCTCCGCTTTCTTGCAAAAAGCGCCGGGCAGCTTCTTCTATGTCGGCGCTAGAAACGAAGAAAAGGGGATCGTATATCCACATCATCACCCGCGCTTTACGATTGACGAAGACGCGCTCGAGATCGGCGTTCAGCTGTTTGTCGGCGCAACGTTGAAGTTGTTGGCGGAAGCGGAATAGACGCTTCCGCTCATCAAATTCAGAAAGGGGAAAGAGAATGAAATCCATTCATTGGCTGATGGTGTTGCCGTTTGTTGGCATGCTCGGCGGCATCCCGTTTGTGAACAAGGTCGAACCTTACGTGTTCGGAATGCCATTTCTTCTATTTTGGTTAGTTGGGTGGGTGATTGCTACGTCGGTCATTATGACGATTGTGTATCGCTTTGACCCCGCGGTGAAGGAGGACGAGCAAACATGAATACAGCGTTAGTCATTATTTTTGCGTTCTTGTTGTTTTCTCTTTATTTGGGGTTGCAGGCGCGCAAAGGAAAAGACATGAACTTAGAGCAATGGACCGTCGGCGGCCGCGGGTTCGGAACGATTTTTGTATTTCTCTTGATGGCCGGCGAGATTTACACAACGTTTACCTTCCTTGGCGGGAGCGGTTGGGCCTATGGCAAGGGCGGTCCGACGTTTTACATCATCGCTTACGGCTGCCTGGCCTATGTGCTATCGTATTGGATGTTGCCGAAAGTATGGAAGTATGCAAAAGAACATCGGTTGATGTCTCAATCGGATTTTTTCGTCCGCAAGTATGATAGCCCGATGCTCGGCGTTCTCGTGGCGCTTGTAGGGGTTGTGGCGCTCATTCCGTACTTGGTGCTGCAATTGAAAGGGCTCGGCATTATCGTTTCCCAAGCTTCCTACGGCACGATTTCCCCGACCGCTGCGATTTGGATCGGAGTATTGTCGGTCACCGTCTATGTGATGATTTCAGGCATTCACGGTTCAGCATGGACGGCGGTTGTGAAAGATATTATGATTTTAGTCGTGGCTGTCTTTTTAGGAATTTATCTTCCATTGCACTATTATGGTGGAATTCAGCCGATGTTTGAGGCGGTCGAGCAGGCCAAACCTGGTTTTTTAGCATTGCCCGATAAAGGGATGAGCGTTTCATGGTTTATTTCGACGGTATTGTTGACAGCGCTCGGTTTTTACATGTGGCCTCATGCGTTTGGATCCATCTATTCGGCGAAAAGCGCCAACGTTTTTCGGAAAAATGCCATTGTTTTGCCGATTTATCAGTTAGTGTTGCTGTTTGTCTTTTTCGTTGGTTTCGCAGCCATCTTGCAAGTGCCAGGGCTCGAAGGTTCGGACGCGGATTTGGCGTTGCTAAAGTTGTCCGTCCAAACGTTTGACCCGTGGGTTGTCGGGTTGATTGGCGCCGCTGGGCTGCTCACGGCCATGGTGCCGGGATCGATGATTTTGATGAGCGCATCGACGTTGCTTGTGAAAAATGTGTATCAAGTGTTTGTGCCGTCCGCAACGGACGAGCAAGTCGCCAAGTTGGCGAAATACCTTGTTCCGGTCATCGCTCTTGTTTCGTTGTACTTTACATTTCGAGGCGGTGATACGATCGTGGCGCTGCTTCTCATGGGATACAGTCTTGTGACGCAATTGTTCCCGTCGTTTGTGTTAAGCTTGCGGAAGCAAAACTTTGTCACGAAGCAAGGAGCGTTCGCCGGCATTTTGGCGGGCGTCGCGACGGTCGCGTACATTACGTTATCCGGAAGCAGCATCGGCACGTTGTTCCCGTCGCTGCCGCAAGTTGTTCAAGACTTAAACGTCGGCATTGTCGCGTTGATCGTCAACACCGTGGTTACGATCGTCGTCAGCCTGATTCCGATCCGCTCGGTTCGTGCTGATGTTGAAAAACGGGCGGTGTGAGGGGAAAGGATTGCTACCCTTCGCTGGCATATCGAAAGAAATATGGTAAAAAAAAGGACTGATCCAAAAGGTTGCCTGTCTTCAGCATAGACACAATATATAGTGTGACGCAAACAACCGGTGCGTACATATAAAGAGGGTGTCCTGATCCTTTTGGGACACCCTCTTTGTGCGCGCCCGGCATGGGTGCAGTCTATAGGGTGAAAGTCCCGAACTGCGAAGGCAGAAGTAGCAGTTAGCTTAACACAAAGGTGTCTGCGGCGACGCAGAATCTGAAGGAAGCGGGCGGCAAACTTCTGGTCTGAGGAACACGAACTTCATAAGAGGCTGGGTATCATTGGATGAGTTTGCACAACAAAACGAAGCCCTTTCTGCCGAAGGTGATACCGAGTAAATGAAGCAGGTAGATGGAAGGAAAGACTGCATTCTTACCCGGGGAGGTCTGTCTGGGAAGCCAAGTGCGCTTGGCAACCGTTGGAGCGATCCAACGCTGAACGGACAGGAGTCAGCAGAGGTCATAGTACCTGTCTAGCTTAAGATAGAAGGGGAAGGGCCGAACCATGAAGGAGAACGGCCACTAGGCGTTCATCTTCTTTGATGAAGCAGATGAAATGGGTCAAATTCAAGCAACATCGGGAGATTCCTGTTCACCGCATCATCAAGGCTTGTACGATCACGAAAACAAAAACAGGAAAATACTTCATCTCCATTCTGACTAAGTATGAACACCAACCGGCGGTGCCAAAAGAAATAGAAAACGTTGTTGGGCTCGATTTTTCCATGAATACGCTGTATGTCGATAACGGGTGAAGGCATCTCTGTCTCTCACAGAACGCCAGTTCCGTTGTGAATGCGGTTTTGTGGCAGACAGAGACACCAACGCCGCCATTAATATCCACAAGGAAGGTCTGAAACAGTTAAGGACTGCCTAACTGGATCTCGAACCGTGGGGCACACGGGGATCGCTCGGCCAACTTCCCGTCATGAGATGGGATTACCCGAGAAGCCCCCACCTCTAAGCGTTAGCGTAGGTGGTGGGAGTATATCACTTACATAAGGTTCCTTCTTTAGGCTCAAGTTCGGATGATTTTCAATTTTCCGCCGCCTTGAGAAAAGAAAATGGAAAAATATCGCCATCCTTGTTATGATGGTAAAGGATTTCGCAGACAAGGCGCCTGCTTTGTCGGCAACAAGGTGGTGGGCAGGTGAAAGCGATGAGACATCTTCTCTCCCGCTGGCTCCCCGTCATGCTTTGGTGTCTCGCCATTTACACGTTTAGCGAGTCTTCGTGGTTCACCGGAGCAAATACCGCTCGCGTCTTGCAAGTGATTCTCTCGTATTGGCCATTTGGCGGAGGGGATGAAGAGGGGCCGTCATTTTTGAACTTTCTGATCCGCAAAGCGGCGCATTTGACCGAATTCGGCATTTTGGCTGTGTTAGTCTGGCGGGCGCTGTTTCCAAAGCGGGCGGCATATATAGGCGCTTGGCTGTTTGCGACCGCTTATGCCGCGACCGATGAATGGCACCAATCGTTTGAACCGGGGCGGACGGCGACGCCGAAAGATGTGGCGATCGACTCGTGCGGGGCGCTGATTGCGCTTTTGATCGTTTTTGTTTGCCGCCGTTGGCGGAAAGCGAGGCATCGTTCGCTCGAGCGCAGCGTATGATATGGATGTAGACTCTCCCGACGTATAGGATGAGGCGAAAAAGGAAAGAATGGCAAATAACTAGTTTCACAGAAAAAGGGAGAGAAGGTCATGGTCACGTTTATCGCCGGAATGTTTGTCGGTTCGTTTGTGCTGCTTGTCATCATGAGCATGATGGTGGCGGCCAAACAGGCGGATGAAGCAAGCGAGCGTTGGAAAAGAGAATAGCGAACAACACTCCTTGCGGCGGGCAAGGAGTGTTTTGTATGCTGGAGAAAGGTCCTGAATTTGCCAAGACCTATTTGTGGCTCGAAGCGAGCGTGGTATAATACAAATGCACGGTTTACGCAGGGTGGGCAGTGGCCACTCCCTTGATGAAAGGGGGTGCTGCTGGATTGATGACTGTTGCGGAGGCGTTGTCGCTAATGATTTCCTTTGCGTCGCTTGTCGTGGCAGTCATTGTGGTGTCAAAAGAGAAGTAACCCACCCTGCTCGGCCTAGGTAAGGGTGGGTTACTCCTGCTCGTTTCCGGGCCACTGCACTTCTTGCAGCAGCCGTGCGTGTCGATCAGGACATTGGTGGCTGCCAATGTCCTGCTTTTATCGTATGGTTTTTTCATCATTATTATAACCATACTTGTGGAAAATCACAATATAACTGACCCCATAAAAAGATTCCTCCTAGGGGGTAAAGAAGTGATAGGAGAAAGCTTGATGGCTTTGTCAAAATCATGTATACTATGTGTAACCGGTTACATCAATGAAAGAGAAGGAATCGACAATGGCAACGATTCGTGATGTGGCAAAGCGTGCAGGTGTCTCCGTCGCCACCGTTTCGCGTGTGCTAAATCAAAATGGATATGTTAATGAGGAAACGGAAAGACGGGTTAGACAGGCGATGAAAGAGCTCAATTATAAACCGAATGAAGTGGCGAGAGCTCTGTTTAAAAAAACATCGAAAACAGTCGGACTCATTGTCCCTGATATTACCAATCCGTTCTTTCCCGAGCTCGTGCGCGCGGTGGAAGATGTGATGAATATTTATGACTATACGGTCATTCTATGCAATTCGGATGAGAAAGTAGAAAAAGAACGAGAATACATCGAAGTGTTAAAGCAAAAATATGTGGACGGCGTCATTTTGACCACGAATCAGTTCGCGCCGGAAGAAGTCGAGGAATGGGATGTTCCGATTGTCGTGCTCGACCGTCCGCTGCATGAACGGTATCCGTCGGTGGTTGCGGACAACTACGGAGGAGCTCGTTTAGCGACGCGGCATTTGTATGAAGTGGGCTGCCGGCGGATTGCCCATATTCAAGGGCCCAACCACGTGGTGAACGCCATGGAGCGTTTCCGCGGCTATCAAGATGAAATGAGGGCGTTAGGGTTGGGAGATCGTCAGCTCGTCATTCAAGGGAATTACCAGTTGAAGCAGGCGAAAGAAGCGGTGATGGCCGCGTTGGCTGAACATGATATGGACGGGATCTTTGCCGGCAACGACGCGATGGCGGTCGGTGCTTTGAAAGCGGTTCAGCAATGCGGGCTGCGGGTTCCGGATGATATTGCCATTATTGGCTACGACGGCATCCCGCTGACGGAAATGACAACACCTGAACTATCGACCGTGTCTCAGCCTATTTACGAAATGGGGGCCATGGCGGCAAGAATTTTAATTAAACAAATTGAGGGGAAGCCGCTTGAGAAGCTCCATTATCAACTTCCGGTTCAACTTGTGGTGCGGCAGTCGACGTCAAGGAGGGGATTGACTTGAACAAACCAACCATTACGGTGATCGGTAGCATCAACATGGACTTAGTCACCGTGGCGGCGCGGTTTCCAAACCAAGGAGAGACGATTTTAGGCGAACAGTTTCTCACCACTCCCGGCGGCAAAGGGGCGAACCAGGCGGTGGCCGCCGCCCGCCTCGGCGCCGATGTGCGGATGATTGGCGCGGTGGGGGATGATGCGTTTGGTCAAGAGCTCATCCGTTCGTTACAAAATGAGGGCATTTCCGTCGATTATGTGAAACCGGTTACACATGGGAGTACAGGCATTGCTTCCATTACGATTTCTGAGCGGGACAATCGGATCATCGTCGTTCCTGGGGCGAATCATGCGCTTACGCCGGAAGATCTCGATTCATGTGAATCCGTGATCGCCGAAAGCGATGTTTGCTTATTGCAGCTCGAGATTCCGCTTCCCGTTGTGGAACGAGCGGTTTCGCTCGCCCATCGCCATGGTGTGCGCGTCATCGTCAACCCCGCTCCGGCGCAGCCGCTGCCGCTCGTGGTGCTTGAGCAGGCGAGTTTCTTGACGCCGAATGAACATGAACGGGGCATTTTGTTTGACAAGATGGATGAAGAAGCGTTTGCCGATAAGCTGATTGTCACCGAAGGGGCAAAAGGGGTGCGCATTTGGCAAGATGGACAAGAACGGCTCATTCCAAGTTTCCAAGTTCCCGTCGTGGATACGACGGGCGCGGGCGATACGTTTAACGGGGCGCTTGCGGTGGCGCTGGCGGAAGGGAAGCCGCTTGATGAAGCGTGCCGGTTTGCCAATGCGGCGGCGGCCTTGTCGGTGACGAAACTTGGGGCGCAAGCTGGGATGCCGAGACGACAAGAGGTCGAATCATTTTTGTCCAGACAGAAGGAGAGTCACTGATGAAAAAAAGCGGGATTTTGAATAAAGAATTGAACACGCTGCTTGCCTCGCTCGGGCACACCGATACGATCGTGATTGCTGATTGCGGGCTGCCGATTCCGAACGAACAGGCGCGCATCGACTTGTCTCTCGTCAAAGGGTTTCCGCCCTTTTTATCCGTGTTGGATGCGGTTGTTGATGAATTGGAAATTGAAGCAATCGTACTAGCCGAGGAGATCAAAGACGAGAATCCAGATCTATATGAACGCATCAAACAAAGGATGGATGGCATGCCTGTGCAGTTTGTTCCTCACGAACAATTCAAAGCGATGACGAAGCAGGCGAAAGCGGTGATTCGCACAGGAGAGGCAACCCCCTATGCCAATATCATTCTGCGTTCCGGTGTAAGTTTTTCATCGAAAGATTTCTGAAGGAAAAGGAGGGCAGAAACGATGAGGCCCTTGATTGACATGCAGTCGATTCAAAAATCGTTTGGCGCCAATATCGTTCTGAATGGCGTTGATTTTGAAGTGCTTCCTGGAGAAGTGCATGCGTTGATGGGAGAGAACGGAGCGGGGAAATCGACGCTCATCAAGGTGTTGACCGGCATTTATGAGCGGGATGGGGGAACGATTGTTGTCAACGGGCGCGAAGTGCATTACCGTCATCCGAAAGAGGCGGAACGCGACGGGATTGTCGTGATTCATCAAGAGTTGAATGTCATTCCAACATTGACGGTGGCCGAAAACATTTTTCTTGGCCGCGAGCCGAAAATCGGGAGAACGGGTGTCATTCGTTATAAAGAAATGGAGCAACAGGCCGCTTCCTATTTGCGGAGATTAGGGATGGACCTTGACCCACGAGAACTCGCCGGTCGGTTGTCTGTCGGAAAACAGCAAATGATCGAAATTGCCAGGGCCATTTCGACGAATGAGAAGTGCCTTATTATGGATGAACCGACAGCGGCGCTGACGGAACGGGAAATTCAGGCTTTATTTTCTGTCATTCGCACCTTGAAACAGCAAGGCGTCGCGGTTGTTTACATTTCACATCGGATGGAAGAGATTTTTACCATTTGCGACCGGATTTCGGTTCTCCGCGATGGCCAGTTCATCGGAACGAAACGAGTAAAGGAAACGAACTTCGATGAAATTGTTCAAATGATGGTCGGGCGGCAAATTGGGGAACGCTTTCCAAAACGGCGCGTCACCATTGGAGAAGAACGGCTGCGCGTAGAGCGGCTCACGAAAAAAGGATTGTTTGAGAATGTATCGTTTTCCGTGCGAGCCGGTGAAGTGCTTGGTGTGGCGGGACTGATGGGATCCGGGCGAACCGAGATCATGGAAGCGATTTTCGGAGCCAGACCATTCGATGAAGGAGACATCTATATCGACGGGCGTCCTGTGCGTATCCGTTCTCCGCGCCAAGCCGTCGAACATGGCATCGCCATGATTACCGAAGACCGAAAGCAAAAAGGGCTCATTCTCGAGATGAGCGTCCATGAGAATTTGACCTTGCCGAAGTTGGAACAATTGGCAACAGCGGGATTCATCCAGTCATCGAAAGAACGGGACGTGGTGTTGACATACATTCATCTGTTGGATATTAAAGCCTCTTCCCCAGATTTACCTGTGAAAGCATTGAGCGGCGGGAATCAACAAAAAGTCGTATTCGGCAAATGGCTGGCGATGAACCCGCGCATCCTCATTTTGGATGAACCGACTCGCGGCGTGGATGTCGGGGCAAAGAAAGAGATTTATGAAGTGATCAATGAATTGGCCGCCCAAGGCGCCGCGATCATTATGATCTCTTCTGAACTGCCGGAAGTATTGGGCATGAGCGACCGCGTCATGGTCGTCCATGAAGGGAAAGTGCAAGCGATTTTGGAAAACGACGGGTTGGATCAAGAAACCATCATGCGGGCGGCGACAGGGGGGAATCGATGATGGAAGCAAAGCGAAAATGGGATGTGAAAAAACTAGGGCCTTTGATCGGGCTGTTTCTGCTATGCATCGTGCTTTCCATATTGAGCGATGACTTTTTGACGATGGACAACTGGCTCAATCTCCTGCGGCAAGTATCCATCAACGCCTTGATTGCCTTTGGGATGACGTTTGTTATTTTAACAGGAGGCATCGATTTATCAGTCGGTTCTGTGTTAGCGCTCTCAAGCGCTATCACAGCAGGAATGATGGCGCAAGGGGTCAATGGATTTGTTGCGATATTCGTCGGCTTATTAGCAGGCGCGGCCATGGGCGTCTTGAACGGAGTCTTGGTCACCAAAGGAAAAGTGGCTCCTTTTATTGCCACGCTGGCGACCATGACGGCGTTTCGCGGCTTGACTCTCGTTTACACGGACGGCCGCCCGATTACAGGGTTTGCGTCTGATGACATCATGTTTCAGATGATAGGCCGCGGTTATTTCTTCGGCATTCCCGTACCTATTATATTGATGCTCATGGTCTATATCGCTTTGTATGTGGTATTGAAAAAGACTACATTTGGCCGTCATACGTACGCGGTTGGGGGGAACGAAGAAGCGAGCCGTCTATCGGGACTTCGCGTTGATCGACTCAAAATATATGTGTATGCCCTAACAGGGACGTTATCTGCTTTGGCGGGGCTCATTTTAACTTCCCGTTTGAATTCCGCGCAGCCGACAGCGGGAACGGCGTACGAGTTGGATGCCATTGCGGCCGTTGTCTTAGGCGGCACCAGTTTGTCAGGAGGAAGAGGCTGGATTTTCGGCACGCTAGTGGGTGCCTTGATTATTGGGGTGTTGAACAATGGATTGAATTTGCTCAACGTGTCGTCGTTTTACCAGCAAGTCATCAAAGGAGCGGTCATTCTTCTTGCGGTGCTGTTAGACCGCCGCAAAGAAGTATGATAGATGTTATCAAAAAATAAGGGGGAGTATGAAAATGCGAAAAGCAGTTGGTTTGTTAGCCACATTGTTGCTTGCAGGCGGCGTGTTGGGTGGATGTTCGCTCGACCAGAACAACGCATCGAGCGACAAAGGGAAAACGAAACAGGATGGGGAAGTGAAAATCGGTTTGTCCATTTCCACCTTGAACAACCCGTTCTTTGTCACATTAAAAGAAGGGGCTGAAAAAGCCGCCAAAGACGAAGGGGCAGAATTGATTGTGGTCGATGCCCAAAATGATTCGGCGAAACAAATTAACGATATTGAAGACTTGATCCAGCAAAAGGTCGATGTGCTGTTGGTCAATCCGACGGACTCTAGCGCTGTCACGTCTGCGATTGAATCCGCCAACAGCGCCAACATCCCGGTCATTACGGTCGACCGCAGCGCGGACGGCGGGGAAGTGGTCACCCATATCGCTTCTGACAATGTGGCTGGTGGGAAAATGGCGGCCCAATTTCTTGTCGATCACTTGAAAAACGGTGGAAACATTGTGGAATTGGAAGGGATTCCTGGTTCCTCGGCCGCTCGTGAACGTGGAGAAGGATTTCACCAAGTCATTGACAAAGCAGCTAATATGAAGGTCGTGGCCAAACAGACGGCAGATTTTGACCGAGCTAAAGGATTGTCGGTCATGGAAAATATTTTGCAAAGCCATAAAGACATTCAAGCGGTCTTTGCCCATAATGACGAAATGGCCTTAGGGGCGTTGGAGGCCTTGCAAGCCCATGGAATGAACAACGTGATTGTGGTTGGATTCGACGCCACGGATGATGCGGTCAAAGCCGTGAAAGAAGGCAAAATGGCGGCCACCGTTGCGCAAAAACCGGCATTAATTGGCGAAAAGGCGGTAGAAGCCGCCATTCGTGTTCACAAAGGGGAGAAAGTGGATCCATTTATCCCTGTTCCGCTCGAACTGGTTCAAGAGCAATAATATGGAATTTGATCCGCGGTGTTAGTTGAGCTCTGACACTCAACTAGCACCATGGACAAAATAAAAAGCTTTGTTTATTGCCGACTTTTTGTGCATTTATTCATTTTTCGTCTCTTCACTACAAGTTGTACTTGATCATTTAAGATCGGTGTGCATAGAGAAAATTAAAGGGTACAAAAAATGCGAATGTTCCTCTATGGTAAAGGTTATCAAATCATAGAGTGTAAATTATCACTTTATTTCGGAACAAAAGAGCCATTTTTTTGCACATTCCTTCAGAAAGCCCTCTCCCCTTTTCTGAAAGAATGTGCTAAATTTTTTGTGAATTATTTCGGAAGAGAAAATCCATCGGTTCAGAGGAGGGGGGAGGAGGACGTGATTCAATTTCATGACTTTGGCATTGACGTCCAAACGTATGCAGAGCGTGGAAAAGAAAACGACTTTCCTCTTCTGACACAGTGTCCGCATTGCCGGGCCAAGCGCCCGTTGCACCGCCACGGCTACTATGAGCGAAACGCATTGACCCCACATGGTGATTATCGCATTTGGATTGTCCGGTATCGCTGTCGAGAATGCTTGAAAACGGTGAGTGTGCTGCCTTCCTTTCTCCTCCCGTATTTTCAGTATACGTTGTCCGCCATATGGCAAGTCGTGAAAGAGCAGTTGGGATTGACCGAGGGGACGAACCAGGCTCCGTTCCTCCCGACAAAGGACGGCATCATCTTTTATGTCCGGCGGTTCTGCCGAAACCTATCAAACCTTCACAGCTTTTTTGCGAGGCGGTGGAGGATCATAGGCCCTATCGTGAAAAAAGAAAAGGAACGGGCTTCTTGGTGGATCCGGACGTTGGAGGAACACGGTCTTGATTCGGTCATCAGAGACATGTGGGAGGAAGGATTCCGACACCCTTTTGCGAATTAAATGGGATCCTGATTTTACATACATATCCTAAATTGGAAATGGTTAAGGTTCCCACAAACCTTTCCTATCGACGGAGAAAAAGCGATCCGGTACGATAAGGGCAGACGGACCGGAACGGTCCTGATTCCAAGTGAGACAAGGAGGAGATTCGAATGGATGAGTCGATGAGACACGACATGGCCCTGTTTCGGTACGGGCTAATCGCTCCGTTGGTGAATGGGCAGGTGGAACCGAAGGCGTATCTGAAAGAGGTGAGCGAGCGAGTGCACCATGTTCCCCACCAGGGCGACAAACGAATCGCAGCCAAGACGATCCTCGATTGGTGCACCCGATACAAAAAAGGGGGCTTTGACGCCTTAAAGCCGAAGCGCCGTTCGGACCGCGGCCACTCAAGGCGTCTGTCGCCCGATGATGAGGATCATATTTTAGCCCTAAGAAAAGAACATCCCACCATGCCCGTGACGGTGTTCTACGAACACCTGATCGAGCAGGGGGAAATCCCAGAAAACCATATCTCTTACTTTACTATATACCGATTGTTGAAAAAACACAACCTTGTCGGGAAAGAAATCTTGCCCATGCCGGAGCGAAAGCGCTTTGCGTATGACCAGATCAATGAGCTTTGGCAAGGGGACTTATCCCATGGACCCACGATTCGAGTCAATGGGAAAGCCCAGAAAACGTTTTTGATCGCCTATATCGATGACTGCTCGCGGTTTGTGCCGTACGTATAGTTTCCCTTCGGAGAAGTTTGACGGGCTGCGGATCGTCACGAAGGAAGCGGTGCTTCGTTGCGGGAAGCCGAAGCGCATTTACTCGGACAACGGGAAAATTTATCGATCCGAGGTGCTGCAGTATGCGTGCGCCGAGATGGGAATTACGCTCATCCACACCCAGCCGTATGACCCGCAAAGCAAAGGGAAAATCGAACGGTTCTTCCGCACCGTACAGACGCGGTTTTATCCGCTGCTGGAGTTGGATCCCCCGAAGTCGCTCGAAGAGCTGAACGAGCGTTTTTGGAGGTGGCTTGAAGAGGAGTATCATCGAAAACCGCACGCCTCGCTGGACGGAAAAACGCCGCATGAGGTGTTTCAATCGCAAGTGCATCTCGTGTCGTTCATCGAAGATGGCGATTGGCTGGATGCGATTTTTCTGAAGCGGGAGCACCGCAAGGTCAAAGCCGATGGAACGATCACCTTGAACAAGCAGCTGTATGAAGTGCCGCCCCGGTTCATTGGGCAATCGATTGAACTCCGCTATGATGAACGGGGCGTCTATGTGTACGAAGATGGAAGGAAGGTGGCGGAGGCCGTTCGGGTTCGTTTGGAGGACAACGCCTATGTAAAACGCCATCGGTCCCCGTTTGCGGCGATTCCGGCGAAGGAGGGAGAACACGGTGTATAAATCGTTTTACTCCCTTTCGCGGGAGCCGTTTGCGAAAGAAACAGACCCGTCCGAGGCGTATCAAGGGGCGCCGTTTCAGGAAGCGTTGCGGGCGCTGGAGTACGTGAAACGAACCCGGGGGATCGGGCTGTTAATCGGAGAGCCAGGGGCGGGCAAGACGTTCGCCCTTCGGGCGCTGAAAGAGTCATTGAATCCATCATTGTATCATGTCGTCTACTTTCCGTTATCCACCGGAGGCGTGATGGATTTTTACCGTGGTTTGGCCTTGGGATTAGGAGAGGAACCGAAGTACCGCAAGGTAGACCTCTTCCGCCAAATCCAGCAGGCGATCGAGCGATTGTATCATGAACGGCGGATCACGCCGGTGTTCATTTTGGACGAGATGCATTTAGCGAAGGATGCCTTTTTACAGGACATCGCGATCTTGTTCAACTTTGAGATGGATTCGACCAACCCATTTGTCTTGATTTTGGCCGGGCTGCCCCATTTACAGGGGAAGCTGCGGCTCAATCAGCACCGCCCTCTCGACCAGCGGATCATCATGCGATACCGGATGGGGCCACTGGAGAAGGAAGAGGTGGCGGGCTACATCGAACATCGGATGAAACAGGCCGGGGCGAAGCATCCGATCTTCACCCCATCGGCGTTAGAGGCGATTGCCCTGCAGTCGCGGGGATGGCCTCGGGTGATCAACAAGTTGGCCACGACGTGCCTGTTATACGGGTATCAGCTGAAAAAGGACGCCATTGACGAAGAAGTGGTGCGCATGGCCGCAGAGGAAATGGGGTATTAGCACGAAAGGGGCCGAATCGGCCTCTTTTGTGCTTTCTCTTTTCCATCGGTCCATCAGGCGCGCTGGAAATCTTCATCTGAAAGAGCGTGCAAACGTTCCGAAAGAATGTGCAAAATCCGGAACAATCCGCAAAAATTTTGCACATTATTTCCGAATCCGCCTGAAATAATTTGAAAAAGGGATTCTGAAATAATGTGCTAATTTACAATAGAGAAACATTCGCATGTACTATGTTGTGGGCGATTTGGCTCTAGCCATGAAAAAAGCCATTTCATGAGCGTGTTCAGGGGCTGTGCATAGGGTTGATTCTTTTCACGTGAAGCCTTCCGCAGCTAATTTTTCTCCCATAGCTCGGCTTGCAGATTGAGCCCACAGGATCTTTGCCGGAAGTGCCGCAACGCCTACGGTGTGCAGGATGTGTTGTATGTATAGTATTATTTTTAAAAAAAATTTTATATTGACAATATATAATATATATATATATAATTGGTAATGTATACGATTTTTAGTAGAAAGGGGGGAAACATGCGAGTAAAAGTGATCAAGAAGTCTAGGAAAAAACCAGCTAAAGCAACTTGTTATGACTGGTAAGTTAAACCTCCATGGCTACGCCTACATAAAGGTGCTAGCCATGGGGGGCTTTTACTTGCATGTGTACTCAATGTATATTTATTCTAGGGATGAAATTTTCGAAAAATTTGTCATTCAATCTCTCGATCGATTTATGATTATATTTAAAGAGTATTTACCTAAGAATGTCGAACTCCCTCGAAATGTTCAAGCTGACATACTTCGAATCTACTTTGAAAGGGATTGTTCGTTTTCTTTCTTTTTTTTCTTAGAAGTCGTTAAGTATACTTATCAGATTCATATGTATGACATAGTAAGGTCTATTTTAGAAACAATGGTTAGTTACTTTAGAGATTTTAATTATGGAATATTAGTAAAATTCAAGGATGGTTATGAGCTATATGTTTCGGAAGATGGGGAGGACGCATCTGTCTTTTTTTTCAGTCACATACTAGAGTACGAAGAATTCAAAAAAACACAAGAAGTGGAAAGAGTGTATTATGAGATATGTTAAGGAAATTCAATTTATTGCTTTACTATACTTATTTTTAATTTTGTTATCTGGTATTCTTTATTCCTACACGATAACTAGAATTGTATCTATTTCCCATATATCCCCTTTTTGGGTTATAATTACAAACTCAATTATTAGCATGTTCATTTTTATTGACTTTTCTTATATAAAGAAAATTTCAACTTTACATTCTCGGCTTATTAGTGCAGTGACAAGCTTTCTTTTATTGATACTATTTTTTTTGTCATTTATTCTAAAAGATCAAGGAATGATCTTATTAGCTGTATACGCCATTTCAGTTTTCTCTTCTTCGTATGTCGGAAGAAGTTTGGAAAGAAAAATATTCGAAGAGGAGAAACGCTTATTTGGCGGTATGGTGAAAATTAGTATAGTTGGGAATTTAGCGAAACTTATAGGATTTGGAGTAGGGGCTATCATTTTCAGTATTCCTTTAAGTATATACATTTTCTTATCATTCATTTTGTTTTTAGTCATGGCAAGTGTAAATGTTGAACACGGTTTTTCATATAGCAAGGCTTCTATTGCCGGTAAAAAGAAAGTAAATAGTTTATTTTTGTTACTATTTGTTGGGCTTATATCATCCATTCCCATTCTATGGATACCATCTTTAGTAGAAAGATTTAATGAGGCAGGCATGATCAAGTTATCTTTTATTCCATTTGTATTACCGGGAACAATGAACATTTTATTTCTGAGATATCTGAAGGATAGGATTTGGAGTAAGTATATTCCTCTCTTTTACTTTATATTAACTGTGTTTTTCATGGTGATATATTATGTTGATGTCTCCCTTATTTTTCAAGTTATAGTACTGAGTACTATTATCACTCTAGGTGTGAGCATAAATGTTTATATAAATACGATTTTTCTTCAGAAAAATAAAACAAGGGACAAGAGGGAGCTAATGCAATTAATTAATGTTGTTACATCCGTCTCTACTTTATTATTTAGTTTTTTCGCCATGTACATTTCCCTTACTGTTCATCTGATGTTATTAATAAACGCTACGTTAAGTTTGTTTATTTTTGTATTTTTTGCGCGAATAAGGGGAGAAGATGAATGAAAATAGGATTATGTTACAGAGATTCTATTCACGAGGAATTTATTGATGAATTAATTAAATACGTAGATTTTCTCGAACTCATGCCCGATATAACTGGATATAAGGAGACTAAAAGGTTATTGAAACTATGTAAGGAAAATAATGTTGATATAGGTATACATTGTTTACGATCCTCCTTGGGTTCAAAAGAAGGAATATACAGACCGGCAATTGAACAGTATGCTTTCTACAGTGATTATGTAAATGCAAAATATTATTCAGATCATGTCGCCTATTCCCATATACATGGCATTTATTTATCGAAGGTTTTTCCGATAGAGTATACTGTGGAAAATGTACAGATAATGAGAAGGAATCTGGAAATTACATCAAGCTTTTTTTCTAATCCGATCTTAATAGAGAATATTACACAAAATAAGTTGTCTAATAAGAATGTCTTAAGTGAAGGAAGGTTCTTTAAAGAATTACTGAAGGATGTGAATCCTCGTATAAAAATTTTGTTTGATGTAACAAATGCGTATGTAACAGCTTTAAATAATAACTATTCTTTTGAAGAATATACATCAGAATATCCTTTTGAAAGAATTGAATGTATTCATGTTTCTGGATTTGAGAGGGATCGTGGAGGAGTGCTAAGAGATACACATTCTAATTCTATCAATAACGAGATTTTGACATCAACAGAATGGATATTGCAACGCACGAATCCAAAGTACATACTTATAGAAAGAGATTTTAATATTCAATCAATTGATGATGTGCTAGAGGACATTTGTAAAATTAGATGCATCGTTCGATGAGCATCCTGTCAATATTATACTTCACATTTCGCACCTTAACAGGGTCAAAAAAAAGATTTTTTATTTTTAGAACCCATGGTGCTATATAGATGCAATTTGAAGCTTTACCATTTGCAGCTTTTACCGAGTATTTGATCGACTGTCGGGCGACCGAACAACGCCGCTTCCAGACCCATATATAGGTCTGTGAAACAGGCGGTTGTTCGGTCTTCCGTCACGCCTTGGTGTGACGGAGGCAAGCCTGTGGCTTGCCTTCGACAGTCGAAAATGGACAAACCGCTTTTCCGTCAAGGATGTGTTAGACTTCTTCGTTGCATCTATATATAGGTTCATAACGAAGCGCTTCTTGGTTCATACTAAAGGAAAAGCTCGCAAAAGAAAGGGACTCGCCATGCTTCGTGAACTCGACTGGATGACGTACATCATGATCATTTTGGCCAGCTATCGGTTCACCCACTTGATCGTCTTTGATAAGATCACGGAGTTTATTCGCAATCCGTTTATGAAAAAAGAGACAATCCAACACGAAGACGGGAGTACGGAAATCAAGAAAGTGCCGAAATCGAAATTCGGCTATTTGTTGAACTGTTACTGGTGCGCGGGCGTATGGAGCGCGATGTTTCTCGCGCTTGGGTATTTATTCATCCCGAAGATCGCCATGCCGTTGATTTTTGTCTTTTCCATCGCCGGGGCGCAGGCGATTCTCGAGACGTTTGTCGGGGTCGGGACGAAGGCGATCGACCTTTTGTCAGCGGCGAAAAAGCGGATGGAGTGACATTGGCGGGCGTGCGGTGGAAACATGCGGCACGCTCGCTTTTCTTGCTTTTGTCGATACATCATGGTTGACTTATATAATTATTTAATTATATACTGATTGACGGAAACCATTTCATTGGTCGGCGTGGCCGTTTCATGATGGATGTTCGTTTTTATATAAGCAAATCATGATATGATGATGAATGGAGGGGTGATATGCCGCAACTCGCAATGGAGATAGGAGCAGCCGCTCGGGTGTTGAAGCTGCTCGGCGATCCGACGCGGCTGACGATTTTGGCGATTTTGAATCAGCGGGAGTGCTGTGTGTGCGAGCTGCTGGAGGTGTTTTCGACCAGCCAGCCGGCGATCAGCCAGCATTTGCGCAAGTTAAAAGATGCCGGGCTGATCCAAGAGGAGCGGAGAGGGCAATGGGTGTATTATTCGCTCCGGCCGCAAAGCGAATACTACTCATTGTTGCAAGCGGTGTTGTCGTACGTTCCGGATCAAGAGGAAAACATTCGCAAAATCGAGACAGTGAATCCTGCAGCCCGCTGCGGGTGTTGACTTTAAACAACGAGGTGAAGAACGGTGGATTGTTGCGAACCGAAGCGGTTGTCGTTTTTAGACCGCTTTTTGACGGTATGGATTTTTCTCGCGATGGCGGTCGGGATCGGAGTTGGAATTTGGGCTCCGGGGCTGGTGGATGGGTTGAACCGTCTGCAAGTCGGTACGACCTCGATTCCGATTGCGATCGGCTTGATTTTGATGATGTATCCGCCGCTCGCGAAAGTGCGCTACGAAGAGATGGGGCGCGTGTTCAAAGATGTGAAGGTGCTCGTTTTGTCCCTCGTGCAAAACTGGGTGATCGGCCCCATTCTCATGTTTTTGTTGGCGGTCGTCTTTTTGCCTGACAAGCCGGAGTATATGATCGGCTTGATTTTAATCGGGCTTGCCCGTTGCATCGCCATGGTCATCGTCTGGAACGATTTGGCGCGCGGCGACACCGAGTACGCAGCAGGACTTGTCGCCTTCAATTCACTGTTTCAAGTGCTGTTTTTCTCGTTGTATGCGTACGTGTTTGTGACGGTCATTCCTGGATGGATTGGGCTTGAGGGAGCCGTTGTCGAGATCACGATGGCGGAAGTAGCGAAATCGGTGTTTATTTACTTAGGCATCCCGTTTCTCGCCGGCATGGCGACGAGGTTTATGCTTGTGAAAGCGAAAGGGCGGTCATGGTATGACACGGTGTTTGTGCCGAAAATCAGCCCGCTGACGCTCGTTGCGCTTTTGTTTACGATCGTGGTGATGTTTTCGCTCAAAGGCGATATGATCGTCAGCTTGCCGCTCGATGTTGTGCGCATTGCCATTCCGTTGCTGCTTTATTTTGTCATCATGTTTTTTGTGTCGTTCTTTTTGGCGAGAAAATGGGGGGCTGGTTATCCGGTGTCGACGACGCTCGCGTTTACGGCGGGGAGCAATAACTTTGAGCTGGCGATTGCCGTGGCGGTTGGGGTGTTTGGCATTCATTCGGGCGCGGCGTTTGCAGCGGTGATCGGTCCGCTCATTGAAGTGCCGGTGATGCTGGCGCTTGTCAACGTAGCATTGGCGTTTCAGCGAAAGTATTTTTCTTCGGGCAATCCAACATCAACGTAAAGGTGGGAACCAGCGATGAAGAAAAAAGTCATTTATTTCTTGTGCACCGGAAACTCGTGCCGCAGTCAAATGGCAGAAGGCTGGGCGAAACAACTTCTTGGTGAGGAATGGGAGGTGTACAGCGCCGGGATTGAAGCGCATGGCCTCAATGCGAATGCGGTGAAAGTGATGAAGGAAGTCGGCATCGACATTTCGAACCAAACGTCTGATGTCATCGACCCGGATCTCCTCAACCGCGCTGATTTGGTCGTGACGCTGTGCGGCCATGCGGCTGACCATTGCCCCGTCACCCCGCCGCACGTGAAGCGCGTCCATTGGGGCTTTGACGACCCGGCGAAAGCGGAAGGGACGGAAGAGGAGAAGCTCGCGGTGTTCCGCCGCGTGCGCGATGAAATTGGCGAGCGCATCCGCCGATTTGCCGAGACGGGGGAATAGGGACGGCGCGGCAAGGCGCAAAGAGCGGGGAAACTGTCTTGCATAGGGTGCGCGGCAACTGCTCGTCGAAGTGCGGGCGGAAACGGGGAAGTGGCTGGGCGGACGAAAACCGCTCGGCGCGAAAAAGATGGTGAGAAGCCATCTTGTCGATTCATCGCACATTCTGACAGACGAAATGAGCACATCGATGAAGACGGTGCCACATCAGGTCACTGGGGGAGAAACCGAATGGAGTTATTTCATCAGTTAGCTCGCCGAAACATCAAAATCCGCAAACGGTTCGGTTTCGGAGCGCAATGGCGACAACGGTGGGAAAAGGTGTTTGCCGGCCATTTGACTGTGGAAGAAAAACAACACATCCATCTTCATAATCGGAATGGAGTCAACGGCTACTTATGGCATGTGTTCAGCTATGGGATGAGAGGCTGTTTCACAGGAGAAGAAGCGGAAATGGCGTTTGATGAGGAAGAGAAAACGTGCTGCTATCTTTTCTTTCAACATGGCGACGATGCGTTCACCGTGGAGGATGCTTCCAGCTTGAAAGCGGCTGATCTGGCCGCGGAAAACGACAAAATCGATCTATACGTGGTGGACAGCGAGTTCAACTGGACGTTTGTCATCACGCATGAAAACGGATGGCTTGGTCCGTATTTTAGCAGAAGATGACAGTCACGGCAGCCCGGCTCCCGGTTTCTTTGTTCGTTTTGGTGTCTTCACGTCTTAAGAGAATGGAATGAGACAGAAAGAAAACGAGTTCCAACCGAGTCTCAGGCAGACTAGGTTGGAACTTTTCGTTTATCGCTCGTCGGCCGGGAACACGATGCCGGTTTGTCTTCGCGCTTCGTCCATGATTTCCATCGTCCAAAGTGAATGGCGGTGCGAGTTGATGGCCGATTCGCGTTCTCCGTTTTCGATCAAACGGATAAACTCTTCCACCTCGTAATACATCGGCGGCTTGTCCAGCGGCGCGGCGATGTCCTCGACGCGCCCGTCACGGTAGCGGATGTCGATTTTCGCTGGCGTATGAATGGCGTCGATGATCATGCTTCCGTCTTCGCCTTGGATTTCTGAAGGCAAGTGCGAGTTCGTGATTTTGGAATAAAAGACGACCGCGTCCATGTCCCCGTAATCCAACACGATCGAACCCTCGCCATCAACGCCGGATTCGAGCTTCACGCTTTGCGCCTTCACGCCACGGGGCTTGCCGAACAAAACGACCATCGGGTACAGGCAGTAGACGCCAAGGTCCATGAGCGCCCCGTTCGAGAAAGCGGGGTTGAAGGCGTTGAGCACCGTTCCTTGCTTATAGGCGTCATAGCGCGATGAGTATTGGCAATAGTTCGCCACGTAGCGGCGGATGCGGCCGAGTTTCGGCAAGTGCTCGCGGATGGTTGCGAAGTTGGGCATGAGCGTTGACTTCATCGCTTCCATCAGAACAACGCCGTTTCGTTCCGCCGCTTCGATCATCGCTTTGACTTCTTTCGCATTGGAGGCGAGCGGTTTTTCGCATAAGACGTGCTTGCCGTGATTCATGAGCAAAATCGCCTGCTCGGCATGAAGTGCGTTCGGGCTGGCGATATAGACGGCATCAATGCCGTCGCTTTCGGCCAGCTTTTGCAAGTCCGTGAACGTCCGCGGCGCCCCGACTTTGTCGGCAAACTGCTTTGCGGTCTCCTCGGTTCGCGAGTAGACGGCGGCGAGTTCGAAGGAATCGACGAGGCGCGCGGCGTCAAGAAATGCTTCGGTGATCCAGTTTGTGCCGATGGTTGCGAATCGAATCATGTTGTTTGGCCTCCTTCATTTGTATCGACCCCATTGTACCACAAATCAACGGAGAGGCTTCGTTTTGTCATCGTCATGGAGCAAGCGTGCTTTTCTCTTTAGTTTTCATACAGCTCGATCGGCAGTTCATCTGGGTCTTGGAAGAAGGTGAATCGTTTGCCGGTCGCTTCATCAACGCGGACGGGTTCGGGATCGATGCCGTGTTGGCGCAAGTAGGCAATGGCTTCATCGAGGTTGTCCACCGCCAAAGCAAGATGGCGCAGTCCGCACGCCTCCGGGTAGCTTGGGCGCTTCGGGGGATTTTCAAAGGAAAATAGCTCAAGCTGAATGCCGCCATCAGCCTCCAAATCGAGTTTGTACGAACGGCGCTCAGCGCGGTATTGCTCGTGGATGGGGCGAAATCCGAGAATTTCAGTGTAAAATCGTTTCGACCGCTCATAGTCCGAGCAAATCAAAGCGATATGGTGAATCGTGGCAAGACGCATATTGCTTCCTCCTCTTATAAGACGAGTGATGTATTGCAAAATACCATTGGATTTATTCATTCTTCAATTAGAAAAAACTCGTAGAATGAACTTCTTTTTGAACCGATCCTGCTCATTGGCATGCAACCGCCATATTTTACATCCTTCTATGTTTTTTCAAAAAATTCCCTATCCGTCACTAAAACCGGCATCGTTTGAAACCCATTCTCGGTGTTTGGAGGGAATCGAACTAAGATTTGTTATTTTGCGATAATGGAAGAAACTGTCGATGATTGTCGAAGCAGGCGAAAAATGTCTGCTCTCCTTATATTGACAGTTTGACAATCTATAGACTATCATAAATCTTGTAGGTTGGAAAATTTAAAATATTCATTTGATATTTTGGTAGAAAAAACGAATGGTCACCACGTTTTTTGTAAGCGCTTAACTTCTATGTTTCCTCATGATCACCGCACCATGGATGCCGCACCATTGTGTTTGTTTCCCATCACAGCATGAGAACAAGGGGAAGGGGATAAGGCATGATCTACGAATTTAAATTGCCTGACATCGGCGAAGGGCTGCATGAAGCGGAAATCATCCGCTGGCTCATTCGCGAAGGGGATGTGGTCAAGGCCGACCAGCCGATCGCTGAAATTCAAACCGATAAGGCCATGGTCGAAATGACGACGCCGGTCGCTGGCAAAGTGGTGGCGCTTGCCGGGCCGGAAGGGGCGACGGTGAAAGTCGGGGAGCCGTTGATTGTCGTGGAAACGGAGGAGTCGGCCGCGGGGGAAGCGGCTCCTGCTGAAGATTCGCATCGGGAGTCTGCCTCTGTTGCTCAAGAAGGCGCACCGCGCCCTGCGCGCAAGCGGGCGATTGCCGCGCCGTCGGTGCGCAAGCGAGCGCGGGAGTTGGGCGTTCCGATCGATGAAGTGGAAGGAACGGGCGAAGGCGGCCGGGTGACGCTCGCCGACTTGGAGCGATATGTCCGCGAGCGGGAAGCAGCCGTGGCGGTGGCAGAGCAACGTGAAAGGAGCGGGGCCGCGGTTTTGCCAGCCGGGAGCGTAGCGACAGAGCGAAAGACGGACAAAGCCGCATGGACGTCCATCGCCAGCACGGAGCTTGTGGTTCCAGAAGAAGAGCGCATCCCGCTTCGCGGCTTGCGCAAAAAAATCGCCGAAAAAATGGTGAAATCGGCGTACACGGCGCCGCATGTGACCGGGATGGACGAGGTGGACGTGACGAAGCTCGTCGAGATCCGCAAAAACCTGGCCAGCGAGCTGGCCAAGGAGCAGATCAAGCTGACGTATTTGCCGTTTATTATTAAAGCGGTGACAAGGGCGCTGAAGCAATATCCGATGTTTAACGCTTCGCTCGATGAAGAGACGAATGAAATCGTCTTGAAAAAGCGCTATCACATCGGCATCGCGACGGCGACGAAAGCGGGGCTTGTCGTCCCCGTCATCCGCGACGCCGATCAAAAATCGATCCGCGAGCTCGCCGTTGAGATCGCCGAACTGTCAGAAAAAGCGCACCGCCAGGCGCTTCGCCTTGAGGAGCTGCAAGGAAGCACGTTTACGATTACGAGCACCGGGGCGGGCGGGGGCTGGTTTGCGACGCCGATCATCAATTACCCGGAAGTGGCGATTTTTGGGGCGCATGCGATCAAACGGCGCCCGGTTGTCGTCGGCGACGAGATTGTCATCCGCGATATGATGGGAATGTCGCTCACCTTTGACCACCGCGTCATTGACGGCGAACCGGCCGGACGGTTTATGCGGACGGTGGCCTACTATTTGGAACATCCGGAAGTGCTGCTTTTGGATGCGCGGTGAAGGGCGGGCCTTTGCCCCATGTTGGAAAAGGGCGAGATGGGAAAAGGAACGAGCCGCCTATGAAAATACAAATGGGAGGGAAGCCCATGTTTGATCCGGACCAATTGTCGGTCGAGGTCGTGCAAATTTTGGACGAAAACGGAAACGGCGACGAGAGGCAGCTGGCGGCGTTTTCCGATGAATGGCTGCTTCGCGCCTATCGGGAAATGCGGCGGGCGCGCGTCATTGATGAGCGGCTGTTGCGCATGCAGCGGCAAGGGCGGATCGGGACGTATGCGCCGTTTAGCGGCCAAGAAGCGGCGCAAATCGGCAGCGCCCTTGCGCTCCGAGAAGACGACTGGATTTTTCCAAGCTACCGCGAAGTGGCGGTCTGTTTGCTGCACGGCATGCCGCTTGAGCAGTTTTTCCATTACGTGCAGGGCCGCTTGTCAGGGAAACGGATGCCGGATGGGGTGAATATTTTTCCAACGCAAATTATCATCGCCGCTCAGACGCTGCATGCAGTCGGCTGTGCATGGGCATCGAAATTAAAAGGGGAGCCGCAAGTGTCTGTCGCATATTTCGGCGACGGCGCGACGTCAGAGGGCGATTTTCATGAAGCGATGAATTTTGCCGCGGTGTACAACGTGCCGGTCATCTTTTTCTGCCAAAACAACCAGTACGCCATCAGCGTCCCGTACCGGAAGCAGACGGCAAGCCGGACGATTGCGCAAAAGGCGCTCGCTTACGGGATGAAAGGGGTGCTGGTTGATGGCAACGACGTGTTGGCAGTGTATGAAACGATGAAACAGGCAGTCGAAGCGGCACGCCGCGGCGAGGGGCCGATGTTGATCGAGGCGCTCACCTATCGGCTCGGGCCGCACACGACGGCGGATGACCCGACGAAATACCGCCGGCCGGAAGAAGTCGAGACATGGCGGGCGAAAGATCCGCTCCGCCGTCTGCGCCTGCTTTTGGAACGGCGCGGATTATGGACGGAAGCGCAGGAAGACGCGCTTGTCGCCCAAGTGAATGATGAAGTGACCGCGGCGTACGAGGCAGCCATCGCCAGCAAGTCCGGTTCGATTGTCGATGTATTCGATTACGTATACAGCGAGGCGCCCAAATTGCTGGCCGAGCAAAAAGAAGAAGTGATGCGGCGCAAACAACGGAGCGGGGTGAGATAAATGGCCGAGCGGACGATGATTGAAGCGATCAATGAAGCGATGCGCCAGGAGATGGAGCGCGATTCGCGCGTCATCGTGCTTGGCGAAGATGTCGGCGAAAACGGCGGCGTTTTCCGGGCGACGGACGGGCTGCTTGAGCAGTTTGGCGAGGGGCGTGTGTTTGATACGCCGCTTGCGGAATCGGGCATTATCGGCACGTCGATCGGTTTGGCGATCAACGGCATGCGGCCGATTGCCGAAATTCAGTTTCTCGGGTTTGTGTACCAAGCGATGGATCAGTTGGCGGCCCAAGCGGCGCGCATCCGCTTCCGCTCCGCTGGGAGGTTTTCGTGCCCCATTGTTGTGCGCAGTCCGTACGGCGGCGGGGTGCGGACGCCCGAATTGCATTCGGATGCGCTTGAGGCGCTGTTTACCCACTCGCCCGGCTTGAAAGTGGTCATGCCGTCCAATCCGTACGATGCAAAAGGGCTGCTCATTTCCGCCATTCGCGATGAAGACCCGGTTCTGTTTTTAGAGCCGATGAAGCTGTATCGGGCGTTTCGCATGGAGGTGCCCGAAGACCCGTACACGATTCCGCTCGGCCAAGCGCGGGTCGTTAAAGAAGGAGACGATGTGACGATTCTTTCTTGGGGGGCGACTGTGCCGCTTGCCGCCAAAGTTGCCGCCGAGATGGAAGCGAAAGGAGTCAATGCGGAGGTCATCGACCTTCGCTGCCTGCAGCCGCTTGATATCGACGCCATCATCGCTTCGGTGGAAAAAACGGGACGGGCGATGATCGTCCATGAAGCGGTGAAAACAGGTGGGTTTGGCGCGGAAGTGGCGGCTTTGATCAGCGAGCGGGCGCTGTTTTCTCTATCAGCTCCAATCGTGCGTATCGCCGGCTACGACACGCCGTATCCGGTGCCGTCGGTGGAGGATGATTGGCTGCCGAACGCCGAGCGGATTGTGCAAGGAATTGAAGCGTTGCTGCGTTATTAGCTGATGGGTGGTACGTCTGCTGATCCCATCGATAAGGGGGAGAACGATGAACATATACGAATCACTGCTTGAATTGATCGGCGACCGCGAGCGGGTGAGCATCAATGAAACGGTGCTCGAACACCACAGCAAAGGCATCGCTTATCATGCGCCGCACAAGCCAGATGTCGTCGTCTTTCCGAAAACGGCGGAGGAAGTGAGCTGGGTGCTGGCGTTTGCCAACGAGCACCGCATTCCTGTGACGCCGTTTGGCGCCGGCACGAGCTTGGAAGGGCATGTCATTCCAGTTGCGGGCGGCATCAGTTTGGATTTGACGTTGATGAACCACATCATCGACATTCGCCCGGACGATTTTCTTGCCATCGTCGAGCCGGGAGTGACGCGGCTGCAGCTGAATGAGGCGCTGAAGCGATACGGACTGTTTTTCCCAGTCGACCCGGGGGCCGACGCGACGATCGGCGGCATGGCGGCGACGAATGCGAGCGGAACGAACTGCGTGAAATACGGCGTCATGCGCGATCAAGTGCTTGGCCTTGAGGTGGTTCTCGCTGACGGTTCGGTCATGCAGACGGGAAGCCTCGCGGTGAAGTCGTCCGCCGGATATGATTTGACCGGCCTGTTCGTCGGATCGGAAGGGACGCTTGGCGTCTTCACCCGTCTTATTGTCCGCCTGCATGGCATTCCGGAGGCGACGAATGCGATCAAAGTGTGTTTTCCATCGCTTGAGGCGGCGGCGCAAGCAGCGTTTGCCGTGCTGAAGGCGGGCGTCGGTCCGGGGAAAATCGAGCTCGTGGATGAAGCGACAATCGCGGCGGTCAATGCGTACAAAAAAACCGATTATCCGGTGAAGCCGACGCTGTTTATCGAATTGAGCGGCAGCCCGTCAGGCATTGAGGATGGAACGAAGCTGGTCAACGAGTTGTGCGAAGCGGAGGGGGCGGTTTCATTTACGGTTGAAACCGACTCGCTCGCCCGCGCGAAGCTTTGGGAAGCGCGCCACCATGCGGCGTTCGCCATTCAAGCCGCTTATCCAGGCAAGGCGATGCTTTCAACCGATGTGTGCGTGCCGCTGTCCGAGCTGCCAGGGGCGATCGCCGATACGCGTCGGCTCGTCAACGAGCAGAACATGACCGCCGCCATTTTCGGCCATGTCGGCGACGGAAACTACCATACGGTGCTTGCTTTTGACCCGAACGATGCCGAGGAGATGGCGCGGATCGAACGCGTGCACGCCCATATCGTCCGCTACGCCCTCTCGCGCGGCGGCACGTGCACGGGAGAGCACGGCATCGGTATTGGCAAACGGGCGTTTTTGCGCGAGGAAAAAGGCGATGCCGTCGTTTGGATGAAACGGTTGAAACAGCTGTTTGACCCGAACGACATTCTCAATTCGGGGAAAATCTTTTTGCCGTAACGCTTCGTCCGTATGGCGGTTCAACGGATGAAGGTAATATAGCGATTTTCTCCCAAAGATCACTTGGGGAAAGACCGTCCTGCATGTGGAAAAGGGTGCTCCAAACGAATGGGGCACCTTTTTCTTCTCGTGTTTCCTCACCAGGAATAGAGAGGGCCGTTTCTTGCATTTCATGAACCGCTCTCCCGGTTGTTTTTTGTATCCTGCACGCCGGCTTGTCCTATTTTGTAACCGTTTGTTACTCTGAAGAAACAATTGTTTTTCGCGTTCGTCGCGTTACAAAAAGCTGCTGCGCCCTTTACTTTTTGCATTAAACGCGGTTTATTGGTGATAGATAGAACGACTCAATCGACGAGGGTTGTTTTGGGAAAGGAGACGATTTGAATGGAGCATCGTCATCTTAAACCGTTTCCGCCTGAGTTTTTATGGGGCGCAGCATCAGCTGCGTATCAAGTCGAAGGGGCGTGGAACGAAGATGGAAAAGGATTATCGGTATGGGATGTGTTTGCCAAACAGCCGGGCCGAACGTTTAAGGGAACCAACGGCGACGTCGCTGTCGATCATTATCATCGCTATAACGAAGACGTAGCGTTGATGGCGGAAATGGGGTTGAAAGCGTATCGGTTTTCGGTGTCGTGGAGCCGCGTGTTTCCGGATGGAAATGGGGCCGTCAACGAAAAAGGGCTCGATTTTTACGATCGCTTGATTGAGGAGCTGCGAAACCATGGGATCGAGCCGATTGTGACGTTATACCATTGGGATGTGCCGCAAGCATTGATGAATGCCTATGGGGCATGGGAATCGCGGCGCATCATTGATGATTTTGACCGATATGCCGTGACATTGTTTCAACGGTTTGGCGACCGGGTCAAATATTGGGTGACACTCAATGAACAAAACATTTTCATTTCCTTTGGTTATCGGCTTGGCTTGCATCCGCCGGGCGTAAAAGACATGAAACGCATGTATGAGGCAAACCATATCGCCAATTTGGCGAATGCGAAAGTGATTCAATCGTTCCGTCATTATGTGCCTGACGGAAAAATCGGGCCGAGTTTTGCCTACTCGCCAATGTACCCGTATGACAGCCGTCCGGAAAATGTGCTTGCTTTTGAAAACGCAGAAGAATTCCAAAACCATTGGTGGATGGATGTGTATGCGTGGGGCATGTACCCACAGGCGGCTTGGAACTATCTTGAATCACAAGGGCTGGAACCGACGGTGGCGCCGGGCGATTGGGAGCTGCTCCAAGCGGCGAAACCGGACTTTATGGGAGTCAACTATTACCAAACTACGACCGTTGAGCATAATCCACCAGATGGCGTCGGCGAAGGCGTGATGAATACGACGGGAAAAAAAGGGACATCCACTTCGAGCGGCATTCCGGGACTGTTTAAAACCGTGCGCAATCCGCATGTCGATACGACGAACTGGGATTGGGCGATTGATCCGGTTGGCTTGCGTATTGGCCTACACCGTATTGCGAACCGTTACCGGCTGCCGATTTTGATTACAGAAAACGGTTTAGGTGAGTTCGATACGCTGGAGCCAGGCGATATCGTGAATGACGATTATCGAATCGACTACTTGCGCCGCCATGTTCAAGAAATTCAACACGCCATCACAGATGGGGTGGACGTGCTCGGTTACTGTGCTTGGTCGTTCACCGATTTGCTCAGCTGGCTGAACGGCTACCAAAAACGGTACGGATTTGTGTACGTCAACCGTGACGATGAATCGGAAAAAGATTTGCGCCGCATCAAAAAGAAAAGCTTTTATTGGTATCAGCGTGTGATTGCGACGAACGGTGCCGAGCTGTAGCCTTGTCACCGCCCGCTCGGCCCACGGTCAGTCTGCGCCGGCAGCAACCGATACATTTCCTTCGCCAGCCGCTCAAGCAAGTAGACGACCGGGAGCTGAGTGGTGACATCCGTCTTTCCGATCCGCTCCGGCGTGGTGTAGTAGGTCAAGTTGTAGTCTGAGATGTTTGCGAGCGTGCAATGTTTTCGATTAGTGATGCTGATGATTGTGCTGCCGTTTTCCTTGAAGCGGTGCACTTGGGCGAGCGTATAGGACGTCTCCCCAGACACCGACAAGGCGATCACGGCGCAGTTGTGGAAGTAATGGCCGTAAATCGGGAAAAACGGGTCTTTGATGTAGACGGAAAACTTTTGAAAGGCAGACAAATAGCGCGAGCCGTATTCGGCCAAAATGCCGGAGCTGCCCGATCCGACGAAAATGACGTGATCCGCTTGGGCGATCGCGGCTGCCGCATCGAGAATGGTCCGCTCGTAATCGGTCGTCAGCGTCCGTTCGAAAAATTCCTTAAGCACCTCTTGACTGCTGATGATCGCGGTTCGCTTTGTCTCGCGTAAATACAGCTTCCATTTCGTTTTAAATTCGCTGAAGCCGTCGCAGCCAACCTTTTTGCAAAAGCGGAGCACGGTCGGCGGCGAGACATGGACGGCTTCGGCGAGCTCGCGGATGCGCATGTATGCGACTTCATGCGGATGTTTCACCACATAGTCGTAAATGGCGAAATCGAGCTCGGAGAACTGAGCGATTTGGTCGGGAGTGAACATCGGGATACCTCGCTTTCATGGGACAGAACATGCGATAGCCGGGAAAGGATGGCGCTTTCAAGCCCACTGGTTGATTCCTACATTGATTATACCATGCCCAACTGGACGAAAGGGGAAGAGGAGTATGGGGAAACGATTGAAAATGGCGACGATCGGCGGCGGGTCAAGCTACACGCCGGAATTGGTCGAAGGGTTGATCAAGCGTTATCATGAATTGCCGGTCGGGGAACTGTGGCTTGTCGATATTCCGGAAGGCAAAGAAAAACTCGAAATCGTCGGCGCCCTGGCCAAACGGATGGTCGAAAAAGCCAGTGTGCCGATCGAGATTCATTTGACTTTGGATCGCCGTCGGGCGCTAGAAGGAGCTGATTTTGTCACGACGCAGTTTCGCGTCGGCGGCCTTGAGGCGCGGGCGAAAGATGAGCGCATCCCGCTCCAATACGGGGTGATTGGCCAAGAGACGAACGGTCCGGGCGGCTTGTTTAAAGGATTACGGACGATTCCGGTCATTTTGGATGTCATTCGTGATATGGGGGAATTGTGCCCGGATGCGTGGCTCATCAACTTCACAAACCCGGCGGGAATGGTGACGGAAGCCGTCTTGCGCTACACGAAGCAGGAAAAAGTCGTCGGGTTGTGCAACGTGCCGATCGGCATGCGCATGGGCGTCGCCAAGCTGCTTGGCGTTGAGGCCGACCGCGTGCACATCGATTTCGCCGGACTGAACCATATGGTGTTTGGCTTGCACGTCTATCTGGACGGCGTCGAGGTGACCGAAAAGGTGATTGATCTCGTCGCCCATCCAGACCGCTCCGGTGTGACGATGAAAAACATCGTTGACCTTGGCTGGGAGCCGGATTTCTTAAAAGGGTTGAAGGTGCTGCCTTGCCCGTACCACCGGTATTACTACCAAACAGACAAAATGCTCGCCGAGGAGCTGGAAGCGGCGAAAACGAAAGGGACGCGCGCCGAAGTCGTCCAGCAACTTGAAAAAGAGTTGTTTGAGCTGTACAAAGACCCGAACTTGGCCATCAAGCCGCCGCAGCTCGAACAGCGCGGCGGGGCGTACTACAGCGACGCCGCCTGCAGCTTGATCAGCTCCATCTACAACGACAAGCGCGACATTCAGCCGGTCAACACGAGAAACAACGGCGCCATTGCCAGCATTCCGCCAGAATCAGCCGTTGAGGTCAACTGCGTCATCACAAAAGATGGGCCGAAACCGATTGCTGTCGGCGATTTGCCGGTCGCAGTGCGCGGGCTCGTCCAGCAAATCAAGTCGTTCGAGCGCGTCGCGGCCGAAGCGGCGGTCACCGGCGACTACCAAACGGCGCTCGTCGCCATGACGATCAACCCGCTTGTGCCATCCGATACGGTGGCCAAACAGATGTTGGATGAAATGTTGGAAGCGCATAAAGAACATTTGCCGCAGTTTTTTAAACAGGCCAAAACAGTAGCTGGAAACTAAATCGTTTGGAAAAGCGATTGACAAAGCCGCCTGTCGCCGGGGCGGCTTTGTCATTTCATCGTGAAAAGCCGCACAACACAAGGGCTTTCTTCCCATTCACATTCCCCTTATTTTAGACAAAATCAATGCTTTTCACCAGCCTTTTCGGCAGGATTTTGCCCAAGGCGCGGCGAAGAAAATAAAGAAAGTTCAAATATCACAAGGAGGGAGACCGTGTCCGAAACGCGAATCGATCACGACCCGTTGTTTAAGGAGTTGCTGTCGACGTTTTTTGAAGAGTTTTTGCTTTTGTTTTTTCCGCACGTGTATGAACAAGTCGACTTCCGCCACGTCTCCTTTTTGTCCGAAGAGGTGTTTACGGATGTGGCGGCCGGCGAAAAGCACCGTGTGGATCTATTGGTGGAAACAAAATTGAAAGGGGGAGATGGGCTGATCATCGTCCATATCGAACACCAAAGTTACACGCAGCCGACGTTTCCCGAGCGCATGTTCATTTATGTCAGCCGTTTGTTTCAAAAATACCGCCGTCGCATTCTTCCCATTGCCATCTTCAGCTATGACGAACACCGCGATGAACCGTCCTCGTTCACCATCAAGTTTCCGTTCCTAACCGTTGTCGATTTCCGCTTTCTTACTGTTGAACTGTGCAAACAGCCATGGCGTGAGTACATTCGCCGCGACAACCCGGTCGCGGCCGCCTTGTTAAGCAAAATGGGGTATAATGAAAGTGAGAGAGTGGCAGTGAAAAGAGAATTTTTGCGCATGCTCGTCCGCTTGGAGCTTGATGAAGCGAAACAGCGGCTGTTGTTTGGATTTTTCGAGACGTATTTGACGCTGTCCGAACAAGAGGAAATCCAATTGCGAAACGAGGTGAACGAAATGGAAACGAAGGAAGCGAAAAAAGTGATGGATCTCATCGTGTCGTACGAGCAACGGGGGGTGGAAAAGGGGATGGAAAAAGGCAAGATGGACGTTGCGAAACGGATGTTAGGGAAAGGATATGATGTGCCAACGATTTGTGAGTTGACCGGACTGCCAGTGGAGGCGGTGGAAAAGTTGAAAGAGTAAAAAATGGGGAGACGCCGTTCCAATGCAGCCAATCTGTTTCGGAACGGCGTTTTTTTTTTTTTTTTTTTTTTTTTTTTGCTCGTTCTGCACTTGATGATGGGCATGGCCATCGCCGCATGGCGAATGATGACGGCCAGACTGACCCCTATTTGTATTTCATATAGATGCAATTTGAAGATTGACCATTTGCAGCTTTTATCGACTGTCGGACGACCGAACAACGCCGCTTCCAGACCCATAGATGGGTCTGTGAAGCAGGTGGTTGTTCGCTCTTCCGTCACGCCTTGGCGTGACGGGGCAAGCCTTTGGCTTGCCTTCGACAGTCGAAAATGGACAAACCGCTTTTCCGTCAAGGATCTGTTCACCTTCTTCGTTGCATCTATATCTATACAAGCTTTTGCTGTCATCGAGAAGCAGAGGAGAGCGATGTGCGGCCGCGGCAGGCGGGAAGAAAGGAGAGACACGGCATCCATTTTCTTTTGTCTAGGCTAGCGCCCCGACGTTCGTGTACAATGGCGGTAGGAGGAATCAAGATGTGCGATTGGTGGAAACGGCTGTTTTACGGGGGCGGCATCGTTGCGCTGTTTGCAAGCGCTTCCTTCACCGCCTATTGCGCTTGGAACGTGTATGCGTATCCGAAATCAGAGAAGGAACGGGTTCCGGAAAAAACAAAAGAGGCCTATCATTTCGTGCTCGTGCCCGAAGAACTCGATAATGATTACTGGCGGCTCGTGGAAAAAGGAGCGAAAGCAGCGGCGAAGGAGCTCGGAGTGGAGCTCGAATACATTGGACCGCGGCAGGCAAATATGGATGAGCACTTGCGTATTTTGAAAAAAGCCGCGGCGGCGAAAGTCGATGGGATTATCACACAAGGGTTGACGGAAGCGGAATTTGTCCCCGTGATTAACGAAATTACGGACAAGAATATTCCTGTGGTGACGATTGATACCGATGCCCCGACGAGCCGACGTGTCGCCTATGTGGGAACGGATAATTATTATGCCGGTTTTCTCGCGGGACGGGCGCTGGCTGAAGATACGAAGGGCAAGGCGACGGTTGCGATCATCACCGGCAGTTTGACGGCAGCTCATCAACAGCTGCGAGTGCGCGGATTTGAGGATGCGGTGGGACAGGAAAAAGGCATCCGCATCGTTGCCATCGAAGAATCGCACATTACACGTGTACAAGCAGCCGAAAAAGCGTACACCATTTTGAAAAAACACCCGGAGGTCAACGCTTTTTATGGCACGAGCGCGCTTGATGCGATCGGCATTGCCAAGGTGGTCGAGCAGTTTCACCGTGAGCGGGAAACGTATATTATCGGCTTTGACACATTGCCGGAAACGATTAAGTATTTGCAAAAAGGGACGATTGCAGCGACTGTGGTGCAGGAGCCGTATGAAATGGGATACAAGGCGGTGACTATGATGGCCGAGATCGTCGCCGGCAGAGATGTGCCGGCAGTGACGAACACGGAGACGAAAGTCATTCGGAAAGGAGATTTGCCGCTGCGCCCGGCGCGCAATTATGAAGTCAATGCGCCATGAAGGTGCCTGCCAGGCCTCCGCACAGAGGGGGCTGAAAGCGGGGAAAGGTTGGCGAACGCCGCTAAAGCATGAGAGATGTCCGTCCTTGACGTTCGAACATGTTCGTCTTGAAGCGGCGGGGCGATGCAAGCAACAAAGCGCCGGTGACAGCGGGGGGAACCGAGATGAATATTCGGGCGAAGATGCTCTTTTGTTTTACCGTTTTTTTGCTTTTGTTGAATGGAGCGGTGTTTCTTTTGTATCAGACGAGCGAAGAGATGATGAGCGACTATGATCAACGGATGCGCCGGTTGCTGTTGCTGAATGAGGTGTCGCAGCGGACAAACCGGATGACCGAGCAGCTGAATGCCTATGTGTCGGAAAAAGAAGGGCGATATGCACGTGCGTATGAGCAAGAATACCGCTGGCTGCAGCAACGCCGCCAGCAGCTTGGCGCCGTCTTGTCCGTGCTGTCCGACCGGCTGGCGGCGGAAAACTATGAACATATGATCGAAAGTTTATTAGAGGAGGCGGCGCTGACTTTCTATCATTTTCAGGCGGGGAATATCGGTTTGTACTCGTCCCACTTGCATGAAACGATGGACATTGCGTCTTTTTTGCAAGAGGAAACGCTGCATTTGATTGATGATGAGCTGACGGCCTACCAGCGGCGGTACGATGAAGTGGAGCGGCGCAATCGTGATTTCCGCTATATGGGGATGGGGCTGTTTGCGACCACCATCTGCCTCGGTGTGCTGCTTGCGGTGTTTTTCTCTGGCAGCTTGACGAAGCCGATCATCCACCTCGCGCATGCAGCTCGGGCGATCGGTGCCGGACGGCTTGATGGACCGGATGTGAGGCCGACAACGAACGATGAACTGCGGCTGCTTACGATCACATTTAATGATATGCGTCGCAATTTAAGGCAGCTGATCGAAGAAATGAAGCAAAAGGCTGAACTCGATCGGCTCGTGAAAGAACTTGAACTGAAAAGTTTGCAAAGCCAGATCAATCCGCACTTTTTGTTTAATACGCTCAACACCGTTTCCAAGATGGCGTATTTAGAAGAGGCTGCGCAAACATCAAGGCTCATTGAGGCAGTGGCGGCTATTTTGCGCTACAACTTGGGCGATTTGCAGCGGACGGTGGCACTTGCTGATGAGGTACGCATCGCCCGTGAATATTTCTTCATTCAGCAGACGCGGTTTTTTGATCGGATTAAGTTTTCGTTAGAGACGGAACCATCTTGTCTCGATCAACTGCTTCCACCGCTTACGCTGCAGCCGCTCATTGAAAATGCATTCATCCATGGCATTGAGACGTATGAGCAGGGAGCCGAGCTGTCTGTGTCCGTTTTTGCCGAAAATGGGCGGGTCGTGGTGGAAGTGCGCGACAATGGCGTTGGCATGGACGAGCAGGTGAAACAGGAGATAGACGCGCTGATTCGCGGTGAAGAACCGCCGGCGCTTCGGGAACAAGGTCGCGGTCATTCGACCGGCATCGGCTTGCGTAATGTTATTCGCCGGCTTCAGCTGTTTTATGGAGTGATGGATATAGCCGAAATTGAGTCTGCACCAGGAAAAGGAACGGCGGTGCGGTTATGGCTGCCAAGGTGGCAAAGGGGGATGAACGATGAAAGTGGCGATCGTCGATGATGAAGCACTCGAACGAAAAGCGCTGCGAAAAATGATCAACGACCATTTTCCGGACATCGAGGTGGCCGCCGAGGGCGCCAACGGGCGCGAGGCGGTCGAGATCGCTAGACGTGATCGCCCGGATGTGATGCTCATTGACATCAAAATGCCCGGTCTTGATGGGTTGCAAGCGATCGAAGCGATCCGTCAGTTCGATTTGGACATTTCTTTTATCATCGTTTCTGCCTTTGATTTGTTTGACTATGCTAGGCAAGCCATGCGCTTTGGTGTGAAGGAATATTTAGTAAAGCCAAGCCGAAAGGAAGATGTCATCTCCGCACTGCAGCGGGTGAGCGAGGAAGCGGCAGCCAAGCGGCAAGCGGAAGAGCAGCACCGTCAGCTGGCAGAACGATTTCACCGTTTGCAGACGCTCGTTGAAAAAGAATGGTTGTCCGTATTGATGATCGAGGATGTGCCGGCAGATGAGTGGAAACGGTGGGAGGAGTTGCTCCCATTTTCCGTCGTTTCAGGCATGTTTCTCGTCATTCAGTTTCCTGCTGGCAGCCGGGCGGAAGAATGGAAGCGATGGGTGGAAGAATGGAAGCGATGGGTGGAGGAACGGCTCAGCGAACAGACGCCTGTTCGCTATATGACGGGCTGGATGGCGAACGGACGCTTGCCGGTGCTGTTGTTCCAAAGCGATCATGATGCCGCGATCGCCTGGAGGCCGGCTGCACAGTCGTTGGCGCTCGAACTGGTCAGTCAGTTCGCCCTTCGCTATAATGATACGCTTTATATCGGGCTTGGCTCCCCGGTTTTGCACCTTCATGAGTTACGGTCATCGTATTACGAGGCGCTGTCGGCTGTCCATTATTATGCCAAACGCCAAAAAGCGCGGGTTGGGTTTTTGCCTGCGGAAGCGATGCGTCCGGAAAGGGAAGCCGAGCAGGAAAAACAGCTGCTTGAAGCGGTGCGCCTTGGTGACAGCGAACAAGCACGAATGCTCAGCTTCGCTTATGTCGATGAGCTTCTCTCTTCCTATTCTCTCTCGGCGGCAGGGCGTAAGATGGATGAGCTGTTCGTTTCGCTTGCCCGTTTTCTTGCTGAGCTAGGTGTTCGTTATGAACGAACTTCTTCGTTTTCCTCCTGCGGTTCAGAGGAGGAATTGAAACGAGCGATGGTTGATGAGCTTGACCGCATCGTCGCACAGGTGGAAGTATGGCGCCAGCAGCAAGCCCACGGCAAAATCGGCAAGGCGAAGGACTACATTGACCGCCATTATGCCGAGCCGCTGACGCTTGAAGAGGTGGCCGAACACGTTGGGATGAGCCCACATTACTTCAGCAAACTGTTCAAAGAGCAGTTTGGCATCACGTTTATCGATTACGTGACGAACGTGCGCATCGAGCGGGCCAAAGAAGCGCTCGTTCACACCGATTTCAGTTTGAAGGAAATTTGTTTTTCGGTTGGCTACAATGACCCAAACTATTTCAGCCGCGTCTTTAAAAAGCAGACCGGCTTATCGCCGAGCGAATACCGAAAAAAAGTACAGGCACGCTGACAAGGGGAGTGCTGCCTCCAGCAAGGAAGGTGGAGGGCGAGCCAAAAAGAAAATGGGCAAGCCCCGCAAACGAAGCAAGTTGCCCCCCTCTTTCGGCGCCTGAAACGAAGCCTGCCCCCTGATGGGGAGACGGGCTTTTTTGCGCCATGGAAGCGAAATAGCGGCTAGCTGCACCAGAGAGCCTTCCGTTTGCCCGATGGGAGAACGGAAAACAAAAAAGTGAAGAAAAACGCAAAAAAGTGAAGAAATCAAGCCGCAGTTTAATAAGCGGTGCATGGTACACTCCATATTGAAAGGGGTTTCAAAAAAGATGCAAAGGGGGAGAATCATGAGAAAGAAAGCATTCGCATGGCTGGCGTTGGCGCTTGGCTTCGGGATGGCGCTGTCCGGCTGCAGTTCGAGCTCTTCTTCGTCCGATGACGCCAAACAAGGCAGCCAAAAAGCGGGAGAGAAGCTGGAGATTTTCAGCTGGTGGACGGGAGCTGGTGAGGAAGATGGTCTCAAAGCGCTGATTAAGCTGTTCCAAGAAAAATATCCGGATATTGAAGTCGAAAACGCCGCGGTCGCCGGCGGGGCCGGGACGAACGCCAAGGCGGTCTTAGCGAGCCGCATGCAAGGGAACGACCCGCCGTCAACGTTCCAAGTGCACGGTGGGGCCGAGCTGAATGAAGGTTGGGTCGCTGCCGGCAAAATGGAGCCGCTCAACAGCTTGTATGAACAAGAAGGCTGGATGGACAAATTCCCAAAAGCGCTCATTGACATGGTAAGCAAAGATGGCAACATTTACTCCGTTCCGGTGAACATTCACCGTGGGAACGTCCTTTGGTACAACAAAAAAGTATTTGCCGACAACGGACTTCAGCCGCCAAAAACGTTTGATGAGTTTTTCCAAGTGGCAGATCAGCTGAAGGCAAAAGGCATTGCGCCGCTGGCGCTTGGTGATAAAGAACCGTGGACCGCGACGCATTTGTTTGAAACGGTTTTATTGGGGACGCTCGGAACAGACAACTACCAAAAGCTTTGGACTGGAGAATGGTCGTTTAACGATCCGCAAGTGAAACAAGCGGTTGAAACGTTTAAGAAAATGCTCAGCTACATTAACGAAGACCATAGCTCGCGCAACTGGCAAGACGCGGCCCAGCTCGTTGCCGAAGGAAAAGCGGCCATGTATGTGATGGGCGACTGGGCCAAAGGCTATTTCGTCAACGACTTAAAATTAAAAGTGAATGAAGATTTCGGCTACGTCCCGACACCGAACACCGCTGGCAAGTTTATGGTCATCACCGATACGTTCGGCCTGCCAAAAGGTGTGAAAAACCGAGACGATGTGAAGAAGTTTTTAGCGGTGCTTGGTTCGGTCGAAGGTCAAGATGCGTTCAACCCGCTGAAAGGCTCGATCCCAGCTCGCATTGATGCCGATCCGTCCAAGTACGATGAATACGGCAAGCAAACGATGCAAGACTTCAAGACGGCGGAGCTGGCGCCAAGCTTAGCCCACGGCTCGGCAGCGCCGGAAGGGTTTGTGACGAAAGTCAATCAGGCCGTCAACATTTTCGTGACGCAAAAAGATGTGAAGACGTTTATCGACACGTTGGCATCGGCCGCTGCAGAATTGAAGAAGTAATCGGGAAAAGGGGACGGGAGCCATTCTCTTCCCCTTTTCGCCGTCATGAGGAGGGATCCTAGTGGAAACGGTCAACATCACGCCGGCCAAGAAGACAGCGGCTGTCCCTGCGGTCAGGAAAAAGCGGAAATGGACGGCCGATCATTGGCTGGCCGCCGCGTTTTTGGCGCCGTCGGTCGTCTTGATTTTCTTATTTGTGTACGGGTTTATCGGTTGGACGGGGTATGTGTCGTTGAGCAGCTGGAATTCGCTCGTGCCGGATTGGTCGTTCGCCGGGTTGAAAAATTACCAGTATTTGTTCCAAGATTTTCGCTTTCAAGCCGACTTGCGCAATACGCTGGTGTTTACGGTGCTGTTTATCGCCGCCGTCATCGTGATCGGCCAATTGCTCGCCATTTTGCTTGATCAAAAGCTGCGCGGTGAGTCGCTGTTTCGCAACATTTTCTTTTTCCCGATGGCCTTGTCTTTTGTCGTCACCGGGGTCGTATGGCAATGGCTGTTCAACCCGTCAACGGGTGTGAACTTGTTTTTAAAACCGCTCGGCTTGGATTCTAAATGGTATACGGATACAACGATCTTAGGCGGATTTCAATGGGGCAAAATCGAATTTGGCATCCCATTGGCCATGATTGCGGTGGTGGTCGCGGCGGTTTGGCAAATGACGGGTTTTGCCGTTGCCATGTATCTCGCCGGACTGCGTGCGATTCCGGATGAGGTGCGTGAAGCGGCACGGATGGATGGGGCGACCGAGTTTCAATTGTACTGGAAAATTATTTTGCCCTTGCTCCGGCCGATTACAGTCAGCGTCATCATCATTATGGCCCACATTTCACTCAAAATTTTCGATTTGGTTTACGCCATGACTGGCCCGGGGGCGAACTTTGTCACCGATGTGCCCGGGGTGTATATGTTTGAAACGACATTCCGCGGCAACTATTATGCGAACGGAGCGGCGATTGCGATTGTGATGCTGCTGTCGGTCGCGGTGTTTATCGTTCCGTATCTTATCTTGAGCCGCAAGGGGGGATCGTAATGGCGAAACCGCTGTGGTCGCGGCCGTTTTTGTATATGCTCGCACTGGCGATGAGCGCGTTTTTTCTATTGCCGGTATATGTCATGATCGTGACAAGCTTAAAACCGCTCGATGAAGTGACATTGGCCGATATGTGGAAGTTGCCGACAACGATCGATTGGAGCAGCTATGCGACCGCCTTTGAGAAACTGGCACCGAACTTTTGGAACTCGATTTTGCTCGTCGTGCCGGCGACGCTCTTATCCGCGCTGCTAGGGGCGCTCAACGGCTACGTGCTGTCGAAATGGAAGTTTAAAGGAGCGGATACGCTCTTTACGCTCATTTTGTTCGGCATGTTCATCCCGTATCAAAGCATTCTCATCCCACTCATCCAGTTTTTGCGCGAAATTGGGCTGTACAACACGATTCCGGGGCTTGTGTTCGTCCATGTCGTCTACGGCATTCCAATTACGACGCTCATGTTTCGCAATTTTTACGCCGCAATACCGGATGAGATGATTGAATCGGCGAAAATCGATGGCGCTGGGTTTGTCCGCATTTTTCGTTATATTATGCTTCCTTTGTCCATCACCGGATTTGTCGTCGTGGCCATCTGGCAGTTTACAAACATTTGGAACGAGTTTTTGTTTGCTGTGACCATCACGACCTCGGACAAACAGCCGATCATGGTCGCCTTGCAAAATTTATCCGGCAGTCAGATCGTTCAGTGGAATGTGCAAATGGCCGGGGCTTTGCTCGCCGCCTTGCCGACGTTGCTTGTGTACATCTTCCTTGGCAAATATTTCGTCCGTGGGTTGTTGGCTGGTTCGGTGAAGGGCTGAGAAGGCGAAAAACGGAAAACGCATCCGTCAAGCCGCCGTCATGGCGGCTTCTCTACTTTGTCTTGTAAGAGCCTTGGCGCGAGTACATTCGCCGTGACAATCCCGTTGCCGCTGCCTTGTTAAGCAAAATGGGGTATAATGAAAGTGAGAAGGTCGAAGTGAAAAAGGAGCTTTTGCGCATGCTCATCCGCCTTGAGCTGGATGAGGCCAAACAGCGGTTGCTGCTTGGCTTTTTTGAAACGTATTTGCGGTTGTTTGAAGAAGAGGAAATCCAGCTGCGAAATGAGGTGGACCAAATGGAGACAAAGGAAGCGAACAAAGGGATGGATCTCATCATCACATACGAGCGACGGGGAATGGAGAAAGGAATGGGGAAAGGAATCGCAAAGGGAAAATGGACGTCGCGAAGAGGATGATAGAGAGAGGATGCAACGTGGCGACGATTTGTGAACTAACCGGGTTAGCGGTCAAGACGGTGGAAGCGTTGAAAGAGTAGGAGTCTGTAGGAGTTTACAGATGCGTTTCGAAAGCTGGCGATATAAGCCAATGTTTGCTAGCTTTAAAGAGGCAAGATTGAATCTAAAAAAGGAGGAGGTTGCCTATGATCTTAGGAGCCATTGAAGCCGGAGGCACGAAATTTGTTTGCGCGGTTGGGGATGAACACGGGAAAATTTATGAACGGGCGGTGTTCCCGACGACCGTGCCGGAAGAGACGATGGCCCATGTTATCGAATTTTTCCGCCCGCATAGCATTGAGGCGATCGGCGTCGGGTCGTTCGGTCCGGTCGATTTGCGTCCTAACAGTCCAACGTACGGCTATATTACGAGTACGCCAAAACAGGCATGGACGAATTTCGATTTTGTCGGCGCGCTGAAACAACATTTTCCGGTGCCGATCGGCTTTGATACGGACGTGAATGCGGCGGCGCTCGGCGAGCGGCGCTGGGGGGCGGCGCAAGGATTGGATAGCTGCCTATATATGACGGTCGGAACCGGCATCGGCGTTGGCGCGGTCGTGGAAGGGCGGCTGCTTCACGGGCTAATCCATCCGGAAATGGGCCATATTTTCGTCCGCCGTCATCCGGATGATGCGTTTGCCGGCATATGCCCGTACCATGGCGACTGCTTGGAAGGGATGGCGTCCGGTCCGGCGATTGAGCGGCGCTGGGGGAAAAAGGGAACGGAACTGGCCGGCCGCGATGAGGTGTGGGAGCTTGAAGCGTTTTACTTGGCTCAAGCGATTGCCAACTACATTCTCGTTCTGTCGCCGGAAAAAGTGATCGTTGGCGGCGGAGTCATGAAGCAGACGCGCGTGCTGCCGCTCGTCCGCCGCTATGTGCAAGAGCGGCTTGGCGGCTATATTCAGCACGAAGCAGTTCTTCGGAACATCGATTCGTATATCGTCCTTCCGGGGTTAGGCGACAACGCCGGCGTTTCAGGAGCCTTGGCGCTCGCTGCGGCGGCGATGGAATAAATGGAATGGCCGGCGGTCCGTGGCCTTTTGTCAGGCGATGGGCGGCCGTTTTTTGTTGGCGATCATCCTCTTTGACTGTTTGTTCAGAATAAAACCTTTATTTTTGACTATATAGTCAAAAAACATCTCGCTTTTTCGTTGCATGATTGGATAATTGTTGATTATAATAACATTGACCATTCGGTCATAGAACGTATGGAGGCGAGGACAATGGTTGATGCTCAGCGTTTGGTGGAATGGTTGCGGCGGCGTGGCGTGCGCGCTGGCCTGGTGAAACCAAGGGCACTGTTGCCATCTTACCGCTCATGGATAGCGGGAGGCAAACAAGGGATGAGCCGCTGCCATGGATGAACGGCGCGTTCAATTCATCGAAACAGCAATGAAACTGTTTGCTGAAAAAGGGTATCATGCAACATCGATCCAAGATTTGGTTGAAGCATGGGGCATTTCTAAAGGGGCGTTTTATCATCATTTTACTTCGAAAGAAGAATTGTTGTTGGCGGTGCTCCAGTATTACAGTGAGAACATGATGGCCGATTTGACGGCAGCGGCCGGCGGCGGATCAGAAAAAGAACAGTTTGTCCGCCAGCTGGCAGCCCATTTTTCTCATGTCCGTCAATACAAGGAGTTTTTGCATATGGTCATGTCGGAACAGCTGCCAAAAGTCAATCCGGAGATTGAGCGGTATATGTTCCGTCAGCACGGCCGTCTTTTTTTGTGGTATTGCACCCGCTTAGAAGACGTGTATGGGGAGGCGGTTCGGCCGTATGTGTATGATGTGGCCATGATGGTGAACGGCATTGTTCGGCAATACTTGTTTTACTTTTTCTTTCATCAAGAAACGTTTAACGCGGAAGAAGCCGCTCGTTTTCTCATGCAACGATTTGATGCGATTGTCGCAAGCTTTGTTGCAGGGGAATCTCCGCTGTTGACGGAGGAGTCACTCGCTCCGTGGATGGAACTGGAAGAGCGGGAGCGGCAGAGACAACGAGAACGGCTGGCCGCGGCGTTTTCCGCCGTCCGAGAGGCGGCGAAGGAACTCGGCTCGAAGCAGGCGGGGGATGTACTGGAGGCGGTGGCTGCGCTCGAGGAAGAACTGCTCGGACGCCATGAGCCGCCGCGCGCTTATTTGGTTGAGGCGTTGCTTTTGTATTTGCGGCATCACGAGGCGCCGCCCTTTGCTGCCGCTTTGGCTGCGCTCACCGATGAGATTCGTTCGCATCAACAACCGTATCGATGGGAGAGAGAGACATGGAAAAAGCATTAGCAGCGCCGGCAAGTACGATTCGGCATCGTCCGCTGCTCATTACAGGGCTTGTGATTGCGATGCTGTTTGCAGCGCTTGATGGGACGATCGTCGGCACGGCTATGCCGCGCATCGTCGGGGAACTTGGCGGGCTGGGCGTCATGACGTGGCTGACGACGGCGTATATGTTGACGTCGACGACGGTCGTGCCGATCGCCGGCAAGCTCGCCGACCTATTGGGGCGTCGGGTGGTATATGTGAGTGGGTTGGTCATTTTTATGGTCGGCTCAGCGCTTTGCGGCATGGCCAACGATATGACTGAGCTCATCATTTACCGCGGCATTCAAGGAATCGGCGGCGGCATTATGATGCCGATGGCGATGATTGTTATTGGCGATGTGTTTACCGGAAAAGAGCGCGCAAAATGGCAAGGGGTATTCGGTGGTTTGTATGGCCTAGCTTCGGTGCTAGGTCCGCAAATCGGCGGCTTTATCGTTGATCAGTTAAACTGGCGTTGGGTGTTTTATATTAACTTGCCGGTTGGCATTTTAGCAACGGTGCTCATTGCGATGGGATTAAGCAAATATAAAGCTGAAGGGCCAGTGAAATTCGATGTGGCCGGGATGACGACGCTGACGGTGGGTGTCGTCAGCTTGCTGCTTGGACTGACGTTTGGCGGCGACCGGTATGCGTGGAGCTCATGGCCAATCATCTCGCTGTTTGCGGCGGCGGCTGCCTTTTTGGTCTTGTTCGTTTGGGCAGAGAAGCGGGCTGACGAGCCGCTCATCCCGCTTTGGCTTTTTCGCAACCGGACGTTTATGCTGCTCAATGGCATCGGCTTTTTCATGAGCATCGGCATGTTCGGAGCTATTATGTTTGTTCCGTTTTTTATGCAAGGCGTGGTTGGAGTGAGCGCTACAGAGTCAGGGACGATCATGACACCGATGATGATCACGATGATTATTGGCAGCGTCATCGGCGGCCGGCTCGTCTACCGAGTCGGCGTGAAAACGCAGTTGATCGTCGGCATGGCCATTATGTTGGCGGCGTTTGGGTTGCTTGGCACGATGCATGTCGATACATCGAAATGGACGGCCACGATGTATATGATTGTGCTTGGGCTCGGCACAGGGCTTGTGATGCCGATTTTGACGCTCGCTTTGCAAGAAAGCTTTCCGAAATCGGAGCTTGGCGTTGTGACGTCCTCGAGTCAATTTTTCCGCTCGATCGGCGGGACGTTCGGCATGACCGTGCTTGGCGCCATCATGAACCACCGCTCAAGCGTCTTGCTTGATGAGCGGCTCATGCCGAAGCTTGAAGCGTTGCCGGTGCAGGCGAAAGGGCTTGTTGACCGCTTTGCGGGGATGATTCACACGGATCCGCAAGGACTGTATTCCGTTTTGCTCAGCCCGGAAGCGAGGGCGCACATTCCCGCTGCATTGCGCGATATGTTCGTGCCGGTGTTAAAGCATTCGCTCGTTGATTCGCTGCAGGCCGTCTTTTTGTTTGGGCTCGTGTTTATAGCGGTAGGCTTATTGTTTGTGCTCGGTTTGAAACGGATTGAATTGTCCGATCGAACGAGAGCAGACGCCCCAATGGACACGACCGAGTGACGATTCTAGGAGGCTGGTGATTTAGTGCAAAACACTGCTAGTTCCAGATATTTCTCAATTATATAGATGCAACGAAGAAGTTTAACATATCCTTGACGGAAAAGCGGTTTGTCCATTTTCGACTGTCGGAGGCAAGCCTATGGCTTGCCCCGTCACGCCAAGGCGTGACGGAAGACCGAACAACCACCTGCTTCACAGACCTATATATGGGTCTGGAAGCGGCGTTGTTCGGTCGCCTGACAGTAGATAAAAGCTGCAAATGGTAAATCCTCAAATTGCATCCATATAGAAAAAACTTGCGGAATAAGCTTTCTTTTTTGGTGAAATGCTGCTGATTTGCGCGTGACAGCCGTTTTTCACCGGCCTTCTAGAAAACCCGGCGGAACGCGCCACACTTCGTCAGGTGGCGGGCCCACTGGGTTTTTCAATGCGGCAGAAAATGCCGCCCCCTCTGTAGGGAGTTCAAGCATCGGATGTCAGCAGCCGCTATGCGTTCCCTGCCTCGGCGCTCTGTCCGAAGACGCGCGATCGGGTGAGAAAGCGGACGCCTTCCGGCCCTTCAAGCGAAAACATGCCGCCGCGCCCGGGAACGACATCGATGATGAGCTGCGTATGTTTCCAATATTCGTATTGCGCCTTGGCAATGTAAAACGGGCATCCGCCGATTTCGCCAAGCAGCACATCAGAATCGCCGACGATCAGTTCGCCGAGCGGGTAGCACATCGGCGAGCTGCCGTCGCAGCAGCCGCCGGATTGATGAAACATGAGCGGCCCGTATTTCGCTTTTAATTTTTCAATCAATTCTAACGCCGCTTCCGTGGCAATGACTTTCGGTTCATCACTCATTATGCCCCCTCCTTATGCATTCGATTTTCGTTCTCGACATTGACGATCGCCCGGCAGTCCGCCGAAGCGGGACAACACGGTGTCGCCAAAGGCAAAAGAGGGTGTCCCGAAAAGATCAGGACACCTCGTCAAAACGGTGGGTGCTTCGCCTCGAAACGAAGAGGCGATGGAAGAGTGGGTGGGTGAGTATTAGAACAAGCCGAGTTTTTTCGGCGAATAGCTGACAAGCAAGTTTTTCGTTTGTTGGTAATGGTCGAGCATCATTTTGTGTGTTTCGCGGCCGATGCCGGACATTTTGTAGCCGCCAAACGCGGCGTGGGCCGGGTAGACGTGGTAGCAGTTCGTCCAAACGCGGCCGGCTTGAATGCCGCGGCCGAACCGGTACGCCGTGTTGATGTCGCGCGTCCAGACGCCAGCGCCAAGGCCATACAGCGTCTCGTTGGCGATTGCGAGCGCTTCCTCGTTGTCTTTGAACGTCGTGACAGCCAACACTGGCCCGAAGATTTCCTCTTGGAAAATGCGCATTTGGTTATGCCCTTTGAAAATCGTCGGCTTGACATAGTACCCGCCGGCAAGCTCCCCTTCAAGCATGTTCCGTTCGCCGCCAATCAAAAGATCGGCGCCTTCTTGTTTGCCGATGTCGATGTAGGACAAAATTTTCTCGAGCTGCTCGGATGACGCTTGAGCGCCGATCATCGTTTCCGTGTCGAGCGGGTTGCCTTGTTTAATTTGTCTGACGCGCTCGAGCGCCCGTTCCATAAACGCATCATAAATCGACTCATGGATGAGGGCGCGCGACGGGCATGTGCACACTTCGCCTTGGTTTAAGGCGAACATCGTCAACCCCTCGAGGGCTTTATCGAGAAATTCGTCATCTTTGTCCATCACATCAGCAAAGAAAATGTTCGGGGACTTGCCGCCAAGCTCAAGTGTCACCGGAACGATGTTTTGCGAGGCGTATTGCATGATGAGTCGTCCGGTCGTCGTTTCGCCGGTGAACGCCACTTTTGCTACGCGCGGGTTTGAGGCGAGCGGCTTTCCGGCCTCCAAGCCAAAACCGTTCACAACGTTGACGACACCAGGTGGAAGCAAATCTTCGATGAGTTCGATGAGGACGAGAATCGACGTCGGCGTTTGCTCCGCCGGTTTTAAGACGACGCAGTTGCCTGCAGCCAGTGCAGGGGCGAGTTTCCACGCCGCCATAAGAATCGGGAAGTTCCATGGGATGATTTGCCCGACGACGCCGAGCGGTTCTTTGAAGTGATAGGCGACCGTGTCGTGATCGATTTCCGAAATCGTCCCTTCTTGGGCGCGAATGCAGCTGGCGAAGTAGCGGAAATGGTCGATGGCGAGCGGAATGTCAGCTGCCAGCGTCTCGCGGATCGGTTTGCCATTTTCCCACGTTTCGGCGACTGCAAGCAGCTCTAAGTGTTCTTCCATCCGATCGGCGATTTTGTTCAACAAGCGAGCGCGCTTGGCGGGTGACGTGCGTCCCCATTCCTCTTTTGCTGCGTGGGCGGCGTCAAGCGCCAGCTCGATGTCCGCCGCTTTCGATCGCGGCACTTCGCAATACGGCTGCCCAGTGATCGGCGTAATGTTTTCAAAATACTCGCCGTCGACCGGCGGCACCCATTTGCCGCCAATAAAGTTTTCGTAGCGCTTTTTGAACGTGACAAGCGCCCCTGGCTGGCCTGGTTGTGTGTAAATCATCCCCGATTCCCCTTTCATTTGAATATCTGTATACGCTTTCAATAGAAGGAATATTAGAAAAATTCCTCCCGATGATTAGATTAGCATGAATGGACAATATTGTCAAACGAGAAGCGTGCTAGCGGCGGGAATCGTTTGAAGGGGATCGGGCGTTTCACTGTCTCGATCTTGGAAGGATGGTTTTGAAAATCCCTAAAATCATTTTTCCATGAGAGGAATAGACCTTTTTCTTGTATGGTTGATCCCATCGCGCCCTCAGAAAGGGGGAGATGGGATCAGGAATGCGCCCCCAAAATACTGTTTACCTGCTTGCGCCCTGTTGCCGACCGGAACGGTCACTCCCTTTGAAGACCGCCGCACGATTGACAACCGATCGTTTTCCCGCCCCCGAAAGGCTGGGGAAAAATTATCATGCCGTCGTTTTCGGTAGTTTTTATTCATTTGAGAAAATGGGGTTTTTGTGCTGTGCCTCCCTTAAATCATCGTCCCTCGAAACGGGATTAATCCACCTCCAGTCCTTCAAGCCAGCGGCTCGCGTATACGCCGCAAAGGTGATGAAACACCTCGAGCAGTTCATTCGGATCAGCGCCGAAAAATGTGCGGGCGGCTGATTCGTTTTCTTCCCGGCCAAATTCGATTAAAAAATCAGTGGCGATCCGGTTGAACAGGAGCAGTGCGCTATAGGAGCGCTCCAGTTGGCGTTTCTGTTCTGCCGCATCGCTAATTTCTGCAAACGGACGTCCGTATCGGTCGGTGAGCTCTGGAAGACGGCGGCGGATCGCCTGTTGGGCGTCACTAAGCATCGCTTCGATCGTGCCTGGCGACAAAAACGTCTGCTCGCGCAGCATATAGCCCCAAATTTGTTTTAACGCATGCGCCGATTCGCTCGCAAAAGCAATATTGCTGAGCAAATCGTTCCTATACTGTTTCTCGTCAGCAGCTTGAATGCGCAGTTTCATAATGATTTCGAGCACATCGGAATGAACTTTTTCTTTCCGCCAAGACTTCGTCAGTTCGTGAAGCAAGACGGAAAGCAAACGGGCTGCTTCATCTTTTGTCATCATCAGCCAATCCTTTCGCGGGAAAGTTGTCGCTTCCATTTTACCACGCCAACCGAAACAGTACAGGGGCGCAGGAAGGAGGGAGGAAGGGAAAAGAAGAGTCACATTGGTGAAGCGTCGGAAAGAGGGGGAATCCGAAAATCTGAAATTGCCTGAAGTCAGCCATTGGCGTATGATGATAAATAGGAAAGCCGCTAAAAACAACCGCTTCGCTTGATTGGCAGGAAAACATAAGGAATGAAGCTGTGGTGTTGAAAGGTTTTTTTACTTGAGAAATGTTGTTGGGGAGCAACATTTCCCCTTAAATCACCGGCCTTCTAGAAATATCTGGACGAAATCGAGGCATATTCGACGGTGTCTGGCATATGCTCGAACAAAGGATAAGGAAAGGGGAGAGAGGCATGAAACCGTTGCGCCTGCGCGGCCACCATTTGCTTTGTGTGCACGGATTTCGCGGCATGGGTTACAGTCCTTCGTTTGTCGAAAAAATGTGGGAGATTGTTAAGCGGATTCGTGATGAAGAAGACGATTTTCCAATTGAAGTGGTCGCAGCGCTGGATGAGGCGTGTCTCGCTTGTCCACACCATGGGGAAACGACATGCGAAGCCGGCCCGAATTCGGATGCCCATGTCCGTTCGCTCGACGGAAATGTCATCGGTCATTTAGGCTTAGAGGCGGGCAAGGTGTACCAAAAGTCGGAATTGATTCGGCGGACGGCAGAAAGGGTCGATCCGGATGATTTAGACGATTTATGCCGACACTGTTCATGGCTGCCGTATGGCGTCTGCAAAGAAGGAATCGCCAACGTCCGCCGCGGCTATTCCGTAAAAACGTAATGTCTCCCGTTTGCAGCTGGCGATCACGGCCATTTGTATTCGCGGCGATTTTCACCGTTCGCGGAAATTTCTAAAAAATGAAGGATTCCATGAGCTGAAAAATGTGATATGATAAACAATTATAAAGAATTTCGACAGAAAGGGTCATGGAACATGAAAGTAGCCAAATTTGGTGGAAGTTCGGTGGCGAGCGCCGCGCAATTCCGCAAAGTGGCTGATATCGTCAGTTCGGATATTGAACGCCGCATGGTTGTTGTATCGGCGCCCGGAAAACGATGTAAAGACGATGTAAAAGTGACGGATATGCTCATTCGGCTGGCTGAGCAAGTGTTGGCTGGCGAACCGTACGAGGCAACAATGCAGGCGATCGCGAAACGGTACGCCGATATTGCCGATGAACTCGAACTGGAAGCCGCCAGCTTTTTAGCTGAGCTCGTGGATGATTTGCAGTCGAAAATTAGCGCCTATCGAAACGAGCCGGCCCGCTTGTTTGATGCCATCAAAGCGAGCGGAGAGGATCATAATGCGCGGTTGATGGCGCTCTATTTGCAAGATGTCGGGCTTGAGGCGAGCTATGTCAGCCCGCTTGAAGCCGGCATTATCGTAACAGATGAACCCGGCAACGCCCAAGTGCTTCCCGAGTCGTATGAAAAGCTGCGGCAGTTGCGTGAACGCCGTGGTGTGCTCGTGATTCCGGGCTTTTTCGGCTATTCCCCATCCGGCCATATCGTCACCTTCCCGCGCGGCGGCTCGGATATTACCGGTTCGATTGTCGCCGCGGGTGTCAAAGCGGACGTGTACGAAAACTTTACCGACGTCGACTCGATTTATTGCGTCAACCCGTCGATCGTCGCTGATGCCCGCAAGTTGAAAGAAATTACGTACCGCGAGATGCGTGAGCTGTCGTATTCCGGCTTTTCGGTCTTTCATGACGAGGCGCTCGAGCCGGTGTATCGGGCGGGGATTCCGGTTTGCGTCAAAAACACGAACAACCCGGCCGCTCCAGGCACGTGGATCGTCGCCAAACGCAACCATATCGATAAACCAGTCGCCGGCATTGCCAGCGACACCGGTTTTTGCAGCATCAACATCAGCAAGTACTTAATGAACCGTGAAATCGGCTTCGGCCGGCGTGTGCTGCAAATTTTGGAAGATGAAGGCATTTCATACGAACATACGCCGTCTGGCATCGACAATATGTCAGTCATTTTGCGGGCCAGCCAGCTTGCCGATGGAAAAGATGAGCGCATTTTGACCCGCATCCGCGATGAACTTGTCGTCGATGAAGTGACGATTGAGTACGGATTGGCGCTCATCATGGTCGTTGGCGAAGGGATGGAAAAAACGGTTGGGATGGCTGCCAAAGCGGCAACGGCGCTCGCTAATGCCAACATCAACTTGGAGATGATCAACCAAGGTTCGTCCGAAGTGAGCATGATGTTTGGCGTCAAAGAAGAAGTCGTCAACGAGGCGGTGCGCGCGTTGTATCACGCTTATTTTCAAGAACTGACCGTCAGTCAGCCATCATAAGCATGAGGATGTCCGAGCTGCGGGCATCCTTTTTTCGTCATCTTGAGCGAGGAGTCTCCACTTCAGCCGCTGGAGGAAGCAGTCCCAAGCCAAGGAAAGCGGACAAAGTCCGCTCGCACTTCTCGGGAGTTGCCAGCCCCCGCTTCAAACGGCAGGCAAGTCGGGAGAGCGGACTATTCGCACGTCTGTTTCCACCGTTGCTAGTTTTCGTACATAGGAAGAAACAGTTCGGAAAATACTACCAGTGTACGCAAATGGCAATGGAAAGGAGGAAACAGCAATGAGAACATGGCTCATGATGGCTGCTTTCGCGGTGATGTTGGCGTTGTCTCCAGCGAGCGCAAAAGCCGCCATCAATCGAGCGGAACTCGAACAATACGTGGAAGGCATCGGCTGGACGGTAAGCGATTTGCTCGCTTATTTGGATCGGTACGGGCTGACCGTCGCTGATTTTCGCACGATGGAGGAATTGAAACAATGGCTTGGCACGCCGTTGACCGACGAGCGGCTTCATGCCGTGTTGCGCCGGCACGGATTGACGGTCGAGGAGCTCGAGGCGCTGCTCGGGCAGTTTGGTGAAACAGTGCAAGAGTACACGTTTGTTGAAGATTTGGATGCGGCCATCCGCTTTTATTCGCAGCATAACGCTGCCATGCAGCAAATGAACGATTTGCTTGGGGCGCTTGGAATGACGGAAAAAGAGGTGCGCGAATTCGCCCGCCATATTGCTTCACTCGGCCATCCGCAGTTGTCCGATCAGCTGGCGGCGCTTAGCGACCGGCTGCGTCCGTTTGAAGAAAAGGAAGGACCATGGACAAAAGAAGAGCGCCGTGAACTGCGGGCGATTTGGGAAGAGGCGCTCGCCTTGCTGCAACTTGAGGCCAAGCTTTATGTTGACGGGCGAGAAATGGGATGGTCAGCGTCCGCCGCGGCAGCCGATGCGGAGCCGATCGTGGTTAAATTGTATAACCGTCAGGGCAAGGAAATCGTCGATATTGCTGTCACGAGGGAAATGTTGACATCTGGTTACATCGTCCGCGCTGGGGAGAAAGGGATCGATGCCGGCCTGTTGGCGCTTAAGATGAAAGGGATGATGTACGGGGAAAAGCTGCCGGACACTGCGTCACCATATGCAGCGTACGCCCTCACCGGGCTGCTGCTCGCATCGGCAGGGTTTCTTCTTTATCGGCGGGTGGGGAGGCTCAAAGGATGAAGAGCGATGGGGCATAAACAACGTACGGCCCGGCTTCCTTGGCCACACCGGGCTGCTTGTTGCGCGGCGTTGTTGCTCATAGCCGTCGGAATGATGATGGCCGTCTGGAATGGGTATTGGTATATGTTTGGCTGGAAGGCGGCGAAGCAAGACAGCGGCCTCTCTCCGATGCGGCATGCGCCCGAGCCGGAAGCGAAAACGCTCCCTCAGGCTGCCCGTTCTTCCAAGAGTCGCGAATCCTCTCAGTCCCCGCCGCTTGGCGCCTATCTCGGCGAATTTGCCATCCCGAAGCTCGGGGCGGCGATTCCCGTGTATGAAGGTGTCCGCGAACAAGAACTGCGCCGCGGCGTCGGCCATTACCCGGCGAGCGCTTGGCCGGGCGGCAGCGGGCATGTCGTGTTGTCCGGCCATCGCGACACCGTGTTCCGCCGCTTTGGAGAAATCGGTATCGGCGATGCGCTCATCATTCGGACGAACGACGCTTCCGTCCATTACCGCGTTGTTAACATCCGCATCGTCGATGACGATGACCGGACGGTTCTCGTTAGTAAGGCGCGACCAACGTTGACGGTAACGACATGCTACCCGTTTCGTTTCATCGGTCCTGCTCCGCAGCGCTTCATCATCACTGCTCGCCCAGTCCGGACCGACACTGTCGCTCGCACGGCTATGCCGCGGCGTTAGACGCTTAACGGAGTGTTGAAAGAAGCCTCTCTTCCAGCAAAGCAAGGTGCGAGCCATCCCCATCCGGTGTCAAAAAGAAAAGGCTAGAGTGCGTTCTCTAGCCTTTTATCGTTTTCGCTCATGATGTGTTCTCGCGCTATGCCGTTCGTGCATTTGCTGGCGAAATTCTTTGAGCAGCGCTTCGCCTTGCAGTCCTTTTTCGACAAGGCCGGCCAGCACGACTTCAGCCAAGTGAGTCCGCCTTGGAATCATCAGCCCTTCCATGAGGACACTAATATGACCGTTCATTTTAGTGATCGAGCGGATGGCGACCAGCATGTTGGCCGGGTCGTTCCCCGGATTGGTGATTGTCACTTGCAGCTGAAACTCCGGTTGTTCTTTCAAGTCGGCAAACACCGGCTCATAGTCATCATCTAAATACGCTTCAACGAGCCAGCGGTTTTGGCCGTCCTCTTTATTAATAATTAGGCCGTCAATAAATGGGATGTCTTGGCGGCGCATTTCTCCATCAATGACTGAGAGCCCGACAAGCTTGAACGTTTTCATCTCGCCCACCTCATTACCGTTGTCTTACCCACGATTATAGCATAGGCAGCTAGGAGAAGAAAAACCGGATGATGCGCCCACGGCCGCAAACGCTATCGAGCGGTTTTGCTGTGGAGTGGCAAAAACATCATTTTTCTGCATCATTGTCGACGCAATCTTCGCTTTTTTCAGCGATTGTATGGATAGATTGCGCAGAAAAATGCAAAAGTTGCGATTTTACGTCAAAAAACAGGATCATTTATGATAAGAATGCGGTGGACAGAAAGGGGGGATGCAGCGGAACATGATCAACCAAGTCGTGCTTGTCGGCCGGTTGACGAAGAACCCGGAACTTCGCTACACGGCCGAAGGGGCGGCCGTGACAACTGTTACATTGGCGGTGGCGAGAAACTTTCGCAATGCAGAAGGGGGGATTGATGCCGATTTCGTTCCGTGTGTTTTATGGCGGAAAACAGCGGAACATACTGCCCATTACTGCCGAAAAGGATCGATGGTGGCGGTAACAGGAAGAATCCAGACGCGCCGCTATGACAATAAAGACGGCCAGCGCGTCTATGTCACTGAAGTCGTCGCCGATTCCGTTCAGTTTCTCCACTCCGGCAAAGCGCAAGAATGGCCGGAGCACGTCTAACTGTTTCCGCATTCATGCCTTTCTTAACGAATCCCCAAGAGAAAGAACGTTTCCCCAAAGATTCCCCAATGATGGCGCTAGCAACTGATGTTAGCGCTTTCTTCTGCTTGGGCATGGTTGGACAAGGGAGTCAGCTGATGGCTTCCGCATACTCCTTAATGATCGTCAGTAACATGGTTTCAACATGCTTCCGCTTTTTGTCAGGCAATTTTGTCAATGTATACATCGCCTCGCTTATATCTTGGTTTTGCAGCAAATAGTCGATCGCGGCGAGCGTCTTTTCATTCATTTCCGTTGTTTCGTAAAGCCTCTTGACCTCACGCAGCATTTCCTGCCGCGGAACTTCGCTGCCAATAAGAAAATCAGCGCTGACATGAAATAAATGGCACAATTTTTCAAGCGATTGGATGTCAGGGAGCAAGCTGCCGTTTTCCCACTTGCTGATTTGCGAGCGGGATACGTTCAACTGCTCAGCCAGCTGCTCTTGAGTCCAGCGTTGCTGTTTCCGCAGCCTTTTCAACACTTCGCCGATGTTTTTCACCGTTTGTCACCACGCTTTACATCATTATCTTAAAGATAGGAAAGCGCGATGACGAATTTTGTTCCTTTTCAGTACATTGTCCTTATATGTTCATGATTAGAACAATATCGTATTTTCTGCCAACAGTCGACATCTTTCTTCCTTTCATTAGACATAGTACAATAAGTAAAAAAGGGTAAATATTTACTATTAATACAAGAAAAAGAGGGATAGAAGTGAATATTTATCTCGCTGATTTCATTGTCTGTGAACGAAATGAAGCTAAAAAAAGAAAAAAAACGTACCGCGTATTTATTAAGGAAATGAAAAACCCGTTCTCGACGCGGTTGAAAACGATCGTTCCGACCAATTTTACTGATTCACTCCGGTGCCTAAGAAGCGAAGAGGAGCAGGGGCGTTTTTCGTTCGAAGGCGAGGCGTTATTCCGCACAGTCACCTGCTCGGATGAGGCCCAACTTTATTTTGTGTTTAAATGTGTCAGTCAACTTTACATGTTTATCGTCAAACTGGACCTCCACTCAAAAAAGTTAGCCGTTGCCCTCTACGAATGGAATCAGCTCCAACAAAAATACGTGTTGATCCGTACCAATGAATGGCTGGCCATGGAACGGCAATTCATTGATGACATTTTACAGTCGATCTATATTTGTGATCACCGCCGCATTTCTTATTTGTTTACATGTCCTGCTCGTCACAATCGTAAAAAACGGTAAAGGATCGCCGTTTTCTTCTCCCTCTATTTCCCAATGAAAAAAAATGTTTCCTCATAAAGCGTATATTCGTTATACTTAAAACAAAGAGGAAAAGGCGTCGGTTTTTGCCGGAATAGGTGCTTGATTGTCGGTTTTCGCCGCAAAGTGGCGCACGGGGTTAATGCCGACGGCCGTAAAGGAAAGACCGAAAGTAGGGAAGGGAGAGGGAACGAAAGTGAAGTCAAGCCATGTTGTGTTAGCCACCGCCTTTGCCGCTGCACTCTTTTTGGCGCCGGATGACAGCCAGGCAGCGGAATGGAAAGTAGGTATGAGCTCCGCCAAAGTGAAAGAGTTGCAGCAGTTATTAAAGGAAAAAGGGTTTTTTTCTTACCCGGAGGCAACCGGTTATTTCGGCCCTATCACCGAAGAGGCGGTGCGGGCGTTTCAACAGGCTGCGAACTTGCCAGTGACCGGCATCATCGATGACGCGACTTACGCGAAACTGCGGGCGTTCGTCCCCACTGCACGCACCTTATCCGTCGGCATGCGCGGCGATGATGTGAAAGTGCTCCAACAGCGGCTCAAACAGCTCGGCTATTTTCAATACCCACAGATCACCGGTTATTTCGGAACGGTGACTGAAGCGGCCGTGAGGCAATTTCAGCAAGCTTATGGACTTAAGGCTACGGGCAAAGCCGATGCCGTGACAATCGAACGTCTTCGGCAAGCGGTCAGTCAACAGACAGCCGCCGCATCGTCCTCTTCGGTGACGTTCAACATCGGTTCACGCGGTTCCAAAGTCAGCGAACTGCAAACAAACCTAAAGCTCCTCGGCTATTTCACCTACCCAACAGTCACCGGCTATTATGGAACCATTACCGCTGACGCCGTCCGCCGTTTCCAGAAGGACAACGGCTTGCCAGCGACCGGCTCGGCCGACCCAACAACGCTCGGGCGCATTGCTGATGCGGTGAAGAAAAAGACGGCTCCTCCAGTTGAAGAAGGGCGTCCAGCCATGAAGTTGACGATCGGTGCACGCGGTGAAGAGGTGAAGCAGGTTCAGACGAAACTAAAACAGCTTGGCTATTTTACCTACCCGGAGATCACCGGCTATTACGGAACGGTGACAGCTGACGCCGTCCGCCGTTTCCAAAAAGATGCCAAACTTGAAGCGACTGGCATCGTGGATGACGCTACGCATGAGCGTCTTATGGGGCAAACTCCTGCATCCAAAGGGCAAGATCCCGCACCCACACTCGACGTCATCGAACTCATTGCAGATGCGGCTGAGCTGCTTGGCACGCCGTACGTTTGGGGCGGCGAAACTCCGGAAGTCGGCTTTGACTGCAGCGGTTTTCTTACATACGTGTTCAAGCAGCATGGTGTTTCATTGCCGCGGACGGTGGCGGACATTTGGAATGCTGGAAAACCGGTCCCTTCCCCCGTTGTGGGAGACATCGTGTTTTTTGAGACGTATAAAAAAGGCCCTTCCCACGCCGGCATTTACATCGGCAACGGCCAGTTCGTCCATAGCGGTGCTTCAACAGGTGTGACGATCAGCCAATTGAACAACCCGTATTGGAAGCAACGGTATTTAGGGGCAAAGCGGTATTAATGTATGCTATGGCTTTTTCAAGGGCTGCCCAAAGCCCTTACGGCTAGGAAAACGAATGATGGGACTGGCAAAAACGATTCGTTGTTTCCGTGGCCATGAATGCTTGGCGCGGGCGGATCACGTTTCCAACAAGAGAAAGCACGGCGCAACGCGATATGGCAAGAGGGGGCACGAACCGTCTAAACGGGGTCGTGCTCTTTCGTTTAGCGGCCAACGATTGCCGAGAAGGCCGGTGGACATCGCCTGCTGCTTGATGCTGACCGCTTGCGAGCACCTCCCACATCAAAGAACCCCTTTTTTGCGCTCTGTTTTTAATTGGATCATCATTCTCCTTGCAGGGGGATGGAATGAAATCTCCTGCTTTCCAGCCGTATTTCTCAAACGGAGACCCCCTGCCACATCGGCTTTTCCTTTTGTGGGTCTCACGCTCGTTAGAGGCGATCTTTTTTCACCGGTCTGATAAGGGGAAAGGGAAACGCTGCTGTTAGGTTAGCGCTGCTAGTTATGTCGGTAGAAGCAAGGGCGTTTTTGAGACATGAGTTTTTGGAAATGGAAAACCGAAAGTTGAGCAAGCGCCTTAATTATGGTAATGTAATTTGTTGAGGTTTTCTTTACAAAAAATAGACGTGAAAGCCCACTTCTTTAGAGATGGGATGAAACGTCTATTTTGTTGGAGTTTAACAATCAAACTGATACAAGGACGCACCAAAATGACCATGGATGAATCGGGATAAGCAGGTGAAACGATGGGAACGAAACGGAAAGTGATGACGATCTTCGGCACAAGGCCTGAAGCGATCAAAATGGCGCCGCTCGTGTTGGAGTTGCAAAAACAATCCGAGTGGATCGAACCGATTGTCACCGTTACGGCGCAGCACCGGCAAATGTTGGATCAAGTGTTGGATCTATTCGGCATTCGCCCGGATTACGATTTGAACATTATGAAAGACCGCCAGACGCTCGCCGGCATTACGACCCGCGCCTTAGAAGGGCTCGATGACATTATGCGGAAAGTCAAGCCGGATTTAGTGCTCGTGCATGGCGATACGACGACGACGTTTGTCGCCAGCCTCGCCGCTTTTTATCATCAAATTGCGATCGGCCATGTCGAGGCCGGGCTGCGCACATGGAACAAATATTCTCCATTTCCAGAAGAAATGAATCGGCAGCTGACCGGGGCGATGGCCGATCTTCACTTCGCGCCGACGAAAAAAGCGTACGACCATTTAATCCAAGAGAATAAAAAACCGGAGTCGATCTTTATTACCGGCAACACCGCGATCGATGCGTTAAAAACGACGGTGAAAGACGATTATCACCACGACATTCTCGACCAAATCGGCAACGACCGGATGATTTTGCTGACGGCCCATCGCCGTGAAAACCTTGGCGAAACGATGCGCGGCATGTTCCGAGCTATTAAGCGTCTTGTCAAAACGTACGACGACATCCAAGTTGTCTACCCCGTCCATTTGAACCCAGCGGTGCGGGAAGCGGCGGCCGAAGTGCTCGGCGATGACCCGCGCATTCATTTAATCGAACCGCTTGATGTTTTTGATTTCCATAACTTCGCCGCGCGGGCGTATTTAATTTTGACCGATTCCGGCGGCGTGCAGGAGGAAGCCCCTTCTCTTGGCGTGCCCGTCCTCGTGCTGCGCGATACGACCGAACGGCCGGAAGGCATCGAAGCCGGGACGCTGAAGCTGGCCGGGACGGATGAAGAGACGATTTATCGGATGGCGTCTGAGCTCTTAACGAACCGAAACGAATACGAGGCCATGGCGAAAGCCGCCAATCCGTACGGAGACGGACAAGCTTCGAAACGAATTGTGGAGGCCATTTTATACCATTTCGGCTATACCGCACAGCGGCCAAAGGCGTTTCAACTGTAAATGGCTGCATGTGTCTGCCTGTGAAGGGGAAAATAGGCAAGAAGAACTTGATGGGAGAGAGGAGGTCAAGGAGAGCACGATGTTGAACCATCTCCCAAAAGAAGTCAAAATCAGCGTGACAAGATCGATTTCATCCGCGTTTGAGAAATATATGGAATCGATCCAATGGGATGAGCAAAAATATGGAATGGACAAATTTTTGGCTTATTGGCGAGAATACGCGGAAAAACATGCATCATGGTTTCGTCAGCTAGACGATGCGGTCAAGCGCGATCCCCGTTTTCATGAGGAAATGGCTGGTAAAATTAACGAAGTAATCAGGAAAATATTGAGTGAGCCGCCGACGGAACAAGAGGTGAGGACATTAAGTGAACTCATTGACCGGCTGGGCATCCCCGATATTGATTATACGTGTAAAATGGAGGCAAAGTACCATATTCGTCGATTAACGGAGCAAGAAGATCTCCCGCACGATCAAAATGGAACCCATTAGACGGATTGCTTTTCTTTGGCATGTTCTTGTTCAACGTTGTTTTCGCATGACCATTGCAAAATAGGAAAAGAGCAGGTTGACACGTTCAAGCGGTAGTCAGGCAATATTGACTGCCGCTTTTTTGCTCGCTAAAAAATACACTTTTGTATCTATTCATGACATCTGGCATTTATGGTAGAATAAGAGAAAAACGCGTCGAAAAGGGAGATTGGGTGTATGAAAAAGAAGATGCTTGTCGCTTTTTGTCTTATATGGCTGGCGGTGTGGCTGGTGCCGATGAGTCACCCGCAGGCTGCTCCGTATTTTCACGATGTGGGCACGACCCATAGGGCCAAAAATGAAATTTATTACTTAGCCGAAGGGGAATTTGTGCTAGGAAGTGTATCGGGCTATTTTTATCCATCGAAATATGTAACAAGGGCGGAAGCTGCTGCCATTATTGGGCGGACGTTAAACTTTGACGGGGAGCAACGCGACACTCGTTTCAAAGATGTTGGAAAAGGAAATTTTGCCTCTGGATACATACAAGAAGCAGCCGAGCGCAACATTATCAGCGGCTACAAAGATGGGACGTTCCGGCCCGATCAACTTGTGACGCGTGGGGAAATGGCTCTGCTCATTAATCGGGCTTATTCGCTTGGCGGAGCTACGCTATCAACGGCGGTGCAGCAATTAAAAATCAAGGGGATTGCGGAAGGAAAAGCGGATGGCACATTTGGCGAAAATGAGCCGATTATCCGGGCGGACTTTGCCGTATTTGTTGCAAGAGCCATCAATCCGCAATATCGCGTCAACAGTCAACTGACATCTGCCGGGAAAGCGGTGGTCAATGCCTCGGCGCTAAATGTCCGTCGTGGTCCGTCCACCAGTTATAGCTCCATTGGTCTCCTATATAAAGGGGAGCCCGTTGATATCCTGCATGTTATCGGCAATTGGGTGTACGTACGTTCAGCAAGCATCGAAGGGTTTGTGAGCCAAAGTTATTTAGCCGTTGGGGAAGCTTCACCACCGGATGCAGGGGATGAGCTATCAAACTATTTAAAAACACAGATGATCATCATTGATCCTGGGCATGGAGGCAGCGATCCTGGTGCGACAGCAAACGGTCTCGTGGAAAAAAATATTAATTTAAACGTCGCCTTAAAAGTGAAATCGTTATTTGAAAATACAGGATTTAATATGGCTCTAACGAGGGAAACCGATGTATTCGTTCCACTAAGCGGCCGTGTTTCCTTTGCGAAAGAGAAGGGAGGCAACGTATTTGTCAGCATTCATACGAATGCTGGGGGCGGAACGGGAACAGAGACGTACTATTACAGCGCCGCGGCGACGAATCCATATGTTGAACAGAGCCAAAAGTTGGCACAGTTTATTCAAAAGCGGCTCGTTGAGGCGTGGAATGCTGTTGACCGTGGGACGAAAAGAGGCAATCTGCATGTATTGCGTGAAAACAGTATGCCCGCTGTATTAGTGGAGCTTGGTTTTATCGATCGCAAGGAGGATGCTGAAAAACTAGGCTCCTCATATTGGCAAGAGCAGGCGGCGAAAGCCATTTATCTTGGCATTCTTGACTACTACGCCTCGGAAACCGGTTTGAACTTTCAACCGTTATATGATCGGGTTCAGTAGCCATAAAGATGATGCTCCTTCCGCTTCACCAAGATGTTTGGCCGCGGATTTGGCGAAGGAAACATAGCGGATCCGTTTGGTTGATGCGGGAGTTGGGGAGAGGATTGAGATGATAAAAAAGTGGTGGATGTTCGCCATCTGTATCGTGTTTATCGTTGCAGCGGCAGTGCCGGTTCGCACGTCCGCTGCTTCTCATCCATTGTTTGTCCATGTCATTGTCGCATTTCAACAGCAAGTGGATGAACAAGCGGTGACAACGTTGCAGGGAAATGTCACCAAACGGTTTGAAGTGATCCCTGCGGTGGCAGCGACGGTCCCGATGACGGCTGTCGAGTTGTTGCGTCGCTGGCCGGGGGTTGACTACGTACAACAAGATACGACGGTGGCCATTGACCGCCAAGTCACTGACTGGGGAGTGGAAAAGGTGAAAGCTCCCGTAATGCACACCCATGGTTTAACAGGAAAAGGGGTGAAAATCGCCATTTTGGATACGGGTGTTGACCTCAATCACCCGGATCTGCGTGTCGCGGACGGTGTTTGCTTGTTGTCCTCTTGCCCTCATTCTTATCAAGATGATAACGGACATGGCACTCACGTTGCCGGAATTATTGCGGCAAAAGATAACGATATCGGGACGGTCGGGGTGGCGCCTGATGCAAACATTTATGCTGTGAAGGTGCTAGACCGCTACGGTGAAGGAAATGTGTCCACGATTTTATCAGGCATTGAATGGGCAATGAAGCAGGGTGTCGATATTATTAATTTAAGCTTGGCTGCCCCAGAAGATGCCCCTGCCTTGAAAGCGGCCATTCAGAAAGCGTATGAAAGCGGGATTTTAGTCGTTGCTGCCGCTGGCAACAATGGCTATGCCAACGGCGCAGGAGATACGGTTGAATATCCGGCGAAGTATGACAGTGCCATCGCCGTCGCTGCTGTGAATAAAGAAAATGTTCGATTGCCATATTCGGCGACGGGATCAGCGGTCGAAGTAGCGGCCCCCGGGGAAGATGTGTACAGTACGGTTCCGGTTGATCTGGACCGTGACGGCGCTCGTGACGGGTATACGCGCATGTCTGGAACATCAATGGCGGCGCCGTTTGTGTCAGGGGTGCTCGCTTTGTATAAGGAGCAATATCCGGAACGGACCAATATCGAGTTGCGCCAAATGTTAAGAGATCGTGCCTTGGATTTAGGGACGCCCGGGAAGGACCCGTGGTACGGCTATGGACTCGTACAGGCCGTGTCCAACCAACCGCCCGAGCTGAACGTGGAGCTATTGTCGGTAAAAAAAGGAGAAGTGGCTTTTTCCGTTACCCCAACAGGAAACGCAGTGAAAGGGTATCGTGTATATCGGGACGGAAAACGAATCGAAACGCTGCAAACAGCGGGTACGTATACGGATTATGTCGTTAAAGGAACATATGAGTACGAATTTGCGTCCATACGCAATGATGGGACAGAATCCGCGTTATCCGTCTCCATTACGGTGAGCGTACCAGATCCCGATTATAAGGACTTGTCAGCAAACGCTTGGTATATGCGGGAGATTGTCTACCTATCAAGCCAAGGGATTGTGTCTGGCTATAACAATGGAACGATTCAGCCTGACAAGACGATCACACGTGCTGAAGCAACAGTGATGCTCGGTCGGGCGCTGCATCTTGACGGGACTAAGCGGGTGACAGTATTTCGGGATGTTTCTTCATCCGATTTCGCCTCTGGCTACATTCAAGCTGCCTATGAGCGCGGACTGATCAACGGGTATCCGGATGGAACGTTCCGCCCGCAGCAGCCGATTACGCGCGCCGAGACAGCCATCATTTTATCGCGAGCGTATCCGCTGCCGAACGGTTCGTCTGTGATGTTTAAAGATGTGACGACAAGAGTGACCGGGCATGAGGCGATTGCCAAGTTGGCTTCTGCCCGAATCACGGAAGGGTATCCCGACGGAACGTTTCGTCCATATCAGTTTGTCAAACGACTGGAATTTTTCGTTTTTACAGCCCGCGCGGCAAATGAGCGATTCCGGTGAAATGGAGAAGCTGTTTGGGCAGATCGTTTCGCAGCCTCAGATTAATTAATGTGCATCGATAGGAAAAAGGTGTCCCCGCCGTTGGGACACCTTTTCTTCTCTGTCGGGACGTTGCTGGCGGCAGCACGCTTTTCTGGCCTGTTAATGCTGCTCGATCACCAATTTATATGGGCTGACACTGGCATTGCCAAACACGTCTTCCACTTTAATAAAGTAGTTGCCTTTCGACAGTTTGACGGTTAGGTATTCGTCATCCCCTTTTGCATAATAGTCTCCTTTGGCGATCAGCTTTCCATTGGCGTTATAGATCGTCACTGCTCCGTCAAGATCAGAAGGAACGTGCAACTGTATCGTATATGTGGCCGTTTCACGGGCGGTAAATTTGTAATAGTCTACATCCCCTTGGGACGATGACACGTTCATATACCCGGTGTTATACCAAGTGCCTTGCTTCGGAGTTCGAAGCGGCAATGGTTTGGACGGTACGTTGTGACGCACAGTGGAGTTACGGTCTTCGTCTTGCTGATTAGCCGATGCCAAGGAGAACACATATGGCGTCACAGTTGTGTTACCGTAAAAGTCAGCGGTGACGATAAAATATCCTTTCGTTTTGTCTGCTTTCAGCGCGCCGCGCTCTTCATCGTTGGACAGCCCGTTGTCAATGATCCACAGGCGTCCCTCTTCCTCTGGGTCCAGCTTTTTGTTTTTATTTGTATCTTCAACAATAAGGATGATTGGATCGATCGGCATCCGCAATTCTGCCGGCAAGGACGCATATTTCGATGGGATAGGAGCCGGAGTGACGGCTAGTCCGTACAGCCCGTTTTGGTTCGGTTGAAAGTAGTACGTATCGATGTCTTGGGCTGATGCGAAATTTCCGGTAATGGCTTTTAAGCCGATCGTCGTCGCATGATCAAAGTCATCATTGTTTTCAAATCGATCATTGACGTTTCCTGCCAGCAAGATAGACGTCATGGCATATGGTTTGATCGAAGGGCGATACATTTTTTCATTGAGCTGGATATAGTATGTTGTTCCTTTCTTTAAGCCGATAGAATAGCGAGCGTTCGGCTCGAAGCTGAAATCATTGTAATTGGCGTTGGAACCGATATAGTTGAGTGTTTTGCCTTTTTCGTCATAGATGAAGATCGTCGCCAACGGCACATCGTGTTGTTCATCGGCGGCAAATCGAAATTCGTAAATGCCGTCTTGTTTTGGCGTGAAGGCGAACCAGTCTTCATCCCCGCTGTATTGGAAATATTCGCTTGCGGTTTGGCCGGTTTCGTACGGCTTGGCTGCTTTGCGTACGGCTTCGCTCCAGTCATCATCACCATCGAACACGACAATGCCGGATGCGGCTTGCTGCCAACGTTGTTGCCATTTCTCTTTTTTCTTTATATATCCTTCGATATTTCCGTCCTTCAGGTCTTCTTCCGGTTGTCCGCTTGTCATCGGAAATCCGTCCTCGTCCGCAGGCAATGTCGCTGCATCGACGTTTAGCTCATAAGGTAAATGAGAAGAGAAGTTTCTTGTTAGGTCGATGCCTAGTTCATTCCTCAACGAAAGCATAAACGGATCGCTGACCGGTTTGTTCGTGACTTCAATGATATATTGCATGCCTGGTACGGCGTTAAAGGTCAGCTCTTCCCCTTCACCATACCCGTTCATGTTGGCAGAATCGATCGGCCATAGGCTCAGAGCAGGATTCGGCGCTGGCGTAGAGATGGTTCCATCGGACGGAATCGGCATTTCTCCGCTATTTTCCGGAGACGGTGCTTGCGGCTCAATGATGTACAAGTTTAAGGCCGAATCGATTCCAGCCACTCCTGTCAATGAGACATGAACGGTTTGTTCGGCCGATTGCTCAGAAGCAGGAAGCGAGAAAGAAAAGTAATCGCTATCCCCCGGTAATGGCGCCGCCTTTCCTTCTTGATCATTTCCATCAGATGACCCATCGCTTGAATCCGTTGTTCCTGCCGCTAGTTGGTCTGAAGCGTTGTTTGGCTGCTCGTTCGTAAAGAAGAGCGCGCCGTGTTCTTGAATCGATCGGTATGGCAGTGAACGGATTACAAACGGCTGCTCGGCGGTGTTGCCATCATCAAGCAGGGTTGCCTCCCGGCTGACAAACAGCGTATACTTGGATGCCCCGTTCTCATTGTAGTTGCCAAGGGCATCTTTGACGCCGATCACGACTGTTCCCTCTTCTGGCGCGGTGAACAAATAGCCTTCCTCTTTTCCTTGAACCGTATCGTTCACAGATAGACGGGTTGATGCGGATGATTGTCCGTTTTGGAAAAAGAGAATGTCAAACTTATAGTCGTAGTCCGCGGCTCCGTTCACTTTTACTTGGACATATTCGCCTTTTTGGACGGGGAGTGCATACCAGTCCGTTTCGCCGAGCTGTGTAATCGTCCCGGTTAGCGTCGTCGCCCGGGTCATGTGCAGCCGTTTCGCTTTTTTCAATACATCTTGTTCGGCTGCGGACGGAATCGGTGGAACGTTTTTCGGGTTAAACCGCAGGGCGGCGACCGGATTGACCAGGCCATGTCCATATTGCAAGTCGTAGCCTTTTGGCCCTAAATCGCTGGCAGTTTTGTTTAAAATATAGTGAATCTCATACGGAGTCAGTTTCGGATTTTTGGATAATAGCATCGCAACCGTAGCCGTCACCATTGGCGTGGCCATTGATGTTCCGCTTAGTTCGGCAAACGTGGATTGTTTATCTACGTCATACACCGAGCTATAAATGTTTTCGCCAGGTGCGACAACGTCTACAGACGGTCCATACGTAGAGAAGTAAGTCAGCTTCCGGTCGGCATCGATCGCCCCAACCCCGATAACCCCCTCGTATGCAGCTGGATATTCATACATAGGCATTCCTGAGTTGCCGGCAGCAGCAACGACGGTAATATTGGCCGCTAACGCTTTTTGAATCGCCTCTTCAACAATAGGTGAAGGGACAGAAGAACCTAAACTTAAGTTAATGACTTGTGCTTTTTGTCGGATTGCTTCTAGAATCCCTTCGGCGACAATATAGTCTGAACTAAAAAATGAACGATTGAACACATCAATCGAAATGATTTGGGCGCGCGGGAAGACGCCATGCGCACCGATGCCGTTGCCTTTCTCACCGGCGATAATCCCGGCAACGTGCGTGCCATGGACATCGACAGCTCCTTTTTGCAGCGGGTTCATCACATTGTCATTGGCGATGATTTTTCCTTTCAGCTCTGGATGATTCGCATCGATCCCTGTATCAACGACCGCCACTTTGACCGGATGCGGGCCGGCAAGCGAGAGAGCGCGCTCGACTTGCAACATTGTTAAATAGTACGCCTTCGCCTTTTTTGGGTCATCGGCGGAAGTAGAGAACGGAACAAACTGAGCGCTGCGCGAGACGGATACCACATTGTGGTTTTCCGCATACCGGCGTATCGCCTCTTTCATATTCTTTTTCCCTGTTAGTTTGACAACATCATAGTGTAAGGAAGCAATGCGTTTAACAAGTTTTCCCCCTGATTGTTGATGTTCTTGGACAGAGAGGGGATGACGGTACTTAATAATCAGTTCATCATCGCTAAAAGTAGGGGATGGCTTCCTTTTTCCTTGTGCCGTTGTTTTAAATTCGTTTGATTGTCTGGAAAGGCCAAGGCGGTCAAGCAGCACGGAGGCGTCGGCCGAATGTTTGGTCATGGCTGCCGCTGCCATAGTTGGCGGGCCGCCCCCCAACAAGGCGAGCGAAAAAGCCATGCCTAGCGACAGAAGAGCTCGAGAGCGGTGTCGTTTTTTCAAAGTCCTCTCTCCTTTTTCATAAATTAGAAATCATATAAAATATTACTATATAATTGAATAAAATTCCTGTACTTTTTCTTATTGTTTTCAAAAACATTACAAACGGAACAAAAATGTAATAGGAAAGTAATAAAAATGTAATGCATGAATCTCCAATATTTGCTAGAATATGACTATGTCCATGTCGAAATACCAATCCTTTTGTCGTTGTCTCATAGGCGTCTTTCGTCTATCATTCTATCAATCTAATACATAAGTAAAACGGGGGAGGGAAAATGATTGCGTCGAATCGCTAGTCTTGTTCTCGCATTGAGTTTGTTGTTTGTAAACAGTTCCATTTCGTTCGCCGATGATATTACCGGCATCGAATTGGAGCAGGAAATGCGGGCCATGGTGAACCAAGGGATTGTTCAAGGGTATCCGGACGGCCGATATCGGCCGAACGAGGGAGTGACGCGTGGTCAGTTTGCGACGTTCCTTGCTCGAGCGCTGCAGTTGCCTAAAGTGGCAGGAACCGTTTCATTTTCTGACGTTTCGCCATCGTCAAAGCTGGCCGATGGCATTTACAAAGCAAGTGCGGCTGGCCTGATCGAAGGGTATTCCAACGGCACCTTCGGTACGTATAAACAAATTACAAGAGAAGAAATGGCGCTGATGATTGACCGCGTGTTCGATTACTTGGAAATCGAGAAGCATAAAGCAGACTTTTCCTCATTTACTGATCTCGACAATCTTTCGTCCACATCGCGGTTGGCGATTGCCAATAACATTCATTACGGCATTATCCGCGGGATTCCGAATCAGGATGGAACATCGTTCCGCTTCGATCCGAAAGCGGAAGCGACGCGGGCGCATGCGGCGGCGTTTTTGTATCGCCTGCTTGAAGTGTGGGCCGAACAAATGCCGGAAATGGCCTATCAAATTGGGGCGATCGAAAAAGGGGAGCTCATCGTTTGGCCAAAGCGGTATGCCACGTTCGCCCAAGCTGAAGCGGCCTTAACCAATCCGGCTTCTCAAGTGATCGTCCAAGGGATGAAAATCGTGAAAATGGCAAATGGCTACGCTGTTGCCCAACCAGCTCCAGGCAAATCAACGGCAACGATTTATAACGCCGATTTCAGCGCCTCGCTCACCTATGTGGCTCCAAATACAGAAATGAAATATTTAGGAGCTGACGAGGAAAAAGTAAAAGTCCAAATCGCCCACACCATTGGATATGTGAAGCAGGCGGATGTGTTGCTCGTTCCGACAGCGCTTTTGCAAGGGCGCTCGTATTACAAAGTGGAAAACGGCAATCTCGTTCATGTCATTTACAACACGACAAGCAATACGTATGAAAGCTACCTATACGGAAAAGCGCCGTCATTTATGCTCGCGGGTCAGAAATACTACAGCTGGGATGGCGATACGTTTTATAATGAGGCTGGCCAGCTTGTCGGGACAGCCTACCAATATTTCAATGTCCTGTCGTTGCGGACAAAAACGAATTATACCGCCGATGAGCTGAATCGATTCGTTGCCGCCTATCGTTCTGCAAGTCCGTTGAAAGAGCTCGGTGCGGCGTTTAAACAGGCGGAAGAGAAGTACCAAGTCAACGCTTTATACTTGCTGGCTCAAGCGATTTTAGAAAGCAATTGGGGTTTAAGTGAACTTGCTCAAGAGAAGAACAACTTGTTTGGTATTAAAGCGTATGACAGCGATCCGCTGAGAAGTGCGGATTCGTTCGCTTCATTCGAAGAGTGCATCGACTATATGGCGAAAACGATCGTCGCGGGGCGATACGCGAATCCGAGTGATTGGCGTTATAACGGTGCGGTGCTTGGAGACAAATCGTTTGGTTTTAACGTTCGTTATGCATCTGATCCGTATTGGGGGCAAAAAATTGCCGGATGGATGTATCAGGTCGACCAATTTTTAGGGAGAAAAGACTTCGGACGATATACGGTAATGGCGACGAACACGGAAAGTGTCAATGTTCGACTGCAGCCAGCGGTTGTTCCGCCAGTTTGGTATGAATATAAACAAGCGAACACGCCGGTGACGGTGGCAGGAACAACCCCGAAACAGCTCGACGGCTATGTTTGGTATGAAATCGTTCCGGACTTGCCGACGCAAAAGGCGTATATTCGCGGCGATTTATTGTCTCCTCTGACCATCGTTAAGTAAAAAAAATTGTCTCCTCTGACCATCGTTAAGTAAAAAAAAGAAGGTGTCTCGAACTGTTCGAGACACCTTTTCCTATGTTAGGAGAGAGGTAAGCCTCTTTCGTCGTTTCAGGCGACGGAGAAGAAGGACATTATGCCGACGGTTTCGGTTTCCGCTTCGAGCGGAGGGTGCGCAGCAACCGGTAAAACCCTTCGCGATACAGGGCGTATACGCCCGCGATATAAATGGCTGCACCAAGCGGAACAAGCACGGCAAGCGCCAGAAGCGCGGGCCACTGGTGGATGCCGGCCGCTTCTTTCAGCCCATAGAGCAATCCAGCCATGATGGCCGTGGCACTGCCGACGCGGATCAACAAGGACAGCAATTTTTTTGCTTCCCCGCGTTCGAACTCTTTATAGACGGTGATCGAGCAGGCAGTAACGTAGTAGAGAGAAACGAGCGAGCTCGACAACGCAATCCCAGCATACCCGAAAGATTGAACGAGCAGATAGTTAAGGATGATGTTCAACACAATCGTTGTGACGCTAATCCGCAGCACGACTGCTGTTTTCCCTTTCGCATACATCGCTTTGGCGACAATATATTGCAGACCTTGGGTGACGATGAGCGGCAAATAAAAGAGCAGGGCGATATACGTGCGGTGCGTGTCCGCTTCCGTAAACTGGCCGCGTTCATAGACGAACGCAATCGCGGCATCACCAACCACCCACAGCCCGGCCGCGACCGGCATTAACGTGATGAAGGAAAGCTCCATGCCAGTGAAAAACGTTTGCTGAAATTGGCGCGGCTTGTCGACTTGCTCGGACAGCAATGTGAATAAAATCGCCGCGACGGTCGTACCGTAAATCGTATGCGGGATGCTGACGAGCAGCGAGGCATTATTCAAATACGTGACCGCTCCTTCGATCGTGCCCGAAGCGAAAATTTTATCAATAAACATGTTCATTTGCCCGACAAATGCATTCAATAGCGAAGGAACGAGCAAGCGCAAAAACGTCTGCCGAAAATCAGGATCGATGGCCAGCGTCGGCGCCCATCGGTAACCGCTCCGATACAAATAAACAAACATTAGAACAATGCCTAACATAATTCCAAAAACAAACCCGTAAGCGAGGCTGTAAATGCCCCACACATCCGAAAACAGTAGCGCGAACACTGCGCCCATCAAAGTGGCCAACAGCTTTGAAATTTGCGATGGCACAAAGATGCGCCGCCCTTGCAAATACGAATCTAAAATGCCGTTTAAGGCAATGGCGCCCATAAATAAAAAGAAAATTTGCGTGATGTGAACCGCTACTGATTTGGTAACCGCGGCCATTCGTCCGAAAATGGCTGGGACGAATGTAGGAGCCAGCAAATAACCGAGAATGGCTACAAGCAAAAAAATGAGGACAGTGGCGTTCATAATACCGTTCGCGTTTCGCTCTGCCGCTTTAGGATCATGTTGTTTCGCCTGAACGTACAACGGGAGAAAGACATTATTGAATCCGACCGAAATGACGGCGAGCACGAGCGTAATAAATGAAAACGCCAACAAGTAGCCATCCGTATATTCATTGGCGCCGAACTGCTTGGCGATGATGCTTTCCCGCAAAAAACCAGCTGCTTTGACAACGAGGGCAAGCAGTGTAATCCAAATCGCCGTCCGTTTTAATGATGGCATGCATGTCACTTCCTTCATCCAAAATCGAAAAAAGGCCGCCCCTGATGGTAAAGAGACGGCCATAACGTTATTGTGCCAACGCGGCTCGATAAATGTCTTCGTACTTTTTCGCTGCCGATAAGTGGGAATATTCGTCTTCGATTTTTCGTCTCGCTGCTTGTGCCAGTTGTTGCCCAAACTCCGGATGATCGAGCAGTTCGATGATGGCTTGAGCGAGTTCATCCACATTTTTTTCCTCGACGAGCAGGCCGTCTTGCCGGTGGTTGACAATCTCTTTCAAGCCTCCAACTGCTGAAGCGATGAGCGGTGATCCTGATCCCATGGCTTCTAAGGCGGAAATGGATGTCGCCTCTTCGACTCCAGCCGAGTGGACGCTTGGGACAAGCACAATGTCTGAGAGGGCATAATACTCGGTCATCGTCTCATGCGGAATGGCGCCGAGCAGTTTGGCTTTTTCGCTCAACCCTTGCTGTTCGATGAGCGATTTCAACTCGTCGTACGCTTCCCCCATTCCGGCATAAATGAGCATAGCGTTTGGGTATTTTTCCAAGACGTGCGGCAACGCAATCGCTGGATAAATGACCCCATTTTTTTTCGTCAGCCGTCTCGGCACAAAAATGACGGCCGCGTCTTCAGGCAACCCGTGTTTTTTTCGGTAGGCGATCCGGTTCGCTTTCTCTGGTTTGAAGCGGTCGACATCGATAAAGTTGCGGATGGCGGTCGCTTCCACCCCGGTTTTTTTCTGTACATACTCTTTAATGCGCTGGTCAACGGTAATAATTTTCCGTGTTTTCGTATACGCCTCAATTTCTTTCTCCAACAAGTGCTGCGCCTGCCGGCTTCCTTCCACCACCGCTCCGCGGCTGATGGCTTCGTACGTCATATAGCCGTGCACGGTCGTCACCGTTGGGATGCCGGATGGCAGCGCGGCCAACGTCGCAAACACTTCCTGAGCGTTGATCACATCATATCGCCCGCTGGCGGCTTTGTCGGCGATCAGGCGGGAGAGAAGCCGCTTCCTCACTGCATGGCTCCAAATAATGCCTGTTCCTTTCGACACTTTGTTCAGCAAAAAACTCGGTCCCTTAGCGAGCATCATTTGCTTGGTTGGGGGAACGTCGCTGAACGAAACGACATCTACCCGATGCCCCCGCGCCTCAAGCCCGGCTTTCAATGTAGTCACATGGGTGGATAGCCCCCCGGCATGCGGATAGTCAAAGACGGTCGCTAGCAAAATATTCATCGGCGATCTTCTCCTTGCGGGAAAAATTTTTCTTTCAACAGCCGAATGTTTTCCATGGCCTCTTGCCGCATTTGCTTGGCGTTGTTTTGAACAACCGAACGGACGGTTTCACGCTCAGCGAGCATATAACGGGCGTTGTTCACGAGCCGGTCGACGTCAATTTCCTCAAGGCGGAATGAATAGTCCCACATACCGGAGCGCTTCAGCAAACTCTCTACTTTCGGGTCATAACTGAGACCGATATGCGGGACGCCTGTCAAAGCCGAAAAAATGAGCGAATGCAAACGCATGCCAATCGTCAAACGGCATTGGCTAATAAAATGTAAATATTGGTTCGGTGTAAAATCCGGGCCGAGAATATGGCAAGCGGACCGGTGCTTCATTTGTTCGACGACTCGCTCGGACGCGTGTACATCATGACGTCCTTCCATCGGTACGAAGACCGGTGTAATGCCCTCAAGTTCGATCAACTGATCGAGCGCATCGGCGATTTTCCCGTAATAGTCGCGTCGGTCAAGCCACGGGCGAACCGATACCGCCACAAGCTGTTCGTCGCCGCGAAGCCGAAGACTTTCAAGGCAAGCATGATCTTCCTTATGACGAAAGGCAAAGACAATATCAGCGGTGACGACCGTTTCCGGCCTCGTCACACCCAGTTCATAGAGCAACTGTTTCGAATACGCATCGCGGACAGTAATAAAATCAGCCATATTGGCAAACAATTTCATTAAAATTTTTCCCCACGTCGTATTCACGGGTCCGATCCCTTGGGAGAAAAACATAACTTTCGTTCCGCACAGCTTCGCTAAAAACACGATCAATAAATAATAAGGAAGCGGACCGAACAAAAAGCGGGTCGGATACGTATCTTGAAGCAATCCTCCTCCGCCGCTGATTAACAAATCTGCTTCGCGCAACGCCCGAATTTTTCCTTTATTATCATGGCGCCATCCACGGTATACGCTTTTCACCCCGTGCGCTTTCGCCGTTTGCTCGGGAGACAAGGAAAACACGGTAATATCCGGGTTTGGCAATTCGGCGCGAAGATTGTCGATGATCGCCTCTAAAATGGCTTCATCCCCCGTATTGCCAAGTCCATAAAAGCCAGAGATGACAATTTTCAACGACATAACTCCTCCTCTAAACAAACATCGTTCCACAAAAATCAACCTTAATTGTAGCATTTGCCTATAGTAGATTCAATGATGCAAAATGAATCTCGGTTTGTTATACTATAACGTGATTGGTCGAAAAAGCTCGAAAAAAGGGAAGTCTAGTTTACAAAAAGAGAGGTTTTCACGATGAAAAAAGTGTGTGTCGTCGGGCTAGGTTATATCGGACTTCCGACGTCAGCGATATTTGCCGCTGCCGGATTTGACGTCATCGGCGTGGACGTGAACGAAACCGTCGTTGCGACGATCAACAGCGGCGACATTCATATTGAAGAAACAGGGTTAGCCGAACTGGTGAACCGAGTCGTCAAAGAAGGGAAATTCCGAGCCCAGCTCGCCCCGGAAGAGGCGGATGTGTTCATCATTGCCGTTCCGACACCGATTCACGACGATTATACTGCCAACATCGACTACGTCATTGAAGCAACCAAATCAGTGGCGCCGCATTTGCGGAAAGGAAATGTCGTCATCGTTGAATCAACCATTCCGCCGCGCACCATGGACGATGTCGTCGCCTCGATTATTCGCGAGCACGGCTTTGACCCAGAGCAGGATGTGTATTTGGCCCATTGCCCGGAACGCGTCTTGCCTGGCCGCATTTTAATCGAGCTCGTGGAAAACACAAGAATCGTCGGCGGTGTCACGAAAGAGGCGGCGAAACAAGCAGCCGACGTCTACCGGGCGATCGTCAAAGGCGAAGTGATCGAGACGGAAGCCGTAACCGCCGAAATGGCAAAATTAATGGAAAATACGTTCCGCGATGTCAACATCGCTTTAGCGAATGAACTCGTAAAAATCGCCCAACGCGTCGGCGTCAACGCCCATAAAGTCATCGAACTAGCCAATAAACATCCGCGCGTCAATATCCATCTCCCAGGCCCGGGTGTCGGCGGACATTGCTTGGCGGTGGATCCGTACTTTATCGTTGAAAAGGCGAAAGAAGAGTCGCAGCTCATCCAAACAGCGCGGCGCATTAACAACTCCATGCCGCACTTTGTCGTCGAGCAAATCAAACGAATGACCGCAGAACTTGAAGCGCCGGTCATCGCCGTATTCGGATTGACATACAAAGGCAATACGGACGATGTGCGCGAGAGCCCGGCTATTGAAATCTACGAAGAGCTATGTCGGAACGAGCGGTTTGATGTCCGTGCTTACGACCCGCACGTCAAGCCGTCGCAAGTGCCGTTTTCGCTTACTGCGAAAGAGGAAGCGCTCAATGGGGCGCACCTTGTCGTTGTCTTGGCTGACCATAACGAATTCAAAACACTAACAGCCGAGGAATTGGCGCCGATGAAAACCAAAGTCGTCTTCGATACGAAAAATTGCATCAGTCTTGACAATGAAGACGTGACGGTCTATAAAATCGGCCATTTATCGGTCGTCCGCGCCATTCAAGAACATCCATCGGAGAGAGTATGATCAGCTATGGGAAAAGAGCAATATCTAGGGGTATACGTCTCCACCTTAACGTATGACGGCATTCTCACGGATATCGAAAAGCGGATGGCAGCCGGTCAAAAGTCGACGATTATTGCCGTCAACCCGGAAAAAGTGATCGCTGCGGGGAAAAATGAGGAATTGAAACAGCTGATTAACACGGCGACATACCAAATTCCTGACGGCATCGGCGTCGTGCTGGCTTCGAAACTAAAAGGCGGGCGCCTCGCATCCAGGGTGACGGGCATCGACTTGATGGAACGGCTCATCGCCCGCGCGGTGGAAAAACGATATCGCGTTTTTTTGTACGGCGCCAAAGAAGAGGTCGTCAAAAAAGCGAAAGAAAATCTCGAGGCGAAATACCCTGGGCTTTGCATTGCCGGTTATATGAACGGGTATGTGGACGACGACGAAGCGGTCGTCCGCGCCATTAATGAGGCCAATGCCGATATACTGTTTGTCGCGCTCGGCAGCCCGAGGCAAGAGCTATGGATCCGAGCGCATATGGATCGGCTCAACGTAAAAGTGTTTCAAGGCGTCGGCGGAAGCTTCGACGTGTTTGCTGGACATGTCAAACGGGCGCCAAAGCTGTTCCGCACGCTTGGCCTCGAATGGCTGTACCGGCTCGTCACCGACCCGAAACGATTCAAACGCCAGCTCGCCTTGCCGAAATTTCTCTGGAAAGTACTGACCGAAAAACGCACAGCCGGCGAGTCCGGCTGCTAAGGAGAGATGACGGTGAACGTGTTGCACGTCATTAGCGGCGGGGAAACAGGAGGGTCGCGCAAACATGTCGTCACCCTCTTGTCCAAGTTTGCCCCGGGCACCGCGACGCTCGTCGTGTTCCAAGACGGGCCGCTCGCTATGGAGGCGCGCCAAGCAGGGATCGATGTGCGCCTCCTTGCCCAATCATCCCGCTACGATTTGTCCGTGCTATCGAAGCTTGTCGCGCTCATTCGCCGAGAACGTTTCGACCTTTTGCATACGCATGGGCCGCGCGCCAATTTGTACGGCGCGCTTATCAAACGGAATATCGCCATCCCATGGATGACCACCGTCCATAGCGACCCACGCCTCGACTTTATGAAATCGGGGTGGAAAGGAAAATGGTTCACCCGCCTCAACGTATGGGCGCTTCGGAAGGTAGACTATTTTTTTGCTGTCTCGGAGCGGTTTAAAGAAAGTTTAATGGAGCTTGGCATCGCCGGTGAACGGATTCAAACGATTTACAATGGCATTGACTTCGATGATGCCCCCCGTCCGCACACGTTGCAGCGCGCTGACCTCGGGCTTCAGGAAGACGATTTGGTGATCACGATGGTCGCCCGCCTTCACCCGATTAAAGGACATGCCCTCGTCTTTGACGCCCTCGCCTGGCTTTCCGATCCCGCTATGAAGCTGCTTATTGTCGGCGATGGCCCGCTGGCGGCTGAACTGCGCGAAAAAGCAGCACAAAGCGGCATCGGGCGTCAAGTGCAGTTTCTCGGGTTTCGCTGCGATGTGGCGGACATTTACGCGCTGTCGGATGTAGCCTTAATGGCTTCTTATAGCGAAAGTTTCCCGCTCGCCTTGCTTGAGGCGGCCAATGAACGCTTGCCCGTCATTTCCACCGATGTCGGCGGGGTAAGACAACTCATCGCCTCGAGCGGCATGGGGTGGATCGTCCCAGTCGGCGATCGCGCTGCCCTCGCCCAAGCGATGCGCGAAGCGCACAGCCGAAAGCACGAGCTGAAAATGATGGGGGAGCGGCTGTACGAGCACGCTTCCACTCATTTTTCTTTGCAGCGCTTATATGAAGAAACGATGGCCACGTACGAACGTGTCTTAGCCATCCACCGAACTAGGAAAAAAGGAGTTTAAACGATGCGAGTTAGACAACCGTTGACCTATTACGCCGTCTTATGGGCGCTTTTTCTCATTCCGCTCGTTTCGTACAAAACGTATATCGGTCCGCTGCCGCTTTCCGCCGAGGTCGTGATGATTCCGCTCATCACGTTGGCGGCGCTCGTCGATTATCGGCAGCGGCGCATCCAGTTGAACGATTTTCCGTTCAAACCGATCGCGTTGGCGTTTGCAGCCTTTTTGATCATCGCCATCGTCTCGTTAGTCAAAGCGGTCAGCCTCGCTCCGGCCATGATGGAGCTCGCCCGTTATTTGTCGTATGTCGTTTTGTTTTTCATTGTCGTCAAAGTTCAGTTCACCCGCGAGCAATACGTGCGCTTTGCCCAGTCGTTCGGTCTTTCCGCCCTGCTTGTCGGCGTGTACGGCGTGATCCAATACATTTTCGGCATTTCGCTTAACACAGCGGGGCTGTACGCCTTGAAAGAGGCAAAAGGGCGCGTGGACTCCACGCTCGTCAACCCGAACTATTACGCGTCATTTCTCAATCTTGTCATCCCAGCGCTGCTTTTATTCGCCGTCGTCTATTGGCGCGATAAAAAAGCGCAGTTGCTGATGTTTGCCGTATACGCCATTTACGTCATCAACCTTGTCTTAACCTATACGCGCGCCGCTTGGGTCGCCATGCTCGGCGGATTCGCACTAGTGATCTTGCTGATGCCAAAAACGTTCGTGAAAAACGCCCTTCGTCCGCATATTCTGATCTCGTTCGTCGTGCTGCTCACGATCGTCTATTTCATGCCCGACGTACAGTCGCGCACCTATTCCGCCGTCTATGCGATGGAAAAAATCATTAGCCGCCATTTGCCAAGCGGCCTGGCCGACCATTTCGCCGGTGACAACGGCGATGAAAACGGCGGATTGTTGGATGAGGAGCCTGATGATGAAGAAGCAACGCAAGACGAAGCGACAACCAACCGCGCTGTCGTTTCCCGCGTCACCCTTTGGAAGACAGGCTGGGCGATGATGAAAGAAAATCCGGTCATCGGCGTCGGCATCGGCAACTATTTAGTCCGTTACAAAGAGTATGTCACGAAATATCCGGAACTGTATATCGGCCATGACCAATATTCCGTCCATAACTCGTATTTAAAAGTCGGGGCGGAAACGGGCTTCCTTGGTCTTTTTGCCTTCGTAGCCATCTATGTGGTGTATTATGTGTACTTGCTCCGCCTTTACTTGGCGTCATCCGACCGCCTAAGCAAACTGATCATCGTCGCCCTAATCGCCGGCAGCGCCACCTTCATGGTGCAAAACTTATCAAACAACTTAATTTTCATCCCGCAGCTGAACACGATCTTTTGGCTCATCTCGGGCTTGGCGATGGCGTTCGTCCATCAGGCCAGCGCCCAATCATCGAACACGCAGGCATAACGCCTGCGTGGTTTTTGATAAAAATATTTACAATTCTTAAATTTATTGTATAATGGAGTTTGTGAGTTATATATTTCCGATTCGTCCAGTGTGATAAGAATTTTGTAAAAAACAGTTGAAAAATCCCAGACTTTTGATAGAATAGTAGTTGAGCTTGGGAGTTTTAGCGGTTCCGTGCCATACGGTGGAATCTTTTCCACCGCACTGACATACATACTCATGTGGGTGGAAGGTTGTTGTCTCATCATCACATGAAGCTGCACTCCTAATCTCGTTAACCGATCGAACGGCATGGGCATGCCAATCAGCCTGATGCCTTCGATTCACTATAAAAATAAAAATACATGCAAAACGGGGAGGAAATCATTCATGGCTTATCAACCTAAGTCCTATCGCAAGTTTGCTGCGACGACAGCAACAGCAGCCATGGTTGCATCTGCGGTAGCTCCTGTCGCCTCTTTAGCCGCAGGATTTACCGACGTTGCGTCGCAATACAAAGAAGCGGTCGACTTCTTAGTGTCGACAGGTGCAACAAACGGCAAAACGGAAACGCAATTCGGCGTTTACGAACAAATCACCCGCTTGGATGCAGCGGTCATCTTGGCGAAAGTATTGAAGCTCGATGTCGACAACGCAAAAGACGCTGGTTTCACGGATGTGCCGAAAGACCGTGCGAAATACGTCAACGCGTTGGTGGAAGCGGGCATCTTGAACGGGAAAGGCAATGGCAAATTTGGCGCCTACGACAACCTGTCCCGCGTCGAAATGGCGAAAATCGTCGCCAACGCTTACAAATTAGAAAAGCAAAATGACAGCGCCCTTCCGTTTACGGACGTTAACGCAACGTGGGCTCCGTTCGTTAAAGCGCTCTACGACAACGGCGTAACGAGCGGCAAAACAGAAACAAGCTTCGGCGCGTACGAAAACATCACGCGCGGTGACTTTGCGCGCTTTGTCTATCGTGCGGCGAACTTGAATGTGGCTCCGGCGGTTGTGTCGGTAAGTGCGATTAACGCTTATGAATTAAAAGTAACATTCAATAAAGAAGTAGACAAGAATACTGCTGAAGACGAAGGTAATTATACTGTTTCTGGCGCAGCAGTTTCAGTTTCATCTGCTACAGTTGAAAAAGACGGTAAATCTGTAGTTCTTAGACTTTCAGCTCCAATTGAAGAAAAAACGACTTTAGTAGTTACTGTTGATGGAGTAGCAACTAAAGCTGACACAGATGTGACTTTCCCTAAATATGCTACAACTGTAGTTGTGGAAGATAAAACTGCTCCTGAATTAGTGAAAGTTGAGTCAGTTACTAATGACGATACTGCTAGCAAAGTGAAATTGACTTTCTCTGAGCCGGTTGTAGCTGGAACAGTGAAAATTGATGGCGAATCAGTTGCTGCTAACTATAATGGTGGAGTAACTGAACTTGAGTTATCAAATCTTGCGTTAGATGCTACTAAATCTCATGTTATTGAAATTGTAAACCTTACTGATGGTGCTGGAAATGTAACATCTTTAGTATCAAAAACATTCTCAATTACTAAAGATACTACTAAACCAGCAGTTTCTAGTGTACAGGCTTACGGAGATTCAACTGTTTTAGTTACTTTCAGCAAGAAAGTAGATGCTGCTACAGTTACTAATGGAGGATTTATCTCTTTGAAAGATGAAGCTCTTGAAGATGTACATGTTGATTCAGTAACAGCACTACCAGGAGATGAGACTGGAACTAAGTTCTTAGTAGCAATTGACAAAACTGTTGAAAGTGGCTTCTATACAAATAAAACAACACGCAACTTAACTGTTCTATTCAAAGCAGATGCAGATGGCGATACTATTGCTGACGAACTAGGCAACAAGTTAGAAGATACTATTAAAACTGTATCATTAACTAAAGATACAACTGCTCCAGCAGTTACAGGCTTAAGCTTCAAGAAAAATGCAGCTGGTGAAGTGATTTCTATTAAAGTTAGTTTCAGTGAAGCTTTAGCTGAAAATACTAATATTGATGAAAGCTTAGTTACTGTTGTAAACGGCAATGGAGTTGTTGTGGATAACTTCTTTGCGGATGATGCTAGTGTAACAGCTGGAGCAAAAGAAGTTACATTTAACTTAGCGAATCCTGCTAAATTATCAGGAACTTACAGCTTCACATTTGCTAAAGGAATTGTAACTGATACTGCATTTGCAGCAAATGAAAGTGCAGCTTACAAGGGAACAATTGATTTTGGTACTGTAGCTGCAACTCCATTTGAACTTCCTGCTAATGCTATTACAAATGCATTAGACGCTTCAAGGCAACCAATTGCAAATAAATTCGAAATTGACTTTGGAATAGCTGTAAAAGGTGGTTCTGTTGCAGGTTCTGCAACTGACGTTTCTAGATATACTTTAAATGGTAAACCTCTTCCTGACGGTACAACAATTACATTGAAACCAGGTCAACAAGTAGCAGTAGTTACGCTTCCAGCAGACTCTATCTCTAAAGATGATGATGCTGCGGTATTCACAATCAATGGAGTGCAAAGCTTAGACGGTAGAACGAACAAAGCTTACACTCAAACTGTTGAGATTAACGATAACATTGCTCCTGTTTTAACTGCTGCATCATTAACATCTTATAATCAACAAACAGGAACTGCTACATTTAGATTAACATTCTCTGAAGCGGTTACTTTGACTGATGAAGGTGCTGTTGTTAGTGATGAATTAGTTATTAAGAATAACGGAGCAACAGTAGCTGTTGATACTGCTACAGCTACAACAGTTCCTGGATATTCTAAAGACCTTATCGTAACTGTATCAAATGTTACTTTAAACACTGCTAAATCAATCACAATTACTACTAAAGATGTTCCAGGTAACGATATTACTGATAATTCTATTTTGCGTAACGAACTAAAAGGTGATATTACTGTTACTGTATCTAAGTAATTTAGATATCTGTCACCGCAAGAATATGTTGAAAAGCTCTGCGGAGAGAAATCTCTGCGGGGCTTTTCTTTTTCGGTTCTTTGTCAAATGGTGTTGGTGAATTGGGCAGCGTGCCTGTCACGCCCCGAAGATCGTCGAAGATTAGTAGAGACAGAGAGTCGTTGAGTGGCTCTCTGTTTCTTTTTTCCGCATCAAACATTATTTGAAACATATATTATACCTTTGAACGCCTCCATTTCATTTTGGAATGGGGGCTATTTTTATTTCAGGAGGGAATCATATGCAGTCTGCAAAGCGCGTGAATATCGTCAGTTTGAAGCTCGTTCGGGAAGGGAGTGTGTTGTACAGGGAGCGGCGGGTGCAGTCGCCGGAGGATGCGTACAAGTTGTTGAAGCCGTTTTTGGCGGATGCGGATCGGGAGAAGTTTGTCGTTGTTTGTTTGGACACGAAAAATCAGCCGAACGCGATCCACGTTTGCCACGTCGGGAGTTTGAATGCAAGCATCGTGCATCCGCGTGAGGTGTTCAAAGCGGCGATGTTGGCAAATGCGGCGTCGATTTTAGTGGCGCACAATCACCCCTCGACCGACCCGACACCGTCAAGGGAAGACATTGATGTGACAAGAAGGCTCGCGGAGGCGGGGAGGATTGTCGGGATTGAATTGTTGGATCATGTCATCGTGGGCGGTGAACGGTTTGTGTCGCTCAAAGAAAAAGGATATGTGTGAGGGGGAAAGATGATGCTTGAATCGTTCGTGGCGAAGATGAAAAGCGAGTTTGGCGTGGAAGTGAACAGCGAGGAAGTCGGGTACGAAGCGTATGCATTTGACCATGAGGAGATCGATGACTTACTCATTCCTGCCGAGCATGTGAAAAAGTTGCCGAATCCGCTTTTATTAGAGGCGTTTATGTATGTCGATGACGAAGGGAATGAGTGGATTGCGGGGATGGTTGTGGAGGAAGAAACGAGAGAGCTATTGTATGAGGTATGGATCAAAAATGGGGAGCGAATACGTTATACGATGTATAGTTGAAGATAGCGAAAGGGGAAGAAAACATGGCGAAGTACCATCGCATCATCATGAACGGTGAGTCGTACTATCGGGAATACAGCTATGGATTAGACAGCTATGGCGAGATGCTTAGTGAAGAAGAACTTGTTCACTTATTGTTGGAAGAAGTGGTGGAAGAAGAGATTGAGATCAGTGAAAGAGAGATTGAATCCGCTTTGCGTCGAATTCCAGATCGGCAAGATCGTTACTTACTACAAAACTATATCCGCTATTTAGAACGAGTCAGTCGGGAATAAGATGGACTCTCGCCATTTCTTTTGCGAATCTCACGACAAAACGAAAAACGATTGCCTCATTGCCGGCACGTTCGATGCGTCCGAACAGAAGATGGGCATTCGTGGGCGAAAATTTTCATGACATTATTATATAACTGTCGTGAGTAGGGCTGAAAGGAGGTGAGAGAGCATGTGGGAAAAAGTTATCACAACAGTGTTAGTTGCCGTTGCCACTGAAGTCGTCAAAGAACTGATCAGCGAGGACTAGGGGGAATAAAATAAACAAGAAGGGGGAGCCATGAGTGAAAATCTTTCCTTGTCCGTGTCCATGCAGTCAACCGTGTTCAGGCTGCATAGTGAAAACGATCATTGACATCATCAAAAAGTAAAAGCCATTGGTGCAAATGTAAGCATCAATGGCTTTTTTGTGTTTTAAGGAGGAATTGGTAATGTTAAAGAAAGGATGGCCGATTTTGGTGGCGTCGATGCTTGTCGCCTCTCCGACGTGGGCGGCCGCCAAACCTGCGGGCAAAGCGCATGAGCGCGAAACGATGGTGAAGAAAGTGGAAATCGTCGTCAAGACGAAGACGGAACAAAGGAAAGCAGAGGCGAAGAAAAAACAAGAATTGTCCAAGCAACAAAAACTGCTTGCGCAAAAGTTGGCGCAGTTAAATAAAAAAGTAAGCCAAATTGAAGAGCGGTTAGACAAAGTGACCGCTCGCATTCAAGCATTGAGCAAAGCGGAACCGGCAACGGATACGCAAGCCTCGCCGACGCCTGCGGATTTGGCGCCAACGGGCGAGCCGTCCGCTTCTCAACCGGCAGAAGTAACAGCGGCATCTGACGCTCCGAGTGGACAAGCCGCAGCGGCCAATGACGTTGCCGCTCCGGCTTCCAGCGGGCAAACGGTAACGGGGACGCCGTCTCCGACTTCTCCACAACCGGTTGGTGAAGACCAAGAGGAACTCGATGAAGAAAAACAAGAGCAAATTGATGGCCTCATCGGCCAGCTCATCGCGCTGTCCAACCAGCTGCGGGCGGTGACGAATGAAATTCGCGCCCTTGAAAAGAAAGTCGGCGCCAACAACGCCGATATTCAGAAGGTAAAAGAAAAAGTCAAGGCGTTGAACGAACAAGTGCAAGCGAACAAGAAAGCATTGCTTCAGTTGCTGTAGAAATGAAAGGAAAAGGTGTCCCCAGACGGCGGGACACTTTTTTACATTAACGGAGAATGTTGATGGATGTGTTCTCCAGGGGCTACGATCATGGTGAATCACGGCTTCTTTTCACTATCCCTCGAGACAGACTGTGTTTTCCTAATTTTCGTCTTCCTTGAAATCATGAAGGCGATGGTTTCTTGCTGAGCTTGAAGATCCGAAGCAGGATTCCATACTTTGATTTCGTTTTCTGTTGTTTTTGGTAAGCTGTTGTCAAGGATTTGGGTGTTTTTTCTAACAATTTTGTGTTTTTTTGTGATATGATGACAATGGTACAAATTTTTCGAATTCCTAAAGGGGGATGGACATTGAAAAAACGGAAGCAATACGCGGCGGCAAGCGTGGTGCTGGCGTTAGGGCTGCTGGCTCCTTCGTTTGGGTCGACAGCGGTAGGCGCGGAGGATCGAGATGTCGTCAAGCTGCGCATTTTAGAGACGACGGACGTACATATGAACCTTGTGAACTATGACTATTTCAAAGACAGTCCGACGAATGAGTTCGGGTTGTCAAAAACGGCGCGATTGATCGAGCAGGCGCGCGCTGAGCAGCCGAATACGCTTCTGTTTGACAACGGGGATTTGATTCAAGGAACGCCGCTTGGCGACTATGTGCCAAAGTGAAGCCGCTGCAAGACGGAGAAGTGCATCCAGCGGTGAAACTGTTGCATTTGTTGAAGTACGATGCGGCGACGGTTGGGAACCATGAGTTCAACTACGGCTTGGATTTCCTCAATGAAGTGTATGACGATGCCAAGCTGCCGATCGTGAATGCGAACGTGTACCGTGATGACCATGACCAAAATCCGGATAACGATGTCAACTATTTCACGCCGTATCACATTTTAGCGAAAGAAGTTGTTGATGAAGACGGGGAGAAGCATACGCTGAAGATCGGCGTCATCGGCTTTGTGCCGCCGCAAATCATGGATTGGGACAAAGCGAATTTGCAAGGGAAAGTGATAGCAAAAGACATTGTGCAGTCGGCGCAAAAGTATATTCCAAAAATGAAAGCGGAAGGGGCCGATTTGATCGTTGTGCTATCGCACTCGGGCATTGAGACCGGCAGAAACAGCCCGAATATGGAAAACGCATCGTATTATTTAACGCAAATTCCGGGGGTCGACGCCGTGTTAACCGGCCACCAGCATAAAAAATTCCCGGCCCTTCCAGGCACAACACCAGGTTTTCCGGACGGAAACGGAATCAACAATGAAACTGGCACGATCAACGGTGTTCCGGTGACGATGCCGGGTTCATGGGGCGATACGCTCGGCGTGATCGACTTGACGGTCGAGCAAGTCGACGGAAAATGGAAAGTGACGCAAGCGAAAGCCCAACTCCGTCCAGTGTATGACAAGGCGACGAAAACGCCGCTTGTCGACAGCGACCCGGCCGTTGAGCAGGCAATCCAAGCGGAACATGAAGCGACGATTCAGTACGTCCGCAGCCCGGTTGGAAAAACCACGAGCCCGATCAACAGCTATTTTGCGCTGATCAAAGACGATCCGTCCGTGCAAATCGTCACGAATGCGCAAAAATGGTATGTCGAAAAGATGTTGAAAGGGACGAAATATGAAGGCCTTCCGGTGCTGTCGGCTGGCGCTCCGTTCAAAGCCGGCGGACGCGGCGGGGCAAGCTATTATACCGACATTCCGGCGGGGGAAATCGCCATTAAAAACGTCGCTGATTTGTACTTGTATCCGAACACGGTGTATGCGCTCAAAATTACGGGAGCCGAGTTGAAAGAATGGCTTGAGTGGTCGGCGGGGCAATTCAACCAAATTGACCCGAACAAGACAGACGTTCAGCCGCTTGTCAACAACGACTTCCCGACGTACAACTTCGACATTATGGATGGCGTGACGTACGAGATCGATGTCACCGAGCCGGCGAAATACGATAAAAACCAAAATGTGATCAATCCGAACGTGAATCGGATTAAAAACTTGAAATTCGAAGGCAAGCCGGTGACGCCGAACATGGAATTTATCGTCGCAACGAACAACTACCGGGCGACGACGAACCGGATCATCAATCCAGGCGGGAAAAACACGATTTTGGCTGCGCCGGATGAAAACCGGCAAGTGATCATCGATTACATTCGGGAAAACGGAACGATCAACCCGTCGGCGGATGGCAACTGGCGGTTTGCGCCAGTGAAAGGGAAAGCGCCGGTGACCGTCACTTTTGAATCGTCGCCGGAAGCGCAAAAATACTTGCCGCCAGACGGCAGCATCCGCTATGTCGCCACCTTGCCGAGTGGATTTGCCCAATATGAATTTGCCCTGCCGCTTTGGAAGGAAGAAAAGCCCAACCCGCCAAAGCAGCCGGAAAAGCCAACCACTCCTCCAGGCCAAGTGAAAAAAGTCTACTGGGATGGCGTGGAGCTGAGAAAAGGGCAAATCGGCCGCTTGACGGTGCAAAAGCCGATCAATCTATGGAAACGGACGAAGGATGGGCGCCTTGTGTTCGTCCGCATCTTAAAGCCTGGGGAAGTGTACCGCGTCTACGGGTATGACGCGCGCTTCGGCGGGCAGTACGCGGTCGGCGGCGGGTATTACGTGACAAACATCAATGCCTATATCCTCTACGAAACTCCATCGAAGGAAAAGTTGAAGCAAGCAAATGGATGGTAACATCAAACACGGCCTTGTGCCGCCATTCATGGCGGGCAAGGCCGTGTTTTTTGCCTCAATGATAGAGCGGAATGTCTTTACAACGCGATCGCAGGCATCAAGGCCATGCCACCAACTGTGGCTCGGTCCAACGGACGAATTCACCAGTCCACGGTCGGATTGTGATCGGCCAAGCGATGGTAGAGACGGTCGTTTTTCTAGGAACCCAAACCGAAACCGAACCGCCATTGACTTTGAATTCTCCCCATCCATCACTGTTGATGGTGACGGTGTCACTCCGGTTGCCGGTAAGGTCATAGAACACTTTTCCGGCGTGTTGTTTGCCAACGTACATCCATTTGCTTCCTCCCGGCCCATCGGTGATCAGTGCGGCCAGTCCGGATCCCGGTTTTTCAGTGACGCCTTCCCTTGTCCATCCGATTATATCAGCATGATCAAGATAATCATGTTGTGTACCGTAAGCATAATCCCTGCGCGCGATTAGCAACGGATCAATTTTGCTTTTCAAGGAAGGAATATTATACGTTGGGATGCCGTAATAGTCACCGTAAAAAATGCATGGATACCCTTCTTGACGGGTTAAAATGAATGCGTAAGCCAACGGTTTGAACCATAGGTCAACCCATGACTGCAGCGCTTGGCCGGGTTCGGTGTCGTGATTATCGACGAAGGTGACGGCCAATGTCGGTTGGTCTTTCATCAACGTGCTAGTCATCAAAGTGCGCATGTCAAATGCGCCGCCCGATTTGGAAGCGGTATAAAATTTGTTGTGTAACGGGGCATCGAACAAAGACATCGTTCCGTTCGTTTTGGTGATGTAGTTGTGCAATTTGTTGATGTCATAGCTCCAAAATTCGCCGACGGTAAACAGCGGTTTTCCTGTCTGGGATCGGATGTAGGAAAGCCAGTCAGGGAAAAAGCTGTATTTAATGTGTTTCACGGCGTCCAGCCTGAACCCGTCCACGCCGGTCGTATTGACATACCATTTGCCCCAGTTTTTCAGTTCCGTAACCACTTCAGGATGATCCATGTCCAAGTCGGCATACATTAAGTAGTCATAGTTTCCGTTTTCCGTGTCCACTTCCCAATCCCACGCTTTGCCGATGCCGCGGAATTTGTAAATGCGGTTCAGTTTTCGGCTTTCGTCCCAATCAACACCGTCAAAATGGTACCAACGCCACTTAAAGCTGGAGTAGGTGTTGCCCCGCCCAGGAAAATCAAATTTTGTCCATGCTTGGATTTGATAGGTGCCCGAGATTTCTTGGTTGCGGTCGGACGGATTGACTTCGACGGCGTCCACCCATTCCGTGCCGTCGGCGCCGCCTTTATGGTCGAACACGACATCGGCGTACACTTGCATCCCAGCGGCGTGGGCGGCTTGAATGGCTTGAAGATATTGAGCTTTTGTTCCGTATTTTGTGCGGACGGTCCCTTTTTGATTGAATTCGCCGAGATCATACAAGTCGTATACTCCGTACCCTACGTCGTTGCGGCTTGTTCCTTTGTAAGCGGGCGGCAGCCAAAGAGCGGTGATGCCAAGGCTGGATAAGTTTTTGGCTTCATTGGCCACTTTGGTCCATAACGTGCCATCATCCGGCAAGTACCATTCAAAATACTGCATCATTGTGCCGTTAAACGGTGCGGCAGCCTTGGCGGGCTGTCCGGTTGGGCAGAACAGCGAGGCAGTGAGCAAAAACGCGAGCAGGAAAGTCCACCCTTTTCGAATGATGCGGTGAAACGTTAGCACGATTCCCTTCCTCCTTAATCAAATGTTACATTCGACGGTTTAGCTTCCAAAAAATCAAGGAAAACGATTGCATAAAAAGAGTAAAAAGGAAGCAAAACCTCGAAAGTTTACGTCTATTATAATTTTTGTTTGTAATCGTTTTCAATATCTAATTTAAACAATTTTGAGTTTGACACGAATCGAAAATAGAACAACGGAACGATTCGTTTTTCAACGTGGGGAAAATATAGTTGAAATATTCTGTTTATTCGTATAAGATAAACATTGATGAAATCGTTTGCATCAACCGTTTTGTGCAAACGATTGCATCAAAATATAAAAGGGAAGGAGAAAAGGAAGTTGGCAAAACAAAGGAGAAGGGAGCGGGGGATGATCAAGAGGGTGAGGAGAACGTTATCATTGTTTTTGGCATCGGTGTTGTTGCTGGCATTGACTCCTTTCCAAGCGATTGCCGCTGCGAACGAGGCAGGAAATTCTAACGCTCTAGGGAATGGAGCGCATCGGTGGACGGCCGAATCCACGGTCTCGCAATCACGGACGATCACGCTAGTCGGTAATTTGCAAGATGAATTGGGCCATACGAAAGAATGGGACCCCTCGGCTGCGGCGACCGTGATGCATGATGAAGGAAATGGGCTTTATACATTCACCGGGACACTGCCAGCCGGGACCTATGAGTACAAAATCGCCATCAACGGCAGCTGGGATGAAAATTACGGCGCCGGCGGCCGCAATGGCGCAAATCTGGTGTTGGAGCTGGATCGGCAAACTGAGGTGACGTTTTATTACAATGACCGGACGCATGCGATCGCTGATTCGACATGGTATACGGCGATTGCGAAGGAGAAACAGCCGCGTCTTGTCGGGACGGTGCTGCCGGCCATCGGCTATGAGGAGGAGAACAACGGATGGACTCCGGGGACATCGACCGCACTGTTGACTGATGATGATTTGGATTCGGTGTACACGTTTACGACGCAGGTGCCGAAAGGATCGTATGAATATAAAATTGTGCTCGGGACGAATTGGGATGAAAACTATCCGCAAGAAAATGCACGCTTAAACGTGTTGGAGACAACGACGATTACGTTCTTTTTCAATGCGAAAACAAAAGAAGTATACACCGACTATCATCCTCAAGGTTCTGATGGCATCGTTCAAAAAGAGCGGTTGAAACACAATACATGGGATGCGTTATACCGCCAGCCGTTTGGCGCGGTGAAAGCGGGAACGAAGGTGACGCTTCGTCTTGCGGCGAAAAAAGGCGATTTGACGAAGGCGGATGTGTATGTGAAAAATGCGACGACCGGAACCGCCAAAGTCTATACGATGGAAAAAGTCGGCGTGCTCGGGGATGATGAATATTGGGAGGCTGTGTTCACCCCTTCTGCGCCGGGGGTGTACGGGTATAAATTTATTGCTCAAGATGCCGGAACGAAAGTGGAATACGGCGAAGATACGCAAGAAGGGCAATGGGGGAAAGCCGTGGACAGCCGTGCAGAGCTGTTCCAGTTGACGGTGTATGACCCGAATTACAGGACGCCTGACTGGATGAAAGAGGCGGTCGTGTATCAAATTTTCCCGGATCGGTTCTTCAACGGCAATCCTTCTAATGACAACAGCAAGCAGCAGGCACGTGGGGCGCAGCCGATTGAGCATCGCGATTGGTCGGAGTTGCCCGATAATCCGCGTCTCAAAGGGACGAGCGGCTACGATGGCGACGGCGAATGGTCGAATGACTTTTTCGGCGGAGACATCGCCGGAATTGAACAAAAGTTGGATTATTTGCAGTCGCTTGGGGTGAACACGATTTACTTAAATCCGATCGCCAATGCACCGTCAAACCATAAATACGATGCAAGCAATTACAAAGAATTGGATCCGATGTTTGGGTCTCCGGAAGAGTTTCAATCGTTTGTGCAGGCGCTTGCGAACCGGGGGATGCATCTCATCTTAGACGGGGTGTTCAACCACGTATCCGACGATTCGATTTACTTTGACCGCTACCACCGCTATCCGACCGTCGGTGCGTATGAATATTGGGAAGCGGTTTACGATTTGATGAACGAAAAAGGATTGAGCGAGGAAGAAGCGCGGAAACAAGTGGAAGAGAAGTTCAAACAAGAGGGACAGACGTTCAGCCCGTATGGGTTTCACCTTTGGTTCAATATTGAAAACGAAAAAGTCGATGGTCGTTATAAGTATCAGTCATGGTGGGGCTATGACAGCTTGCCTGAGTTTAAGTCCGTGATAGGGGAGAAGGTATCGTATCCGAGTGAATTAAACAACGATGAGCTCGCGAACTACATTTTTCGCGAATCGGATTCGGTGGCGAAAAGCTGGATTGCCCGCGGCGCCTCTGGGTGGCGGTTGGATGTAGCGAATGAGGTGGATCCGGCGTTTTGGCGCGAGTTTCGCCAAGAGTTGCTTCAAGGATCATACGACCGCGGCCCGACGCTCAAGAACGGGGAACAGCCACTTATCTTAGGAGAAATTTGGGATGACGCTTCAAAATATTTTCTCGGCGACCAGTACGATTCCGTGATGAACTACCGGTTCCGCGGGGCGGTGCTTGATTTTTTGAAAAACGGAAATGCAGAAGAGGCGGACAAGCGACTGACGGCCATAAGGGAAGACTACCCAAGTGAAGCGTTTTATGCGCTGATGAACTTAATTGGTTCGCATGACACAGCGCGGGCGGTCTTTCTGCTTGGGCACGGAACGGATTCATCCGAGCGGGCGGAGCTTGATCCGAATTATAATGAGGAACTTGGGAAAAAGCGGCTCAAGCTGGCGGTGATGTTGCAGATGGGATACCCGGGAGCGCCGACGATTTATTACGGCGATGAAGCGGGAGTAACTGGCTCAAAAGACCCGGACAACCGCCGCACGTATCCGTGGGGCAAAGAAGATCAAAATCTGTTGGCCCATTATCAGAAAGTGGGGCACATTCGCCAGCACCATCAATCGTTGTTGGCCCATGGCGACATCAAGACGGTGTATGCGCAAGGGGATGTATACGTATTTGCCCGCCAATACGGGCGTGAAGTGGCGCTCATTGCCGTCAACCGCGGCAATGAGGACAAGACGGTGGCGCTTGACGTCGCTTCGTTGCTTCCGAACGGCACCGTGCTTACGGATGAGTTGCATGATGGCGGGAAAGCTACGGTCGCTAGCGGAACGTTGACGGTCACGATTCCGGCCTTGGATGGACGGATGATGTTTGGGACGGTGACGGCGGAAATGCCGGCAGCAGTCAGAAATTTGCAGGCGAGCGCTTCGGATGGCCGCGTGACGTTAACGTGGGAAGGAAATGCGTCGAGATACCGAATTTACGAGTCCACGTTAAAAGGGGCCGGTTATACGATGGTGCAAGAGACGGAAACAACTTCGGCCACGATCGGTTCGTTGACGAACGGAACAGCCTATTACTTTGCCGTTGCGGCGGTCGATGAAAACGGGAATGAATCGCCGAAGGTGGAAACGAATCGTGTTGTTCCCCATTATCCGTTGACGAGTGACAATATCGAATTCGTGACAACGTTAAGCGATGCCACACTGGATTTGTCCAAGCCGCAACAAGTGGATGTCAAAGTAAACATCGACGATGTGACAAACAAAGGAGCAGCCGATGGATTGCAAGCAGTGCTGCAAGTCAAAGATCCAAATGATCGAGATTGGAAATCGTACCAAGCTGCTTATGAAGGACAAGACGGCAACGCTAACGTGTTCCGTGCTGCCTTTACTCCCCTCGCTGCAGGGACGTATACGTATCGTTATGCGCTGACGACCAACCTCGGCGAGGAGTGGGTGTATACAGAAGAGAAACAAGTGACGTTTGCGGCAGACAACAGCGACCAAATAGCGCCAGCAGACGCCATCGAGCTGCGGCAGCCTGCGGTTGAATCGGGACAAGTGAATTTATCATGGACGTTTGTTGGGAAAAAAGATGGGGATGCTTATTTGTTAGCCATCGAGCGCAACGGTGATATCGTGCACACAACCACTTCGATCGGCGATTCATTTACAGATTACGATGTCGAAAACGGAACTGAGTATGCGTACGTTGTCAAGCTGTATGACCGCGCCGGAAATGTCGTGGCGTCCAACGCGGTCAAGGTGACACCGGACATTGTGATGGTGAAAGTCATTTTTAAAGTCAAAGCCCCAGACTATACGCCGTTAGATGCCCAGATTACGATTCCGAGCAGCTTGAACGGCTGGAACACAGGCGCATGGGAAATGTCGCGCAATGGCGCGGTGACGCCGGATTGGCAATTTACTACCGAGGTGCAAGAAGGGGAAACGATCACGTATAAGTATGTCAAAGGCGGGTCGTGGGATCAAGAAGGACTGGCTGACCATACGCGCGAAGACAACGGAGATGATGACGTCAGTTATTATGGTTATGGCGCGATCGGCACCGATTTGAAAGTGACCGTTCACAATGAAGGAAACAATACGATGGTTGTGCAAGACCGCATTTTACGATGGATCGATATGCCGGTTGTCATTGAGGAAGTCCAGAAACAAGGAACCAATGTGACCATCAAAGGCAATGCCATTAAAAACGGCGTGTTGACGATCAATGGCGAGCGGGTGCCGATCAACGATCAAATGGCATTCACATACACGTTCATGCCGGCTGCCCACCAAAAAGAAGTGACGATCCATATCGAACCGTCAGTGGAAAGCAAAGCGGCCGTGTTCAAAAACGACGGTGGAGCCATCACGAAAAATACGAAAGATTATGTGCTGAATTTGGAGACGAAGCAATTGCGTGAAGGAACGTTGTCGACGCCGCCTTCCAGCGGGGGAATGCCTGGAAGTAGGGCGACACCAGGAGGCGGAACACCGGGGGGCACAACACCTGAGAACGGTGTGCCGACGGATGGAGAAGGGGCGCCAGTGAAAGTGGAAGACGGGAAAGTGATTGTGAAACCCGCTATCGAAACGAAAGAGCAAAGTGGCAAAGTGACTGAAAAAACAGCATCGATTTCGGCTCGGGATGTCGACAATATGATCCGCTACTTATCGGAGCGGGAAAAAGAAATTGTGGTCTCAGTCGGCAATATCGAAAAAGGGCAGAAAGTGAAAATTGTTGTCCCTGCGTCCCTCTTCCAACAGGCGAGCAAAAAAGTGAGCCGTGCGGTGATTGTGGCTGAAACGGACAAGGTGATGTATAAACTTCCAGTTGCCGAGATCCAAACGCTGCTTCCGGGTGTGGCCAAAGACCTTGGTGTCGATATCGGGAAAATGAATATTACCGTAGGGATGGCGGCCACTGAAGCGCCGGCCTTGCCGTTGAAGGTTGTATCTGATGCCGTGGCATTTCATGTAACAGCTTCTGCAGGAGGAAAGGAAAAGAACATCGACCGATTTAGCCAATATATAGAGCGTGAAGTGACGGTTCAAAAGGCGTTCCAGCCAACGCGGGCGGTTGCGGTTCGTCTGAACGAAGATGGAACAGTAACCGCTGTGCCGACGCTGTTTGTTGGCAATAAAGCGATCATAAAATCGCTGACGAATTCCACGTACATCGTAGTGGAAGGTTCCGCGTCATTTAGGGACACGACAACCCACTGGGCAAAACAATATATCGAAACGTTAGCCGCCAAACAAATGGTCAAAGGAATTTCAGTTACCACTTATGCGCCAAACGCTGAGATGACGCGCGCTCAGTTCGCCGTGCTCCTTGCTCGCGCACTCGGTTTGCCTAGCGCCGTGTATGACGGGAGATTTAAAGATGTAAAAGGGGAAGAATGGTTTGCCCGCACCGGAGAATGGATGGCAGCCGTACAATCCGGCATTATTCAAGGAAAAAGAAACCGCACCTTTGGGCCTGATGAACCGATTACTCGGGCACAGGCGGCAGTGATGATCGAACGAGCGATGAAGCTCCCGTTTGTCCAATACGATTTTGCCCAACTTGATCAGAAGAAAACATTGGCTGATTTTAAAGACCAAGGCCAAATCGGCAACTGGGCGAAAGAGGCCGTTGAAACAATATATCAGGCAGACATCGTCCATGGAAAAGCGAACGGGGATTTTGGCCCGAATGAGGGCGTCACACGGGCGCAAATGGCGAAAATCGTTTGCAGATTTTTGAAAAGCGCTAAATTGATGCCATAGAGGGGACTAAATCCATGATAGTTTTGCACGTGCTGATTTCTAAAATGCAATAACTTTCGGGGAATTGTTTCCGAAAGCAAATAAAAAACCCGAGAGCAATCCGCTTTGCTCTCGGGTTTGATTTAGCCTTATACACTTAAAACGCCCCGAAAACCCCTTCTAAGAAATACTTCGCCATGTCCCGTTTCCGCACTTGTTGGATTGTTTCTTTCGATGGCTTGTTGGTCTCGAGCGGCATCCATACGTTCATTCCTTGTTTTAGGTCGCGGCTCGGGTGAACCATAATGTATTCCTCTCCTGTCAAGCCTTGTTCGATCTCTTGGCGGTTGCCTTGTTTCATTCCTAAGGTGACGCGCCGTTTTTCGAGCTGGCCGTTGCGGATGACGTAGATATACGCCCGATTGTTTTCGCGCCATACGGCCTCAGCAGGAACGGTGATCGCCCCATTTTTTTCTTTTGTCACGATCGTGATGTCGACGTGGTAGCCGAACGGAATCGTTGGTTGCGGCTTAGGAGCACGTTCGGCTTGTTCAATCAGATGTACGGTGAACGGATATTCGCTTTGTTGCCGGAAGCTTGGCTCATTGATCGGAAATGAGCCGATGTCGCTCACGGTGCCGCTTAGTTCGTTCGCTTCGTTCGGGAGGCGGATCGTGACGGCTTGACCGATGGCAAGCTTCCCGACGAGCGATTCGGTGATTTTCCCTTGAATGACGATCGTGTGAGATGCGATCGTGATCAGCGGGCGGGACGGGTTCGATGGATTCGGATCGATGGCTTCAACGATGCCGTCCACTGTGCTTTCGACCGTTTGTTCCTCTTTTTGTTTGAGCAGCTCGGCCCGTTCTTGTTCATATTGTTGCTGCTGCCACTCTAATTCCATTTTTTCACGCTCTGCTTCTTTTGCTTTTTCTTCCCATTGCTGTTTTTCAACGCTGTTTTCTGGTGCGGCAGCGGCCATGGACTGATAGCTTTCGATCTCTTCGGACAGTTGGCTAAGCTGCATGCCTAGTTGTTGTTGCTTCGACGTGAGCTGGGCAAGCTCACGGTCGATGACGTCTGTGCGGTAGCGCAACAGCGGGGTGCCAGGCTGAACGGGTTGCCCTTTCTTCACGAGAATGTCATCGATGGCGCCACGCTGCGGGTCGTAATAGATGAATGTCCGCTCTGCTGGAGCGGTAAAGCCTGTTGTTTTGATCGTTTCTTGCACGTTTTGTTGTTTTGGTTTCGTCCATTCTTTCGCGTAAGCCGATTTGGGCACACGGCTGTCATCGGCGAACGCTGCGTAAAACTGGACGCCGATGAGGCCGATGGCCAAGACGGCGGTCAACGCTCGTTTCACGGTGACCTCTCCTTTCATGATTGGAACCATTCGAATGGGAATTCCGTACAGACGGCCGCGAAAAAGGCGATTACGAGATCAACGACGATGACTGTCACAGCGATGCGGCCGATCGATCGATCTGTGAGGATGCGCAAGGCAACCATCTGTATATATACGGCCCAAACGGAAAAGAGCGAAACAGAGTGCAACAGCGCCCATACGAACCGGTCGTCCGTCAAATAAGGACCCCAGACGCCGAGCGAAAACGGCGAGGTCAGCGGATCGAGGCCAAACGCCCACTCCAATAGAAGCAACGCCGCTTCTCCTATGAGAAAAATGAGCCAAACGGGGAGTTGGGCGGCGATCAGTTTCGCTAAATCGGTTTCCTCAAACAACGCATAAAACGCAAGTGAGCTGATGGAGAAAAAAAGCAACGGAACGACCATCCCGCCCACGATGTGCCCAGCAGCAAACAACAAATGCAACAGTGTCCGCTGTTCACCGGTATACTGGGGAAGATGTTTGGTCAACTCTTCCGTCCCGACGCCGATATACGCACGGACAAACGAAAGAAGAGCAGAGAAGAACAGAAAAAGCAAAAGGACTGGGATGACGCGTTTCACTCGTTCCGCTTCTTTTAGTTGCCAAAAAGCGATGTTCGGGTGAAGCAATTCCTTCCACGGATGGCTTCGGTAAATCATGTCGTCTATTCCTCCATCAATCGGTGTAGGCATAATCATATTTTAGTATAAACGAAGTCTATATGTCACGATTGGACATTTTTTGATAGATTGGTTTTTTTAGTGAGAAATTTAGTGGTAAAATGATAGAGATATAGTCATAGTCAAATAGAAATAAAACGGAGGGATGGATCATTGAGGTATCGGTTCGTTTGGTTTGCTTTTTTCCTTTTCCTGCTTTTTGGGTGGGAAAAAAGCGGGCAAGCGGAGACTACGGTCCCATTGTTTATTCAATCAAAAGGGGCATCGGCGCCGGTATACGCCTATGTGGCGAATGAAGTGCAACAAGTTGGAACGATGTATAGCGGCAGGGTATTTGAAGTCGTTGATGAAAATGAACACTATTTTTTCATCCAATACGGGTTTGTCAAAGGGATGGTCAAAAAGAACGAAGCGAAGCTTGGGCGCCCGTATGCTTTCAACCACGAATCGGATCGGCTGCGAAAAAGTGTGATAACGACGCGAGAAGCGCAGGTGTATAGTTTTCAAAATGGAAGGAAACAGGCGATCGGTTCCATCCAGCCTGGAGTCCGTTATCCGGTCAAAGCCGAGACCGATTTGTTTTATTTGATTGAATTCGGTGGGCGGGACGGATACGTTTATAAGCATGTGACGGAAAAGGATCACGGTGTGCCGGTGTTGTTGTACCATCATATATTGGATGATTCTGATGAGCCGCTGTTTCGTTCGACAACCACGGTTCCGTTCAGTCAGTTTTTCGAAGAAATGACATACTTAAAAGAGAACGGCTATACGGCGATTACTCCAGATCTGTTGCTTGCCTATGTGCGAAACGAGCAGTTGCTGCCGCCGAAGTCAGTGCTCATTACGTTTGATGACGGATTGAAGTCAACGTACATATATGCGTACCCATTGCTTAAGCGGTACGGTTTTCGGGCAACGGTGTTTATGATTACGGGAAGAATGCGCCCGGCTCCGCAGCCGTTCGACCCGGCAGGCTTGCAGTTTTTAAGCAAACAAGAAATCGTCCAAATGCGTGATATTATTGCGTTTGAAAGCCATACGAACCATTTTCACTTGTCGGATCAGGAATATGGCCCGTATTTGCTGTTTAAGCCATATGAGGACGTGATGGCTGATTTACTGGCGAGCAAAGAAAAAATCGGGGCGACAGCCATCGCGTACCCGTTTGGCGCCTATGATCAACGGGTCGTCGATATGGTCCAACAAGCGGGATTTACCATGGCGTTTACGACGAAAAAAGGGACCGTTTATCCTGGGGAATCGGTGTTTGAGTTGAGACGACAATGGGTGTATCCACACATTTCGCTTCGTCAGTTTGAACGGTTATTGCAGCCGTAGCCAAAAGCCGCCTATTCCGCTTTTATGGAGAGGCGGCTTTTTTGCGGCTTGGGCGCCATGGGATTGAGGAGAGAAACAGCCCGATCCATAAAAACAAAATCGGCATTAATGGGAGATTGTATCTCGGGTAGGCGAAAAAGACATTGTTTAATGCCGTAAAGTAAGTGATGAGCAAAAGGAAAAACAACAGCTCGCGCCGCTGCCACCTCAAGGTCAATATAGCGAACAAAGCGGAGGCGAACGCCAGACGGACGATGCGTTGGTGCCAGGCGGTCATTTCTTGCTTCGAAACGCCAAAAATTTCGATCCAATAGAATGGCTGTCCCCATTGTGTTTTCGTTTTTTTGATCGTATAGCTCTCCCACCATTGTTTTGGGTTGGCATGGTACCACGTTTTGATTCGCTCGATGGCGATCGCTTTTTTTACTTTTTCTTTTTCATAATGGCTCATGTGAGGATGCTGTGTTTCGATCGTGTTGACGACCTCTTTATACGATGGGCCATAACGGTAGCCGTACCCTTGATATGTACCAAGCAAGAGCGGGTCGCCGGAGCTGCCGGTCAGTGGGATGAACTCCCCGTAATGCATGTAGTTTCGCACCCACCAGGGACTCAACGCGAGAACGACAAGTACGGCTGCTATGGCCGCTTGCTTGATTGCCAGCCGAAGCGGGTAGCGAATGAGCAAAAAATAGCCGAGCAGGGCGAATGGAATAAGGGCGATCGTCGGTCGGAAAAACAGGCAAAACAAATAGGCGGCCATCAGCTTATAAAAATCGGCCATGTGCCGATGGCGGCCAAGGCGAATGGTGAAACGGATGAACAACAGGAAACCGAACAAAAACGGCGCTTCGGTCAGCGTTAAATTGTCGGTTTCGATCAAAGGGATAAACAGTGCTGTGCCTAGGGCGGCGATCACGCCCGCCCACGGGCGGCCGAGATCGTTGCCAAGCAAATAGATCAAATAAACATTTCCGACGCCAAAGGCGATCATTACGAGTTTGGCGGCATACAGGCCGATCGCGCCTGAACCGAAAACGGAAAACACAGCGGCGAGCAACAGCGGCATGCCTGGCATAATGTGGACGGTCGGCTCATCGGGGCGATGATAGGTGAGCATGCCCGCTTCAAGCAACTGTTTCGCGCTGCGGACGTATCCCATATCGTCGCTGTTCAGCGTCAAATGCAGCCCGTATGTCCATAAAGCGAGAAGGCGCAAAGCGAAAGCAAGGAACACCACGAGCCAAGCGGCGATTTTCGGATGAAAGCGAAACGACATCGTTGTCACTCCTTTAAGTGATCGTTACGAGCCATGGGCGGAAAAACCGATGAATGAGACCCCGAGCATAATGAGGATCACGCCAATGATTTTTGGGACAGAAAGCGGCTCGTGAAAGAGCGCATAGGCGCCGAATACCGCCAGCACGTAGGCGATGCTTTGCAACGGGTAGGCGACGCTAAGCGGAACGCGCGACAAAATGAACAGCCAGATGACGGTCGCCGCTCCGTATACGACCAATCCAAGCAAAATCCACGGTGAGAATAATAGCTTGATGATGGAGATAACGTCTAGCTCGAACTTCTGCCGTGCCATGCCGTATTTCCATAAAAACTGGCCAGCGACAAGAAGAACGGTGTTGAGTCCGATCCATAGCCAATTACTAATGTTCATCCTTCTCTTCCCCATGTTCGTTTGTTTTCTGTTTCTGTTTGATTAAGGCGATTTCTTGAATGAGCGTCTTGATTTTTTCCTCATGTTGGGAAAGGACGATCGATTGGTACATCAAGACGTTCAAAACGACTAAAAAGGCGATGGCAAAAATGAGCGTCGGCATATAAGAAATGCCAAGCATGGCCGCAAAATGGTTGAGCGGCTCTAGGCCAAAAGCGATCAACAGCCCGATGATGGATAAAGAAAACCAAAGAAATGCTTGCTTGTCCCGCAATCGGTTGCGAACCGAATAGGAAATGACTTGAATCAAGAATAGAAAAGCCAATGCCACTGTAATCCATTGAACGCTACTCATGACCTTTCACCTCTTTTACGAAAAGATCGCGCGAATTAATGAGGTGAACGTGACTTTCGTCATATAGTACAGCGATTTAAACGGGGTAATGGATGACCGCCCCCCTTGGCGCGCATTCATTTCCACTTTCACTTCTTTAATTTGATATCCTTTTTTGGCAAGGTGGGCGATGACTTCCACTTCGGGATAATCAATTGGATACTCGCGGGCAAACTCACGAATCACACGGTGATTGACAATGCGATACCCTGATGTCGGATCGGTAATTTTCACACCGCACGCGAAGTAAAGCAAGTAACAGAAATAAAGAATGCCGAGACGGCGGAACGGGCTTCCTTTATAATTCGTTTTTTCGACAAAGCGGGAACCAATGACCATGTCATAGCCGGACGTGGTGATTTCCCTAACGAGCGTTTTTAAATCGTTCGGATCGTGTTGGCCGTCAGCATCAAGCTGAATGGCGTAGTCATAACCGCGCTCGAGCGCATAGCGATACCCGGTTTGCATCGCTCCGCCAATGCCTAAATTGACAGGCAAATCAAGGTGGTGGAACCCGGACTGGTCAAGAATATCGCCCGTTCGATCGGTCGAACCATCGTTAATCACGATATAATCATACGGGCATGTGCGCTGCAAGTTGAGCACCGTATTTCGGATAGTTGCTTCCTCGTTATACGCCGGGATGATGATTAATACTTTCACCGTTCTCCCTCCCTTGCATAACTAGAGGTGCCTGTTCAATCGACTAGTATAGCATGGTGATATGAGGATGTCATGCCAAGTGCCAACGCCAAACGGAACACTGATACGGTAGTATGTCCTAAACAGAGGGGAGTTATGCGTTTGGCTATAAAAGCGAGGAAATAAATAGGGGGATTGTGCCGAGAGAGCACACATCAGCGATGAAATGGAGGCGATTCCAATGCACAGCGAAAACGTCGTGTCGTCATGAGAGAACGGCTTGATAACAACGGAGCGAGAGTGACGATGATCGCATCTTCCTCCTGCCCAAACGAAAAAACGGGCTTTATGCCCTCGTGTGTAGTAAAAAAAAGCGCCAGCCTTCTGCACGAGAGACTGGCTTATCAACCTCAACCCTATCGACATCATTCTACATCTTTCGACAAAATTTGTCGACAAGTAATTTATTCATCGACAGGATAATGATGGTGCAAGAGGGGGAACTTGGTGGCCGCCGTTTTCATGTTTGTACGGAAATTTTATAAGATTGGATGAATACCCAAAAACTAACATATCGTCAGTTCGTTTCGTCTAGATTATAAATTTGGTATAATAAATAAGAATTCGTCATAGAGGAGCGAAATACGAATGCTTTCACTCTTAAAAAGAGCGATTGGCTATACAAATGAACGGCAGTTAAAAAAATATATGCAAGTGGTTGAGCAAATTAACCGGTTGGAACCGCAGATGGAAAAACTGACCGATGCCGAGTTGCGTGGGAAGACCGATGAGTTGAAAGAACAGCTTGCTTCCGGCAAGTCAGTGAATGATATTCAAGTGGAAGCGTTCGCGGTTGTTCGTGAAGCGGCGAAACGAGTGCTCGGGATGCGCCATTTTGACGTTCAGTTGATCGGCGGTCTAGTTTTGGCCGAAGGAAACATTGCAGAAATGCCAACGGGGGAGGGGAAAACGCTCGTTGCTTCCCTCCCCAGCTACTTGCGGGCGTTAGAAGGAAAAGGGGTACATGTCATTACGGTGAACGACTATTTGGCGAAGCGCGACCGAAATTTAATCGGCCAGATTCATGAATTTCTCGGCTTGACGGTCGGACTCAACTTGCCGTTAATGTCACCGCAGGAAAAAAAGCGGGCGTACCAAGCCGACATTACATACGGCATCGGCACGGAGTTTGGGTTTGACTATTTGCGTGATCATATGGTGTACGATGCTTCAGACAAAGTGCAACGTCCATACCATTATGCGATCATCGACGAAATTGACAGCGTGTTGATCGACGAAGCAAAAACGCCGCTCATTATTGCGGGCAAAACGCGTTCAAGCACCAAGCTTCACTATATCGCGGCGAAAGTAGTCAAGCGGTTTGAACGGAAGGTCGACTACATATACGACAGGGAGACGAAAACGGTTAACCTGACAGATGAAGGCATTGAGAAGGTAGAGAGAGCGTTTGGTGTTGATAACTTGTATGATGTAGAGCATCAAGTGTTATACCACTACGTCATTCAAGCGTTGCGGGCGCACGTTTTATTTGAACGGGATGTGGATTACATCATCCGCGATGGAAAAGTATTGCTCGTTGACGCCTTTACCGGACGCGTGATGGAAGGCCGCTCGCTAAGCGACGGCCTTCACCAAGCGATTGAGGCGAAAGAAGGGCTCGAAATTACGGAAGAGAACAAGACATACGCCTCGATTACCATTCAAAATTATTTCCGTATGTACCCGATTTTATCCGGGATGACGGGAACAGCAAAAACGGAAGAAAAAGAGTTCCAACGCATTTATGGGATGGACGTCATTCCGATCCCGACTAACAAGCCGAAAATCCGCGTTGACCTGCCTGACCGGGTGTATATGACCCGCCATGATAAATACGTTGCCGCCGCGAAAGAAGTGAAACGCCGCCATGAGAGCGGGCAACCGGTGTTAATTGGGACAACGTCGATTTTGCAGTCGGAAGAAGTGGCGAAGTATTTAGATCAGGAGCAAGTCCCATACGAACTGCTCAATGCGAAAACGGTTGAACAGGAGGTGGAAGTGATCGCCCGGGCCGGACAACGCGGGCGGGTGACGATTGCCACGAACATTGCCGGCCGCGGGACGGATATTTTGCTTGGCGAAGGAGTCGATGAGCTTGGCGGGCTCCATGTTCTCGGCACGGAGCGCCATGAAAGCCGGCGGATTGACAACCAGTTGAAAGGACGGGCTGGCCGCCAAGGGGACCCCGGGTCAAGCCAGTTTTTCATTTCCCTTGAGGATGATATGTTCCGGCGCTTTGCGGCGGAGGAAACAGAAAAGTTAAAGGCGAAGCTGAAAACGGATGAGACGGGATGCATTTTGAACAAGGACATTCATGAGTTTGTCGATAAAGTGCAGCGAATCGTGGAAGGAATGAATTTCTCGGTCAGAGAGTATAACTTAAAGCTCGATGATGTCATGAATGAACAGCGCAACGTCATTTACCAAATCCGTGATCGGGTGCTCGAGGAAAGCGACCGTGTGGCGCTTGTCATTCCGATGATTCGCTCCGCTTGTGACCGGATTGTGGATGCGTACGCCTTGCCGGAACAAATTCCTGAGGAATGGGATGTCGAACGTATGGCGGAAGAATTGAACCGAATCATATACCGAACTCCGATTCAGTTTGACCGCCCCCCGGCCGATGTGGAAGATGTCAAACGAAACGTTGCGGAAGCCGTTGATTCGTACGTAGCGTTTCTTGAGAAGAAAAAAGCGCACGACCAGCTGCAAGCGTTGTTGAGAAGCGTGATGTTGACCGTCATTGATGATCATTGGATGCGTCATTTGGATCAGATGGCGCTGTTAAAAGAAGGAATAGGGTTGCGCCATTACCAACAAGAAGACCCCATTCGTCTATACCAAAAAGAAGGATTTGAGATGTTCCAGGCGATGTATGAAGGGATCGAAAAAGAGATCAGTGTTCATACGGCGCGATTGCTTCAATCGTTAGAACAGGAAGAAAGCCAATCATAAGGGGGAATGTTCCTTGTTTTCATTTTTTAAAAAAAAGAAAAAAAGCGGTGGCGATACAACCGTAGCAGCTCAAGAAATCATGGAAGAAGCAGGGGAAGTCACGAGCGAGGAAGACGTATATCCTGAATTATCGCTTCATCCATCTTGGAACGTGCCCGCCGAAGAGCAATACGTGCTTCAGTTTTTAAACAATGAACTGCCACCGTTAAAACCTAACCAAATTTCGTTGTCGGGCATCAGTTGGTCAAAAGAAGTGGATGGAATTGTCGTATCAGCGTTTGTGCGCCATAGCTTGCCAAAGTCGATTCAAATCGGTCGTGTTCCTTTATTATTGCTTCGGGAAGACGGGAGCGTCTTGGCGCGCAAAGAATTTGATTTGCGGGAGCTCGGCGAACTTCCGCCGAAAACAAGCCGCCCGTGGCGTTTTATCTTCGGCCATGATACATTGCGGATGGATGAGATCCCGAGTGAGGGGTGGAAGCTGGCGTTTGAATTGAAGCCGAAACATCGGCTCGAGTTAGACAAGAGCTGGGAGGAAGCGCTGCCGAAAACGGAAAAAGAGGCGCTGCGGCGCTTAGTCGATGAGTTGGGGCCGCCCAAGGCCGGCGAAGTGAACTTTTTTGGCCTTCAAGCTGTTGTGGCAGATGGCGAACTCCGTGTGGCCGTGCTGATTCGTAACGGCAGTGACAAGACGATTTATCTTGAGCAGCTGCCGCTTCAAGTGGAAGATGCGGCAGGGGATGTCGTTGCCCAGGGCGGCTTTAAATTAGATCGCCTAGAGATTAAAGCGAACACGAGCAAACCGTGGACATTCATTTTTCCGCCATCGCTCGTCCAAAAAGAAGAGCCGGATTTCAGCCATTGGAAACTTGGCATCATCCAATCGTAATTTGCCGCTGATCCGCTATAAGATGCAAAAAAAGCGCTCTGCCGCTTGGCAGAGCGCTCTTTATTATGGAAAAAGGAAGATATCCGCATCAGCAAGCAGATATCTTCCCCGGCCTCAACCCCGTCCATCGCCCCTTCGGCTATACCCCATGCAAAACGGAGGACGGTCCTCATTCTTTATTGTATCATAACCGGCGTCTCAGACAAGCCAAAATGTGAAAATATTATACAAAATGCATGAATTATCCTCTATATCCATTCCCTTCATCCTAAAAATGTAAATTAACGCCCCGCTTTTCATCCGTACTTGCGAATGATTATAAGGGTAAAGGCATTCAACTAGTGAAAATTAAATATTTAATAGTTTTGTTGTCTATGATATAATCCTCAATGGTGCGACTCTATTTTTTATAGTGTTTTCTTTGTTCACCGCTTTTATGCAAACGATTTGTTGTTGGTAGCCCAACATATTGGCAAACAATGAAAAAATCGATGGACAAGAAAATGAAATGGATGGTTATGATAAGATTAAGGAGGATTTTTTATGGGTTACTTTTTGACCTTACTGCTTTGCTTCTTTGCCTCCGTGATCATTACACCGCTGGTGAAAAAGCTGGCGTTTATCGTGGGCGCCACCGATCGGCCGAATCAGCGGAAAGTGCATCAAAAAATTATGCCGCGGTTGGGCGGATTAGCCATATATATTGCCTTTATCATTGGTGTGCTGGTTTTGGATCCAGATAACGCTTTGGAAACGCACATTTTGTTAGGCAGCGTTATCATTATTATTACCGGCATGCTTGACGATTTAATCGAACTTTCCCCAAAAGTCAAGCTGGCTGGCCAGCTGTTAGCTGCGTTTGTCGTTGTCGTGTTTGGCGGAATTCAAGTGGAATACATTAATTTGCCGTTTGGCTCGCAACTGCATTTTGGCGTGTTCAGCATTCCCCTTACGATCCTTTGGATCGTCGGCATTACGAACGCCATCAACTTAATCGACGGCTTGGATGGATTAGCGGCTGGCGTCTCTGCCATCGCCTTAGTCACCGTCACGTGGATGGCGTTTTTAAAAGGCGACTTGTTTGTCGCTGGCATGAGCATCATTTTGATCGGCAGCATCTTAGGGTTTTTAGTTTATAATTTCCACCCTGCCAAAATTTTTATGGGTGACACAGGGGCGCTCTTTTTAGGGTATATGATCTCTGTGCTGTCGTTGTTAGGATTTAAAAACGTCACAGCGATTTCGTTTATTATTCCGGTGATCATTTTAGGGGTGCCGATTTCTGACACGTTTTTCGCCATCATTCGCCGCTTGTTGAAGCGGCAGCCGCTGTCTGCGCCAGACAAGTCACATTTGCACCATTGCTTGCTTCGGCTCGGATACAGCCACCGCCAAACGGTGCTCATTATTTACGGTGTGAGCGCTTTGTTTGGATTGATCGCCGTCATTTTATCCAAAGCAGCCGCTTGGGTATCACTCATTATTTTGACCATTGTCGTGTTGGCGCTCGAAGTGATGGCGGAGAAAATTGGCTTAGTCGGCCATAATTACCGACCGATTTTACGAATCGTCCAAGGCATTCGTTATGTAAACGGAAAGATGAAATAGACGAGCTGTCCCAAGACGCGGGACAGCTTTTTTATACGCGTGGAAGGGGGATTGATCATTGAAACCATAGCGTTGCTATGGCCTTTCTTGAACGGAGAATCTTGATAAAAGACGCGTTTGGTTAAGAAGATCCCCATTTCTCAGCTTGAGCGCAGGAGAGCGTTTGGACGACCATGTGATGGAGAGGACATTCATTATTTTTGTTGGGATTCTAATGGAAAATAGGTCCGACAAAAAAGATATGTCTCAAATGGAGAAATCCTAAAAGCGCGGTGGCATCATCCATAATGTGAGGCAACCATCAGCTTTTCTACTGGAGAAACTCACATTTTCAGGAGGTGGCAACCGCGTTGTTGACGGGAGAGCACCGTTTTTCATGAACGCTCTAAGCCCCCTTGCTCTTGGCTGCGGACAAGAATCATTCATTGGAGGAGAAACGGTTGGTTTTTAACGCCAAAATTAAAATAGGTGTCCCGCTACGTTCGAGACACCCATTGTGCGTTTCAATTTCTCTCTTCACTTCGTTGTTGTTCAGCTGACGCATGCAACTGGGAGCGAAGGGCATCGGAGATTTGTTGTACCGATTCTTCATCCAATCGATAGTAATACACTCCATCATTATCATCCGTTCCTTGTAAGACAAGCGATTCGGTTTGAAGCGGGTTGCCGGTTGATACATAGTAAATCAATGCCTTGATGTCATTAAAAGTGAAGTTTGTTTTCATATTGCTTCCAATCGCTTCAATGACATCATCATATTTCGAAATCGAACCAGCGTGGCTCGCCTTTTTCAAGATGGCTTGCAAAATTTGCTGTTGCCGCTTGCCGCGTTCAATATCATTGTCCTTTTTACGTGTCCTCGCCAATGCCAAAGCTTCTTCGCCATTTAGATGTTGATATCCTTTTTTTAGGACAATGGCGTTCCGATGGTCTTCAGCATCTTTTTCCCGAATGTCATATGGCACTTCCACTTCAATGCCGCCGAGCGCATCGACAACATCGATAAAGGCGTAAAAGTTCATCTTGACGTAGTAATCGATCGGGACATCGAATAAACGTTCGACGGATTCAATGGTACATTTCGTTCCCCCGTAAGCATGGGCGTGAGTAATTTTATCGTACTTATCCTCACAAGGGATGTATACATACGAATCGCGCGGGATGCTCACCATTTTCACCTGTTGCGTATCAGCGTTAAAAGCGGCCAAAATTAAAGCATCCGATCGCGTATCACTCTGGAAGTTGCGTGTTTTGCTGTCGTCAATGCCGATAAACAACACAGTGAAACTATCCTTTTTTGGGTCAAGATGGTCGCCCGTATTTCCTTTTGTGCCAATCTCCTCATATGCCTCATTCATGGCTGTTTTCATTTTATGCATTAAAAAAGAAGCATAACCGAGACCGCTGGCGGCCAATACTAGAAAAAGCAGCAAACACCCAAACGCGAGGCGCCGTCTTCGCTTTTTTTTCTTCATTTTCTTTCGATGAAGTTTTCGTTCGTTGGTCATCATGAAGGAGCTCCTTTTCACTCGTTTTCGTTCTTACGGACGGGAAGGAAGATCGGTTTCAACGTACTCTGTTTCTCCCCCTTGAATGTCTGCCCTTCCGTTCGTTAATTCGGTCACCCATTCACTAAACAAAAGCTGGGTGTCTTCTGGAACGAGAACATCAAATGTGACGCGGTCGGTATAATGGGTATTTTTTATAGTATATACGGAAGACCGCAATTCATTTTCCACTTTTCCAAGCCATGTGTAGTCAATCGTGACATGCATAATGCGCATGAGACGGCGCTCGACGATGCCTGCGGCGTTCAAGCCTTCGGTGACGGCGCGGCCGTAAGCGCGCACCAATCCGCCCGCACCGAGCTTAATGCCGCCGAAGTAGCGGGTGACAACGGCGACGGTGTCTTTCACCCCTTTTTTCTTCAGCACTTCAAGCATCGGCACCCCTGCGGTGCCGCTCGGTTCACCGTCGTCATTTGCCTTTTGGATTTGATCATGCTCGCCGATCAAATAGGCGGAGCAGTTGTGTGTCGCATCCCAATGTTTTTTTTTGATTTGTTGAATAAACGCGACCGCTTCCTCTTCCGTTTCAGCGCGGTTGATGTAGCAAATAAACCGTGACTTTTCGATCACGATTTCGTGTTCGCCGTATCCTTTGACGGTGTAATAGTTTTGTAACAAAGCAAAACACCTCGATGATGAAAAGCGTGGGAATTTTTGCTTTTGCTGATTTTTTGCATAAACAGCTAGCGCTTTACCCTAACTATGGTAAACTGAAGATAAAAGATTGATAGATAGGGCATGCTTTTACTATTATAAATCGACAACTTTTTTCCTTCAAATAAATTTTATTGGCGCTCGTGCATACTGCTTGGCAGCGCTGCTGGAGGTTGGCAAATGGAAGGGGAAAAACGTTGGGATGTAAAGCAGTTAGATGAAATTCTCGAAAAAATGATCGACACCGTTCAACATAGCAAAGATGAAATTTTTCAGATCGGTGAGCAGTCGCGCCAGGAACAGGATCGTTTGTTGCGCGAGTTGGAAGAGGTGAAGCGGCTGACCGTGCAGACGATTGAAGAGGCGGATCGGCTCGAAGCGGAAGCGCGCCAGGCGCGCCGCCGCTTGTCGGAAGTGAGCCAACACTTTTCGTCCCATTCCGAACAAGATATTCGCGAGGCGTATGAAGCAGCGCATGAACTGCACATGAGGCTGACGGTGGTGCGCGAGCGGGAGAAACAATTGCGCCTGCGCCGTGATGAGCTCGAGCGGCGGTTAGCGAGCCTGTTGCAAATCATCGAGCGCGCCGATCATTTGGTCGGGCAAATTACGGTTGTGCTTAACTACTTGAACAGCGATTTCCGCCAAGTCAGCGAAATTATTGAAGGGGCGAGACAAAAACAAGAATTCGGCCTCAAAATCATTGAAGCGCAAGAGGAAGAGCGGCGGCGGCTGTCGCGGGAGATTCATGACGGCCCAGCGCAGCTGCTCGCCCATGTGCTCCTTCGATCGGATCTCGTTGAAAAGGTGATGAAAGACCGAGGAACTGAGGCGGCGATCGCCGAAATTCGCGATTTTCGCCAAATGGTGCGCTCGGCCTTGTCCGAGGTGCGCCGCATTATTTACGACTTGCGGCCGATGGCGCTCGATGATTTAGGAATAGTTCCGACACTAAAAAAATACCTGCAAACGGCCGAAGAATATAGTAAGGGAGTCCGTATTTCCTTTGTGCATATCGGTGAGGAAATTCGACTGCCGTCGCGGATGGAGGCGGCGGTGTTTCGGCTTGTCCAAGAGTCGGTGCAAAACGCCTTAAAGCATGCCGAAGCGCGCCATATTGACGTCAAAATGGAAGTGACATGTCGACAGTTGCTTGTCAGCGTGAAAGACGACGGCAAAGGGTTTGACCCATCGGTGAAAAAAGAAAATGCGTTCGGCTTGATCGGGATGCGGGAACGTGTCGAGCTGCTCGGCGGCTCGTTGGCGGTTCGCTCGAAACTCGGCGGCGGCACAACCGTATTCATCCGCATCCCACTTGACCGTTCTGCTTTAGAAACAAACAAGGAGGAGAGGAAACGATGAAAACACGCATCGCGATTATCGATGACCACTCGCTGTTCCGCGAGGGCATCAAACGCATTTTAGAATTTGAAGGTGATTTTGAAGTCGTGGCCGAAGGGAGCGACGGAAGTGAAGCGCTTTCGATCGTCGAAACATACCGACCCGATTTGGTGCTGATGGACATTAATATGCCAGATACAAATGGAGTTGAGGCGACAAAACAGCTGATCGAGGCGTATCCCGATACGAAAGTCGTCGTCCTATCGATTCACGACGACGAAAACTACGTCATGCGCGCCCTGCAGACGGGGGCGACGGGGTATTTGCTCAAGGAAATGGATGCCGATACGCTTATCGAAGCGGTGAAAATTGTCGCGGAAGGCGGCTCGTATTTGCATCCGAAAGTGACGCACAATTTGATCCGCGAATACCGTCGATTGACGTCGGAAAGAGGCGGCGTAGCGGTCAAGCGAGAGGTGCGGCGCCCGCTCCATTTATTGACGCGGCGCGAATGCGAAGTGCTCCAGCTTTTAGCTGACGGCAAAAGCAACCGCGCCATCGGCGAAACGCTCTACATTAGCGAGAAAACGGTGAAAAACCACGTCAGCAGCATCTTGCAAAAGTTAAACGTCAACGACCGGACGCAAGCGGTCGTCGTGGCGATCAAAAACGGCTGGGTGGAAGTGCGCTGACCGCGGACCTTTGTCACTATTGGGCGAATTAGGCTGTGTTGTCGCCCATAGCGGGGAGCGCCTGCCGCGGCGATGTTTCGCCCCACGGGGTGGACAAGCATCGGGAAGGTTGGCGTTAGCTGGTCATGACGATCCGTTAAGCTCTTTCCTAACTCTAGCAAGCGATTGTTTTCTTTGCGCGATGAATGGGAGAAATGCGCGGGCTGCTCCCCGCCTGAAGGGTGGCGAAAATCGTCGTTTCCTCACATCAATCGTTTAGAAGAACGGTATCAAGATTGATGAGATAACCACGTTTTGCGTTTCGGTTTCGGTGACACGACGCTCTTTTGGCGGTTTACGGCCATCAACCTTAGGGCGGCCCATGTTGGCGTGATGTTGCCTGTTTCGTTTATGAGTGGTGGGCGGCCCACCGCTTTGGTATAATGGAAGAAAACCCTGAATCAGGAAGGAAGGGCGCCAGTGAAAACGGCAATTGTCACGGATAGTACGGCTTATCTCCCCAAAGAGGTGCGCGAGAGGCTTGACATTCGCATGATTCCGCTCAGCGTCATCTTTGGAGAGGAAGCGTATCGTGAAGAAATCGATATAACCACGGAACAATTTTTTGCGAAAGTGAAGCAGCATCCGACCTTGCCGACGACGTCCCAGCCAGCCGTCGGTGAGTTTGTCGACCTGTTCACCACCCTTCGCGAGGAAGGGTATGATGCGGTCATCAGCATTCACCTATCAAGCGGCATCAGCGGCACGTATCAAGGAGCGGTTACCGCGGGGACGATGGTCGACGGCTTGCGCGTTTTGGCGTACGATTCGGAAATCAGCTGCATGGCGCAAGGATTTTATGCCATGGAAGCGGCGGAAATGGCGCGGGCAGGCCGCAACCCAGAGGACATCATCGCCCGTTTAGACGAAATCAAACAAACGTTGCGCGCGTATTTTATGGTCGATGACTTAGCCCACTTGCAGCGCGGCGGGCGGCTGACAGGCGCGCAGGCGTTCATCGGTGGCCTCTTGCAAATCAAGCCGCTCCTTCGCTTTGAAAACAAAGTGATCGTACCGTTTGAAAAAATCCGCACGCGCAAAAAAGCGGTGAAGCGCATTGAAGAACTGTTCGCCGAAGACGCGGAAAAAGGTGTGCCGCTGAAAGCCGCCATCATCCACGCCAATCAACCAGACGAAGCGCGCCGCTGGCGCGATGAGCTGTCCGCCCGCTACCCGCACATCGAGTTTCTCATCAGCTATTTCGGCCCGGTCATCGCCACTCACGTCGGCGAAGGCGCGCTCGGGTTGACATGGTATCGACCGTAATGGCACAGGCGAGCGAGCTTCGTTCGCATGAGGTCGTTAGTCAACACAACCTGCAAGGCGGCGCTGCTGATCGTGATCGTTCCACTTCGCACCGCCTTGTGCGTTGGAGAACCTTTGCGGTTTGATCTGTCGCGTCTGATTGTTTCTGCTGGCCACGGTGGTTTTACGGAGTTTTAGGGAGTGGATGGATGCTTTTTAAATGGAACCCCTGAACACCTGCACTTCTTTTCGCATCCTTCTAGAGGGCTGGTGATTTAGCGCAAAACACTGCCGATCCCAGCTGTGTTCCAATTGGGGAAACCTTGCCGAAGCAGCTTTCTTTTTGGCAAAACGCCGCTAATTGGCATATGGCTTCCTTTTTTTCACCGGCCTTCTAGAAGATGGGCGAAAAACGCCTGCTTGTCTAACATAAGCGGTTGCAACCATGAGGAAAGTTTTTTGTTGTTCAGTCGTTCATTTCCCCTATACAAACACCGTGTGGTCTACGAAGCCACCGCCCTTCTAAGAGTGTGTGGCAAAATCCCCACTGTTATCTGCATTTTCTTCACTTTGATTGCCACAATTTGTCGAGCCATGTTCATTCTCCAGAAACATTGTCAATATTTCCCCGGGAATTTTGTCGAAAAAGGCTAATGGCCTCAAGGATACGACCTATGTGTCGAACGAAAAGGAGGGATCATGATTGTCTGTTTCCTCACCGCTTATAACATGGCTATACGGCCAGCGGCTTCCGCGAGAACAACTCCCGTTTCCCCATGCCGACATTGATGCTGCTTTGCACGCTAGTTGGCTTCATGAACAGCCTGGACTCATCCAAACATCACGGGGGTGGCGCTGTGGGCGCTGCGGAAATGATAATCAGGCATGGTTCGCTTCGTTGCCGTGCGCCCGCTGTGGGACGGATTGCTGCTATTGCCGCAAATGTTTAACAATGGGCCGCATCAGTTCCTGTACCCGCTTGGTTCATGTGGCGATGCCGCTTCCGTCAGAACGATATGCAGCGCCGCTCGCTTGGAGCGGAACGCTATCTGCCGCTCAGAAGGAAGCGGCGATGGTGGTTAAACAGGCGGTTCTGAATGGACGGGAGCTGCTTGTCTGGGCCGTATGTGGGGCGGGGAAGACGGAGATTTTGTTTCCCGCCATTGCTGCCGCATTGGAGGAAGGGTGGCGCGTTGGCCTCGCCACGCCGCGGATCGATGTCGTCCGCGAACTCGCCCCCCGTTTTCGCCAGGCGTTCCCGAGCGTTCCGCTCACGGTTTGGTACGGAGGAAGCGAGGAGCGCGGGCGGATCGCCCCGCTCGTTCTTTCTACTACTCACCAACTGTTGCGCGCGTATCGCGCATTTGATGTGATGATCATCGATGAAGTCGATGCCTTTCCGTACGCGGTCGAACCGATGCTTGAATACGCCGTCAGCCAGGCGCGGAAAGAACAGTCGAGCCTCATTTATCTGACCGCTACCCCCTCCCGCGCTTGGCAACTTGACATTCGGCGCGGCAAGCGGCAAGCCGCTGTCATTCCCGCCCGCTACCATGGCCGTCCGCTTCCCGTCCCCGCGTTCGAATGGTGCGGAAACTGGCGCAAGCGGCTCGAGCGCGGCCGTTTGCCCGAAAACGTCCTCATTTGGGTTCTTCGCCGTTTGGAACAAGGAAAGCAAGCGTTTTTGTTCGTCCCACACATCGATGAATTGGAGGCGGTCACGCGCCTGTTGCAACAGGTGGATCACCGCATCGTCGGCGTTCACGCCGAAGCCCCAGACCGTGCTGAATACGTTCAGGCGTTTCGGGATGGGCGCGTGCCGCTGTTAGTCACAACGACAATCCTTGAACGAGGAGTGACGGTGCCCAACATCGATGTCGCCGTCCTTGGTGCGGAAGACCGTATTTTCACAGAAAGCGCCCTCGTCCAAATCGCAGGCCGCGTCGGAAGAAGCGCGGCATTTCCCGATGGAGACGTCCGCTTTTTCCACCACGGGAAAACAACGGAAATGGTGCGGGCGCGCCGCCACATTGTCCATATGAATGAGACGGCACAGAAAAGGGGGCTGCTGCATCGATGAACTGCCTTCTTTGCCATTCACCGTACAACCCGATCGCCAGCTGGCGCCAGCTTCTGTTCCTTGAAGACATTGACGTCCTTTGCCCGCGTTGCCGAGGTTCATTTGTGTTCATTGACGGCCGCCTTTGCGAGATGTGCGGCCGTCCACTCGACGAGGCGTCGCCCTCGCCATGTGCCGACTGCCTCTGTTGGCAAGAAGATGAACAGTGGGGAGGGGTGATTGTCAAAAACCGCTCTGTGTACATATACAACGACTGGATGAAAGAAGTCATTGCCTTATGGAAATTCCGCGGTGATTACGTCATCGTCGATGCATTTCGCCGCTCGTTTGTCCATGCATTTCGTCGATCGTTTGGTCGAGGGTGGCACATCGTGCCGATTCCGCTAAGCCCTGAGCGCCTGTATGAACGCGGTTTCAACCAAGCGGAAGCTCTCGCCCGCCTGCTCCCGTCCCCGTCCTTTCCTTGGCTTGCCCGCAAACATTCCGAAAAACAATCGAAAAAAACGCGCCGTGAGCGGCTCGAGACGGACAATCCGTTCTACCTCCCCGACTGTCCGCCGCTTATTGGAAAACGAATCGTCCTCATCGATGACATTTACACAACTGGTGCTACGGTCCGCCGCGCGGCCCACGTGCTGCTTGAGGCAGGAGCGGCGGAAGTTGGGGCGTTGACGTTGGTGAGGGCGTGAGTGGGCTAAACATTTACCCACGGGATGCCGATATAAACAGTAGCAACCCGATCGAGCGGAGAGTGAACGGAGATGGAAATTCGCAACATTTTTATGAAACAGACGATGATCACACCTGACCAGCCTGTTGTGCTGCAAAAAGGTGAAACGTATGACGCAGTGATCAAGGAGAAAAAAGGTGACGAAGCGGTTGTCCATCTCAAAGGAACGGATGTGCGGGTTCGGGCAGAAGGGGAGTGGCCACAGGCAGGACGTGTGACGATCAAGATCGTCGCTGAACAAGAGGGAGTTCCTGTAGCGCGAATCGTTCCCCGCCCCCCACAAGAGATGAATGAACAAGCGGCTCGTTTTTCCACCGCTGAACCGTTGTCGACCGAGCTAAGGCAAGTCGAAGCTTGGCTGCAAAAACACGGGCAATCGTTCACGAAAGAGACCGTTTCCACCTTGCAAACGTTTTTCACCGAAGCTCCAGGCACCATAGAGCAAAAATTAGAAACTGTTCGCATTGTCATCAATAAAAAACTGGAACTGACGAGCACTCACCTTGTCGCTGTGCATGAGGCGCTGCATGGGAAACCGTTAGGGGTGCAATTCGCTGAGATTGCCAACCGACTTGATCCTGACTTTACGCTGGCTAAACGAGAAGAACAAAACGCGACGAAAGAGTTGTCAAAGAACCCGATTGTGGCAGCGGGGCGATTCGAGCGCCAAGCAGGCTGGGCGGAAAAGGCGCCAACCAACCAAGCAGCCGTCCTTCTCCAACAAGTGCGCGAACAAGCCGCTCGTGAGCCGAACTTGTCGAAGGCAGTGGAATACGTCCGCCAACAAGTGGTTCACGCGCCGAATGTAGAACGGAATGCGGCGGATGAAGTGGATCGTGCGTTGCGTGAGACCATTCGCCGAGCAATCAAATCGCTGCAGCAAGAGCCCCGTTTGGAAAAAGCGTTGGACGCCGTTGCAGCGGATATCGCCGAAGCATTCCGCGCCCACCCTCACTGGGAACAAGCATGGTCCGACTCGCTTGCCAGTGCGCGAACGCTGATGGAAAAAGGACGGGAGCTCGCCGCGAGACAGACGGTGTTAAAAACGTTAAATGAGATTGAGGCGTCGCTCCCGTCTGTGTCTACCGATCGCCCGCTGGATGTCGACACCCTATTTGATGGACCATGGCAAGCGGCTTTGTCGCTCGAATCGAAAAACTTTCTCGTGCAAACAGTCACGAAAAAAATGGCGCAGGCCGCGCTTGATTTTAAAACCGTGAAGCGCGATGTGATGCGCCAGCTAGAGACGGTGGCGCAGTTGACGGAAAACAACAACCCCGCCGCCCGCTTACAAGCCGCATCGATGTTGGAAATGGCGATCAAACAGTTGGACAACACCATTTTAAAAAGCGACATCATGCTGTTTACCGATATGACGACGGAAAAACAGTTGATGAAAGCCAGCTCCGCGCTCGCTGAGGCAAAAAAACGGCTTCGCCAAGGCAATGTGTCTGAAGCACGGAAAATGGTGAACGAAGTGAAGAACATGTTAGCGAATCTTGTGTTCAAACCGTCTGAGGCGAGGGTGAAACATTTTGTGAGGATGCAAGGTGAAACAACCGTCGATCCATCCAGAGCGTTTCTGGAACAAATGAACCAAGTCATGCAACCGCCAGCCGATGGGCCATCAGCAAGACACGTGTTTGACACGATTCGCCGTCTCGGCTTGACGCATGAGCATGAAGCGGCCGAATGGCTCGTATTGAAGGGGAGCCAAGAGGAATCGGCATCGCCAAATATGAAGGAAGTGCTTCTGCGGCTGGCGCAAAGTGGAAATGAATCCGTTGCACGACAAGCGGAGCAAGCGTTAACGAATTTGACCGGCCAGCAGCTGCTAAACAAATGGGATGGCACGGCGGGGTGGCAAAGCTTTTTCTTCACCTTGCCGCTGTTATGGCAAAACGAAGTGCAGAACGTTAATGTCTATGTCAACGCCCGCCAACATGGCGAGCGAATCGACTGGGAAAACTGCCAATTGTATTTCCTGCTAGAAACGAGAAAGCTAGGAGATCTCGGCATTTTGCTTCATGCGAATGAGCGGAATTTATCGATTACGCTTCGCAACGACCGTGACGATTTTGCCGAAAAAGCGAAGCCGTTTATCGACATGGCAAAAGAGAAATTGGAAGAGATCGGTTACCGAGTCACAGCGGTGAACGTGGCGAAGCTGACAAACGATGCCCAGCGGAAAGACGAACAACCTTCGTCAGCTCCATCGGCCAGCCCGTATCGACAATTTGCCGAAAGAGGGTATGATGTGACGATATGATGTCGGCCTATTTTAACCAAAAAAAGCGAAAACAAATGAACGGTCCGACGGCGGCGGTCATTCGCTATAACGAAACGAGCGGCCAGGCGCCGACCGTCGTCGCCCAAGGAAGCGGGCATGTGGCGCAAAAGATTATTGAACTCGCCAAACGACACCATGTCCATATTCAAGAAGACCCCATGCTTGTGCAACATTTAGTGCAGCTTGATCTCGGGGATCGCATCCCTCCGCAGCTGTATGCGGTCATTGCCGAAATTTTGATTTTGATTGGAGAAATTGAAAAAAACCATTAAACACTGGCTGATCGACGACCGATATAAATGACAGAGAGCCAATGGGGGTGCAGGGTGTTGGACGTTTTCACCGAGGAATGGATTTACCAGAAAAATTCGCAGCAACTAACAGCGTTGTTATATGAAGGATTAATGGAATGTTTGGAAGAGGCCATCGCGGCCATGAAACAAAAAGACCATTGGAAAGCGAACAAACAGCTGCAAAAAGGAAACGACATCCTTCGCCGTCTCGGCGCTGGGCTGCGTTATGACGCGGGCATCATCGCCCATCAATTGGATGCGCTCTATAACTATATGGCGGAGCGCCTCATTGAGGCCAATATGAAAAAAGACGTCACAGCTGTCCAAGAAGTGCTGCAGCTGACGACCACGATCGCCACGGCGTGGAACGAAGCGCTGCAAAACAGGGCTTTATCTGCGCAGGCGTCACCTAAACAAAAAGCAGCTGCCTACGAACAGTTCATTACGTATGGGGAATAAGAAGCAAAGGGGCGGATTTTCGTGCGAATCAATCATAACATTCAGGCACTCAACGCCTATCGCAACTTAGCGGCCAATCAATCGAGCATTTCGAAAAACTTAGAGCGCCTCTCATCGGGATTGCGCATCAACCGTGCGGCTGATGACGCGGCGGGGCTCGCCATCTCGGAAAAAATGCGCTCGCAAATCCGTGGCCTGCAAATGGCAGAACGCAACGCACTGGATGCCATCTCATTGATCCAAACGGCGGAAGGGGCGTTAAACGAAGTCCATAGCATCTTGCAGCGGATGCGCGAGCTAGCAGTGCAGGCGGCGAATGGTACAAACCAAGATACGGACCGCGAGGCTCTTGACAGCGAGTTTCAACAGTTAATTGAGGAAATTGACCGTATTGGTAAGGACACTCAATTTAATAAGATGAATATACTTGCTGCTAATCAGTCGATCAGTATCCAGCTTGGTGCAAATAATGGACAAACATTGACCATGTCCTGGAATCAACAGTTGAAAACCTCTCTTGGTGAGGACAATGTCAACATCAGCACTTTAAATATCAAAACGGTTACTGACGCCCAGAATGCGATCAGTTCCCTGGACGACGCTATTATCTCTGTATCCAAATCCCGCTCTAAAATGGGCGCCTATCAAAACCGCCTCGAGCACACGATCAACAACTTAACAACCGCGAATGAAAACTTAACTTCCGCCGAATCCCGCATCCGCGATACGGATATGGCGATGGAGATGGCGGAGTTTACGAAAAACAACATCTTGACGCAAGCGGCGCAGGCGATGCTCGCGCAATCGAACCAACTGCCGCAAGGGATTTTGCAGCTGCTAAAAAGCTAATTGAATCCGCAACGGGCGGGGCAATAACGCCTCGCCCTTTTGCTATGATTGTGCGATAATGGTGGTAACAAGAGGTGATGACGATGGAAGTGCAAAAAGTGACGCGCGCTGGGTTGGCGAACGTCAGCCGCAAGGACGACACGGCGATGGAATCGGTGTCATTCACTGAGGTCATGGCGAAGACGCGCCGCGAGGTGATGTGGGAGCGGATCAACGAGCAAGTCCGCCAAATCGAAGAACAAGGGAAAAAGCTCGCTGACTCGCGGACTGTTGAAGATTTGCGCAAATATAAGCAGCTCGTTCGATCGTTTTTGGATGACGCGGTGAAAAACGGCCTTCAGCTGGAAGAGCAGCGCGGATTCAGCCGCGGCGGACGGGCGCGCATCTATAAACTAGTGAAAGAAGTCGACCAAAAGCTGATCGAACTAACGAACGAGGTGTTGAAACACGAACAAAAAGGGCTGGACATTCTGCGGCTGGTCGGCGAGATCCAAGGGCTGATTATTAATATTTATACGTAACCGTTTGATTAGGCAATCGGGAGGGGAAGACGGTGGCGGAACTATCCAATTGTTCGAAGTGCGGGCGGCTGTTTGTCAAGCTATCGACGCGTGATGTTTGCGAATCATGCTATCGTGAGGAAGAGCGGCAGTTTGAGCGCGTTTACGCCTTTTTGCGCAGACGGGAAAATCGAACGGCGACGATGGCGCAAGTGGTTGACGCTACGGGAGTGGAAGAAAAGCTGATTACGAAATGGATTCGCGAGGGGCGGCTGCAGCTCGTTCATTTTCCGAATCTCGGCTATCCGTGCGACTCGTGCGGGAAGATGATCCGCGAGGGGCGGCTGTGCGCTAACTGTTTAGGCAAGCTGCAAGCGGACTTGCGTCAGGCAGAGGCGGAAAAGGAACGAAACCTCCGTTCCCGCCACGCCACTTATTACAGCCAAGATCATAAAGAACGTTAAACAATTTCACCAACGTTCCGATATAAACAATAGCACGATGTAAATAGCGTCGGTCAAGCGAGGTGAACGTGATGAAAATCCATCATATCGGTTCGATGAACGTCAACCCGTATCAACGCCAACTCGCTAAAACCGAGCGGTTGGCAGCAGGAAAGGCGTCTAGCGACCAAGTGGAAATTTCCAAAGAAGCGAAGGAACTGCAAGAAGCAGCAAGCTGGGAACAGGCGCGGCAGGCGAAATTGGATGAGCTGCGCCAACAAATCGAAAACGGTGCGTATACGGTCGACCCGAAGGCAGTCGCCAAACGGATGATCGACTATTACCGAAATCACCGATAAAGGAAGCGGTTCGCGATGACATTTGCCGAACTCATTCACCTATTGCGGGCGCATGTCGAGCTGCATGGAAGCTTGTTAGCGCTGGCGCGGCGGAAGACAGAAGTGTTGAAGAAAAACGACATCGAGGCGTTGTCGGTGCTCTTAGCTGATGAACAAAAACACCTTTTCGCCATTCGCCAACTGGAAGAACGGCGGCGGCGCTGGCTGAAGGAGAAGCTTGGTGACGAATCGGCGACGATCGCCGCGTGCCAAGCGATGGCGAACGGGGAAGAGCGCCAACAGTTGCGCGAGTGTGGAGAGCGGTTGATGGCGGCGGTCAATGCGTTGGCCGAGGCTAATGAGTTAAACCGTCAGCTCATTGAGCAGTCGCTGCAGTTCGTTACGGCCATGGCCGAGACGTTCGCCCCAACGCCATCCACCTACAGCCGCACACAAGAGTACGCGCCATCGCCAGACCGCCCGCTGTTTGAATCGAAAGTGTGAGGGGGAGAACGATGCTCTCGACATTCCATGGACTAGAAGCCGCTCGGCGCGCCATGATGGCCCAACAAGCGGCTTTGTATACGACAGGACATAACATCGCCAACGCCAATACAGAAGGGTACACACGCCAGCGCGTCCAACTCGAGGCGACGCCGCCGTTCCCGACGCCTGGGCTCAATCGCCCGAACATCCCGGGGCAAATGGGGACAGGGGTGGAAGCAAAATCAGTCGAACGGGTGCGCGAATACTTTTTGGACATCCAATATCGTGGCGAAAACAGCAAGCTCGGCTACTGGGAAGCGCGCGCCGACGCGGTGGCGAAAATGGAAGACATCATGAACGAACCGTCCGACAGCGGGCTCGCGAAAACGATGGACCAGTTTTGGCAAGCCCTTCAAGACTTAAGCACCCACCCGGAAAACGAAGGGGCGCGCTCGGTCGTCCGCCAGCGCGGTTTGGCCGTCGTCGAGACGTTCCATTACTTGTCAAATTCACTGACGCAAATCCGTACGGACATCGGCACGCAAATCGGGGTGGCGGTGACGGAGGCCAATTCGCTTTTGAAGCAAATCAGCGATATCAACGCCCGAATCGCCGAAATCGAACCGAACGGCTATTTGCCAAACGACTTATATGACGAGCGCGATCGGTTGATTGACGAACTCTCGGAATATATTGACATTCGAGTCGAGAAACACCCCGTTGGCGGCAATGCCTCGAAAGCGGCAGAAGGCATGTACGATGTATACATCCTCAATGGCAATGAAAAAGTGTATCTCGTCCAAGGACGCAACGCTTTGTCCCTTTCCTTCCCGGACGGCAGCGACGTGGACGGCGATAACGTAAACGAAGTGCCGCCTGATACAGGCGTTGGGGCGCTTGACATGGGTGGAACGGCCGTTTCGTTTTCCTCCCTTCCGAACGGCAAGCTGCGCGGACTTGTGGAAGGATATGGCTATAAGAACGGAACCGACGCCGACGGACAGCCGATCGTGACAGGGCTGTATCCCGAGATGCTCGCCAATTTGGACAAGCTCGCTTATACGTTCGGCACGTTGTTCAACGCCGTTCATCAACAAGGCTATGGTTTAAACGGAAGCACGAATCATCCGTTTTTTGACGGGATCGGCGAGGTGAACGGTGCGGCGAAAACGATCAAGCTCGCCGCCGACACCAATGATTTGGATAACATCGCCGCGGCGACAAAAAGCGGGGAATCAGGAAACGGCAACAACGCCATTAATCTCGCCAATGTTCGCAGCTTGCTTTTGTCCAATGCGACCGCTTCGTTGCAAGACGGCATTTCCGTCAACTTGGCGTCCCTCAATTTGCCGCTTGCCTCAGGCACGGTGGAAACAAACTATCAAGGCTGGATTGGACAACTTGGCGTCGCTGGCGAGCAGGCGAATCGGATGAAACATAACAGCGAAACGCTGCGCCAATCGGTGGAAGAAAGGCGGCAATCGATCAGTTCGGTGTCGTTGGACGAAGAGATGATGAACATGATCAAATTCCAGCACGCCTATAACGCCGCGGCGCGTCAAATTACCGTGATTGACGAGATGCTCGATAAAATCATCAACGGCATGGGCGTCGTCGGAAGGTAGGGGACGAGGATGCGCATTACACAAAGCATGTTGGCGAATAATATGTTGAAACAAATCACTCGAAGCTATGAAAGGTTGGATCAATATCAAACCCAATTGTCAACAGGCAAAAAAATCACCCGCCCGTCGGACGACCCGGTTGTGGCGATGAAGGGAATCGCCTACCGCTCGAATTTAGCGGAAGTTGAACAGTTTAAACGCAATTTCTCGGAAGCGTACAACTGGGTCGAAAACTCCGATGCCGCGCTCGATAAGGCGACACAGGCGTTGCAGCGCATCCGCGAGCTCGTCGTTCAGGCGAGCAACGATACGTACGAAGAGACGCAGCGCCAGGCGATCGCCAAAGAAGTGCGCCAGCTGACCGAACATTTGGTGACGATCGCCAATACGAAAATCGGCGACAAATACATTTTCAACGGCGCCCAAACGACCGAACCGCCCGTCGCGGTGAACGCGGATGGAACGATCGCTGTGTCAACGAATGACCAACAATTGAACATCGAGCTGGCCAAAGGCGTTTACATCTCTGTCAACATTCCGCCAAGCACAGCGTTTGGGGCGGGAGGTGGGCTGTTTTCCGACTTGCAGGATCTAGCTGCTTCTTTGGAAAATCCGGATGCGACAGGGGCTGAACTGACGAGCTATTTGGACAAGCTGGATGACCATTTGACCCATTTACTCGGCGTCCGCGCCGAGCTTGGCGCGCGCATGAACCGAATCGAGCTGATGGAAGACCGCATTGACAGCCAACAAGTGATCGCGGAAAAAATGTTGTCGGACAACGAAGACGTCGACCTTGAGAAAGTCATCATTGACTTAAAAACGCAAGAAAGCGTCCACCGCGCGGCGTTGGCGGTCGGCGCGCGCGTCATTCAGCCGACGTTGGTTGACTTTTTGCGTTAAGGCAGCTTTTTGCCGACGGGCCGTCTAGTTGGGCCAGTCTAGCGGCCACCGTTTCTTTTCGTGCGGTGGTGTCTATCCAGCCTTCGAAAGGAGGAACGACATGCGCGTGCCACAACTGAGGATGGAAGCGACATATGCGAGGCTGGCGGTCTCGACGACACCCGCGCGGCTTGACATCACTCAACCGCCCGCCGAGCTGACGATTGAACAGCCGCCTGCGGAAATGAATATCACTTCCGTTCCTGCGCGCTTGACGATCGACCAGTCGCGGGCGTGGGCGGCGATGAACAATAAGCACGTGTTTGAGCTCATTCGCGATGGCGCCGAAGACGGGCGGCAAGCGGTGCTCAATTTCATCGAGCGCGCCGCCATCCAAGGTGATGAACTGATGCGCATTGAAAACGGCGGCAACCCGCTCGCCGACCAAGCGGCTGCCAACAGCGAAGACCTGCCGCTTGAGTTTAACATCGCCCTCGTTCCGCCGCCGTTTAGCGTCAAGATTGGCTACGAACCGGGGAGGTTGGCGATCGACTGGATCACGCACGCGCCGCGCATCGACGTGAAAGCTCATGCGCCGATCATTCGCTACCAACGGGGGTCTGTCCGAATCGATCTTGCCCAACACCCGTCGCTTCACATTGACGTCGTCATTTGACAAAGCAGGAGGAACGATTCATGAACATCGACACGAAATATCACGGAACCGTGGCGGTGAAGGAAGAAGACATCATCTGCTTCCCCCACGGCCTGCCCGGATTCGCAAACGAGAAGCGGTTCGTCCTTCTCCCGCTCGCCGACACGCCGTTTGTCATCTTGCAGTCGGTCGACACGCCCGCGCTCGGCTTCGTCCTGATCGAACCGTTTTCGTACTTTCCATCATACGAAATCGACCTCGATGACAACACGCTCGAGCAGCTTGACATCGAAAGCGAACGCGACGTCGCGGTGTATGTCATCCTTACCGTAGCCGACCCGTTCGACGACACAACGGCGAACTTGCAGGCGCCAATCGTCATCAACGCCCGAAAGCGGCTCGGCAAGCAAGTCATTTTAACCAACACGGACTACAAAACGAAACATCGCCTCTTCCCAGAAAAAGTGGCGAAATAAAGGAGGCGGCCCGATGCTTGTCTTAACGCGCAAATTGAAAGAAGCGATCCAAATCGGCGATGACATCGAAATCACCGTCCTCGCCATCCAAGGCGATCAAGTGAAACTCGGCATCAACGCACCGAAACACATCGACATCCATCGCAAAGAAGTGTACCTCGCCATTCAAGCGGAAAACAGCGCCGCCTCCGAAGCGCCCGAAGCGTCGCTCGCCGCACTGACGGCCAAGCTGAAACAATGGAAACAACCATAACCCCCAAGCGCCCAAGCGGCGCTTTTTTCGTCCCACCAAAAAATTTTTTCTCTTTTCCTATTAAACTTTTAAAAAATGAGCCGATATAAATAATGAGCGTGGCATATGGCGAAAGGCGGCCGACTTTCGCCCCGTGCCAGCGTGTTCCACAAGGACGTGGAAAAAATCCATTCAAGGAGGAAGAAATTATGCGAATCAACCACAACATCGCGGCGTTGAACACGTATCGCCAACTGACGATCGGTCAAGGCGCCGCAGCGAAAAACATGGAAAAACTGTCTTCCGGTCTGCGCATCAACCGTGCTGGGGATGACGCTGCTGGTCTGGCGATCTCCGAAAAAATGCGCGGACAAATTCGCGGCTTAGAAATGGCAGCGAAAAACTCACAAGATGCGATCTCGTTAATCCAAACAGCAGAAGGTGCATTGAACGAAACACATGCCATCCTTCAACGCATGCGTGAGTTAGCGGTACAAGGTGCGAACGACACAAACACAACAATTGACCGCGACCAAATTCAAAAAGAATTGAACCAATTAATTTCAGAAATTGACCGTATTTCGAGCACGACACAATTTAACACAAAGAACTTGCTTGACGGTTCTTTAAATGCGACGTTCCAAGTTGGAGCGAATAGCGGTCAGATTATTAATTTAACGATTGCAACAATGAACTCTGCAGCTTTAACAGTTGATGGAGGAAGTATTTCTGTCGGTTCAAACGCATTGGCTAGTGCATCGATTGCTAATATTGATAATGCAATCAACGCTGTATCACAAGAGCGTTCAAAACTTGGTGCATTGCAAAACCGCTTAGAGTACACAATTAACAACTTATCTACTTCTGCAGAAAACTTAACAGCAGCAGAATCTCGTATCCGCGACGTAGATTATGCCTTAGCTGCATAAGCAGCAACAGGCACAGTCGTCCTAGCTGGAAACGGCTAGGAGTATCACCGGGTGAATTGCTGGAACCCCCTTAGAGCCTTTGACGCCACAACGTAGCCGGAAACGGCAGACGTGATGGCTCGAAAAGTCAAAGGATTGGGCGACCAGCAGCCAAGCTCCTGTGAGGAAACTCTGGAGAAGGTTCAACGACTAGGACATACCACCTAAGGCGAGAGCTATGGTGATGAAGTCCGTAGGGTGAATAGGATGCTCCATCGTCCTATATCATTCGAAGTGCCCGGCCCCTACCTAGCGAAAAGCTAGCGGGTGAAGAGATAGTCTAGTCATTTGTGAAAGCAAATGTTCGCACGATGGCCAAAGAAATGATGGAGTTTACGAAAAACAACATTCTTACACAAGCAGCACAAGCGATGTTGGCTCAATCCAATCAAATGCCACAAGGTGTATTGCAATTACTTCGGTAATTTGATTGGAAGGGCGTCTTAGCTGGAAACGGCTAAGAGGATGACTGGGTGAATTGCTGGGAAGCCCTGAGAGCCTTTGGCGCCACAACGGAGCTGGAAACGGCAGACGTGACGGCGGAAAAAGCTAAAGGATTGGGCAATCAGCAGCCAAGCTCCTGTGAGGAAACTCTGGAGAAGGTTCAACGACTAGGACATACCACCTAAGGCGAGAGCTATGGTGATGAAGTCCGTAGGGGAAATCCCCGAAGTGCCCAGCCCTTCGCTAGCTAATGGCTAGAAAGGTGAAGATATAGTCTACACAACGATCGAAAGACGTTGCGGCATGGCAAGCCAACCAACAACCGCAAGGAGTATTGCAATTACTCCGTTAATGAAACAGCAAGAGGCCTTAGGTTTTCTAAGGTCTCTTTTTCAGCTTATATATGCCTGTTATAGAATAGCGCAAAGATGAACGATCTGCCTCATCGTTAAACCAGTGATTTGTCTACAAGTATTAATTTGCTGGATATGTTCTTGGGTTAGTTCGATTTGATACGATCTGACTGTTGTTTTATCCATTTTTAACACAGGAAATTTTTGTATAAATAATTTTTGTATGTATGTTCATCTAATAACTTGTTGTGTAAGGTAGGGATTTTCTCTAGGATGGCGTAAATATTTTTAGTAGGTTGAGTAATATGGAGTGTGTTTGGTAAGTAAACAGTTGTCCGCTTTTTAATCACTTTTTTTACATCGGAAGGAATAGCAATTTTACGCTTCATACTTTCATGTATATATGGTCTGATTAGACGAATAAAATAAAACATTTGCCGTTTGTCCTAAAGAATAAGTCTGTTTTGTTATCTAAAGAAAAATTTAGATTATATTGCCGTTTTATTAGTCGAATAAGTTCTTCATTTCCATATTTCGCAAACCCCTCTGTTGATAAAATAACTTTTTTATCTGATTGTGTTCGATTTTTAAATGCCTATCATTTTAATTAATCAATTAGCTAAGTACCGGGTATGAATGTGTTGATTGAGAGGTAATTAGGTACAATGTATTTCTTAACAGTAAGTACATATAATTGTTTTAATTTCTATCATCCTTCTTCACATCTTCCCCTTTTTATCCGATATAAATAGTGGATTAATACATGAATGAAGAAAGAAGGAAGAGCGAGATGAAGCCGTTTTTATCGTTATGTATGATTGTAAAGAATGAAGAAAAGGTGTTACAACGTTGTTTAGACTCGGTATATGGCGTTGTGGATGAAATTGTTATTGTGGATACAGGTTCAACCGATTTAACGAAAGAAATTGCGTTGAAATATACGAATAAAGTATATGATTTTGAATGGACGAATAGTTTTGCGGATGCGCGCAACTTTGCTCAGCAACAAGCGACTGGAGAATGGATTCTCGTGCTCGATGCGGATGAATACGTCGATCAGAAAAATTTAAAAGAAATGATTGATATATTAAAGCAAACGGACGACAGTGTGGAAGCGTATGACGTTGTCATCTACAACTTTATGGGTGTGTACGGTGAGCGTGTTCTTCAACATCGCCATACGCGCATTTATCGCAATTCTCCACATTTACGATACGATCGAGCCATCCATGAACAGTTGCGGAGAGTAGACGGCGAATACGTTCAAGCTTCGCAAGGAATTTTAACCGTATATCATACCGGTTATATGCATTACGCAGTGGCAGAAAAGAAAAAACATGACCGCAATGCCCCGCTTCTTGAGCATGAAATGAAAACAGGAGAAAGCGTTGCTTTTGACTATTTTAATTTAGGAAACGAGTATCTTTCTAAAGGCGAAGTAGAAAAGGCACTGCAATCATTTATTCAAGCCTATCAAGAGAAAAAAGACATTCGTTTGAGCTGGGTATCTTATTGTCTTGTGCAAATTATTTTATGCTTAAAGTATTTACAAAGATTTGAAGATGCTTTGCAAGTTATCGCAGATGCAGAAAATTTATATAACGAAACAGCTGATTTTCCATTTTTGCGTGGGGAAATTTACTACTTGCAACATCGTTACGATGATGCGATACAACAGCTTGAATATTTGCTTGAACATAAAAACAAATATCCTCATACGATTAAAACGTTTGAATATGTCGAATATGATCCGCATATGTTGCTCGGACATATGTACAAGCATAAAGGAAATTTACAAAAAGCAATGTATCACTATTCTAGCGCATTGTCTTTCAATCGCAATAGTTACGAGGCACTATATCATGTGTTGCAGTTGTTAGCACGTGTTCATCGAGAGGAAGAAATCATTCAGTTTATTGAAAATAAACAATTAGCGAACAATGAGCTATCTATTTTACTTATTTTGCGCATTGCTTCGGTTTTACATTTAGAAAAAGTAGTGCAATGGTACGCTCCGAGGTTAAACGATGAAACTATTCAGCATGGTTTTGAAATAAAAATAAATATATTGCAAAAGCGTTATGAAGAAGCGTTACAACAAATATTAAAAAGCTCCCTATCTCATTTACAAACGTATATTCGAACGGGTGGTCTAGATTTGTACGACTTATTGGTCGTGGCGTTTAAAACAAATGAACTCGATGTTGTTCGCTTATTGCTTCATCTCGTCTCGGAGCAAAAAGAAAAAGAGTTTTTGTTGTTTATGATGAACGAGTTAGAGAAAACTTCATCGCATGAATTTTACTTGCTTTTGCTTGAGCGAACGATTCAACTGAAAGAGTATGAGTTATTTGAACAATTTGGGAGCTTAAAGGATGCATTTGATCGACATATTTATATGAGAATAGCACATTTGCTCTATGAATATGGATTTATCGACTTGGCTATCGAAGTATATCGATCTATAAATGATTTGTATATATGGGATGCTCAAGCATTTGTCAATATGATCGAGGGACTTACTGTAAGAAACGAAATTTCTGATGCTATTCAGTACGGTATGCTTGCATTTAGTTTAGGGCACAAAGATTTCCGGCTTTATAAATATGTCATTGAGTTAATGAAATTGAATGACATGAAGGAAGAGATGAAAAGCATTTTAAGAAAGGCACAAAATATATATCCTGATAGCAAATGGTTAATGAATCAGTAAAATTATTAAAACAGATCACAATATTCTTAAAAATAAAATAACTTAAAACATGGAAAGGAAACGAGTTATGTTAAAAAAAATATTAATTGGAAGCCCTATTCATCAGAAGGCGAGCATTCTTCAATATTTTTTGTTATCTCTTGAATATTTAAATACCGATGGGTTTGAGGTTCATTATTTGTTTATAGATGATAATGAAAGTGAAGATTCGAGAAATATTCTTTTAGATTTTGCTAAACGTCATCATACTGCTCAAATATTAAGCAGTTCTGATCATCAAAAGTATATTTGTGATGAAAATACACATTACTGGAACGAACATTTAATTTGGAAGGTGGCTCATTTTAAAAATACAATTATTCACACAGCAATTCAAAATAATTTTGACTATCTCTTTCTAATTGACTCTGATATTGTATTACATCCAAATACATTAAAGCAGTTGTTGCATGCTAATAAAGATATTATTTCAAATATTTTCTGGACGAAGTGGCAACCAGACCTTCCAGAGTTACCGCAAGTGTGGTTATTTGATCAATATAGCCAGTATTATTGTAAAAGGGGAGAAAAGTTAAGTACAGAACAAATTCAACAAAGACACCTCCAGTTTCTACAGACGTTAAAAAAGCCAGGAATATATGAAGTTGGGGGATTGGGAGCATGTACGTTGATAAATAGGAAAGCGTTAGAAGCTGGAGTAAATTTTAACGAGATAAAAAATGTTTCTTTTTGGGGAGAAGATAGACATTTTTGTATAAGAGCCCAAGCCTTGGGATTTGATTTGTTTGTGGATACACATTATCCGGCTTTTCACATATATAGAGAGTCGGATTTGAAAAAGGCTGAGGAATATTTATGTCAGTGTGTTAAAAGTAATGTGACAGAAGAGTTTTTTTTGACTATTAAAGAATCCATTGAAAGCATAGGTTCTTTTGATTATGAGAGTGGCTATGGGCATTTATCTACTATACATTTCTCAAAACAAATGAGAGAAATTGTTTTAAATCAGATTCAGAGTCAACTAGAAGAAAATATAGCGCGTAAGCTGCAAGTAAAAGCTACTGTTGATGCATGTAAAATTAAGGAGATAGATGTAAAAAGAAAAAAAGGAATCATTTCATTTACTATAACTAATAATGGGACGGAACAGGGAGTCCCCTTCTCCGAAATGTTTTTATGTGAATCTGAGATTATTAGAGAAGGAGGAAAATGGTTTATCAATTCCCTTCTTATTAAAAATGATGAAAAGGATATTACCGGATACCATTTAGAAAGAAAGAAAAAGATTTGTCTAGTATATACAAATCTATCTGGTTCAAACACAATAGCTTTGTATAAGCTGATCCCCGAAGATATTAGGGAAGAATTTGATATTAAACTACTTAAGCAAGATCTATCACAAGAATACTTCAAAGAACTTATAGATAGTGATGCTGTAGTTGTAACCGAGGGGAACTATTTGTTAGATAAAAATAAGTTTAATGAAAAACAACTTGTTATAGATACATGGCACGGATTTCCATTAAAAGCTATGGGTTTTGTCGACAAGGGAGAGAAATACAAGGATCATATAGATAAAGTATGGAAGAATGTTGATATCATCACGTCCTACTCTAAACTATTTAATCATGTTATGAATCAGTGTATTAATACTAATCCCAATAAATATATCGTAACAGGATCACCTCGTAATGACTTTTTGTATTTATGTGATGGAAAGCATAGGTTATCTAAGATGGTAGGTAAAAATTTGAATGGAAAGAAAATTCTGTTATACATGCCTACTTATAGGTTCACCCCTAGAGGAAATCGATACGATGGGAAAAGGGAATGGAATAATCTATTTGATATGTCCGAATTCGATAATGAATTATTTAACAATTTTCTGAAAAATAACGATTTATTACTATTAGTGAAACTACATCCAGCTGAAGAGTCCATAGTAATTGACCATATTCAAGAAAACGAAAATATATTTATTTTAAAAAGTGAGATGCTAGAAAAGAATAGTGTTGATTTATATGAGATTTTAAATGCGGTGGACCTTTTAATTACTGATTACTCGTCGGTGTATTTTGATTACTTATTGTTAAATCGTCCGATGATATTTGTTCCTGTTGATTTACATGAATATGAAAATACAAGGGGGTTATTGTTAGAGCCTTACGAAAGATGGACTCCAGGTTCGAAAGTATTCGACCAACATAGCCTGGAAGAAGAAATTTTAAAAAGTATTTATGATGATACGTATTATAGAGTAGAGAGAGAATATTTATGTGGTCTTATTCACTTTTATAAAGATTCAATGTCTACGAAAAGAGTGTGGGCAGTAATTAAAGAGAATCTTACTAAAATCCATGGGTGAAGTGGGATTTTTAATTAAAAGAATGGACTACTTTTTTCAGTGGGGGAGTAATGTTGAAGAGAGTCATCACATACGGTACATTTGATTTGTTACATTATGGACATATTAATTTATTAAGACGTGCTAAAGAATTGGGTGACTATTTAATAGTTGCGTTATCAACGGACGATTTTAATAAAATTAAAGGGAAAGAGTCGTATTTTCCTTATGAACAGAGGAAGCTTTTGCTGGAATCTATTAGATATGTTGATCAAGTAATTCCAGAAAGAAGCTGGAACCAAAAAATTGATGATATCATTTCATATAATGTAGACATTTTTGTTATGGGAAATGATTGGTTAGGAAAATTTGATTTTTTACGAGATTATTGTCAAGTTGTATACTTGCCGAGAACAGAGGAAATCTCAACGACTAAAATTAAGTCTGACATACGCACAAACACTTTGTTTTCACCATAAATGAGATATTTATAAACTACTCTTTTTTTTTTTAGCAATAAGAATCTATTATTTGTGACAACAATATAGTTTTTTCATGAGGTGAAACGTTGAAAACATTAGCTCTAGTCATGATCGTAAAAAATGAAGAGAAACATTTAGCTCGCTGTTTGCAAAGCGTTCAGCAGATCGTTGATGACATCGTTATTGTCGATACAGGTTCTACCGATGCGACAAAAGATATTGCTTACTCATTCGGTGCAAAAGTGTTTGACTTCGAGTGGGTAAACGACTTTTCAGCGGCACGCAACTATGCGCTGATGCAATCCACGTGTGATTGGAACCTTGTACTTGATGCCGATGAGTATATCGTGAATGAGTGTAAAAGTACTATTCGACATTTTATTGAAACAAACAAACAACAAATTGGACGTATTAGAATGGTGAATGAATTCATTCAAAACGGCGAGAAACGATATGCGCAGTCTTACTTGTCACGCTTGCTTCCTAAAGGTGTAACATACGTCGGCAAAGTTCACGAACAAGTCAATTCCCCTTTTCCGCGTCAAAATATTGACGTGGAAGTATATCATGATGGGTATGTTCACACGAATAAAACCGAGCGGAATTTACAGTTACTGCTTGAAGAACTAAAGCAGCATCCAAACGATGACTATGTTTTATATCAAGTGGGTAAGCAATATAAACTGTTGCAACAATTTAACATGGCGGAGAAGTATTTTGAGGAAAGTTATCACCTTGCTCCACTCCATGCGTGGTATCGTCATAGTTTAGTGATTGATTACTTGTATACAATCATCGCCACTCGTTCGTTTGAAAAAGGATTACAGCTCATCGCGATGGAACAAGGGAGACTAAATGATTCACAAGATTTTCATTTTGTATGCGGATTGTTTTATATGGATGCGATTTTTTATCATATGGATCGATATGCGCACTTGTTTCCATTCATTGAGCAATGTTTTACTCGTTGCCTAGAAATTGGTGAAACGGAGAAATACGATCGTGTGCGTGGAACGGGTAGCTTTTTAGCTGCTTACAATCTCGGTGTGTTTTACGAAGTCACAGGACAATTGGAGCAATCGGTATATTTTTATAAACAGGCGGCATATGAAGGATATGAAAAGGCGATTGAACGATTAAATATGTTATGAAAGCCGTAGCAATCATGGTGTGATGTCTAGCCTCTCGAATCAGAGAGGTTTTTTCTTTTCCCACTTCAAATTTTCCTCCCTTCATCCGATATAAATGGTAGGAACGTATATGTAAAGGAGCGAACGGTGATGATTGAACGTATTTCTTCTTCTCTTTCTTCCACATATATGTATGAAAAAACAGCAGAGCGTCCAGCAGAACAGCAAAAACAAGAGCAAACGACTTCACAACAAATGACGGTAAAACAAGAAGAAAAGCGCATTTCAAAAGAAAAACTTGAAGAAATTGTGAAAGGAATGAACGAGTTTTTACAGCCGAGCCATACGTCGCTAAAATTTGCGGTACATGAAGATTTAAAAGAGTATTACGTCCAGCTCATTGACGATCGAACAAAAGAAGTCGTGCGTGAAATTCCACCGAAGAAGCTGCTGGATACGTATGCGGCGATGATGGAGTTTGTCGGGTTATTGGTGGATCGAAAAATTTAACGGTGGTGAAGACACGTGGCAGGGAATTTGCGCATTAGCGGTTTGGCGAGCGGAATGG